>Ga0194132_10000062_pt1 | contig 189661 bp, 151 predicted proteins | sample TA2KigOf80mmetaG_FD_148612 | JGI IMG/M metagenome (GOLD analysis project Ga0194132, IMG submission 148612) | Freshwater microbial communities from Lake Tanganyika, Tanzania - TA2015054 Kigoma Offshore 80m | ecosystem: Environmental > Aquatic > Freshwater > Lake | place: Tanzania: Lake...
TCGGAGAATGGTGGCCTTCTCCTCAGCGGTGAATGGGCGGCGAGCACGGCTCGTGGATCGACTCATGGACTCCTCCTCCTCCAAAGTTGGAGGGGTTAGGAGTCACATTTCAACTGAGGCAGGACACAACCAAGCGGATGCCATTCTATTCGGCCGCGTTACCTACGAAATGATGGAGGCTGCTTTCCGCCCTGTTGCGGAAACAGGCGTCAGGCCGCCTTGGATGGAAGCGTGGATGGAGCCCTTCGCGCGCACTATCCACGCTGCAAAGAAATACGTCGTGTCGACGACTCTTCCTCGTGCCGACTGGAACGCAGCAGTCGTGCGCGGAGACATCGCGAGGACCGTTCAGCGTCTGAAGCAGGAGCCTGGCGCAGGTTTGGCGGTAGGTGGCGTCAGATTGCCGATGCTGTTGGCAGAATTGGGACTCATCGACGAGTACGATTTCATCGTTCAGCCAAGGCTGGCGGGCCACGGACCAACCTTGTTCGCTGGACTGGCGAAGCATGTCGAACTCGAATTCGTTGGAGCAGTGAAGTTCGACTCGGGAGCGGTGGCGATGCGGTACCAAGCGAAGGGGTCGACGTGACGCGGGCCAACATGCCTGCAAACCTGACCAAGCCGCCGTTACGGCGGTGGTTGAGACCGCGAGGAGTCGGGCAGCATGTTGCCGCAGCTGGACGAACTGGTCCTCCGGCTGGCAGTTGGAGCGTGGCCTCTGAGGAAACTCGGTGGGGGCCGCGGTGCTCGGCCCGCGCCCGAGCGGATACCTCCTGGCGGCCGGCCAAGGGCAATCCGTCGTCGTCGCATTAATATTCCCCGGCCCACGCGACCTATCCGGAGCCCAATGCCGATCCTGCCCGCGGTCCTCTTCGCCCTGTCGCTGACCTCGCCGTCACCCCGCACCGGTGACAGAATGACCGGATTTGGCGCCGCGCTGCTGATCCTCGGCGACGAGATCGTCATCGGACGCTCGGAAGCTGGCCTTTTCGGCGCCACCGTGGCCTCCCCGCGCGGCGGCGGCGTCCACCTCTTCCGACGAGGCAGCGACGGCAATTGGACCGAGCATGGCTCGATCGACCCGTCGGACCCGGCCCCCGGAGACGGATTTGGAGCGAGCCTCGCTGGGGCGGGCGACCTGCTGGCGGTCGGCGCTCCGTCGAGCGGAACCGGCGCCGTCTATCTGTTCCGCCGCACCGGGGGCGCCTGGCGTCAGATCAGCAAGATCACCCTGGCCGGCGGCACCAAGACCGACGGCTTCGGTCTCGTGCTCGCCCTGCGGCCCGACCTCTTGCTGATCGGCGCGCCAGGGCGAGACGGGGGCCGCGGCACGGTCTACGCCGTTAGGTGGCGCGGAACCGAATGGGCCGCCCCCGAACTGGCCGCGGCCGGCTCCGAGCCAAACGACCGATTCGGTTCCTCGCTGGCGCTCGACGGCGACCGGGTCTTGATCGCCGCCCCCGGCCCCGATCCCGTCCGAGGCGGCGGCCCCAACAACCGGCCCAAGCCGGGGACCGCCACGGTCTATCGAATCGCCGAGGGCGCCCTCGTCGCCGAGAGCTGCCTCGCCCTGGCGGCCGCGGACAGCGTCGTGGGCCTCGGCACCGCCGCGCTCCTCGCCGGAACCGAGGCATTCCTCTCGGCGCCAACCGCCGATCGTGGCGCCGGCGTCGTCTATCGGTTCACCCGCCAGGCCGACGGGACATGGCGCGCCACCGATCGACTGGCCGCCGACGCGCGGCCACCGGCGCTTGGCCCCCTCGCCCGCCCCACGCCAGGCTCGCAGGGAATGGGCATGGCCATCATCAAGGCGGGCGCCCAAGTCCTGGTCGGGGCACCCTCATTCTCGAGTTCGCGAGACGGCGCGGTCATCGTCTTCGGGCCAACCGGAACCGGATGGGCCGAGACCCAGCGAGTCACCGCCGAGTCGGGAGCCCGCAGTGCATTCGGCCTGGCCCTCGCCGGCTCGGCGACCATGGCGGTGATCGGGGCGCCCGCCGGAGACTTTGGCCAAGGCCTGGCCTTCGTGCTGGGCCAGGAGGCCGGCCAGTGGAAAGTGTTAGGCAGGCTCATCGACACCCCGTTCCTGCTTCCCGCCATTACCGGTGGCACCGAAAAGACCTGCCAGGCGGGAACCGCCCAGGGCTATAGCTGCCAGGATGTCGACCTCCAGTCCTTCCTTCCGATCCACGCCATCGGCGGCAAGCGCGGGGTCGAGCTGAACGACATCTGGGGCTGGACCGACCCGCTCACCGGCAAGGAATGGGCGTTGGTGGGACGGGTCGACGGGACCTCATTCGTGGACGTGAGCGACCCCGTCAACCCTCGCTATGCCGCTGACCTGCCAATGACCCCGGGATCCTGGCCGAACTCGTGGCGGGATATCAAGGTCTACCGGAACCACGCCTTCATCGTGGCGGACCAAGTCGGGCAACACGGCATGCAGGTGTTCGACCTCACTCGACTCCGAGCCTTCAACGCGGCGCCGGTGACCGTGGCCGCCGACACCGTCTACGACAAGATCGCGAGCGCCCACAACATCGTGATCAATGAGGAAACCGGATACGCCTACACCGTCGGCAACAACGGCGGCGGCGAGACTTGCGGCGGTGGGCTCCACATCATCGACATCCGGGAACCCCGGGTCCCGAAGTTCGCCGGCTGCTGGGCCGACCGGTCCACCGGAATCAGCCGGACCGGCTACACCCACGATGCGATGTGCGTCAGCTATCACGGGCCGGACACCCGCTACCGCAACCGGGAGATCTGCTTCAGCTCCTCGGAAACCGCGGTCGGCATCGCGGATCTGTCCGACAAATCGGGCCCGATCCGAATCGCGGTGGCCGAGTACCCCAACACGGCCTACGCCCACCAGGGATGGCTGAGCGACGATCATCGATACTTCTTCCTCGACGACGAGGGCGACGAAACCGGCGGGCTGGTGCCGAAGACCCGAACCCTCATCTGGGACGTATCGAAGCTCGATGAACCGATCTTGATCAAGGAATTCCTCGGCACCAACTCGGCGTCCGACCATAACCTCTACGTCCGGGGCCGGTACATGTACCAGTCGAACTACCTGGCTGGCCTTCGGGTCGTGGACATCGCCGATCCGAGCAATCCCCGGGAAGTGGGCTATCTCGATACCGTGCCCTGGGGCGAGAACGCACCCGGGTTCGAAGGGTCGTGGAGCAACTATCCCTATTTCAAGAGCGGGACGATCGTCGTGTCGAGTATCGGGCAGGGGCTGTTCGTCGTGAAGCATCGGGCGGTGTCGCCGATACCCTGATGGAGGATATCCGCCGCCGTGGGGAACGGTGGATACGCCTGAGTCGCCGGGCACCGTCATCAGCGGCAGGGTGAGCACGATGTTAGGCGTCCATAGCGTACCTCGGATCCGATAATGTACGAATCGAGGGCTCATCCACCGCTACCTCGTGCGCACTTCGCCAGGCGCCTGCTTCTTCACGCCTCGGTCGCGTTGCTGCTCCTGGTCGGCTCGCTTGGCGTGGGCATCGTAGGCTACCGTTACTTCGAAGGGCTCTCAGCCCTCGATGCCTTCCTCAATTCAGCAATGCTTCTAGGCGGCATGGGACCCGTGAACACCCCTCGTACACCTGGGGGCAAGTTATTTGCGGGTCTCTACGCGCTCTATGCGGGTCTAGTCTTCATCGTCACGGCGACGCTGGTCTTTACCCCGATTGCGCATCGGATACTGCATAGGTTCCATTGGGACGGAAAGCCTTAGCCGCAGCAACATGTTGAGAGCGTCCGTCCGATGTACGCCCAACAAACCGCTCAGCCGAGGCGGTTCGCGGCGCGGCTGAGCATGCCCGCTAGGCGGTGCGACTCTATCTGCGCCGCGCCCTGCCGCGGCAAGGCAGCACGTTAGGCGGTATTGATGAAGCATCGGGGGATGCTGATGCAGAGGTTCAAAACCACTCTCGTCTCGGGCAAGAAGCCTCCCTACTCCACCTGGACGTTTGTGGTCATTCCAGTCGGGTTGGCCGCTGAATGGGGCCCGGGTCAGAAGGCAGTCCGAGGCGCCATTTCAGGAGCCCCATTCAGAGGGACCGCGAGTCGAGGCGAAGGCCAACTCCGGGTTCCAATTCCCAAACACCTGCGTGAGCGGGCTGGGCTCGCCATTGGCGACACCGTCGACGTTTCGATCGAACTCGACCCGGACCCGCGGCCGGTGCGACTCCCGAATGAACTTGGCACGGTTTTGAGGGACAATCCCGAGGTCGCCCGACTCTTTGAGCGGTTGCCCCCGTCTCTTCGGCGGGCCTGGGCGTCATACGTGGAAGAGGCAAAGAGACCAGAAACGCGAAGTCGGCGGGCTCGAAGGGCGCCTGCCGGGATCCGCGCTGGCGAGTTCCCGAGGTAGACAATGTGGCCTACCTTCTACACCCGAGACGCTCGTGGCGGCCCTCCCGGTACGGCATCCAGGCAACGGTGCCGCGCGCTGCCACTGATGCCGCACGTCAGACCGCGATTCAGGAAGACGCATCATGAGCAACTTCGTCGAGCTGGTGACATTCAGGGCCAAGGCTGGGGTCACCTCAGAGCAGGTGATCTCCGCCGCTGAGCAGGTCAATCTGTTCTTGAAGGACCAGCCTGGATTTCTTTCCAGACATCTGGGGGTCACCGAAGATGGGACGTGGCATGACATCCTGTATTGGGAGAGCGGCGAACACGTCATGGCCGCAATGGCGAAGGCGGAGTCGTCTCCCCATTGCCCCGTCTTCTTTGGACTGATTGATCCAGCCCACGACAGCATGGACCTGTTCCCGTCGCTCGTGGTGGCGGGGCGGTAGCTGAACACGATCTATCAACCGGTTGCCGATCCGGCGCGGGCGTCGCCAGGCGCTCGGCAACCACTTGGAGGCCTGTGAGATACCATACTCGAACCGCGCTGCTGGTGGCGGCTCTCTTCAGTCCCGCGCTCCTGGCCGGTCAGGCCTCGGTTCGGATCGAGCCGGCCCGCGCCTCGGTGGTCGCGGGCGACTCGATCCGGTTCCGGCTGGTCGTGACGGACGCCGAGGGCCGAACGATCCCGGCGGATTCCGCGTTCTGGGCCGCGGGGCCGTTCGAGGTGGCCTCGACATCGCGGGGATTGGTCCGGACCTTCCGGCGGGGACGGGTCCGAGTGATCGCTCGCGCGGCGGGCCGGACCGCGTTCGCCGAGCTCGAAGTCCTCCCCAAGCCGGCGGCCGCCATCGAGCTTACGGCCGACCAGCTCACCGTCGTGGTGGGTGGTAGGACCGTGGTCCGCGCGATGGTGCGCGATCGCGACCGGGAGCCGATCGGCGACGCGGCGGTGCGGTTTCGGAGCCTGGATCCGACGTTAGGCAGGGTCAGCGAGGCTGGCGCCGTCGAAGCGATCGGGCCGGGGCGGCTCAGGATCGAGGCGACCAGCGGGCCCGCCCGGTCGGTCGTCGAGGTCGCGGTCGTTGTCAACCCGGTCGTCGAGGTCGCGGTCCGGGGCCCGGCCGCCGGCCGAACCGGCGACGTCCTCCGGTTCTCGGCCCTGCTCGCCGGCCCGGGCGGGCGGGAGATTCCCGGCCTCAACCCGGTCTGGTCGGTCACCGGCGAAGGCGGGACCGTCTACCCAGACGGGGCGTTCGTCGCGACCAGGCCCGGGGCCTATCTGGTGACCGCCACCGTCGGGCAGCGAAGCGCCACCCGGGAGGTCTCGATCGCTCCCCGGGTCCACGATCGCCGGGTGGAGCAGGTGACCTCGCTGATCTTCCCACACCTGCAGATCGCCGAGATCTGGCCGATCGGCAACGCGCTGTACGCCTCGACGGTCCTCGACCGGCTCTACGTCTTCGACCTGGCCGACCCGGCCAGACCGCGGCTCACCGACTCGGTGATCGTCGACGCTCGGATGATCAACGACGTGACCACCACCGCCGACGGGACCATCGGCATCCTCACCCGGGAGGGGGCGTCGTCCCGGAAGAACGGGATCGTCTTTCTCGACCTCGCCGATCCGCTCCACCCCAAGGTCCTCTCGGAGTACACCGCAACGGTCACCAGCGGGGTGCACAGCGTGGTGGTGGTGGGCCGGCTCGCCTACCTCACCGACAACGGCCATCGGATGCTTCGGATCGTCGACTTCGCCGATCCGCGGAATCCCCGCGAGGTGGGTCACTGGCAGATCGAAAACACCGTGGTCACCCGCTCCGACGGGAGCAGGGGCTCGCCCCGGTCCCCGAGCGACGCCACCGAAGTGAACGGCCGCTACCTCCACGACCTCCAGATCGTCGACGGGATCGCCTATCTGGCCTACCTCAAGGACGGCTTGGTGATTCTCGACGTCGGCAACGGCATTCGGGGTGGGACGCCCACCAGGCCGGCGTTCGTGAGCCAGTTCGTCTACTCGACCGCCGATTACTATCCGCCCGAGATGATCGCCGGGACCCACACCATGTTCCGGTTCGACGACTATCTGGTGGTGGGCGACGAGGTCTTGCCGGCCTTCGCGGATCCCTGGTCGCGCGACTACGTCAAGACGTTAGGCAGGCTCCACCTCTTCGACGTCTCCGACCTGACGACGCCGAAGCTGGTGGCGTTCTACGACGTCCCGGATCAGGGCAATCACAACGTCTGGGTCGAAGGCCGCACCATGTACGTGGCCAGCTTCGAATCCGGGCTCAAGGTCGTCGACGTCTCCGGCGAGCTGCGCGGCGACCTCCGGGCCCAAGGCCGCGAAATCGGGGGCGTCCGGACCGCCGCGTCCACCGGCTTTCGGCCCAACGTCGCGATGGCGTTCAGCGCGATTCCCCACAAAGGAATGATCTACACCAGCGACATGAACAGCGGGGTCTGGGTGGCGCGGCTGGCGCCCAAGTCGGTGACACCCTGATCGTCAGGCGGTCTTGCGGAAGGAGAGCATCGAGGACTGGAGGTACCGGTCGCCGTCGGCCTCGAATACCGCGAACGGTCGCCAGGTCTCGAGCGTCACCGGCCGGGGCGGGGCGTAGGGCAGCGCGTCGGCCCCCTTGGCGTAGAACTGGCCCGGGCCGCTCACGAACAGCTCGATCGTCCGGGGCGGGAAGTGGAGCCAGGTGTTGGCCGGGTTGGGAGCGGTCTCGAGCAACAGCCGGCCATCCTCGACGAACAGGGGCTGTTGGAGCATGACGTCGGCATAGCGGCCCAGCCAGGGCGCCAGGTCGGCCCGGTCGATCGCCAGGGGCGCCGGGGCCCCCGGCATCCGGACGCCGAGCGCCTCGCGGAACACCACCTCCATGACCTCCTCGTAGAGCGGTATGCCCATCGAGGCGTTGATCGCCAGGGCGACCGCGAAGCCCGACCCCGGATCGATCCGGAAATGGGCGTTCGAGCCTAACGTCGCTCCATCGTGTCCCAGGATGGTCCTCCCGGCCACCTCGTAGATCATCCAGCCGAGCCCGTAGCCGCACAGCTGCCGGTCCACCGCCGCGCGGCACTGTTGCCGCTGCATCTCGGTCACCAGGCCGGGATCGAGAAAGGGCGAGCCGTCCGGCGCGGTGCCCCCGTCGAGGTGGACCCGGGCTATCGTGAGCAGGTCGCGGACCCGCCCCATCGGGGTCGACCCGGCCGGCGAATGGCCCGGGATGAAGAAGGGCACCGGCTCGACCAGCCACCCCGCGGGTCCCGGGACATGGCCGATGACGTGGCGCCAGGTCAGGGCTTGTTCCGGCGTCGTGATCACCGTCTCGAGTCCGAGCGGTCCGGTCAGCACCTCGGCCAGAGCCTGGGGCCACGGTTTCCCGGTGGTGACATCGAGCAGCCGCCCGAGCATGATCATGCCGCTGTTACAGTAGGAGATCAGCGCGCCCGGTCGATGGTAGAGCCGGTGCTCGTTCAGAAGCTGGATTTGGCCGGCGATGGCATCGGCGTTCTTCCCGGTATCCTTGAAGAGGGTCCCGACCAGGCCGCTGGTGTGGCAGAGCAGGTGGCGCACCGTGATCGCCCGGGCCCGGTCGTCCGGCGGAGCGAACTCCGGGAGGTAGTCCATCACCGGGGTATCGAGATTCAGCTTACCGAGGGTGATCTGGCGAGCCACCGCGGTGGCGGTGATCACCTTGGTGACCGAGCCGTAGCTGAAGAGGTGCTCCGCTGTCGCCGGCTCGCCGGTACGGACGTTGGCGAGGCCGGCCGCCGCGACTTCGACCCTGCCATCCCGCCAGATCGCGATCGAGGCGCCGGGCAGACCGTGCTTCTCGAGCGCGTCGGTCAGCAGCGAGGTCCAATCCGTCATCGGGTTGCTCCGTTCGGGAGGTAGAGCCGGGGACTGGTACGGCGAGCCGGAGCCGTGGCGCCAATGTACCGCCGGCCGGCCGCTTGCACACTGGGCCGATCGGAGGCAACGTTGACGGCATTCCCTTCGGCACCCTGGAGCCTACCATGATTGCTCGTCTGCTCGGCGCCCTCGCCTGCTCGACGGTGGTGGCGTCGCTGGCCGCGGCCCAGCCCGCCAACCCGCTTCGCAACCTCGACGGCTACATCGAAAAAGCCCGGGCGGACTGGGGCGTGGCCGGGCTGGCGGTTTCGATCGTCCGGAACGACTCGGTCATCTATGCCAAGGGGTTCGGTCTCAAGGAGGCGGGCAAGCCGGACAAGGTCGATGAAAGAACGCTCTTCGCGATCGGCTCGAACTCCAAGTCGTTCACGGCCGTGGCGCTCGGGATGCTGCAAGACGAGGGCAAGCTCCACCTCGACGACAAGGCGACCAAACACCTCCCAGCCTTCAACGCCTCCGACGCGTACATCACGCGGGAGCTGACCGTCCGCGACCTGATCACCCACCGAAGCGGCTACTTCCGGGGCGACGCGGTCTGGATGGGAAGCGGCTTCGGCCGCGACGAGATCCTCCGGCGGACGGTCAATCAACCTCGGAGCACCAGCTTCCGGTCCACCTTCGGCTACAACAACATCATGTTCCTCGCGGCCGGCGAGATCGTCGGGAAGGTGGCGGGGAGCTCGTGGGACGCCTTCGTGCGGCAACGGATCTTCGCGCCGCTCGGGATGAACACGTCGGGGACCAGCGTGACCGAGCTCGCCTCGCAGCCCAACGTCGCCACCCCGCACGCCAGGGTCAGCGGCCAACCGGTGGCGATCAAGTACCGCAACATCGACAACGTCGGCCCGGCCGGCTCGATCAACTCGAGCGTCCAGGAAATGGCCCAGTACGTCAGGTTCCACCTCGGCCGCGGGGTCTATCAGGGTCGCGAGCTGTTGAGTCGCCGGTACCACGACGACATGGTGACGCCGCAGACCATCGCTGGAACCGGCCGGGACACCTTGCTGCCGATGGTCCACTTCGACACCTACGGGTTGGCCCTCTGGCTCAGGGACTATTACGGCAAGAAGCTGGTGTCGCACGGCGGGGGCATCGACGGGATGTTGTCCCAGATGGCCTGGATCCCGGAGGCGAATGTCGGGGTGGTGGTTCTCACCAACACCGATGGCCAGAACCTCCAGAACGCCCTGACCTTCAAGGTTCTCGACCTCCTGATCGGCGCGCCCGAGCGAGACTGGAGCGCCATCTACCTCGCCCAGGATCGCCGGAATCAGCGGCGAGCGGATTCGGCCCGAACGGCGATGGTCGCAGAGAGGGTGGCCGGGAGCAAGGCGTCGCTCGCGCTCGAGAAGTACCTCGGCCGCTACGAGCATGCCTTTTACGGCGAGCTCAGGGTCGAAAGGGACGGCGACGGGCTGGTACTGCGCCGCAGCGCCGAGCAATGGGCCACGCTCGAGCATTGGCACTTCGACACCTGGCGGGTCGAGTGGAACACCTCCCGGACGCCGGGGGCGATGACCTTCGCGATGTTCAAGGTCGAGCCTAACGCCACGGTCTCGACCTTGGAGATGCGGGGGGCACCATTCGCGACGCCGTACGAGCCGGGGGCGGTGTTCCGGCGGGTCGGGACCACCGGCAACGCGGCGAGAGCGGGCGGGCAGTGAGGGGGGCCGGCCGGCGGCGGTCTGACCGTTTCCGGCGGTTCGACACCGGGGCAGGATGAACCCACCGCCGTTTTCCGAGCTGGTGGGGCGGCTCCTCGAGGAAGTACCGGACACCGCGGCGGCAGAGTCGCTGCAGCGGCAAATCGAGAGCCGGCTGATGGCGGTGTTGGGGACCGATGGGGTCGGCGGTGAGCGGGAAGTCGATTCGCTCACCGAGGCCGGATATCGCTTGGAGCGGCTCGATGCGATGCGTTGGATGTGGCGGGTGGAGCTGCCGGCTCCGCGGGTCCTCGAGATCTGGTTCACGGGAACCGACCGGCCCTACCTGGCCGCGCTATCGTACCGGACCGGCAAGCCGTGGGGCAGCGCGGCGGAGCGGCGGCGCGCCAAGTTGCAGGCGGAGTTCTATCGGCGCTACCAAGCCCTGTTCGATCCCGCGATCGAGCGGGGCCCCGGCGACAACGTCATCGAGGTCGTCGCCGAGTTCGAGGCGGACGTCAATAATGGCGGGTTTGGCCAATACCTTTCGAACAAGAGTACGGCTCGGGCCCGCCAAGCGCTCGAGGCGCTGATGGCGATCGGCGCCAAGCGGAGCCACCGATGGCTTACTCAGGCCATCGAGGCCGGTGGCGACGAAGCCCGGATGGCGCGGCTCGACCAGCAATTCTTCGATCGCCCCGACGACCTGGCGTCCTTGACCATGAAGTACTTGCCCCGCGCTCGGGGTGATCGCCCGTCCAAGCGCAGTAAGCGGCCCTGAGCGAGGCGATCACGATCGAAATTCGCGAACCTCGGAGGATGAAATGTCGGACTCGATCGAGCGTGGTATCCGGCTGTGCTTGGCGGTCGCATCGACTTTGGCCGCGACGGCGTGCGGCAAGGCCCCCGATCAGGCCCAGGCACCGCCCGCCGGGCCGGCCTGGACCGACCCGGCCCCCCACACGGAAGGCTTCGGCGCCACCGCGACCGGCCCGCTCCACTACCTCGACTGGGGCGGCACCGGACCCAACCTGATCCTGATCCACGGCTTGGGCGACAACCCCCACGCCTTCGACGATCTGGTGCCGGCCCTCGGCGGCAAGTTCCGGGTGGTCGCCTACGCTCGCCGGGGACACGGACGGTCCACCAAACAGGGTCCCTACGACACCGCCACCCTGGTCGCCGACCTGACCACCGTGATGGACAGCCTCAAGATCGAGTCAGCCCATCTGGCCGGGTGGTCCATGGGCGGCAACGAGATCACCGCGATGGCCGGCACCCATCCCGGCCGGGTCGGGAAGATCGTCTACCTCGACGCCGGATACGATTGGGCCGACCCAACGTTCGCCGCGGCCTTCAACGAGACGCCCGCCGATATCAACCCGCCGGAGGCCGCGCGGGCCAGCCTCGACGCGTTCCGCGATTGGCAGCGGACCGTCTGGTTCCCGGGAGTCGCCGACGGTTCTCGGCTGGAGGCCTACATCCGGGGCTTGGTCGAGGTCCAGCCCGATGGACGGGCCCTGCCCGCGATCCACGACACGGTGATGGCGAAGCTCTATGAAGCACTGGTGACCAGCCCCCGCGACTATCCCAAGGTGAAGGCGCCGGCCCTGTCGATCTACGCCACGACGTTCTTCGATCTCGAACGCGGTGACTCCGCCCAACGGGCGAAGATGGCCGCCTGGGAAGAGAAGCACGTCGCGACGTTCCGGGCGAGGTCTAAAGCGCGGATCGTGAAGGAACTGGCCGGGGTCGACACGATATCGGTTCCGGGAACCCACATGGACTTCTTGGTGAACGGCCGTGACCAAGTGGCCGCCGCCATGGCGGCGTTCCTGTCGCGACCGCGGTAGGCAGTCGCCACGGTGACGATCTGACCGGGGCCTGCCTGGTCTTCAGCCCGGCGCGTCCACGAGCTGTGGGCCCGGCACCGGTACCGCGACACCGGGCGCCGGCCTAACCGGGGCGGCCCGCGATCCGGGCCTCCGCTGTCACATTCGCAACTTCACCAGGTCGACGCCAGCTTCCCTCAGCATCGCCGTGGCGGTGTCGTTGAGCGGATACGCCTCGTTGAAGACGACCCGCCGGATCCCGGCATTGATGATCATCTTGCTGCACATCAGGCAGGGTGAATAGGTGGTATACAGGGTGGCGTCCCGGATGGCGATCCCGTGGTACGACGCCTGGACGATGGCGTTCTCCTCGCCGTGCGAGCAGAGGCATTCGTCGAGGTTCTTCCCGCTCTCGCTGAACCCGTTGCACCGGGGGCAGCCGCCTTCGTTGCAGTTCTTCACCCCGCGGGGCGTCCCGTTGTAGCCGGTGCTGATGATCCGCCGCTCGGAGACGATCACGGCGGCGACCTGCCTCTTCATGCAGTTGCTCCGAGCCGCGACCTGCTTGGCGATGTTCATGAAATACTCGTCCCACGACGGCCGGGCGAAGGCCACTTCGAGCTCGCGCAAGGTAGCCGTCAGCCGGCCGGCGAACTCCTCCAGACTGCCGTCGTTGTCGATCCGGCGGTCGGCCATCCGCTCGGTCTCGAGCAGCTGCTGGGCCGCGGCGTTACTGCTGGCGAACTCGCGCTCCTCCTGGCGAACGAACTCCTCGAGGGTGCTGGCGTCGCCCTCACGACGTCGCGCCAGGGCCCTGGCGAAGCGAGCCTCGAGCGGCGCGAAGATGTGGAACAACGAAAACGCCCGAGCCCCCGCCTTTCTCAGGGCCACGACCTCGGCCGGATGGCGGATGCTGTCCACCACATAGTTCCGGTCTGGCTGCATCTCCGCGACCGTGAGTTCGGCGAGGGCGCCCGGTCCATGGCGCTCGCGCAGCTCGTTGCCGAGCGCGATCATGTTTTCCCGCTTCTCGGAGAGGCCGCGCCGGCGTGCCTCCTTGCGAATGACGTCGGAGAGCGAGACCGCGGTGAATCCCCTGGCCTCGAGCACCTGGCCGGCGGAGGTCTTGCCCGCCGCGTTGCGGCCGGTGAGTCCGATGATGATCATGGTGTCTTCGGCAATGGGCTCGCGGTGGCGCGGTCCTCGGTCGGGAAGCTCCCGATCCGCCACCCAAAGTAGATCCCCACCGCGGCAGCCGTCCAGACGCCTCGCCGGCCGGCTCGGCCAGGAGGGCGAGTCGGTCCGGGTCATCGCGAATCGGCTGGCAGCTCGGCGGTGAGCGTTATTCCCTTGGTCAGTGCGGCACTGGCGCGGACGCTACCCCCAGCGCGGTCCCAGCGTGGCCCAGAGGTCCGCTAGGCTGCTCTTGGGTCCGCGCGCGACGAAGACCCTGAGATCGCGTTGCTCGGGCACCGCCCGCGGGTCCTCGATCCGGGCCACTTCCTCGACTTTCGCGAACAGGCGGCTGAGGGCCTCACCCGCATCGGGCCGGCCGATCAGCAGGGTGACCTGGCCGGTGCGGGTGCCGATTCCCCAAGCGTGAAAATCTCCAGCAGTGCTGACAGGGTAGGGAAGGCCGAGTTCCCGGTGGTACATCGCCAGCGCGCCGGCCTCGCCGTAGTTGCTCCCGACCAGGAGGGCGTCGGCCTGCTCGGCCGGCGTGAGTCGCTGCCACACTCGGGCCACCTCCTCCGCCATCCGCCTCCAGCCGAGCATGTCGGCGTAGTCCTGGGGCAGGGCCAGGACCTCGCCGCGGTTGGTGCGAACCGCCTCGGTGACGCCCAGCTTGGCCGCGTACCGCGCCATCGCCTCGGGACCGAGGACCGGAATGCCCATCGGCAGCACGAGCGCCGCCATGGTTGCCATCGCCCCGGCCGTGAGCCAGCGAATCGGCATTCGAGCCCGAGCCAAGCCGATGGCACCCACCGCGATCAAGGCAGGGTACCCCGGCACGGCGTAGTACGCTTTGCCGCCGAGGATGATCATCACCGCCAGCAGGGCCAGGGCGAACGACGTGGCGACTCTGGCCGCGACCGACCGCCGCGCGGACCCCAAGCCCACCAGCACCGGCAGCAGGGCGGCCCCCAGCAGCATCGGCTGTTCGATCAGGAACTCGCCCGGACCGATCCGGTCGAGCTGCCCGGACCGGAGGGTTCCCAGCTGCGCCAGGAACGGCCAGCCGTGAGTGATCTGCCCCGTTAGGCTCGGCACGGCCAGCGCCAGCGTGGCCAGGGCGGCGAGCCAGGGCCATCGACCAAGGAGCTGACGGCGGAGGTCGGGCACCGTCACCGCCGGGGCGATCAAGGCCACCGCGTAGAACGCGGCGCTGAACTTGGTGAGCGCGCCGAGGCCCAGGGACAACCCGGTGAGCAGCCACCATCGGGGGTTTCGCTCCTGGGCGGCGAGCAACACGCCGGCCACGGCGCCGAACGCGAAGAGTTGGTCGAAGACCACCGGTTGCAGGAGGACCGAGGGCCGGAGCAGCACCGGGGCAGCCACCGAGGCCAAGGCCGCGAACGCCATCGCGGTTGCCCCGCCGCCCAACCGCCGAATCAGCAGCAGCATGGCGCCTAACAGGGCCGCGCCGGCCAACGCCGCCGGTACTCGGGCGGCCCATACCGAGGTGCCGAGAACGCTTTTGGAGATCGCCGCGACCGCCGCGATCAGAGGCGGGAACTGCATCGCCATCGGCTGGAAGTGGTCGCCCATCGCGGAGTAGAGCAGCTCGTCGCGATGGAACTCCCAGGCGGGGTCGATGGTGGCGAGCGGCAGGACCGCCCGTAAGGCCACCAGCGCGACGACGAGCGTTGTTCCGCCAGGAACCGGCCTCGAGGCGATTTTCTGGTCCGGGGATTGGGGTTGCGGCGTCATGGCCGTCGTACGTCGGCCTTGGGGCGGTGGTTTCCCGCCGCGAGCCGCTCTTGCCCGGGCGGCCGCCGCCCGGCACCTTGATGCGGCAGGTCCATCTCTTGGGGGGTGTCATGGCCGGGGCGTTGGCGATGCGGCGGTTCCATCTCGCGATCGGTCTGGCGGGGCTGCTCGGGGTCTACGCCCGACCGTCTGACCAGCCCCTCGCCCCAACGGTGCAGTGGGCCGCCTCACTGGTCCTTGGGGTGGTGCCGCTTCTCTTTGCGCTCGGGTTTATGGTCGAGCCCGGGCTCGCCGAGATGGCGCGACCCTGGTCGCCCCCGGCGATCTACCTCGGCCTCGTCGCGACCCTGGCCCATGTCCTGGCCGGTTGGTCCGATCGAGCCAAGAGCCAGCGAGAGGCGGAAGCATGAGGTGGGCCCTCGTCGCCGTCACGGCGTCGCTACTCGGGTGCGCCGGAGGCGCCAAGCCGGCGACCCGATCGGCCCCGGATCGGTCGGCCTTGGCCGATTCGCTCGGGGCCATCGTCCGCCGATTCGCCTCCTCCGAAGAGCTGCCCGGCGTTGCCGCCGGCGTCTGGCACCGCGGGGTGGTCTACCGAGGCGGATTCGGGACGCGGGGCGGCGGCGTGGGCGACCCGGCGGTCGGGCCAACCACCGTCTTCCACATGGCGTCGGTGACCAAGCCCTTCGTCGCGACCGCCCTGATGCAACTGGTCGAGGCCGGTAAGGTCTCCCTGGATGGCACCGTCACCGGATATCTACCCTACTTCGCCGTCAAGGGGCCGGGCGCCGCGGGCATCACCATCAGGCAGCTGCTCAGCCACACGGCCGGCCTCGGAGACGTCACCGACTATGCCTGGCAGCATCCTGAGTACGACGACGGGGCCCTGGAGCGCTACATTCGCGGCCTGAAGGACTCCTCCTTGATCGCGCCGCCCGGCGAGACCTGGGCCTACAGCAACATCGGGTTCGAGATCCTGGCCGATGTCATCGCCAAGGTCGCGGGCGTTCCGTTCGAGACCTACCTCCAGCAGCACCTCCTCACCCCACTCGGGATGGGCAAGAGCACCCTGCTGATGACGGACATCGACTCGACTCTGATGGCATACGGTCATACCGGCGACAGCGCCGCGACGAGACCGGTCGGCTACTACCCCTACAACCGCCGGCACGCAGCCAGCTCGACGCTGCATTCCAACGTCGACGACATGCTGAGGTGGGCCGCCGCCAACCTCGGGCGTGGCTCGCTCGATGGGAGCAGGATTCTCTCTGACAGCTCCTACCGCGAGTTATGGCGGCCCCACCGCGACATTACCGCCGGCCTGGCCGAACGGGCTCGGCAAGCGGGGGTGGCGATGCCGTTCGACAGCATCGCGATCGGGCTGAGCTGGTTTCTTCCGGTCCGGCAAGGGCAGCGATTGGTGTTTCACAGTGGCGGCGACACGGGGTTCGCCAGCTACCTGGTGCTTGCCCCGGCGGAACAGGCCGCCGTGGTGGTGATGATCAACCGCGACCGAGTCGACCCTCGGCCACTCGCGTTCGAGCTGCTCGACGCGGCCCTTCGGTGACTCGACCCGGCGTGATGCGGCGGCCCTCCAGGGCCCTCAGCCCGCCATGCTCTTCATCACGAACCAGAGGTTGGCGGGGCGCTCGGCCAGCCGCCGCATGTACCACTTGAACCAGGCGCTGCCATAGCTGATCAGCGTCTTGACCGTTTCGCCCTCGCGTACCAGCTGCCCTTGTTCGCCCGCCTTGATCCCGTAGAGCATGTGGATCTCGTAACCGCCCTGCTTGACGCCGAGCTCCTTCGCCTTGGCGATGATCCGGCGCACCAACGAGATGTCGTGGGTGCCGAAGACCGGCGTTCCCTGACCCTTGGCGGCCCCGGTCAGCAGCTTGATCGAGAGGTCGTAGAAGGAGAGGTCGACATCCCGCTTGGCCGGATAGGCCACCGATGGCGGCTCGCGGTAGGCGCCTTTGACCAGCCGGATCCAGGGCGCCAGGTCGAGGAGCGCGTCGATGTCCTTGGCCGACCGGTACAGATAGGCCTGTACCGCGAGGCCGCTCCTGTCATCGACTGCCTTGATGCTCCGGTACAGGTCGATGGTCCGGTCGACGTACCTGTGGTCCTCCATGTCGATCCACAGTGCCGAGCCGGTTCGTTTGGCGGCGGCGGCGAGCTCGATCAGATACCCTCGGCAGTGATCCAAGGACTGGTCGATGCCGAGTTGAGTCGGCTTGACCGAGACGTGGGTTGCCAGGCCGCGGGCCTTGATCGTCTCGAACGCGGCCAGGTAGTGATCGCGAACGGCCTCGGCCTGCCCCAAGTCGACGATCGCTTCCCCCAGCTGGGTGATCAGGGTATCCTGGCGCTCGGCCTGGAGGGCTTTCGCCGCGGCGAGGGCGTCGTCCAGCGTTTCGCCGGGCATGAACCTCCGTACCGCGCGCTTGGCAAAGGCGCGTTCCGAGATTTGTTTGGCGATCCAGGGAGTGTCGGCGGCCTTGAGCAGAAGGGTCCGGCCCAGCGACATAGCGGCGTCTAGCCTGGTTGTGGGGTCAGCGGAAATCTAATGGGTATATTGGGGGATGTTCCCATATAAGGACGACAACCCCACCCTCGCTACCCCGGTCGTCACCTTCTTTCTGATCGGGCTCAACGTGGCGGCCTGGTTCTTCGTCCAAGGCATGGGCACCGAACCGCAGCTCTCCGCATCGGTCTGTCAACTGGGGCTCATTCCCGGAGAGGTGCTTCGCCGGCTGCCGCCCGGAACGCCGATCCCCGGGCCCCAGACGGTACCCTGTGTCACCGGCGAGGGCGGGTGGTTCAGCGTGGTCTCGTCGATGTTCCTCCACGGCGGCTGGTTCCACCTGATCGGCAACTGCTGGTTCTTATGGGTGTTCGGCAACAACGTGGAAGACTCGATGGGCAAATTCCGGTTCCTGCTCTTCTACCTGGTGACCGGCGTTGTCGCGGCGGCGGCGCAAGCGGCCGTCAATCCGAGCAGCGCGATCCCGATGGTCGGGGCCTCGGGCGCGATCAGCGGGGTGATGGGCGCTTACATCGTGCTGTACCCCCGGGTTCGGGTGCACATGCTCGTGTTTCTCGGGATCTTCATCACCCGGATCGCGGTGCCGGCGTTCTTCATGCTGGGCTACTGGTTTCTGCTCCAGGTCGTGGGCGGACTTCCGACCCTCCAGCGGGAGGCTGGTGGGGTGGCCTTCTGGGCCCATGCCGGTGGCTTCCTGGCCGGCATGGTGCTGGTCTTCCTGTTCCGCGATGCCCGGCTCGTCGAGGCCCGTCTCGCCCACCGATTGCCCTGACCCAACCGGGCGGTCCGACCTAGATTTGAGGGACCCCAACCACCCCGTATCATGGCTGAAACCAGATCCGCGATCGGCCGATACCGGCCCCCGCAGGCCGTGACGGCCGCGCCGCGCCAGGCGGCCGAAGCCGATCCACCCCGCAATCCGGGGATGCCGCTCGAGTTGGACTGGGTTCGGGAGGCCCGGGTCAATCGAAGCGCCGTGGAGCGCCGAGCCGAGACCCTGCCCAAACGCCGGACCGTCAAGAAGGAGTGGCAGCTCGGCTGGCTGCTCAGGGCGATCACCCTGATGGACCTCACCACCTTGCAGGGCGACGACACCGACGATCGGGTCCGCCGGCTCTGCGCCAAGGCCCGGGCCCCGGTCCGGGACGATCTCCTCGAGGCGCTGGGTTTCGGCGATCGGCCGATCCGGGTCGCGGCGGTCTGCGTCTACCACCGCTTCGTGGCGACCGCGGTGCGGGCGCTTGAGGGCAGCGGGATCCCGGTGGCGGCCGTCTCGACCGGCTTTCCGGCCGGGCTGACCCCGATGGCCCAGAAGCTCGCCGAGATCGAGGCCTCGGTGGCGGCGGGGGCGAAGGAAATCGACATCGTGATCACCCGAGCGCACGTTTTGGGCGGGGATTGGCAGGGGCTCTACCACGAGGTCCGTGCCTTTCGCGAGGCCTCCGGGCCGGCCCACGTCAAGACGATACTCGCGACCGGCGAGTTGGGCACCTTGCGCGACGTCTATCGGGCCAGCCTGGTCTGCATAATGGCCGGGGCCGACTTCATCAAGACCTCGACCGGGAAGGAAACCGTCAACGCCACCCTGCCCGTGGGGTTGGTGATGGCTCGGGCGATCCGGGCGTACCGGGAGCGGACCGGTTTCGCGGTGGGCCTCAAGCCGGCCGGGGGGATCCGCAAGGCGAAGGAAGCGCTCGACTGGTTGGCGTTGATGAAGGAAGAGCTCGGCGACCGCTACCTCTTGGCGGATCGGTTCCGCTTCGGGGCGAGCACCTTGCTCGCCGATGTCGAGCGGCAACTCGAGTTCCACGTCACCGGACGGTACTCGGCCGGGCACCGTCATCCGTTAGGCTGAAGGCCGGCCGGGCGGGGACGCCCGGCGGATCGGGAGAAGGAGGCATGACCACCGTTCGCGAGGCGTTCGATTCGATGAGCTGGGGACCGGCGCCGGAGTCGGCCGCGTTGGCCCATGCCTGGCTCGATCGGCACCGGCGCCGGTTTGGGCACCTGATCGGCGGCGCGATGACCGATCCCGAAGGCCCCGGCCTCGAGACGGTCAATCCCGCCACCGGCGCCGCCCTTGCCCGGGTGGCCCAGGGGACCGCGGCGGACGTCGACCGAGCGGTGGCGGCGGCCGCGGCCGCCCAACCGGAATGGTGGGCGTTAGGCGGCGCCGCCCGGGCCCGCCATCTCTACGCCATCGCCCGGCACCTCCAGAAGCACAGTCGGCTCTTCGCGGTCCTCGAAAGTCTCGACAACGGCAAGCCGATTCGGGAGTCGCGGGACATCGACATCCCGCTCGTCGCCCGCCACTTCTATCATCATGCCGGCTGGGCGGCCCTGATGGAGACCGAGCTGGCCGGGATGTCGCCGGTTGGCGTGGTGGGACAGATCATCCCGTGGAACTTCCCGCTCCTGATGCTGGCGTGGAAGATCGCCCCCGCGATCGCGATGGGAAACACCGTCGTGCTCAAGCCCGCCGAGTACACTCCGCTGACCGCGCTGCTCTTCGGCGAGATCTGTGGCGAAGCGGGGCTGCCCCCCGGCGTGGTCAACATCCTGACTGGCGACGGCCGGACCGGCGAGGCGCTCGTCAAGCATCCGGGGGTCGCGAAGATCGCCTTCACCGGCTCGACCGACGTCGGTCGGAGCATTCGGGTCGCCACGGCGGGAACCGGGAAGAAGCTGTCGCTCGAACTCGGCGGAAAGTCGCCCTTCATCGTCTTCGACGACGCCGACCTCGACAGCGTGGTCGAAGGAGTGGTCGACGCGATCTGGTTCAATCAGGGCCAGGTCTGCTGCGCCGGGTCCCGGATCCTGGCCCACGAACCGATCGCGACCCGCCTCGTCGAGAAGCTCAAGGCCAGGATGGAGACGCTCCGAGTCGGCGACCCGCTCGACAAGGCGGTCGACATCGGGGCGATCGTGGCGCCGGTTCAGCTGGAGAAGATCCAGTCGCTGGTGGCCCAGGGCGAACGGGAAGGGGCCACCCTCTGGCAGCCGTCGTGGAGCTGCCCCAAGGACGGTCTCTTCTACCCGCCTAGTCTGTTCACCGAGGTGGCGCCGGCCGCGACCATCGCCCAAGTGGAGATCTTCGGGCCGGTGGTGGTCCTGATGACGTTCCGGACTCCGGCCGAGGCGGTCGAGCTCGCCAATAACACGAGATATGGGCTGGCCGCGAGCATCTGGACCGAGAACCTCAACACCGCGCTCGACCTGGCGCCCCAAGTCAAAGCCGGAACGGTGTGGATCAACTGCACCAACGTTTTCGACGCGGCGAGCGGGTTCGGCGGGTACCGCGAGAGCGGATTCGGGCGGGAAGGTGGCAAGGAAGGCCTCTGGGAATACCTCGAGCCCATCCGGGCGCCGGTGGCCCGGGGGGCAGCCGCCCCGCCGGCGACGCCGGCCGCACCGGCCGCCACCGAGTCGGGCCAGGTGGACCGCACCTACAAGCTCTACATCGGCGGCAAACAGGCGCGCCCGGATTCCGGCTACAGCGCCGTGGTCAGGGCGTCGGACGGAAGCAGCCTCGCCGAAGTGGGGCTCGGCAATCGCAAGGACGTTCGCAACGCCGTCGAGGCGGCCCACGGCGCCCGGGGGTGGGCCAGGGCCACGGCCCACCTCCGCGCCCAGGTCCTCTACTATCTCGGCGAGAACCTGGCGGCCCGCCGGGAGGATTTCGAACGGCTGATCGCCCGGTCGACCGGAATCCGGGCCGCCGCCGCGCGCCGTGAGGTGCAGCGCGCGGTGGAGCGGGTCTTTCAGTACGCCGGTTGGGCCGACAAATACGACGGCAGGGTCCACGCCACCCCGCTTCGGAACGTGACGATCGCCATGAACGAGCCGTTAGGCGTGCTCGCGGTCGTCGCCCCAGAAACGCCCAGCCTGCTCGGCTTCCTCGCGACGGTGCTCCCCCCGGTGGCGATGGGAAACGCGGTCGTGGCGATTCCCTCGGAACGCCATCCGGTCCCGGCGCTCGAGTGCTACCAGCTGTTCGACACCTCCGACCTCCCCCCCGGGGTGATCAATCTGGTCACCGGGCCGCGCGACGAGCTGGCGGCCGTCCTGGCGGCCCACGACGACGTCGACGGGATCTGGTACTTCGGAACTGCCCAGGGCGGCGGCGAGGTCGAGCGGCTATCGGCCGGCAACATGAAACGAACCTGGGTCGATCGAGGCGAGCCGCGGGACTGGTTCGACCCTCGCACCGGCGGCGGGGAGGAGTTCCTCCGCGAGGCCACCCAGGTCAAGAACATCTGGGTGCCCTATGGCGCGTGAACGGATGACCGGCTTGGCGCTGGGGCTGGCGGCGCTGGCCGTGGCCGAGGTTGCCGCGGCCCAGGTGCAAAGCCCGGCGACCCGCTCGGGGCGGTCGACCGTCTACGCCCCGCGCGCGGCGGTGGCGACGAGCCAACCCCTCGCCACCGGGGCCGCCTTGGAGATCCTGGCCAGGGGCGGCAATGCCATCGACGCCGCGGTCGCCGCGGCCGCGGTGCTCAACGTGACCGAGCCTCACATGACCGGGATGGGCGGCGACCTCTTCGCCCAGGTCTGGTCGGCGGCGGACGGCAAACTGTTCGGGCTCGATGCCTCGGGCCGCTCCGGGTCCAAGGTCGATCTCCAGGCCCTGCTCGCCGCCGGCGAAACCCGCTCGCCAGCCAGCGGCGCCAAGGCCGTGACCGTGCCCGGGGCCCTGGCCGGCTGGGACGCGCTGGTCCGGCGGTTCGGCACGATGACGTTAGGCGACCTCCTCCAACCGGCGATTCGGCTTGCCGAGGAGGGGTTTCCGGTGTCCCCCATCATCGCCCAGGACTGGGCTGGCCAGGTGGAGAAGCTCAGGAACGACGCCGGGGCGCGGGCCACCTACCTGATCGACGGCGGCCGCGCCCCCCAGCCCGGAGAGTGGTTCCGCAACCTCGATCAGGCCGCCACCTTCCGCGAGATCGCCCGGGACGGGATCGCCACGTTCTACGGCGGCAGCCTGGGCCAGCGGTTCGTCACCGGTCTCGATCGGTTGGGAGGCTACCTCACCTTGGCGGACTTGGCCGAGATGCGGGTCCGCTGGGTCGAACCGCTCTCGGTCGACTACAAGGGATACACGCTCCACGAGCTGCCGCCCGCGGGCCAGGGCATCGCGGCGCTCCAGTACCTCAAGATGCTCGAGACCGTCGACCTCGCCTCGATGGGCCACAACTCGGCCCGATACCTCCACACCTTGATCGAGGCCAAGAAGCTCGTCTACGCCGATCTCGCCCGATACATCGCCGATCCGGACCACATGACGGTCAATCCGGCCCGGCTGCTCGATAGCAGCTATCTCGCTCGCCGGCTCGGGCAAATCGATCCGACTCGGGCGGCCGCGAGGGTCGAACCGGGCAGCCTGGCGACGACCAGCGAGACCGTCTACCTCACGGTCGCCGACCGGCACGGCAACATCGTCTCGTTGATCAACTCGATCTACAGCTACTTCGGCTCCGGGGTCGTGGTCCCGGGCACCGGGATCCTGCTCCAGAACCGCGGCGCCGGATTCGTGCTCGCCGAGGGGCACCCCAACCGACTGGGCCCCAAGAAGCGGCCCTTTCACACCATCATCCCGGCATTCGTCACCAAGGGCGGACAACCCTGGCTCTCCTACGGGGTGATGGGCGGCGATATCCAGCCCCAGGGTCACGTCCAGGTCTTCCTCAACTTGGTCGAGTTCGGTATGGACCTCCAGGCGCTCGACGCCGCCCGGTTCAACCACCTTGCCGGAACCACGATCGCGGTGGAGAATCTGTCCGGGGGCGTTGCCGCCCAACTCCGAGCCTGGGGCCACGAGATCCGGCCCAGCCAAGAGGTCACCTTCGGCGGCAGTCAGGCAATCATGAGACTCGGTCGCGGCTGGGCGGCCGCATCCGATCCGCGTAAGGATGGCATGGCCGCTGGCCACTGAGACTTACTTTCGAGAGGAGCATCCCGATGATCGATCGACGAACGACCGGATGGTTGGCCGCGTGGGCGCTGCTGACCGGGCTGCCGGGCCAAATGACGGCTCAGGAGACCGCGTCGGACACCCTGCTCACGGTGCAGCATTACCTCAACTGGGAGGGCGTCGGCGACCCCCAGATTTCGCCAGACGGTTCCCAGATCGTCTATACCCGCCGCTGGGTCAACCAGGTCGAGGATCGGTGGGACACCGCGCTGTGGCTGATGAACTCGGACGGCACCAAGCAGCGCTTCCTGATCAAGGGCGGCAGCCCGCGATGGTCTCCCGACGGAACCCGGATCGCCTACATCGCCGAGGCCGACGGCAAGGCCCAGATCTTCGTTCGATGGATGGATGCCGAAGGGGCCGTGAGTCAGGTCACCCGTCTCGATGAGTCGCCCGGCAGCCTGGCCTGGTCGCCCGATGGCAAGTGGCTCTCGTTCGCCGCGATGGTCCCCTACGACAAGACTTGGAAGATCAGCATGCCGAGCGGACCCCCGGGCGCCAAGTGGACTCCGGCCCCTCGCCGAGTCACCGATCTGCACTACCGGGCCGATCGCGCCGGGTTCATGCGCGACAGCTACCTCCATCTGTTCGTGGTTCCCGCCGACGGCGGCACGGCGCGACAAATCACCAAGGGCGAATGGGACGTCGGATCCCAGTTCGATAACCTCGGGGGTGGAGTGGGCTACGATTGGACCCCCGACAGCCGGTCGATCGTCTTCGACGGACTCCTTTCGAAATCCGTCGACATGAACTATCGCAACAGTGACATCAACATCGTCGAGGTCGCCACCGGCACCATCAAGACCCTGACCACTCGGCCCGGTTCGTGGACCAGTCCGTCGGTGTCCCCCGACGGCAGGACGGTGGCGTTGGCCGGGGCCGACTCGACCCGGAAGAGCTACAAGACCTCGGAACTGTTCCTGATGGGGATCGACGGCTCGAATCTCCGGCTGGCCTCGGGTGCCTTGGACCGTGACGTCGGGAATATCACCTGGGCAGCCGATGGCAGCGGCGTCTATTACGGAGTCCAGGACCAGGGCACCGCCAATCTCTACTTCACCCCGCTTCGGGGTGGCTACCGCCAGGTGACCAGCGGCAACCACATGCTCGGGATCGGATCGATCTCGAAGAATGGCGTCGCGGCCGGCGTCTTGTCGAGCTTTCACGAGCCCGGCGACGTGGTGCGGCTGTCCCTGGCCAAGCCCGGCGAGATCGCCAAGCTCACCGACGTGAACGCCGACGTGCTGGCCAAGATCAAGCTGGGGCAGGTCGAGGAGATCTGGTACACCTCGACGAGCGGGACTCGGGTCCAGGGCTGGATCGTCAAGCCGCCGAACTTCGACCGGACCAAGAAGTACCCCTTGATCATGGAGATCCACGGCGGTCCCCACGGGATGTACAACGTGGCCTTCAGTTACATGTACCAGAATTTCGCCGCCAACGGCAACGTGGTGCTCTACACCAATCCCCGGGGCTCGACCGGGTACGGGACCAACTTCGGCAACGCCATCGAGCGGGCCTATCCGAGCGTCGACTACGACGACTTGATCGCGGGCGTCGACTCGCTGGTGGGTCGAGGCTACATCGACGCCAACCGGATGTACGTCGGTGGCTGCAGCGGCGGTGGGGTGCTCTCGAGCTGGGTGATCGGACACACCACCCGGTTCGCGGCCGCGGCGGTGCGGTGCCCGGTGACCAACTGGTTGAGCTTCTACGGGACGGCCGACGTACCGCTGTTCACGGCCAACTTCTTCGACAAGCCGTACTGGGAAGACCCGATGCCGTGGCTCAAGCAGTCGCCCTTGATGTACGTCAAGAACGTCAAGACGCCGACCCTGCTGATGACCGGCGAGCTGGATCTCCGGACCCCGATGTCGCAGACCGAGGAGTATTTCGCCGCGCTCAAGACCCTGGGCGTTCCCAGCGAGATTCTCCGCTTCAACGGTGAGTGGCACGGCACCAGCTCCAAGCCGTCCAATTTCTTGCGGACTCAGCTGTACATGATGAGCTGGTATCAGAAGTGGGGGAAGACCGCGGCGACGATGTAGCCGGCTGGCGGCACGGTGGCGGTGGGGCGTCGGGTCATGGGGGCCCGCTCCGAGTGACCAAGGTGGCCTCGGGGTACGGCGATGCGGTGAGCAGTTCCGACGCCACGCCGCGAAGGTAGCGATCGAAGAACGCCAGGGTATAGCTGTTGATGATCGCATGGGCCCGGCGTGGGTCGAGTTGGCCGGCCGGTCGGGGGTAGAAGAGCGAGAGGTCGGAGAAGTCGCCGTGGTTGGTCCCGGAGATGGTGAGGTTGTACCAATCGGCGCTCGATCGGGCCCTGGCGGTGCTGTCCCAGCTGTTCACCAATGCCATGAGTTCCCGGACTTCTTCACGCTTGTCCTCCGGGTAGTCGAGCGCGTCGTCCATTCCGTGATGAAGTTGGAGGACCGGACGGGTGGTGCCCCGTTCCCGCACGTCGCCGAACAGCTGCCCGTCGTGGCCGACCGCCGCCTTGACCCTGGGATCATCGGCCGTCATCTGGATCGAGGTCGCTCCCCCGAACGACCACCCGAAGGCGCCGACACGGTCCAGATCCAGTCGCCCTTGGAACGGCCCGCTGGCCTGCTCGCGCTCGATCTGGTCGAGCACGAAGCGGGCGTCCGCGTTCCAGATCTTGAACACCGGATCGTCGAGGTAGGCCCAGCTCGCCAGGGCGTCCTTCTTTCCGTCGCCGGTCTCCGCCGGGAACTTGAGGGTGTCGGGCTGGTACGGGGTTCCATCGGCGTACCGAATCGACTGGCTGAACCCGAAGTGCTCGATGGCGAACACGACGTAACCGTGGCTCGCCAGCCATTCGGTCGTGAAGGTGGCGCTCCACCGGGTCCAGATGCCGCCGTGGTTGTAAATCAGGACGGGGAAGGTCGTATCGCCGGCGATCGGGGCTCCTAGAACGGCGTTGGTCCTGGCCTTCCGGGCGGCCCAGGCCCCCAGCCGGCTGGCGAAGTCGTCGCGCCGGAGCAGGTAGGAGGCGGTGTCGCCGGCGGTTCCCGGCGCGACCGGATACCAGACCTGGACTACCACCCGCCGCCGGTCGTCCGGGTTGGTGGTGTACGGCTCGGCCCGTGACGAATCGGTCCAGTCGAACTCACGGGTGCCGACGCCGTAGGGGCCGGCCGGGCGCTCGAACGGTCGGTCCGGGATCTTCGGGCTGACCCGATAGAGAAAGTAGCCGCCGCCCGCGAGCACCAGCGCGGCCACGACCAGGACAACCTTCCAGAAGGTGCGCACGGTGACCTCACAATCGGGAGGTGCAAAGCTATCCGGTCCCCGCGATGCCGCTACCGGGATCCGATCCGAATCGCGCTGGTCAGGAACACGGCGCGGGTCGCCAGCGGGAAGAGATAGCGATCGACTCCGTCGGTGTAGCCCGCGGTGTACGCCTCGGCATTGAACAGATTCTGCACCTGCAGCTTCAGATCGAACCGGCCGAGGCCGACCTCCGCCAGCAGGTCCGCGGTGGTGTATCGCGGGGTGACGAACCCCGGGTTGCCGTCGTTGGCCAGCTGCGACTGACCGACGTGGCGCAGGCCGATCTCGAGGTAGCTCCGGCGACCGGGAGACCAGCCGCCGCTCAGGTTGAGCAACGACCCCGGGGTCAGTACCGGCGGGACATCTCGGAAGGTGCGCCCGGTGGACTCGTCGCTGTACTCCGCGATCCGGGCCCTGAGCAGCGTCGCGTTGCCCCGGATCACGGCGCTCGCCGCCGGACGCCACGTTCCCTCGATTTCGAAGCCGGTTCGGCTCGACCTCGCGACGTTGCGACGCAGGGGAGTGCCGATGAAGGTGATCGCCCCGATGGCGGCGATTTCGTCGCGGAACCGCATCGCGAAGGCGTTGGCCGATAGCTCCAACCCCGGGCGGGTGACTCGGGCTCCGACCTCGAGATCGGTGACCTCTTCGGGCCGGACCCGGTCGAGCGGCAGGACGGCGGCCGCGAGCCCGTCATTGACGTCATCGGCGCCGGCGAAGAGGTCGGCACGGGTAGGTTCTCGGGACGTGCGACCCAGCGAGGCGTGGGCCACGACGCTGGGAGACGCTCGCCAGGTCATCCCGACTTTCGGGTTCAAGAAGACCCAGTCGATCTCCGGCCGGCCGAAGGTGTTGCTGGGGTCCGGGCGGTACTGAAACGCGGCTCGGCGGATCTCCAGATCACCATGCAGGTCGACGGCGCCACCATGGTGGGTCACCTTGAGGAATGCGCTCTGTTCCTGTTTGAACCCGGTGTTGGCGTACCCCCCGCTGCCCGTGTTGGGCGGCAGCGCCAGGGTATGGTCGCGGTGATACTGGCTGGCGTGGCCCCCGGCCACGACACTCCAGCGATCCGTGGTCAGCTCGGTGGTGCCGAAGAGGCCGTACCAGATGTGGGCGAGGCCGAAGCGGAGCAGGCCGGTGCCGGCCGAGAGGTCATAGTGGCCCGCGGCGCTGTTGCGGTAGCCGGTGACGGACCCGAGCAGGTTGGGCGCCAGGGTGCGACTATAACGAAGGCTCACCATCTCCTGATGAAAGTCGTCGCGCTCGCCGGGCTGCATCGGATTGACTCGCCGGTTGGCGGCGAGAGCGACGTCGGAGGCGGCGAAGTACGCTAACTGGGTCTTGGAGCGGCCGGCGAAGGCCGTGAGCTTGAGCGCGTCCCGGTCGCCGAACCAGCCCGCCGAACCGAACCCGGACCAACCCTCGTTGCCGGAGCGCTCCCGGTAGCCATCGGTCGAGTGGATCGCGGCTCGGCCGTACCCGGCCCAGGCTCCCCTGAGCCCGGTCGCACCGCCCACACTGGCCCGGGTGGTCCCGAACGAGCCGGCGGTGACCTCGGCCTCGCCGAAACGCGGGGTCGCGGCGACCGCGATCGACTCGAAATTGAGCGAGCCGCCGAAGGAGGCGGTGCCGAAGCCACTCGAGCCGACGCCCCGATGGACCCGGACCGACTGGACCGAGTTCATGAAGTCGGGGATGTTCGAGAAATACAGGACCTGATCTTCCGGGTCGTTGAGCGGCACCCCGTCGAGCGAAATGGTGAGCCGGGTCTGATCGATGCCTCGGAGCCGGAGGTAGCTGTAGCCCGAGTAGCCGCCCGCGTCCGACGTGGCGGTGATGCCAGGTAGCCGGCTCAACGCCAGGGGCACGTCCTGGCCGTGATGCTCTCGACGAATCGCGGCCCGCTGGAGCGTGGTCCCGGCGGTCGGGGCCGCCGCGCCCGCTCGGGTCGCGCGGACGACGAGCGTCTCGAGGGTGTCGGCGGGTCGTCTCGACGTGGCGGTGTCCTGGACGGCGGTCGCGACGAGCAGCAGGGTCGGGGTCCACATACCGGGCCTCCTCGAGTTCAGGCGGCGGCCGGAGTGGCGGTGTCGCGGAGGTGCTGCGTCACGCGCCGCGCTCCCTCCGCCGGTGTCAACCGGATCAGGTTCCAAGGGACTTTCTCAACCTCGCTCGCGGCGAGGTACCCCTGGCGGCAACCGGCAATGTAGGCGAACTTCGACCGATGCGCACCCTGTTTCTGGTTGCCGTGCTCGCCCTCCACGCCTCGGCGGGTCGAGCCGAAATCCTCACGATCGAGATCGCCAAACGGTCGGACCTGCTCGGTGGCAGGTCGTTCGGGCGAGTGGGCGGCTACGAAGTACTCGAGGGACGTATTCTCTTCGGCCTCGACCCGGCCAATCCGGCGAACCGCCGAATCGTGGATCTCGGGCTCGCGCCGCGCAACGCCGCGGGGTTGGTGGAGTTCTGGGCCAACTTCGCGGCCTTGGTGCCGAAGCGGCCGCGCCCAGCAGGCGTCGCGCTGTTCGAGGTGTCGAATCGGGGACTGGTCTACCTGCGCAACATCCTCGACTTCGGGACCATGACGCCGATTCCGGCGACCGAGGCGGACCTCGGCGACGCGATGTTGCTCGAGATGGGGCTCACCCTGGTTTGGGTCGGCTGGCAGCACGACGTGCCCGACGAGCCGGGCCGGTTTCGGATCGAGGCGCCGGTCGCGACCGGGCTCGATGGCACGCCTCTCGTCGGGCCGGTTCGGGCGGACTGGGTCGTTCAGCGGCCGACGGCCTCGCTCTCGCTGGCGCACGGCGGCGCCATCGCCTACCCGACCATCGACCTCGATGATCCGACCGCGGTCCTCACCGTTCGCGAGGGGCGGTACGACTCGACCCGAGTCGTGCCGCGATCGGAATGGCGGTTCGGCCGCGTCGGTGAAGAAGGCCAGGTCGGTCCCGACCCCCGATGGATATCCCGCAATGGCGGCTTCGAGCCCGGCTCCATCTACCAGCTGGTCTATCGGGCCCGCGATCCGAAGGTGGCCGGGGTCGGTCTGGCGGCCATTCGCGACGCCATGAGTCACGCGAAGTACCGGCCCAACTCCCCGTTCGCCGCCCGCTACGCGGTGGCGTTCGGGATCTCCCAGACCGGGCGGCTCCTCCGCCATTTCCTCTATCAGGGATTCAACACCGATGAGCGGGGCCGCCAGGTGTTCGACGGGATGCTGATTCATGTCGCCGGCGCGGGGCGCGGCAGCTTCAATCACCGGTTTGCCCAGCCGTCCCGGGACGCTCACCGATTCGACACCTTCTTCTTTCCCACCGATCTCTTCCCATTCGCGAGCGGTTCCGCGACCGACCCCGAAACGGGCCGGGTCGACGGACTCACCGCCGGCGGCCGTCAGCTTCCCAAGATCTTCCAGACCAACTCGGGGCACGAGTACTGGGGCCGAGCCGCCTCGTTGATCCATACCACGCCCGCCGGTGACCGCGATCTGGCGATTCCGCCGAACGAGCGGATCTATCTGCTGGCCGGGTCCCAACACGTGCCCGCGAGCTTTCCGCCGGCCGAGCAGACCCGGCACCCGGAATCGCGGGCCTACCGGGGCAACCCGGTCGACTACCGGTTGCCGCTCCGCTCGCTCCTGGTCAGCCTGGTGGATTGGGTCCGCCGGGGCACCGCGCCGCCGCCGAGCGCCTATCCGCGCCTCGATCGAGGCGACCTGGTGCCGATCGACCGGTCGTCCTGGCGGTTGCCCCGAGACCTGGCGCCGCCGCGGGTGGTTCACCAGCCCGATCGAGTCGACTACGGGGCCAGGTGGGCGGAGGGGATCATCGACCGGGAACCGCCGGCGGTGGGGCGGCCGTTCCCGGCGCGGGTACCCGCGACGGATTCGTTAGGCAACGAAGTCGGCGGATTCCGGACAGTGGAGCTGGAGGCGCCGCTCGCGACCCACCCGACCTGGAACACTCGGGTGGGCCAGCCGGGCGACCAAGGCGAGCTGAGCCGACTCCTGGGGACCTGGTTGCCGTTGCCGAAGACCGAGGCGGAACGGGCCGCCACCGCCGACCCGCGGCCGCTGGTGGGTTCGCTCTATCGGGATCGCCAGGCGTTCGAGCGGCGGGTCTCCGAGGCCCTCACCAGGCTGATCGCGGGGCGAATGCTGCTCCCGGCCGATTCGGCCCGGGCTCGAAGGCGGGCCATGGCGACCTGGGAGTGGCTCGAATCGCGCTAGCCGGCGACCAGCCGCCAGCCTAACGTGGCATCGGCCTGGTACGGCACCACCTCCGCCGCCGGGGTCTGGATCCTGGCGGGCACTTCGGTCGGCTCCCGCCGCATCGTCACCGTCCCGGTGTTGAGCGGCAACCCGTAGAACCGGGCCCCGTGTTCCGAGGCAAAGGCCTCGAACCGGTCGAGGGCGTCCTCCTCGTCGAAAACGGTGAGATACGACTCCAGCGCCACCGGGGCGTTGAAGACGCCGGCGCAGCCGCAGGCCGCTTCCTTGGCGGCCGCCGGGTGCGGCGCCGAGTCGGTTCCCAGGAAGAATTTCGGGTTGCCGGATGTCGCCGCCCGGCGCAGCGCCAGGCGGTGGCGCTCCCGTTTGAGCACCGGGAGGCAGTAGAGGTGGGGCCGCAGTCCGCCTTGGAACATCGCCGTCCGATTGAACTGGAGATGGTGGGGCGTCACCGTCGCCGCCACCGTCGCGGGTCCCTCCTCGATGAAACGCACCGCCTCTTCGGTGGTGATGTGCTCCGAGACGACCTTGAGTGCCGGGAAGTCGCCAATCACCCGGGCCAGGACGCGCTCGAGGAAGACCGCCTCACGGTCGAACACGTCGACCGCGGGGTCGGTCACCTCGCCGTGAACCAGCAACGGCATCCCGATCCGTTCCATTCGCTCCAACACCGGGTAGATCGCGCCGACCTCGGTCACCCCGTGGGCCGAGTTGGTGGTGGCGTGGGCCGGATAGAGCTTCGCCGCCGCGAACACCCCTCGCTCGAAGCCGGCGGCGAGGTCGGCGGGATCGGTGCCGTCGGTCAGGTAGGCCGTCATCAGCGGGGCGAAGTCGGAACCCGCCGGCCGCGCGGCCAGGATCCGCTCGCGATAGGCAAGCGCCTGCGCGGCGGTGACGATCGGCGGGTCGAGGTTGGGCATCGCGATGGCCCGGGCGAACTGCCTGGCCGAGTGGGCGATGACCCCGGCGAGCATGGCGCCGTCGCGGAGATGGAGGTGCCAATCGTCGGGGCGTCGAAACGTCAGGGTGGTCGTCATCGGCTCGCAAGATACCATTCAGGACCTCCCGGGAACACGCCTGCCCCGGTAGACTAGTATCGCTGACCTCGCCCTTGGTCTTCTCCAAGTTGCCGCGGACCACCGCGGCTTGCAGCAACCGGGTTGCCCCGCGATCATCGGGGACTCGATTCGGAGAACCGGAATGTTCGGCTGGCTGTGCCAATCCACCACCGGAGCCCAGGACCTTCGGTGGACTGAGCTTCCAGCGCTCGTCCCGGGGCCAGGGCAGGCGCTGATCGCCATTCGGGCCGCGAGCCTCAACTACCCCGACGTCCTCGTGGTGGAAGGAAAGTACCAGGCCAGGCCGCCGCTCCCGTTCGTGCCTGGCTCCGAGTTTGCCGGGGTCGTCGAAGCCGTTGGCGAGGGGGTAACCACGACCCGGGTGGGCGATCGAGTCATGACCGTCGGGGTGGTGGGTGGGTTCGCGACTCATGCCGTCGTCGACGCCACCCGGCTGCTCCCGATCCCGGGCGAGATGCCGTTTACCGACGCGGCCGCCCTGGTTCTCACCTACGGCACCGCGCACCACGCTCTGGTCGACCGGGCTAACCTCCGCTCCGGCGAAACGATCCTGATCCTGGGGGCCGCCGGTGGGGTGGGGAGTGCCGCGATTCAGGTGGCGAAGGCGCTGGGCGCCCGAGTGATCGCCGGCGTGTCGAGCGATCGGAAGGGGGAGTTCTGCCGTTCCCTCGGTGCCGACTCGTGGTTCAACTACGGCCGCGAGAATCTGAGGGACGCCGTCAATGCGGCGACCGGAGGGCGCGGCCTCGACGTCTGCTTCGACCCGGTGGGCGGGCCGCTGGCCGAGTTGGCCTTTCGCTCGATCGCCTGGCGAGGACGCTACCTCGTCATCGGATTCACGGGAGGCATCCCGGCGGTGCCCCTCAACCTCCCGCTCCTCAAAGGAGCGTCGATCGTCGGTGTGTTCTGGGGGGACTCGGTTCGTCGGGAACCGGCGGGGTTCGCCCAGTCGCTGGCCGAGTTGGGGAACTGGTACGCGACGGGCCGGATCAAACCGGCGCTCGATCGAGTCCTGCCGATGACCGAGCTCAAAGAGGGATACCGGCGAATGACCGACCGTGAAGTGATGGGCAAGTTGGTCTTCATCAACGACTGAAAACCTGGCCAAGGGGCGACCAAGGAGCATCCGAATGGGAACAGCGACCCTGAAGTTGTTCGATCTGACGGGAAGAACCGCCCTGGTGACCGGCGGCTCGCGCGGACTCGGGCTCCAGCTCGCCGAGGCCTTGGGCGACGCCGGGGCCCGACTCATGCTGACCTCGCGGAAGGCCGCCGACCTCGAGGAATCGGCTCGCCACCTGGCCGGCCGTGGGGTCGAAGCCCGGTGGGTTGCCGCCGACGCGAGCGACCCGGCCGAAATCGCCCGGGTCTGCGCCGCCGCCAAGAGCCAACTCGGCACCATCGACATCCTGGTCAACAATGCCGGCGCCACCTGGGGAGCGCCGGCGGAGGACTATCCTCTCGAGGCCTGGGACAAGGTAGTGAATCTGAATCTGCGGAGCGTGTTCCTGTTCAGCCAGATCGTGGCGCGCGACTCGATGATCCCCGCGCGCCGGGGCCGGATCATCGTCACGGCGTCGATCGCGGGGCTAGGTGGGAATCCGCCGGGGTTCGAAATGATCGCCTACAACGCGAGCAAGGGCGGGGTGGTGAACCTGGTCCGGGCACTGGCGGGCGAATGGGGTGAGCATGGCATCACCGTCAATGCGCTGGCCCCCGGGTTTTTCCCGAGCAAGATGACCAAGGGTGTGCTGGAACGGGTCGGGGTCGATGCGCTGGCCGCCCGGGCGCCGCTCCGGCGTCTCGGCGACGACAACGACCTCAAGGGCGCCGCGCTTCTCTTCGCCTCGGATGCCGGGAAGCACATCACCGGCCAGGTCCTCGCGGTCGATGGCGGCGTGTCCTGCATCCACAGCTGACCGCTACTTCGGAAGCCGCAGCGCCACCAATGCCGGCCCATGGTCGGAGCCGCCGATGGCGGAGACCAGGTATTGGCGGCCCTGGTGCATGAACGACATGGGCGCCGTCGTCGTCGGCGCGGGAATCGCCTTGCTGGCGAGCCTCTCGCCGGTCCGTTTGTCGACCGCGTGCATCAGTGGCCGGGCCCCGCGACCCTCGCCGTAGATCAGCAGCGTCTTGGTGACGAGCGCGGTGGCGTGAGTCGGCGCGCCGGTGTTGGGAATCGTGAGGCCCTGCAGGGCGCGATGGTTGGTGATGTTCTCCGGCGTGTCACCGTTAGGTATCCACCAGAGATGGTCGCCGGAGTTGAGGTCGATCGCGGTGATCCGCCCGTACGGCGGCTTGAGCGCCGGGAGGCCGTCCACCGCGGGCATCCCACCCGGACCGACCGAGACCCATTGGACGTTCGACGCCGAGTCGACGCTGGTGCCCGGCACCAGCCGAGGCGCGCTGCAGGTCTTGGTCGAGGCGACGTAGAGAATCCCGGTCTCGGGGTCGATCGCCGCCCCGCCCGGGATGTTGGCGCCGCCGTTGGCGCCGGGGCAGTGGAGGGCCGCCTCGAGGCCGTTCGCGCCCTTGACGATGGGCGGGTTGAAGAGCGGGCCCAGCCGGTATTTCGCGAGGGCCGCGATCGCCTTCTGGCGTAGCTCCGGGGTGAAGTCGATCAGGTCGTCGGTGGTGACGCCTTGCATCTCGAAGGCCGCCGGCCGGGTAACGAACGGCTGGGTCGGCGAGGTGACTTCGCCCGGCACGTCGGACTGGGGCACCGGTCGCTCCACGATCGGCCAGACCGGCTCGCCGGTGATCCGGTTGAACACATAGGCCCAACTCTGTTTGGTGACCTGCACCAGAGCCGGGATCCGCTTGCCGGCGACGGTGATGTCGACGAGCTGCGGGGCGTGCGGATTGTCGTAGTTCCAGATGTCGTGGTGCACGGTCTGGAAGTGCCAGGCGCGCTTGCCGGTCTTGACGTTGAGCGCGATGATGCTGGTCGAGAACAGGGTATTCCCGGGCCGAAACCCGCCGAAATAGTCGATGGTGGGTGGGTCGGTGACGACATAGACCAGGCCATGCTCGGCGTCGGCGGACAGCGGCGCCCACGAGGAGATGTTGCCGGTCACCTTCCAGACGTCATTCTTCCAGGTGTCGTGCCCGTACTCACCCGGCCCGGGGATCACGTCGAACCGCCAGAGATGCTTACCGGTCCGGGCGTCGTATCCCAGGATGTTGCCGGGGACGTTCTCCTTGCGGGTCTGGTAATACCCCTGCTCGTGCGAGTTGCCGACCACGATGACGCCGCCGACGACGATGGGGGGAGATGAACTAGTGACATAGCCCAGGTCGGGCGGATAGCCCTTGTCGCGATCGTGCTTCCAGGGCCCGAAATGGTCGAGGAGGTCGATGGTGCCCCGATCGCCGAAGGAGGTCACCGGGTGTCCGGTCGCGGCGTCGAGGGCGTGGAGGAAGAAGGCCGGAGTCACGACGTAGATCCGACCGCGACCGTCGACGACGTCATAGGCCACGCCCTTGCCGTAATCCTTTCGCATCGAGTTCTCCCACCTCGTGGTGGTCGGCTCGCGGAAAGTCCAGAGCGTTTCGCCGGTGGCGGGATCGATGGCCACCACGGTGCGGCGGCTGCCGGCCACGGTGAACAGCTTGCCCTCGGCGTAGATCGGGGTCGACCGGAGCATGGCGTCCGATTCGGGGCTGAAATTGTCGGCCCGCCACACCCACGCGGTCTCGAGCTTCGAGAAATTGGCCCCGGTGATCTGGGTGTGGGGCGAGTATCGACTACTCCGAGCGTCGGCACCCCAGTGGGTCCAGCCACCGTCTTGTGCCATGGCCACGCCGGCGAACGACCCCGTCGCCACGATGGAGAACGCGAACAAGGATGCCCGAACTCCCTGCCACCCGACGATCCGATTGGTTTCCATCCTCATCTCCTGACGAACTTGCGAAGCATCTTGGGGCCGACTTCCGCCGAGTAGAGATCGCCGTGGCGATCGACCGCGACGCCCTCCGCGCCGCTCGTCGCCGATCGGTCCTGATCCGGTTCGGGGTCGGGAATGAAGCCGGTCACCCAGCCGGTCTTGGCGCTGCCGATGTAGATCCCCCGCTTCCACCCGGGGTTACGGCCGGCGTTGGACTCCGAGTCGGTGGCGTAGAGGACGTCGCTCTGGTCGATGAACAAGCCGCTGGGCCGGCCAAACTGGGTCCAGGTGGCGAGGTGCTTGCCCTCCTGGTCGAAGATCTGGATCCGACTGTTGGCGCGGTCGGCCACGAACAGCCTCCCCTGGGAGTCCATCGCCAGGGCGTGGGGATCGCGGAACTCGCCGTTGGCGCTGCCGGTGGTGCCCCATTCCGTGAGATACGACCCGTCGGCCGCGAGCTTGACGATCCGGTTGTTGCCATCGGCGTCGTGGCCGTCGGCGACGAAGATGGTCCCGTTAGGCGCCACCAGCACCGCCGAGGGCTTCCGGAAGGTGTCCCGCCCCCGTCCGGCGACGCCTTTCTTGCCGAGGGTCATCAGGACCTGACCGGTGGGGCTGAACTTGACGATGATGTGGCCGATCCCCGCGGGCTGCTGGCCAAAGCCCAAAGCGTCGGTCACCCAGATGTTGCCCTGACCATCGACGAAGAGCCCATGCGGCCAGGCGATCGTGCCGGCGCCGAAACTCCGGATCAGCTTGCCGGTTCGATCGAACGCCAGCACCGGGTCGAGGCTCGACCCGACGCAGGTATTGGCGCCGCAGCGCTCCCCGACCCAGATGGTGCCGTCGGGCGCGGGCCAGACGCCGCTGGTGGCCCCCCAGGTTCGGCCGGCGGGCAGCTGACCCCAGATGCCCTCGACGGGGCGGTACGGATTGGGAGCGGTCATTTGCGCGGCTGCCGTCGCGGCCGGGACCAGCCAGGCCACGAGCGCCACGCGGTGCGAACGGAAACGCATCGGTCTCGCCTCCAGAGTAGCGGGAAGCTACCGCGGGAGGCGAGACCGGCCAAGCCGCCGGATCAGGAGGTGCCGGGGCGGAACTGCCTGACCAGCCAATCGCCGACCATCCGAAGCACCCCGGGGTCCACCTTCATGCTCGGCAAACTGGTGTAGCCGCCAGGGAACCCGCTCGGGTCACGCACGAACAGGTGGTTCAAGTCGGGGAAGACGTGTGAGGTGACGTCGCGGTTGCCGGCCGCCTTGAAGGCGGCGACCAGCTCCCGGACCTGATCCGGGGTCACCTGCTGGTCGGTGGCGCCGTTCAAGACCAGGACCGGCGTCGTCACCCGGCGGGCCGTCGCGGAGGGATCGTGCTCGAGGAAGAACTTCATCCACGGGACACTCCGCAGCGAGTCGATCTGACTCGGCACCCTCGCCAGCGCCGAGTCCTTTTGAGCGGCCGAGAAGGCGGTGTTCCCTTTGATCAAGTTGCGGAGTTGGAAGTTCAGGATCCGCTCGCCGGTTCGCGAGGTCCCGGCCAATAACACGATCCCCTTCAAGCTCGGCTCCTCGAGTGCCACCAGGGGCGCGATGATCCCCCCCTCGCTATGGCCGACCAGGGCCAGCCGGCTACCGTCGATCTCGGGCCGAGTTCGGAGGTACCCCAGCCCAGCTCGGATGTCCTGGGCGAAGTCGGCACTGGTGGCGGTGGCGGGGTTGCCGCCCGACTGGCCCACCCCGCGATCGTCCATTCGGAGCACCGCGATTCCCCGGCGACCGAGGGAATCGGCCAACTCGCGGAAGGGCCGATAGCCCTTGAACATCGCGATGGACTCGTCGCGGTCCTGCCCGCCGGACCCGGTGATCGTGATCACGGCCGGAACTCGGCGCGAGGCGCTGGCGAACTTCGGGATCGTGATGGTTCCCGCCAGGGTGTGCCCCATGGGAGTCGACACCGTTACCTCAGTGGCCGTGTAGGGCGCGTCGGCCGGGGCGGAGTAGTCCGGCTTCTCCACCGTCATCACCGCCGAGCTGGCCGATTCGCTCCGAATGACCGTGAGATTCTGGCTCGCGAGGAACCCGCCCCGGAGCCGGCCGTCGCCGTCGATCCCAAGACGGATGGTGCCGCCGGGCGCTTCGATGTCGACCGAGTCGGCGCCCACTGGAGTGACCTTGGCTACGAAGGTCTGGCCGCCGGCCAGCGCGAAGACCGGTATCGAAGATGTCCCGGTGCGTTTCGCCCATGCCACGATCGGTTCCCACATCGCAAACGAGGGATTCAGATGGACGAAGGCGCCTCGTTTCGACGGCAGCCGCTGGACCCCCGGCTGTCCGGACGGTGCCGCGATCTCGACGACCGCGGTGCTGTCGTCGAAGGTGAGGGTGGCGTCTTGTTTGGGCGCCGCGTCGGCCGGGTCGGAGGCCGCGAAGTACTTGTTGCTCATCCGGCGCACTCGGCCATCGGCGTCGAACTCGATGGCGTACCGGAACCGGGCCGAGGCCGGCCGAATCAACAACTCGCCCTCGAGTCGGCTGGCGGTCCTGGTAAACCGCTCGACCGACACGGTATCGTTCCCTTGTTTCAGGACGATGGTGCTCTGGGCCTCGGCCACCGCGATGCCCGCCGCGGCGACCAACCCGGCGCTGAGGACCAACGACTCGGGAACCCACCACCACCTCGATTCACGACTCATCGGCACGCTGCTCACTCCCTTCGGGAAGGCGTCGAGCGGCAACCGCCGCTCGACGCAGCAAGAACTCGATCTGGGCGTTCAGACTGCGCAGCTCGCTCGCAGCCCAGCGCTGCAAGGCGTCGTGCAGCGCTGGGTCGATCCGAATCAAGAGCGACTTGCGAGGCGCCACGGGCCGCTCAGGTATAGAGTGTGCCCGTGTTCACCACCGGCTGAGTCGCCCGGTCGCCACAGAGCACCACGAGGAGGTTCGAGACCATCGCGGCCCGCCGTTCGTCGTCCAAGGCGACGACGCTCTTCTCCGCGAGCATGGTGAGTGCCATTTCCACCATCCCGACCGCGCCCTCGACGATCTTCTGTCGCGCCGCGATGATGGCGCTGGCTTGCTGTCGCTGCAACATGGCCTGGGCGATCTCGGGGGCGTACGCCAGGTGGCTGATCCGCGCCTCGATGGCGCGAACCCCGGCCTTGGCCAGCCGCTCCTGCACGTGGCTCATCAGCTCGTTCGATACCTCGGTGGTGTTGCCGCTCAGCGAGATCGACTCACCGTGCGAGTCGTAAGGATACCGAGTCGCCAGGCCTCGGAGGGCCGCCTCGCTCTGAATCTTGACGAAGTTCTGGTAGTCATCGACCTCGAACAGCGCCTCGGCGGTGTCGATGACCTGCCAGACCACCACCGCCCCGATCTCGATCGGGTTGCCGTGGTTGTCGTTGACCTTGAGTTTGGCGGTCTCGAAGTTCCGGACCCGGACCGAGATCTTCTCCTTCTTGTTGAACGGATTGGCCCACCAGAGGCCCGGCTCCTTCACCGTCCCGACGTAGCGCCCGAAAAGGGTGAGCACCTTGGACTCGTTAGGATAGACGGCGAAAATCCCCGCGAGTCCGAGCGACGCCACGATGAACAGCACCAGCGCCGACACGAGCAGCGTCGGGTTCTCGCCTCGAACGCCTCTGACGAACAGCCAGATCGCGCCCGCTTCGGCGGCAAGGAACCCGAGCAACGCGAACATGCCGGGGGCTGGTTTGAACTCACGTTCCCTGATCACGTCGATCCTCTCAGTGTGCGATATTGCTATGATATCACTTCGATACTATCTTGTCAAGCACCAGGTTTCACCAGCGAGCTTCCCCGATGATCGAAGCGGATGGACTGACCCGGCGGTTCGGCGAGCGAGTGGCGGTCGACGACGTCAGCTTCCGGCTCGAGCCGGGCCAACTTTGCGCCTTGCTCGGGCCGAACGGAGCGGGCAAGACCACGATAATCCGGATGTTGCTCGGCTTGGTCGGGCCGAGCGCCGGGGGAGCGACGGTGGCTGGGATCAGGATCCCGGGGACTCCGGCGGGCATGGCGTCGCTTCGGGCGCGGGTGGGCCTGCTGACGGAGACGCCGGGACTCTACGACCGGCTCTCGGCGCTGGAGAACCTCACCTTGTTCGGGCGGCTGTACCGCCTCTCGGGGTCCGACTTGTCGGGTCGGATCGAACGGGAGCTCCGGCGGCTCGACCTCTGGGACCGGCGGGACGACCCGGCCGGGACGTTCAGTAAGGGCATGAAGCAGCGGCTGGCCATCGCCCGGGCCATCTTCCACGATCCGGACGTGGTGTTCCTCGACGAGCCGACGGCGGGACTCGATCCCGAGGCGTCCCGGGACGTTCGTCAGCTGATCGGGACGCTCAAGCGGGCCGGCCGGACCATCATCGTCTGCAGCCACAATCTCGCCGAGGCGGCCGCCCTCGCCGACGTGGTAGCGGTGATGAAGCAGCGGCTGATCGCCTTCGGGCCGGTGGAAACGTTAGGCGGTTCCGGGCAGGGTGTCCGCTGCCGCCTGGTCGCGGTCGACCCGCCCGAACGCCTCGGCGGCGTGATCGCGGCCGCGGCCCCGATCGGCGGGCTCGCCCGGGTCGGCAATTCGTTCGAGTTCACCGTCCGGGACCCGGTCCGGGCGCTGCCCGCCATCGTGGCCGCGGTGGTGGCGGCGGGGGTCGGCGTGGTCGAGGTCCGGCCGCTGGAGCGCTCGCTGGAGGAGATCTATCTCTCTTTGGTCGGAGCCGACCATGCCTAACGTTGGCTTGCGGGTCTTCGTGACCAAGGAGCTACGCGATCTCAAGAGCAGCCCGCAAGTATGGCCGGGGTACCTCATCTTGCCACTGCTGGGCGTGGTCCTGCCGGTCGTCTTCTTGGCCCTCGCCCCGCTCGACTTGGCCCGGGCAGCCGATCCGGACCTGGTGTCGCTGATGCGGTTCGCCGCCCGGGACCCCTGGTTGGCCAGGTACCCGGAAGCCGAGCGGCTGCCCCGGCTCGTGGTTCGCGATTTCGGCGCCTTCTTCCTCCTGATGCCGGTGATGCTCTCGGCGCTGGCCGCCGCGCTGGCGATCGCGGCCGAGAAGCAGCAGCGAACCCTGGAGCCGATTCTCGCGACGCCGCTGTCCGATCAGGAGTTCGTGCTGGCCAAGCTGGCGGCCGTCCTGGTGCCGGCGATCGCGGTCACCTGGATCGCCGCCGGCGGCTTCGTGGTGGCCGTCGCGGTGGTCACCGCGATCAGGTACCGGATCACGATGGTCCCGGGGGCGGCGTTCTGGGTCAGCCTCGTGGCGCTGGCACCGGTCGGCGGGGCGGCGGCCGCCCTGCTCGGAATGCGGGTATCGATCAAAGCCCGCGACGTGCAGGGGGCGGTCCAGACCGCGAGCCTCTGGGTCATTCCGGCCGGGATCGCGCTGGTCGCGACGCTCGGGCGAGTGGCGGTGCGCCACCTGCTCGGCTCGGCCATCGCGGTCCTGGTCGCGCTCCTGGTCGCGGCCTGGCTCTACCGGGGGACGCTCCGGCGGTTCCAGCGAGAGGAGATTCTGACCCGATTGGGGTGACCGGGCGGTCCGACTCGACCCGAACCGGACTCTGCGGGGAGATGGATGCCGCGGAACCGCGGCCCGGTTGGGCCCGCTCACGGCGCAGCCGGCGATCCCCCCAATGTCGGAAACTCGGGTGACGGCCTGGCGTAGGGAGGGCAGGTTCACAACCTCGACGCCCTCACGATTCTCGATTTCAACGAGACGATGTTCCCCGGCTCCAGTTCGCTCGCGGTGTTCCGCGGCAACCTGCACTTGATGCGAGCCGACACGGCCGCGGCCGCCCTGGCGTTTCGAGAAGCGATTCGGCGGGACCCGCGCAACGGCGAGGCACGCGGCCGCCTGCGAGATATCGGAGCAGACCCAGGGCGCTGAACCGCGGCGCCCGAATCGACCCGGACCGCAACCGGAGATCCCCAGGTGCCTTCGAAGCGTCCCGAGACGACCGACTACCGGCCCTCCTACGGCCGATACATCGACCTCCGGCACCACCTGGAACAACTCGATACCTCGTACCGGTAACCGGCGCCGACCCTCGCGCGGACTCGGGCTGCTGGAGTCGCGCGTCGGACCGGGCTAGGTTCGGGCATGACAACGATTCGAGTCGTTCTCGCCGGCCTCGGTAACGTCGGTCGGGGTGTGCTCTCCATCCTCATCAGCCAGCGAGACCTCCTGGCGGCCCGATATGGCCTCGAGGTTCTGGTGGTCGGAGCCTCCGATTCGAGCGGTGCCGCCCTCGACCCCGCCGGTCTCGATCTCGGCCGGCTCCTGGCCTTGAAGTCGGAACGAGGCAAGGTCGCCGAGTTCCCCGGCGGGTTGCCCGGACTCGGCGGCCGTCACCTGATCGAGCGAGCCCGCGGCGACCTGCTGCTCGAGGCGACTCCCGTGAATCTCCAACACGGCCAGCCCGGTCTGGACACCGTTCGGGCCGCCCTCGACCACGGGATGGGGTGTGTCCTCGCCAACAAGGGACCCCTCGCGTTGGCCTACGGCGAGCTCGCGGCTGTATCCGATCTCTCCGATGTCGATCGCCCGCGGTTGCGATTCTCCGCCTGTGTCGGCGGGGCGTTGCCGACGATCAACCTGGGGCGGCGAGACCTGGCCGGCGCCAGGATCCTCGGAGTCGAGGCCATGCTGAACGGCACCTCCCAGGGAATCCTCCGGGCAATGGAACAGGGGCAGGGCTTCGCGGAGGCGCTCGCCGAGATGCAGCGGCGCGGCATCGCCGAGACCGATCCGACGCTCGACGTGGACGGCTGGGACCAAGCGGTGAAGCTGGTGATTCTCGCCAACGCGGTTCTCGGTCGGCCGACCGTGCTTGGCGACTTGCGGGTGCGGGGGATTCGGGAGATCACCCGGGACGACTTGGCCGCCGCGGCCGCCCGCGGCGAGCGGATCGTGCATCTGGGGCGGGCGGAACGGCCGGCACCAACCGCCGACTGGGTGCTCGACGTCGGCCCCGTCTCGCTTCCGGCCGCGCATCCGCTGGCCCGGATGGGGGCGCTGGAGATGGGAGTGATCTATCGGACCGACATCAGCGGGACGCTCCACGCCACCTCGGAGGAGGGCGACGCGGTCCCGACCGCTGCCGCGATGCTCCGCGATCTGATCGAGATCTCCCGTTAGGCGCTCGTCGGGTGGCGGCGGGCCAGTCGGGAGGCGAGTCGATGGAGCGCCCAGGCCGCCCCGACGACGATCAGCAGCACCATCACTAATCGGAGCCAACCGGCTGGAGAACCGGTCGGCCATTCCAGCTGGTATTCCGAGAGCGTCTTCGCCCGATCGAGCATCCAGTGCCACGCCGTGTGTCCGATCAGGACGGCGATCAGGATCGTCCCGGCCCGTTCGGGGATCAACCGCCGGAACACCAACGCCAGGGTGGGGGCGACGACGGCGACCACCGCGAGTTGGCCGAGCTCCACCCCGACGTTGAAGGAGACCAGCGCGGTGAGGAGGTGGTTGCCCGCGAACTGGAGGGTTTCGCCGAGCGCGAAGGCAAACCCGAACCCATGGACCAACCCGAACCCGAAGGCGACGACCCACCTCCGGCCGGCTTGGCGACCGAGGGCGTTCTCGATCGCCATCCAGACGACCGACGCCGCGATCAGCGTCTCGACGAGCGGCGGGAACCACAGCGCGTCCGGGGCCTGCCCGAGGGCGGCCGCGATGAGGGTGATCGAATGGGCGACGGTGAACGCGGTCACCACCGGGACGAGCGACCAGAACCGGCGAACCGGCAGGATCAATCCGACCAGGAAGAGGAGGTGGTCGAATCCGTCCAAGATGTGCTCGAACCCGAGCCTCACGAAACGCCAGGCCGCGTACCACGGACTCGGGTCGAGGCGCACCGGACCGGGGTTTCCCTGGAACTGAAAGAGCCTTTCGGTTCCCTGGGGCGTGAGGTAGCCGAGGACGACGGTGGTTCGGACGCCGAGGTGGGCCAACTCGGGCACGATGGTGATGGCGGCCCCCGGAGACTCGATCGGGTATTGAAACTCCACGTCGAGCAACGCTTGCCGCCACGGCAGCTCGGTGGCCGGGCCGAGCGGTGGCGACGCCAGGTGAGCCGCGGCATCCGCCCAGGTGGCGAAGGACCGATCCGAGGGGAGCGAGATCCGCAGCGCCGCCAACGTCCCGGGGCCGAGCCGGCGGCTGGCCGCTTCGAACCGAACGTAGGAGGCAATCCACTGGACCGCGGCGGGCCTGAGCACCGAATCGATTCCGGCGAGTTCGAGGGCCCCGGAAGGCCGCACCGGCAGGTTCAGGTCCCGGAGCGCTTCGAGGGGGACTCGGACCAGGAACCGGAGCCGGTCGGGGGTGACGGCCACGAAGGAACGAACCACGACCCGGGCGGGGATCTCGTGGGCCCGAGCGTCGTCGACGGCCGCGATGGCGGCCAGTGCCGCCAGCAGCGGAAGGATCCGAGTCATGGCGGCCCGGCGCCTTCGGAACGCGGTCGGGCCCCGCTGGGCATCGGGTTCACTGGCCATCCGGGGTAGGAATGAGGTCGTTAGGCCGAGTCGTCGACCAGGTCGTCCACCGCGCCGGCGAGGTCGCCGCCCACGGCACGCTCGAGGCGGCGAAGCCGGGCCTGGAACTGGCCGACGGCGTAGTCGACGAACTCCTCGATCCGAAGTCCGAGCGGCATGACGGGGTAGGGGGCGAACACCTCGGGAATCACCGCGATCGCCGTCTCGGCGAGTTCGCCCATCCGTCGTTGAACGGTGCCCCAGAGTGGGGCCCCGCCGTCCTTGACGAGACGTCCCAGGAGGTAAATGCCGAAAGCGATGTGACGCGATTCGTCGCGCTTGGTCAACTCCACGCCGCGCTGCATCCCCGGCATGATGCCGTTGCGCGCCAGCGCCGCGTGGTAGGCCCGATAACCGGTCTCGGCAAGCACCCCTTCGACGATCAGGTTGTAGGTCACGCTGGCCAGCGCCACGGCCTCGCGCGAACGATCATGTCGAAGGCGATCGAGCGCCTCCGGCAGCTCCCGGTCGAACACCTGACGATAGTTGGGCCCCAAGTAGCCGCTCAGCTCATCGCGAGTGCCAGCCACTTCGTCGAGGAAGCGGCGGAACAACTCGACATGTTTCGCTTCCTCGAACAAGAACGAGGTGAGGTAGATCTCCTCCTCGAGGTGGCCGTCCCGGGCGACCGCCTCGATCAGCGGGACGAGGTCGACCGTGACGGCCTCTTCTCCGGCGGCGAAGAGCGAGGTCAACCGGAGCAGTACGTCCCGCTCGGCCTCGTCGAGCCGGGCCCAATCGACTCGGTCTTGGCCGAGGTCGATCGCGGCGGGGTCCCAGACGCCAAGGCGCTTGGCCTTGGTCCACAGCCGCCACGGGAAGCTCGCGGTGTCGAGACCGCCCCGGGCCGTGACGGCGAAGTGGCGGTCCGCCATCAGGGCCGCCTTTCGAGGACGATCGGCGGCAAGGCCGGCTCCAGTGGGATGGAGACCCGGTCGACTTCACCCTTGGTATTGGTGAGAAAGGTCACCATGCCTTGGAGCATCCCAGCCTGAGAACCGGGCCGCACCGAGAACACGTTGTAATGGTAGTGCTCCAGCGCCGCTCGCATGACGTCGACGACCAGCTCGAGTCCCGCGCCGGCGGTTTGAACGACGACGGTGCCGTACCCGGGATGGTGAAACCGGCCCGCCAGGGCGCTCACCGGGTGGCTGGGCGTGGTACCCGGCTTCCGGTCGGCGACCCGCTTGGCGGCGGCATCCGCCCGAGCCTTGGCCGCCACCTTGTCGAGTTCTCTCTGCCGAGCGGCCCAGTCGATCGGCGTTAGGCCGAGTATCCGGTCGTACACCGACTGGACCACCAGGGTGGGGATCGGGTTGTTCTGGCCCTGGTTGGTGAGCACCATGACGCCGACCCGCTCGTTGGGGAGCCAGGACATCTGGGAGATGAACCCGTCGATTCCGCCGCCGTGAATGATCAGGCGATGGCCGCGGTGGAATCCGACCCCGACTCCGAGCCCGTAGCCGGCGACGTCGACGCCGCTCCACAGCGCGGCCGCCGCGCCCATCGCCATCTGGGGCTGCTCCATCTCGGCGACCTGGGCCGTCGTGAGGAGCTGTTTCCCGCCGACTCGGCCCGAGTCGATTCGGAATTGGATGTACTTGAGCATGTCCTCGACGCTGGCGTTGATCGAGCCGGCCGGGGCCACGTGGTCGATGTTGCGGAAGGGGATCCGGACCACGTTGCCGTCCTCGATTCCATACGGATACGCGAAGTCGTCCGACTTGGGCGAATCGAGAACCGAAGCGTTGGCCCGAGTCATCCCGAGCGGAGTGAAGATCCGATCGCGTACCAGGTCCTCCCAGGATCGCCCGGCGAGCCGCTCGGGCAGATACCCGGCGGTCACGAACATCAGGTTCTGGTACTGCCAATAGTTTCTGAACGTGGTGGTGGGCTCGAGGTAGCGGATCCGGTCGACGATCTCTTTCCGGGTCACCTTTCGGCCGTACCACACCACGTCGTGGCGGGGCAGACCCGACCGATGGTTGACGAGGTCCCGCACGGTGAGATGCTTGGTGGCGTAGTCGTCGTGCATCTGAAAGTCGGGCAGGTACGACCGGACCGGGTTGTCCCAGGCCAGCTTCTTTTCGTCGATCATCATGCCCAGGAGGACGACGGCGAACGACTTGCTGTTGGAGCCGATCGCCATGATGGTTCGCGGCGTTACCGGCAGCTTGGCTTCGACGTCGCGGAAACCGTAGCCCTTGGCGTAGATCACCTTGCCGTCCTTGATGACGCCGAGGGCGAGACCGGGCACTTTCCACTCGGCCATCATGGAGGTCACCACCGGATCGACCGAACTCAAGTCGGTCGCCGGTTGGGCGGCGGCGGTGGCCGTCAGGGTCGCCAACAAGGCCGAGGCGAGGAGACGCTGGATCTTCATGCGGGAACCGCTCCAGGTGGTAGGGAGAGTGGTCAATCGCGCGACAGCATCCGGATCAGTCGGGAGACCCGGTACGCCACCAGGGCGTCGGGGGCGCGGTATCGCACCGTGACACCGTCGACCCGCTCCATCCCGGGGACGAACATCGCCGCGTCGGCGTTGCTGGCGATGTCGAGTTCGACCTCGACGATCACCGGTGTCGCGATCGTAATCGGCGCGATCTGGCTCCGGCGGGCCAGGGCCGTCTTGACCCCGGCCGCGATCTTCTCTCGAGCGACCGACGGATGCAGCGTCTTGGCGGCGGTGAAGCCGATGCCGTCCTTGACCGCCAAGGCTTCGACGCCCGGGAAGAATCGCTTGGCCTCCTCGGCGAAGGCCCGATCGCCGGAGACGAAGACCACCGGGACCCGATAGTGCCCGGCGATCATCCCGGCGGTACCATATTCGCCGACCTCGCGGCCGTTGATCCGGGCGTGCCGGAGGGCGTGGCTGTAGGTGTGCCCCAGGACCGCGTCGACCTGATTGGCATGGCCATGATACCCTATGAAGATGACGGCATCGAACGAGCCATCGAGCCCTTCCACCATCCCGTACGGCTTGGGTTGACCGGTGACGAGGGTGGCCCGCCGGTCGAGCTGATCGGCGCGTAGATTGGTGTGGGAGCCGTGGGCGTCGTTGACCACCACCTCGGTGGCCCCGGCCTCGAAAGCGGCCGCGATCGCGGCATTGGCTTCGGCGAGCATCAGCGGGCGGGCCCACTCGTAGTCGCTGCCGCCGGTCTGGGCGGCGGTGGCGATGCCCGCGATTCCCTCCATGTCGACGCTCAGGTACACCTTGAGCTTGGACTGGGCGGCCGCGCCGGTCGGACCGAACAGCAGGATGGCGCCAAGGAGAGACGATCGGAGCATGAGACACCGCTTGGGAGTCGGTACGTTCGGCGAAGGTACCAGTCGGCCGGCCGGTCCGGCAAGGGCCGGTGGCGTTAGGGCGTTCGTGTCGGTCGGGGCGCTTGCGATCGGCGGCCTCGCGGGGTGCGCCGAATCGGCGGCGGTTCGGGGGACGACCATCACCAATGTGCTGTTGATCGACGGTAACGGTCGGGCCCCCGCTCCCGGCAATCTCCGGATCCTGGGCGATACCATCGCCGCGGTCGGTGCGTTCGAGCCGCCGCCGGGCGACTCGATGGTCGATGGCGGCGGCTTGGCACTGGCGCCGGGGTTCATCGATTCCCACAGCCACCACGATCACGGTCTCGTTGCCGCGAATCGGGCCCTCCCCGCGGTGAGTCAGGGGATCACCACGATCGTCGCCGGACAAGACGGCGGACACCCCTATCCGCTGGCGATCACCCTGGACAGTCTCGAGCGCGCTGGCCATGCGGTGAACGTCGCGTTCTTCGCGGGTCACGGCGCGCTCCGCCAAGCGGTGATGGGCGACGACTTTCGCCGCAAGGCCACTCCCGCCGAGGTCGACTCGATGGCGAAGATCCTCGAGGGCGAGCTCGGGGCGGGGGCGCTGGGTCTGTCGACTGGCCTCGAATACGATCCCGGGATCTATTCCGACTTCTCCGAGGTCGTGGCGCTGGCCAAGGTCGCGGCCCGCGCCGGCGGCCGGTATGCCAGCCACATCCGGAGCGAGGACCGCGACTTCTGGTCGGCACTGGACGAAGCCATCGCGGTTGGTCGCGAGGCGGGGCTCCCTGTCCAGGTGAGCCACCTCAAGTTGTCGATGGTATCGTTGCTCGGCCGGGCGGACAGCGTCATCCGAGTCCTGGATCGGGCCCGGCAAGACGGGGTCGCGGTCACCGCGGACATCTATCCTTATCCGTACTGGCACTCGACCCTGCAGGTGCTCTTCCCCAATCGCGACTTCGACAACCGGGCCGAGGCGGAAAAGGTGCTTCGCGAGATCGTTCGGCCCGAAGGACTCTTGCTCGGGCGGTATGCGCCCAACCCGACCTACCAAGGGCGCACGGTCGCGGAGATCGCCGCCGATCGGGCCGAGGATCCGGCCACGACGTTGATGGCCCTGATCCGCGACGCCCAGGCCCACCAGCGGACCATCGCCGATCATTCGAAACCCACCCCGGTCGAGAGCGTAGTGGCAACCGCCATGGACGAGGCCGACATCGAACGGCTGGTCGGGTGGCCCATGATCAACTTCTGCTCGGACGGGGAACTCGAGGGCGCTCACCCCCGAGGATATGGAGCCTTCCCCCGGGTGCTGGCGCGGTACGTCCGGGAGCGGCGGGTCCTCTCGCTCGAGGAAGCGGTGCGGCGGATGACCGCGCTGGCGGCGGCGAACATGGGCCTCCCCGGCCGAGGTCGGTTGGCCCCCGGATACGCGGCTGACCTGGTGCTGTTCGATCCGGACGGCGTCGCCGACCGGGCTACTCCCGCCGAGCCGCAACGGATCTCCGCGGGTATCGTTGGGGTGTGGGTGGGGGGTGAGTCGGTGTTCCACGACGGCCTGGCGACCGGTGCGCTGCCAGGCCGCATTCTTCGGAGGAGTCGATGAATCGACTGGGGCGCAATCGCGGCGGGGTCATCGGATCGCTGGCGCTGGCGGCGATGGCCGCGAGTGTCGGATCGGCATCGGTCGAGGCGCAGGATGAGGCCGCGGGGTACGTTGCCCGAATCGAGGCCGCTCAGTCGCCTAACCGTCAGGGATACGACGGCTACACGCTCGCCGAGCTCATGGCTCGGTTCAGGATACCGGGGGTGAGCATCGCGGTCATCCGCGATTTCAAAGTCCATTGGGCCAAGGGGTACGGCGTCGCGGATGTCGAGACCAGCCGGGCGGTCGACCCGACCACCGCCTTTCAGGCGGCGTCGATCAGCAAGCCGGTCATGGCGATGGCGGCCGTCCGGCTGGCGCAGGAGGGCCGGCTTTCCCTGGACCAGGACGTCAACGAGCTGCTCACCTCGTGGCGGGTGCCGGTGTCGGAGTTGCACGCCCGGCAAGCCGTCACGCCCCGATCGCTCTTGAGCCACACGTCCGGTTCCGACGACGGGTTCGGGTTCCCGGGCTACAAGCCGGACGCCCCCAGGCCGACCGTGGTCCAGATCCTCAATGGCGAAGCGCCCTCCAACGTTGGGCCGGTCCGGTTTGCCAGGCGGCCGTTCGAAGGTCAGAAATACTCGGGCGGCGGCAGCCAGATCATGCAGCTCATCCTCACCGACCTGACCAAACGACCCTTCGCCGAGCTGATGGAGGAGAAGGTCCTTCGCCCCCTCGGGATGACCGGAAGCTCGTACGCTCAGCCGCCGGTCGGGCCAGTCGCCGAGCGGACCGCCCGGGCCCATGACGGTCGCGGGCAGTCGATGGGAGCCAAGTGGCACGTCTATCCGGAGCAGGCCGCTGCCGGGCTTTGGACGACCCCGAGCGACCTGGCCGCGGTGGCGATCGAACTGCAGACCGCGATTCGGGGACCGACGGGGAAGGTGCTCTCCCAGGCGAGCGCCCGCGAGATGATCGCGCCGACCGGGTTGGGCCCTTTCGCGGTCGGCTTCGTGATCGAGAAGCGGGGCGAGGGGTGGTACTTCAACCATGGAGGCGCCAACTGGGGCTTCCGGTGCAACCTGCTCGCCCACGTGCGGAAGGGCTACGGCGTGGTGGTGATGACCAATGGCGACAACGGTGGCCAGATCATCCGCGAGATCGAGGAACGGGTGGCGGCTGCCTACGGCTGGGATTCGCTCGACAAGCCGATCCCCCGATGACGGTGGTCAGCCCCCCCGGACCGCCTCGAACACCCGAAGAAAGTTGCCGCCCATGATCTTGGCGACGTCCGTCTCGGAGTAGCCGCGAGCCAGCAGTCCCTCGGTGATCTTGGGATAGTCGCGGAAACCGTCCATCCCGAGCGGGGTCGGGATGGCGCCGGCATCGAGATCGCCGCCAATCCCGACGTGATCGACGCCGGCGACCTTCACCGCGTGGTCGATGTGCTCCAGAATCCGCTCGAACGGCGGCCGGAACGGGACGTCGCGGAAGAAGTTGTGATGCCGCTCGGCGCCGATCCGATCGAGATCCTCCGGCGGATAGGAGGTCGGCTTGTTGAGCACCTCGATGATCTGACCGACCTTCGATGCCATGACGTCGCGGTACCGCTGATCCATGAACTCGTTGTAGAAGTTGATCCCGACCACGCCGCCGGTCTTCGCGATCGCCTCGATGAGACGGTCGGGCAGGTTCCGGGGATGATCGGCGAGTGCCCGGCAGGACGAATGGCTGGCAATGATCGGTTGGTCCGACAGCGCCACCACCTGCTCGATGGTCTTGTCCGAGACGTGGGAACAGTCGACGATCATCCGGAGCCGATTCATCTCCCCAATGACGTCACGCCCGAAGGGGGAGAGTCCTCCGGAGCGCTCGACATCGGTCGACGAGTCGACCCAGTCGATCGATGCCGTATGGGTGAGCGTCATCGAGGTGGCGCCGAGCTGAGCGTAGATCCGCAGCAGCCTCAGGTTGTTCTGAATCGCGAGGCCTCCCTCGATCGCGATCATCGCCGCGAGCTTGCCCGCCGCCACGATTCGGCGAACCTCGGCCGCGCTCCGAGCCAGCTCGATCTGAGCAGGGTACTTCTCGGCGAGCAGGTAATAGGCGTCGATCTGCTCCAGGGCGCGCCGGGCGGCGTGGTACGGTCCATAGATGGTGTCGACCCAGACGGCGAAGACCTGGGCGTCGATGCCACCAGCCTTCCAAGCGGGCAGATCGCCCTGGGCGGTGCTGGCGACGCCGAGATCGACGTCGTCGACCACGGCTCGGAGCAGGCTGTCGCAATGGGCGTCCCAGACCAGGGCGTCCTGGTGCACGCGGGTGGTACGAGCGGAAACGGACATCGACACCTCGAGAGAGTTATCTCGGCTCGCGGCTGCGAGTCGTGGCTGGTATACTACCGATCTCACTCGCCCCCGCAAGCCGCCAATGAACCTGCCGATGTTCCGCGGGCACCCGCCCGGGCTCTTGGTCTGCGCCGCCACCGAAATGTGGGAGCGGTTCAGCTACTACGGGATGCGGGCGCTGTTGATCTTCTACCTGACCGAGCACTTTCGGTTCGACGACCCCACCAGTTTCGCGATCTACGGGGCCTACTCGGCTCTGGTGTACATGGCACCGATCGTCGGTGGCTTCGTGGCCGATCAGTGGCTCGGCGGCCGTCGGGCGGTGATGTTCGGCGGGGTGCTCCTGATGATCGGCCACCTCGGGATGACGATCGAGTCGTCGCTGCCGGTCTTTTACTTGGCGCTGGCCTTCATCGTCGCGGGCGTGGGATTCCTCAAGACCAGCACCAACGCCATCGTCGGGGCGCTCTATCCGCCGGGCGACCGCCGGCTCGACGCCGGGTACACCGCCTATTACATGGCCTACAACCTCGGCGGGGCGCTGTCGCCGCTGGTGTGCGGGTGGCTTGGCCAACGCTATGGATGGGGCTGGGGTTTTGGCGCGGCGGCGGTGGGGATGGCCTTCGGGTTGGTGGCCTTCTGGCGGGGCCAGCATCTCCTCGAGGGCAAGGCCGAGCCGCCCAATCCGGCGCGCCTGGTGGAGCGGGTGGCGGGGTTGCCGCGGGTGGCGTGGGTCTACCTCGGCTCGATCGGCTTCGTGGGCGCGCTATGGCTGTTGCTGATGCGGCGCGAGGTGGTGGGTCCGATGCTTTCGGCGATCGGGCTGGCGACCGGCGGTTGGCTGGTGTACTACGCGGTGGCGCGGTGCACTCGGATTGAGCGCAATCGACTCCTGGCTTGCGCGATCCTGATCGTGTTCACCGTCGGGTTCTGGGCTTTCTACGAGCAGATGGGTAGCTCGCTGGCGCTCTTCTCCGATCGGGTGGTCGATCGGGCGGTGCTGGGGTACGAGATCCCGGCCTCGGTGCTCCAGTCGATTCCGTCGATCTTCGTGATCGGGTTGGCCCCCGGGTTCGTGGCGCTGTGGCTCGCGTTGGGGCGGCGGGGTCGGGAACCGAGCACGGCGGTCAAGTTCGTCATCGCGATCGGCACCCTGGCGGTCGGTTTTCTGGCCTTGGCGGCGGGGACGGCAATGACCGCGGCCGGCGACAAGGTATCGTTAGGCTGGTTTATCCTCAACTTCTTCCTGCTCGTGGTCGGGGAGTTGTGTCTGGCGCCGGTGGGGATCTCGATGGTGGCCCAGTTGGCCCCCAAGCGGATCGTGGCGGTGATGATGGGGGCGTTCCTGTTGGCATACTCGGGGGCGAGCTATCTGGCGGGGCTGATCGCCACCTTGGCCAGCATCCCCGCCTCGGCGGTGGCCGACGCGGATCTCCTCCGGGCAACCTACGGCGGGGTGTTCCTCAAGTTGGGCATCGGGGCGGCGGTCGTGGCCGTGGTGTTGGCGGCACTGGCGCCGCTGCTGCGGCGCCTGGTGGGCGAGGCGGGTGGCGAGCGAGTCGGCGACGCGGCATAATACCCCTCGTCGACCAACCATCGGGGACGTCGTGTCCGTCAAGAGAAGCGGGATCGGTGCCGCCATTGCCCTCGCGGCCAGCGGTCAGGCGGTGGCCCAGGCCCGTCCCGCGTTCAACCTGATCACCTCCAATCAGATCGAAATCAACCAGCCGGCCGCGACCATCTGGCCCAAGATCGTCGATCCGAGCAGCTGGAAGCAGGGCGCCAAGCTCGTTCACCGCTCCGGTCCCGCCGGCGAACGGGGCGAGGTGTTGGTCGCGATGGGTTCGGACAACGCCGTGGCGTTCGCCGTCGAGAACGTCGAGATGGTGGCCAATCGGCGTCGCACCATCAAGCTGGTCTCGCCCGCCGGCCAACTCATCGGCTATGCGATCTGGACGCTGGTCCCCGCCGGCTCGAAAACCGTGGTTCGATACGATGTCTTCAGCGAGACGGTGCTGACCGCCGAGCAGGCGGCCGGGATGAGCGCCGCCGCGCTGGTGGAGCAGGAGCGGGCCAGCCAGGAGACCAACAGCAAGCGTTTCGACGCCGAGTTGGCGGCGCTCAAGAAGCAACTCGAGGACCGCTGACCTGACCGGCGTGCCCCCGACCCCCGGCAGGCTCGGTGGCTCGGCTGGGCGGCCCGCCTAACGTCGGGCCACTGATCCGATCACCCGGACCTCGAAGCTGGCGTCGAATCCCCCATCTGGCTTGACGGCGGGGGTGACCGAGACCGGCTCCGACGCCGAGCTCAAAGTGCGGTACTTTACCCAGCACCTGAAACCCTGACCCGAGTCCGCCGAGCATGTCCGTTCTCCACCGTATCGCCGTCGTGGCTGCCTTCGCGACCACCGCCTGCGGCACCCCCGAAGCGGCGCCCGGTGGCGGTGACGACTCCGCCACGCTGAGCCGGCTCCTCACAGCGGCCCACGAAGCCAGGATCGCCTCGAGCATCTCCCTCAAGGTGCGGTATGGCCGGCCGATCGACCGGCTCCCGAGCGTCGGTATCGCGGAGGACGAGGCCCGGGCGGCCCACGCCAAGGCGCTCCTCGACACCCTGGCGACCGTCCGGCGCGACCGGCTGACCGAATCGGAGCAGGTGAGCGCCGATGTGCTCGAGTGGATGCTCGGCAACGAGGTCGAGGCACCAGAGCACCATTGGCTGTCCTTCGCCCTGGTCACCCCATACCAGAGCCCGCTCACCAACGAGCTGATGTTCCTGGGCCGGGACATGCCGCTCACCACCTTGGAGGACCGGGATCGGTACCTGGCGCGGCTGAGCGAAATCGGCCCCCTTGCCGACAGCATCGTGATGGGACTGGCGACCCGGGCGGAGCGGGGCATCCTGGTGCCCAAGCCTGAGATCAAGCAAATCGTTTCGACGATCGGCGCCCTAACGGTTGCTGGGGTCAAGAGCCCCTATGCGCCGACGGCGGCCCGGCTCGCCGCCTTGCCCGATTCGGTCCGGCCAGGCTTCGAAGCGGCGATCGCCAAGACCGTCGACGAACGGGTCAACCCGGCCCTCGAGCGGTTGGTCGAGTCCATTCAGGGTCAATACCTCGCGGCCGCGCCGGAGGCCGTTGGCCTGAAGCAGTACCCCGGCGGGGAGGCGGCCTACCGGTACGCAGTCCGGGTGATGACGACGCTCGACCTCGAGCCCGAGGACATTCATCGAACCGGGCTCGATCACCTGGCCAAGCTCGAGCGGTCGATGGATTCGCTGCTGGGTGTGATCGGCTTCAAGGGAACGCGGAGGGAGTTCCAGGCCGCGATGGCCAAGGACCCCCGGTTTCGGGCCAGGACGCCGGAGGACGTTGGGGCGCGCTATCAGAAGTACTACGACGCCATCCGGCCTCACGTCTCGAAGCTGTTCTCGCGAGAGCCCAAGGCGCCGGCCGAATTTCGGAGGCTCAACCCCGCGCTGGAGGCGTCGCAGACCTATGGCTTCTATCAGCCGCCGAGCCCCAACTCGCCCCAGGGGATCTACTTCTACAACGCCTCCAACCTGGAGAACCGGAGTCTCTTCCAGGTCGCCTCGATCGCCTACCACGAGCTGGTTCCCGGTCATCACTTCCAGTTCGCGTTGGCGCTGGAGAACGACGAGTTGCCGCCGCTTCGCCGCGGCTTCTACACCACGGCTCATGGTGAGGGCTGGGCCGAGTACGCCTCGGAGCTGCCCAACGAGATCGGCCTCTATGCCGATCCGTACGATCGCTACGGCCGCCTGATCAGCGAAGCCTTTCTGACCACCCGTTTGGTCATCGATCCCGCGATGGCGATCCTCGGCTGGTCGCGGGAACGGGCGATGGAGTTCATGCGGGAACACACCATGACCGCGGAATCGGAGATCGCGTCGGAGACGCTCCGGTACTCGGTCGACATGCCGGGCCAGGCGTTAGGCTACAAGGTCGGGGCGCTGGAATTCTGGCGGCTCCGCCGGAAGGCCGAACGGGAGTTGGGCGACAAGTTCGACCTCCGGGCGTTCCATGCGGTGATTCTCGATCAAGGCGGGCTGCCGATGGCCGTGGTGGGCAAGCTGGTCGATCGCTGGGTTACCAAGACCAAGGGCGGCTGAGGCTCGACCGGGCGGCCAGTCTGTCGTCGAACCCGTGACGGTAGCGGCATCGGGCGGTACCCCGCCCGGGTGAGCCGTCTCGGCCGAGCTTCGCGTGCTTCTAACGCGCTCCCTTCACCGCCAGCGTCTTGAGTGCGTTCTGCCCCTTCCGGGTGGCGTCGATGCTGAGCCCGAGGATCCGGCCCGCCTCGCCGGGGGCGTGGAAGCCCATCGAGTTCTCCGCCTCGACGAAGTCGGCATAAAACTGGGCCTGGCGTTGCCACTTCCGGGCCTCGGCCAGCGCGGGGGCGGTGCTGTCGGCCTTCGCCGCCGTCTCGACGTCCGCGATCAGGTCCATCAGGGCGTCGAGGGCGACGTTCCTGAGCTGATAGGTGCGGTCCTGGATCTGCTCGACCCGCGCCTTGAGCTCCTCCTCCGACGCCTTGTGGCAGGTCTGGCAGGCGCGGTTGATGTTGAGCATCGGGCTCTGGACGTGGTGGTCGCTGACCTTCATCGCCCCGACCCGCTTGTACGGCATGTGGCAGTCGGCGCAGGTGACCCCGCTTCGGGCGTGGATGCCTTGCGACCACAGCTCGAACTCGGGGTGCTGGACCTTGAGCACCGGCGCGCCGGTCCGCTTGTGGGTCCAGTCCCTGTGGCCGCTGGCCTCGTAGTAGGCCACCATGCTGTCGGCCTTGAGCCCCTTGTGCCACGGGAAGGTCAGCCGCTTCTCGGCGCCCTTGAAATAGTACTCGACGTGACACTGGCCGCAGACGAAGCTCCGCATCTCCTGGCGGGTCGCCATGGTGGTGACGTCGTAATCCGAGATGCCCTGGCTGGCCTTGTACGCCCGGATCCCTTCCATGAAGGCGGGCCGAGTAACCCGGAGTTGCATCGTCTCGGGGTCGTGGCAGTCGATGCAGGCGATCGGGTGCCTCACGTCTTTCGCGGCCGAGTCGTAGGGCAGCGGGTTGAGGGTCTCGAATCCCTTTACCAGGTCGCCGCCGCCGGCTTTGAGCCACGGCACCACCATCGAGGCATGGCAGCTGAGGCAGGCGCCGGGCTGCTTGACCACCCGCTGCCGTCCGGTGAGCTGCTGGTCGATCAGCATGTAGGCGTGGCCGCGCTCCTCGCGGAAGTCGGCGGCGAAGGCGTAGCCGGCCCACATTTCCTTGAGGCGGGGGTCCTCCTCGAGCCGCGACTGGGCCACCACCGAGCGGGGGTCAACCGCGGTCGGGGTGACCGGGACGCCCTCGCTGCCGCCGTAGCGGGTCCGCACCTGGTCGGTGGTGCGCCGGTAGTCGTCATACTGCGTGGGGAAGTTCTGGCCCCAGACGCTGGCGTCCTCGGTGGTGTCGGTGAGCGCGACGACGCGGACGAAGGGGTTCCGCGCCTCCTGGCGCCGCTCGAAGACGTTGGTAAGCAGGGCCGCGATCGCCAGCACCGCCACGGCCGCGCCGGCGGTGATCAACGTTAGGCGACTCTTGGTCGGGGACGTCATGCAGGTCTCCGGTACGAATGACGGAAGTGGTCAGCGGGTCCAGTGGCCCACCGAGGAATGACAGCGAAGGCAGGAGTCCTCGCGCCCATGGCCCGCGGGCACCGCGGGGTCGATCGCGGTGACGATCTCCTGGTGGCAGTGGCGGCAGGCCCCCTCGGTGACGGCGCGGCTGGCCTCGGTGATCCGGATCGGCTCGGGGAACCCGCCGACGGTGAACCAGGCGCTGTGGAGGAAGCCGTTCCGCCCCTTGGTGGCGTACTTGCCGATGAGGTTGTGCGGGGTGTGGCAGTCGTTGCAGGTGGCCACGTTCCGATGGCTCGACTTCACCCAGCCGTCGTACTGCTCCCGCATCACGTGGCAGTTGGCGCAAGCGGCGGGGTCGTCGGTCAGGTAGGACGCCCCCTTCGCGTACCCGAAGGTGTAGGTCCCGAGCCCGGCCGCGGCCCCGATCAGCAGCGCCGTGATCGTGAACAGCCAGCGAGTGGGGGTCACCAGCGCCACTCCAGTTCGAGGTAGCCCAGCCAGCCGTTGGATTCGTTTGGGTAGATCATCTTCACCACGCCGTGGGCGACAGCGTAGCTGCCGTAGCCCGAGATGGTCCAGTGGCTGTTGAGCCGGAAATCTGCACTCAGGTCCACCAACGTCGCCAGCCCGGCCCTGCCGTTCGACGGACGCGCGGCGTAGCCGAAGCCGGCTGGGCGGAGGCGGTGGCGATGAGCGCCAGGGCCGAGGTGCCCAGGGCGAGGCGGGAGAGACGCCGGGGGCGCATATCCGATATCTCCATGAGGAATACGGAGAGTGGTGGTGGCAGCAAAGTAGTCTAGCGGTTGCGGGACCTGCCTCGGCGGGGGAGATTCCCGGTCGTGCCCACGCTATTGCATCCATCGGATGGGGTGAACTCCACCCCCCTCGCTTCGCTCGGGGTGACAGAGGTGGGCGCGCTCGGGGTGACCGAGGCCCGGACTCCAGCCCAGGCCAAGCCCTCCGAGTTCCTCAACCGCGGAGCATCATCATCTCGAGCCGATCGGAGGAAACCGATGAGAACGATGTCGATCGTCGTTGGCGTGCTGGCCACGCTCGGGGCGGTGGGAAACGCCCAAACCCGCCGGTTCGAGCTGAACGACTTCGGCCGCGAGGTCAGTCTCGCTTCGCCTCGCCTGTCGCCCGATGGCAAGAGCATCGTGGTGATCGCCACCCGAGCGAACTACCCCGACAACCGGTTCGAGCGCTCGTTGGTGGCGATCGACGTCGCGACCGGCGCGATTCGGGACCTCACGCCAAGCCGCCGGAATGTCGGGCAGGTGGAATGGTCACCCAGCGGCGATCGGATCGCCTTTACGGATCGAGAGCCGGACAAGCAGACCCAGCTGTATCTGCTGCCCGCCGGGGGCGGGGAGGCGTCGAGGGTCACCGATGCTAAGCGCGGGGTTGCTGCTTTCGCGTGGCGGCCCGACGGGTCGGGGTTCGGCTTCCTCACCGAGGACGATCCGGTCGAGCGAACCGGCGAGGAACGTCACAACAAGTCGTTCGAGGTCGGCGACAACATGTATCTCGACCAGGCGGCCAGTCTGTCGTCGCACCTGTGGACGGTAGCGGCATCGGGTGGTAGCCCAACTCGAGTGACCTCGGGTGAGCGGAGCGTGACGGCCTTCAGCTTTGCGCCTGACGGCAGGCAGGTGGTGCTCGGCGTCCGGCCGAGGCCCCATTCCGGCGAGATGATCAACAGCACCGTGGTGGTCCGCGACCTTGCCAGCGGCGCCGAACGACTCCTCACCGAACGGCGCGGCTTCGGAAGCGGCGGCGCGATCTCGCCCGATGGGCGCTGGGTGGCGACCGGGGCGAGTCGCGGCGCCGAACTCGGCTTCCATCCCGCCACCGTTCTCGTCACGCCGCTCGGGGGTGGCCCGACCAGAGACCTGACCGCCTCGATCGACCGCAATCTGTCGGGGGGCCGGTGGTTGCCGAACAGTCAGGCGATCGTCGTGGCGGGGCCGGACCTGACCCGGATCAAGGCTTGGGTCCAGCCGCTGGAGGGACGTCCCCGAAAACTCGACTGGGGATCGGTCGATCCTTCGGACCTGCACCTGGCGCCGACGGGCGCGGTGACGTTCATCGGCCGGGAGCCTAACCGACCGGCGGAAGTGTACTTCGCCGCGTCGATCGACGCCGCCCCGCGGCGGCTCACCGACTTCAACGCCGAGTTGGCTCGGCTGGACTTGGGCCGGATCGAGACGATCGAGTGGGACGGACCCGACGGGTTCCGGCAAAACGGGGTGATCACCTATCCGCCGGGTTATCAACCGGGCCGGAGGTACCCGCTGGTCCTCCAGATCCACGGTGGACCGATGGGGACCTCCGCCGAGGGATGGTCGGCGCCTAACCAGCACCTCGCGGCTCAAGGCTGGATCGTCTTCAGCCCCAATTACCGCGGCAGCGATAACATGGGCAGCAAGTTCCAGAGCGCGGTCGTCAACGACGCGGGCGCCGGGCCGGGGCGCGACGTGATGTCCGGCATCGAGGCCCTCAAGAAGCGTGGTTTGGTCGACGAGGGCCGGATGGCGGTGACGGGATGGTCGTACGGCGGCTACATGACGGCTTGGCTCACGGCCCACTATCAGGGCTGGAAGGCAGCGGTGGCCGGGGCCGCCGTGACCGACTGGTACGATTGGTACAACTTGGCCGACATGAACGTCTGGGCGGGACTCGGGCTCGGCGGTTCACCGTGGACCAACAACAATGCGGCCAACTATTGGCGACAGTCGCCGATGGCCTACGCCCATCAGATTCGAACGCCAACGCTGATCCTCTCGACAACGGGGGATCCTCGAGTGACGGTTACCCAGTCATACAAGCTGTATCATGCCCTGAAGGACAACGGAACCCCGGTTCAGTTCATTGCCTACCCGACCGGCGGGCACTTTCCTCCCGACCCCATTCATCAGCGCGACGTCCGTCGTCGCTGGGCGGAGTGGATCGCGAAGGAGTTCGGCCCAACGACCTGATCGCCCAGAGATGCTGGTTCGCGACGTCATGACGAAAGAGGTCTTCACCCTCCGGGCCGATGACCGGATCCTGGTGGCGGAGGGCCGGCGGCTCGAGTGTCGTCCCAAGTGAGCGAGTCGCCGTCGCCGCGGCCTCAATTCGTCCGGTGATCGGCCGATAACCGATCGCATGGCATCAGGGCTATGGTCATGGTTCACGGGCGGCAGCCGCGACGCGGCTGCCGCCCCCGGCGCTCCGGTCCCTCCGGCTCGCGGTCGGCCCGTCGTGTCTCCGCCGCGCCAGCCGGATCCGCCTAACCGGCCCCCGGCCGATGCGGCCCAGTCGCGCCAGGTCTCGGACCGGTCAGTCCCTGCCGCGACGACCTCGACTCCCGCCGACTCGGCCGGTGAGCTCCGCGCCCGGCTGGATCATGACGTCGCCACCGAGCTTGCGGCCCTGGACAGCGGCCTGACGCCGGTGCTCCGATCGGGCGATCCGGGGATGTTGCTCCGGGACCTCTCCGGCGACGTCGCGGCCGCGGTGCGCCGGCCGCCGCTGGCGGCGCAGCAGGCGCTGGTGGCGTGCCGCGATCCGAACGCATCACTCGGCATCATTCTCGACACCTTCCGCCAGGATCCGGCCCTCACCCAGAAGCTGCTCGGTCACGCGAATTCCCCGTTTTACTCCGCCGGCCACGGGGCGGTGAACTCGCTTCACGCCGCGGCTCAGCGGGTCGGCACCGGAGGCCTTCACGCCGTTTTGATGACCGCGATGGTCGAGGGATTGCTCTGCCGCCCCGGGCCTGAGTACGAGGTCATGGCCCAGAAAGTCTGGAGCCACATGGTGCGGACGGCGCCGATCGCCCGGCTGCTCGGCCGGACCGTCGGGCTGCCGGCCGAGACCTGCTATACCCTCGGGCTGCTGCACGATCTCGGCAAGCTGATCATCTTCGATCGGCTGAGCGCGCTTCGGACCGCGACCCGCCAGACCCTCAGGTTGCCCAGGCCTTTCTTGACCGAGCTGCTCGGCCGCCTCCACGGACCGATCGGCGGGGTCGCGGCCTTGGCCTGGAACCTCGACGTCGAGAGCGCCCGGGCGATCGCGGCTCATCCGCGGACCAGCTACCGCCGATATCAGGACAGCTGGTACGGCCAACTCGGCGTCACCCTCGAGGAGAGCGAGGGCGAGCGGATCGGTCAGGTGCTCGCCTTGGCCGAGTGGTGGGACCTGGCCACGATTCGGGGCGAGGCCAAGGAGATGGAGACGTTCTGGGCCCGCTCCGGCCTGACGCTCCCGATCGACGACTGCGGTCTGGCGCTGCTCCAGTACGCCTAACGTTCCCCTCCGGTCAGGGCTTCGGCAGCCCGAGGGTGGGGTTCCGGGTGAAAAACCCGTTGGGCCGGATCTCGAATTTGTGCCAGGCCACCGGCATGACCGGCCAGTCCTCGACTCGGGGGACATGGTGGAACCCGACGGTGACCCAGGCCACGACGTCGGTGTTCTCGATCGGTCGGTTGGCCGCGGTCCACGCCGGCAGCCCGGCGCCCACCGGCGAGAGGGTCGGGTAGTCGCCAGCGGCGAAGAGTTCCTCCGGACGATAGGGTGTCACCCACATCATGTGGTTGATGAAGCTGGCCCGCTTCACCATCCAGTCGTCCGGTGTCATCAAGGACATGGCGCCGTGGTCGACGGCGATCTGGTAGGCCACCGGGTCGCCCCCGACACCCTTGATGGCGGGATTGACGAAGCGCCATAGCTGTGGTTCGGCCATCGTGCTCATGACCTGGCCGTCCCTCTCGACCCGAGCTACGCTCCCTTCGGCGCGCCAGACGCTCCGCCTCGGATTGGCGGCGGGCAGTCGCTCGGTTTTGATCCGCTCCACCACCAGGCTGTTGTTCGCCCCATCGACGTCGAGGTCGATCCGGAACGACATGAAGTGACTGTGGTTGATGGCGACCCGATTGGCCGACACGTAGCGGCCGTAGCGGTCGTGGGTGCCCCGCCCGTCGTTCGGGGCGGCGGCCTTGACCTGCATGATCCCGGTGGCACCGACGTCAACGCGAATCCCGCCGTCCTGGCCGAAGACCCAGTCGAAGAGATAGTCGTAATTTCCGGCGTGGGTGACCATCCGCACCACCAGATCGCGGCGGGGCCGGGAGTCGGCCACCCCGAACTGGAGGCCATGGCGCCAGACCGGGTCGCCGGCCGCGCGCTCGAAAAGGCAGATCACCCGGGGTTTCCGCCGCGGCTCGCCCTTCCAGCCCGCCACCAACCCATCGACCATGACGGCGTTGGCCGGGCAGTCCGACCCCGGTTCGAGCGAGCCCATGACGCCCTCGAAAATTCCCGGGAAGGTGGCCAGGTCGAAGTACGCGGTGTAGTTCCATCGCTCTTCCGGCGCCATGTAGGGAACGAACAGCTCCGACAGCGATCCCTGGTATATGACCGAGCGCTCCCGGCTGCCGTCGAGGAACTTGGCCTGCGAGATGATCAAACCCCGCCGCATGTCGGCCCGGATGCGGAACGACCACTGATCCCAGCGAACCTCACTGCCAACCAGCGAAAACGAAGGGCCCTGGGGCTGGCTCGGGATGAGCGGCTTGAGGGCTGGCCGATTGGCGCCGATTGCTTCGGTATCCCAGTCGCCGCGGTCGTCGCCGTACGGGGCCGCGCCGTGGTCGATGATTCTGATGACGCGGTTGGCGGTGAGGTCGATGACGCCGACCAAGTCGGTCATCGGAGGACCATAACCCGTTACGGCTCCCTGGATGTACCAACACTCGGCCCGGACCACTCGACGATTCTGCTCCTCCGGCTGGCCCATGTAGGTCTGGGCGATCGGGAAACACGTCAGCAGCGACGGGTCGGTGAGTCCGCGACGACGCAGGCCGGCCTGGAAATCCGGATGGGCCAGGAGCAACTGGTTCACTTGGGTCACCTCGTCGGGCGTGTGCATCCACTGCACCCCGGGGACCGGATCGAAACGGACCAGCCGCTTGCCGACCAGGTCGACGATCGCGTCGAAGGCCTTGTCGCCGTTGACGAGGTGAACTCGGGCCTCGCGGCGCATCGGCTGCCCCGGGCGCCAGGCGATGATTTCCGCCTTGGGCGGCTCGTTCAGTCCGAGGTAGGGGACCCGACTGGTGCTCTCCCACTTGCCGGCGGCGACCAGGACATCGCGAGCGATCCAGTGCTCGGCTCCGGACAGACCGTCGAGCGGATGGGTCGGCGCCTGGGCCGAGGCGATCGAGGCACCGGCCACGAATAGGAGCGAGAAGAAAAAGCGCATGGCGAATCTCACAGGGTAGGTCGTTGATAGCCGCCGTGACCGGCTTCGATCAGTTTGGCGACCGCCAGCGCGACGTCCTCCCGGCCCGGGTGGGCGACGATCTGGACGCCAATGGGAAGCCCGCCGGGCGCGGTCCCGGCCCGGACCACGGCCGCCGGCCAGCCGGTCATGTTGTAGGTGAAGGTGTAGCTGAACCCGGGGAAGGCCTCCGTGGCGCCGGCCTGCCCATGGGGGAGCGCCGGCACCGCGGCCACCGGGCAGAGGATGACGTCGTAGTCCCTGAAGAACCGGAGCATCCCGATTCGCCACTGATCGAGGGCGTGGACCTGAGCCTCGACCTGCGTCGCGGTCGCCGCGGTGCCGGTGGTGAAGCCGCCGAGGGTCGTCTCGGTGGTGCCCGCCGCCTCGAGCAGCCGCCGGATGGCGGCGCCGCCATCCCAGAAATAGAGCGGTAGCCCCACGTCCATGGCCCGCTCCACGCCGTTAGGCCGAGCCTCGGAGACGACGGCTTTGGCGCTCTCGAGCGAGGCCGCGACGGCGGCCACCGTGCTCACGATCTCGGGGGTAGGCGTCGCGATGCCGTTGTCGGTGTGGTACGCCACCCGCAACCCCGCGATCGTGGTGCGGGCCGGATCCGACCACGGCTGGGCCACCACGCCCGGATCGGCGAAGTCGGGGCCCATGATGATCGGGAGGATCAGGGTGAGGTCGTCGACGGTTCGGGCGATCGGGCCAATCTGCTGGAAGGAATCCTGGATGCCGCCGTACGGATAGACGTGTCCGGTCCGGGGCACCCGGCCGGCCGTCGGCTTGATGCCCGCCACCCCGCAGAAGTGAGAGGGCTGGCGGATGCTGCCCCCGTAATCGCTTCCGATGTCGAATGGCGCCCCACCCGCGGCGACGATGGCGGCGGCCCCGCCGCTCGAGCCGCCGGGGGTCCGTCCGAGGTCGTACGGATTGCTGGTCTTGCCGTAGATCAAATTGGTGGTTTCGAACGACAGGGTCAGCTCGGGGGTGTTGGTCTTCCCGAGGACGATCGCCCCGGCCTGCTTGAGGCGGTCGACCACCGTGGCATCGACAGCTGGCACGAAGCTCTTTCGCCCAAGGGTTCCGCCGGTGGTCACGATCCCCGCGGTGTCGAGCGAGTCCTTGATCGTCATCGGGACACCGTGGAGCGGCCCCCGCACGGTGCCGTTGGCGCGGTCGGCGTCGAGGGCCCGGGCCCGTTCGAGCGCCCGGTCGGCATCGAGCGCCACGACGGCGTTGAGCTTCGGATTGACCGCGGCGATCCGGTCGAGGCAGGCGCGGACCACTTCTTCGGAACTGACCGATCGCTTGGCGATCGCCGCGGCCAGGGCGCGAGTAGATGAGAACGGCAGGGGGTCGGCCAGCCCGAGGTCGGCGCCGGCACCGGTGGCGGGGGCGCAGCCGGTGCCGAACGCCGCGGCCGCCACTCCTCCGGCCAGGCTCAACAACTCGCGGCGGGTCAAATCGAAGTTACTGGTCAAAGGTCGCTCCAGGTCAGCGGTTCTTCGACTCGACGACGACATCGTCGGAGCCAGTCTGGGCGAGCAGGGGCGAGACCTTGCCCTTGAGGTACTGATCGAAAAAGGCGGTGAGGTAGTCGGTCATCAGCTGCTCGCTGCGGGCGACCGGCATGGTGCCGGTGAGCCCGATGGTTCTGAAAACCCATGGGGCGAGGTACGGCAGGTCGGTGAGGCCCATGTGCTGGGTGCCAACCAGTTTGATCAGGTACCCCGGCCCCACGAGGCGATCGTAGATCGGGCGGTGGATCGCGATCGTGGGATCGCTGGCGATGATCATGAACGGCGTTGCCAGGCTGCCATTGATGAGGTCGCCGAACTGCTGGCCGTCGATGTTGACACCCGCCTTGCAGCGCGGATCGAGCGAACACACCAACCCGGCGTTCGAACCCCCGAACGACATCCCGAAGATCCCGATCCGGGTGGTGTCGAGTTTGCCAACGAACCGACCCATCCCGCCGGGGCCGTCGGCCCGTCGGAATTGATCGAGCAGGTGTCTGGTATCGGCGGCCCAGACCGGGGCGCTCCGGGCGATCCGGGGCGGGTTCATCTCGGCGAACGCCCGGAAAGCCGCCTGGCGTTCCTCGGGTGCCTTGGCCCGCTCGAGCGCCGCCATCCGATCGCCCATGACGGCCATGACCGAGTCCTGGTTCGCGATCATCCCGCGCAGCGACGCGATGACTTCCGGATCGAGGGTCGCGACTCGGCCATCGGGGTGGATCACCGCGGTGGCGTCGTGGCTGTGGCCGATGCTGAAGACCAGGTAGCCCTGGCTCGCGAGGGCCTCCATCTGCGGGGTGTTCTGGGCGAGGTAGCTGGTGTAGCCGTGCGAGAACACCAGGACCGGGAACACGCCGTCGGCCAGGTCGGCGTCATACTCCGTATGGGTTCGGACGTAGCGGTATTGGCGGGTCAACGCCTCGGGCAACAGCGAAATGATCGGGGAAGCGAGTTCGCGGGGATCGGCGTAGCGCATGGGGCGGCCGCCGGTGCCCGGTGCCGCGGGGTACCAGGCCCGAACGACGAGATGCCTCGCGGCGTTCGAATCGGGGCCGAACGGCTCGCGCCGCGACTCGTCGGCCAGCGAGAAGATGGTCCCACCGATTGGGAAGGGTCCCGGTGGCGTCGGGAGTCGGAAGATCGGAAACAGGGCTGGCGGAAAGGCAACGAGAGCCATCGTCACCACGCCACCGACCCATCCCAGTGCCCGCCGCCAGCCGGCTCGCCGCGGCTTGGCGGGGGCGGCGCCGAACAGCCCGCCGATGCACCAAAGGCCGGCAAGGTAGGCTGGGAGTATCGGCAGTCGAACTCCCTCGAAGACCAGGTGGGCCCCGAAGGCCAGCGCGAGCAGTCCGCCGAGGAGCCTGCTACCCATCCAGCTCCCTCGCAGGACTCTCGCGCCGAGCGCCAGGACGATGATGGCGACCAGGACCGTTTCGAGGCTACGCAAGGTCGATCGCTCCGCTTCGGGCCGCGGGCAACGGGGTGCCCCGCCGGATCGTCACAGGTTGCCGAGGACCAGCGCGAGGGCGACGCAGGCGAGCCCACCGCCGACGATGACGCCGCGGAAGGCCCGCGGGAGGGTGGAGCCGCCGACCAAGTGGTACGACAGCGCGCCGATGAAGGGGACCAGGATGACGATCAGGATCCAACCGATGGCCACGCTCTTGGGAAGCTGGCGGCGGCCCAAATCGGCGAAGGCCAGTGCCGACCAAGCGGCGTACAACATGATCGGCACCAGATACCCGTAGAGGCTCAAGAGGATCGAGAGCGCCGAAGGCAGCGGGATTTCACTCATGGCTCGCTCCGGATTGCCTAACGAATGCGGTTGAAGGTGAGGGCGTAGGCGGCGGCGAGCACCCCGAGCCCACCGAACACCACGGCATATCGGGCCGGCCGCGAGAGCCCCGATCGGCCGGCGACGAGATAGCTCAGGGCCCCGACCACCGGCAGGGCGAGGACCGCCGCGCTCCAGCCTGCCGCGGGGCCCGGCTCCCGCTCGGCCCGCTCGGACAGGTCGAGCAGCGCCATGATCGACCAGCCGCAATAGAGCATGATCGGGAGGAAGTAGTCGTAGACCCCGAACAGGATGGTATCGAACCGCCAGGGGGTCACGAAACTCAGGATGGAGCCGGGCATCAGTCGCGCCCTCCGGCTCCGGCGAGCGAGGTCGACGGAGGCGTCGGCACCGCGATGGCGTCGACGTTGAGGGGGTAGGTCCCGAACGGATCGAGCGGCGGCACCACCGGTGCATTCGCCCCCCCGGGGAGCTGTGGCTGCGGCGCCGGGGTGGCGAAGTCCTTCCAGCCGTCGTCGAACTTCTCTCGAGGGCGGAAGAAGGCGGCCCGTCCCGCCACGCTGGCGAAATAGGCGGTCGGGTCGCCGACCACCGCCATTCGGGGGCCGTCGCAGGATTGGAGAACCTCGAGTCCCCACGGCAAAGTCGAGCGGTATCGGTTGCCGCTGAAGCAGTTCCCCTGACTGCCGAGGCCGCTCAACGCCAGATCGGCCCGCCTCGAGCCGATGATGACGTTGTCCCGAACGACGTTGTCGATCGAGGGGTAGACGTTGCGGTCCTTGGTGGTGAAGAGATGAATCCCGTTGGCGCCGCTGCCTCGGATGTAGTTGCGAGCGATCAGGTTGCGGCTCCCGCCCACGGCCGAGATGCCGCTGCCCTTGTTGTCGAGAATCAGGTTGCCGACGATGACGTTCTCCCGCTGCGGAGGATGGGGTTCGACATCGAAGGTGTTGGGCGCCACGCCGGGCCCGTCGTTGTCGCGCCAGATCGAGTTGATGATGTACAGCTCCCCGCTCGAGTTGGTCCCGGAATAGCCGTTGCCGATGTTCCGTTCGCCGATCACGCTGTCGAGGATGGTCTTGCAGGGGTAGCAGCCGCCGACGTAGAAGCCCGCGTCCGGCGACCCGGCGCCGAGCGAGTGGTCCAGCACGCCGTTGTAGGAGTCGAAGGCATAGATCCCGTAGTCTCCGTTGTTGATCGCGGAGATGTAGGACCCCCGGTAGCCGGTCACGCCGGTCCAGAAGAAGCCGTTCAGGGTGTAGTGACGGGCGGTGAGGTTCTCGACCGCCACCGCGTTACCGAAGACCGTGACCCCGTTGGCCCGGGTAAACTCCCCATCGAGGATGGTCTCGTTCCGATCGACCCCGCGGAGCGTCACCGAGGGTGTGGTGATGACCACCTCTTCGTGGTAGACGCCGCGGTCCACCAGGACCAGGTCGCCCGGGAGGGCGGCGTCGACCGCGGCTTGAATCGTCGAATACTCGCTCGGGACCGCCAGGGTTCGGCCAGATGCCGTCGCGACCGGCTCGTGGTGGCCGCCCTTGGCGCTGCTCGGCTGGTATTCGACGTCGCCGACCACCACGGTCCCGACCATGCCCTTGGTGCCGTCGGCGGTCCCGTGGAACGAGCAGTAGTAGTGATAGACGCCGGGCTTGTCGAACTCGATGTCGACCCATTCCCCGACCCGGACATCCTGGCGACCGGTGACCTTGGTGGTGGACCACGAGGTGTCGACCGCGATGGCGTTGTGGATGATGCCGCCGAGGTTCCGGAAATGGACGTGGCCTCCGACCGGAATCTTCATGAGGGTGGGCGAGAAAGTGTTGTCGGCCATGGTCACGAAGCTCGAATCGGAGAGGTCTTCGGGCTTGCCGCAACCAGCCAGGCCGCCACCGGCGGCAACGACCGACAGCAGGATGCCGATCCTGTGCATGGACGAAACCTCCGGGTTCTGATCGTGAAGAGAGTTAAACGTACCGCCGCATGGCGGGGGAGCAAGGGAGCCGCCGGAGTCGAGGTCGGCTCGAGTCTCCAACGGGTATCTGGCCCCCCGCGGGCGCGGTAGATTGGGCTTGCCACGACGGCTGAGGGTGCGATGACGGAATCCACCGACTTCCACGGTCGGACGGCGCTGATCACCGGGGCCGCGCGGGGGCTGGGCCGAGCCGCGGCGGTCCGGCTGATCGCGCGAGGGGCCACCGTCGCGATCAACGTCCGAGACCCCGACCGAGCGGAACGAGTCGCCCGCGAGATCGGCGCCGTTCCGTTGGCCGGCGACCTTGCCCGAGAGGGGGTGCCCGCCGCCCTGGTGGATGGCGCCGTCCGGGCGCTGGGTCGTCTCGACATCCTGGTCAACAACGCGGCCTACGCCACCGGCACTCGATTCGGTGATCTGAGCGAGGAGGAATGGCGTCGGGCGCTCGAGATCAACCTGACGGCGCCTTTCCTCTTGATGCGAGCCGCTGCGAGCGTGATGCGAGGTCAGGGCTATGGCCGGATCGTCAACATCTCGTCGACGGCCGGGCGGATGGTGAGTACGTTAGGCGGCGCCCACTACACCGCCTCGAAGACGGGGCTCCTCGGCCTCACCCGAGCCGCCGCCAAGGAGCTGGGCCGGTTCGGGATCACGGTCAACGCCGTCTGCCCCGGGATGATCGACACCGAGTTGACCCGGGAGCATGCCAGTTCCGAACGCCTCGCGGAATACGCCGCCCGCTACCCGGTACCCCGACTGGGGACCGCGGAGGAAGTGGCGGATCTGATCTGTTTCGCGGCCTCGGAGTCGGCGGGCTACATCACCGGCGCCTCGCTCGACATCAACGGGGGCGACTTGATGATGTGACCGGATTCGTGGAGGCGGCCCGGCCGAGCGACGTCAGAATCGGGCGAATGGCCTCGAGCGGCACCGCGAACAGCGACGGTTGGTCGGGGTCGGTGAAAAGGGCCAGGAAATCGGCGGGCCGAAAGGCCTTGGTGAGACGGCTCAGGTAGTTTTCGTTCAGGGCCGCGACATAGTGATCGACGTCGTAGTCCCGGGGATCGTCGCGCTCGTTCTCCGGGGCCAGCCGCGCCCCGTGGCGGGTCCGATAGACTCTGATCCGGTCGCCCACGCGCCAGGTGGTCCGGCCAGCGGCGAGCATCGCCTCGTAGGGAAGCTCGCGGCGGGTGGCCCGGGTCGCCTGGTATTTGGCGGGACCTTTGGTCAGCCGGACCCGAGACGACATCTCGTGGGTCGCGAAGGTCCGGCGCCGGATCGCCTCGACGGTTTCGAGAAAACAGGCCCGGACCGCGGGCAGATCGCCGCCGAGCAACTGGGCGATGGCTTGCCGCAGGAACCGCTCGCCAAACGGCTCCGCTCGGCTCGACCGAAAGGCCACGCCGCGAAGGAGCACGGTGCCGTCTTCCCGCAGCAGGGCGTAGTTCTTGGGCTCATGCGACAACATCGCGGGGTACCGGCCCTCCAACTCGAGCTGCACTTTCTCGGGAAGGAGGGCCGCGACGTCGTCGACGACTCGGCGCTCGTCGGCCTCGGTCCAATCGGCCGGGACCGCGAAGTAGACGCCGTCGGTGTCGGCTTCGAGCAGGGTGACACCGCGCGACTCGAGGCCCTGGCACATCAGCGCCAGGGTCTCCCGGCCGCGACGGGTGACCTCGTTCGCGGCGTGGACATCGGCGAACCGGGTCAACTCGCCGCCAGCGGCGAGGTAGCCGTAGGCCGTGTTGACCACCAGCTTGAGGGCGGCCGACATCGCCTCGTGGCCGTGGCGCTCCCGCGAGCCGGCCGGTGCCTCTTTGGCCCTTGCCTTGGCTTCGAGCCGCCGTTCGACCCATCCATCCACCAAGGCGAGGAGAACACCGAGGCGGTCGCGGGCGGGACCGATCCGGAAGCTCCGCATCAATGATGGATAGAGGCTCGCGACGTCGGCCTTCACCACCCGGTGGGCGACCCCGGCGGCGAAGAGATGGAGCGCGGCGCCGGTATGCGCGGTGCCGTCACCCGGTTCGTGGGCGGGCAAGGCGGCCCCGCTGCGAAGGTAGGCTCGCACCAGCATCGGGTCGATGACGCCGGTGGCGGCCCCGGCGTCGGCGAGTCGCTCGTAACGACGGGGTGCCATTTGGGCCAGGGCGAACGCCGCCCCGCCGAGGATCCGGGCCAATGCGGCGACCTCCTCGACGTCGCCGGTGGCGTAGCGGCGAACCCGGTCGGGGTCGCTCCGATAGGTGGAGTAGATCTCGTCGCCCTTGAGGTATTGCCGGTCCGGCTTGGCGAGGCCCAAGTGCTTGGCGACCGCCTTGAGACCGTGGCCCGGCAGCTCCCGGGTGGCGAAGTCGTATCGGCGAACCGCGTCGAGGGTGTCGATCAGCTCTCGACCCGGGATGATGAGCCGAACCGCCCGACGATCGGAGCGACCCCGCCGGGCCGCGCGGTGACGGACGCCTAACGACGGGAGGCGTCCCAACGGCAACCCGACCCCGAGGCGCCGGGCCCGCCGGGCCAGGAAGGGGAGGTCGAAGCCATGGAGGTTGTGGTTCTCGATGACGTCGGGGTCGGCCGCGACGATGGTTTCGACCAGCCGGCCGATCAGGTCGGCCTCGGCCCGGTCGGAGGAGTCCTTGGCCTCCAGCACGACCGTCTCGCCGGAGGGAAGCCCAACGGCGACCAAGAAGATCCGGGCCCGGTCGGCGTCGAGTCCGGTGGTCTCCAGGTCGAACTGGAGACGGCGGAGGCAGTCGAACGGGAGATCGCGGAAATAGGTCCGGCCGGTCGCCACCAAGTACTGCTCCTCCGGCGGAAGGGCCAGCACCGAGGCGGAACCGAGCTCACGCAGGTGCTCGACCGTACGGCCGAGTCGTTGGGAGGCGCCGCGGAGGAGGCCCTGGACCAAGTGCTTGCCATCGGAGGCCGACACCAAGTAGCGAAGCGCGCCGGGCCCCTCGAGGGTCCGAACGGAAACGGAGGCTTGCGAGTCGAGCGGATCGGGGCGGACGCCGGCCCGATCCAAATCGTCGAGGCGATCGAGGACCACCCAGGGGCGAAAGCGGTCCACCTCGTGCCTCAACACTCCGGTGGTCGGATCGCGCCGCCAGAGGTGGGCGAGACCCGAGCGCTCGGCCCAGACCGAGACGATCCCCGGGGTCGGATCCCAGCCCGCGAGCCATTCGGCGGCCCGGGTCGCGCTCGCCGATAGCTCGGCGTCTCTGCCGTGGTCAGTCACCCCGGAAATACCTCGCGGGGCCGATCGAACGCAAGCCGGGCGGGCCCGTGCCGAACTCCGATCCCCAGGGCCGCGAGGAGGAGAGAATGTCGCGGCGGGCTATCGGGGGGCGGCCTCGAGCGTCTCGAGATACTGGCGGAGCCGGGAGGCGGGGGGGTCGAGGGCGGCCGCCCGCTGGAGGTAGTCGACCACTCCGCCCTCGAGCGGGAGCGGGAGCCGGTGGCCGCGATGGAGCGCGAAGACCTCGGTGCCTTCGACGATGAGCGCCGCGGCCGGCCCCCCGTACGCCGCCGACATCCCGACGTCGATCATGATGACCTTCCCGCCGTGGCGGGGCAGGATCGCGCCGGGAGTGATGGTATGGCCGATGACGATGTGGGAGACACCGAACGCCGCCAGCACGCTGTCGACGTGGCCGGCGAGCGCCGCCTCGTCGACCGTGGCCAAGCCCCGGTACCAGAGCGGCCCGAGGGAGTCCTCGGCGATGGCCACCTCGGCCGGGGCGGCCCCGGGTTCTAGGGCCGTGCGGATCCGCCGGTTGAGGTCGGCGATCGGGATATCGCGATAAGCGGGACTGATCCCCCCGTGGAGAAACAGGAAGCGGCCGATCTTGACCACCGCGTTGTTGCGGCGGATCCACTCGCCATACTTGCCCTTGCCCTCGAAGGCCAAGCGATGCTCGACCCAGCCAAGCGGATGGGCGGCATTCCAGCTCTCGCGATAGGCGGAGTCGGATTGGCGAGTCGAGTCCGCCAGGACGGCGTAAGCCCGATCGCGGAGCCCGGCCGAGCCGGAGGTGGTGAAGGCCTGGTATTCGCCCGGCGCGACGTAGCGGAGGTCGCCGAGGATGTTCATCGCCTCGTGATTGCCGATGAGCGGGTGGACTCGGCCGCCGGCCTTTTCGGCTTGGGGCGCGAGGGCCATCAGCAGGTCCATCACCTTGCGGGAGTCGGGGCCGCGGTCGGGTACGTCGCCGGTTTGGACCAGGTGGGCTCTCCCCCCGATCCAGCGCTGTTTCTGATCGACGAGCCCGGCCTGTCGCAGGATGGCGACGAACTGGGCGAAGTCGCCATGAACGTCCCCCAGCGCGACGATCCGCTCCGGGCCGTCGAAGCGATCCTGAGCGGCCACGGGCGCGGCGAGGGCCGCGGCGGTGAGAAGGAGGGTGAGGGGACGAACGAACACGGGCTCGGGTCCGGTGACGAATGGCGAAAAATACCGCCCGGAGTGTCCGGGCGCGACCGGTGCGGGTCGCCCGCTTATCTTTGGCGACTCACCGACACGCGAGCGAGTCATGCCTGGGGAGGCGGTACAGCATCACTACCCCGCGTCGTACGCCCACTGTTACGGCTGCGGTCGGCTCAATCCGGACGGGCTTCATCTCGAGAGCCGCTGGGAGGGGGACGAGGTGGTGGCCAGGTTTCAACCCCGCCCCGAGCATACCGCGATGCCCGGGTTCGTCTATGGCGGCCTGATCGCCTCGCTGGTGGACTGCCATGCCATGGCGGCCGCCGCGGCCCACGTGGAGCGGGAAGCGGGGCGGGTGGTGGGCGAGGCGCCGGCGCCCCGGTTCGTCACGGCGGCGTTGCACGTCGATTTCCTTCGGCCGACACCGTTAGGCGTCCAACTCGAACTCCGGGCCCGGGCGACCGATGCCGGCCGCCGGAAGGTGGCGGTCCGAGTGGCCGTCCTGGCGGGGGGCGTCGAAACGGCCCGGGGCGACGTGGTTGCCGCGCCGCTCCCCGAATCGATGGGCGGCTAGCGTCCCTCGGGCAAGCCCGTTCGCGGGCCGGTGGCGGCCTCGGAAACCGCGACCTAGAATATCGTAACCGAACTCGCGGGGTCGCCCCGCGTCACCTCAGGATGGAGTCAGCATGGCAATACGAACGTTGCACGTCGGTCTCGGCCCGATCGGGGCCGGGATCGTCCGTCAGGTCGCGGCTCGGCGCGGTTTCCGGATCGTGGGCGCGGTCGACATCGACGAGGCCAAGGTGGGCCAGGACCTCGGTGCGGTCACCGGGCTCGACCGCAAGCTCAAGGTCAGGGTGACCGACGAACTCGCCAAGACCATCAAGAAGGCCAAACCCGACGTGGTGGTGCTCTGCACCAGCTCGGCCCTCGCCAAGGTGACCGCCCAGATCGCCGCGATCGTCAAGCGGCGGGTGCCGATCGTGTCGACGACCGAGGAGTTGGCCTACCCGTGGTACTCCAACCGGCGCCTCGCGAAGAAGATCGACGCCATGGCCAGGAAGGCCAAGGTCGCGGTGCTCGGCACCGGCGTCAACCCGGGATTCACCATGGACGCCCTGCCGATCATGCTCACCGCGGTGTGCGAGCGGGTCGATTCGATTCGGGTGGATCGGGTCCAGGACGCCTCGCGCCGGCGGCTTCCCTTTCAGCAGAAGATCGGCGCCGGCCTCACCGCCGCCGAGTTCCAGGAGAAGGTCGACGCCGGGACGGTGCGCCACGTGGGGCTGACCGAATCGATCGCGATGATCGCCGACGCGATGGGCTGGAAGCTCGACAAGATCACCGACGAAATCGCCCCGAAGCTCGCCGAGCGGGAGGTCTCGAGCGAGTTCCTGACCGTCCCGGCCGGTCGGGTCGCGGGAATCCTTCAGGATGGGATCGGGTATCGCAAGGGCGAGCCGATCATCACCTTGCACATGGAAGCGTACCTGGGCGCGCCCGAGTCGTTCGATTCGGTGACCATCGCCGGGTCGCCGGCGATCCACTCGCGGATCGAGGGCGGCGTCCACGGCGACGTGGCCACGGCCTCGATCACGGTGAATTCGATCCCGGCCGTGCTCGAAGCCCGACCCGGTCTCCATACCATGCGGAGCGGCCGGCTGCCCTCGTTCTTCGGCGGCTGACCACCGTCACCTCGCCGGGTCGACCCTCAGCCATCATCGCGGTCGTCGGGACCGTGTCCTGAAGCGGGCCGAGATAACGGTCCCGCTCGCCGGCCGGCCACCGGGCCGGGCGGAGGGCACCGGGTCGAGGGGGCCGGCGCGGGCCCCGGCGAGCCCGATGGCGACGACAACCAGTGACCGAGCGCTCATAGATCCAATCCGTCCCGGGCAATGATCTCGGCGTAGTCGTCCTCCTGCCCAAGAGTCCAACCGAAATGGAGGGCCCGCTTGAGATGGAGATGGAGGTCGTACTCCCAAGTGAACGCGATCCCGCCATGGGCTTGCAGGCTGACCGTGGTGGCGCGCTGATAGGCCCGCGTGGTGGCGAGCCGCGCCAGCGCCACGGCGCGGCGGCGGTCGTCGGCCTCATGATCGACGGCCCACGCGGCGTAGAGGTACGCCGAACGGGCACTTTCCAACTCGCCGAACAGGTCCGCAAGCGGATGTTGGACGGCCTGGAATGTCCCGATCGGGACCCCGAACTGCTGGCGCTCTTTGGCGTAGCCGACCACCTGCTCGAAGACCGCGTCGAAGCCGCCCGTGGCCAGGGCGGCCAGCCCGACGTTGGCCGACAGAAGCAAGCGTTCCACCAGCGACCAGTCGCCCAGGCGATCGGCGGCCGTGACCTCGACGTCATCGAGGCTGAGGGTGCCGAGTCGGCTGGTGCCGTCGGTGAGCGGATTGGGGTCGAGTCGAACGCCGGGTCGATCGGCCTCGATCAGGAATACCGTCGGTCCGTCAGGGTCGGCGACCGCCACCGCGATGCCGTCGGCTCCGATCAGATCGGGAACGAAACGCTTGATGCCCCGGAGCGCTCGGCGGCCTCCACTCAGCGGCTCGGCGACCGCGGCCAACGCGCCGGGCGCGGGGAGGCCGCTGCCGTCTTGGAGGGCCACCGTCACCCGGCGGGTCCCGGCCACGAGATCGGGGAGCCACTGCTCTCGCCGGGCGGCATTCGCCGTGTGTACCAGGGCCGGAACCCCGAGGGTGGCGGCGCTCCAGAAGGGGCCCGGCACGAACGACCTGCCTAACACCTCGAGCACCGCGCCCAGGGCGCCATGGCCCAGGCCGGCTCCGCCCAAGGCCTCGGGTACCGCGATCCCGAGCCAACCCTGCTCGAGCACCGCGCGGCCGGCGGCTGGATCGATTCCCGCGTCGGTCGCGGTCATCCGCCTGACCGAGTCGCTGGAGAAGTGGTTGGCGACCAGGGTGGCCGCGCTGTCGCGCAGCATCCGGATTTCGTCGCTCATGAGGCCTTCCCGAGGGTGCGGCCCAGGCCCAGGATCCGCTCGGCCACGATACCGCGGAGGATTTCGGAGGTCCCGCCCTCGATCGAGTTGGCGAGGGTGCGAAGGTACCGCTTGAGCCAGTCGCCGTGCCCGCCCGATTCTGCCCCGGGGCCAGCCAGCAACTCGGCGGCGGGCCCGAGGACGTCGACGGCGAGGCGGTGCATCGACTGGTTGGCGGTGGCCCACACCAGCTTGAAGATCGACCCGATCGGCCCGGGGTCGTCGGCGGCGCTCTTCCCGACCCGCATCCGGATGTTGTTGATTCGCAGCGTTTCGGCGACGGCGTAATAGTCGACCAGCTTCCGGCGGACGACAGGATCCTCGGTGAGGGGCCGGCCATGCCGGGTCAGCCGCTTGGCGAGGCCGACCACTTCGCGAAGCTCCCGCTTGAAGCCCGCGTACACCAAAGCCGCGATGTTGGCCCGCTCATGCATCAACGTGGTGATCGCGACCCGCCATCCGTCGTGCTCGCGACCGAGCAAGTTGGCGCGGGGAACCACGACGTTGGTGAAGAACACCTCGGTGAACTCGCTCTCGCCGGTGATCTGGCGGATCGGGCGCACCTCGACACCCGGCGTCCGCATGTCGACGAGAAGACAGCTGATTCCCTTGTGCTTCGGGACGGTGGGGTCGGTCCGAGCGAGCAGCAGACACCAATCGGCATCCGAGCCGAACGAGGTCCAGATCTTCTGGCCGTTGACGAGGTAATGATCTCCGGAGGCCACCGCCGAGGTGCTCAAGTTGGCGACGTCGCTCCCCGCGTTAGGCTCCGAGAAGCCCTGGCACCAGATTTCGTCGGCCGAAACGATCTTTCGGAGGTAACGCTCCCGTTGGGCGTCGGTGCCGTAATGCATGAGGACCGGACCCGCCATGCCGAGGCCGATGACGGTGGGTGGAATTGGGGTGCGATAGCCAGCCATCTCGTCGTAGAGGATGAACTGCTCCATCGGCGACGCGTCACGCCCGCCGTAGGCCGCCGGCCAGTGGACCGCCGCCCAGCGGCCCTCGTTCAGCTTCTTGGCCCACGCCACGCCGGCGGCCAGCTTGGCACCGTGGCCTTCGGGGGCGGGCCATCGTGGGGTGCCGAAGTCGCCCGGAATGTGCTTCTGGATCCAGGCTCGGAGTTCGTCGCGGAAAGCCAGCTCGGTCGGGGCTAACGAGAAGTTCATCGGGAGTCCGTTTCCGCGGTCAGCGCCAGACGGCGATCTGGTCGAGAGGTTTGCGTTCGAGATCGGGGACCTTCGCGTCGGCGGCGGGATAGCCGACCGGCAAGACCAACATGGCCTTCTCGTTCGACGGCCTGCCGAGCAACTCGGATAGGAAACCCATCGGATTGGGCGTGTGGGTGAGGGTGACCAGGCCCATCATGTGAACGGCCGCGATGAAGAACCCCGCCGCGATGCCACACGACTCTTGAGTGTAATAGTAGGTCCGCTTGGCGCCGTCGGGCCGGAAGCCGTGAGCCTGACGGAACAGCACCACTACCCAGGGCGCATCGGTGAGGTGGGTCTTGATTTCGTCGGTGCCGAGGGGGGCGAGCGCTTCGAGCCACTCCTCCGGCGCCCGGCCGTGGTAAAACTCGTGCTCTTCCTGCTCGGCGGCCTCCCGAATCGCTTGCTTGGTCGCTCGATCGGACACCGCCACGAAGGTCCACGGCTGCTGGTGGGCCCCGCTGGGCGCGGTGCCGGCGGTCCGGATCGCCCACTCGATCAGCTCGCGGGGAACCGGCTCCGTCGAGAAGTGCCGGGTGGTGCGGCGCCGATTGAGCTCGCGATAGAAGGCCGCGGCTCGCTCGAGCATCTCGCCGGGCGGCCGGCGATGGAACGCCAAGGGAACGAACTTCGCCGGGTCGGCGAAGCTGGTCGGGGTGTCGGGCACTGATACTCCCAGGGGATCAGGTTTGGCCGGTGGCCCGGCGCGAACGTGGTCGTCAGATGATACCGTTTCCGGTGCGGGTGGAGAAGGTTGGTCGCCGGGGACGCTGGCCGCCGATTCGCCCCGGTGCTATTGTGCCGACTCAACGGCGAGTCGACCCGGAGGGGCACCATGGGCAACCGTGCGCTGGTGGAACGGCGGGGGGCGGTGGCAATCGTCACGATCAATCGGCCCGAGGCCCGCAACGCGATCAACGCGGAGGTCGCGGCCGCGATGAACCGCGCGTTCGGGGAGCTGGCCCGGGACGACACCGTCCGCTGCGTCATCTTGACCGGGGCGGGCGACAAAGCCTTCAGCTCCGGGCTCGACCTCAAGGAGCTGGCTCGACGGGGCCCCGCGCTGATTCCCGAGGTGGTGTTCGCCGACACGGGCTGGGCCGGCATCGGGCGACGCCAATTCTGGAAGCCGCTGATCGCGGCGGTCAACGGATACGCGGTCGCGGGCGGCCTCGAGTTGATGTTGTCTTGCGATTTCGCGATCGCCTCGGACAACGCCAAGCTGGGTTGTAACGAGGTGACCCTCGGTCCCATCGCGGACGCGGGCGCCTGCTTCCGGCTCCCGGACTGGGTGCCGCTACCCTTCGCCAAGGAGATGATTCTCACCGGCCGGATGGTCGATGCCCACGAGGCCGCCCGGGTGGGATTGGTCAACCGGGTGGTCGGGCTCGCGGAGTTGCTGCCGACCTGTCTTGAGCTGGCCGAGCGGATCGCTCGGAACTCGCCCTCGTCGATGCAGATCACCAAACGGCTGATGGCGGAAACCCGCAACGTCCCCGAATCGGTTGCCTGGTCGATCAATGACCGCTGCGCCGAGGAGTCGTACCGGACCGCGGATTTTCTGGAAGGGCCCAGGGCGTTCGCCGAGAAACGCTCGGCGAAATTCCATGGCTGACCCCGGCCCGGAGCGGCCGCCGGATCCGGCGAGCCTGCTCGCTCTGCTCGGCCGCGGTACCGGCACGGTCTCAGAGGTGTTCGTCGCCCGCTGCCGCGCCAGCGCCGCGCGGCCCTTTCTGATCGCCGACGATCGCCGTTGGAGCTATGCGGAGGCGGAGGAAATCGTTCGGCGAGTCGCGGGGTACCTTGCCACCGTCGCCGGCCCGGCGGAGCGGGTCGCCAGCTTCGTGGGGAACCGGCCCGAGGCCCTGTGGACCTGGTTCGGTGCGGCCTGGGCCGGGTTGGTGTACCTGCCGATCAACCGGGAACAGCGTGGCGAGCTGCTGGCCGACCAGCTCGGGCGTTCGGGCGCATCGGTGCTGGTGACCGAAGCGGCCGCGGTGGCCGATCTGCCGGAGGGCCTCGGAGCGCTGGGGATTCGGTTGGTGCTGCTGCTGGACCAACTGGAGAGCCTCCCGGTGGGGTGGCCGCCGGTCGTGAGTTGGTCGGCGGTCAATGGCGCGGCGCCAATCGATCCGGTTCGTCGAGGCCCCGGCGACCTCGCGGCGATCATGTTCACCTCGGGGACCACCGGCCGATCCAAAGCGGCGCGGCTGCCCCACAACCTGTTCGTCCGCAACGCGGCCCGACTCGTCGACGGCTACCGACTGCGCGGGGACGACGTCTTCCACAATTGGCTGCCGCTCTGCCACCTGGGCGGTTTGCTCCACATGACGATGACCGCGGTGATCGCCGGCGGCACGGTCGCGTTGTTCCCCGGCTTCTCGGCGTCGCGATTCCGGGAGCAGGTCGACCGGACCAACGCCACGGTGATCTGCGGATTCGCCTCGATCCTCCACTTCATCTGGGCCCAGCCGCCTCGGGCCGACGATCCCCGGTGTTCGCTCCGGGTCGGCATCATCGGGGGGATTCCGGGGGACTTGAAGCGACCGTTCGAGGAACGATTCGGGATGTGGTTAGGCGAGAACTACGGGATGACCGAGGCCGATCCGATCACCCTTCCGACCCCCGGCGTCGACGCCGCCGACACCAGCGGATATCCTGGCGGGGACTTCGAGGTCACCGTCGTCGACCAATACGACCGTCCGGCCGCTCCCGGCGCCCTGGGCGAGATCCTCATCCGGCCGCGAGTGCCCTCCGTCATGTCGCTCGGCTACGAGGGCGATGACGACGCGACCGTGATCAAGTGGCGCAACCTCTGGTTTCACACCGGCGATTGGGGCGAGCTCGACGGCCTCGGGAGGCTCCGATTCAAGGGTCGGGCCCATCATTACATCCGGCGGCGAGGTGAGAACGTGTCGGTGGCTGAGGTCGAACGGATTCTCGGCCAGCACCCGGCGGTGGCCGATTGCGTGGTGGTTGGGGTTGCCTCGCCGGTTGGTGAGCAGGACGTGAAGGCGGTCGTCGCGGTCCGGCCCGGGGCGCGTTGCGACGGAGCGGAGTTGCGCGACTATCTGGTCGGGCGAATGGCGGGTTTCATGGTGCCGCGATTCATCGAGTTCCGCGCGGAGCTCGGGCGAACCGAGTTGGGCAAGGTGTCGCTGGAATCGGCCAGGGCGATCACCGGTGACCTCTTCGACGGTGACCAAACGGCGGAGTAGCTGCGTGGGAGAGCGTCACGATCCCGGACACAAGAGTTGGTCCAGCATTCGGACGAGGCGGCGCCTGGGCGGCAATTGCTGCTGACCAAGCCCGTTGCGGTTTCCGCCCGGGACCACGATGACCGGAAAGAGGTTAGGACAGGCCGGGGCAGTGTTGCTGGTGGCCTTGGGCGGGGCTCGCAGACCGATCGCGGTCTCTACCTGCACTTCGGCTTCAAGTTCGGCCAGGAGGCTTTCAAGCGACTGGCCGGCGAGGCGCCGAGGCCGCAGAGCGGCCGCCTAACGAAGTTTGCGGGCCCGCCCGGCGGCGTCGACGATCCAGACTGGGCCGCGGCGGGCCTCGGTGCCGAGACTCGCCGCCGGGGCCGGGTCCGGGTCCGGCGGCGGCTCGGCCCGGCCAGGCTCGGCCAGATAGCCGCGGTCCGCCAGGGCGCCGACCGAGATCGCGGAGATCCGGCGCTCCGAGGTAATGACGGCCAGCATCGCGTCCCCCTCGGTGCCCAGGTCGGCCCGCCACGAGGTCAGGTCCGCGGTGATCGGAACTCCCGATTCGAAGCCGCCCATGGCGCGGTAAGCGGCTAGCGCCGCGGGTCCCCTCCAACGAGGACTGCCGGGAACGGTCCGGTCCAACTCGGGTCGGGGGATCCCGGTCATGACATGCCCCGCGAGGCCGAGTGCCTGCCCGATCTGACGGGCGAACTGGTTCTCCCAGGTCTGCCGCTCGGAGGCGGTCAGGGTCGCGGCCAGGTCGGAGAACGAGCGCCGCAGCGCCATCGCCCCGACCAATGTCCGGCCGGTTTCGTCGACCACGCAGGGACCGGCCGTGCCGGTGACTCCTGGGGCCACCGACCCATCGTCGAAGCGGTCCACCACGATCACCACCCCTTGATGCTGGATCCGTTCGCTCGAGGTGCCAGGAACACAGGCCCCGGCGGGAAGGTCGACACTCCAGGGGGCTTGGTGCCGGAGCATCCGGCGCCAGCGCATCGCAGCCCGCGAGAATATCGCCCGTTCGGCGTCGGTTGGGCTCCAGCGGAATCGGAGGGCGATCCCGAAGCTGTCCGGCGGCGCGGCGATCCGGATCCGGGTCGAGCCGGACAAGGCGCCCGCCCGAGCGGTCAGGTCGACCTCGCCGGTGCGCAAGGGGAACACCCGGCCGCCAGGCTCGACCGCGAGGATCGCCGGATCGCTCGATTCGACGGTCATCGACCCGGTGTCGCCGATGGGGCGGCGGACCTCGAACCAGGTCAGCTCACCGAGACGAGCCGAATCCCGGAGGGTCACGACGAGACCCTCGGGCGGCTCGAGCGGCCCGGTCTCGGTGCTCGCGCAGGCGGTGGCGAAGAGCGCCGCCGCGGCCGCCGCGGAGAGTCGGGTCGAGCGAGCTTGTCCCATGGTCTTAGGCTCCGCGCGGGGTGCTCCGGCCGTCCGAGTGCCGGTCCATTGGTTATCGGCCGGGGCGGCGCATGCCTTGAGCGGTCGCGGGGTAGCACCGTATCTTGGCCAGATCACCCCAGCGAGGCCCCCCTTTCATGACCCCCGTCATCGGTGAGTTCGTCGGCACCGCGCTGCTGACCCTGCTCGGTTGTGGCGTCGTGGCCAACGTCGTGCTTCGCGGCACCAAGGGCCACGGTGGCGGTTGGATCGTGATCACCCTCGGGTGGGCGATGGCGGTGTTCGTGGCCGTCGTGGTGGCCAGCCGGGCCAGTGGGGCGCACCTGAATCCGGCGGTGTCGTTTGGGCTCGCGGTGGCGGGCAAGTTCGCCTGGGCTTCGGTCGCCGGCTATGTCGTCGCCCAACTCGCGGGTGCCTTGGTCGGCGCGGCGCTGGTGTGGCTGATGTACCGCCCGCATTTCGACGCGACCGACGACGCCGGCGCCAAGCTGGGTGTCTTCGCGACCGCCCCCGCGATTCGGAACCCGTTGACCAACGTGGTCTCGGAAGTCCTCGGCACCTTCGTCCTGGTGTTCCTCGCCTTGGCCATCTCCAGTCCCGAGGGCGGGCTGGGCTCGCTCGACGCGCTCCCGATCGCGTTGGTCGTCTTGGTGGTCGGGCTGTCGCTCGGGGGTACGACTGGCTACGCGATCAATCCGGCCCGGGACCTGGGGCCGCGAATTGCCCACGCCCTGTTGCCGATCCCCGCCAAGGGTCCGAATGGGTGGGACTACGCCTGGGTCCCGATCGTCGGCCCGTTGGTCGGAGGCGGGCTCGCCGGCTTGGCCTACCCCGCGCTCGTCGTCGGTTGAGGCGGCTCCGGCGGCGGTTCACGAATCACTCTCTCAATCCGGGTTACTGATGATCGATCGAGCGAACATCGGCAGGACCTTCCCACCATTCGAGGTCGAGGTCGACAAGAGTCGGCTCCGACTCTTCGCGAAGGCCATTGGCGAGACCCGGCCGGTGTACCTCGATGAGGCGGCTGCCCGGGCGGCGGGGTACCGATCGCTGCTGGCGCCGCCGACCTTCGTCAATTGCCTCGCGGCCGACGATCCTCGGGGCTTCCAGTACCTCCAGGACCTGGGCGTCCCGATGGCGCGGATGCTCCACGCCGAGCAGACCTTCAACTACCGCGGCCCGTTGTGCGCCGGCGACCGAGTGGTGGTCGAGCGGCGAGTCGCCGACATCTACGACAAGAAAGGCGGAGCGCTCGAGTTCATTCGTTTCGAGCTGACGGTCCGCAACGCGGCCGACGGGACGCTGATCGCCGATTGCATCTCGCTTCTGGCGATCCGAAACGAGGTGGCCCGATGAGCATCCTCCCCCCGATCGGAACCGCGCTGCCGGCGTTGACGCTCCCGCCGCTCAACCGGGCGACCCTGGCGCTGTACGCCGGCGGTTCCGGCGATCACGTCCCGCTCCACATCGACGCGGCGTTCGCCAAGAACGCGGGGTATCCCGACGTCTTCATGCACGGGATGCTGGGGATGGCCTACGTCGGGCGGATGCTGACCGAGTGGATGCCGCAATCGAGGCTCAAGCAGTTCTCGGGTCGATTCGTGGCGATCACCTATCCCGACGAGCAACTCACCGCGACCGGCCGAGTGGTCGAGCACGGTGCCGGCGGGGTGCCGGGGCAGCTGCGGGTCGACGTGACCCTCGCCAACGCCGCCGGGGAGCCAAAGTTCACCGGCGGGGCGGTGTTCGAGGCGTAGCCGGCCCGATCAGCGACAGGTCGGGTCCGGGGCGAGCACCTCGTCTCGCGGGCTCGGCCGGATGTCGAGCTGCTGCACCGTCGCGGGCTCGATCGGAGCCAGGGTAATGGCGACCGCCAGGTCGCCCCGATCACAGCGGATCTTCCACTGGCCCCGTAACGCGTTGGCGGCCAGGAAGGGCCCCTCGTTCCGGCAATTCCCGCCAACCTGTTCCCGGAGCCGGGCCAACGCGGCCTGGCGCCGCGGCTTGGGCTCGTCCAAGTAGAGATTCATCGCCGCGAGGCTGTCGGCCAAGGCGTCGTTCCACGTCGCGACCAGGCGGGTGACCTGGTCCCGGCGGGTCAGCAGCACCGGGGCGGGACTGGGCTGCCGCGGGACCAGGCCCCCGGTCGCCGCGAGCGCGGCCAGGGCCTGGTCGAGCACCGGTCCCCATCCGGTGTAGGTGAGGTTGCCTAACGCAACCAACCCGACCCCGTAATCCGGCAGCCACCGCATCTGCGACCCGAAGCCCGGCAGGCCCCCCGAGTGGGAGACCACCGCTCCGAACCGGCAGGTCTCCCGGATCCCGAGTCCGTAGCCGTAGCCCCCCGCGCTCAGGGTCGCGGCGCCGGTCGAGTCGCGGCCCACGGTGGCTCCGTTGTACCGCCAGATCTGCTGCATCTCGCGGACCGAGGCCCGGCGGACCGGCCCCGAGTCGGCGCCGTCGCGGGCCGGCCAGGCATCGAGCAGAAAGGCGACGTAGCGCCCGAGGTCGCCGATCGACGTGAGCATCCCACCCATGGGTCCGAACGAGCCATCGGGAAGCTGGGGCTCTTCGACCCAGCGGTCGTCCTGACGGCGATAGCCGAGGGCCAGCCGACTCGACGGGACCGAGGCGGCCTCGAGCGTGGTCACCCGCATCCCGAGAGGCCCGAGGATCCGCCGCTGGATGTAGCGGGGGTAGGGGACTCCCGAGACATTCGCGATGATCCGTCCGAGGATGGCGAAGCCGTAGTTCGAGTACTCGTAGGCCGTGCCCGGCACCGTGGAGAAGGGAATCCCCCGCCGCATCATCGCCGACATCTGGCGGTCGGTGGCGGCCAGCTGCTGGTCGCCCCAGGGGTTGTCCTCCGGGAAGCCCTCCGAATGCGTCAGCAGCTGCCGAATCGTGATCCGGGGCGCGTCCGAGGTGGGGTACCGCAGGGCCCGGAGCTCGGGGACGAAACGCTCGGCGGGATCGTCGAGCGAGAGCCGACCCGCATCGCGGAGCTGGAGGATGGCCAGCGCGGTAAAGCTCTTGGTCATCGATGCGATCCGGAAAACCGACGAGGTATCGACCGGTGCCTTCCGCCCGACATCGCGAACGCCGTGGGTGCCGAGGTGTACCAACTTGCCGTCGACGATGACTCCGTAGCCGATCCCGGGCACCTGGCCTTGCTCGGCAAAATCTCGAAACAGCCGGTCGAGGGCCCCAAACCCCGCGCTGAGCCGGGCCAGCCGGTCGGCAACCGGATACGTCGGTGGGGGCGCCTGGCTGGACAGGGGATCCTGGCCCATGGCCTGAGCGGCGAGACTGGAGGTCAGCAACAGCGCGAGCATCGAGCGCATCCGGAGTACCTCGCGAAGGACGGTGCGAACGCGAAGGTTACCGATCGCTGCCTCGTTGGGCAATCGGGGCCTGATTGCCGGCGGGCCGATCGAGTTCCCGGCGGACGATCGCGGCGAGCTGGGATCGGTCGAACGGCTTGACCAGCAACGGGCCGTGACTCGGAGGACCGGTCGGTTCGATCTCGGTGCCGGCCAGCCCGGACATGAACACCACCCGAAGGTCCGGCCGCTGATCGCGGCAGCGGGCCGCCAACTCGGGACCGCTGAGCCCCGGCATCAGCATGTCGGTGAGGAGGAGGCCGATCTCGGCTCGATGTTCGGTGAAGACCGCCAGCCCTTCGAGCCCGTCGCGGGCTTCATGGACGCGGTAGCCCAAGCTGGTCAACGTGCGGGCGGCGATGATCCGGACCGCCTCCTCGTCTTCGGCGACCAGGACCGCCTCGGTACCCACGGGCGACGGCGCGACCGACCGGGGAGGTCGTTGAACCGCGGCCTCGATGACGACGCCCACCGGAAGCCAAACCTCGAACCGGGTTCCGCGGCCGACCTCGGAATCGACCGCAATCGCGCCGCCGTGCTGAGTGACGATCCCAAAACAGACGGCGAGCCCCAGGCCCGATCCGCGATTCACCTCCTTGGTGGTGAAGAACGGCTCGAACAGGCGGGCCTTGACGGCCGGCGTCATCCCGATTGAGGTGTCGGCGGACGTCGTCGGCCATCTCCGCCGCCGAAGCGTAGCGGCGGGCGGGCTCCTTGCGGAGCGCCTTGAGCACGATGGCGTCGAGGTCGCCGGCCAGGCGGTTCGCCTCCACCGGCGAACGCGCCAACTTGGCCTTGGTCAGCCAGGCGGCATCCGCTGCGCGGCGACTCGGAGCGGTCGGCGTCTCGTTGCCGACGGCCTGGTGCAACTGGGCCGCCGGGGTGAACTGGAACGGCCGAGACCCTGTCAGCAACTCGTAGAGGAGGACCCCGAGCGCGTAGACATCGGTCGCGGTGGTAATGGTGCCGCCGACGAACTGCTCGGGGGCCGCGTGCTCCGGCGTCAGCAGCAACAAGTCGCCGGTCGTCGAGCTGTCTTGGCCCGCGTCGATGATCTTGGCGATCCCGAAGTCGAGGAGCCGTACCTCGCCGCGAGTCGTCACCAGGATGTTGCTCGGCTTGAGGTCCCGGTGGACGACCAGGTTCGCGTGAGCGAACTGGACCGCCTCACAAACCGTCAGAAAGAGCTGGAGTCGGGCCTCGAGATCCAAGCCGCGCTCGTTCGCGTGGGTCGTCAGCGGCTGACCGTCGACATACTGCATGACCAGGTAGGGCTGCCCCTGGTCGGTCACCCCGCCGTCGAGGAGCGTCGCGATGTTGGGGTGGACCAGTCGAGCGAGAATCTGGCGTTCGGTTCGGAATCGCCGCATCAGGTCATCGGTGTCGCGGCCGGGCCGAATCAGCTTGATGGCGACTTGTTGCTCGTACTGGGCATCGGCCCGACGGGCGCGGTACACCTCACCCATCCCACCCCGGCCGATGACGGCCTCGATCGCATAGGCCCCGATCGTTGCGCCAGGCGCGGCCGCCCCGACGCCCTCGGTGATCGCCGGGCTCAGGAGCCGATCGGAGTCGCGGGTGCCCCCGGCGGCCGCGTGGCCGGCGAGGACCGCTTCGACCTCGCGACGAAAGGCGGTGTCACCACCGCACACCCGGTCGAGGTAGGCCGCCCGCTCCGCGGTGGGAAGCTCGAGGGCCTCGAAGAACACCCGATCGAGCCGTTGCCAGGTTTCCGGTTTCACCGTCGCTTGCTCCCGCGATCCAATCGTGGTAACTGTTGAAGACCGATCCGCCACCCGAGGGTCCCATGAACACCGGCCCGATTACCGGATGCCTCACCAAGCTGCGGGGCGGCGACCCGGCCGCGCTCGACGAGCTGTTTCCTCTCATTTATGACGAACTCAAGATCGTCGCCAGGTCCCAGCTGGCCCGGGAGGCGACCGGACATACCCTGGGCCCAACGGCGCTGGTGCACGAAGCCTACGTCCGACTGGCCGACCGGGAAAAGCTGGTGCCCGAAGACCGACGCCACTTCTTCGCCATCGCCGCCCAGACTATGCGCCGAATCTTGATCGATCACGCCCGGTCGCGAAAGCGGGCCAAACGCGGGTCCGGGCAGGTCGCCGTTCCGCTGGAGGAAATCGAGTCGCTGATGACCGAAAACGCGGCAGACGAGCTGCTGGCGTTGGACGACGCCCTCGACCGCCTGGCCGCCGTCAACTCCCGCGCGGCCCAGGTGGTCGAACGCCGGTTCTTCGCTGGGCTTTCCCTGGAAGAAACCGGCGACAGCCTCGGAGTATCTCTCAAGACGGTTCAACGGGATTGGCTCCTGGCTCGGGCCTGGCTTCGAAAGGAGATCGACAGCAGCCTTCCCGATCAGCTCTCGATCACCCGCTCCTAACTGGGCGTCGCCGCGCCGGCGACCTGGACATCCGGCTTCAGGCCGGAATGTCGGGTTTTCGTTCATGTCCAACCGGTCGTTCGATCCGCGCCATGCTGGGTGAGAGATGTTTTCACTCACACCGCAAAGGAGCCTCTCATGCGCACGATCGTTCTCGGAGCCAGTCTCACCCTGTTGGCGGCTGCGGCCGGGCCGCTCGCGGCCCAAGCGCTCCCCGCCGCGACCTCGAAGCCGATCCTGGTCACCTCCCTATTGGCCAACGCGGACTCCCGGGTCCAGGGAACCGTCTCGACCAACTTCGGGGACGGAGATCTGATCGTCGGGCTGCCCGACAAAGTGGTGTTCATGCACTTCGACCTCAAATCGTTGCCGGCGGGGGCGGTGGTCCGATCCGCCGAGCTGGTGTTGAGCTACCGGCAGCTCTCCGAGGGCACCAACGAGGTCCAGCTCGGGCGGGTTGGGGGCAGCTGGCGGGAAACGACCGTCAACGCCGTCAACCAGCCGCCAGTGCGCTGGAGCAGCAATCATTCCCGCACCGTTACCCCTGGCGCGACGATCAAGTTCGACGTCAAGCCCGTTCTCGATGCCTGGCTCGCGGGCGAGCCGAACTACGGCTTCGCGCTCCGCGGCGATGGCCCCTTGATGTACGGCTATTCGCGAGAGACCGGGCCGTCGGAGGCCACCAAGCCACACCTTCGGATTCAGTACATCGTTCCCTGAGCACGCTCCCGCCATTCTTCCCCGCTCGACGCTCCCACCCTTCGGCGTCGCCACCGGGCCGCGAGTTCGATCGCGGTCCGGTGGTCAGCGCACTCTCGAGAAGGTCAGCGGCGCGATGCTCGGCTCCACCGGCGCGGACAGCGAACTCAAGACGCCATCGGGGTCGGAGTGGAACGAGATCCGGAACCGAAACCGGTTGTGGACCGGGTCCCCGATCGGCGGGGTGAATCGGAACACGTCGTAATGGTAGTGGAGCAAGGGGAACTCGTAGTTGCCGAAACGGAGCATCAGCTGGTCGCCCGCTCGGCGAACCACCATGTCGCCGTACGCCGGATGTCGATAGGTCCCGACAAAGGCCTCGAGGTCACGGCTGGGTCTGGTATCGGGAACGCGGACGCTGTCCTCCCTGAGCCGTGGGGCCGCGAACATCGCCCGGATCCGATCGCGGAGCTCAAAGACCCGGGAGTGCCACTTGGCGTCCGGGAGGCCGAGGAGCCGGTCGTAAATGACCCATGGGAGGTAATCGCGAACGACGGTACTGTACATGTTGGTCAGGACCACGACGCCCAACGAATCGTGGGGGAGGAAGCTCAGCTCGAGCGAGTAGCCATCCCAGTTGCCGGGGTGGTGCACCAGCTTGCGGCCCCGGTAGCTGGTGACCAGGAATCCCATCCCGTAGCTCTCGTCGCCCAGCTCCGAGAATTGGGCCGCCAGCCCGGTCATCGGCTGTTGCATGGCCATCTGGGGCATCTGCATCTGCCGGGAGTCGGCCCGGGTGATGATCTCCCGTCCCTGGTAGGTACCGCCCTCCATCTGCATGATCAGATATCGGGTCAGGTCCGCGGCGGTGGAATGGAGCCCGCCGGTCGGCGCGATCGGGTCGGTCGACCGCCAGGGCACCGTCATCAGGGTGTCGGCATCGTGCAGGGCGTACGGCAGGGCCACGTCGTCGGCCGACTGCATCCCCGAGATCGCCGGCCCCGAGTTGGCCATGCCTAACGGATCGAGCACGGCTGACCGAACCAGCTCCTCCCAGGACGTGCCGTTCACCCGGCCGGCGAGGTACCCGGCCGTGGTGTACATCAGGTTCTGGTATTGCCAGGTGGTGCGGAAATCCCGGTTGGGTTGGAGAAACCGGAGCCGGTGGTAGAGGTCCTCGCGCGAGTAGACCCCGATCCCCCACATCAGATCGTGCCGGGCCAGCCCGGAGCGCATGGTCACCAGGTCCCGGATCGTCATCCGCTCGGTGACCATCGGGTCAAAGACCCGAAAGTCGGGGAGGTAGTCGCGGACTTGGCGGTCCCACTCGATCTTGCCCTGCTTGGCGAGAACCGCCAGCGTCGTCACGGTGAACGACTTGCTGATCGAGGCGATGGCGAACTTGGTGTCCGGCGTCACCGGGAGCCGCCGTTGCACGTCACGCAAGCCGTAACCCGCGAGGTGGACGACCTTGCCCTTCGAGACCACCGCCACGGCCATGCCGGGGATCTTCCACTGCCCTCGGATCGAATCCAGGAGCGCGTCGAGCCCTTTGTTCCATCCGACCGGTTGGGCCTGGCTTGGCCGGATCACGGTCAGCAACCCGACCACCAGCAACCCGAAGCACCGAAGCATGCTGACTCCTCCAGCGAAACGTTGCTAACGACTCCTCCCCGCCGCCAAAGCCTGCAGCAGCGCGCCGCAGGCGCTGAACCGACCATCGCTCACCAGCACCGCGCCGGCGTGAATCGCCGCGATCGGGAGGGTTTTCCCGGTGACGATCGCCATCCAATCAGCGGCGCCGCCGGTGACGTGGACGTCGGGGCCGACGATCTCACCCGGGCCCGCCGTGACGGCGCCGTCGTCGAGCCGAATCCACCACGCCCCCCCGCCAGCGCCCCGCAAAAAGAACTGGTAGCTCTTCGCCAGAGCCGGATGCCGGGCGCCGGCCAGGAGGCTCGGGGCCGCGGCGAAGAACTCGGCCGCGGGCCCCTCGGTGGCCTGCGGCGGAACGGGGCGCCGGTAGGCCTTGGAGTCCGGATCGCGAGCGTCACGGAGCCCGAGCAGTTGCCGGGCCTCGGCGGCGGTGGCGATCGGACGGTTGAGTTCCTGGCAGAGCCGGGCCACCCGGGCCACCATCTGAGCGTTCGAGGTCGCCTTCTCGCCGCGCCGGTAGTAGATGTTGTCCTCGAATCCGGTCCGGACGTGGCCGCCGAGAATGATGCCAAGGGCATTCATCGGAAGCTGGTCCTTCCCGGCCCCGACGGCCATCCACTGGCTTTCCTCGGGGAGCTCCTTCAAGACCTCGAGGAGGAGGCCGGGCCGAGGTGGACTGGTGCCCTTGGGGAGCATCACCAACTGGAAGAAATACGGTGGCTCGAAGTATCCCTCGTCGATCATTCGCCGGATGTTGCCGATGTGCCCGGTGTCGAAGCACTCGAACTCGGGCCGGACCTGGTGGCGCCAGAATTCCATGGCGATCCGGCGCATGAAGGTCGGTGAGTTGTCGAAGAGAAAGACGTCGCCGAAGTTGAGGCTCCCGCTGTTGAAGGTCGCCAACTCGGGCCCGCACTGCACCGGCTCGAATCGCTGCTCCGCGGTCATTCCCTCGAGCTTGCTGGTGGTGAAGTTCAGATTGAGATCCGACTCGGCTCGAACCAAGTCGCGAATCTCCTGGTACATCGCCTTGCTGTGGGTGGTCGAGCCATCGGGGTTCCGGACGTGGATGTGGCAGATCGCGGCGCCGGCCTTCCAGCACTCGAGGGCCGACGTGGCGATCTCCCGCGGGGTGCACGGGAGCCAGGGCAGCTGGTCCTTCCGGGCAAAGCCGCCGACCAGCGCGGCGCTGATGACGCAGGGCGTCTCGGTCTGGAATCTCATGGCATCCTCTCGCTAGTACTTGATCCTTCGGTACAGCAGCCCCAAGACGACGAGGTTGATGGCGGCGGCGCCGACGACGACCATGAGGCCGGCGTCGTAGCTCCCAGTGCGTTCCACCACCTTGCCGATCAAGGCGGTGCCGCCGGCCCCACCGGCGATGATCGACATCCCGTTGTAGAGCCCCGTCGCCGCCCCGACCCGGCTCGGCGGCAAGATCCGCTGGACGAAGGCGAACTCGGCGACTTGATAGGCGTTCTGGAAAAAGACCGCGATGGCGATCAGGCCGATCGTCACGACCAGGCTGTCGGCACGGGCGCCGAGGAACACCCCGAGCCCCGCGACGCCGCACCCGATCGACGCGAACTGGGCTCGCCGATCGGTGCGATCGCCGACGACCGCCCAAAACGGAATGGCGACGGTGGCGAGCCAGAACGGGATCGAGGTGTCGGCCGCGAGGTCCGCGAAGGGCACGTTGCGTCCCTTGGCGAGGTAAGTGGGCAGCCAGGTCAGCAGTCCGTAGATGATGATGTTGCTCATGATCCCCGCCACCAGCACGAGCCAGTAGTTGCCCTCGCGGAATACCGCGAACAGCGAGGTGGTCTCTCGGGCGGCCGGGTCCGGCGCGTACGGGCCGTCGTCTCGGAGGATCCCGAGCACCGCGGGCAGGGCCACGACGAAGCCCAACGCCCCGAGCACCAGGAACATGGTTCGCCAGCCGAAATGGTCGATCAGGGGCACCATGAAGAGCGGACCGGTGACGACGGCGAACTGGATCCCGAGGATGTAGGTGCCGTTGGCGCGGGATCGCTCGCTCAAGGGGAACCACCGGCTCACGATGGCGCTGGCCATCGGGAAATGGATCCCTTCGGCGACGCCGAGGAGGAACCGGAGCGCCACCAAGGCCGCCACCGTGGAGCCGAGCGGCGCATTGAGGGCGGTGCAGATCGAGAAGGCAACGACCGATATCGCCAGTGCCCGCCGTGGCCCGTAGCGCTCGGCCACTGGGCTCAAGAGCATGTTCGCGAGGCCGTACCCGATGAAGAAGATCGAGATCAGCCGAGCCCCGTTGGCTCCGATTTCCGCGGTGGTCCAGCCATGTTCTTCGGCGAGCTTGGGCAGGGCGAGCGCCATGGCCGAGCGGTCGAACCAGTTGATCGACGTCGCGATCAGCAGCGCGACTGGCATCCGCCAGCGGTGGGCCGACGAGGCGGCAGCGGGCATGGGAGGCCTTGGCAAACGGACATTGGGCCGAACCGCCATTCAATATGACCGGCTGGTCAGAACCGGCAAGGTCGGTTCAGCGGAGCTTCGGGATCTTCACCAGGCCGCGGGTGTACTTGAGGTTCTTCGCCGGAGGGTTCTGGCCGAACAGCGCCCGGAACCCGAGGACGGCGTGGAACTCGAGCAGCAACTCGGGGTTCGTTTCTTCGATTCCGGGCCCGACCGAAACGCCGTAGCGCTCGAACAGGCTCTGGTCGAGCATGGTCCCGGTGGCCCGGATCGCCAGCCGCAGCGGCCGGAGATCGTGGGGAGGCTTCTCGAGGAGCGCGATGGTCTCCCGCAAGGCGCGATCGACCACCCAGGCATTGCGATCATGCCAGATCCGACGGATTTCCGGATGGGTCTCGCTCATCTGGAGCATGCATCGGAGGATCCCGGCGTTCCTGGCGAAGGTCCGTTCGTACCAGGCGATCCGGTCTCGGTAGGCCCGAAACGGCGATCCGGTCCTGGGCAGGGTCGGGAAGGTGGTCGCCTCGAACACCACGTAACCGTGGAGGAGTTCGGTGAGGAACTCGTCTTTGGTGTCGAAGTAGACGTAGAAGGTGCCTTTGGCCGAGTCGGCCTGGCGGGTGATCGCGGCGACGTTGAGGTCGCGATAGCTCAGCCGGTCCAGCAGGTTCGCGCCCGCGGCGAGCAGCTTGAGGCGGGTCCGTTCGCCGCTGCGGCCCCGGGTAATGAGGTTGGCGCGAACGGCGAGGTGGCGGGCATAGGTCAGTGGGTCGGGCACGGCGCCTCACGGACGGGGGCGGGACGATGTCGAGGTCGCGATCGCGAAGCTAGCGGAGGCCAGGACCGCCCGCCACCCGGCGGCCGCGCGATCGGGAAACCAACCGAGTGACCTGACCGTTGGGTCACCTGGGAGTTGACCGCCGGGTCATGTTGGTGGATATTCGCGCCAGTCTCTTTGGGGAGCCCGCCCCGCATGTTGCAGAACCGGCGCCCAGTCTCGACCCAACCGCTCGGACCCGTCACCGCGCCCGACGCGGATGTGGCGATCGCCGGGCGGCTGGTCGCCGGCGACAGCGAGGCGCTGTCGTTGCTGCTCGGTCGCTACTGGCGCCCGTTGGTGAGCTTCGCCATGAGCCGGGTCGGGAGCCTCGACGCGGCGGAAGACCTCGTTCAGGAGGCCTTCGTTCGGGTCTGGCAACATCGCGGCTCCGGGCCGACACCTCGCCACGGGCGTACCTCTATCGAGCCCTCCGCAACCTGATCACCGACGACCACCGCCGCCGGGTCCTTCGGGATCGATGGGCCGAGAGCTGCCGCAACCAACCCGAACCTCAAGTCCCCTCGCCGGCCCTCCTCCTGGAGGCCGACCAGCTCGCCTCGGCCGCCCGCCGGGCCATCGCGGCCCTGCCGGAACGTCGGCGCGACGTGTTCGTCCTGGCGCATCTCCACGGTCTGTCCTACAAGGAAGTGGCGACCACTCTCGGGATCACCCGCCGGACAGTGGCCAACCACATGTCGCTGGCGCTCAAGGAGCTCCGGATCGATCTGGCCGGCTTCATCGATCAGCCGCCCCGGGTCCGCGCCGGCTGATCCCCCGTTGGTACCGTTTTCGGTCCGGGCCGTACTCCAACCCACAGCCCCCGATCGAGCGCCTCGATGGTCGATGACGAGCTGTTGTTCCGCGTCCTGAAACGCCGGGCCAGCGCCGACGAGCAGGAACTGGTGCGCCGGTGGCGGGCCGCGAGCCCTGACCACGAGGCGCGGTTCGAGGCAGTCCGCCAGATTCTCGAGGCCGCCAGCCGGGCCAACCCCTGGCTCCTCACCACCCCGCCGAGCACCCTCGATCTGCTCGAAGAGGCGGCAAGGCGCGATGCCCCGAGATCCCGAAGCTGGCGACCGCCCTGGTGGCTGCTCGGCTCGGTGGGGGTGGCGGCGGTGGCCATCGCTGCCGTTGGAGTGTGGCGAGCCGAGCGGCCGGCCCGGCCCCCAGCCTTGGCGATCAGCGAACTGGTCACCGGACCCGACGAGACCTCCACGATCGGTCTGTCGGACGGCACCGTGGTCCGGCTCGGGGGCTCGAGCCAACTCCGGTTCGATCCGCGAGCCGATCAGCGCACGGTCCGTCTCAAGGGCAGGGCCTACTTCGCCGTGGCCAAGCAGGAAGGCCAGCCGTTTCGGGTCGAGACCGAGGCCGGCGACCTGATCGTCTTGGGAACCCGTTTCGACGCCGACGCCCGGGCCGGTGACTTGCGGACCGTGGTCGTCGAGGGCCGGGTTGCGGTGACCGCCGCTCGGGGCGGCGAGGCGCGGATCTCCGCCGGTCAAGTCAGCCGGGTCGTCGATGGCAAGCTCCTTCCGACGGTACCCATCCCCGACGCGAGCGGCGAAACCAAGTGGGTTGGACGATTCCTCGCGTTCCAGAATACCCCACTCAAGCAAGCGGCCCGCGAAATCGAACGGGTCTACGGTGTTCGAGTAACCGTCGACAGCGCGATCGCCGAGCGGACCATCACCACCTGGTTGGCCGATCGTTCCTTGGCCGAGGTGGTGCGCATCGTGTGCGCGGCGTCTTTGGCGACATGCCTCACCGAAAAGAACGTGGTTTCGATATCTGGGTCGTCGTGAACGAGAAGTATTCGCGGGTCCTTTCCTGGAAGGAGGCGGTGGTGGCTATGTCCTTGGTCAGTCGTAGTCTCGCGGTGTTCGTTGCCGCGGGTCTCGGTCTCGCACCGGGTGTGAGCGCTCAGCCACGTTTGGCCCGTTCCGATGGGTTGCCGGGGCTGCTCGAACGGCCGGCGTTGCTGGAGGTTCGCGGGGTCAGCATCACCGAGGCGTTGACCAACCTCTCGGAGCAGTCGGGTGTGGTGGTCGCGTTCAGTCCGACGTTGCTGGCCGCCGACGGACGGCGAGTCGATTGCCGGTGCCGCGATGTCTCGGTGGCCGAGGCGCTCGACGTAGTGCTGTCGGGCACCACGTTTCGTTATGCGGTCCGCGATGGTCAAGTCATCGTGACGCCGGGCCCGCGGCCAGCGCAGCGGCGGAGTGGAGGCGATGGTTCGCCGGCGACCGACTTCGCACTGGTCGGAACGGCTGAGGCGACGGTCCGGTCGACCGACCGCAACGTGGGCGAGGTGACCGCGCTGCAAGACGGCACCGTGTCGGGGACGGTGGTCGATCAGGCGACCAAGCAGCCGTTGCTTGGCGCGAGGGTGACCGCGGTGGGAACGTTGCGCTGGGCTCAGACGGACACTCGCGGCGCGTTCAGCCTCGCGGGGCTCACCGGCCAAGAGGTGACCGTCGAGGTGGTCCGGGTGGGCTACCGCCGGCTGACTCAGACGGTTCGGGTTGGCTCCACCGGCGTGACCCTCGAGTTGGCGCCGCAGGTCATCAAACTCGATGAGTTGGTCGTGACGGGGACGGCGTCACAGCAGGAGGCGCGATCCTATGGTAATGCGGTGACGCGGGTCAATGCGGTGGCGCTGGAAGAAATCGCGCCGGCCGCCACGCTGCAGAACATTCTGGCGACCCAAGTGCCCGGGTTGGCGTTTCAGTCGGCGGGCGGCAACATCGGGTCTGGTGGGACGACGCGGTTGCGGGGTGCGTCGAGCATCGCGCTCGGATCCAATCCGCTGCTGTACGTCGACGGGGTGCGGGTGGACAACAATCCTTCGGCGGGGTCGCCGCGGGCGTTCTTCGACGGCAAGATCGGCAACGATACTCGCTACGGCAACTCGCGGATCAACGACCTCAATCCAGACGAGATCGAGTCGATCCAGGTCATCAAGGGGCCGTCGGCGGCGACGATTTACGGCACCGAGGCCTCCAACGGGGTCATCCAAATCGTGACCAAGCGTGGGCGGGCGGGGCGACCGGAGGTCCAGATCACCGCCAAGCAGGGGGCGACGTGGCTGCCCAACCCGGAGAAGCTGTTCCAGTCGAAGTACTACCGGGCCCAGGACGGAAGCGTCAAGGAGTTCAACGTCTTGACCAACGACCGGACGGTGGGCTTCCCGGTGACTCGATACGGGTTCTGCCCGGAGCCCTACAAGCAGGACGGCGACGCCTGTAAAGGAACCCCGTTCAGCACCGGGATGTTGAGTTCGGTCGGCGCCTCGATCGGCGGGGGCAGCGAGGCGATTCGATACTTCCTCTCGGCGGACTTCGATCGGGAGGAAGGGACGGTCAGCTACAACTGGCAGAACAAGATCTCGACTCGGGCCAACATCAACTGGGCGCCGCGGGAGGCGTTTGGGGCGGACATCGGGATCGGGTACACTCGGAGCAAGCTCCGGTCGCAGGCGCCGATGAATCAGCCGGTCATCTTGGGGCTCGACTTTGCCTGCCCCAGCCCGGGGTGCGAGCCGGGGCGCAATCTCCCTAACGGCGCGGATGGTCCGTTCCGGGGGTACCAGTTCGTGTTGCCGGAGCGGCTCGCCAACGAGACCGAGGGTTTCGACGATGTCGACCGGATCATGGTCAACTCGACCTTCCGCCATCGGCCATTCCGCTGGCTCAGCCACCGGGTCACGCTGGGGGGCGACGTCGGGCTTCAGCGGCTCAGCGGGTTGGCGCGCCGATCCGAAGGCGCCTTCCGAACGGGGTACTCCTTGCCGAACGGCGGCCGCGCGTTGTACAACCGCGACGTGTCGTATCTCAGCGTCGACTATGGCGCGAGCGCCGGGTTCGACTTGGGTAAGAGTTTGCGATCCGAGACGTCGGCCGGGGCGCAGTACTACGGGAAGCGGACCCATATCTCCTTCTCGACGTCGGAGAATCTCGCGGTCAGGAGTCTCGAGACGCTCGGGGCCGGGTCGATTCGGAATACCGACGAGGAGCTGATCGAGAACAAGACCTTCGGCGCCTACGCCCAAGAGCAGCTCGCGTGGAAGAACCGGTTGTTCCTGACCGCGGCGTTGCGGGGCGATGACAACAGCGCCTTCGGGACCGACTTCGATTTCGTGGTGTACCCGAAGTTCTCGGCGTCGTGGGTGCTCACCGACGAACCGGCGTTCAAGGGGTTGAGCGGATTGTTCAGCGCGCTCAAGCTCCGGGGGGCGTGGGGTAAGGCTGGTCAGCAGCCGGACGCTTTCGTGGCGCTGCAGACGTTTCGCCCGTACGTCGGCGACGCCGGCGCGATCGGTCTCACCACGGACAACTTCGGTAACCCGGCGCTCGAGCCGGAGGTGACCAAGGAGATCGAGGTCGGCTTCGACGCCGGGTTGTTCAACGAGCGGATCGGACTCGAATTCACCTGGTACAACAAGACTACCAACGACGCCATCATCCCGGTGCAGTTGCCGGTGTCGACCGGGTTCGCGGGTACCCGGCTCCTCAATCTCGGGACGATTCGCAATCGCGGGGCCGAGATCGCGGCCAACGCCACGGTCTATCGGAGCCGAGGGCTCACGATCGATCTGCGGTCGTCGCTGTCGTTCAACGACAACGAGGTGCTCAGTCTCGGTGAAGGGCGGGCCGCGTTGGCTGGACCGAGTTCGGCGCAGTTCAACCAGTTCCACGTGCCCGGGTTCCCGATTGCGTCGATCTGGGGTCGGCGGGTGGTCTCGTCGACGTTGACCAACGGGGTCGCGACCAACGTGATGTGCGAAGGTGGCGACTTGATCCCCGGGACCACCTTCTCGCGCGGCGGCGGGGCCCCGGTTCCGTGTGCCCAGGCGCCGCAGATCTTCTTTGGGAGCGTCTTGCCGACCTGGCAGGGCGCCAGCAGCGTGACCGTGGCGGTTGGCTCGAACATCCAGGTGTACGCGCAGATCGACTACCTCGGTGGAAGCTATAACCGGATTTCCGAGGTCAGCGGCCCGAACATCACCTTCCGGAACAGTGAGGCGGCGGTTCTGGCCAACGATCCGATCCTGGAGGGAATTCGGTCGCTCACGTTCGACAGCCGGGCCCAAGCCAACACGATGCGGACCGGGTTCGCCAAGCTAAGGGACGTGTCGTTCACCTATACCTTCTCGACACCGTTGGCCCGGAAGTTCGGAACCGATCGGATGTCGATCACGGCCTCGGCCCGGAACCTCTGGACTGTCTGGCAGTCGCAGAAGGAACTGTTCGGCCGGCGGATGAAAGACCCCGAGGGCCGCTTGAACGGGTTCTTCTACGCCGGCGACCCGGGCGGCCTCGCGGCGAATCAGCAGGATGTCTGGCCGCCGGCCCGGCGCTTCCTGGTGACGCTCCGGATGGGGCTCTAAATGCGAAATCCTACTGTTGATCCACGCGGAGGAAGGAAGACCGCAATGCTTCGGAAGATGATTCGCCGCGATGGCGTAGCGGCGCTCGCCGCCCTGGGTCTGCTTGGGACCGCGGCATGTAGTGATTTGCTCGATGTCGAACTTCCGGGTCGAGTCATCACCGAGCAGCTCGACGATCCGGCCCTTGCGACGGCGTTGGCGAACGGGGTCGTCATCACCTTCGAGTGCGCCTGGACGCAATATGTCGCGGCCGCCAACGCGATGTCGGACTAGGTGATTTCGACGTCGGGTCAAGGCAATACCAACGTGTGGGGCTTACGGAACATCATCAACACCAACTTGAACCTCACCGACAACTGCGACGGGGCCGTTGGGGGCTACAATTTCCTGGTACCGCTACAGACCACCCGGGTGCTCGGCGATCAGAACTTCGCTTTGATCGGCGGGTTTCCAGACGCGCGGGTGACCAACAAGGCGCTGTTGCAAGCGACAGTGAAGACCTACGCCGCGTACGCCACAATCGCGCTCGGCGAGGCGTTTTGTGAGATGGCGTTCAACCAGGGGCCGATTCAGACGCCGACCCAGGTGCTGCAGGATGCTCAGGCCCGGTTCACGGAGTCGCTCAACTTGGCCACCACGGCGAACAGCACCGATCTAAGAAACATGTCGTTGGTGGGCCGAGCCCGGGTGCGGCTGGGTCTCGGCGACTTCGCGGGTGCCCGGGCGGATGCGGAGCAGGTGCCGGCGACCTATGTCAAGAACGCCACCCGCGGGGCGGTGGACCGCCATCGCTGGAACCTGCTCTACGAGTTCCAGAACAACGAGGTGACCCAGGGCCTTCGACACGTGACGATCGCGCCGGCCTTCCGAGATGTCCGCTGGCAGGGCGTGCCGGATCCCCGGGTCCGAGTGACCGCGACCACCTTGACGGCGGGCGACAACGTGTCGCTCTTGTACCGGCATGCCAAGGCGTTGAGTCGGAGTGATCCGGTGTTGCTCGCGTCGGGCCGCGAGGCTCGGCTGATCGTGGCGGAGGCGGCGGCGCGGACGGGCGACCTGCCCACGGCGCGGACCATCATCAACGCGCTCCATACCGCCGCGAACATTCCGGGGTACGACCCCGGGAACACCGCGACTCAGAACGATGTGATCGCCCAGGTCATCGAGGAGCGGGTCCGGGAGTTCTTCATGGAAATCGGGGCCCGGTACAGCGATCATCTCCGGTTTCGGAACACGGCGTTCAAGATCCCGTTCCGGGGCGAGCCGGGTTCGGTGCACCCGAACGGGGTGGATCACCGGAACCAGCAGTACGGCTCGACCACCTGCGTGCCGCTGGCCCTGTCGGAAACGCTCGGCCGGTAGTAGCGTGTTGCGGTAGCCAGCGCGACGGGTGAGCGAGGCGGACTTGCTCACCCGTTGCCACGTCGGGGAGCCGGCCGGTCTCGGCTCCCGTCGGTCGCGCCAGGACGAACCGGGCCGTTGAAGGCCTTGAAGGAGCACCCGACGATGACAGCAACCTCCCCGGCGAGCCAACGGACTTCGCCGGCATCGGGTCGGCTCTACCAAGAGGCGACCCAGTACCTCCCCGGGGGTACCTCACGGATCCATTACTGGTTCGACCCCTACCCGATCTTCGCCCGTTCAGGCCGGGGCTGCCGGCTGACCGACGTCGACGGCGTGGAGCGGATCGACTTCCTCAACAACATGACGTCGTTGATTCACGGCCACGCCCACCCGGCGATCAACGCCGCGATTCGCGACCAGCTCGAGCGCGGCACTGCATTCTCGGAGCCGACCGAGTCGGAGGTGGCCCTGGCCAAGCTGATCGTCGACCGGGTCAAATCGGTCGAGCGGATCCGGTTCGGCAATTCGGGAACCGAGTCGGTGATGCTCGGCGTGAAGTTGGCCCGGGAATTCACCGGGCGGGACAAGATCGCCAAGTTCGAGGGCTTCTACCACGGGTATTACGACTACGTCCAGACCAGCGTGCGGAGCACCCCGGCCAACTGGGGCCCGGCCGGCGAGCCTGCCACCACGGCCAACTCGGGCGGACTCTCGTCCAGCGTGCTTGGCGAGGTGGTGACCTTTCCGTTCAACGACCTCGACGCCGCCGAGCGGCTACTGACGAAATGCGGATCGTCGATCGCTTGCTTCCTGGTCGATCCCCTGGCGAGCCAAGCCGGCGGCCCGGTGCCGGGTTCGGGATACCTCGATGGCCTAACTCAACTGTGCCGGAAGCACAGGGTTGTCCTCCTCTACGACGAAGTGGTCAGCTTTCGACTCGCGAGCGGGGGAGGGCAGGAGAAGTTCGGGGGGACCCCGGACCTGACCGCGTTCGGCAAGATCATCGGCGGTGGGCTGCCGGTCGGCGCCATCGGCGGTCGCGCCGACATCATGGCCTTGCTCGACCCGAGCCACGGTCCGCCGCGGGTTTTGTCCGGTGGCACGTTCTCGGGAAACCCGCTCACCATGACGGCCGGTCGAGTGGCGCTCGAGCTTCTGACGCCGGAGGAGTTTGCTCGGCTCGATCGGCTGGGCGTCCGGATTCGCGAGGGCGTCAACCGGATCTTCGCGGATGCCGGCGAGCCGTTCCGAATGGCGGGCCAGGGGTCGCTCTGCCGGTTGAACCCGACGGCCGAGCCGGTCACCGACTACCGTTCGCTGGTGCAGTCGGCCGCGTCACCGGAGCGGATGGCACGCCTGCACCGGCACCTTCTCGACCAAGGGATGATCATCGCTCGGATGGGGATGGCCTGCCTCTCGACGCCAATGGGGGAGGCCGAAATCGACGACTTCATCCGCGCGGTCGGCAACGCGGTGGACAGGCTTCCGCGGTGAGCAGCCAGCCCGGTGAGACTGGCCTCCGGCGCGGCCTCGGGCCGGTCGAGGCGATGGCGCTGGTCGTCGGTGGGACGATCGGTACCAGCATTTTCCTGGTGCCGAGCGCCATTGCCCAGGAGGTCGGCTCCCCGGGACTCGAGTTGGCGACCTGGATCGTCACCGGGCTCTTGGCCCTCTGCGGGGCCCTGAGCTTCGCCGAGTTGGCGGGTGCCATTCCGGAGACCGGTGGCACCTATCAGTTCCTGAAGCGGGCCTACCCTGGCACCCCGATCGCGTTTCTGTTCGGCTGGATGATGTTCTTCGCCTACGCGGCCGGCGCGACCGCGGTGACCGCCTCGCTCGCGGCGCAGTATGCCGGGCACTTTCTCCCCGGGCTGGCCGCGCCGGGTTCCTGGGGCGTCAAGATCCTCGCGGTGGCGATCATCATGACCTTCGCGGGGGTCAACTGTCTGGGCGTTCGGGAAGGCGGTACCACCCAGACGGTCCTCACCATCCTCAAAGTCGGCGGCCTGCTCACGGTGGTGGGGGTCTGCTTTCTCCTGGGGGACGGCAGTGTGACGAACTACCTGCCGATCCTCCCCGAAGGTCGGAGCGCCGCCGAGATGACGAGTTCGGTCGGGACCGCGATGATCCTGACCATCTTCAGCTACAGCGGCTGGTACTTCATCACCCATGTGGCCGGCGAGGTGAGGGAACCGGAGAAGAACCTGCCCCGGGCGATCTTCGGCGGGATGGTGGTGCTGATTCTCCTCTATCTGACGATCAACGCCGCCTATCTCTGGGTCCTGCCGTTCGACCGGCTGGCGGCGTCGCCCCGGGTGGCCGCGGACGCGATGAACGTGGTGCTCGGACCGGCCAGCGCCGGTGTGATGGCGGTGGTGGTGCTGCTGTCTGGACTGGGCGGGGTCAACGCCCAGCTGCTCAACTACCCCCGGATCACCTTTTCGTTGGCGCAGGACGGTCTCTTTTTCAACCGGCTGGCCCGGATCCACCCCACCTGGCGGACCCCGGCGATCGCCATCGTGGTGTTCGGCGTGGTCGCATCGCTGTTCGCGCTGTCGGGCAATTACCAGCAGATTCTCACCTACGTCGGATTCGTGGGTCAGCTGTTCATGATGCTCACCGTGGTCGGCCTGATCATCCTGAGGGTCAGGGAGCCGAACCTGCCGAGGCCGTTCAGGGTGCCGCTGTACCCGGTGGTGCCGGTGGTGTACATCGCGATACTCCTCTGGTATCTGAGCAACCTGCTGATCGCGCGGCTGATGCCGAGCCTGGTGGGTATCGGGATCGTGGCGGCGGGCCTTCCATTCTATTGGTATTGGTCGGGGAAGAAATCGAGGGCGCAATGAGAACGGTGCTAGTGGCCGGCGTCGGGATGATCCCGTTCGCCAAGCCCGGCAAGAGCGACCCGTATCACGCCATGGGTGCCAGCGCGGCGCGAGCGGCGCTCGAGGACGCGGGGCTCTCCTATCGGGCCATCGAGCAAGCCTACGTTGGCTACGTCTTCGGCGACAGCTGCTCCGGGCAGCGGGCTCTCTACGGGGTCGGCCTGACCGGCGTGCCGATCGTCAACGTCAACAACAACTGCTCGACCGGATCGACGGCCTTGTTTCTGGCTCGACAGGCGGTGGCGTCGGGCGCGGTGGAGTGCGCCCTGGCGTTGGGTTTCGAGCAGATGGTGCCGGGCCCCTTGACCAAGACGTACCAGGACCGTCCCACCCCGACCGACGAGTTCGTGGCCGCGGTGGACCGGACGGTCGGGGTCGACAAGTCGGCGCCGATCGCGCCGCAGTATTTCGCGGCCGCCGGTCGCCAGCACATGGAGCGGTTCGGGACCAAGCCGGCCACCTTCGCCAAGATCAGCGTCAAGGCCCGCCGGCACGCCGCGAACAATCCTTTCGCGCTGTTCCGTGAGCCGGTGACCGAGGAAGAGGTGCTGGCGTCGCCGGCGGTGGCCCCGCCGCTCACTCGGCTCCAGTGCTGCCCACCGACCTGCGGCGCCGCCGCCGCCGTCGTCTGCTCGGAGGAGTTTGCCCGCTCGCGAGGGTTGTCCGGCACCGTGCGGATCGTGGCGCAGGCGATGACCACCGACATCGACGGCACCTTCGACTCGGGCGACATGCTCCGGGTGGTCGGAGCCGACATGGCCCGGGAAGCATCGGCCAGGGTCTACCGAGCCGCGGGAATCGGACCGGAGGACGTTGACGTGGTCGAGTTGCACGATTGCTTCACCGCCAACGAGTTGATCGCCTACGAGGCCCTGGGATTGACGGAGCCGGGGACCGCCGAGCGTTTCGTCATGGACGGCGACAACACCTACGGAGGCCGGGTCGTGACCAACCCGTCTGGCGGGCTTCTCTCCAAGGGCCATCCGCTCGGGGCCACGGGACTGGCCCAGTGCACCGAGCTGGTCTGGCAGCTTCGGGGCACGGCGGGGGCCCGTCAGGTGGAGGGGGCCCGGATCGCCCTGCAGCACAACTTGGGATTGGGTGGGGCCTGCGTGGTGACCATGTATCGGAAGGAGCGTTAGGTGGGTAGCCTCGACGGGAAGGTCGCGATCGTCAGCGGGAGCGGCCGGGGGATCGGACGGGCCATCGCCGCCAAATTCGCTCGCGAGGGCGCCAAGGTGGCGGTCAACGATCTCGATTCCGAGGCGTGCGCCGCGGCGGTGGCCGAGATCCGGGCCGCGGGCGGGGTGGCGGAGGGGTGTCCGGGGAGCGTGACCGAGGCCGGCTTCGCCGAGCGATTCGTCCGGACGGCGGTCGAGGGATTCGGCGGGCTCGACATCATCGTCAACAACGCCGGCTACACTTGGGACAACGTCATCCAGAAGATGACCGACGAGCAGTGGGACGCGATTCTCGCCGTCCACCTGACGGCCCCGTTTCGGATTCTCCGCGCCGCCTCCGAGTTCATTCGGGCGGCGGCCAAGCGGGAAGGGGAGGCCGGGATGCCGCGGCACCGCAAGGTGGTCAACATCTCCTCGGTGTCGGGGACGGTCGGGAACGCCGGCCAGGCCAACTACTCCTCGGCCAAGGCGGGGATCATCGGCCTGACCCGGGCACTCGCCAAGGAGTGGGGCCGCTATCGGGTCAACGTCAACGCCGTGGCGTTCGGGTTGATCGAGACTCGGCTCACCACCGCGCCGGCGCACGGCGGGGCGACCATTCAGATCGAGGGTCGAACCATCCCGGTGGGGATCAATCCGGACGCCTTCAGCAAGCTCGCCCAGATCATCCCGCTCGGTCGGGCCGGCACCCCCGAAGACGCCGCGGGGGCGGTGTATCTCCTCTGCTTGCCGGAATCCGACTACATCTCCGGGGAGTGTGTCACCTGTGGCGGCGGATACAAAATGTCGTGAGGGGTCCCGTGTCGCTCAATCGCCATAGCTCCCGCCTCACCCAGGTCCGGTCGCAAGTGGGCTCCCGGGCGATGCTGTTCGCGACCGGGCTCACCGAAGCGGACCTCGCCAAAGCCCAAGTCGGGATCGCCAGCATGTGGTTCGACGGCAACCCCTGCAACATGCACCTGCTCGAGTTGAGCGAACAGGTCAGGGCCGGGGTCCGCGAGGCCGGGCTGGTCGGGATGCGGTTCAACACCATCGGAGTCAGCGACGGGATCTCGATGGGGTCGGCCGGGATGCGCTTCTCGCTGCCGTCGCGGGACGTGATCGCCGATTCGATCGAGACCATCATGTCGGCCCAATGGTACGACGCCCTGGTGGCGATTCCGGGCTGCGACAAGAACATGCCGGGCTCGCTGATGGCGATGGCGCGACTGGACCGGCCCAGCCTGATGATCTTCGGCGGCACCATCCGGCCCGGGCATCACCAGGGCGAAACGCTCGACATCGTCTCGGTGTTCCAGAGCTACGGCGAGTTCCTGGCCGGGACCCGGACCGAGGCGGAGATGAACGCGGTGATCCGGCACGCCTGTCCCGGGCCGGGTGCCTGCGGCGGGATGTACACCGCCAACACCATGGCCACCGCGGCGGAAGCGCTCGGGCTGACCCTTCCGTACAGCTCGTCGACCCCGGCGACGGATCCGCTCAAGCGGGAGGAGTGCCACCGAGCCGGCGCGGCGATCCGGCGGCTCCTCGAGCTGGAGCTGACCCCGCGGAAGATCCTGACTCGGGCAGCCTTCGAGAACGCCATGGCCGTGGTGATGGCGTTAGGCGGATCCACCAACGCGGTCATCCACCTGATCGCGATCGCCCGGGCGGCCGGGGTCCCCCTCGGGATCGACGATTTCCAGGCGGCCAGCAACCGGGTACCGTTCCTGGCCGACTTGAAGCCAAGCGGCCGGTACGTGATGGAAGACCTGGGCCGGGTGGGTGGAACGCCGGGGGTGATGAAACTCTTGCTCCGCCACGGCTTGATCGACGGGCGCTGCCTCACGGTCACCGGCCGCACCGTCGCCGAGAATCTGGCGGACCTGCCGGATCTCGCCCCCGGGCAGGACGTGATCCGGCCGCTCGACCGGCCCTTCAAGCCCACCGGACACCTCGAGATCCTCCGGGGCAACCTGGCCCCCGAGGGCGCCGTGGCCAAGATCACCGGCAAGGAGGGGCTCGCGTTCGAGGGGCCGGCCCGGGTGTTCGATGACGAGGAGTCGGCCCTGGCCGCGCTGGAACGCCGTGAGGTCGAGCCGGGCGACGTGGTGGTGATCCGGTACGAGGGCCCCCGGGGCGGCCCCGGGATGCGAGAGATGCTCTCGATCACCGGGGCGATCATGGGGGCCGGGCTCGGAAGCTCGGTGGCCTTGATCACGGACGGACGGTTCTCGGGGGGCACCCACGGGTTCGTCGTCGGGCACGTCACCCCGGAGGCCCAGGCGGGCGGAGCGCTCGCGTTGGTGGAGCCCGGCGATCGAATCGCGATCGACGCCAGAACCCGGACCCTCACCCTCGCCGTGCCTAACGACGAGCTGGCGGCCCGCCGGGCCCGGTGGACGGCACCGCCGCTCCGAGTCGATCGGGGAGTCCTCCTCAAGTACGCTCGGACGGTGGCCTCGGCGTCGGAAGGGTGCGTGACCGATGGCTGAGCCTCCCGTGATCGGCTTCGTCGGGTTGGGGCGGATGGGTCTACCAATGGCCCGAAACCTCCTGGCGGCCGGCTTCCCGGTCGTTGGGTTCAACCGTACCGCCGCGCGCGGCGAGCCGCTTCGGGCGGCCGGCGGGAGGCTCGCCTCGAGCGTCGTCGAGGTGGTGGAGCATGCCGAGGTGGTTTGTGCCTGCTTCGACCGGGTCGAGACCTCCCTGGAGCTGTTCCTCGGCGCGGTTGCCGAGCGGGGGCGACCCGGGATGCTCGCCATCGACTTCAGCACGATCGGGCCAAACTCGGCTCGGTCGATCGCTCAGGGCCTGGGTGGCAAGGGGATCGGCTTCCTCGACGCGCCGGTCAGCGGCGGGCCGGAGGGCGCCGCCCAGGCGGCGCTGACGATCATGGTGGGTGGCAGCGAGGCGGACTTCGCTCGGGCGAGGCCGGTGCTCGCCGCCTGCGGCAAGACCGTGGTGCGGATGGGCGAGGTGGGAGCCGGCTCGCTCACCAAGCTGGTCAACCAGCTGCTCACCTTCGTCCACGGATCGGCCGCCGCCGAGGCGCTGGCCTTCGCCGAGAAGAACGGGCTCGACCTGGGGGCGGTGGGCGAGGTGATCAAGGTGAGCTTCGGGCATTCGCGGATGCTGGAACGCACCCTGGGGCGGGTCCTGGCCGGAGACTTCGAGGCGGGGGCCTCGTTGCGGCTCTACGCCAAAGACCTTGGCCTGATCGAGACCGTCGCTCGGGAGGTCGGGGCCGCGCTGCCCCTCACCGAGCGGGCGGCCGGGGTGCTGGAGTCGGCGAGGGCCAACGGCTTGGGCGAACGGGATGTCGCCGGGTTGATGCTGCTATACCGTTCTTGGAGCTGACAGGAGGAGGAGCGAATGGGCTGTTGCCGATCTCGCTGGGCCATCGCGGTCGCGGCCGCGCTGCTGTGGACCGATGGCTGGGCCCAGCGGACCGCGACGCCGCGAGCGGACCTGCTCCTCGTCGGCGGCCGAGTGCTCGACGGCGCGGGAGGAGACTGGGTCTGGGCCGATATCGCCATCACCGGCGACCGGATCAGCTTCGTGGGGCACGCCCGCAGCTCGAACGTCCGCGCCAAGGACACCGTGTCGGTCACCGGCCTCCTGGTGACGCCCGGCCTCTGGGATGTCCACAGCCACGAAGAGGTCGGCCGAGAACCCGGCAAATGGGCCAAGCCGTTCGTCACCCAGGGTGTCACCACCGTGATCCTGGGCGTCGATGGATTCGGCGACAACGAGATCGCCGCCACCTTCGCCCGGTACCGGCGCCAGGGGATCACGGTCAACGCGGCTCGGTTCGTCGGGCACGGACCGGCCCGCACCAAGGCGATGGGGACCGACTTCGCCCGGCCCGCCCGGCCCGACGAGATCGAGGCGATGCGGGGGTACGTTCGCAAGGGGATGGCCGAGGGCGCGCTCGGGTTCTCGACGGGGTTAGCATACAACCCTGGTTATTACTCGACTACCGAGGAAGTCATCGCGCTCAACCGGGTCGCGGCGGAGTCGGGCGGGATCTACGACACTCACGACCGCGACATGGGCGTCTCCTACAAGGGGATCGGGTTTCTCAACTCGGTCACCGAGGCGATCCGGATCGCCGAGGAAGGCGGTACCCCGCTGGTGTTCAGCCACTTCAACACCCTGGGTCTCAAAGCCCACCCGGACATGCCCGAGGCGATCCGGCGGATCGAGGCCGCCCGAGGCCGCGGGGTGAACGTGATGGCGGCGCAAATCGTCTATACCGCCTCGGAGTCGAGCGTCGATGGCCATCTGATGCCCCGGTGGGCCCCGGCCGGCGGGCCCGATTCGCTCCTGGCGCGACTGAAGGACGAACGGGCGTGGGCTCGGATGGAGCCGGAGATCCTCGAAATCCTGACCAACCGAGGCGGGCCGACCAAGATTCTGATCACCGAAGGGCCCAAGGAATTCACCAAGCGGTCGCTGGCCGATATCGCGGCCCAGTGGGGGACCTCGCCGACCGAGGCGATCCGGCGGCTGCTGATCATGACCCACGGGACCAGGCTCATGGACATGAACCTCGACATCTACAGCATCGAGAACGTCAGGACCTTGGCTCGCAAGGACTGGGTGATGACGACGACCGATGGCTACACCCCGGCGACCGAGACCACCTACACCCACCCGCGGACCTACGGCGGTTTCACCAAGAAGTTCACCCAGCTGGTCCGGGACGAGAAATGGATCTCGATGCCGTACGCCGTCCGCGGGATGACGTCGCTGCCGGCGTCGTTCTATGGGATTCCCAACCGCGGTCTGGTCAAGCCGGGTTTCCACGCCGACTTGGCGATCTTCGACGAAGCGCGGATCCAGGAGAGGGCCAGCTACGACCAGCCCCGCCAGTACTCCGAAGGCACCGTACACGTGTTGGTGAACGGCAAGTTCGCGTTGCGGGACGGGAAGGTGACCGGCGTGCTCGCGGGCCAACCGATTCGGCGGGGTGGACGATGAGACGCTGGGTCGCGATCGGGCTCTCGCTCGGCTTGGCTGGGCCGGCGTGGAGCCAGTCGGGCGGCCGGCCGCCTGGTGCCGAGTACCAGGGCCGCGGGTTCGAGTTCCGGCCGGTGGCGCCCGGGGTCTACCTGGCGGTGGGGACCGGGAAGATCAGCGCCGAGTCCAACGCGGTGATCATCGAGGGCGACCGAGACCTCCTGGTGGTCGACTCGGAGACCAGCCCGGCGGCCGCCTGGGCGTTGCTCCAGGAGCTGCGGGCGGTCACGCCCAAGCCGGTCAAGACGGTGGTGTTGACCCATTTCCACTACGATCACGCCCACGGGACCCAGTCGTTTCCGCCCGGGGTCGAGGTGATCGCCACCGAGTACACCAAGGCGATGCTGGCCGAGGGCAAGTCGATGAGCCACCCGACGGCGGCGGGGAACCGGTCGTTCGCCTCGGCGCAGGTCGGCAACGCGACCCGGGCGCTCGACACGGCCTCGACCCCGGCGGTCCGCCGGGAGCTGGCCGAGCGGCGGGAGGTCTGGCAGCGGTACCTCGCCTCGATCGCCACCCTGAAACCGGTGGTGCCTAACGTTACCCTGACCGGGCGGCTCACCCTGAGCCGGGGCGGCCGGGAGATCGTCATTCTCCATCCCGGTCCGGCCCATACCGCCGGCGATCTGGTGGTCTGGCTGCCGGCGGAGCGGATCCTGGTGACCGGCGACCTGATCCAGCCCAACCTTCCTTACATGGGCGACGGGTTCTTCCCGGGCTGGGCCGACGCGATCGACTCGCTGCTGGCCCTGCGGCCGGCGGTGGTGCTCCCCGGGCATGGCGACGCGATGTCCGACATGACCCGGGTCGAGCGGCAGCGGGACTACCTCCGGGATATCTACGCTCAGACCGCCACGCTCAAGCGCGAGGGCCTGGCGCCCGACGAGGTCGCTCGGCGGCTCGACTTGACCAAGTATGATGCTGACTACCCTCGGCCGCCGGGGTGGACCGACGAGATCGTGGTCCGGCGCCGGCTCGGGACGGTGCGGCGGATCTTCGAGGTGATCGACGGGAGGTGAATCACCCGGGCGGCCCCGGCTTCCAAACCTCTCGAAACAGCCGAGTGAAGTTCCCGCCGACGACCTTCTCGATCCGGCTATCCCGATAGCCCCGGGCCGCCAGCTTCTCGGCGATCTGCTCCATCCGTCGCGGGGTATTGAGGTCCACGACGAACATGTAGTCCTCCTCGCGAGGCGCGGCGATGCCGAGGCGCCTCCGGGTCGCCACGAACTGCTTGTGGGCATCGGCGTACTCGGGAGTGACCTCGTGCGGGGTGATCGACAAGTCGCTCCCGATCCCGACGTGATCTTCGCCGCAGACGTTGACGGCGTGCTCGATCTGGCGGATCAGGTCGGCTGAGGTGGGCTGACCGGCGGGGTTGATGAATGGCATCAGGTAGATCCCGATCACCCCGCCCTTGTCGGCCATTCGCTTCAAGGTCGCGTCCGACTTGCTGCGGGGGTGGTCGAACACCGCCTTGCAGCCGCTGTGGGTGATCGCCACCGGCCCGGCCGATGCCGCGATGCCCGTGTCGGTCGTCTTGGTGCCGCAGTGCGAGAGATCCACCAGCATCCCCAACTCGTTCATCCGCGCCACCACGGCCCGGCCATGGGCGCTCAGCCCGGCGTCGTCCGGCTCGAGGCAGCCGTCACCGAGGAGGTTGCGGCCGTTGTAGGTCAACTGGACGATCTTGACGCCGAGCCGGTGAAACAGGTCGAGACGGGCCGGGTCGCCCTCGAGCATCACCGCGTCCTGAAACCCGAAGATCAGGCCGAGCCTGCCGGTCCGCTTGGCGGTCTCGATGTCGGCCACGGTCCGGATCTTGAGAAAGACGTCCGGGTGAGCGACCAGTTCGCGCTCCCAGTAGCCGATCCGGGCGACCGTGGCATCGAAGCTGGCGTGGCCCGGCCCGCTCCCACTGAGCGTGACGTTGACCGCGGTGATCCCTGAGGCCTTGCAGTTGGCCACCATCTCGGCGGTCAGCGGCCCCGACCCGCTGGCGGGCGAGTTGAACGGGCCCGGGTTGGCCAGGCAGTCGATGACGATGGCGCGGTCGTATCCGGGCCACCCGCTTCGGCGGAAGAAGCCCAACGATCCCACCGGGACCGCGGTGGAGCCGGTAGAGGCGGCCGTGGCGGCGGTGGCGGCGACGAAGTCGCGTCGGGAGATGGCTACGGTCATGGGCTCCCTCGGGGTCAATGGTTTCCGCGGCGGACCCGAACCCGGCCTGGCCGATCGCGAGTCCAGTGCCGGCCTGGCCGATCAGCTCATGGCCCGGCGGCTCTTGATCAGGTCGCGGGCGATGATCAACTGTTGAATCTGGGTGGTGCCCTCGTAGAGCCGGAAAACCCGGACGTCGCGATAGAGCCGTTCGGCGGCGCATTCGCTGATATAGCCCGACCCGCCGTGGATCTGGACCACCCGGTCCGCGATCCGGCCGCAGGCCTCCGAGGCGAACATCTTGGCGCAGGAGGCCTCGATCGAAACCCGCTCGCCCCGGTCGAGCCGGCGGGCGGCATCGAGGACCATGCAACGGCCGGCATAGGTCTCGGCCTTGCTGTCGGCCAGCATCGCCTGGACCAGCTGGAAATCGGCGATCGGCTTGCCGAATTGGGGCCGCGCCATGGCGTAGCTCAGACCTTCGTCAATGAGCCGCTCCGAGATCCCGACGCACATCGCAGCGATGTGGATCCGGCCCCGGTCGAGCGCCCGCATCGCCACCTTGAAGCCCTGGCCCTCGACGCCGAGCATGGCGGACGCCGGAATCCGGCAGGCGTCGAAGATCACGTCGGCCAGGTGGGCGCCCTTCTGGCCCATCTTCCGGTCCGGCTTGGCCACCGACAGGCCGGGTGTCTCCCGTTCGACGACGAACGCCGAGACGCCGGCGCCCCCCGCCTTGGTCGGGTCGGTCCGCGCCATCACGATGAAGATCCCGGCCTGGGGCGCGTTAGTGATGAACCGCTTGGTGCCGTTCAGCACGAAGTGGTCGCCGTCGCGGACCGCCGAGGTGGTGAGCGCCCCGGCGTCGGACCCCGAGTCGGGCTCGGTCAGGCAGAACGCGGCGATCAACTCGCCAGTGGCGAGGGGGCGGACGTATTTGGCCCGTTGCCCGTCGTTCCCGTCGTGGAGGATGCTCGAGGAGCCCAGCCCGTTGTTGATGCCCGTCACCGAGCGGAAGGCCGGCGCCGCCCGGCACAGCTCGAAGAAGACCTGGACCGATTCCTCGGCGTTGAGCCCGAGCCCGCCGAACTCCGCGGGGATGGTGATCCCGTAGAGGCCCATCGCTTTCATCTCGGCCAGGATGTCGTCGGGAATCTCGTCTTCCCGGTCGACCCGCTCTTCGGCCGGGATCAGCCGGTCCGACACGAAGCGACGGATGGTCTGGAGCAACTCGGCCAGGGTGTCCGAATCGAGGGCGGGGGCGAGCACGGTCACCTCAGGAATTCTCGATCTTGAGCATGGCTCGGGCCTCGTCCGGGGTGGCGACCTCGCGCTGCAGCTCCTTGGCCAGCCGGACCACCCGCTGGACCAGCTGCTCGTTGGTGGCCAGCACCTTGTACGAATAGAAGATGTTATCCTCGAGCCCCACCCGCGAGTTGCCCCCGAGGACGATCCCCAGCGTCGACGCGGGAAGCTGGGCTTTGGCCACCCCGATGACGCTCCAGAGCGCGCCCGGGGGCAGGCTGCCGATCATGTGGATCAGGTGCTGCGGCGAATACGGGATCGCGTTCTGGACCCCCATCACGAAGTCGAAGTAGGGCGGGTCTTTGATGAGGCCCTTCTTCGTCAGGGTAATCCCGGCGTGGATGTGGCTCACGTCGAAACACTCGATCTCCGGCTTGACCCCATGCTCGATCATCTTGCCGGCATAATACTCCACGTCGACCGGATCGTTGATGTAAGGCCCCCGAGCCAGGTTGACCGAGCCGACGTTGAGGCTCATCATGTCGGGGCGGAGGTCCACCGCCCGAATCCGATCGTCGCGATGAGTCGGAAATCGGAAGCCGGTCGAGATCTGGACGATCAGCTTGGTGTGCTTCCGGAGCCCCTCGAGTACCTTGGCGAAGAAGTCGTAGTCGAGGCAGGGCTTCTGGTCCTTGTCGCGGGCGTGGTAGTGGAGGATCGACGCCCCGGCCTCCCAGCACTTGATGCCGTCCTCGATGATCTCGGGTGGTGTCACCGGCAGGTGGGGGGTGTCTTTCTTGGTCGAGAACGAGCCGACCGGCGCGACGGTGATGATGAGTTTGTTCATGAGAGGACCCGATGGGAGACAGGGCTCGGAGTTCGCACGATAGTGGCTGCCACTGGTCAAACGCACCAGGGGGCCGACAGTACCAAGGCTCGCTGGCGTTCCCGCCGGGGGCGTGGCAGGGCGGCCTTGGTACCGCCGCCGGCGGTTCTCGTATCACCACCAGGGAGCCAGTGGTTCGATCCCAGCGAGAAGGGCGGGGGACCATGAAACGGTCATGGATGACGTGGCTGGCGGCGGTGGTGATGGCCGCCCCACCGGCCAACGGTCAGGTCGTGCAGGAGCGGATCGACCTCGACGCCCTCCGGAAGATCCGCGAGGAGGGCATGAGCCGGTCCCGTGCCCTGGCGACCGCGGGGTACCTGACCGACGTCATCGGTCCCCGGCCCCAGGGGTCCAGGGCGGTGAAAGAGGCCAATCATTGGACGGCCAAGCAGCTTGGGGACTGGGGTTTGGCAAAGGTGGTGGTGGAGCCCTGGGGGACTTGGGGCCGGGGCTGGGAGCGGGTTCGCTACACCGGGAACATCGTCAAGCCCTTCGCCCAGCCTCTGGTCGGGCAGGCGATGGCGTGGAGCGGCAGCACCAGGGGGCTGGTCCGGGGCCCGGTCGTGATTCTCGATGCCACCGATTCGGCCAGCTTTCAGAAGTACCGGGGTACCCTCGCGGGGAAGTATGTCCTCCTGGGCGACCCACCCAAGATCCAGCAGAACTTCTCCATCGAGTCCTGGCCCTACCTGGCAATGGAAGACCCGCCCCGTCGCCGCCGATTGAGCCAGGAAGACCTCGAGAACCCGAACCTCAAGCCGGACTTCGCCTGGTCTCCGCTGGCGACCCGACTCGAAAGGCGGCGGGCCGGTGACCGCTTCGCCGATCTGATCCGCCAGCTCAAAGGGGAGGGGATCGCGGCCCTCATCGTCTCCTCGCCGATGCCCTACAACATCATCCGGGTCATGGCGATCCCCGGCTGGCAGGACATCCGTCAGGCCAAAGTGGGCGAGCCGATCCCGGCCGTGGTGGTGTCGCTGGAGCAGTTCGGCCAGATGCACCGCAACATCAAGCGGGGAATCCCGGTCGAGATCGAGGCGTCGGTACAGAACCGGTTCGTCACCGACGATTCGCTGGGATACAACACCCTCGCCGAGGTCCCCGGCTCCGACCTCGCCGACCAATACGTGATGTTCGGCGGCCACTTGGACAGCTGGCATGCCGGCACCGGCGCCACCGACAACGCGGCCGGCGTGGCGGTCGGGATGGAGGCCCTCCGGATTCTCGAGGCCACCGGGCTCAAACCTCGGCGAACCATCCGGCTCGGGATCTGGACCTCGGAGGAAGGTCGCCATCTGGGCGTCGCTGGCTGGATCGACCGCCACAAGGAGCTATGGCCCAAGATTTCGGTCTACCTCAACGTCGACAACGGCGCGGGGCGGCTCCGGGGCCTGTGGACCCAATCCAATCCGTTCATGGCGCCGATCTTCCAGCAGATCTTTGCCCCGATTCGTGACCTCGGGGTCTCGGCGATCAAGGAAGGCAACGTCGGGGGCAACGAGCACCAGGACTTCGACGACGTGGGGATCCCGGGGTTCACGTTTCTTCAGGATCCGTTGGAATACGTCCTCAGAACCCACCATACCAACGCCGACACCTTCGAGCGGCTGATCGAAGACGACCTCAAGCAGGCGGCCGTGGTGTTGGCTTGGACCGCCTACACGCTGGCCAACCGCGACGAGATGTTCCCGAGAAAACGCTAGCCCGGCCGCCGGGAGCCGCGGGGCGGCGTTAGGCCGACGCGTCCAGCAGCGCCACGATGTCGGGCTCGATCGCCTCGGGCGTCGCTCGCGAGCCGAAGCGGGCCACCACCTGGCCCTCCTTGTCGACCAGAAACTTGGTGAAATTCCACTTGATGGCCTCGGTTCCGAGCACGCCGGGGCGAGCGGCCTTGAGAAAGCGGAAGAGCGGGTGGGCCCCATCGCCGTTCACCTCGATCTTGGCGAACATCGGGAAGGTGACGTCGTAGGTCTTCCCGCAGAACGCCATGATCTGGGCTTCGGTGCCGGGCTCCTGGCCGAACTGATCGGACGGGAAGCCGAGTACCGCGAAGCCCCGTGGGCCCAAGCGACGGTGGAGGGCCTCGAGTCCCTTGTACTGCGGGGTGAAACCGCACTGGCTGGCGACGTTGACGATGAGGAGCGTCTGGCCGCGGAACTCGGCCAGCGAGCGCTCCCGGCCGTCGCTGGCCGTCGCGGTGAAGTCGTGGACGTTCATCGGTCGGCAAACTCCTCTTCGGCGAAAGACAGGGGCATCGTTTGTCCAGCGTCGACCCGCCTCCGTTCGGCGAGCCGGAGCTCCACCCGCCGGATCTTCCCCGAGATCGTCTTGGGCAGCTCGGCGAACTCGATCCGCCGAATCCGGCGGTACGGGGCCACCCGTTCCCGCACGAAGCGGAGGATGTCCCCGGCCAGCTCACGACCGGGGGTGAAACCCGCCCGCAGGGCCACGAACGCCTTCGGCACCACCCCCCGAACCGGGTCCGGGCTCTCGGTCACCGCGGCCTCGGCCACGGCCGGGTGCTCGATCAAGACGCTCTCCAGCTCGAACGGGCTCAGGCGATACCCGGCGCTCTTGAAGACGTCGTCGGCGCGGCCGACGTAGGTGAGGTAGCCGTCGGCGTCGCGGGTCGCCACGTCGCCGGTCCGGTAACAGCCCTCGGCCTCGGCGGCGGCCATCTTGGCGGGGTCATCGAGATAACCCACCATCAGGCCGAGCGGTCGCGGGGCCAGGGACACCGCGATCTCGCCCTCGGATGGGTCGTGATGGTCCGTCGATTCGGTCGGCCGGAGCTCGATCCGATAGCCCGGTGCCACCTTGCCCATCGAACCGGGCTTCACGATCTGGCCCGGGAAATTGCCGGCGAGCAGGGTCGTCTCGGTCTGCCCGTAGCCCTCCCGGATGGTGAGTCCCCATGCCGCCCGGATCCGCTCGATCACCTCGGGGTTGAGCGGCTCGCCGGCGCTCAGCGCCTCCCGCAGCGACCCGGCCCCTTGGCTCAGATCCTCGTTGATCATCATCCGCCACAGGGTCGGGGGCCCGCAGAAGGTGGTGACCCCGGCGCGCTCGATGGTCTCGATGACGGCCCTGGGCTCGACCTTGACCCGGTTGAACACCAGGATCGTCGCGCCGGCGTTCCACGGGGCGAACACGCTGCTCCAGGCGTGCTTGGCCCAACCGGGCGAGCTGATGTTGAGGTGACGATCGCCGGGGTGGACCCCCAGCCAGTACATGGTGGCGAGATGCCCGACCGGGTAGCTGGCGTGAGTATGGAGGACCAGCTTGGGTTTGGCCGTCGTCCCGGAGGTGAAGTAGAGCAGCAGGGGGTCGGAGGCCCGCGATTGGCCTGGCGGTGTGAAGTGGGTCGGTTCGGCGGCGGTCGAATCGAAGCTCGTCCAGCCGGCCCGCTGCTCCCCGACCAGGAGCTTGAGCCCGCCCTGGCCGAGATCGCCGACCTTGCCGGCGCCCTCGGCATCGGTCACCACGTGCCTGGCCTGGCCCCGCTCGAAGCGATCGGCCAGATCGGCCGGGGTGAGTTGCGGGGCGGCCGGGATGATCACGGCGCCGAGCTTCATGGCGCCGAGTACGGTTTCCCAGAGGGGCACCGAGTTGGGCAGCATGAGGAGGATCCGGTCTCCCGCGGCGACACCACCCTTGGCCATGGCGTTGGCGACCTGGCTGGAACGGGCGGTCAGCTCGGCGAACGTTCGCGACTCGGTGATCCCCTCGGGGCCCGCGAAGCCGAGGGCCATTCGAGCGGGATCGGCGGTGCGGTCGAATACGTCGAAGGCCCAGTTGAAGCGGTCGAGGACCGGCCATTGGTACTCTCGGGCCACCCGGTCGTAGTCGGTCGGGTTGGCGAGTAGGAAGTCCCGCAGCGCGTAGAACGGGGCGGCGTGGTTCATGGGCCAATAATGCGTCCCGCTCGGCGGTGCCACAACCAGGCTCGGGGGGCTTTCGGGAAACCCGATTCGAGGTAGCCCAACCGGTTGGATCGCGCTATCGTTCGGCGCCGCTGAACGACATTTTCCGCAAGGATCGACATGAGTGCCAGTTACGAGCGTCGGGGCGACGTGGCCGTCATCACCCTGACCAACCCACCGGTCAACGGCCTTTCCCACGCCACCAGGACCGCGATCGCCGCCGGGATCGATCAAGCCGAGCGTGACGCGACCGTGAAGGCGATCTTAATCACCGGGGCTGGCAAGGCCTTCTCCGGCGGCGCCGATATCCGCGAATTCGGGACCCCCAAGGCCCTGGCCGAGCCGGCCTTGTGGGCCCTGCTCGGGATTGTCGAATCGGCCCAGAAGCCGGTCGTCGCCGCGATTCATTCGGTGGCCATGGGTGGTGGGCTCGAGCTGGCGATGGCCTGCCACTATCGGGTCGCCGCCCCCGGGGCGAGCATCGCGTTGCCGGAGGTCAAACTCGGGCTGCTGCCCGGCGCCGGCGGCACCCAGCGGTTCCCCCGAGTCGTCGGGGTGGAAACGGCCCTCAACATGATCGTCGCCGGCGAACCGGCGAAGAGCGAGCAGCTGGCCAAGTTGCCCGGCCAGAAACTCTTCGACCGGATGATCGACGGCGATCTGATGGCCGGCGCGGTGGAATTCGCCCGCGAGGTCGGGGCCAAGCACGCGGCCGGGGCGCCGCTGCCGAAGGTGCGCGACCTCAAGGCCACCCACCCAAACCCGGACGGCTATTTCCAGTTTGCCCGGAACACCGTCAAGGCGATGGCCAAGAACTTCCCGGCACCGGCCAAGTGCGTCGACGCCGTGGAGGCCGCCGTCAAGAGGCCTTTCGACGAGGGAATCAAGTTCGAGCGCGAGCTGTTCGCTGCCCTGATGCAGACCCCGGAATCGGCCGCGCTGCGGCACGCGTTCTTCGCGGAGCGGGCCGCGGCCAAGATCCCCGACGTACCCGAGGACACGCCGGTTCGGCCGGTTGCCAAGCTCGGGGTAGTCGGGGCCGGCACCATGGGCGGCGGGATCTCGATGAACTTTCTCAACGCCGGGATTCCGGTCGTCATTCTCGAGACCAGTCAGGAGGCGCTCGACCGCGGCCTGGCCGTGATCCGGAAGAACTACGAGGCCCAGGTCAAGAAGGGCAAGCTCGACGCTGGGACCTACGAAAAGCGGATGGCGCTGCTCAAGCCGACCCTTTCGTACGACGATCTCCGCGATGCCGACCTGATCATCGAGGCGGTGTTCGAGGACATGGGGATCAAGGAACAGGTGTTCCGCCGGCTCGACGAGATCGCCAAACCGGGCGCCATTTTGGCCACCAACACCTCGACGCTCGACGTCAATCACATCGCTCGGGTGACCAAGCGGCCCAGCGACGTGGTCGGGCTCCACTTCTTCAGCCCGGCCAACGTGATGAAGTTGCTCGAGGTGGTCCGCGGCTCGGCCACCGCGAAAGACGTGTTGGCGACGGTCATGGCCCTCGCCAAGACCATCAAGAAGACGGCGGTGGTGGCCGGAGTCTGCGACGGGTTCATCGGCAATCGGATGCTCGAGTTTTACGTCCGGGAGGCCGGATTCCTGCTCGACGAGGGGTGTTCCCCGAGCCAGGTCGACCGGGCGATCGAGAAATTCGGCTTCGCGATGGGCCCGTTCAGGATGAACGACATGGCTGGTAACGACATCGGCTGGGCGATTCGGAAGCGGCGGCTCCGGGAGAATCCCTCGCTCAAGTACAGCAAGACCACCGACCTGCTCTGTGAGGCGGGGCGGTTCGGTCAGAAAACCGGGGCGGGTTGGTACGACTACAAGCCCGGTGCCCGGGACGCGATTCCCTCGCCGCTGGTGGACAAGATGATCGCCGATCATCGCCAAGCGCTCGGACTCACCCCCCGGAAAGTCTCCGACGACGAGATCGTCCATCGGCTGGTGTACGCCTTGGTGAATGAGGGCGCTCGGCTCCTGGAGGAGGGAATCGCCAGCAAGGCGAGCGACGTCGACATCGTCTACCTGACCGGGTACGGCTTCCCGCTCCACCGCGGGGGGCCGCTCAAGTACGCCGACACCCAAGGCTTGTACAACGTGGTCCGGGCGATGCGACGGTTCGCCGAGAACCCGCAGGGCGACCCGGCCTTTTGGGAACCCGCTCCCTTGCTGGCCAAACTCGCGAGCGAGGGGAAAACGTTCAACTGAGCTGGTCGAGCCCGGCCGGGCCGGCGACGGTCCGGAACCCGGCGAGTCTCGTCCAGAGGAGAAAGCAATGAGTCGCGCTGTCATCGTCTCGACTGCCCGGACCCCGCTTACCAAGAGCTGGAAGGGCGCCTTCAACATGACCCATGGGGCCACCTTGGGCGGCCACGTCGTGCGGGCCGCGATCGATCGCGCCAAGATCGACTCGGCCGAAGTCGAAGACGTCATCATGGGCTGTGCCAATCCCGAGGGCGCCACCGGCGTGAACATCGCCCGTCAGTGCGCCATTCGGGCCGGCCTCCCCGTGACGGTGAGTGGAATGACGGTCAACCGGTTCTGCTCGAGCGGACTGCAAACCATCGCGATCGCGTCGCAACGGATCATGACCGGCGAGGGTGATGTCTACCTCGCCGGTGGAGTCGAGAGCATCTCCTGCGTGCAGCAGGAGATGAACACCCACATGATCGGCGAAGGCTGGATCGGTCAACACAAGCCGGAGCTGTACTGGCCGATGCTCCAGACCGCCGAGATGGTGGCCAAGCGATACAACGTTCCCAAGCAACGGATGGACGAGTTCGGCGTCGCGAGCCAGCAGAAGGCCTGCGCGGCGCAAGAGGCGGGCAAGCTCGCCGACGAGATCGCGCCGATCACCGTGACCGCGGGGGTGGCCGACCCGGCGACTGGCTTGCGCACCAAAGAGGTGACCGTCTCCGTCGACGAGGGGCTCCGGCCGGGAACGACCTACGACGGGATCAAGGACATTCGCACCGCGGTGCCCGGCGGGGTGGTGACGGCCGGCAATGCCAGCCAATTCAGCGATGGCGCCGGCGCCTGCGTGGTCACCAGCGAGCGTTATGCGGAGCAGCGGGGGCTTACCCCGCTGGGCCGGTTCCTCGGGTTCGCGGTGGCGGGGTGCGAACCGGACGAAATGGGCATCGGGCCGGTGTTCGCCGTGCCGAAGGTGCTGGGCAGGCTCGGCCTCACGGTGGCGGACATCGATCTCTGGGAGCTGAACGAGGCCTTCGCGGTCCAGGTGCTCTACTGCGTCGATCGACTCGGGATCCCGATGGATCGGCTCAACGTCAACGGCGGAGCGATCGCTCTCGGTCACCCCTACGGGATGAGCGGCCAGCGGCTCACCGGTCACGCGTTGATCGAAGGGAAGCGGCGCGGCGCCAAACGGGTCTGTGTCACGATGTGCATCGGCGGCGGGATGGGCGCGGCCGGCGTCTTCGAGGTTCTCTAGACCGCTCGGGTGGTTGGCTATCGAAGCAGCCGCGGCGGCGGCGCGGTGGGGTTGGACGAAGCGATCCGGCGAGGGTTGGCTCCGGATGGCGGCCTCTATCTCCCCACCGAAGTGCCGCGGCTGCCGTCCGGCTATTTCCACGGCGCCGGCGACCTGGCCTCGGTGGCGGCCCGGTGGCTCGAGCCGTTTGCCGCCGGGAGCCGGCTCGCCGGCGCGGTGGGAGGTCTCGCGGCCGAGGCGCTCGCGATACCCGCGCCGCTGGTGGCGGTGGCGGACCGGACCTGGGCGCTCGAGCTGTGGCACGGCCCGACCGCGGCGTTCAAAGACGTCGGGGCCCGATTTCTCGCGGAGGCGTTAGGCTTCCTCCGGGCCCACGCCGATCCGCCGGTCACGGTGCTGGTGGCCACCTCCGGCGACACCGGGGGCGCGGTCGCCGCGGCCTTTCATCGCCGGCCGGGGTTCCGGGTCGGGATCTTGTTTCCCAAGGGACTGGTGTCGCCGACCCAGGAGCGTCAGCTCACCTGCTGGGACGACAACGTGGTGTCCTGCGCGGTGCGGGGCACCTTCGACGACTGCCAACGGCTGGCCAAGGCTGCGTTCCAGGACCAGTCCCTCGCCGAGCGGTTCCGCTTCACCTCGGCCAACAGCATCAACATCGGCCGGCTGCTGCCCCAGGCGGCCTACTACGCCGCGGCGAGCCTCATGGTCTGGGGGCAGTGCCGGGAGCCGCTTTCGTTCGTCATCCCGAGCGGCAACCTCGGGAACGCCTTCGGCGCCGTCCTGGCGCGGGCGGCGGGGCTCCCGATCGGCGACATCGTGCTGGCCCACAATCGGAACCGCCCGGTGGTGGACTTTCTCGAGACCGGGGTGTGGAATCCTCGGCCCAGCGTACCGACGATCGCCTCGGCGATGGACGTGGGCGATCCCTCGAACTTCGAGCGGTTCCGAAGCTGGTACCCCGCGCCGGGGGCGCTGGCCCGGACGATCTGGGCCGACAGCGTGGACGACGAGGCGATTCGTGCCAGGATCCGGGGCGATTGGCCAGCGTTAGGCCGGGTCTGGTGTCCCAATACCGCGACCGCCGCCGAGGTGTTGGCGCGGCTCCGGACGCGGGGTGGGGCAGGGGGCCACTGGGCCATCGTCGCGACGGCGCATCCGGCCAAGTTTCCCGAGGTGGTCGAGCCGCTGGTGGGGCATTCGATCGAGCGACCCGCGTCGCTGGCGGGACTGTTCGGGCGCCCGGCTCGCTCGGTGGAGATCGACCCGACCATAGCGGCGCTGGCCGCGGCGCTCTGACGGCTGGAGGCAGCGGGAGGTCGGTCGTTCTCGCCTGCCGTCCCACTCGGGCGTCGTCGTTCTCACCCCGGCCAGCACGCCCAGCGGACGGCGTCGGTAGATCTGGGCGGGTGAGTGGGGTGGGGGAGGAGGGCTGGGACCCCGGATTTGGCCGCGGGCGATCGGGTTTGTCGCGTAATGAGGTAACGCCTTGCAGGCCAAGCCATGTTGCCGACCGACCCCGCCATCCCGTTCCGACGGTCTCTCGCCGTCTCGGTAGCTCTTTGGATTGCGGGGTGCGGCTCCGATCCGGTGACCCCGCCACCCCCACCCCCACCACCAGCGGTCGCAACGGTCGAATTGGAGGCGCCCGCCGGTGTGCTCGAGGCCGGGGCCACGTTGGTCTTGACCGCCCGGGCCAAGGATGCCGCGGGCGCCACCATGTCCGGGGTCCAATTCGGTTGGGCTTCGTCGGCGACGACGGTGGCCACCGTCGACAACACCGGCTTGGTTCGCGGGGTCGCGGCCGGGCCGGCCACGATCACCGCGACCGCCGGCGGCAAGAGCGCCTCCCTCGCTCTCGCCGTCCGCGACACGACGACCCTCGGCGCCACGCTGTCCGGACGGATCGAGCGGGTTCGCCTGACGTTGCCGGCTGGGCGGACCTATCGGGTGGACCAGGATCTCACCATCCAAGTCGACAGCAACCTGACGATCTCCGGAACGATCGAGGTCGTTCCGGGAGCCGATCTGACGGTGGTGGGCAAGCGGATCGAGGTCACCGGCGCGATCGGTTCGACCACTCCGCTGCCGGCGGCCACACGTCAGGGAGGGAGCCACTTGGCCGCCGGGGCCGGAACGTTCACCAGCGTCACCCAGGACTTCTACACCTCCGGCAACATTCTCTTCCCGGGGCCGATGCAGTTCGCGGGCAACGGCCCCAACAGCACCATTCTGATTGACGGAGTGCTGATCGAACCGGCCGCGGCCCCCAGCGGCACGGCGTCCTCACGCCAAGGTGAGGACGGTTATCCGCTCGACATCGGGTCGCCGGCCGCGATCGCGGCCGGTCAGGGGCCCGGACGCACCCCCGGACCGATCACTGACTTGTTGATCAGGGCCGGTGGCAAGGTCAAGGGCGGGCTTGGTGGCGCAGGATTCGCCGTCAGGGACCGTACCGCCGCGACGGTGACCGGCAATCTGCTGTCTGCCCAAACCGGCCAAGGCGGTCGCGGCGGCGACTTGGTCATCGTGTCGACCCGGATCGACAACGCAGGGGAGATCCGGGCCGGGGAGGGTCGAAGGGGCGGGGACGTCGGTTTCCTGCTGCTTCCGATCGACCCGCTTCCGCAATACCTCCAACTGCGGGATGGATCCGGGCCGGCTGGCGAGGGGGAGAACCTCGAGGCGATTCTCGGATCGGGGGGAGCCGGCGGGGACCTCTCGATCGTGGCGGCGACGATCGTGGGCGGCGGCACGATCGGGCTCGCGCCGGGAGGGCCACCGCCTAACGTTTCCGTCAAGGGCGGGAATGGGGCCGCGGGAGGTGCGGGGGGCTATCACGACGTCCAATTGGGGCGGCCCGGACCCGTGGGCCGAGCGACCGTGGTGCCCCAAGTCGCCGTCGCCCCCGCGTTGCAAGAGCGGTTCGCTCGGATCGAGGTCGTCGATGCCGCCAACGGAGGTGCATCGCCCACGGCCGCCAAACCCGGTGGGGCCGGCGGATCGTTTGGGTATCAGCGGGATCCGGCGGCTCCCAAGCCGATTTTCCTCTTTGCCAGGGCGGCCCGGGGCGGCGCCGGGTTCGACGGTTGCGCCGCGCCGGTGCCCAATTCCGGCAGCGACGGTGGCGTAGGTGGTACCTTGGACATCGGTGACGCGACCCTAAACCTGAACGCTGCCTTTGGCGGCGGACCCGGTGGGCGCGGCCTGTTCCGTGCCGGCCGTGGCGGCCGGCGTGGCTCCCGCCTGACCCCAACCGTGCAGCCGCTCGGCAACGACGGTCTCGACGGCGTCACCTGCGGCTCCAGCTTCCTCACCATCAGCCCGACGGCGATCTCGGTCGAGGTGATCAACTCGGCCAACGGGTGCGGGCCGACAACCTATGGTGGGCAAGGCGTCAAGTTCACCAGTCGGCTCAACTTCCCGCTCAACATCCTGGGCACCATTACCAACCAACAGGGAAACACTCTCGCGACCTTCAGTGGTGGCCAGTCGTCGAAGCTCATCGTGGTCCCGGCCAATGGCACGGTCACCGAGCCGATCAACGGCAACACCTGCTTGCCGAGCAACGACAGCAAGTCGACGATCGGCTTCTCGACCGAGGACGCGGCGACGGTGATCTCGAGCATCCCGCTCGAGGTGCGCTGCACCCTGAACTGTTTCGCCGCCGCGTCACCCCCGGCGCCCCATCGACGCTGAACCGCTCGCCCACCGCCATTCCGCTGTTTCGGATTCGGGGAATCGACCACCGGGTCGCCTCGATACCGATTGGTGTCGAGCATCTGGTCGCGGTCCATGGTTGGTCGGAACGGTCAGTCGTGGTAGGAGAACATCAGGGAGTGGAACCGCCAGCCGTCTCGCTGATGGATGGCCGACAGCATCAGCCGGCCGCGGGTGGTGTCCGCCGCCTGCCAAAAGACGAAGTCCGCCACGACCGACGCCATCCGTCCTCGGCGATCGACCCGGACGTTCTCGAGCCGTTCACCCATCGGCTGTCCGGCCGCGAACCCGCGTTCCTGGGCGCCATAGAACTGCTCGAGGGTCCGAACCGAGATCCCACCCTCGGCCGTCGTCGATGCCACCGTGAAGGTGGGCAGAAACAGGGTCCGCCATCGAGGGAGACTTTCCCGGGTGTAGAGATCGATGTAGTCGGCGACCAATCGATCGAGGGAACGGTCGAGATCTGCCGCCGGCTGCGCCGCTGTCGCCGGCGCGAGCGCCAGGGCGACGACCGTGGCAAGGGTCCCCGCGGTCAGGCGGGAAAGAGAGGGAGTCGTGCCGGGCGCCGAGATCATGGGGAATGGTCCTCGAAGGAGGTCGCCAATAACTTAGTCAATCACCGGTCAGGGACACCGCCGTCCACTCCTGCCAGGTCGAGCGGTTCGCGGCTAAGTTGACACCGAATGACCCGCCGAGTTCTCTCATGCGCCTGATGGTCGCGATCGGTTTGGCCATGGCCGTGATGGCCCCGCCCCGGGCGGTTGCCCAGCGTCCGACCTGGCCGATCGTGGTCGAGAAGAACGTCGAGGCCCGGATGCGCGACGGCGTCATTCTTCGGGCCGACCTCTACCGGCCGGACGCCCGCCGCCGTTTTCCCGCCTTGCTGCAGCGAACCCCCTACTCCAAGAACCCCGGGAGCGACGATCGGTTCCGGCGCCTGGCCGCGCGCGGGTACCTGGTGGCGGTCCAGGATACCCGGGGTCGCTACCTGTCCGACGGCGTCGCCCGGCCCCACGACGAGGGGGAAGACGGGTTCGACACCGTCGAGTGGTTGGCGGCCCTTCCGTGGGTCGACGGTCAAGTCGGGATGTTTGGTGGGAGCTATAGCGCCACCACCCAGTTGCTCGCGGCGCCGCTCCGCCCCCCGCATCTGGTCGCTCTCTTCCCCTCCGCCTCGTACGCCAGCCGGTATGACATGGTATTCCAGGGTGGTGCCTTCTACCTTGCCGACGGCCTGTCGTGGAACCTGGGCCAAGCGATGGACGCCCGCCGCCGAGCCCTCGACCCCACGGCCGACCGCGACGGCGAAATCGGACTCTCGGCGGCCGATCGGCGACTGCTCCGAACCCGCTGGCTCTTGGCCTTGCCACTGGTGGGCATGAAGGAACTCGACCTCCCCCGGTACATGCCGGGCTACTTCGAGATGCTGGCCCACCCGTCCTACGACGACTACTGGGCCACCTTCGACGTGGCGGCCCGGCATGCCCGCTTCGAGGTGCCGGCTTATCACCTGACCGGTTGGTACGACGCCCTGCTCAACGGGACCCTCGCCAATTTCACCGGGCTCAGCCGGAACGCCGCGACCGATCGGGCCCGCCGGAGTCAGCGCCTCATCGTCGGCCCATGGACCCACGCCAGGCCTAACGCTAGTTCCACCGCGATCGACGGGGTCGACTTCGGACCGGATGCCGGGCTCGACTCGTTCGAACTGATGGTCGGATGGTTCGATCACTGGACCGGCCCGGAAAGCAGCCGCGACTTTCCCGGCCCCCCGGTTCGGATCTTCGTCATGGGGGAGAACCGGTGGCGCGACGAGCCCGCCTGGCCGCTCGAGCGGGCCCGCCCGACCGACTACTACCTCTCCGCCGTCGGTCCGGCCAACACCAGAAACGGCGGCGGCTTACTGGCCAGCGTTCCACCCGCCCGTGGAACGCCGCCCGACACCTTCAGCTACGATCCCGCCAACCCGGTGCCCACCGGAACGAGCGGCGCCTATTCGCGCGCCCCGACCGACCAGCGGGCCCTGGAAACCCGTCCGGACGTGCTGGTGTATTCCACCGAACCGTTGTCGACGGCCGTCGAGGTAACCGGCCCGGTCACGCTCGAGGTCTGGATCGCGTCCTCGGCGAAAGACACCGATTTCACCGGCCGGCTCGTCGACGTCTATCCCGACGGCACCGCGCGGGCCCTCACCGACGGCATTCTCCGCGCTCGCTACCGAGCGAGCAAGACCGCGCCAACGCTACTCGAGCCCGGTCGCCCCTATCGACTGACCATCGACCTCGGCGCTACCAGCAACGTCTTTCTGCCCGGCCATCGGATTCGGCTCGAGGTATCGAGCAGCAACTTTCCTCGCTACGACCGGAACCCCAACACCGGGGCGCCGTTCGGCCAGTCGGCCGAGACCCGCATGGCGAGTCAGACCGTCTTCCATGACGCGGACCGGCCCTCGCGACTCATCCTCCCCGTGGTGCCGCGATGACCCGCGCGGCGCTGGACTCCCCCTTCCAGCGACCGTAGCTTGGTCGATACCCCCGTTCCGTCCCGACATCCCGATCCGACCGGAGCCGTTGCCGATGCCGCAGTCGAGCCTCTCGCGTTGCTGGGCCGCGTTATCCCTCGCGGTACTCGTCCTCCTGGGCTGTCGGGCGCCGGGCCCCTCAGCCGAGCCCGAGGCGGCCATCCCCAACCCCCACCCGCTCGATCCCCTCACCGCGACGGAGTACGCCCGAGCGGTGAGCCTGCTCCGCGAGGCCGGCCACGTCGACGACAGCTCCCGGTTCGTGACAGTAGAACTCCGTGATCCGGACAAAGCCGAGGTCCTCGCCTGGCGGGCGGGTCAGCCCTTCGGCCGGAACGCCTTCGCCGTCGTCAAGGCGGGGGCCCGAACGTTCGAGGCGGTGATCGACCTCGGGGTGGGCCGAGTGACTTCCTGGAACGAAATCGTTGGGGTCCAGCCGACCGTCCTCGGTGAGGAAATGGCAGCCGTCGGCGAGATCCTCGGCGCCGATCCGAGGTTCGTGGCCGCACTCGGCGCTCGGGGCTTCAAGATCGACGGGGTGCTCTGCGCTCCCTGGAGCCTCGGCAACTACGGGATTGCCGCCCACCGGGGCCGGCGATTGCTCAAGAGCGGCTGCTTCGTGATTGGGGCGGGAGGCAGTCCGTTCAACCGACCCATCGAAGGCCTGTGGGCCGTGGTCGACCTCAACACCCGCGAAGTGATCGAGATTCACGACGAGGCGGTGATCCCGGTCTCCACCGCTCCGGCGGCGATCGACGCGGCCTCGATCGGATCGCGCCGAGCCCCGCTCAAGCCGGTCCTCGTCCACCGTCCCGACGGGTCGAACGTCACGGTTCGGGGCCACCAGGTCGAATGGGACAACTGGGCCTTCCACTACCGCATGGAAAAGCGCTCCGGCCTGGTGGTGTCGGGTGTGTCGTACCGCGACGGCGACGAGCCCCGCTCGGTGCTCTATCAAGGCGCTCTGTCCGAGTTGTTCGTCCCCTACATGGATCCGCACGGCGCCTGGTTCTCCCGGACGTTCATGGATCTCGGTGAGTACGGCCTCGGCGCCAGCGCGACGCCGCTCGCCGCTGGTGTCGACTGTCCCGAGTCGGCCTTGCTGCTCGATGCGCTGATCCCGGATGACCGAGGCGCCCCAGTGACGATGGCCGGCGCGGTCTGCATCTTCGAGCGGAACCCAGGCGACCCGGCGTGGCGCCACTACGACAACATCCTCCAGACCGGGTTCGAGGGCCGCCGCGCGGTAGAGCTGGTGGTCCGGATGATCGCGACGGTCGGGAACTACGACTACTACCTCGACTGGGTCTTTACCCAGGACGGGCGGATCCGAATCCGGATCGGAGCGTCCGGTTACGACGGCCTCAAGGGGGTGCTGACTCGGTCGATGAGCGACTCGACCGCCGCGAGAGATACCCGATATGGCACCCTGGTGGCCCCGGGGCTGGTGGCGATCAACCACGATCACTTCTTCAGCCTCAGGCTCGACCTGGACGTCGCCGGCCCCCGCAACAGCCTTTCGGTCGACCGGCTCGCGATGAAGGACTTCGAGGGCCCCAGGAGCGGGTGGCTGGTGGAATCGCAGCGGGCCCGGACCGAGCGAGAGGGAATGCTCGACTACAGCCTGGCCAAGCCGGCGCACTGGCGAGTCATCAATCCGAGCGCCGTCGGCCCGCTCGGCCACCCGCCGGGATACCTGGTTCATCCCGGGAACAGCGTGGCCTACAGCATGCTCCACCCCGACGACCCGGCCGGGCGGCGCGCCGGTTTCACCCGCCATCAACTCTGGGTGACGCCCCGTGTCGCCGAGGAGCGATATGCCGCCGGCATGTACGTGAATCAGAGCGAGGGAGGGCTCGGCCTGCCGGCCTGGACTGCCGCGAACCGATCGGTCGACGACACCGACATCGTGCTCTGGTACACCGCCGGCTTCCACCACGTGCCGCGGACCGAGGACTATCCGATCATGCCGAGCGCCTGGCACGAGGTGGTGCTGTCGCCGTTCAACTTCTTCGGCCGCAATCCGGCGCTCGACCTCCCGGCCGGGTGGAGACCCTCGGCGGGAGCCCGATAGCGATGGCCCGCCGATTCCCGACCCGGCGCGAGTTCGGACGCTCCCTGGCGGGCATCGCAGCCATCGGTTGGCCCCGGAGGCGGCAGGATCAGGCCGCTGACCTGATCTTGCACGGCGGCGACATCCACGTCGTCGACCGGAACGCCCGCCGGGTCGAGGCGATCGCGGTGGGCGGCGGGCGGGTGCTCGCGCTGGGAACGACGGCGGATGTTAGGCGATCGAGCGGCTCCCGGACCCAGGTCATCGACCTGCGGGGCCGGACCGTGTTGCCCGGTGCCAACGATACCCATCTGCACGCGCTTCTCTGGGGGTACGGTCAGCCGCCCTTCACGGTCGACGTCTCCGCTCCGGCCGTTCGGTCGATCGGGGAGATCGCCGAACGGGTCCGTCAGGCGGCCGCCGCCAGGGCGCCGGGCCAGTGGATCCGGGGCAACGGATGGGATCAGCGCTACTTCGCGGAGGGGCGGGCGCCGACCCGGGAGGACCTCGACCGGGCCGCGCCGGATCATCCGGTGGCGCTGAACGAGTTCTCTTTCCACGCGGTGTGGGCGAACAGCCGAGCGCTCGCCCTGGCCGGGATCACTCGGGAGACCGTGCCGCCAACCGGTGGCGTGATCGTCAAGGACGCCGCTGGGGAGCCGACTGGCGTACTGCTGGAAGACGCCACCGCCCTGATCTACCGGGCGATTCCGCCGTACTCCGCGGCCGAACGACGCCAGGGTTTCGCCAACGCCGCCAGGCTGATGGCGTCGAATGGGATCACCAGCTTCACCGATCCTCTGCTCGATCCCGAGACCCTGGAGGTGTACCTCGAAGCGGCGGCGGCCGGGACGCTCCGGGCCCGACTGACCGGCCTGCTCGCGGTGGGCGACACGGTGGCGGAACTCGAAGCGGCGTTAGGCAATCATCGACCGCCCGCTGGCGCCGATCCCCGGTGGGTTCGGATCGCCGGCGTCAAGATCGTGGCCGACGGGATCCCCACCAACAACAAGACCGCCTGGCTCCACCGGCCCTATCAGGGCGGAGGAAACGGGGTCCTGCTGGTAGGCGAGGGCTCCGACCGGGAGCGAGTAGCCGAGCTCACCGCGATGATCCAGGTGGCCCACGACGCCGGGTGGCAGATCGGGACCCACGCGACCGGCGACCGGACCATCGACGTGACCGTGGAAGGGTACGCGCGGGCGCTGGCGCGCCGTCCCGATCGGGGCCGCCGCCACTACCTGATTCACGCCGACCTGGTCTCGCCAACCACTCTCCGTCGGATGGCCCGGCTCGGCGTCGGGGCCAACTTCAACGCCACCATCAAGTACCTGATCGCCGACGGTCAGGTCTCGAGCATCGGGGCGACCCGGGCCGGCTACGAGTGGCCCTATCGGACCGCGCTCGCCGCGGGCGTCGCGGTGACGACCGGATCGGACGCGCCGGTCACCGACGGGAACTGGCGCCAAGGCATCGCCACCTGTGTCACGCGGCTCGGCAAGCAGTCGGGGCGGGTCTCGGGGCCCGACGAGCGGATCACCCTCGATCAGGCAATTCGGTCCCACACGGCCGCGGGGGCCTGGCAGGACCGGGCCGAAACCTGGAAGGGCTCGCTCGAGCTCGGGATGGCCGCCGATCTCGTGGTGCTGGGCGGGCGTATCGGCGAGGCGGAGCCCGCGGCGATCGGCGAGTTGCCGGTCGACCTGACGATAGTCGACGGGTCGGTCGTGTTCGAACGGGGCTAGCCGGTCGCGAGTAAGTGGCCCAGGCCCTGCCGATGGGATGATCTTCGTGCCCTCGGCGGGCGGGATCAGTCACCCACCCCAAGGGTTTACCGAGGCACCTGACCCGCCTTTGAGTCGATCGGAGTTCGGGGGCGCGAACAAGTGCCATGATGGCATGAGCCCAGGCCACCTCTCACCAGGAGCAACGACATGCTGCACCGAAACGTACTCGCCCTCGTGGCAGTAGCCGCGCTGACCGGCGCCTGGCTCTTCGCGCCGACGAGCCCAACCCTGTCGGCAGCGGACCTCGCCGAGATTCAGAGCCTGTACGCCCGTTACAACTGGGCCCTTGACGAGGGAGATGCCGAAGGATGGGCCTCGACCTTCACCACGGACGGCGTGTTCGCGATCGAGGACCAGGGCGCGGCCGGGATCAGCGCCGGCCACGACGCGATCGTCAAGTTCGCGCACGGGTTCCGCGCCAGCATCGGGAAGCACGTCAAACACTGGAATACCAATTTGGAACTCACCCCGACCGCGACCGGTGCACGCGGTCGGGTCTATCTGATTCTGGTCGACTTCGGCACCAAGCCCGCGTCGATCGCCACCTCGGCGACCTACGCCGACGAACTGGTGAAATCCGCCCAGGGGTGGCGATTCACCAAGCGCGCGGTCAAGGGCGACCGCGTCCCCTAGACGGGGTCACTTCCAGATCCGAGATCGCCTTCCCAAAACGAGGGGAACTCAAGAAGGTGGCGCGCCAGACCTTCGAGGGGAACTCGGCTGATCGAACCAGTTGAGGACCAGGTGGATCACCAGGCCGGTCTCGGCGCCCTGGGGCCGAACCATCATGAAGTGTTGACCGTCGGGCGCCACGTCGTAGTAGGCGTGGTAGACGTTCGACTCGTAGCGCCCGCCAAACAAAGCCCGCGCCTGTCCCACCACTGGCTCCGCCCCGAACGCCACCGGGATGGCATAGAGCGAGTCGCCACGGCGGAAGAAGAGCTCCCTTCCACTTCTCGACCACCGCGGCTCGGTGGCGCCACCGGTCGTGACCGGCCAGGTGGGACTTTCGGCCGCGGTCCGGCGGAGGTAGACCTCGTCGGCGCCGCTGGCGTTGGAGACGTAGGCGAAATATTTCCCGTCGGGCGCGATGGCGATGGCCCGTTCATCGAGGGGTGAACCGAGCAGGGTCTCGGCCTTCGTCAGGCTGTCGGCCGGCGCCTGGTAAATGTCTCGGTTGGTTGTCGGGTTATCGTCCCGGAACAGCATGGTTCGACCGTCCGGGGTCAGCTCCATCTCCCAGATGTTGCGGGGCCAGGCCAGGAGCGACTCGGCCACCGCGCTCCCGTCGGAGCGGACTCGCCCGATCCCGCCGTTGCCGGCCACGAGCCGGGAGTAGTAGACGTGGCGGCCGTCCGGGGACCAGACCGGGTGGGCGCCTAACGAATCGAACGTGAGCCGCGACAGCTGACGGGTGCCGAGATCCCAGACCCAGATGTCGCCCCGGGCGCCTCGGACCGTGGCTCCTATCGCCATCCGGCGGCCATCAGGGGAGAACCGAGGATGGCGCCACACCGCCGGCGGGACGGGGACCGCCTCCACCCGTCCGTCCCGACCCACCAGCACCAACTCTCGGGGCCCGGCGGAGCGGAGGTATGCCACGGTTCCGTTCGGCGCAACGGAGGCGATGGTCGTGAGGAGGTTGAGGGCAACGCCCTCGGCGATCCGTTCCGGCTCCCCGCTCACCGCGAAGGTCCGGGGATCGAAGCCGACCCGGAACAGCCTGCCGCCCCCGTCGACGTAGGCCAACCAGCGGCCGCGGACGACGAAACCCACCCGCCCGGGGAGGGCCAGCCGGTTGACCCGGCGGTCGGCCACGGTGACGACGGTCAGGAACGACTCGCCCCCGGCCCATCGGGCCGTCGTGACGACGGCACGGCCGTCGGGGGTCCACGACGGCGCCGCGTGGTACGCGATCCTGGCGGAGGGATCGGGCGCGGCCAGGACTTCCGGCGTCCCACCCGAGGCGCGCGCCAGGTACAGCTTGCCTCCCATCGAAAGCGCCAGGCGGCCATCGGCATGCCACGCGCCGCCCGCGAAATCCTCGACCGGCAAGATCTCGATCGGCTGGCCGCCTCCGGCGAGCGCCACCTTCCACAACTTTCCGCGGGCCGCGAACGCCAGCATCGTTCCGTCCGGGGAAAAAAACGGAAAGGTGGCCCTGTCCGTATCGGGGATCGGGGTCGGCGTCTCCTGATCGAGTCGCCGAATGAACAGCTGGAAGGTGCCACGCTCTCCCAGCCCGTAGTAGGCCACCGTTTTCCCATCCGCCGAGAGCGCGATGTTGTTGGCGCCGGCGACCGGTCGTCCCACGCCTGGTGTCACCAGCGGAAACCGCACGGTCGGTGGGGGGGCGGCGGCGGGTCGAAGCCAGGCCCAGGCCGCGATGCCGGTCGCGACGAGGGCGATCGCCCAGGGTAGCAGCGTCCCGGTTCGAGACCGGGACCCCGGACCCCCGGGGCCCGCCGGCCGCCGCGTCGTGGTTGGGCCGTCTTCGCCAATGGCCCGGGCAAACTCGGCCGCGGTGGCGAACCGATCGGCCGGGAGCTTCTCCAGGGCGGTCAGCACCGCGTCCTCGACTCCGGGCGGCACCCGGTCGCGCCGCGCGATGATCCCCCCCGGCTTCTCGCTCAGGACCTTCGCCACGATCGCCTGGGCGGTCGGTCCGGTGAAGGGCGGCTCTCCCAACAGCATCTCGTAGAGGACGCAACCGAGAGCGTAGACGTCGGAGCGAGCGGTGATCTCCCGCTCCCCCATCGCCTGCTCGGGGCTCATGTAGTGGGGGGTGCCGAGACTCATCCCGGTCTCGGTCATCCGGGAACCGCCCGCCTTGCTGGCCGCGAGCGCGATCCCGAAGTCCGCCACCAAGGCACTGCCGTCATGGAGGAGGATGTTCTCGGGCTTGATATCCCGGTGGATCACGCCATGACGGTGGGCGTAGTCGAGCGCCGAGGCGACTTCCGCGGCGATCCGAATGGCGTCGGCGACGGGAAGCTGCTTCTCGCGGCTGAGGCGGTCGCGGACGGTTTCACCGGAGACGAACGGCATCACGTAGAAGAGGAGCCCGTCGGCGATGCCCGAATCGAACAGGGGAAGGATGTGGGGGTGTTGGAGGGCGGCCGTGGTGCGGATCTCGGCCAGGAAGCGTTCCGCCCCGATCGCCGCGGCGAGCTCGGGACGGAGGACCTTCACCGCCACCCGTCGGTCGTGCTTGAGATCCTCGGCCAGGTAGACGGTCGCCATCCCGCCGGCGCCCAGCTCGCGCTCGATCCGATAGCGGTCAGCCAGCGCCGCGGTGAGTTGGGGGATCCCGCTCACGCCATACCCAAGAGACCTGACCGTTGAGGAGTGGAGGCCGTGGGAACGGCGACCGAGTGAACCTATCGCCGCGGTGCCAAGGCCGCCACCCGAGAGACCGGGTCTTGGTGAGAACCGCTTCCAAACTCGGCGCCAGGGATTTGGCGAACAGGTAGAGCAGGCGGCCGGAAGCGTCGTGCCATAATGCGATTACTGCGATACCCTGGGGTCGACGGTTCCGCTACCCGTGGGGCAACGCCACCCTGGCCCCGGGCTTCGGCACCAGCACCCGCACCCCCTTCGGCGCGAACCGGGTCACGTCCTGGGCGATCGGGGGCCAGGTGTCATAGTGGATCGGGATCGCGACCTTGGCGCCAATCCACTCCGCCGCGCGGGTGGCCAACTCGGCGCCCATGGTGAACCGGTCGCCGATCGGGATCATCGCGACGTCGGGGCGATAGAGCTCGCCCATCAGTTTGAGATCGCTGAAGAGCCCGGTGTCCCCGCAGTGGTAGACGGTGGTGCCCTCGAGGTGCACCACCACACCCATCGGCTGGCCCAGGTAGCGTCCGCCCGAGGAGGACGAGTGGAAGGCCGGGGTGAAGGCCACCCAGCCCCAGGGCGCCGCGATCTTGCCGCCAACGTTGCCGGGCTCGGTGCGCTCGACCCCCTGCTCGCCGAGGTAGGTACAGATCTCCCACGAGCCGAAGACGGTGGCGCCGGTTCGCTTGGCGATGGCCGCCGTGTCGCCCAGGTGGTCGTCGTGGCCGTGGGTGACCGCGATGGCGTGACAGGTCACCGCGTCGGCCCCGAAGGGTGCGACTGGGTTGCCGGTGAGGAAGGGATCGATCGCGACGGTGGCGGAGCGGCCATGGAGGAGAAAGCCCGAGTGGCCGAGCCAGGTGAGTTCGAGGGACATGTCAGGGTCCTCCCGTTGCGGGTTCGAGGCGATAGCGACGCCACATGAAGCCCATCCGGCTGGCGGCGACGTGCTGGATCGGGGTCACGATCCCGATCGACCCGTCGGCCAGGAAGAGGACCGGAAGGTACTCGCCCGCCGCGTCGCGGGTGCCATCGGGTCCGAATCCCGGCAGCGTGTAGCTCTCGAAGTCGAACGGCTCGGCCAGCGCGACCGAGGGCGGGCCGCTGTCGGTGACGGCGATCCTGGCGAGGTTGGCGCGCATCGCGGCTCCCTTGCCGGTGATCCAGCTGGCCGCGAGTTCGCCGTTGCCGCGGGCCACCAGATACGGGTAATACGCGGTGGCGGGCGCGACGGCGATCGGCCACGACTGCCAGGTCCCACCTTTGTCCAGCGATCTGCCCAACCAGACCGTGGAGTCGACCGCCCAGAACGCGAACAGCGCCCCGGTCGAGTCCCAGGCGAGGGGCTCTACCCAGCGCGGCTGCTCCGGCATCCTGGGCACCGGCGGGGTGACGGTGGTATCGAAAAGCGGGTACCAGGCGAGCGGCGCGGGCGGGGGGTATCGGCGCCAGGAGGTCCCGCGATCGTCGCTCACCGCCAGCCCTTCGACGCCGGCATCGAATCGGTTGCCCGACGCCGACATCGGGACGTAGCGGACCGCCACCTCGCCGGCCGGGCCCACCGCCAGGTGGCTGGAGCCGCCTAACGAGTTCGCCCGCTCGGTTTCGGTCCAGGTCCGGCCGCCATCGGCGCTCAGCGCGTGGGACACGCCCTGGCCGTCGTTCCAGATGGCGTGAACGGTGCCGTCAGGAGCCACCTCGATCCAGGGCCGGTCGTCTCCGGGCGTCTCCGAGAGGCTGGTCCAGCTCCAGGTCGCCCCGGTGTCCCGACTCGCCGCCACCCGGATCCCGATGCCCCGGTAGTTGGCCCGATCGAACACCAGCGTGATGAGGTAGACGGTGCCATCCGGCCCGACGGCGAGGTCGATATCGGAATTGCCGGCGGCGCCATCGGTGGCCGCGCCGAGGTCCAGTCGCCGCCAGGTCGCGCCGTCGTCGGTGCTCCGGTAGACGGGCGGGATCGGGTCCCAGTAGCCACTCACGAAGAGGGCCCCGCTTCGGTGGCGGACCACCATCGGTTCCCGGACCAGCTGGTCGAGGTGGCCGACCGAGTCGACCGCCACGAGCCGGGCGGGCTCGCTGGGTGGCTTCGCGGTCTGGCATCCACCGTGGATCCCGGCGAGTACGAGCCACCCGAGTCGGCGAGTCATGGAGTTCCTTGCGATCGACGAGCCTCGATATTACGGCGCGGGCCTGGCGAAGTCGAGGCGGCGGGGCGATCGCGGCGGCCGTCAGTACCGGAACTCCTTGTCGAGCACGAAGACCTTGACGGTTTCCCTCTTGACGCCGTCCACCGCCATCGCCGCGGCGGTATCGGGGGATTTCAAAATCGCGAACCAGTGATCGAGGTTCGGGGGCTCGGCGTACAGGGCCACCTCGTTGTCGTCGTTGGTGGCGAAGTACGTCACGGAGGTACCCATGCTCCGAAGCAATTCTCCATGGGTCCGAAACATCGTTTCCCATTTCGCGGAATTCTCGACCTGCGCCGTGAGGATGATCCGTGCCATGTCGCGCCATCCAGTTCGGGTGAAGGTGATCGGTCGCGCCTAGCGAGAGCTAGACGAGGAGAGCCGTGCCGCGGCTCATCCGCCTCGCCAAGTTCCGGGCCCGGGGGTCGCTTGTCAAATAGACAGTCGGTGCACCGGCGCCTGGTGGGCGGACCGGAAACCAGGTGAGGTCGACTCAGCTACGGAGCTACTGCCGCGATTCCCCGATCCCGAGCCGCCGCCGCCAGTGATCACACGAGCTGGGCAGCTCACGCTTGGGGAATGGAGCGAGGTCGTTGCGGTCGTACGGTCGGCCGAATCCGAAGAGCTCGGCGACATTCACGAAACACGACAGCGGTACCGCCGGGAGGAGCATCAACTCGTATCCTTCCTCGCGTCCCTGCTGCAGCGGCACCAGGAGCATCGTGTTCAGCTCATCGAAAACCCGAGCGAAGCGAAGGGGCCCGGCATCCCACGGGTCGAGGCCGACGTCGAACACGATGCCGGCCACGGTGGCCTTGGCCCGCGGCTGATTGGAGGCAATCAGCACCGTGGGTGGCGTCCCGACCAGAGTCGGATTCATCAGAAAGGGGATGGCGTTGATGGGAAGGTTGATCCTGACGACGGCCGCCGCCGGATGGAGGGCTTGAAGCCGCTCGCCGTTCGAGCTATCCGAGACGAGTTCGAGATACCCGTCCGCCGCGACCCGCTTCCGGCCCCCGCTCACGTCCACGACGATCTTGCCGGCCAGATCGCCGAGGCTGCGGCTGACCTCGACGAGGACCTCTGCCGGCACCGCGAGGATGATGACGTCGGAGCGGGCGGCCGCCTCGCGCCGATCGGCGGCAGCGGCCTTGGGGCCCGACTGTCGAACCAGGGCGCGGAGATCATCGCGGTCGGGGTCGCGGCTCCCGTAGATCACCGGATAGCCGCCTCGACCGATCGCCGGCCCGAAGGTCCCCGCGAGGGTTCCCGTCCCGATCATCGCGACGACCGGCTTGTCCTGGGCCTCCGCCGAGCCGTCGAGGCCGGCCAGCCCAACCAGTGCAAACAGAATCAGTGACGTTCTCGTCATGGCGTTCTCATGGCTGACATTGGCACGACATCCGCTCGAGACGACCCCGACAGGAACCTGGCTCAGCCGCCAGCGGATCCTTGAATCGGCGGTAGGCTCCGGGGTGGGTGAAATATCGCCGGACACGTCGCCCCGGCCCCTCAAGGGTGTCTGGCCAGCGCCTCGTCGAGCATCTTGATCAGGGCGTCGCGGCTGAAGCTGAATTGGTGCTGCTGGTTCAGCTGAACCATCTCCTCGATCGCCTTCTTGATCGTCACCTCGGCTTGGATCGGTGCCGGGACCACCAGGTACCGCACCTTGGGATTCGGATCGAACAGCGCATGCACCGCCGCTCTGGCGACGTCGGTCGGCTCGGGATAGGTGTGGTACCGGCCCATGGCCGCCACCATGTTCTTCATCGGCTGCTCGTACGGCGTACCCGTTAGGCGCTTGGCGGTCGCCTCCACTTGGGCGACGGTGTTCAGCCCGATCTCGGATTTGTAGTTCCCCGGCTCGATCAGGCTCACCTTCACGCCGAACCGGCCCAACTCGGCACCGAGGGCGTCGCCGAAAGCCTCGACGGCATGCTTGCTCATGCTGTAGGGCCCGAAGAGCGGCCCGGACAGGATCCCGGAGATCGAACTCACCGTGGTGACGCGGCCCTTGGCCTCGATCAACAGCGGGGCGAAGGCCTTGGTCACCCGATACGGCCCGAAGACGTTGACATCGAAGAGATTCTGGAGTTCTCGCTCGTCCACTTCGGTGAGCGGTGCCACGATCGCGATCCCGGCGTTGTTGACGAGTCCGTGGAGCCCCTTGCCCGAAGCCCGGACCGTTTCGACCGCGGCGGCGATGTCGGTGGCCGAGGTGACGTCGAGCTTGATGCCCCGCATGTTCGGCACCCGACCGAGCGCCTCGAGGTCGGCCGCTTTCCGGGCCCCGGCGAAGACGAAATGCCCCTCGGCGGCCAGTGCCTCGGCAATGGCCCGCCCGATGCCGGTGCTGGCGCCGGTGACGAGCACGGCCTTTCCGGATCCGGACGGCTGGGCGGCAAGCGAGGGAGCGGTGATTGCCAGCGCGGCAAGGAGCAGTCGTTTCACGAAGACCTCGGGGTCGGTTCGAAGGGAACTGGTCGCCCTACGGCGGCCGTACGGTTGCCCTGGAAGGTAACGGGGCCAAATGTCTCAGTGTCCTCGAGCGAGGACAACCAGGGGCGGGAAGAGTGCGAGGCGTTGGTATCCAGATCTGAATCCGAATGCCGGTCTGGCGTCACGCTGGCGAGAAGAGGTCTCCGCCGCCTGGCGCGGTAACCCGCAGCCCGTCAACGATTTGGTCTTGCCTCGGCGCGAGCTTGGTCACCGGGCGCGACTCGGGTCGGTGAGCGACGTGCGGGCGGGAGCGAAGCGGTATGAAGCTCGCACCGGGGACGAACGGCAGGGCGGCTCCGCCAACAGGGCGGTCGACTCGGCGACGGGAGGTTCAAATGGCCACCGGAATCGCGCGGCAACTCAACATGGTCGGTCGGGTATGGAATCTGGTGAGGAGCTACGCCGATGGCTCACCCGCGCGAGGACTGCTGGAGGAGTTCGCGGGGCGGGTTGCCCGGCTCAACGTTCTCGCGGCCGCGCTCGCTTCCCGGGGCCAGTCGCTCTCCCGGGCCCAGACCGCCTTCGAGCACGCCGAGCGGGAGGTTCGGGTCTGGATGCTGGGACGGCCGGCGACGGCGATCCCGATACACCCGGTTCCCCGCGGCCGGCTGCCGACGCCGGTGGTGATCCGGACCGCCTGGAGCACGCTGGCGGCCGGCCGCCGCTTTGGCGCGGCACGGGCGCGCATGAGCGAGGTCGACCTCGAGGTGCTGGCCGATTTGCTGGCCCGCTACGACCTGGCGACGCGGACCCTGCTCCACCGGCGCCTCGAAACGGTGAGCGCGGAAGCGGAGCTGACCGCGGAACTCGACGCGACGAACGAGCTGCTGGCAGCGCTCGACGAGGCGATCTGCAGCCGGTTTCGAAGCGATCCGGGCCGGTTGATGGCGTGGGCCCAGGCCCGCCGACTCGGGCCGGGGCTCGGCCCGGAACTGCCGACGGCAGCGTAACGTCGCCTCCACCTTCTTGATCGAAGCCTCGGTCATCGAGGCTGGATCGCCGCTAGTCGGCTCGGAGGGCGCGAACCGGGTCGACCCGTCCGGCCCGCCAGCCAGGCATGACCGACGCGATCAGTCCGGCGAGGAGGAGCGCGCCGGTCGCGGCGAGGTAGCTTGGCAGGTCAGCGGGGGTGACCCCGTAAAGGAACCCGGCAATGCTCCGGGCGAGCAGCGCGGCGCCGGCAAGTCCACCGAGCGCTCCGACGATGACCGGCCGCATCCCGCCACCAACGACCTCGGCCACCACCCGGCTCGGGGTAGCGCCTAACGCCAGGCGCACGCCGAACTCGGCTTGCCTTCGAGCCACCGCGTAGGAGACCACACCATACACCCCGACCGCGCCCAGGGTCACGGCCATTACCGCGAAGAGGCTCAGGAGGAACCGAAGCCGGAGCGGCTCGGCGAGGCTCGTCTCGATGGCGGCCCCCAGATTGGTCGGCCGATCGATCGCGATTCGGGGGTCGAGGCCGCGGAGCGACCTGGTGATGGCGGCGAGCGCGGCGTCGGGATCCCCGGAGGCCCGAGCCACGACGTTGACGCCCGGCAACGCGAACGGCAGCTGCTCCATCGGCACGTACATGACGAGGGGGTTGTCGCCGGTGAGTCGAACCAGGCGCGCTTCTTCCGCGATCCCGACCACGGTCGTCCAAGTGGTGTCGCCGGTGACCCCGGTCCTGATCCGGCGGCCGATGGGATCTTGTCCGGGCCAGGCCAGGCGGGCGAAGCCTTCGCTGACGATAGTGACGGCCTGGCCGCCTTGCCGATCGGTCGGCTCGAACCCGCGGCCCCGCACGATGGCGATGCCGAGCGCGTCGAAGAAAGCCGGGCTGACCGGCCGGAACAGGCTATTGGGACGGTTAGGGCCGTCGAGGTCGGCGCGGCCCTCGATTTCGACGGGGCCCTGCCAGCCGCCATCGCGCACCGGGAGGCGGCTCACGACGGCGGCGTGAACGATGCCAGGGACGGCGCCTGCCCGCTCGACCGCGTCGCGGAAAAGCTGCCGGCGGACCTCGCCGGGCATCTCGGACTCCGAGGTCACCAAGGTGACGGCGACGACCCCGGTCGGGTCGAACCCCGGATCGATGGCCGCCAGCTTGGCCACGGAGCGGACGAACAGTGCCGACCCGGTCGCGAGGATCACCGCGAGGGCCACCTCCACGCCCACCAACACCGGGTGGGCTCGGCCCGGGCCGCGGCGGAGACCGGGAGACGACCGCTCCCCGGCGATCCCGGCCAAGCGCCCCTGGAGGAGGGCCCTGACCGGGAGCGCGGCGACGAGAAGTCCGACCGCGATCGAGAGCCCGAAGGCGATCAGGAACCCGGCCCAATCCATTCGGAGGAGGCCACCGAACGTGCCTAACGGCAGGCGGGCCACCAGCACGCCGAACAGCGAGGCCGCCAGCGTCGCGCCGAGGAGGCCCGCGAGGCTCGAGAGGACCAGCGACTCGGTCACGATTTGGCGAATCAACCGACCCCGTCCGGCGCCGAGGGCCACCCGGAGGGAGAGCTCGCCGGCGCGGTCGGTGGTCCGGGCGAGGATCAGGGCCGCGGTGTTGGCGCAGGCCATCAGGAGGACCATGGCGACCGCGCCGAGCAGGAGGAGCAGCACCGGTCGGGCATCGCCGTGGAGATACTGTCGCAAGGTCCTGACGTAGGCTCCCTTGGTCTTGTCCCAGGCCACGGGATATGTGAACCGCTCGCCCAGCGCCTTGGCCAGCGCGGCGATGTCGCCCGCGACCGCGGGCTCTCCGGCGGCTCGGCTCACCCGCCCGAGCAGGACCAGCCAGCCGTTGCCCTGGTAGTCGCTCGCCGCGGGGTCGAGCATGAGGGGCCGCCAGGCGCGGAATTCCGGGGCGGGGAAGTAGAACCCCCGCGGCATGACCCCGATCACGGTGGTCGGCTCGCCGCCCAGGACGATTCGCCGCCCGACGATATCGGGAGCGCCGCCGAGCTCGTTCTGCCACAGTTGGTGGCTGAGCACGATAGTCGGTTCGGCGCCGGGGCGGTCTTCGCCGGCTCGGAAGGTCCGGCCGAGCTGGGGGGCGGTTCCAAGCACGTCGAACAACTCGGCGGACACGACCCCGTGCATGACCGCGACACCGCCTTGGTCGGTTCGAAGGGTGGCGAGGTCGGTCGAGAACGCGGCCAACCGGTCAAACGCCTGGAGGCGTTCCTTGGCGAAATCGAACTCGACGCCCCGCCAGTTGTAGTCGCTCCAGAAGACTCGGAGGCCCGCTTCGTCTCGCACCGGCAGGGGGCGGAGCAGAAGACCCCGGGCGACGCTGGCGATCGCGACGGTGGCCCCGATCCCGATCGCCAGGGTGACGATTCCGAGCATGGCGCTGCCCGGCCGGCGAAGGAGGTGACGCAAAGTTCTCGCGGCGTCGGTCCGAGCATCGGCGATCCATCCGACGCCCCACGCGTCGCGGATGGTCTCCCGTTCCCGCGCGAGTCCCCCGAAGCGCCGCTGGGCTTCTCGGCGAGCCTCTTCGGGGGGAAGCCCCTGCTTCCGCAACTCGTCGGCCTGCATGGCGAGATGAAATCCGATTTCGCGGTCGAGCTCGCGTTCGAAACGTCCGGGGAACAGCGCGGCCTTGAGCCGGAACCACAGATCGGCGAGGCGGGGCATCGGGGCTCCTGGTCAGACGGTGGCGGTCATGACGCGAGCCACCCCGGCGGCGAGCCGTTCCCACTGGCTCGTCTCGTGGGCCAGCTGCCTCGCGCCCGCTCTGGTCAGCTCGTAGTAGCGTGCTTGGCGACCATTCTCGGTCTCCGCCCACCAGGAGCGGATCCATCCTTCCCGGGTCAGGCGATGGAGGGACGAGTAGAGGGAGCCCTGTTGGGCCCGGAGGGTGTCACCCGAGAGCCGCTGAATCCGCTCGGCGATGCCCCAACCGTGCATCGGCTCCAGGGAAAGCAACTTCAGGATCAGCATGTCGAGGGTGCCCCTGATGACCCAACTCTCGGTACCCATGGGCTTTCCTGTCGGTTACCGAGAGTAAGATACGTGCCGTGGCGAGAAAGGTTGCAACGGGCCGCGAAGGGTTGGCGGTCGGGGCGGGCTCCTTCGGTGGAGCGCTCGGGTCGGCGGCGGCCGCAGGCCTGCCGTCAACCACGCCGAGGTTGGGCCGAGGCCGCCAGCCGGGCATGCAGCCGGGCGAGCGGCATTCCCTTGCCCCCAGGGAGAATGTTCCAGCCGTTGAAGACCACGAGAAGGTCTCGTTCCTGGAAGGCCATCGGCAGCTGGCCGCCGAAACCGGACCCCGCCCAGATCAGCTTGGACGGGTCGGCCGGGTTGGGGTAGAGCCACCACTTGAGTCCGTACTGGGCGCCGCCCGGGCGGTTGCCCACCGGTACCGCCGGGGTGACCGATTGCTTGATCCAGTCGCTGGCGATGACCCGCCGGCCCTGCCAGACGCCGTCTTGCATGAACAGGTACCACAGTTTGGCCAGATCTTTGGCTTCGAGGTAGAGGCCGCCTTCGGTGTCGATCAGTCCGATCGGCGTCCGCTTCCAGAACCACTGGGCGATCCCGAGGGGTCCGAAGAGATGGCGAGCGGCGTACTCCTCGATGTCGACCCCGGTGGCCCGGCGGAAGATGTGAGCGAGGAGCTGGGTTTCGCCGCTGCTGTAGTTGAAGCTGGTGCCGGGCTCCCGGCCCATCGGGAGGTTGATGGTGTAGCTCACCCAGTCATGGCTGGCCTCCATGACCACGGCGTTGTTCCGCGGATCGATATACGGGAGATTCTCGTTCCAGTCGATTCCGCCGGTCATCGTGAGGAGGTGGCGGATGGTCATCCGGCGTTTCCGATCGTCGACGTTCTGGACCTTGGCTGGATCGAAGAATTGAAGGACCGGGGTGTCGATCCTGGGGAAGTCGCCGCGGGTCACCGCGGTGCCGATGACGATCGAGGTTATCGTCTTGGTGACCGACTGGAGGGTGTGCAGTTCGCCTCGCCGATAGGTCGGGTGCCACCAGGGATTGAAATAGTTGTACGGCCCGGTCAGGTCGCCGGCGTTGAGCGGGTTGTTGACCTTGGCGGAGTCGGCGTAGATCCGGTCGTAGTCCTGGGTGTACCGCTTGTCGACGACGATCCGACCGCGGTGGATGACCAGCATCCGATCGATGTATCCGTATTCGCCCCGGTTGATCTCGGCGTCGAGGCTGTCGAAGACCCGGTGGTTGATGCCGGTCGCGCCTCGGGGAGCTACCGGCCACTGAGCCGTCCGGGCCGCGCCCTGACTGGGTAGCGGCGCGGGCAGGGTTACCACGGCACCGCCGAGCGCCACCACTACGAGCCTGAAGCTGAACACGTTCGACCTCGGTCGTGGGAATTTCACGGTAGTCTCGCTCCGTTCCGGCGCCGGTGCAACCGCCGGGTTTCGCGGGCCTGGGCCGCCAGTCGATATTGCCCACCGGGCGTTCACCATCGACTGGGGGATCGGATGCGCGGTCTGGGTACCATCGGGTTGTTAGTGGCCACGCTGGGCCTCGCGGGTCCGGAGCGGCTTTGGGCGCAGACCGGTTGGGCGGAACGGGCCGCCCTCGCCGAGCGGCACCGGGTCGCCGAGATCGGTCACCGCCGGTTCACTCACGCCGAGTTCTGGCGGGCGGTCGACCCGATCGTGGCGAGTCCGGCCTTCGTCGTGACGGAGGTCGGGCGGTCGATGCAGGGGCGCCCGCTCAGGACGGTGCGATTCGGCCGGGGGCCGGTGTCCGTCTTGCTGTGGTCGCAGATGCATGGCGACGAGTCCACCGCGACCATGGCGCTCGCCGATCTCTTCGGCTTTCTGGCGGCGGCGGAACCCCATCCGCTTCGCGATCGGATCGCCAAGCAGCTCACGGTGACATTCCTGCCGCTGCTGAATCCCGACGGCGCCGAACTGTTCCAACGCGAGAATGCGGTGGGGATCGACATCAACCGCGACGCTCGGCGGCTGGCTTCCCCCGAAGCCCGGGCGCTGAAGGCGGTGCGCGACCAGATCCGGCCGCGGTTCGGATTCAACCTCCATGACCAGAATGCCAGGACCCGGGCCGGTGCCGGGCTCCAGGCAGCGATCGCGCTGCTCCCGCCGCCGGCCGGTCCCTCGCGGGGCTATGGCCCGGTCCGGTCGCGGGCCCGCCTAGTGGCCGGATGGCTCGCCGCCGACTTCGGGCACGCGGTTCCGGGCCGGATCGCCAAGTACGATGACAGCTTCAACCCGCGGGCCTTCGGCGACCTGATGCAGGCATGGGGAACCAGCACGGTCCTGATCGAAAGCGGCGCGCTCCCGGACGATCCGGACAAGCAGCGGCTCCGGTCGATCAACGCGGCGGCATTGCTAGGCGTGCTCGAGGCGATCGGGTCGGGCAGCTATCGGCGTGGCTCGCCCGCGGCATACGAGGCACTGCCGTTCAATCGCTCCGGCGCCTATGACCTGTTGGTGCTCGGTGGCGCCGTGGCCGTTCCGGGCGCGGAACCGCTTCGGGCGGACCTGGCGATCAACTATGACGATCCGGTCGGACGGACCGGCGGCCGGATTCGCGAGGTGGGCGATCTCGAGGCGATGGTGGCGCTCGATACCCTGCGGGCGGCCGGGCGCTTTCTCCACCCGGTGGCCGAAGCCGTGACCGGGCGTGGCGCGGGTAGCTGGCTTCGGATCGGGGCGCCGGCCGGCTTCGTCATTCGGGCCACGGCCGACTCGACGTCTACGGAGGTCGGGAGAATCCCATGAGACTCTTCATCGTTGCGCTGTCACTCGCCGTGGTGCCGGTGGCGGCCGCTCGCGGGCAATCGGCCGCCGACCGACGTTCGGCCGCCGAAGTGCGGGCTTTGTTCGAGGAGTTCAACGCCGCCTGGGAGCGCCGGGATCGAGACTTCGTGGCGGGATTCTATTCGCCGGACTCGACGGGTGTCTACTTCTTCGAGCGGCGCCAGCTGGTCGGCTGGGCCCAGGTCGACTCTCTCTACCGCACCATGTTTCGGAGCGCCGCCCGGGGGAAGGTCAACTCGCGGTTCGAGGTGCTCGACGTGGGAGCGGCCGGCAACTTGGCCTGGCTCGCGGCTAACTTCCGCTTGGAGGTGGTCGAGCCAGCCGGGGACACGACGGTCGACGAAGGCCGCCAGACCGTGGTGTTCGAACGGCGGGCGGGTCGATGGCGGGTGGTCCACCGCCACACCTCGTTCCAGGCCCCTCCCGGTCCGCAACGGCGGGTGCCCCTCCACACTGGCGCCGGTCCGCTGTGGTCGCCGGCCGACGACACCACCGGTGGGCCCGCGGCCCGGACAATCCGGCAGCTTCGGGTGGCATCGAACGAAGCCATCGCTCGGCACGACACGGCGGGGATCGCGGCCAGCTTCGCTCCGAACGTGGTGGTGGTGTCGTCCATCTCGTCCGTGACCGTCGGTCGGGACGCCAACGCCCGGGCGTTCGCGGCGCTCTTCGCCGAGCGGCCGGACGTGGTCTTTCGGCGGACCCCGGAGGTAGTCGCGGTCGAGCCCAAGTGGGCGATGGCGGCCGAGCGGGGGAATTGGACCGGGCGGTGGACTGCCCCCGACGGGGTGGTGTCGATCGGGGGGAGCTACTTCGCCAAGTGGCGCGAGCGCGACGGTAGCTGGCGAATCGAAAGCGAGACCTTCGTCCCCGAGCGATGCACCGGGAGCCGCTATTGTGACGAGGTCCCCCGCTGAGGGGCTGCCACCCTCACGCCAAACGGGTTGACGTCCGCCGGTCGGCGTGGGCCACCGGCACCGGTACCTCGAGCGGCCGGAAATACCCGGGGATCCCGAGCGCCGCCCCGGCGCCGGTGAACGCGGCTCTGGCTACATTCGGAACAAGTAGCTCGCTTTGAGGAAGAATCCGTCGGTGGTTCGGCTCAAGTTGGCGAACCGGAAGCGTCGCTCGTCGCGGAACCCCCCGCCGTAGCCTGCGAAAAACACGGTGCCCGGGGTTGGCTGGTAGGCGAAGAGCACGTCGGCGCGGAGGCTGTTGCTCCGGCGGGCCAGCGCGAGGCTCCGCTTGAAAACGCTGTCGACCGGATCCCAAATGAGGATGGGGTCGTCGGTCCGACCATCGTCGCGGAGCGAGTCGCGTTGGGTCGAGCGATACTCGCCCACCAGGCGCACGAAGAACGAACGGGTCGCCTGGTACTCGAGCTTGAGTCGGGGGACGTGCCCGACCGAGACGATGCTGCCGTCGGTTCGCCGCCGATACTGGGTCAGCACGTACGTCCCATCGGCCCGGAGTTTCTCGGTGGGGCGGAATTGCAGCGTCGAATTGATGAAGAGAATTCGGGCCGGAGACCACTCGTCGTAGTTGACGTCGTTCCCCAAATAGGTGTTGAACTGCAGCGACACCGGCCCGAGCCAGGGGGTGGTGAGGTTGACGTTCGGACCGATGTTGAAGATGCGGGGGCCCCCCGGATAGGGGGCGACGGTGTCGACGACGCCGCCAGGGCCGCGCCGCTCGAGCGCGTAGTCGCGATAGATCCGCCGATCGTAGCCGAACCACTCCACCCAGTTGAAGACCGAAAGGGTCCAGCCGCCCCGGAACGCCAGGCTGCCGCTCAAGAAGAACTGGCGGTCGAGGGCAGTCTGGCCACTGGTGAAATCGCTGAAGATCCAGCGGATGTTGTAGGCCGGTCGGATGGTGGCTCGAGCGAGGAACGCCCCGGGCTTGCCGTAGGTCGTGAAGCCGATGCCGCCGGCGGTGTTCACCGCGTCGGGGACCTGAATGAAGCCGGCGGCGGCGTTGAACCGGTCGCTGGTCCCCTCGAATCCGAGATTGAAGCTGGTGTGCCGGCCATCTCGGCGGAGATCGAACTCCCAGAGCGGTGCCACCGTCGTTTCGCCGCCCTCGCGGGTGACGCTGCCGGCGAGCTGGCCGGAGAAGACGAATCCGCTCTTCGAAACGAGTCGAACGTCCACTCCGCCGACCTGATTCGAGAAGCCCGGCTCGGTCCGGCTGGTAAAGACGGCTCCGGCCCGAGATCCGCCGCCCAGGTTCTTGAGGGCCCGCCCCACGGCGAAGACCGGGTGGGCCCGACCGCCGCGCGACGTTTCCCGGCCGTCGAGGGCGAACAACGAGGCGACTGTGGTGGCACCGACCTTTCCGGTCAACTTGGTGGCGGCGATCGGGGCCGCGATTCGGCGGGAGTAGATCAACTGGTTCGGCGTGGCGAACTGCTCGATGCCCTCGAGGAAGAAGGGACGCTTCTCCGGGAAGAACAGGGCGCGGCGAGGGTCGGTGAGGAGCTGGCTCGCGTCGGCTTCGACCTGGGAGAAGTCCGGATTGAAGGTCCCGTTGAGGGTCAGGTTGGGGCTTACTCCCCACCGCACGTTGCCACCGAATTCCGCGGCACGATCGTAGGACCATCCCCGGGCGCCCGGGCTACCGGCTGCGATCGCGGTCACGACCGGGTTCAGGTCCATGACCAGGCCCCGCCGAAGATCGGTGAGCCCCACCAAGGCGCCCGATTGGCCGAGAAAACTCGGCGCCGCCCGTTGAGCGGGGACCCAGGAATCTTCCTGGCCGCTGGCCTGAACCCGGCGGATCACATGGATTCCCCATGTCTGCGTGGTGGCCTTCTGGTACCGCAGCGTCTTGAACGGAATGCGGATCTCGATCTCGAAGCCAGCGTCGGTCAGTCGGCCCCGCGAGTCGTAGACGAAGTCGGGGCTCAGGTCGGCCCTCTCCCCGCCGGCACCGCCGCGACCCTGCTCGGCAAGGGTGCCATCCTGTTGGACGCCGAGCGGGTTGACTCCGAACACGAGCGCTTGATGGCCGTCGTGGTAGGTCCCGAGGTAGAAGTCGATCCGGTCCTCTGCGCCGAGGCGGTCGCGATTGGCCAAGGTGGCCCGGACCGAGCCGGGAACGGCGGACGCTTTGACGCCAAGATGGAGCGCGGTGGGCGAGTACCAGACCAGGATCTCGGTTTCTTGCTCGGCCGGCCGTCCGTCCGCTGGCGAGAATTGAGAGAACCCGGTGAGTCGCGCGGCCTGGTGCCAAACCGGTTCGTCGAGAACGCCGTCGACGGCGGTCGCCGCCTCGAGGCGCGGAATCGGGACGTTGGTTCGGTTGTCTCTGCCGGCGAAAACGAGGGTGGTATCGGCAGCAGGCAGGGCGGCGATCAGAAGCGCGAGCACTGGATCCGGGGGAACGGGTGTCGTGGGTCTCGGTTCGGGGAGTCCCCGACAGACGAATGATAACGGAATGGCCCGGTGGGCGACGGGCTGGCTCGAGCGCAGGTTCGTTCCACCCTGGGGAGACCCAGGCCGAGACGGTCTCCTGGTATGGGGCGGGTCGGCCGGGGTAGGCTCGCCTAACGAGCAGGCATCGGCGACCGGATCAGATCGGCGACCACCGGGAGGTGGTCCGTCCGCGCTGGCCGATCGAGGCCCAGGGCCGCGGCCGCCCCGGGGACGAGGTCGTCGGGATGAAAGGTGAAGGACCGGGCGATGGCGAGCCGCGAAGGCGAGACCAGCAGGAAATCGAGCCGCCCCGGAGGAAACGGAGTCGGTGCGAACCAGGTGGCGTTCGACGCCCGGTCCAGTCGGGGAGCCGGTGCCAAGGCGAGATCGGCGCGGCCGATCGGATCGAGTCCGCGACGGAGCACCTCGAGCGGCCGGCGGGAGCCGACCAGGTTGAGATCGCCGCCGATGACCACCGCGTCGACCGGATTGGTTTCGATGGCCCGCGCGACCGCGTCGCGAAGGGCGAGGGCCGTCATTCGGCGGGCGCGTTCCTCGGCACCCTGAAAGCCACCGCAACAGATCAGGTCGACCGGGACCGCCAGGATCTCGAGGCCCATCGCTTCGATCACGGCGCCCATGGTTGGGGCATCGTCGGACGGGGCCCCGCGGATGTCGGCCTCCATCTGGCGGCTCATCGGAAGGCCGAGGAGGTGCCGCAGCGAATCGGGATAGGCCACCCTCGTCAAGGCGGGGTGGAAGGCGATCGGGTAGATGCTGGCCACGGCGGTCCGCTGCCGTCCGCCGCCGGTTCCGAGGAGTACTCTCCAGCGGTCTCGACCGGGCAACAGCGCGAGCAGCCAGGCGGTGTCGATCGCCGGGTTCAGCTCGTCGAAGAGGACCAGGTCCGGGTCGAGGGCGGCCAGGGTTCGCCGGAACCCCTCCGGCTCGAGGAGAGGCCCATCGTCTCCGACGTTCCAGGTGACCGCGCGGAGCGCGCCCGGACTCTTCGCCAACTCGGCAACGGCGGCGCGATGGACTCGAGCGGGCGCGGACGGGAGGGCGGCGGCGATGACGGGCGTGGCGCGCCGGACGGTCCCGTTGCTGTCGAGCGCGGAAAGCCGAATCGAGATCCGATCGCCGATCGGGGGGCCGTCGGCCGGACGCCTGGCCAACCGAATCTCGAACTGCCGGTCGGAGGAGGTTGGGGCATACCAGAATCCGGCGCCGTAGCTGTCCCGCCACTCGCCGTTAGGCAGGGTCCGAACTCGGATCCCTTGCCAGCGGCCGTTGGGCGCGCGATACGAGTGCTCGACCACCCGATCGACCCCCTCCATCCCGTCGACCACCGCGCCGGTTTCGGTTCGACCGTCGCCGTCGAGCGCCAGCCGAAGGGTGCCCGGCATCGCCTGGAGGTTGATGGTGTCGGCCACGGTGAGGTGGAGGTAGAGGGCGGAGTCGTCGTGACGAATCCGGATGGCCGCGGGGGAGTGGGGGAGATCGTCGACGGCGGACGCCTGCCACCGGGCGCCAACGGCGGCCCAGTCGGTCCACTCGCCATCGATGCGAACCGCCGGCCCGGCAGCCGGGTCGACCGCGCCGGGCGCCGATCCGGCGCAGGCGGCCGCGCCGAGTAGTAGCGAGAGTTGGCAGCGTCGGAGCATGGGCGGCAAGGTTAGCCCTGGGACGACTCGCCCTGCAAGCGTTACGGCTCGCCCCGTCGATGCCTTCGGCGCCCGATCGTCGTGACGGTTCGCCGAGCGAGCGGGAAAGAAAAAGCGCCTCGGGGAGACTACATTAGTGACGGAAGCGACATTTTCCCGAACGGAGGAATCGATGGTCACGTCTCTCCTGGCGGCATTCCTGCACGGGGCCGAGGTGGCGCCGGCCAGCCCGGCGGATACGGTGTTCGCCTTCGTCGGGGCGACCGTGGTCGACGGCCGGGGCGGGTTGCCGATGCCGGACGCGGTGGTGGTGGTCGAGGGAAACCGGATCCGGGCCGTGGGCCCCCGCGGTCAGGTCGCGATTCCGCGGGGGGCACACCGGGTGGATCTGGCGGGGAAGTTCCTGTCGCCGGGGTTCATCGACGTTCACGCGCACGTCACGCTAGGTCCGGTCGAGTTCGACCGGACCAAGCGTCCGCCGGCCCTGGTCGCCCGGACGGACCCGGGGGGCGCCGAACGCCACCTCGCGATGTTGCTGGCGGCCGGGATCACCACCATCCGCGATCCGGGCGGGGTAGCGGAGCGGGTGGTGGCGGTGCGGGACTCGGTGGCTCGGGGCGAACTGGTCGGTCCTCGGATGGTCGTGGCCGGTGAGGTGATCGATCGGGTCGCGTTCGAGGGCCTCACCCGGGCGGTCACCACGCCCGAGGAGATCCGTCGAGAGGTGCGGCGACAGGCCGCGATCGGAGTCGACATCATCAAGCTGTATTCGTCGCTCGAGCCCGCGCTCGTCGAGGCCGGCATCGACGAGGCCCATCGACTCGGCTTGCCGGCGATCGGCCACGTCATGGCAACGACCTGGACCGAAGCGGCTGGGTTGGGTCTCGACGGGATCGTCCATATCCTCGGTTGGTCGCCCGATCTCCTACCCGAATCCAAGCGGCCGGCCTACCGGGCGATGATGGCCGGGTCGCAGTTCATGTACGGGTGGTTGGAGCTGGTGGACCTCGACGGCCTCGAGATGCGACGGGCGATCGACCTGATCGCGGCGCGCGGGGTGACGCTCGATCCCACCCTGGTGGTGTTCGAACGAGCGGTCCGCGGCGACGACCCCGCGGTGATCCGCGCGGCAACGTTAGGCATGGCATCGCCGGCCCTCCGGAAGAACTGGGAGTCCTTCTTCACCTTCAATATCGGCTGGACCGCGGACGACTATCGCCGAGCCCGGGCGGCGTGGCCCCGGGCGCTGGCGCTGACCAAGCGGCTCCATGACCGCGGGGTACTCCTCGCGGCCGGGACCGACGCCAACAACCCCTGGGTGGTGCCGGGAGAGAGCTACCATCGGGAGTTGGAGCTCTTGGTCGAATCCGGCATCCCGCCGCATGAGGTCCTCACCCTGGCGACCCGCAACGGCGCCCGGATGATCGGGCTGGACGGCGAAACCGGGACGGTGGCCGTGGGCAAGCGGGCCGACCTGGTGGTCCTTCGCCAAGATCCGACCCAGTCGATCGGGGCCACCCGGTCGATCGAGTGGGTGATGGCCTCTGGCCGGCGACACCTGCCGGACCGGCTGCTCGCTCCCTGGCGCCGGTAACCCGACACCGATAGCCCGACACCCCGGCCGTTTCAGCGCCCGCCCCGCCCCCGGCCGGACACAATTCCAACCCGGAATTCGTCAGGATAGTCGACACTGATCGATGGGCGGCTGGTCGCCCCTGGGGCTCAGGCCGTGACCCGGCGCGGTCTTCCGGTATTTCGGGGCGAAGCCCGTCAGCCGCGGGGCAATTCACAGGTCAGGGGTAGCTCGAAGTCGGCGGAGGATTGGGCGGATGGAGAGGCAAAGGCGGCCGTCATGAGGAAGGTGGCGATTGTCGACGGTGAACCCGCGGCCCGACAGCGGTTGGCGGCCACCCTTACCCGCATTCATCCGGACTTGGCAATCGTGGTCGAGTCCGGCAACGGGCTCGAAGCGATCTCGCGGCTTCGGGAGACCCCGGTGGACGTTGCTTTCGTGGACGTTGGAGCACCAGGTACCAATCCGGACGCCGTGCGGGCGCTGGCCCGGCTCGATCCGATGCCGCCCGTGGTATTCTTGGCGACTTCCGACAGCCCCGCGGCCAGGGTTCTGGCGGACACCGCGGTGGACTACCTGCTCGAGCCGGTCGACGCCGATCGACTCGCGGCGACGGTGGCTCGGCTTCGCCAGGCTCGCGCTCCAGCGCCGCCGGCCGACCGGCTGTTTGCGCTTGCCGACCAGCTCGCCGCCGCTGGGTCCAACGGCTCGGCCAAACCGCGCTTCCGCGACCGACTCGCGATTGGCAAGGGCAGTAACGGGCAGTCGGTGCCGATCGACGAGGTCGAGCGGTTCGAGTCGGCCCGCAACTACGTCAAGGTGATCACCACCACCGGAGCGACCCAGCTGATCCGATCGACCCTCCACGAGATCGAGAGCTCGGTAGATCCGCTCCGGTTCGTCCGGATTCACCGGACGACGGTGGTCAACGTGGCGAGGGTCGCCAAGGTCGAGCCGTGGTTCTCGGGGGACATGGTGATCACGCTCGCCTCGGGGGCGAAGGTCCGCCTCAGTCGCTCTCATCGAGAGGCCTACTACCGAGTGGCCGGGCGGCCGGCGTAACCGCCCGGTCTCGGGGCGCGGTCGGCCCCGTCAGGGCTGTTGCCGCGCATCCGCCATCTGGGTCGCTCGACCGGGGCGCACGTTCGGGCCCGGTTGGGCCTCGAGGCGGGCCTCAGTCCCCTGGCATTTCGAGCTCTGCCAAAGGGTCAATTCGGAGTTAGCCGGGCGACCCTGGTCGGATGGATGGCCGGGGAGGCGCCGTAGGCGATCCAGACGTCGCCACGCCCTGGGTCGATGGCGAGATGACGCATGGTGGCGCCGCGGGTGAGGACCGGGTAGGCGGTGAAGCGCTCGGTCCGCGGCGAGAAGCGGTACACGACATCGGGGGCCGCGGTGCCGATGGCCCAATCGGTTGGGCCCAGAGCGACTCGACACGGTATGGTCAGCGGGTGAGGTAGAGACCCCGGGCCGAGGTACTGGCTCCCGGTTCAAGGGCGGGGCTGAGGGGCTGAGGCGAGGTCGTCGCAGTTCGGGGGGGGGCTGCCTAACGTGAGGGCCACCGGCGTCGTGCCATGACGGCGGATTCCGGGGGTCTTCAGGATCGATTCATGGCCGCCGTCCGATCTTTGGGGACGACGGCGACCGCCCGGGCGCATGCGGATCGCCGCCCAACCACGGGGGTTTCCATGACCGGGACAGTCACCCATCCGCCAGTTCTTCTACCGATCGCCATTCCTGTCGGGGAGCGATCGCTTCCCGGGGTGCTCGGCCTACCCGCCACACCGGTCGGGGTGGTGGTCTTCGCCCATGGCTGCGGGAGTACTCACACCAGTCCCCGCAACGCCATGGTGGCCCGAGTGCTCGAGCATCGGGGCTTTGCGACCGTTCGGTTCGACCTCCTGGTCCCCGATGAAGCCGCCGATCGAGAGAACATGTTCGACATCGAGCTGTTGGCCGGCCGGCTGGGGGCGGTGCTCGACTGGGTCGCCGGGCGGCCCGAGATTGCTGGCTTGCCCGTCGGCTTGTTCGGGGCGAGTACCGGAGCGGCCGCGGCGCTGGCCGCCGCGGCAAGGTGGCCGGGCAAGGTGGCGGCGGTTGTCTCCCGAGGCGGTCGCCCCGACCTCGCCTCGCCGTGGCTCGAGTCGGTCCGCGCGCCCACCTTGTTGCTGGTCGGGGGGCTCGACGAGGAGGTGTTGGTCCTGAACGAGGCGGCCGCGGGCGAATTCCGCTGTCACCATCAGGTCGCGGTGGTTCGTGGCGCAACCCACCTGTTCGAAGAGCCCGGCACCCTGGCCGAAGTGGCCCGCCAGGCTGCCGACTGGTTCGTGGAGTTCGGGTCGAACCGGGAGGCCCCGAGCATGGCGGCGCCTGAGCCTTCATGAAATTCGCCGGTATGGGGGCGAAAGTCGTGGGACGGCGGCATCCTCGTCTCGGGCAACCGTGGCCCTCCATCCTGAGGCAGGGTCCTGGGCGGATTTGATCGCCGAGGCCGGCCCGGGCGAAGTTGGCTTCAGGCACCAAGGAAGTCGGTGCGTCTCTTTCGCCGCGAGGTCGACGATGTCATCCAGAAAGGCGCCAGCCAGCAAAAGCACGCCCGCGGCCTCCCCGGACGGGTACCACGCGTTGGTAGCCGAGCGGGCCTACTTCATTTGGATGGGGCGAAACGCCCCTTCCGGCGATCCGGAGGCGGACTGGCTCGAGGCCGAGCGCCAACTCCGGAGCGAAGCTGCCCCGGCCAAGAAGCGGGTTGGCGGCGGGCCAAAGAAGCGAGTGAAGAAGTCGGAATAGTGCTCGGGTCAACGCAGTTCAGTCAGCGAGGGGAGCCTCATGGTGAGTCGAACGACGGCCCAGCGGGCCAAGAAGGCGATCGGGCGGGTCGCGGAGAGGACCAAAGCCGCCGTGGCGAAAGCCAAGCTGGTGGGCGCGGAGGCCGGGTTGGTGGCGAAGCGCGCCAAGTATCGGCTCAAGACCTCGAAGAAGGCACGAGCGGCTGTCGTCGCCGCGGCGGCGGTGACCGCCGTCGCGCTCGGCGTTGCGGCGGTGAAGAAGGCTCGCAAGCGTCGCTGAGCCCCAGGCGCTCCAAGGCCCGGCGGTAGAGCGGTCGCCAACCCCGAAGTGGGCGGGCGGTGGCTCAATCTGGTGAGCGGACTGGTGCTGCTCGGGCTGGGGCTGGTGCTGCTCCTCCGGCCCTCATGGCTCCGCTGACGGCGGCTCGCCGACCGAGTTGCTCAGGTCGGAGGCATCGCCAACTCGCTCCAGCGGCGGAAGGACAAGGACCAAAATCGGGGTCTCGGACCGGCGGATGACCGCGTCCGTCGTTCTCCCGAACAGGCCCTGGGGTGGCACCCGGCTCCGTGGCCTCAGGACTACCACATCAGCGCCGCACTTCTTGGCTTCAGCCACCACTGTCGCGGCCACGTCAGATCCCGCCGCGACTCGAGCGCCAACTCGGACCCCTTGGGCCCGGAGACGATCGGCGATCCGGTCGAGCCGGGTCAGGGCGTCGTGGCGACGCTCCGCCGTGCGGGGCAACTCGAATTCCGGCGGGACGACGGTGAACAGGGTCACATGGGCCTGGCTCAGGACGGCGAAGTCGGCCAGTCCGGACACCGCGGGCTCGAGGTCGCTGCCGAGGTCGAGGGCCGCGAGGATTCTCTCGCAGCCGACCGGCTCACAGGGGACTGTCGAGCCGCCGCAGGGCTTGACCAGCAGGATTGGCGCCTTGGTGCAGCTAGCCAGCCGCTCGGCAATGCTGCGGCGCCCGGCCGGGCCGGGATCTCCCTCGCCTCGAGTCGCCATGACCACGAGGGTCGTCATGTCGCTGCCCGCCGCATTCCGGAGCGCGTCGACCACCGATCCCTCGCGGATCTCGAAGTCCGCGGCCGGCCCATCGCCGTGGGCGATGGCTTTGGCCGCCTCGCCGAGGTAGGCCCGAGCGGCCGCAGGATCCTCGTCGCCGGGCCGGACGTGGAGCAGGCGGAGGCCCCCGCGAGCGCTCTTGGCCAAGCGGCGGGCGGTCGGAATCGCCGCTTCCGCGAGCCGAGACCCGTCGAGAGGGACGAGAATTGAGCCAATCATCTGGGACGCCTCGCTACTCATGGCCGCGGACCAGGTAGAATGATCGCAAAGTGCGGCTGAAGGTCTCGTGAAGGTAGCGACAAGAAGGCCCGGCGGGAGTCGAATCGACTCCATCGGAGGTGCTTTCATCCGGACGTCAACGTTGCCTCACGGTCTTCGGCGGAGATTCGACGGACCCTGGCAATCGAAAGGAGCGGCATGATGAGCGAACCGTGTTGGCGGGATCGAATCGAGGCGGGGCAAGAGCTCGGGCGGCTGCTCGCGGTTCACCGAGGGACCGGCGCGGTGGTGCTCGGCATTCCCCGGGGCGGCGTGGTCGTCGCGGCCGAGGTGGCCCGAATGCTTGCCGCCGATCTCGACGTGGTCGTGGCGAAGAAGCTCGGTGCCCCGGGACAGCAGGAGCTGGCCATCGGCGCGGTCGCCACCGGGGGGAGCCGGTATCTCAACGACGAGCTGATCAGCGCCCTCCGGGTCTCGGCCTCGTACCTGGCGGAGGCAACCGAGGTCCGGGCCCGGGAAGCTAAGGAGCGGGAGGAGCGGATCCGACGGCACCGATCCGCGGTTCCGCTCGAGGGTCGCACGGCGATCATCGTCGACGATGGACTCGCCACGGGTGCGACGGCGTTGGCGGCGGTGCGCTCGGTCGTGGCGCGACAGGCTAGGCGGGTCATCGTGGCCGCACCGGTCGCCTCGACCCAGGCCTGCGAGCTATTGCGCCGGGAGGCGGAGGTCGTCTGCCTCCACGAGCTTGCCAGTCTGGTGGCTATCGGATTCTACTATCGAGATTTCCTGGCGGTGGAGGAAAGCCGCGTGGTGGAGTTATTGTCCGAGGCGGGTCGGCGTTCGCCGCCCTCGACCCCCGTTGGCGAGGCGATCGCCGATCGGCTCGTAACGGGGGGGGGACATTGAGCGCTGCGACGCAGCATACCACCGGTTCGATCGCCGCGATGCTCGGTGCCGAGTTGATCGGACCGGCGGAGTTGGCGGTGACCGGGCTCGCCACGATCGACCAGGCCGAGCCTGGGCATTTGACCTTCATTCGATCGGCGACCTACGCGGATCGGTGGCCCGGGAGCCGGGCGACCGCGACGTTCGTTTCCCGTGGGATCGACCTTCCGGCCCATCCCGCCGCGGGTCGGGCGGTGCTGGTCGTCCCGGACGCCGAAGCGGCGATCCAAGACCTCATCCCTGCTTTTTCTCCTCCGGCCCCGCAATATCCGGCGGGGGTTCACCCCACCGCCGTGGTCGATGGGTCGGCCCGGGTGGCGGCTGACGCGTGGATCGGGCCGTACTCGGTGGTCGGGCCGGGGACGGTCGTCGAAGAGGGGGCCGTGCTGGTGGCTCAGGTCTACCTCGGTGCGGCTGCGAGGGTCGGGGCGGGTACGGTGCTCCACCCCGGGGTGCGGCTCCTCGATCGGAGCGAAATCGGAGCGCGCTGTCTGCTGTGGCCGAACGTGGTGGTGGGGGCGGACGGGTTCGGATTTCGGCCCAGCGCGGATGGGCAGTGGCTCGAGAAGGTCCCTCACATCGGACGGGTGGTGGTGGAGGACGACGTCGAGATCGGGGCCAACACGTCGATCGATCGGGGCAAGTTCGGGGCGACCCGGATCGGGGCGGGCAGCAAGATCGACAACCATTGCCAGATTGCCCACAACTGCGTCATCGGTCGATCGGTGATCGTTTGTGGGATGACGGGGATCGCGGGCTCGGTGTCGATTCATGACGGGGCGGTGATCGCCGGTCACGTCGGCATTGCGGATCACGTCGTGATCGGCGCCGGCGCGGTGGTCGCGGCCAAGGCGGGAGTGATTGCCGACGTGCCGGCTGGAGCAACGGTGTTCGGGACCCCGGCGGGGCCCCATCGGGAGCAGATGCGGAGTTTCGCGGCCTTACGCCGGCTGCCGGACGCGCTGCGCCGCCTGGAGCAACTCGAGCGGATGGTGCTGCCCCTGTCGGCCGAGGAGGATCGTTAGGCGTCCCCTGCTCGAAGGCGACCGGGGGGCGGGCCTCGGGATCAGGGCACGACGTGGGTCACCAGCACCGGGACCTCCGCGGCGCGGATGATCTTGTCGGCGACGCTCCCGAGCACCACCCGGGCGACCCCTTCCGGGGCGCGGGTGGCGAGCGCGGCCAAGTCGTAGTTCCCGGTGGCCAACTCGGTCAGGATCGCCTCGGCGGGGTTCGAGCCGTGATGGACCCGGAACGACGACCGCATTCCCTCGGATCGCAGGGTCTCGACCAGTCCACTCAGTCGGCTCTCCGCCTCGGCGCGGAGCCGCTGGGTATAGTCGGTCGGAAGGGTTACGGCACCCTCGGCGCCAAGTCCCATGCTGACGAAAGGTGCCTGCACCACGACGTGCAGGAGGGTGATTTCCGCGTCGAGCAACCGGGCGATCGGGGTGACGGCGGCGAGGACCGAGTCGGAGCCGGCCGACAGGTCGAGGGTCACCAGAATTCGGCGCCACGAGGCGGGTTCGGAGGTGACCTCGGGACGCAGCAGCAGCGTGGGAACGGTGGTGTCCTTGAGAAGCCCGTCGGCAACGCTGCCGAGCCAGAACCGGCTCCAGGGACCGCGGCCGTGGGTCGTCATGACCACGAGGTCAGGTCGGGCTCGCCGAAGCCAGCCTGCGAGGGTGGGTGCCGGCTGTCCCTCGAGCAGCTCGAATTGGACGGGCCGTCCGCCCACCATGCCAAGGGACTGGGCTTCTTGCTCGAGCCAGGCGAGTTGGGCCTCGCGTTCGGACTCGGCGTGGGGATCTTCGCTGAAGAACCGCTGGTCGTACCGCGACCGATACACGCTCACGAGCGTCAGCCACGCCCCGGCTCGGTCGGCGAGGGCGGTGGCCACGGGTAGGGCCCGGCGGGCAAACCCGGACCCATCGAGGGGGACCACGACGCGGTTCATGCCGGGTAGCATAGCTGGTTAGACCTGAAGCGAGGCTCAAGCCACCGTGAATCTTCGATGAGGTCGGACGGACCGGCGTGGCGCCGCGACGTCAGACTATGACCGGGAGAAACTCCAGGAGCGGCTGGCGAAGCTCGCTGGTGCCTACTTCCGCTCCAACACCATCACCTGCGCGATCTCCTGGCCGGCGACGCTGATGGAGCGGTTCTGGGTCAGGGTCTTCTTGTCGGCGGACAACGACATCCGATCGACGATGGTGGCCGTGCCCCCGCCCGTTTCGACCGACGTCGTGATGACCAGGACATCGCCATCCCAGGCCAATACGCTGACGAAATCGCCCTGAGGGGTTGGATTGGTGTGGGACTTCCCGTCGATGGCCATGGTGAGAGTGACCGCCTGCTCGCCCTCCGCTCCGCCGATGGTCCGCTTGACCACCAACTTCGGCTCCTGGTGATCGAACACGTCGGTCCGCGAGGTCGGGCCGGGCATCGGGCCGAAGTTGCTCTTGTCGACCACCAGCGCGTAGGTACCGGAGAAGTTCGGCTTGGACTGGGCAATGACTGTTGTCGCGGCCGCGGCGATCGCGACGACCCCGATCACGGCCGAACGGAACCTGAACGGCATTGTCACTCCTTGGTGAGGGTGCGCGCGGCCCGGCAATCTGGAGGGATCGCGGCCGTTTGTCGACCCGACCGCCCTCACGAGACGGAGGTGGGGTCGGGAGGCCCGCGGTCGCTCCGGCTTCTGGACGCCGCGAATCCCCGGCCGGGACCCCGGCGTAAGGCCAGGATCGGATTTCGGGCTACATTGGCCGGGGCGGCGCCGCGCGCTAGGTTTGCCGGCGGTGGAATTTCACTCGTTCGAGGGGGCGACATGCGGGCATTATGGCTGGGTGTCGGGCTGTCGATGGCGGCGGCGCCGATGATGGGGCAAGACGCGGATCGGAGCGTCAAGGGCGGGATCGCGGTGGATGGATGGAAGGGCCGGGTCGATCGGGCGGCGATCGCCCGCGGCAAGACGATCGCGGACTCGCGGTTCGGACAGGAGGGATCGGCGTTGCGGCTGTCGGTTGGACCGGCGGGGATCTTCTGGAACCCGAGCCACCAGGCCAAGGGCGACTACCTGGTGAAGGCTACCTTCAAGGAGCACAAGATGCGGAGCAGCCATCCGCACTCCTACGGGATCTTCATCGGCGGAGCCGACCTCGAGTCGGAGACCGAGACGTTGATGTACTGTATCGTCTACGGTAACGGGACCTACTCGGTGAAGACGTTCCACGGCGCCAACGTGGTGACGCTGGTCGATCGGGCGGCCCACCCGGCCCTCCAGCCAGCCAACGCCGAGGGCGAGGCGACCAACGAGATCGGGTGGCGGGTGCAGGGCGGCAAGGCCGCCTGCGTGGTCAACGGCACCGAGGTGAAGTCCTTCGACCGTGCCGAAGTGGTCGCCGCGGACAAGCTGAAGAGTCTCGACGGCGGCTACGGCATCCGGGTGAGCCATAACCTCGAACTGACGGTGACCGGGCTCTCCGCCGGCAAGCCCTGACCGGGTCGGTCCCCCCGGGGCGTCGGGAGCCCCGGGGGATGCGCCGTCGTGGCCGCGGGCCGCCGATGCTATTTTTCGGCCATGACCACGATCCGCCAGGCTGATTTCATCCAGTCGATCGCCGACGCCCTCCAGCACATCTCCTACTATCACCCCCTCGATTACATCACCGCCCTCGCCCAAGCCTACCAGCTGGAGCAGAGTCCGGCGGCCAAGGATGCGATCGCCCAGATCCTCACCAACTCGCGAATGTGCGCCGAGGGGCACCGGCCGATTTGCCAGGACACCGGGATCGTGGTGGTGTTCCTGAAGGTGGGCATGGGCGTTCGGTGGGATGCCTCGATGTCGATCCAGGAGATGGTCGACGAGGGAGTGCGGCGCGCCTATCTGCTCCCGGAGAACGTGCTTCGGGCCTCGATCGTCGCCGATCCGGCGTTCGCTCGGAAAAACACCAAGGACAACACGCCCGCTGTCGTCCACGTCGAGATCGTCCCCGGCGAGACGGTCGAGGTCAAGCTTGCCGCCAAGGGTGGCGGATCGGAAAACAAGTCGAAGTTCGCGATGCTCAATCCGAGCGATTCGATCGTCGATTGGGTGCTCAAGACGGTGCCGCTGATGGGTGCGGGGTGGTGTCCGCCGGGGATGTTGGGCATCGGTATCGGCGGGTCGGCGGAGAAGGCCATGCTGATGGCGAAGGAATCGCTGATGGAACCCATCGACATGACCCAGCTCAAGGCCCGAGGCCCGGCGAGCAAGCTCGAGGAGCTTCGGATCGAGCTGTGCGACAAGATCAACGCCTTGGGGATCGGCGCCCAGGGGTTGGGCGGCCTCTCGACGGTCCTCGACGTGAAGATCTTCGACTATCCGACCCATGCCGCGTCGAAACCGATCGCGATGATCCCGAACTGCGCCGCGACCCGCCACGCCCACTTCACCCTGGACGGCACCGGGGCGGCCCGACTGCCAGTGCCGAAGCTCTCGGATTGGCCGGCGGTTACCTGGCAGCCGGACGCGGCGGCCAAGCGGGTCGACCTCGACACTCTGACGCCCGAGGTGGTGGCGACCTGGCGGGCCGGCGATCGATTGCTGTTGTCGGGCAAGTTGCTGACCGGTCGCGACGCGGCTCACAAACGGATCGCCGATCTGTTCGCCTCGGGCCAGGGGCTCCCGCCCGGGGTCGATTTCACCAACCGGGTCATCTACTACGTCGGCCCCGTGGACCCGGTTCGCGACGAAGCGGTGGGCCCCGCGGGGCCGACCACCGCCACCCGGATGGACAAGTTCACCGAGATGATGCTGGCCCAGACCGGTCTGATCGCGATGATCGGCAAGGCGGAACGGGGACCGGCCGGGCTCGAGGCGATTCGGAAACACCGGGCGGCGTACTTGATGGCGGTAGGCGGCGCGGCCTACCTGGTCTCGAAGGCGATTCGGGCCTCGCGGGTCGTGGCGTTCGAGGACTTGGGGATGGAGGCGATCTACGAGTTCCAGGTCGACGAGATGCCGGTGACGGTGGCGGTCGACGCCGACGGGCGCAACGTCCACGAGACCGGACCGCGGGAGTGGCAGGAGCGGATCCGCGGCCTTCCGGTGCTCAGCTAGCGCTCTCCCGAACCGGCCTCCTCACCCAGCCGGACCGGGCGGGACTCGGTGAGCCCCGCCGGGGCTATCGCACCGCGTAGAGGTGGCCATCGGTGCTGCCGAAGTACACCACCCCGTCGACCACGACCGGGGAGGACAGCACCGAACCCAACGTCATCATGGTGCGCATCCCGATCATCATCCCGTCGAGCGTTCCGTCGGGATACATCTCCCGGGTGTTCATGACGCCGTCCGGGTTGGTGTACCTCGCCCCATGAGCGCGATTCCCGTCGGTCTGAAACCGGCCCGCGAGCCGGCCGGTCGTTAGGTCGACGGCGTTCAGATAGCCGTCGGAGGTACCGTAGAAGGCCCGGTCTCCGGCCAGGGCCGGCGAGGAAAACGACACCGCGAAGTTCTGGAGATCGAGCTTGACCGCCCCGGTGGCGACATCGAGCCCCTTGAAGCGGCGCCCGTCCGAGGTGGGGAAGTAGACCACGCCATCTCGGACCGCGGGCGAGGCGATGGTCCAGCCCATCTTGTTGTCGTGTTTCCAGCGGAGAGCCCCGGTCGCGAGATCGACGGCGTGGAAGTGGCCATCGCGTCCCCCGACGAAGACGGTGTTGCCGGTCACCGCGGCCGAGCTGGCGATCCCAATCTGGTTGTAGTTGACGGTATCGTCGCCGGTGGTGTAGCGCCACCGTTCCTTGCCGGTCGTCGCGTCGATGGCATACAGATTCCGGTCCCAGCTTCCGACATAGACCACGCCGTTGGCCACCGCGGGCGAGGCATGCACCACATCCCCGGTCGGAAAGGCCCAGCGGAGCTCGCCGCTCCGGGCGTCGAGCGCGTACACCTGGTGATCTCCGCTCCCGACATAGACGACGCCTCCGACCACGGCGGGCGAGGAAAGGAAGACGTCGAAGGGATCGGGCATCCGTTCGGTCCGGGGCATCGCGCCATGGATCCCGGGAGCGGTGAAACGCCGCTCCCCTTTGGTCTTGAAGCTCCACTTTCGCTCCCCGGTCGCGGCATCGACGCCGTAGATCGAGCCGTCGAGACTGGCGATGAACACCAGGCCATCGGCGACCGCGGGAGAGGAAGCGATCGGCCCTGGGGTCGAGAACTTCCAGGCCTGGGCGCCGGTGGAGCGATGGATGGCGTAGAGCGCTCCGTCGGTGCTCCCGACGTAGACGAATTCGCCGACCACCGCGGGGCTCGAGATCACTCGGCCGCCGGTCTTGAACTTCCAGGCCAGGGTCGAAAGGCTCGGTGCCGGGGCCCGATAGACCCCCAGGTGATCCGGTCCGCCGCGGAACATGGGCGACTGGGCCGGCAGGGTAGTTGCCAGGGTGGTCAAGGCGATCGCGGCGAGACATCGGGACACGGTGCGGTTCCGAGGTTGGGACTTCCGGAAAGATGGCGGTGGGCGAGGCGATTGCCTTGAAGGATGTTGGCCGGTCCCGCTCGCTGCCGGTCCGCGGTCCGCGGTCCGGGGTCATTGGGGGTGGAGGGGAAGGGGGTGGGGGAGGGCTGAGGGGCGCGACTGATGGCAGCCGGTCGGCGGGTTCTGTTAGGTTACCGGGGGCCGCCAACCGGGAGAAAGTCAATGCGGGGCTTGGTATTGGTCGTGGGCTTGATGACGAGTTCGGGCGTGGCCGTGGGGCAGTCGACCGGGGCCGCCGACGACGTGACCACCCTCGACGGGATCATCCGGGCGTATTACGACGTGGTGAGCGGGCCAGCCGGCTCGCTGCCGGATCCCAAGCGCGACTCGACCCTCCACCATCCGAACGCCCAGGTGACCCTGCTCACCCGACGGGCCGATGGCTCGGCGACGGTCGCGGTCGGTACCTTGGCGGACTACTATCGCCAGAGCGGCACGGGGCCCCGGAAGCGGGGGTTCTTCGAGCGGGAGATCCACCGGGTGACCCAGCGGATCGGCGCGCTGGCCCACGTGTGGAGCACCTATGAATCGTCCGAAACGCCGGGCGGGCCCGCATTCACCCGGGGGATCAACAGTATCCAGCTGTATTGGGACGGCCGGCGGTGGTGGATTCTGGGTTGGGTCTTCGACGACGAGCGGCATGGCAATCGGATCGCCGCGGAGTATCTGCCAGGCCAACGTTAGGTCGCCGTCGCGTCGGCCCGCTGTCGCCGGCGGGCCTCGGGACGATTAGACTGCGACGATGCCCAGCCTCTTCGCTCCGTTGGACCTCCGCGGTCTGACCATCAAGAACCGGATCGTCGTCTCCCCGATGTGCCAGTACTCGGCCGTCCACGGCGTCGCCTCCGATTGGCATCTCGTTCACCTCGGCAGTCGCGCGGTCGGCGGGGCCGGGCTCGTCATCGCCGAGGCGACGGCGGTGGTCCCGGAGGGGCGGATCAGCCCGGAGGACCTCGGCCTCTGGACCGACGACCAGATCGAGCCACTGGCTCGGATAACCCGGTTCGTCCGCGACCAGGGCGCCGCCATCGGGATCCAACTCGCCCACGCCGGGCGGAAGGCCAGCAGCTACCGCCCCTGGTCGCCGGTTCAAGGCGAAGTACCCCGATCAGCCGGCGGCTGGGAGACGGTGGCGCCAAGCGCGATCCGGTACGGCGATGGCTATCCGATGCCGGCGATGCTCGACGAGGCCGGCATCAGCGCGGCGATCGCGGCATTCGCCGCCGCGGCCACTCGGGCGGTATCGGCCGGGTTCCAGCTGATCGAACTGCACGCCGCCCACGGCTATCTCCTCCACGAGTTCCTTTCGCCGACGAGCAACCACCGAACCGATCGATGGGGCGGGTCGTTCGAGGGCCGGATTCGGTTGGTGCTCGAGGTCGTGCGGGCCGTCCGCGCGGCGATGCCCGACGCGATGCCGCTGTGGATCCGGATCTCGGCGACCGATTGGTCGCCGGATGGCTGGACCATCGAGGAGTCGGTGGAGTTGGCGCGGCGGCTCGGCCCGCTCGGCGTCGACTTGGTGGACTGTTCCTCGGGCGGCAACGTCACCGGGGCCCGAATCCCGGTGGGGCCGGGGTATCAGACGCCGTTCGCCGAGCGAATCCGGCGGGAAGCACAGATCGCGACGGGCACCGTGGGGTTCGTCACGGCACCGGAGCAAGCGGATCAGATCGTTCGAACCGGTCAAGCCGACGTGGTGCTGTTGGCGCGCGAACTGCTGCGGGATCCCTATTGGCCGCTTCGGGCCGCGGTGAAGTTGGGCCAGGTGCCAGCGGTGCCTCCCCAGTACCGGCGGGCGTGGTAACGGCGCGGGGCCTTGCCAGACATCATCTCTGGGTGGCCGAGTAACGGACGCCACCACCGCCGGGCTGATGACGAGATGACCTCGACCTGATGGGGACCTGAATTTCCGGATCTAGCGTTCCTCCCGTCAACCGGAACCGGCAGAGGCCGGTCCGAACTCGCTCAAGGAGGAACGATGCCACCCCGCCCCGGCCCGCTCACCGCGTCTCTCGCGCTTCTGCTCGTGGGGTCCACGCTCGCGGCCCAGACGAGAACCGTCCGAAGCCCAAGCACCTTACCGAGGCTGGTGGTCCAGCCCCCGCCCCCTCCAGGCCCCCCGCCGCAGGGGCTGGCGTTCGAATCAGCGAAGACTTACGGGATTTTCGCGAAGTTGACCTGGCCCCCGGCCGCCAACGTGGTGAAGTACTCGGTGAGTCGGGGCAAGGGGGGCGATCCGAGTTGCTGCAACGCGACCTCCGGCGACCTGCCGGCGACGGCCTCTTCCTGGCAGGACGCCGGCCTCTACCGGCCGGGCTCGTATCAATTCACCCTGACCGCACACTACGCCGACGGCTCGGTCGGTGCGGCCGCGGTCAATCTGGATGTACGATACGCCGCGGCGCCGACGCCGATCACGGTCAACGACGTTGCCGCGGGCAAGATCCAGCTCAAGTGGAACGCCGCCACGCCCGGCACCTCGGGAATCCTGATCCAGGGTCCGGGTGTCGTCCCGGGTTATGGGGCCGTCGGGACCACGCTGGTGCTCGGTGGGGGGCCGCTCGATCTGTTCCTGCCGGCTGGTAATCACAGCTGGAAGGTGGCCGCGGTCTACGATGCCAATAACGTGCCGGTGCTCCCGGCTACGACCTATGGCAGCTACCCCAAATACGGCACCAACTACGTGGTCTTGGCCCCGCCGTCGGAGTGGGCCGACGTGAGTCACGAGGTGAAGATCCGAGGCGACCGGTTCCGGATCTCGTTGGAGCGGTTCGAGGCGGTCACGCTGGCCGGCGAAGACATTCTCCGGAGTGACGGGCGGGGTAACGAGGTCTACATCGCGACCCAGGTGAACGAATACCGGCGCTGGGGTCGGCCGGCCGGGTCCGGTCCGGTTTCGCAGCGAATGCTCAAGACGCCCACGTTCGGGGATGCTCACAACTTCCCGGGGCGGATTCAGGCGGGCACGGCGTCGCCGACCGGGGGGATCAACACCAACGACAGCTATCCCGCTCCGGTTCATCTCATCTCGCAGTTGGCGGCGCCCACGACCGGCAACCTTCCGTTTTTCCTCTGGGAGGGCGAGCTGACCGAGATCGATGGAGCGGTGATCATCTCGCCATCGATTTGGGAGTCGGACGAGGACAATCGTCTCTTCCAACCGTTCGCGGATTTCCACGCCTACACGGCCGGCAACCTGCAATACCTGAACGCGCTGTATCCCTTCATGCCGTGGTACCCCTCGGGTGCCCAGAACCTCTGGCGTCCGATCAGATGTCCCGCGACGGCGAGCGGCCAGTATCCATCCTACTTCACTTCGCCGCTCGGCGCCTGGGGTGACGAGCCGGTGGACATGCAGGAGCGGCAGAGCTACTGCCAGACCTACGTCGCGATCAATTGGCGGATCGCGAGCTCCTACACCAGCGTGAATCCGGCGGCCGTGGTTGAGATTCCGATGGTCGGGACCCCGCCTTGGGGCAGCTACAAGCTCTTTGTTCGGATCGAGAAGCTGGCGCCGCCGCCGGCTATGGTGGCTCCGACCCGGATGCGGCGGTCGGTTCCCTGACGCCGGAGCCGGGGCGGCAGGACGGGACGGTTAGAAGTCCACCGTCATGGTCAAGTCGAAGAGCCGAGGCGCCCCCGGCATCAGCCCGCGGGACCGATCGACCAGGTAGACCCGATCGAAGAGGTTCTTGACCCCGGCCGAGAGGCGGGTCCCGAGTCCCGGGATCCGCCAATCGGCCGAGGCGTTCCATACGGTTACCCCGGCGATAGGGCCTTGCTGGCCGTCGGCGACGAGCCTGGCCGTGTTGACCGGATCGGTGAACTGGGCCGAGGTGTGAACGGCCTCGACCGAGGCGCCGAACCGGGCGCCGACATCGATGCCTAACGCCGCCCTGAGGACGTGCTCGGGGGCGTAGGGCAGTCGGTTGCCGGTGACCGAGACCCGGGGCCTCAGGCCGGCCGGGTCCGGGGCGGGGTAGACCTTGCCGACCAGGTCGCCGGTCCCGGTGCCGATCCAGGCGTAGCGGGCGCTCTCGAATCGGGCCACCGCGACCCAGGTCCAGCTCGCGCTCAACCATCCGCGGGTGGTGCCGGTGGCGCCGAACGCCTCGGTGCCAAGCCGGCCGGCGAACTCGAGGCCGCGATGGAGGGTTTCTCCGGCGCTGGTGAGGGTGGCACCACTCCCGCCGGCCACACTGGCCGGGACGATTTGATTGGTGAAGTCGAGCTGAAACGCGGTGGCCTCGAGGCGGAGTCCGGCCGGTCCATCGTAGCGGACCCCGAGTTCGGCGTTCCAGCTCTCTTCGGCCGCGAGGTCCACCACGCCCCCGTCGTTGGTCAGGACGTCCTCGGTCCTGGGCGGGGCAAAGCCGCGGTGCCAGCCGCCGAACACGGTGGCGGGCCCATCGCCGGGCCGCCAGGTCACCCCGATACCGGGGATCAGCCGGAACAAGGTGGTCTCGCCTAACGGCGCGGTCGGGTCGAGGCGGTTGTGGCGCTGGTAGCGGACGTACTCGGCCCGGAGCCCTGGGGTGACGGAGAAGGGGCCCGAGCCGAGGCGAAGCTGCCCGAATCCGGCGAAGGCGCCGTTCTTCCGGAGGTTGCTCTCCCGCAGACCGGCGTTGGGGTCGGTCGACGGCCCGGCGGCCCGTGCCAGGGGCGAGGCGCCGTTCTCCTGGCGCCGGTCCTGAACCTCGTAGTGGGCTCGGGCGCCCAGCTCGAGGCTGGCGTGGCCGGACGAACCGAGCCCGATCAACGCCCGGGGTTCGACACCAACCACCCGGTACTGGCGGAGCCGGCCCTCGTTGCCGCAGGTGGTGGCGAGGTTGGCGAGGCCGCCGCAGGCCGGATCGCTGGCGTCGTTAGGCCGCTGGGCGGAGTTGCTGGACTGACGCCACCAGTCGCGCGCGAACCAGGAGCCATAGGCGCGGGTGGTGACCACGACGCCGCCCCGGGCCAGCCGGTGGGTGGCGGCGAGGGCGACCCGGTCGGCGAACATCGAGTCCCGCTCGAAGACGTTGGCGAACGGGTCTTGGGCATACTCGGCCTCGGTCAGGCCGGAGTAGGTCAGCTGCGATCGTTCGCGATAGACGTTGCCCTTGACGGTCAGCTCGTGACCGTCGGGGAGGTCGATGCTGGCCTTGATGGTGCCGTCGGCGATGGTGGTGCCGAGGTTCCGCCGGCCGGCCGCGGCCCGCTTGAGCAGCAGGTCGCCCACCACGCCGCCCCACTCCGCACCGGTTCGGTAGCGGACCTGGCCGAGGCGGTAGTCGCGGTTGCCGCCGCCGAGCGAGAACGACCCGGCGGCACCGGATCGCGGCGGGGTGGGGGACAACAGGTTGATCACGCCGCCGATGGTGCGGGGGCCGTAACCGATCTGGCTCGCGCCTTTGAGGACCTCGACCCCGGCGAAGCGATCGATAGGCGGAACGTAGTAGGAGGCATTGTCGCCGTAGGGCGCGATGGAGAAGGGAACGCCGTCCTCCAGGAGCAGCACCGCCTGAGATCGAGTCGGGTTGAGGCCGCGGATGCCGATGTTAGGCCGGATCCCGATTCCGTCTTCGTCGCGGACGAATAGCCCTGGGGCGCCGCGAAGGGCGTCGTGGAGGTTCCGGGGCCGTTTGGCGCGCAATTCGGCGGCGTCGAGAACGAAGCCGGATCCTGGAATGGTCCGGAGCCGAGAGCTGCGACCGATGACTTCGATTGCGGGGAGGTCCGCGGCGCGGCGGCGACCGGTATCGGGTGCTTGAGGCGGGTGGGCTCGAGCCGGCTCGTCGGGAAGGCGCGGCTGGGTCGGCGGCTGGAGCAGCGCGAGGATGGCAAGCCGAATCATGGCGCGCCTCAGTTATTTGAAAATGAGTATCATGTGCAAATATTCTGGCGTGCAAGTTACTGGCAACACAACAGTTCCGGAACGGGATCCCTCCGATCGGGGTAACCGCCGGCCCAAACGCCCCCCAATTCCCGAGCGTCGCCGCAGGAGACCCAACGCCGATTCGAGGTCGAGCTTGGGTCCGCTGGGGACGGACCGGGGTGGGTCGAGCCTGACGGTGCGCCCCGGGCCGACTCGGTCGTCGTCTTCCCGGGCCAACGGCTCGGCACCGTGACCGTCTTGGCGATCGCGTCTCTATTGGTGGTGCCGGCGAATCCGTTCGATGGTCGCTATCCGCCGGTTCCACGCGATGGTGTTGCCGGGGGTGGGCGAACCCGGGCCGCCCTGAAGAGGGGCCCAGTGACGAGCCGCGAGCCTAACGAGCCCTGGTCCCCGACAGCTTGAACCCCGTTTGCTGATTTGCCCCGATAAAGCGGGCCCGGTCCTCGGAAAGCGTCAGGGTGTCGACGTAGCCCGTCTCGCGCCACCGGAAGGTGAACCGATGCGGATCTTCCTCATCGCACTCCCAGACGCCATTGATCGTCGGGAGGGGATCGGCCGACACCCGATACCAGTGGAGGCCTCGGTCCTCCGCCACCGCCACCACCCCGCCCGTCGAGAGCCAATCCCACCTGCCGACGGCGTCGACGCACCGCGGCGCTGGCGGGGCGTCGGTCCGCCGATCCATGACGAACGCGACGATCCCCACGACCCCCGCGATGACGGTGATCAGCGCCACCACCGGGTGATCACCCCAGTTTCGCCAAAGCGGCTTCGGCCCCGCAGAACGGTCGGAGCGCTCGGTGATCGTGCCGCGCCCCGGTTCCGGCGGGGGCGGGTCTCCAGGATTCGGGGGCGTTGGATCGGTCATTGAGAGTCGGGTGGTCCACCCTAGATATAGAGCGAGTCGAGACGGGGTCAAGGCTGGGGAGCCGAACCCGGCCCGGTGCCGACCGGGGATTAGATTGCGGCGATGGTCGCCATGCTGGACGAGGTCTTTCTCGATCTCGGCGGTATCCCGGTTCTCGCTGGGTTGTCGCTGCGGTTCCCCCCCCGGCGCAGACCCACGCCATCCTGGGCCCGAGCGCTGGGGCCGAGGCGCCTGAGCCGAATCCGACTGGCGCCAGTCGGGCGTTACTTCGCAGTCGTATCCTGTTGCCGAGGAGTCCCATGTACGGGCTGGTCGCTTCTTTCGCCATCGCGCTGTCGAGCTTCGACCATGCCGACTTCGACCGGCTGTTGGGCAAGTATGTCGTCGAGGGTATGGTCGATTACGACGGCTTTGCCGCCGATTCCGCCTTCGCGGGCTACTTGGCGCGCCTCGCGGCCTTCGATCCGAGCAGCCTGGGGCGCGACGACCAGCTGGCCTTCTGGATCAACAGCTACAACGCCTACACCATCCAGCTGATCGTCAAGCACCGGGAGCGGCGCTCGATCCGCAACATCAACAAGAAACTGGGCCTCTTCAAGGGTCTCGGACCCTGGGCCGAGAAACTGGTGGTGGTCGGCGGTAAGCGGTACGATCTCGAGACGGTCGAGCAGGGAATCATCCGTCCGACGTTTCGGGAGCCGAGGATCCACTTTGCGTTGGTGTGCGCGGCGATGGGATGCCCGCCGCTTCGGTCGGAGGCGTATCGTGGGGCCGACCTCGAAAGGCAGCTCGAGGAGCAGTCGCGCATCTTCCTGCTGGAATCGCTGGACAAGAACCGGGTCGACGCCGGCCGGGGCACAGTCCAGGTCAGCCAGGTGTTCCAGTTCAACGACTACGCCAAGGACTTCGGAGGCTCGGACGCGGCGATCATGCGCTTTGTCGCGCGGTACCATCCACCCGGCCCCGAGCGGACCCTCCTCGAGTCCGGCACGGCCAAGCTCGAGTACACCAAGTACGACTGGACGCTCAATAGCCAGGAGCAGGCCCGACGGTTGCGCGACCGTCAGACGGCTGGTCGATGAAGCGGCTCGGGCGGCTGGCGCTGGGGGCCGCGCTGGTGGCGCTGGTGGTGCTCGGCGGCCGGGCCTTCGGCGAGCGGATCCCCGCTTTCGCGGCCTGGGTCGAGGCGCAAGGGGTGTTGGGCCCGGTGGTCTTCGCGGCCGGCTACGCGATCGCGGTCGTCGCGCTGGTGCCCGGGTCGGTGCTGACCCTCGCTGCGGGGGCGATTTTCGGCCTGGGCCGAGGGGTGCTGGTGGTCTTCGCCGGGGCGGTGACCGGGTCGGCACTGGCGTTCCTGATCGCTCGCTACTTCGCGCGGGGCGCCCTCGAGCGACGGTTCGGTCAGGACCCGCGGTTCGCCTCGATCGACGGGGCGATCGAACGCGAGGGCCGGCGGATGGTATTCCTGCTCCGGCTCTCGCCGGTGTTCCCGTTCTCGCTCCTCAACTACGCGCTCGGACTCACCCGGGTCCGGTTCGCGGACTACCTGGCGGCGTCCGCCGGGATGCTGCCCGGGACGGTTCTCTATGTCTACTACGGCAAGGTGGCCGGTGACGTGGCGGCGCTGGCCGGCGGCGCGGCGCCGTCGGGCGGGGCTGGCCGTTGGGTGGTGCTCGGGCTCGGCCTCGCGGCCACGGTGGCGGTGACCTTCCAGGTCACCCGCTTGGCCCGGCGATCGTTGGCCTCGGTGGCGGGGAGGTCGGCATGACGCCGAGCCTCGTCGAGCCGTGGGACCACCACAACGAGCGGTTGGTGGGGCAGGTCCATCCTCCCGGCTGGACCAACCCGGTTCCTAAACAACGATATCACCTGGCCGTCCTGGGCGCGGGCACCGGCGGCCTGGTCGCGGCCGCTGGGGCCGCCGGTCTCGGTGCCTCGGTCGCGCTGGTGGAGCGGCACTTGATGGGCGGCGACTGCCTCAACGTCGGCTGCGTTCCCTCGAAGGCGCTCCTCGCCGCGGCACGGGCCTGGCACCGCGCCGCCGGCGGCCGCGAGTTCGGCGCCCCGGTGGCCCGGGAGCCGGGCGACTTCGGGGCGGTGATGGAGCGACTGCGACGGCTCCGGGCCGATCTCAGTCCCATCGATGGGGCGCCGAGATTCTCCGGTCTCGGCGTCGACGTGTTTCTGGGCGAAGGACGGTTCACCGGCCCCGACACCATGGAGGTGGCGGGCCAGGGCATTCGATTTCGCCGGGCGGTCGTCGCGACGGGCGCCCGGGCGGCGGTGCCGCCGATTCCGGGGCTGGCGGAGGTGGGCTACCTCACCAACGAGTCGGTGTTCTCGCTCACGGAACCGCCGAGGCAGCTGCTGGTAGTGGGCGGCGGGCCGATCGGTTGCGAGCTGGCCCAGGCGTTCGCCCGGTTCGGCTCCGAGGTGACGGTGGTCGACGTCGCCCCCCGGATCCTCGGGCGCGACGATCAGGAGGCCGCCGCGATCGTGGCGGCCGCGCTCGGGCGCGACGGGGTTCGGCTCGAGCTCGGCACGACGGTCGACCTGGTGGCGCGGGGTCCCGACGGGATCGTGGTGTCGGCGCGGCGGGGCGGCGAGGCGGTGCGACTGGTCGCCGACCGGATCGTGGTCGCCGCCGGCCGGGCGCCTAACGTGGACGGCATCGGGCTCGAGCAGGCTGGCGTCGGATTCGACCTTCGTGAGGGGGTTCGGACCGACGATCGGCTTCGGACCAGCAACCCCCGGATCTACGCTGTCGGCGACGTCTGCTCCCGACTCCAGTTTACCCACCACGCCGACTTCCAGGCCCGGTTGGTGCTCGCCAACGCCCTCTTCTTCGGACGGGGCCGAGCCAGCCGACTGATCGTCCCGTGGGCAACCTACACCAGCCCGGAGCTGGCGCACGTCGGCTTGACCGAGGAGATGGCGGCGACCCGGGGGATACCAGTGGATGTCGTTCGGGTCCCGTTCCGGGAGGTCGATCGGGCGGTGCTCGACGGCGAGACGGAGGGCCTCTTCAAGGCGGTGCTCGCCCGCGGCACCGATCGGATCGTCGGGGTTTCGATCGTGGCGTCTCACGCCGGCGATCTGATCGCCGAAGGGGTCGTCGCGATGCGACACGGGCTCGGGCTCGGGGCTGTCGGACAGGCCATCCATCCCTATCCCAGTCAGGCCGAAGTCTACCGCAAGGCGGCCGATCAGTGGCGGCGGGGCAAATTGACGCCGAGGGTCCGACGCCTGCTAGCCACCTGGTTCAAATACCTTTCGTGAGCCGACCGGGGCGCCCCGGCCGAGATCCCGCGAGTCCCTCAACCGATCGGACGATGCCAGTCTTCAACTCCGTGGTATTCCTGTTTGGCATGGTCGGCCTCGTCTCCGGTCCCGGGCTCGCCGGGTCGACGTTAGGCCAGCCCGCCGCGACCGTGGCCGGGGTGATTCGGACCCAGAGCGGAACGCCGATCGTGGGCGCGCGAGTCGGGATCGGCGGCGCGCAGGCGGTCGAGACCGACTCGCTCGGTCGTTTCGAGATGGCGGCGCCCTCGGGGGTCGCGGTGGTGGTCGAGATCGCCGCCTTCGGGTTCACCCCCGAACGGCTTCAGCTCGGGGTCTTGAGTCCCGGGCAGCGTCGGGAAATCGCGGCAACGCTCCGGCCGCTCCACTTGCTGGAGCCGATCGCCGTCGTCGCTCGACGGTCTCGGCCCCTGCTCGACACCCGTGATGCCACGACGGGCGGAACGATCGAGGCGGGCGACTTGGCGGCCCTTCCGACCGATGCTCGCGACCCGATCGCGCTCCTGTTCGCCATTCCGGGCGTCGCCCAGGCGACCTCGTATTTCGGTGACGCCCCGACGTTGTCGTTCAACGGCGGCAATTCGCTCTATACCCAGTACACTCTCGACGGTCTCGACGCCAACGAAGGGTTTCTGGGCGGCCCGCGGGTGGAGGTGCCGCTCGGCGCGATTCAGCGAATCGAGGCCCTGGTCAACAGCTACCCCGCGTCGGTCGGCCGAAGCGCCACCGGCGTGGTCGATATCCAGACCGTTGCGGGCGGCGACCGCCGCCAGGGCGAGCTGTTCGCCTATTGGCGGCCGGGCCGCCCCCTCGATGCCCCCAACAAGGTGCCATTCGGGGGAGTTCCGGAGGCGATCGCCCGGCAACAGGAGGGCTTTGGCCGATTCCAGCTGGGCGGCTCGCTCGCCGGCCCGCTCGCCCAGGGGCGGAGCTACGGCGCGGCCGCGGTCGAGGTGACCACCGAGAACGAGGACCGGATCGGCTCGACGGCGTTGGCGCCGTTCCTGGGGACCGAGGACCGAACCAAGGTCAAGGCGTTCGGCCGGGTCGACCACGCCTGGAACGACCGCCAGGCGACCACGCTGCGAGTGGCGTTCAGCTCGGTGAGCCGCGCCGGCCAGGGCAGCGGCGTGATCACGCCCGAGGCGGACATCACCACCCGCCGGGTCGGGAGCCTGACCGCGCTGACTCATCGCACCTCGTTCGGGGATCGAACCAGCAACACCGCGAGCATCCAATTCGGGACCTTCCGGTGGTTCTTTCCGCCGACCGCGAGCGACTTCACCAGGCCGCAGGTCACCGTGGTGACGCCGGGTCTGGCGGTGCAGGGGGTGGTGGGCTCGAGCAACTTCGTGTTCGACGAGACCGAGCGGCAGCTGCAAGTTCGTGACATGTTCCAGACCTCGTTCGGGCGCCACACCATTCAGGTCGGCGCCGACCTCGTTACCTCGTGGTTCCGGCTCGCCGCCGCCGGGACCAACCCGAACGGCTCGTACCTCGTGGTCAACGATGGGAACATCGTTCCGCCAGCCGGCCGGCCGCTGACCTTCGCCGACATCCCCGCGGACGCCCGGGTCCTTTCCTACACGGTCGACGCCAGTCCACAGCAGGTCGATCTGAGCCAGACGTTGGTCGGCGCCTTCATCGCAGACGTGTGGCGGGTCTCTCCGGCCCTCACGGTCCAGCTGGGTCTCCGATGGGACTACGACGACCTTACCAAGCGGGGCGAGAGCACGGCCGATCTCGACAACCTCCAGCCGCGAGCCTCGTTCAACTGGTATCAGTCGGCCCGCCGAGTGTTCCGGGGGGGCCTGGGCCTGTTCACGGGGAAATTCCCCTATGCCATCTACTCCGACGCGATCCAACTTGGCCCCGATGGCAACGCGGTGGTGACCTTCGCCGGGAGCGACGCGCCGGCGTTTGGCCGGGGACCGACCCCGGCGGAGCTTCGGGAGCGGCGGGATGCCCTCCCGCCGCGGGAGGTGTTCGAGACGTTCGGGCTCGGGCTGGAGCAACCGTGGAGCGTTCAGACCACGTTAGGTTGGCAGCAGCAGATCGGGAACGACTGGGCGGTGTCGGTCGACGCGGTTTGGACCGAGACCCGGAACCTGCCCCGCAACGTGGATCTCAACCCCTCGTCGCTCCGGATCGGTCCGACCGACCTCGCCGATCGCCCCTGCGCCAGCGCGTTCGACTGTCCCGCCGATGGTTCTCGGCCGGTCCGGCCCGTTGCGGGGAGCTTTCGGCGATTGTCGACCAGTGAATCCGGCGGTCGGGCCCGTTACTTTGGACTCTACACCGCGGCGAGGCGGCGCGTCGGTCGGGTGACGCTCGACGCGAATTGGACCTGGTCGTGGGCCAAGAACGATACCGAAGACATCAACTTCACGGCGGCCGAGGCGAACTGTTTCGGCGCCGATCGGGTCGACGCGGTGACCGGCGCCGCCTGTCAGAGCACCGAGTGGGCCTGGGCCAACAACGACCGGCGCCACCACCTGACCCTCCGGTCGTCGTGGGACGCGGGAGCGGGGGTGCGACTGAGCGTGATCGGCGACTTCCAGACCGGGCAACCGATCAACCGTTTGGCCGGCAGTTCGACGGCGGCCGGCAACGCGACGTTCGATCTCCTCGGGATCGGCCCGGTTCGCGGCAACGCCTTTCTGGGCAATGGCCCCCGCTTTTTCGGGGTCCCGCGGAACGGGGAGCGGCTCCCGGCCTACTTCGATCTTCGGGCCAGCGTCGCCTATCGGATGCCGATCGGGAACGGTCTCCTGATCAGGATCGACGGGTTCAATCTCTTCAACCGGACCAATTGGGCGGGCTATCCCATCGGCCTTGGCGGGGCCGGCAGCCGGATCCAATTCGGGCGGCCGAGCGACCCGGTGCGGTTGTTTTCCCCGGGACCGCCTCGGCAGTTCCAACTCTCGGCCCAATACCAGCCGTAGCCGATCGTGTTCGACGACCGGGTCAGGCGCCTCCTCGGCCCCGTGTTGCGGACTCCCGCGGCGGCGCTCGATCGACTCGGGATCGGGCCGAATCTGGTGACGGTGGCCGGGTTCGTCATCTCGCTCGGCGCGGCCGCGGCGGTTGCGGGGGGCCTCGTCGCGGTGGGAATGGCGTTGTGGCTCGCCAGCCGGCTGCTGGATGCGCTGGATGGGGCGGTGGCCCGGATCAGGGGAAGCGGCACCCCGTTCGGCGGCTTCCTCGACATCACCCTCGACATGGCGTCCTACTCCCTGATGGCGGTGGGATTCGCCGTTAGGCAGCCGGAGCAGTGGCTGCTCTGGCTCCTGGTGCTGGTGGGATACCTGCTCTGCATCACCACCGTGGCGGTATTGTCGTCGCTGCTCGAACGGGCCCGAGTGGCGGTTGGGGACAACGATCGGTCGCTGCAATTCACCGCCGGGTTCGCCGAGGCGGGCGAAACCACGGTGGTGTACCTCGTGGTCGCGATGGCGCCGCAATGGGCCACCCCGGTGCTCATCGGGTGGGTGATCGTGCTCGCGGCCACGGTGGTCCAGCGAGTCCTGCTCGCCAGGCGGCTCCTCGATGCTTGACCACGGCGCCACTGGCGTGGCCGCGGATGGTGTCGGGTTCGCGGCGGTGGTCGGGCTGATGCTCTTCCTGGCTCGGCGGCCGGCCGGTGGCACCGACGAGTACTTGGTGGCGGGTCGATCGATCGGGCTCCTGCCCCTGATCGCCACCTTGGTGATGACGGAATTCAACACCTCGACCCTGCTCGCCTTCGCGGCCGCCGGGTTCGAGGCCGGGCCGATGGCGCTGGCGCTGCCGCTGGTGTTTCTGGTGGGACTGACCTTTTACACGGTGACGGTGGCCCGGGCCTGGAAGCGGTTCAACCGGCTGTCGGTGGCCGAGCTGTTCGCGGCGCGGTACGGGCCGGCGCTCGGTCGGACCGCGTCGATCCTGCTGATCGCGGCGATGATCGGGTTCAGCGCGACCTACCTCAAGTCGTTCGCGCTTCTCATGGCGCCGTGGCTCGGGGCCACGAACCCCTGGCTGGTGACGGCGGCGTTGGGGGCGGTTGGCGTCGCGGTGGTGGTGCGCGGTGGCCTGACGGCGGTGGTCCGAACCGACGTGGCCGGTTTCATCCTGACCGCCGCCGTCATCGTCGCGGTCGCGGTGGCGGTCGGGTTGGGGAGCGCGGGCGCGGCCTTCCCGGCCCAGCAGCGGTTCGTCGATCCGGTGGGGCAGTGGTCGAATCCGGCGCTGCCGTTTCGGTTCGTCACCACGCTGATCGTGCTGACCTGCTTCACCTACATCGCGGCCCCATGGTACGGGCAGAAGATCTTCGCGGCGCGGAACGAGAGGACCGCGTTCGTCGCGGTGGCCGTTTCCGCGGTCTTGGTTTTCGTCTTCTACGGGCTGATCGTCCTGTCGGCGGCGGCGTTTCGCGATCGTGGTCCCGCTCTCGCCGACCCGCAGCTGGTGGTGCCGGCCATGGTGGGCACCTTGCTGCCGGCCGGCCTGCGGGGCGTGGGCTTCGGGACCTTGTTCGTCGCCAGTCTCACCACGCTGTCGGGGGTCTGGAGCGCGATGACCGCGATGCTCGCGGCCGACTTCGGCTGGCGCGAGGCCCGCGAGTTATCGACCCAGCGGTGGCTCACGGTGCTGATCGGCGCGGTCTGTTGGCTGTTGGCCAACCTCGTGGTCGACGACATTCTCGACCGGCTGATTCTGGCGAACATTCCGGTGGCGGCGCTGGCGTTCGCGCTGCTGGCGGGCTTCCACTGGAAGGGCGTCACGGCCGCGGGCGCCTGGGCGAGCGTGGTGGTTGGGGTGGCGTGGGGGGTCGGCTGCTTTCTGGTGGTCGGCGAGGCGGGCGGGTATACCTGGCCCTGGGCGATCTACGGGATCCCGCTGATCTTCGCGGTGGGGATCGGGGTCTCGCTAGCGACCGGGCGGCGCCAGCCGGCTGCCTAACGGTATCGCCGGTCCGGGGATGGCTTCACCGACTCGAATAGCGAAGGCCCGCCCCTCGAAGGCGCGGCCGCTCCGACGGCGGCTCTCAGCGCCGGCGGGGCGCCGGGTCGAAAGCCAGCCGGTACTCCCGGTCCGCCTCGACCGCGAGTTCCACGATATCGGTGCCGAGGCGGCGCACCGTGACCCGGCGATCACCCGTGGTCGCGGCGACGAGGCCAGGCGCTCGGAGCGTTAGCTTGCCGCGGCGGTCGGGACGCAGGGTGGCCGCCGTCGGGCGGCCGGCTGCCCAAGACAAATCGACCGTGACGCCCCCGCGGGCCCGGAGCCCGGTGACCTGGCCGGTCGTCCACTCGGCCGGGAGCGCGGGGAGCAGGTGGATGGTACCGGCGTGCGACTGCAGCAACGCCTCCGCGATGGCGGCCGTGCCGCCGAGGTTGCCATCGACCTGGAGGGCGCGGCCGCAGAGCGAGAAGAGGTTAGGGAGCGACGACCTGGCGAGCAGGGCCCGAAACTGGTCCAGCACCCCGTCGCCCTGACGGAGCCGGGCCCGCAGTCCCATCTTCCAGGTATACGACCAGCCGCAGCCGCCGGTCCCGCGCCGATCGAGCGAAACCGCGGCGGCCCCGGCGAGCTCGGGTGTCGACTCGGGGGTGATCTCGCTCCCGGGGTAGAGCCCCCACAGGTGCGAGAGATGGCGGTGATCCGGCTCGATCTCGTCGACGTCGTCGAGCCACTCCTGGAGCTGTCCATGCCGGCCGATCTGATTGGGCGCGAGGCGGGCCCGAGCCGCTCGCGCCCTGGTCCGAAGGGCGGAATCGACCCCGAGTCGCTCGGCGGCCTGGTCGAAGATCGCAAACACCTCCCGAACGATCTGGAGGTCCATGGTCGGACCGGCGGCCATGGTCCGGGCCGTCAGCTCGAGCCCGCTGGTCTCGTCGAAGAATCGCCCGTTGCCAGGCCAGGCCGGGAAGTTCTCCGGGGAGTTGGACGGCGCGGTGACCAGGACACCGCGAGTCGGGTGCTCGACCAGGATGTCGAGCAGGAATCGGGTCTGGTCGCGCAGCAGCGGGTAGAGGCGACCGAGGGCCCCGTCGTCTCGGGAGAACCGGTAGCTGTCGAACAGCGCGGTGACCAGCCAGGCGCCGCCCACCGGCCAGGTCCCCCACGACGGCCCATCCATCGGCGTGGTCGAGCGCCACAGGTCCGTGTTCTGATGCAGAACCCAGCCGCTGGCCCCCCAGTGCTCCCGGGCGGTCCTGGTTCCGGCCTCGGCCACCTCCCGGACCAGCTTCTCGAGGGGCCCCACCAACTCGGCGAGATTGCCGGTTTCGGCTGGCCAGTAGTTCATCGGCAGATTGATGTTGATGGTGTACTTCGAGTCCCACCACGGGTTCGAGTTGTCGTTCCAGATTCCTTGAAGGTTGGCCGGTTCGGTTCCGGGCCGGGAGCTGGCGATCAGGAGATAACGACCAAACTGGTAGTACAGGGCGGCCAGTCCGGGATCCGGTTTGGTGGCGTGGCGGGCGATGCGCAGGTCGGTGGGCAGGGTGTCGGCCTCCGGCAGCGACTCGCCGAGGCGGAGCGAGACCCGATCGAACCACCCGGCGTGCTCCCTCCGGTGGTCCTCCCTCAACTCGGCATGACCGCGGGCGGCCGCGCGGGCCAAGGTCGTGACCACCCGTTGGGCCGGGTCGCCGCTCACGTCTCGATAGTCGACGACGTTGGTGGCCGCGGCGAGTATCAGGGTCGCGGCATCCGCCCCGTCCACCGAAACGGTCCGCCGGTCGGTGACCGTCCGGCCCCGGTCGGTCCGGATCAGGAGATCCGCCTGGTAACGGACCCGCCCCGCGACGCCCAGGTAGTCGCTGCTCTTGCCGGTGAGCCGAAGGCCGTTAGGCGGGATTGGATCCATCCGGAAATAGTCGGTTCCGTAGTTCGAGTGCGCCGGGTTCCGGACGCCCTCGAGCCGCGCGGTGAATGACACCGCCCCGGGCCGGTCGGCCGTTACTCGAATGACGATGACCTGGTCCACCGCCGAGATGAACGCCTCGCGAGTGAAGCGGACGCCGTCGACCGTGTAGCCGACTCGAACGATCCCGGCGCCGAGGTCGAGTTCCCGGCGGTAGTCGGTGGCCTTCTCGTGCCCTGGGAACGACAGCCGGAGATTGCCGAGCGGCTGATACTTCATCTGTTCGATCGGGTTGCCCATCATCTCCCGACCGAAGAGGTCGTGGGCGGCCGGGATGTCTCCGGAGAAGAGGAGGCGACGGATCTCGGGCAAAGCTCGGTGGGCGCCGGGTACCACGGGGTCGTACGGCCCGCCGGACCAGAGGGTCTCCTCGTTGAGCTGGATCGTTTCCTGGGCCAGACCCCCGAATACCATCGCGCCGAGGCGTCCGTTGCCGATCGGCAAAGCGTGATTCCAGGCCTCGGCGGGCTGTCGGTACCAGAGCCGGGCGGTTGGCACCTGGGCCGGTTGGGTGGCCAGCTGCAGCGCCGCCAGAAGAAGTCCGGACACGCCGGAATATACCCGACGTGACTCCGTAAGAACCAAGCCCCACCGCTCCCAGGATCGTGGAAGCGGCGGGGCCGTGTCCAGGGTGATGCCCTACCTCACGACCAAAGCCGGGTGCTCGCGACGACCGCGGCGCTAACCGAGGCGGACAGAACCGCGCCCCATGCCAAGTCCACCACCGCCACCGACAGGGGGAACTCCTTGAGCAGCGCCAGCGAGGTCAGATCGAAGGCCGCGTACGCGGCCAGGCCGAAGAACGCCCCATACCCGATCGCGCGTCCGATCGACTGGCGCTCGACAGCCGGGCCGGCCACGAAGACGACCAGGGCCGCCACGTAAACGAGGTAGAAAAGGACGGCAGGAACCCACTGGACGTCTGGCCGCATCAGGTGGCCGAGGTAACGCCGGTAGAAATCCTTCGCCACCAAGCCGAGCCAGAGGATGTCGACGACGAAAAAGACGACCAGGCCAACCGCATACATCTTGAGGAATGAGAGCGCCGTCACGCCAACCCCGCCTGGCCACCAGGGCCCGTTTGAAGGGGAAACCGCTCGCTGATCACCCGGGCTCGATGGTCGAAGATCCTGGTCAGCTGACGGTGTACCAACGCCGCGTGAGCAAGCCGGCCGAGCAGACCCAGCGGCATCCGGTACTCTACCATGTCTTCGATCGCCACGCCCTCGGGCACCGCGTGGAACAGGTGTCGATGGTACCAGTACTGGTACGGACCGACGACCTGCTCGTCCGCGAACAGCTCGTTCTCCACGTACTCGGCGATCCGCGACTGCCACCGGACCGGGATCCCGTGGAGGCGAAGGCGGTACGAGATGCGAGTGCCGAGCCGAACTTCGTGATCGCTCGCTTCGAGGACCCGGAAGCCGAGCCAGGGCGGGGTGATTGACTCGAGGTTTCCCGGCGACTTGAAAAAGGCAAAGACCTGGGGCAGGTCGCCACCCACTACCTGCCGGCGATGCAATCGGTAGGTCACCTTGCCTCCAACGCCGATGACCTCGTGAGCCGAAAACCGATGATGTTGCACCCCCTAATCGTCTTAGCCGGGGCGACCCCGATGCTCATTGGCTCGAGGCGCCGTCGATCCTGGGTTGTCGCGGCAGTAATCTTTCTTCTTGTCTATTGTTTGTCAAGGTATTTTGTTATACTATTACTAGACATTACTTTGACGCCATCCGAGACGGTCCCTTCGGGCGAGACCGATGGGAAGGAACTGCGGTGAGGCCAGTGACTGCCAATACCCATCGTGAGGGAAGACCCGATGCCCTCTGACAAACTCGTTCTGCTCACTGGAGCGACTGGCTATGTCGGCGGCCGCTTGGTGCCCCTGCTGGCGGACGCTGGTTGGCGGGTGCGGTGCCTCGCGAGGCAGCCGGAACGATTGGCGGCGCGGGTGCCCGCCGGGGTCGAGGTCGTGCCTGGCGACGTGCTGGATGCCGCGTCGCTGTCGCGGGCCATGGAAGGGGTCGAGGCCGCCTATTACCTGGTGCACTCGATGGGGACCACGGGTGATTTCGAGGCTGAAGACCGAATCGCGGCGGACAATTTCGCCGCTGCCGCGCAAACGGCGGGCGTGCGGCGGATCATCTATCTCGGCGGCCTCGGCGAGGATGATCCCGAGTTGTCGGCACATCTGCGCAGCCGGCACGAGGTCGGGGAGCGGATTCGGGCGCACGGCGTACCCGTCGTCGAGTTGCGGGCATCCATCATCATCGGCTCTGGCAGTCTCTCGTTCGAGATGATCCGGGCGCTGGTGGAGCGACTGCCGGTGATGGTGACGCCGCGCTGGGTTCAGGTGAAGGCGCAACCGATCGCCATCGGCGACGTGCTGGAGTATTTGCGCGGCGCGCTGACTGTCGAGACCGGCGATCGGAGCATCACCATCGAGATCGGCGGCCCTGACCAGGTCTCCTATGGTGAGCTGATGCAAGAGTACGCCCGGCAGCGGGGCCTTCGGCGCTGGATGGTCCCGGTACCGTTGCTGACGCCGCGGCTCTCCAGCCTCTGGTTAGGCCTGGTCACGCCGCTGTATGCCCGGGTGGGACGCAAGTTGATCGACAGCCTGCGGCACCCCACCGTGGTGCGAAACGACGCCGCAACACGCCTGTTTCCCATCCGCCCGATCGGGGTTCGGGAAGCGATTGCGGGCGCGCTCAGAAACGAGGACTCGGCCTTCGCTCAAACCCGCTGGTCGGACTCCTTGTCCGCCGCTGGCCCGCCGCGGCAGTGGGGAGGAACACGATTCGGCAACCGACTGGTGGACTCCCGTTCGCTGATCGTGGCGGCTGAGCCGGGGGCCGTGTTTGCCGCCGTGGAGCGAATCGGCGGGGCCACGGGATGGTATTACGCTAACTGGCTTTGGACCTTGCGCGGTTGGCTCGATCTTCTTTGGGGCGGCGTCGGGATGCGCCGGGGGCGTCGCGATCCGAAGTACCTGAGGGCGGGTGACACGTTGGACTGCTGGCGGGTGGAGAGCATTGACCCGCCAGAGCGGCTACGCCTCTCGGCCGAGATGAAACTGCCGGGGCGGGCGTGGCTCGAGTTCGAGGTCCAACCTCGTGAGAACGGATCCGAACTGCGCCAAACGGCCACGTTCGCGCCGCTGGGACTGGCGGGCCTCGTCTACTGGTATGGCGTGTGGCCGTTGCATCAATTGGTATTTGCCGGGATGTTGCGCGGCATTGCGACGTCCGCCGAAAGGAGCGGCGACGTGTCGGGGTCGGGCGAGGACCGAACCCCCCGGTAGGCCGGCCGTCCCGCGCCCGACACCCCCATTGGATGGGGCCCGGCTGACCGACCAGACCGCTCGATGATCGAACCAGCTGCCCGAGTGAGGATGCTCGGACCGACCAGGCGGTCAGAGACCCGGCAGGGTCAGTTCCACCGTCCCTGGCTCAATCGCGACGCCGACCCCGATCTGACCGCCGGCCTCGGCCAACGCTTCGCGGACCAGGACCTTGGGATCGGGCCCGTGGCGCATTCGCCGGAGCAGCCCTTCTCCCTTCGCCTCACCCACCGTGAGGGTGATCTTGATCCCGCGGCGCTTGGCCAGGAGCTTCCGGCCGTCGGCCAAGGTGAGCTTGAACGGCGCCAGGAAGGCGTCGACGTAGTTGATCCCGACCCCGCTGCCGTCGAGCTTGTTGCCGGGGAGGAACTGGTCGGTCTTCTCCTCGTCGATCGGGATCGTGACGATCACGGTTCGGTCCTCCTCTTGTTCGAAGCGACTCGGTCGAGATGGGCTCGGAAGGCGGCGATGTGGGCCGGCGTGGAGCCGCAACACCCGCCGACGATGGCCACGCCGGCCGCGAGCAGCTCGTCCAGACCCGCCACCATCTCGGCCGGGGTTTCGTGGTACACCACCTTGAAGTTCTCGAGGACCGGCTGGCCGGCGTTGGGCTGGGCCATGACCGGGAGATCGACGGTGGCGCGATAGCGCCTGACGATCTCGGCGGCCATGGCCATGTCGACGCCGGTGCCACAGTTCAAGGCCAGGATGTCGACCCCCCGCTCGGCCATGAACTCGGCCGCCTGCTCCGGCGAGACGCCCATCATGGTTCGGACATCGGCCTGCTCGAGCATCCGGTCGAAGGCGATCGAGCCGATGACGGCGGGGGCGCCGGCTTCCTTGGCCGCGGCCACCGCGATCTCCAGTTCCTCGAGGGCGGTCTGGGTCTCGACGATGATGGCGTCGGCCCCGGCGTCGACCAGGGCCTTGGCCTGCTCCCGGAAGGCGGCCTCGACCTCGGTCACGGCGATGTCCCCGTAGGGCTCCATCAGGCCGCCGAACGGGCCGATGTCTCCCAGGACGAACCCCGGCTTGTCGCCTAACGCCCGGCGAGCGACCGCCACCCCCGCCGCGTTGATCGCTCTGGTTCGGTCGGCCTGGCCATGCCGGGCCAGCATGATCCGGGAGGCCCCGAAGGTGTTGCTGATCAGGCAATCGGAGCCGGCCTCGAGGTACCTCGACTGGATCGCCAGGATCCGATCGGGGTGATCGAGATTCCAGGCCTCGCCGCAGCCGCCCGACTCGAGGCCGGCCTGTTGGAGCTGGGTACCCATGGCACCGTCCGCGAGGAGCACCCGATGGCGGAGGGCCTCGAGCAAGCGGCTCATCCGGGCCCCCGATAGGCCGCCCGGCGGAAGCGACAGCGGTCGAGGCGGCAACTGCGGCAGGCGTCGAGCGGTGAGGGCGCGACGGTGCCGCGGGTGATGCCGGCCGCGGCGAGGAGCGAGTTCTTGGGATGGAGGCCCCCGGAGGGGAGCAGATCGATCGGACCTAACGACCGGTCCGGGAAGATGGCCCTCCACAGGGTGTGCTGCTGGGCCAGCTCCCAGTCGCCGCACCCGGGGGACAGATGAGGCGTCCAGGTCTCTCGGGCCGACTCCGCGGTCTGACAGCCCTCGAGGGTGGCGGCGAAGATCAGTCGCTCGACGACCGCGACGCCGAACCGCTCGAGGAAGTAGGCCTCGTCGGGGCGGTCCTCCGCCCACAACGCGGCGCAGGCGCGATCGACCTCGGGCCCGGCCGTCACGGCCACCCCGACGAGCCCATGGCAGTCGTAGCGACGAAGATGGTGGACCAACGCCTTGCCCTGGAGGCGCGTCCCATCGGCGAGGGTGACCCCCTGATCGTCGATGACGGTCAGATCGTGGCGCCGGGCGGCGCGGTAGGGGCGGCCGTGCTCGGCGTACCAGGCCCGAGCCCAGTCGGCCCGCTCGGCGAGAAGGCCCTCGAGCGGACCCTCCCGCGGCATCCCTAACAGCCGGCGATACTCGCCCGGGTCGACGGCCGCGGCGACCGCGGCGGGGTCGAGCGACGCGATCGCCTCGGTCACGACACCAACGCCCTGCCGAAGGGCTCGAACTGACAGCCCTCGACGAAGAGGTCGAAGAACCGGGGATGGGCCTCCAACCGGACGTGCTCGATCCGCTGGACCGCTCGCTCCAGGGCCCGGAACCTCGACCGCGCCAAGAGGGCGATCGAGGCCCCCTCGAGCGCGGCGTTGCCGACGGTGACCAGTCGATCGTCGGGGAGATCGGGAATCAACCCGATCGAACGCGCCGCGGCGAGGTCGAGGTGGGCGGAAAAGCCCCCGGCCAGGAAGAACCGTTCGATCCGGTCGAAGCCGGCCCCGAAGGCGTCGACCAGGGCGCGAACGCCCGCGGCGTTGGCGCCCTTGGCTTGGGCCAGCTCGTTGATGTCCGCTTCGTCGATGGCGATGCCGCGGGCGCCGTCGACCTGAAACGGCTCTTCGGCCGCGAGGCGCCCCTGGGCATTCATCGCGTCGGCCCGGCGCAGCTCGGCGAGGAGATCGACCAGCCCCGAGCCACAAATACCTAACGGCTCGCCGCCGCCGATGACGGCGATGCTCGGGCGTCCGGTGGGGTCGAGACGGATCCGTTCGATGGCGCCGTCGAGCGCCGGCATCCCGCAGCGGACCCCGCCGCCCTCGAAGGCCGGCCCGGCGGGGCAGGAGGCCGCCAGGAGCCGGTGGCGATTGCCGATGATGACCTCGGTGTTGGTTCCGATGTCCATCACGACCCCGAGGGCCTCGCGCTCGAACAGTCCGGTCGCCAGGAGGACCGCGGCGGCATCGGCGCCGACGTGGCTCGCGATCAGCGGCAGTCCCTCGACCCGGGCCTCACGGTGGATCGGCAGTCGAAGGGTTCGGGCGGTTCGGGAAAGGGCGGTGGTCGTCAGGTCGCCACGCCGCCAGGCGGCCTCGGTGACCGACTGATAGGGCAGCTGCCCGATCGACTGGACGTCGAGCCCGAAAAAGAGATCCCGCATCGTCGGATTGCCCACGACGACCGCGTGGTAGATGGTCGCGGGATCGACCGGCAGCGCCTCGATGGCCCGGCCGAGGTAGCCGAGCAGGGTCCGTTGGAGGAGCCGGTCACCGTGCTCGCCATCGAAACGGATCCGGGCCATGACGTCGGAGCCGCCGAATCGCTGCGGGTTCTCGAATGCCTGGGTGGCGACCAACCGCCCCGACTCGAGGTCATGGAGGCGGACGGCCACCGTGGTGGTGCCGAGGTCGATCGCCAGGCCGTGAATCGGGCCAGGTCCGGTCGCGATCGGGGTGCCGTCGAACAGGATGGCGTTGCCGACCCTGGTCACCGCCGGGTCGAGGGCCGCCGGGGCAGAATCGAGGCCCCGCGACTCGGTCTCGATTCGGAGCGAGCCACGCCGGAGAGTATGGCAGCGCACCGAGCCAATGGCCCCATCGAGCAATCGGGTCCGGCAGGCCAATCGAAAGTCGCCCCGGAGGTGGCGTTCCTCCGGAGCGGGCGGAGTGAGGAGGTCGTGACCGCTCTCGATTTCGACCAGGCACTCGCGGCACTTGCCCTTCTTGTTGCAGGACGTGGGTACCCGAACCCCGAGCGACTCGGCGTATTCGAACACCGTCCGTCCGGGCGCGCCGGACGCGGTGAGGCCGTTGACCGAGACGGTCGCCGCCATCAGTGCGCCTGGGCCCCGACGCCGAGGAGCTTCTTGAACAACTCGACAGCCGTGGCGGCGTCCGCGGCATAGCCATCGGCTCCGATGTCCTTGGCGTACTCGGCCGATACCGGGGCGCCCCCGACGCAGATCTTGACGTGGGAGAGGCCGGCGGCCTTGAAGGCGGCGACCACGTCCCGCATGTAGATCATGGTGGTGGTGAGCAGCGCGCTCATCCCGATCAGCTCGGCGCCGTGGGTCCGGACCGCCTCGATGAACCGGTCGGCCGAAGTGTCGGTGCCGAGGTCGACGATCGTGAAGCCGGCGCCCTCGGCCATCATCCCGACCAGGTTCTTGCCGATGTCGTGGAGGTCACCCTTGACGGTGCCTAACACGATGACCTTGGCGTCGAGGCTGCCGCCTTTTCGCTCGGTCAGCAGCGGGCGGAGCACGGCCATGCCCGCCTTCATGGCTCGGGCGGCCAAGAGCACTTCAGGGACGAAGATCCGGTTGTGCCGAAAATCTTCTCCGACCACCCGCATGCCGCGGATCAAGCCGTTCTCGAGGATGTCCATGGGCGGGAGTCCCTCCACCAGCGCCGCCTCGGTTATCGCTTTGACTTCGTGGTGCTTGCCCTCGAAGAGGAGCTGGTTCATCAAGGCGTAGTCGGTCACGGGACGCCGTCCTGGGAAGCCGGGAGCACGACACCGGGATGATGACAGGTTCGCTGAAAGAGGTCGCGGATCTCGCGGTGGAGGGCTGGGTCGAGGGGCGGTTCCTCGTAGCGATTCAGGGTCTCGTCGATCTGGTCGAGGGCCCGGCGCCGCCAGTCACGCGACCCCTGCTCGGTCCACTGGTCCCAGTTGGTACGATCGACCATCGGGCCGGGAAGGTAGAGCTCCTCCGGCCAGTGCTCGAGAGTATGCTCGGAGGTGAGAAGGTGCCTCTCGCGGATCAGCTCGCTGATCAGCTCCGTGGTGGGCAGGTCGCCGCGGACCTCCACCGGCCTCACGAACCGCTTGGCGTGGGCCACCACCTCGTCGTCGAAGACCAGTTTTTCGAGCGAGAAGCAGTTGACGTACTCCAGCATCCCGGGGCCGGAAACGGAGTTGATCCCGGCCGCGGCCGCGAGGAACGCGCCCACTCCGGTCTCCATCCCGGCCTGGGGGTCGTTGAACTTGGCATCCGAAAGCGCCATATACGCCTGAGACGGGAGCTTCAGGTACTTGGCGACTTGGGCATAGCCGCAGTAGAGCTGGAGCGCCTCGACGGCGGTCATCGGGTTGGTCATCAGCTGCATGTGGAACGAGGCCGGCGCGCCACCAAATACCACCGGCGTTCCCGGGCGGACTACTTGGGCGATGGTGAGCCCGGAGAGCACCTCGGCGGTATGGAGGACCATTGCGCCGATGGTGGTGGCCGGCGAGATCATTCCGAGCAGGAGCACCGGGACGATTTCGATCGGGATCCCCCATTCGGCGCAGTCCATGATGTTGCAGATCGGATCTTCGCCCCAGCGCAGCGGGGTGTTGGGGCAGCAGGTGAAGAGCGCCATCGGCTTGGTGATGAGGTCCTCTTTCGAGGGACGCATCATCGCCATGATCTGGCCCATCCGTGGCACCCCATACGAGGTGAACGCTCCCGAGACGACGGGCTTGGGCGAGTGCCCGAGGGCCAGGTACAGCCGCCAGGCATCGGCGACATCCTGGGGGATGTCTTTCGGGATGAACGCGGTCGAGAGGTAGTCGATGTGGGGCAAGCCA
>Ga0194132_10000065_pt1 | contig 187050 bp, 138 predicted proteins | sample TA2KigOf80mmetaG_FD_148612 | JGI IMG/M metagenome (GOLD analysis project Ga0194132, IMG submission 148612) | Freshwater microbial communities from Lake Tanganyika, Tanzania - TA2015054 Kigoma Offshore 80m | ecosystem: Environmental > Aquatic > Freshwater > Lake | place: Tanzania: Lake...
TACTACGACACCCTCCTTGGCCGCTTCGACGAACGCACCCACCTCATCACCGGGGCTCACTTCCGCAAGGAGAAGAAGTGTTAACCATGTCCCCGGACACTTTGTCAGCTATGTTCCCGGCTGTTCATTCGCTCGTCAGCGCGGCGCCGTACCGGCAGGCCGCCAGACCAACCGGGTCCGCCTTGGCGCACTCGCGAGTCCGATCTTCGACCATCGGGAACAGCACGGCGATCTGTTCCCCGACGGCGACATAGCAGGCGGTTGCCACGGCCGGCTGGTCGTGGACCCGGGTGCAGAAGTCGAGTCCGTCCTTGGGGACCGCGGTAACGTCGATGAAGTTCTTCACCACCCCGACGAAGCACCATGCTTTGTAGTCGGGGTGCCCCCGGTTGCAGTGACCCTCGGATTTGGCCGGATCTCGGACCGTGAACCCGCTGACATAGGTACCGATGCCCTGATAGCAGGAGGGCCGCAGCCCGGGTGGGGCTTGATCGCACGCTTTGGCGATCTTGCCGAAATCGGCCCCGGTGTTCTCGATGACGATGCCCGCCAACATGCCGTAGCAGGAGGCCTGATACTTGGGGCCAACCACCGAGCAGGGAAAGAGGGGGTCATTCGGATCGCGGATGGGAAACGAGTCGGCGGGCTCGTGATGGGCGTGATCGTCGCCATGGTCGGTCGGCTTGGCGGCGGCGGTCTTGCCGTGGGGATGGTGCGACTGGCCCCGCCCGGCGACGATGAACTCCATGAACGCCCCGCCGTAGCAGGAATTGGCGTCCCAGCCGTCGACGAGCCAATCGCAGCCCGCCAATGCCTTGGGCAGGTGCAGCGAGGTATTCTGAACCAGTCCGTGCCCGATTCCGTGAACGCACTGGAACCGGAGCCACATGTTGGTGGTCGCGGCCTTGATCAGGTTGCAGACCGAAGCGACGGTGGAGCTGTCGGTACCGTTGGCGTCGAGGTAGGCCTGGACGACTCCGTGGTAACAGCCGGACTGATAGAGACCGGTGCACGACTGGTACACCGCGCCGACATCGAGCCCCGGCTTCCAGCCGTTGATGCCGACCACGTGGGTCAGATCGTGACCGCGAGCCACCGTCCCGGGGTCGAGGCGGCCGAGGACGGAGAGGGCATCCATCGCCAGGCGGACCTGGCCTCGTTCCACCAGAGCGAGGAGGATTTCTTCGTAGCAGGCTTGCTGGCTCTTGCCGCGGACCAGCCGGCAACGGTTGTGGGCGAAGGTCGCGACCTCGAGCGAGTCCCCCCGGCGGGCCGGGCCGTCGAGCGCCGCCGCCAGCGGCAGCGGCGGCAGGCCCGGGATCTGGGCGCCCCGGGACCGCGCGAACGCAATCCCCACCGCGAGCAGCAGCCCGAGCCCCGCCAGTCCGAACACTATTCTCCGAGTCATTGCCTTGACGCTCCGCCCGTCGTGTCGGGAAGATAGGGCGAAATGCCGAACGGCCGCCACCCTCGTGGGGCGGCGGCCGTTGGGATCGTCGACGGAGGCCCGAGGCTACTTCTTCTTGGGCGGCTTGCCGTTGCGCTGGACGGTCTTGAGCCAGGTCAGCGCCTTGTCGAAGGCCTTCTTCTTGCCGCCGTTGGAGGCATCGCCGAAGAACGCCGTGAACCGGGGCCGAGTGCCGCTCGGCGTTGGCCGGTAGCCGAAACGGCAAAACCACCCGAAAGTACGAGTCGAGGCCTGGTCGATACGGGAAATGCCGGGGACCTTGGAAACCGAGCGGCTGCGTGTGGCTGTCTTGGTAGTACGAGACCGGGTCGAAGTTCGACGAGTAGCCATGCCAATGGTCCGATGCGGTTAGGTGTATGAGGTCGTGAGCCGGCCCTATTATGCGCCCATTTCCGGTGGAGCGGAAGGGGGGCCCGGCGGGGCACCGGACTCCACTTTACCCTAACGCTCCGATTCCGCAAGGGGTGGGCCGGACCGAGCCGTTCCCGGCCCGGCCCGCCCCCTCACCGGCGCCGGTGATCGCCCCGCAAATGCCGGTCGAAGAACTCGGCGATGTCCAGGAGAACCTGTCGCGAGTTCTCCCGGCCAGTCACGTAATAGCTCTCGCCCGGGTAGGTCTTGAGCTGGACGACCTTGTTGAGCCGATCGAGGGCGTGCGCGAACTCGAGCGACGCGGTAATTGGATACACTCCTGGACGCCAAACTTGGTCGAGGCCGGCGCCTTGAATGAGAAGGACGGGTGTGGTGACCCGATGGGCCGAGAAGATCGCCGAGTTCCGCCGGTAGACGGCCGCGCTATCGGGGTAGGGGCCCCACTCGTAGGCGTTGAGCTTGCTGTGCTGCAGCTCGGTGTTGTAGTCCTGGAAGCTGATCCAGTTGGCATAGCCGGATTGCGGCGCGGCCGCCCGAAACACACCCGGCGCGTGGGCCACCGCGCCCATGCTCATGATCCCGCCGTAGCTGTTGCCGGTGATCCCCATGTTGGCGGTATCCACTCCGGGCAGCTTCTTGAGGTACTCGACGCCCGCGACCACGTCCCGGAGATCGCAGTGGGTCCAGCAGGGGTTGTTGGCGTCCTCGAACGCCTTCCCGTACCCGGAGCTGCCGCGGATGTTCGGAGCCAGCACGAGGTAGCCGGCCCGGGCCAGGAACTGGGCCTGGGGGAGGTAGCTGTCGGCGAACTGGCTGGTCGGCCCGCCGTGGATGTACATCACCCCAGGGTACGGCTGGCCGGGCGTGCCGGCCGGCGGACGGAACAAGTAGCCGGAGATCGAGAGCTGGTCGCTTTGATAACGGATCTTCTCGGGGACCACCATGGTCCGCTCGATGGCGGGATCGATCGACTGGGTCAGCCGGATGGGTGCCGGGGCGGTCCCCGCCGCCGGCGCCGGCGCCACGAAGAGATCGTTAGGCGCCGTCGGGGTGCCGAACAGGTAGGCCAGCTTGCTGCCGTCGGGCGACCATTCCGGCGCGCTCGCGAGGCCGTGACGGGCCCCCCCCGAGCCGTCCGACGCCACCCCACGGCTTTGGGTCACCGCGGTGGGATGGTCGAGCCGAATCGCGGTCCCTCCCGCCACCGGCGCGATCACGATCCGCTGGGTGCCGTCGTCGATCGAGGCGAACGCGACCCGGCTGCCGTCGGGAGACCAGCGAGCGTCGCTCTGATCGGCTGCCTCCGCCGCGAGCGGTCGGGCCGCCCCCCCCCCCCCGGGCGGGGCCCGCCCGACGTTGATCCAGCCGCTCCGATGGGATTTGAAGAGCACCTGCTTCCCGTCCGGGGACACCAGCGGATACCCCATCTTCGATCGGGTCCCGATCGTGCCATAGTCGAAGAGATCGCGATCGGACGCCACCAGCCGGGACTCGCCACCGGTCACCGAGATCGCCATCAGGTCGTGATCGGCCCAGCGATCGTCGGAGCGCCAGTAGTAGAGCGTCCGGCCGTCGGGGGCCCAGGCTGGGGAGGTCTCGAATCGGGGATCGCTCGTTAGGCGGCGCGCCCGACCCGAGGCGACCTCGACCAGGTAAACGTCGAACTGGCCGAACAGGAGGGCCGACAGCGCGATCGTTCGGCCGTCCGGCGACCACGAGAAGGCGTTGATCCGCGCCCCCAAGTCGGTGAGCCGCCGCTCGCTGGCGTCCGCCACGGTCCACAGCCAGATCTCCGGGTTACCGCTCTTGTCGCTCAGATAGGCGAACTGCCCGCCACTGGGCGACAGACGAACCAGGCCGGTCGCTACCTCGCGAGCCACCCGCGTCGCGGTCCCCCCTCCGGCCGGGACCGACCAGATCCCGCCGAGCGACGAGCCGAAATAGATCCGTTGGCCGTCCGGAGCCCAGATCGGGCCCTCACCCGCCAGCAGCGAGCCGACGGCCGTCACCCGGTCGGCGAGGACCGGAAGCGAGGACTCCTGGGCCAGGAGCGCCACGGCGCCGGTGCCGCCGAGTGCCGCGGCCAGCAGGAGGCGTCTCATCGACCGCTCCCGGTGGCAACGCCAGTGCGTCCGGGTTCCTGGTCCTTCAAGTACCGGTCGAAGAAGTCGAGCATGTCGAGAAACATCTGGCGTTGGTTGGGGAGGCTGTTCACGTAGTAGTTCTCATTGGGATAGGTCTGATAGCGAAACACCTTGTAGTGGCGCTCCAGCTCGTCGGCGAATTTCTTCGAGGCCTGGGAATTGGGGAACCGGCCGGTTCCATGGAGGAGCATTACCGGGGTCTGGACTCGACCGATGCTGAAGTACGGGGACGATCGCCGGTAGATCGCCTCGGTGGCCGCCGACAAGGGCCCGAACTCGTAGTCGAGGAGCTTGACGTGGCGGTACTCCTGCTCGGTGTAGAAATCGAGCCAGTCGCCGTACCCCGCCCCCGCGACCGCCGCCTGGAAGTAGCCAGGCGCGAAGGCGATCGCCGAAAGCGTCATGCAGCCGCCGTAGCTCGTCCCGGTGATCCCGAGCCGCTCGCCGTTTACGTAGGAAAGGCGTTTGAGATACTCGGCGCCGGCCTTCACGTCGTCGAGGTCGCCGTGCCCCCAATCCTTGTTGTTCGCGTCTTCGAAGGCGCGCCCGTACCCCGAGCTGCCTCGGATGTTCGGCAGCAACACCACGTATCCTTGCTGCACGAAAAACTGGACTTGGGCCTGGTAGGTGTCGCTGAACTGGGCGGTCGGCCCCCCATGGATGTACAGCAGCGCCGGCAGCCGTTCTCCTGGCGCGATGGTGGCGGGCCGGTACAGGTAGGCGTTGATCTCGAACGAGCCGCTTTGATAACTGATCTTTTCCGGCGCGACGATCGACCGGACGATGTTCCCGCCCGGTACCGAATTGGTGAGCCGCCGAGGCGGGCCGCCGCTGGCCGCCACCAGATAGAGATCGGCGGCCTCGGTGGGTGACCCCAATGTGTAGGCGATCCGGGTCCCGTCCGGCGACCAGGCCGGGTTGGCGACCGTCCCGGCCCCGGTCGGGGCGACCAGGACCCGTGGGGTCCCGCCGGCCGCGGCCACGGTTCGAAGGTCCTGGGTCCCGTTCCGGTTGGCGAGATAGGCGATCGACTTGCCGTCCGGCGACCACCGCGCCGAGCTTTGGTCGGCGGATTCGGGAGCCACCGGCCGGGCCGAGCCCCCCGCGATCGGCGCGACCCAGTAGTTGATCCACCCGCTCCGGTGGGAACGGAACATCACCCAGCGTCCGTCCGGCGACACCATCGGGTATCCGAAGGTCCGGCCGGCCCCGTAGTCGAAAAAGTCCGTGTCGCGGGTCACCAGCCGCCCGGTCCCGCCAGTTGCCGGGATCGCCATGATGTCGTGGTCGACCCAGCGATCGTCGAGCTGGACATAGAGGATGGTGCGGCCATCGGGGCTGTACGACGGGAACACCTCGTACCGGCCGTCGGTGGTCAACCTGGTCACCTGGCCGTTAGGTACCGCCACGCTCCAGATGTCGTAGGACCCGTACCGGTCGCCGGCGAAGGCGATCGACCGGCCGTCCGGCGCCCACGACATCGAGTTGATCCGGGTCTGGCCGAGTCGGGTCAGCTGGAGGTCGCGACCGTCCTTCGGCGACCAGATCCAGATCTCGGTGGCGCCGCTCTTGCCCGAGGCATAGGCGATCCACTCGCCGGTGGGGCTGTATTGCGGCATGTAATTCGACTGATACGGGACCGTGCCGAGATTGGGCACCAGCCGGGTCGGGAAGCCGCCCTCCGCTCCGACGGCCCACAGCCCCGACCCTCCGCCAAGGCTCGACTGGAACATGATGGTCGAGCCGTCGGGGCTCCATTCGGGCTGTTCACCGCCGACCGCCGACCGGATCGAAAGGACCTGATCCGCCGAAACGGAGGGACTTGGCTTGGGCTGAGCGGCGAGGGAGCTGGCGAGCACGGCGACGAAAGCGCCTGCGTGGCGGACCATGGGATCCTCGAGTTGTTGGGCGCGGGTCAAGTCTACCGCCCGACGGGCGGGATCCGCGAGGGCGGCCTCAGAGATCGACGACGATCGGCGAGTTGATCGGGCGATAGCCGAGGTCGCAAACCGCCGCGTTGACGAAGGTGCGCCGGCCCTGCCGCACGGTACCGTAGCCCTCGTGAATGTGGCCGAAGACATGAACTCGGAGGCGTTGCAGCTGCCCGATCCGTTCGGCCAGGGCTTCGCATCCCACCGGCTCGCCCCGGGCGGTGCGGTCGAGGATCCCCTCCGGCGGGCCGTGGGTGATCAGCACCTCGGTGTCGTCGGGAATCAAAGCCCATTTCGCCGCGATCTCGGTACCGCGCTCGAGGTTGAAAGCCCAATCGTAGAACCACGGCTGCCATGGCGATCCCCAGAAGGAAACCCCCGCCAAGGTCACGCCGCTGTCGAGCAGATACTCGACGCCCGATGGCACCAGCCGGCTCGCGAGGGCCCGGTCGCGCTCGAGCCCGAAATCATGGTTGCCCGCGATCACCAACTTGTTCCCGTGCGGTTGGTCGCCGAACCAGCGGAAGAACTCGGCCAGCTGATCCGGGGTGCCGGCGTTGGAGACGTCACCGGCGTGGATCAGCACGTCGCCAGCCGGAAGCGGGGCGAGCTCGCGGTGCAACCCATGAGTGTCGCTGATCAGGACCAGTCGCAACGGCCTAGCCCTTGGCGAGCGGACGGCTCCAACTGAGCAGCCAGCCGAGCGTCGCGAAGCCGATTCCCAGCAGAACCAGGGCGAATTTGGGATAGGCCGCCGCCGCCGCAACCGTCGGCCACGGGGCGGTCGCGCCGAGGGCGAGGATCCGCCACAGCGCCACGTTCTCGATGGCATCGAGCGCGATGCAGAGGGGGACGGCCAGGGCGATCGCGGTGCCGGCCAGGCTCAGGCGCGGCCACCGGGCCGCCAGGCGGCGGGCCACGATCCGACAGGCGAGCGAGATGGTGATGGGGTAGAGGAAAAGAAACAGGAAGTCGAGCCCGAGACCGAACGCGGCCGCCTCCCGCTGGCGAGGACCCCAACTCGCCAGGATCGAATCGGCCCGAGCGACGGTGCCGGCCAACTCGAACGACACGATCCCGGCTGGGGCGGCCGCCGTCCTGAGCGGGGCATCCGCGACCGAGAGCAGGAGCCACACGGCCAGCGTGAGACCGAGCGAGGCCAGGAACGCGACTGACATTCGGCCGCCGGGGTCCGTCACGAGCCGCTCCGAATCCGGTGGGAGAAATCGGGCTGGCCAAAGGCCCGGCGGGCCAGATCGTTGATCCGGTAGCGCTGGCGGGTCGCTTCGATCGACATGGTGCTGTCGATCAAGCCGAGCTGCCGAGCCACCTCGTCGGCGTACCCGGGGAAGATCAGCTTGAGCCCGCCGGGGATCCGATTCGGGACGATGGCGTTGACGTGGCGGACCAGGTTGGAGGTGCAGCTGTTGGTGATGGTGTGGTAGAACTCGGGAGCGGCCCGGAGCCGATCAGCCCGACGGAGCATGTCGACGAACACCGCCCGGGCCCGCTCCGGCGAGGTCCGCACCGGGTAGAGATAGACGTCGAACTCCCCCAGGGCCGCCCGCCTCCCGATCAAGTCGGCTTCCTCCCCGATGACGTAGATCAACTCGTAGTTGCGGCCCAGGCCCTCGAACACTCCGTAGCTCTCGCCTTCCTCGCGGCGGGCTTCGATCGAGATCGCGAGGTAGGTCGAGTCGGAAAACCCGAATGTCACGAAGCTGTGAGCCGGTCCCCGCCATGTCGTCGAGAACGGCGTCAGGACGAACCATACCGACTCGAGGCCATCGAGCCGAACGGTGCGGGTCTCGTAACGAGGTTCGAACTCCTCGGCGGTACGATAACGGAAATTCCGGACGTTCGCGATCCGGACGATCGAGTCTCCGAAGACGATCTCGGGCATCTCGGCGTGGTCCGCGGCCCAGCCGCGGGTCGCCGATGGTCGCCTGGTGCCGATGATCGCGCCGAATCCAACCACCGCGCACAGGAACGCGAGGGCCATGATGCGCCAGAAGGTGAATCGGGCTCGAGTTGGCACGGAGGCGGAATCTATCCGGCTCGAGACGAAAGGAGTTCTCTGACGGCGGGCTTGAGCACCTTACCCATGGCGTTGCGGGGTAGGTCGTCGACCACCATGATGTCCCTGGGGACCTTGTACCGGGCCAGCCGTTCCTCGAGCCATTGCCGCAGCGGCTCGGGCTCCACGGACTCCGAGACCACGACGGCCGCGCCGATTCGTTCGCCCAAATCGGGGTCGGGACGACCGACGACGGCGCAGTCGATGACGGCGGGGTGCTGCCGAAAGGTCTCTTCGATCTCGAGCGCCGAGATCTTGTACCCGGCCGACTTGATGATGTCGGTGCTCTGGCGTCCGAGGAGTCGCCAGTAGCCATCTTCCACCGCCGCGACGTCTCCGGTGGCGAACCAGCCGTCTCGAAACGCGGCCGCCGTCTCCCCCGGCCGGTTCCAGTACTCGAGAAACACCTGCGCCCCGCGGATCTGGATCTCGCCGGGGCCGCGATCCAGCGGGTAGCCGCTCTCATCGACCAATCGCGCCTGGACCCCCGGAAGCGGCTGGCCAACGGTGCCGGCACGCCGTTCGCCGGCGAGCGGATTGGCCAGGGCCATCCCGATCTCCGTCATCCCATATCGTTCGAGGAGTCGGTGACCGGTGAGGGCTTCCCATCGTTCCAGAACGCTCACCGGCAAGGCCGCCGACCCCGAGCACATCAGGCGCGCGGCTCGGGCGCCCTGGCGCCATCGGTGGCGGTCGGTGTCGGACGCCGCATCATGGGCCGCGATCAAGCGGGCGTAGATCGTCGGGACGGCCGTGAAGAACGAGATCGCTCCCGACCCGAGCCGCTCCCAACAGCGGACCGGGTCGAAGGGATCGAGAAACTCGACGGCCGCACCGACCCACAGTGGACAGCAGAGCGCGTTGACGATCCCGTGGACGTGGTTGAGCGGAAGGACATGGAGACCGCGGTCGGGCGCCTGCCACGCCCATGCTTCGACCAGGGTGGTGATCTGGGCCTGGAGCATGCCGTGGGTGGTGACGACTCCCTTGGGACGGCCCGTCGTGCCGCTGGTGTACACCATCATGGCCCGTCGGTCCGCCCCGAGGATGGGCTCGATCCGTCGAGCGGCGGGCGCCGATATCTCGCTCGACACGATGGTGCTGATTCCGCGACTCTTGGCGATCGGGCCGATGCGCTCGGCGAACGCCGCGGTGGTGACGACGGCGATCGGGGCGGCATCGTCGAGGGTGTAGGCGATCTCGGCGGCGGGGTAGTTCGGCGCGATCGGCACCGCCACGGCCCCCGCCCGCCAGACCGCCCACTGGGTGGCGACGTGCTCGAACCCGGGCGGCACCAGAAAGGCCACCCGGGCTTCCTCGAGGTCCCCGGACGCCGGATCGAGCACCCTGGCGATCTGGGCCGAGCGGGCGAGGAGGTCTCGGTACCGATATTGGCCCGACCCGTCGACGACGGCCAGGCGGTCGGCCGTCGCCCCGGCGCGATCGATCAGGGTGCTGATGGGGTTGGTCACGGGTCCTCCAAGGTGATCGGGCGCACCGGACCTCCGCAACCCACTCGCAACGGCCGCAACATGGTGTAGATTCAGTCACTGACTCCTCCGGACAGCGTGGCTTCGCGTCGATGAACCCAACCCCGGTCGTCCTTTACGGCGAGCAGGTCCGGCTGGAGCCGCTCGACCACGCCCATGCCGACCATCTGCTCGAAGAAGCGGGCGATGACGAGATCTGGCGCTACATGCCGATCCCCCGGCCGATGACTCGATCTGACGTCATCGGGATGATCGACAAGGCATGGAAGGCGGCGGCCGAAGGACTCGAGGTCCCGTTTGCCATCATCTCGGACAAGACCGATCGGGCCGTTGGCTCGACTCGGTTCATCGACATCCATCGTCCCGACCGGCGCCTCGAGATCGGTTGGACCTGGCTTGGGGTCGGCTCCCAGCGGACGGCGATCAATACCGAGACCAAGCTGCTGCTGCTCCGGCACGCCTTCGAGGACCTCGGCGCCCTTCGGGTCCAGCTCAAGACCGATGGCCGCAACGAGCGGTCGCTGCGGGCCATCGAGCGGATCGGGGCGGTGAAGGAAGGGGTGCTTCGAAAGAGCCGCTTGACCTGGGACGGGGTGTTCCGGGACACGGTGTACTACAGCGTCCTCGACACCGAGTGGCCGGCGGTGAAGGCGCGCCTCGGAGGGTTGCTGGAGCGGTAGTTTTCCGGATGATCCCTACCCAGTTGATCGACATCCTGCGTGAGGCCTCGCACGTCGCGGTGCTCACGGGGGCCGGCGTGTCCGCCGAAAGCGGGATTCCGACCTTTCGTGATGCGCTGACGGGTCTGTGGGCGAACTACCGGCCCGAGGAGCTGGCTACGGAGGCCGGGTTCCGGCGGGACCCGGAACTGGTCTGGAACTGGTACCGAATGCGCCGCCAGGCGATCGCGGCGACAGAGCCCAACGCCGGCCATCTGGCGCTCGCTCGGCTCGGCGGGCTGGTGACGACGACGCTCATTACCCAGAACGTCGACGGGCTCCATGCCCGGGCCGGAAGCCCCGACCCGATCGAGCTTCACGGCAATATCACGCGGGTCAAATGCGCGGATTGCGGCATCCCGGTCGACCCCGCCCCGGACCAGGAGCGGGTGCCTCGCTGCTCCGGATGCGGTGGGTTGATCCGGCCCGACGTGGTCTGGTTCGGTGAGCTACTTCCCGCGGGGGCGCTCGAACGAGCTCGAGCCGCCGCCTTGGATTGCGATTTGTTTCTCTCGGTGGGCACCTCGAACCTGGTGGAACCGGCCGCCTCGCTCCCGTGGATGGCGGGCCGCCGGGGAACCCCGGTGATCGTGATCAACACGAGCGACGAAGGGCAGCGCACCGGGCCCTCCATCCGCCATCTGATCGGGCCGTCGGCGACGCTGTTACCGGCCTTGATCGGCGCGGCGTGGCCCGCCGCTCGAGGCGGCCTGCCCGGGTAGATTGCGGCATGCATCAACCACCGATCGCCGCGCGGCGTCCCCATCGCGTGGTCTTTCATGGCGAACAACTCGAAGACGACTACCACTGGTTGCGGGACCGGTCCGATGCCGCCGTGGCCCGGTACCTCGAGGGGGAAAACGCCTACGCCGAGGGAGTGCTGGCCCCGCTGGCGGCGCTCGAAGCCGATCTGTACCGGGAAATGCTCGGTCGGATCCAGCAGACGGACTTGACCGTTCCCTACCGCCGGGGGGAGTACTGGTACTATCAGCGCACCGAGGAAGGCAAACAGTACCCGATCTACTGCCGCAAACGAGGTTCCCTCGACGGGACGGCCGAGGAGATCCTGGTCGACCTGAACCTCGAGGCGGTGGGTCACTCCTTCTGCGGTCTCGGGGCCTTGACGGTGAGCCCGGACGGAAGCCGACTCGCCTACTCCATCGACCACACCGGCTTCCGCGAGTATACCCTGCGGGTCATCCGTCTCGCGGACCGAGTCGCGCTCACCGCCCCGATCGAGCAGAGCGGCTCGGCGGCCTGGGCGGCCGACAACGAGACGCTCTTCTACACCCTCCAGAATGCCGCCAAACGAGACGACCGGTTGCTCCGACTGCGGCTCGGCTCCGAGCCCGAGCTGGTCTTCGAGGAGCCCGACGAACGGTTCCGGGTCTGGGTCACCGAAACGAGGAGCCGTCGCTATCTGGTGGCCTACTGCGCCAGCCATCTCACGACCGATGCCTGGGTGCTCCGATCGGATCGGCCCGCCGACCGATGGGAGACCTTGATCCCGAGGATCCACGATCGCGAGTATGACCTCGACGACTCCGGCGACGGGTTCCTGGTTCGGATCAACGACCGGGGCCGCAACTTTCGGGTGGTGCGGATCGAGCGGCCGGGAGCGCCGGAGACCGAGTGGACCGAGATTGTCCCTCACCGAGACGACCGCATCATCGAGGGCGTCGAGTGTTTCGAGCGATTTCGGGTCACCTGGCTTCGGATCGGCGGCCTTCCCCGGGCCACGATCACCTTGGCTGGCGGTGCTGCGGAGACCGAGATCGGGTTTCCCGAGGCGGTTTACGACGCCCGACCGGGCGTCAACCCGGAGTGGACCACCGAGACCTATCGCTATCAATACGAGTCGTTCGTCACCCCGACGTCGGTCTACCAGCGCGAGGTGGCGACCGGCGAGACCCGGCTCCTCAAGCAGAAAACCGTCCTCGGCGGCTACGACCCCGCTCGGTACCGGAGCGAGCGGCTCGAGTTCCGGGCGGCCGACGGGACTGCCGTGCCGGTCTCGCTGGTCCGGCTGGCCGACGCGCCGGCCTCGACCCCGGTGTACCTGACCGGCTACGGGGCCTACGGGATCTCCTATCCGATCGGCTTCAGCTCGAATCGGTTTTCGCTGATCGATCGGGGGGTGACCTTCGCGGTGGCCCACGTCAGGGGCGGTGGCGAGTTAGGGCGATCGTGGCACGACGCCGGGCGAATGGACCGCAAGGAGACCACCTTTGCGGACTTCGTCGCGGTGGCCGACGGGTTGATCGCGGCCGGCCGGACCAGCGCCGACCGGTTGGTGATCGAGGGGGGCAGCGCGGGCGGGCTGTTGATCGGCGCCGTGCTCAACGCCCGACCCGATCTCGCCGCGGCGGCGATTCTGCAAGTTCCCTTCGTCGACGTGCTCAACACCATGGCCGACCCGACTTTGCCGCTGACGGTCGGAGAGTACGAGGAGTGGGGCAATCCGACCATCGCCGAGCAATACCGGTGGATGCGGGCCTACTGCCCGTACACCAACCTCCGCCGAGGCGACCTGCCGGCCCTGTTGGTGCGCGGGTCGCTCAACGACAGCCAGGTCATGTACTGGGAACCGGCCAAGTACGTGGCCCGGCTCCGGACCATCTGGGATACCGATCGCCCGCTGCTGCTGATCACCAACCTCGGTGCCGGGCACGGTGGCGCCTCGGGGCGGTACGATCGGTTGAAGGAGATCGCCGTGGATTACGCGTTCGTGCTCTGGCGATTGGGCCTCGCGAGCGGAACGCCCGCCTGAGCGCGTCGTCGCTCGGCGTTTCGGCTCCGAGCTACATTCTCGGGCGAGCGATCCACGGCATCGTCGCCACCGTCGATCCGATCGTCGGGTTGGCCGGCTAACGCGAAGGAGCCCCCGTGCTGCAACCGCTGTTCTACCTCCAGGTCATCCTGGCTCTGTTCACCTTGGCGCTGGTGGTGACCTGGATTCGAATCGGGCGCCCCGCGGGCGACGAGGATCGCGGCTGGCCGCGTCCGGCGCACCTCGGAGTCGGATTCGTCACCAACTTCTTCGACACCCTCGGGATCGGGTCGTTCGCCCCCACCACCGCGATGTACCGATTGTTCAAGCTGGTGCCGGATGAGCGGATCCCGGGCACGTTGAACGTCGGTCATGCCTTGGCCACGATCCTCCAGGCGTTCATCTACACCAGGCTCATCGAGGTGGAGTTTCGAACCCTGGCGACCCTGATCGCCGCCTCGGTCATCGGCGCGTGGCTTGGCGCCGGGATCGTGGCCCAGTGGCCTCGGCGCCGGATCCAGATCGGGATGGGTGCCGCCCTGCTGGTCGCCGCCCTGCTGTTCACCTTGACCAATCTGGGGGTGGTGGCCGGAGGCGGCGAGGCGATCGGCCTGACCGGGTCCAAGCTCGCCCTCGCCGCGGCCGGCAATTTCGGGCTCGGCGCCTTGATGACGCTCGGCATCGGGCTCTACGGTCCCTCGCTGATCATGATCAGCCTGCTCGGGATGGACCCCAGGGTTGCCTTCCCGATCATGATGGGCTCCTGCGCCTTCCTGATGGTGGTGGCGGGGATCCGATTCCTCAAGGCCGGCGCCTACCGCCAGCGGCCTGCCCTGGGGCTGGCCATCGGTGGGCTGCCGGCCGTGCTGATCGCGGCTTTCATCGTCAAATCACTCTCCTTGACCACGATCCGCTGGTTGGTGGTCGTGGTGGTGTTGTACACCGCCGTGACCATGCTGCGGTCGGCGGCGCGCCGAGCCTGAGCGGATGACGCTGGTCGTCCATCTCATCCCCCATACCCACTGGGATCGCGAGTGGTACCTCACCGCGGCCCAGTTCGGGGCGCGGCTCGCCCCGGCCCTCGACGCGGTGGTCGATCTGCTGGAGCGGCAGCCCTCACTCCGCTTCCACCTCGACGGCCAGGCGGTGCTGGTCGAGGACTATCTCGCCCGGCGCCCCGACGCACGAGTCCGTCTCGATCGCTTGGTCCAAGCTGGGCGGCTCGTGGTCGGGCCGTGGTACGTCCTCGCCGACGGCCTGATCCCATCGGGGGAGGCCGCGATCCGCAATCTGCTGCTGGGCAGGGATGTGGCGGCCCAGCACGGCGGGGCCGGCAAAGTGCTCTACAGTCCCGACGCGTTCGGCCAGCCAGGCACCGGTCCGCTCCTCGCGGCGGAAGCGGGACTGGTCGCCGGCGTGGTGTGGCGTGGCCTCGACCCAGCTCGGATCGGCCGGCGCGACCTGTTCTGGTGGCAGAGCGGCGAGCGCCGCCTCTTGACCCTCCACCTTCCCGCTCCGGGGTACGAATTCGGCGCCGACTTGGTCGCCGAGCCCGAACGGCTCGAGCAAACCTGGACCACGATCCGAACTGGCCTGGTCGAACGAGCGGTGTCGCATCACGTCGCGGTGCCGATCGGAGCGGATCATCACGCCCCAAGCGACCGGTTGGCGGACTTGGCGGAGCGGCTCGCTTCGATCGATCGCGGCAGCGAATTCCGGTACAGCACCTTCGAGGAGTACTTCGTGGCAGCGAGCGCGAGCATCGACGGGGCCGCCCCAACGTTCGAGGGCGAGTTGCGGCGATCCGGCGGTCACGCCTGGGCTCTCCAAGGCACCTTTGCCACCCGGTCCCGACTCAAACGCCAATACGGTGCCGCCGAGTTGACCCTGGCGCGGATCGCCGAGCCCGCGGTCGCCATCGCGAAGCTCGACCCGGGCACCCTCAGGGACGCCTGGCGCAGGCTGGTTCGAGCCCAGTTCCACGATACCCTCGCCGGGACGTGCTCGGATCCGGTTGCCCGAGAGCAGGCGGTTCGGGTGGCCGCGGTTCGCGCAGCCGCGGCGTCGGAGTTCGACCGCGGCGTGGCGCGGCTGATCGGCCACGACCCCGACGCCGTTCGAGAGCGGACCGACCAGTCGCAGCCCCGGCTCGTGGTCTGGAATCCGGTGGCGAGAGCCCGTGGCGGCGTGACGGTGGTCGAGAGCACCTGGTTCGTTGCCGACGAGCTGGTCGGCCCCCCGGGAGGAAGGATCGCCCGGACCGGTCCTGGCGCGAAGGCGTGCGCCATTCGCGCCGGCTCTGGTGCCGCGCCGCTGGCGCTGCAGACCCTGGCCGTTCGCCGGGGACGCGAGCGGGTCGACGCCTCGAGGCACTACCCCGATCTCGACGCGGTCGACCGGGCCCATCTGGCTGTCGCGCTCGACCCGGTACCCGGGCTTTCGGCCACGATCTACCGCATCACCGAGCCGGACGAGTCTCCGGCCGAGCCCGCCGATCCGGTCGTGGTACGGGGGCGGTCGGTGAGCAACGGCCGGATCGGGTTCGAGGTCGACCGCCGGGGCCGGCTCGGCCTGCACGATCGGCATCGCGAGGTTCGCTACCACAATCTTGGAGCGCTCGAATGGACCGCCGATCGGGGTGACTGTTACACTCCCGAGCCCGGGCCCGCTCGCGGGTCGCTTTGGGTTGGTCCGATCGCCGCCATCGCCGCCGGCCCCCTGGTCGGCGCGCTCGCCTGGGAGTGGCGCCTCTCCGATGGGCCGGAGTCGATCGTGGGCCGAACCACGCTATCCCTCACGTCCGACAGTGACATCGGGAGGGTCCGGATCGTCCTCGAAAACCAGGCCAGCCAGCACCGGCTCAGGTGGAGTGCGCCCATCGGCGTTCGCGGCGAAGTGCTGGTAGGCGCTCCCCACGGGGTCGAACGCCGCCCGCCGGGTCGGCTCGACTCGAGTTGGCCCGGCGAGGTCGGCCTTCCGACCGGTCCCGGTCACCGGTTCGCGGCTGTCGCGGAGGGCGGTCGCGGGTTGGCGCTGTTGCTGCCCGGCTTCTTCGAATACCAGTGGACCGAAACCGGCACGCTCGCGGTGACACTGCTGAGAGCGGTAGGCGATCTCTCGCGCAACGACCTGTCGACCCGCCGGGGGCATGCCGGTTGGGTCACCCCGACGCCGGAAGCCCAGGAACCGGGACGGCACGTCATCGAGCTGGCGCTCAAGCCGGTCGACCCGAGTGTTCTGGGAACGCCCGCCGCGCTGATCGAGGCGTGGGAGGACGCCTTTCTGCCGCCGATTCCGCTCTGGTACCGCCAGTCGCTGCCGTTGGTCGGAGGCGGCGGCTTCGAGCTCGCCGGACCGGGGTTGGTGCTGGAGGCGGTCGTCCCAGCTCGCGAGCGCCAGGCCCTGGTCATCCGCGTGCTCAATGTCTCGGCGCAGCCCGTCGAGGGAACCTGGCGGTGTCCCTGGCCGGTGGCGGAAGCGGTCCGGGTGCGGGGAGACGGAACCCCGCTCGGTCCCGTGCTGGTCCAGGGCCGGTCAGTGGGCTTCCGAGCGCAGCCGGGAGAGTTGGTGTCGGTCGAGATCGTTCCCCTGACCTAGGCCGTCGGCGATCATGCTGCAGGCCAGCACCAGGATGACGAGCGCGATTCCGGGAGCGAGTCCTACCCAGGGCGCGTTGACGATCGTCTCGCGTCCCGAGGCGATCAAGGCGCCCCACGACGGCGTCGGGGGTTGCACCCCGAGCCCCAGGAACGACAACCCCGCCTCCAGGGTGATCGCCTGGCCCACCCCGAGCGCCGCGGCCGCGAGGACGGTGGTGCCGATGTTGGGGAGGATGTGCCGGACGACGGTGTGGCGGCGGCCGCCGCCTAACGCCTGCGCGGCGCCGACGTAGGGACGGCCCAGCTGGGCCGCCGACTCGGCGTAGACCAGACGGGCCAGCGGCATCCATCCCGTCAAGCCGAGGGTCGCGATCACCAGGCCGGCGCTGGGCTGCCAGAGGGCGGCCAGGAGCAACAGCAGGACCACCCGCGGCAAGGCCAGCGCGAAATCGGTGATCCCGAGCAACGCCGCGCGGACTCGGGGCCCGAGGATCGCGGCACTGGTCCCGACCACCACACCCATGGCCAAGGAGACGACCGTGGCGAGGAGCGCGACCGCCAGCGACACTCGCGCCCCGTGGAGCAGGCGGCTCAAGACATCCCGGCCCAGCCGATCGGTACCGAGGAGGTGGAGCACCCCGGCATCGTCCACCGCACCGGGCGGAAGGAACCGGGTCAGGACCACGTCGGTCCCGTCGAGGCTGGCCGCCGGGGCGGCCAGCGCCAAGGCCGCGAAACCCACCACGATCCCGGCGCCGAGTTTCGCCCTCATGATGGCCGGGTCCGCGGGTCGACCCGATGGAGAAATACCTCCGCGACCACCGAGCCGACTACCACCAGCAACGCGCTGAGCGTGGTCGCGGCCATCACGACTGGATAGTCACGCGACTGGACGCCCTGGATCAGGACCTGGCCAACCCCCGGCCAGGCAAAGACTCCTTCGACGAACACCGCTCCCGAGAAGAGGGCGGGGAGCGACAACCCGAGCAGTGCCACGATGGGCACCAGCCCGTTGCGGAGATGATGGCGGAGCATCACCCGCGCCGGGCGCAGTCCCTTGGCCCGCGCCACCAGGAGATAGGGTTCGGAAGCGGCCGCGAGCAGGCTGCCGCGGGCGTAGCGGGCCACGGTGCCGATCCCGATCAGGGTCAGGGTCGCGAGCGGCAGCGCGAGGTGGGCCAACCGATCGGCGAGACGGCCGGCTGGAGTGAGGAACTCCGCATCGATGCCCGCCGCCCCGAACGCCGGGAACCATCGAAGGGCGTATCCGAATACCATGATCAGCAGGAAAGCCAGCCAATAGCCCGGAATCGCCGCCAGCACGACGGTCACCGCCGACACGATCCGGTCCACCCACCGATGCCGACTCGCCGATTGGAACGCGGCCAGCAGGACGCCCACCGCGTAGGAAAGGGCGATCGACGCGCCGACCAGGATCGCGGTCGCGGGCCAGGCCTGCCACAGCATGCTCGCGACCGGGCGGCCGGTGGCGATGCTCCGGCCGAAGTCGCCCCGGATCGCTCGGGCCAGCCAGCGCAGGTACTGCTCGGCCAGGGGTTGGTCGAGGCCCAGGGCGCGGGCCGCGATCTCGCGGTCGGTGGTGGTCGCCGCCGGTCCCAGCATCAAGGCGATGGGATCGCCGGGGGCGGCGTGGAGCAAAAGGAACGTGAGGGTAACCACCCCGAGCACGACCAGCGGAGCGCGGAGAATGCCGAAGCCGAAGCTCGAGGCCATGGAGCAATCTAAATTCAGGTCGTGTCGAGGCGCCTCGTCCTGTTCCTGCTGCTCGGAGCCTGTCTTCCGACCGCCGCTCGGCGGGGTCGCACGGTCGTGATGGCATCGGGGGCCGATCTCCAGAGCATGCACTCGCTGGTCACGACCCATCCCCTCGCCAAACAAGTCCAGCGGTACGCCCTGTTGACGACCTTGGTCCGCTACGACAGCGCCCTCGCGATCGCCCCGTACCTCGCCCGGACCTGGGAGTGGTCGTCGGATGGTCGGGTGCTGACCATGCGGCTCCACGGTGGTGTCCAATGGCACGACGGGGTCGCCACCACCGCCCGCGACGCGGCTTGGACATTGAACGCCGCGCTCGACTCCGCTTTCGGTTATCCCCGCCGGGGCGACTTGGCCGGTCTCGAGGGAGCCGACCCGTCGGACGACACGACTCTGATCCTGCGGTTTCTCGCGGCGCCTGGTCGGGTCCCGGATGTCCTCACGGATCTGGCGATCCTGCCGGCGCACCACTTAGCCGCGATCGCGCCGTCGGAGCAGCGGGGCGCGCCCTGGACCCGCCGGCCCGTCGGCAACGGACCGTTCCGGTTCGTCCGTCACGAACCCAATCGGCGCTGGGTCTTCGAGGCCAATCCGGGGTTCCCGCCGTCGCTCGGTGGACGACCGCTGATCGACCGGCTGGTGATCGCGGTCGTCGACGATCCCACCACCAAACTGGCCGCGCTCGCCAGCGGGGAACTCGACTTCGCCGGGATTCAGCCGGCGCACGCCGACTTCGTCCGTCGCGACCCGGCGCTCGCGGTGGTGGATTACCCACTGCTGTTCAGCTATGTCGTGCTCTTCAACGCCAGGCGCGCGCCGTTCGACGACTGGCGGGTTCGGCGGGCCGTCGACCTAGCCATCGACCGGCAAGCGATCGTCTCCGGATACCTGTTCGGGTTCGGGACGCCAGCCTCGGCGCCGGTGCCCGGTGGCGGGGACGCCGCAAGGCCGCCGATGTACGCACCAGGCCGCGGCAAGGCGCTGCTCGACTCGAAGCCGCTTCGGTTCGAGCTCCTCACCGTCGGTAGCGGCGAAGCCGCCATGGAGCAGATGATCCAGCAGCAGTTGGCGCGCATCGGCGTCACCGTCAGCATCCGACAACTGGAGCTGGCCGCGTTTCTCGACCGGGTTCAGGTGGCCGGCGATTTCGACGCCGCCATCATGGGGCTGCCCGGCGACCTCGAGCTTGGCCACCTGAAGACCGTCTTCCGACTGGCCGGGATGCCGGTTCCGGCGGCGGCCGCGAACAGTGATCTCGCCGCCCGGGTTGCCGATTCCTTGCCGGCGAGTTTTCTCTACCATGCTCGCGGCGTGCAAGGCGTCCAGCGGCGGATTCGCGGCGCCGCGTTGGACATCCGCGGTGAGCTGGCCACGCTGCAGCACTGGACGGTCCCGTGACGGTGTCCTGCCAGGCCCCCTGCCGTCTGGACTTCGCGGGGGGCTGGACCGACGTCGAACCATACCCGAGCGACCACGGTGGCGTGGTCGTCAACGCGGCCATCGCGCTCTACGCCACCGCCACGGTGACCGCCGGCCAAACCGACTACTCCATCGAGTCCCTCGACCTGAACAGGACCGCTCGATTCGCCGACCCGACGCCGCTGGCGCGGGACGAGCTGATTCTCCTCCGCGCGGCGCTCCAGCTGGCCGCCGACGCGCCCTGCCGGCTCGTCACCCGGTCCGACGCGCCACCGGGGTCCGGGCTGGGCAGTTCCGGGGCCATGGACGTCGCGATGGTCGCGGCCCTCGATCGAGCCGCCGGACGAAGCCACTTGGCGCCGGAAACGGCCCATCGAGCCTGGCTCCTCGAGGCGGTGGTGGCCGGGCTCCCCGGCGGCAAGCAAGACCAATACAGCGCTGCCCTCGGTGGGTTCCAGCGGCTCCGGTTCCGGGGCGGCCGCCCCGAAATCGAAGCGCTGTCGCTCGAGGCCGCGTTCCGGGATTGGCTGGCCCGCCACCTGGTGGTGTGCTACACCGGGCAGTCGCGGGTCTCTGGCGAGACGATTGCCCGGGTGATGGAGCGGTACCGCCGGCGCGACGCCGCGACCTGCGCCGCCCTCGATGGGTTGACGGTCGCCGCCGAGCGGATGGCGGAAGCGCTTGCTCGCGGCCAAGTTTCCGAGATCGGACGCCTCTTGACCACCAACTGGCGCCATCAACAAGCACTGGACGACAGCATGGCGACGCCGCTGATGCGGGAACTGGAGCGCACCATGGAAGCGGCCGGCGCCATCGGCGGCAAAGCCGCCGGCGCCGGGGCGGGCGGCACGATGTTCTTCCTGGTTCCGAAGGACCCGGAGGCCGCCGCCACCCGGGCCGCGAGTCTCGGCGTCGGTATCCTCCCCGTGGAATGGGCCATGGCAGGCGTTCGGTCATGCTGACGGGCGCCGAGATCGAGCGAAGACGATCGCTCCTCGGCGAGGGCGACCTGCCCGCGTTGCTGGAGACCCTTCGGAAACGGTGCGCCGACTGGGTCGCGAAGCCGATCGTCGTTCCCAACTCAAAAGCGGAGCTGTCGATCGCGGGCGGAATCTGTCCCGCCTGCTCGGCGCCGCTGGTGTTCGACCCCGAGGCCCCGGCCGCGCACCGCTGCTCCCGCTGCGACGAGGTGGCTCGGGGAGCGCGGCACGACGGCCACTGGGTCAGGGGTCAGCACCTCTGGGTTGCCGAACGGGCCGCCGAGCTGGCGGCGGTGGCTGCGCTCACCGATGACCAGACCCTCGCCACCTCGAGTCGGGATCTGCTTCGCCGCTACTACCGGCTCTACCACGAGATTCCCAACCGAGACAACACCCTCGGTCCCTCCCATCTGTTTTTCTCCACCTACCTCGAATCCATCTGGGTCCTCAACTACCTGGCCGCGGCGTTCCTCCTCCGGGAGCGTGGCTGGCTCGGCGAGGACGATCTCGAGGCCGTCAACGCCATCGCCGACGAAGCGGCGGCCCTGATCGGCGACTTCAACGAGGGACTGAGCAACCGGCAGACCTGGAACGCCGCCGCCTTGGTGGCGATCGCGGTCTGGTTCGGTGACGAGGAGCTGGCGGAAACCGCGTCCCATGGGCGAAGCGGACTACTCGGCCATCTCACCGACGGCTTCGACGACGACGGGATGTGGCACGAGGGCGAGAACTACCACCTCTTCGCCCTCCGAGGACTGCTGATCGGCATCGACTGGTGTCGCGCCGCGGGCATCGAGCTGCTCGAGGACGCCGCCCTGGCCGAACAGCTTCGACGAGCGTTGCTGGCGCCGTCGCTCACCGCGCTGCCGGACGGGACCTTTCCGGCCCGGCGCGACTCGCGCTACGGTGTGTCGCTCTCCCATCCAGCCTACCTGGAGTGTTGGGAACGGGGCGTGGCGCTGTCCGAGCACGAGGACAGGCAAGACGACGGCGACGACCTGGTGTCCTGGCTCGCCGAGCGGTACCGCCGGCCCAGCGCGCCGGGCCAGACCTACGATGCCTATCTCCACGACGCCGGTCGCCCGGCGCGAGAGCGCAGCGGCCGGACCGACCTGTCGTGGTGGATGCTGCTCACGATGGCGCCGACCCTGCCCGAGGCCGCGGCTCGCTCCACCCCGGGAAGCAGACTGCTGGCGGCGCAGGGGGTCGCGGTCTTGCGCCAGCACGATCGCTACCTCAGCGTCGAATGCGGCAGCTTCGCCGGCGGCCACGGCCATCCGGACCGGTTGCACTTGAGCCTCTTCGCCGACGGGGTGGCGTGGCTCGCCGATCCGGGTACCGGCTCTTATCAGACCCGCGATCTCTTCTGGTACCGATCGACCCTGGCCCATAACGCTCCCCGGCTGGACGGCCAGTCCCAGCAGTCCACCGAATCGAGGCCGGTCGCGTTCGCCGAAAACGGCGATTGGGGCTGGGTCGTCGCCGAGCACGGCCCGATTCGTCGCGCGGTGATCCACGGTCCCGAATGGCTGCTCGACGTCGTCGACTTGGACGGCGGAGACACCTCGCGGGTACTCGAGCTTCCCTGGCATCTCGATGGGGATCTCGAGTTCGCCTCGGCCGGCGACCTCGAGCCGGCGGCGCTGGCCGACGAGTTCGTCACCGACACGGCGCGCTTCGTTCCCGCCGCCGGGACCGATCCCGTCGCGGTCGCCTCCAAGGACGGCAAACGAGTGCGGCTGCACCTGGTGGGCGGCGAGGTCCTCCGCGCGGTGGGGCCGGGTCGGCCGGGAGAGGGGCGTCGGCCGTTCGTCGTGGCCCGCCAGGAAGGAACCAAGGCGCGGCTGGTGGCGGTGGCGGATTTCTCGGGCACCGTCAGTCGGGTCGACGCGGGTGACGCGATCGTGGTCCACGGCAGGAGCCCGGTCTCGGTTCGACTGGGCGGATCGGACGCCACGGTGACCGTGGAGGGCAAAGCGATCCAACTGGGCGGCGCCCTCGCTCGTCGCCCCGCGCCCAAGCCGCTGATGGCGGAGCGACCGATCGCCAATCGCGGCGAAGCGCTCCGAATCGTCGAGGTACCGCCGTGCGACGGCACCCTGGCCGGCTTCGAGGACTGCCCCCCGCTGGTGATGGCCGACGAAGCCCACTACTACCGCACCGAGGAGCCCTATTCCGGCGAGGAGCAGTTCTCCGCTCAGGCCTGGGTGGGTTGGGATAACACCGCTTGGTACCTGGCGGTGCGGGTGACCAAGCCCGAGGTCTGCCTCGGTCCAGCGGTGCCGCCGCCGCTCGGCCGTGACAACGAAGCCGACGACATCCACTACGACGGGATCCAGGTCTACTACCGGGCGCTGGACGGCGCCGAGCGGGGCTACCTCATTCGCCCCGCCGAAGGCGGCGGCATCTTCGCGCGGCCGATTCCGGGATCGCCGGCGACGCCGAGCCAGCTCGACGGGAGCGCGGCGGTGCTGGACGACGGCTACCTCCTGACGGTGGCGCTGCCCTGCCCGGAGCTTGGCTCGGCCCGAGTCGGGTCGACGGTGGCATTCGACCTCGTCGTCAACGAGATGCGCTCCGATCGGGCGACCCGGGCCGGCCAGTTGGCCTGGGGCGGCGGCTCGGGCTGGGCCTATCTTCGGGGCGACCGTCGCGATCCCTCGCTCTGGGGCGAACTCGAGCTGCTGGGATGACGATCGCCGGCGGCAGCTCCACCGGGAGCAAACGGCCCGCGAGCTGGTTCGGGGCCGGTGACGATCCCGCCCTGCCGGCGACGGTGGCGTGGTGCGGCGGGGCTCGGGTCCGGGATCAGGCCGGCCGGGAGTATCTCGATTTCGGCATGTCGTTAGGCGCGGTGGTACTCGGCTATGGCCACCCAGCGGTGACCGCGGCGGTCCGGGCCGCGATCGACCACGGAGGGCCCGGACCGTTTCCCGCCGAGTCGGAAGCCGCCCTGGCGGAGGAACTCGCGGCCGCGATCCCGTGGCTGGAACGGGTCCGGTTTCTCAAGACCGGTGCCGAAGCGATCGCGGCGGCGATCCGGCTGGCGCGAGTCCACACCGGGCGGGACCTGGTGATCGGGTGCGGCTACCACGGCTGGCTCGACGGCACCAGCGACGCCACCGGGGTCCCGGCAGCGGTCCGGGGCCTCTACCGGACCATCCCGTTCAACGACGAAACCGCCGCGCGGACAATCATTCGGGAGCATGGCAATGCCTTGGCAATCGTCATCGTCGAGCCGGTCGTGGATGGCCCTCCGAGCGCCGGCTGGCTGGCCGCCCTTCGCGAGGAAACGAGCCGAGTGGGGGCTCTGTTGGCCTTCGACGAGATCAAGACGGGATTTCGGGTCGCTCTGGGAGGCGGCGCCGAGCGCTGGGGCGTGGTCCCTGATCTCGCGGCCTATGGCAAAGGGCTCGCGAATGGATTTCCCCTCGCGGTACTCGGCGGCCGGGCCGACGTCATGGCGGGCGTCGACCGCACCTGGATCTCCTCGACCCTGGCCGGCGAGCCGATCGCGGTGGCCGCTGCCCGGGCCACGCTCGCGATCTTCGTTCGTGATGCGGTGCCGGACCACCTCGCGGCCGTGGGCGACCGCCTTCAGGGCGGGTTGCGGGCGCTGGCGAGGCGGTTTCCCGATCTGGTGACGGGCGCCCCCGGAGTCCCCGAGATGTGTTATCTCCGGTATCACGCCGTGGAAACCGGCCAGCGGGTGGCTCGGGCCGCGGCCCGCCGGGGTCTCTTGTTCAAGCCGACCGGCTATGATTTCGTGTCGCTGGCCCATTCCGCCGCCGACATCGACCGGGCCATCGACATTCTAGGAGAATCGTTGAGCGAGGCGCGAGGCTGACATGCTGGTGGACGTCCATGCTCACTTCTATCATCCCGCCAGTCAGCGGATCGACTGGCAGGAACGCAACGAGAGCCGCCTCGCCGCCGGGGAGCGGATCGGGATCGCCTGGCACGTGGCGTCGATCCTGGGGAGTTGGGGTCGGACCTCCCCGACCTACTTCCCCTCGCCGACCGACGTCACCGTCGGCAACGACGCGTTGCTCGAGCTGATCTCGGTTCATCCGAGGCGGATCAAGGGCTATGTCTGCGTCAACCCCAACTACACCGAGCACGCGATCAGCGAGATCGAACGCTGTGTGGCCCAGGGGATGATCGGGATCAAGCTGGCCGCTAGTCGTCGGGCGGACGACGCCTTGCTCGACCCGATCGGCGAGTGCGCCGCGCACTACGGGCTTCCGATCCTCCACCATGTCTGGCAGCACCGCCGGAAGGAATGGCCTGGCCAGGAGGCATCCGACGCGGTCGAGCTCTGCCAGTTGGCTCGACGTCACCCCGAGGTGTCGTTCATCCTGGCTCACATCGGCGGCGGTGGCGACTGGCGCCACAGCCTCCACGCGGTCCGCCGGGCCGACAACGTCTTCGTCGATCTCTCCGGCAGCGGGGTGGACTACGGTATGGTGGAGGCGGCCCTCGATGCCGTCGGGCACACCCGACTGCTCTGGGGAGCCGATCTCACCCTCTGCACCGGCTTGGCCAAGCTCCGCTATCTCGACATCGTGCTGGAGCCCGCGGCGCTCAACGCGGTCCGGTGGGGGAACGCCGAGCGGATCTTCCCGGCCGGGGTGTTCGGAGCGGCGCTATGATCATCGACGTGAACACCTTCCTCGGTCACCACCCGTTTCGCCGGCTCGACGGTGGGTCGCCAGCGGCGATCGTCGCCGGGCTCGAGCGGGTGGGGATCGACCAGGCCTGGATCTCGAATCTTGCCGCCGTGTTCTGGCGGGATCCGACCGAGGGCAATCGGATCGTCTACCAGGCGGCGACCCACCACGTCTGCCTCCGGCCGGTGCCCGCGGTGCATCCCGGGCTGCCCGGGTGGATCGAGGTGCTCGAGGAGGCGGTCGATCGGGAGTCCCCTTGCGTCCGGGTCGATCCGATCTCCTACGGGATCGCGCCGAGCGGTTCCGAAATGCTGGCGTTGGTCCGGGCAGCCGCGGAGCGTAACCTTCCATTGCAGCTGGCGGTGCGGCTCGAGGACAGCCGCCAGCGTCACCCCAACGACCTGACGGGAGAGCTGCCCGCCTGGGCCGTGCGGGCCCTGATCAGATCTCACCCGGAGGCCCGGCTGATCGTCACCCACGCCGACCGCGACCTCATCGAGCAGGTCCACTTCGGGTCCACCCCGGACGAGGCCAGCCGGATTCTCTGGGACATCTGCTGGCTGTGGGGTCCGCCCGAAGATCAGCTCCAACTCCTGGTCACTACCATCGGCGCTGGCCGCTTCTGCTTCGGAACCGGGATGCCGCTTCGGATTCCCGAGAGCAGCATCGCCAAGCTCGAGCTGACCGAATTGACTCCGACCGAGCGCCGGGCCATCGAATCGTCGAACGCCCGGTTGTTCGCCCGCAGCTAGCGATTCTCCTCAGGCCAACCAGCGATCGAGGCCCCGCGCGACGAACCGATCGTCGCGCAGCCAGGGGTAGGCACGGTGGACCCGGTCGATCTCGCCCGACTGGCCGGGGGACAGGGTCTCCCGGGGGTCGAGGCACCAGCGGCCGGCCAAGAGGCCCTGACGGCGCAGCACCTCGTGAATGCCCGGAATGCAGCCCCGGAAACCGTGCCTGGCATCGAAGATGGCGGCATTGGCGTCGGTCGTTTCCTGGGCCAGCGAACCAAGCCGGCCGGCCGAGCCGCGGACCCGGCGGAGTCGCTCGACCCACCGCACCGCCGTCCGGGTCCAGTAGGCCCAATGGCCGAGCAGGCCACCCACGAACCGGGCGGTGACGGCGCGGCCGCCGCCGGCCCGAAATCGAAACCGGGCGGTGAGGTCGGCAACGATGGCGTCGTCGTTGCCGGTGTAGAGGGCGATGGAGCGGTGCCGCCCCGACTCGACCACGGCACGAACTACGTCGAGGGTCTGGTATCGGTTGAAGGGCGCCACCTTGATCGCCACCACCTGCTCGATCTCCGCGAACTCGCGCCAGAACCGGTATCCCAGGGGACGGCCGCCGACCGCCGGCTGCAGGTAGAAGCCCACCAGCGGCACCACCTGACCGACCGCTCGGGCGTGCCGGAGCAGCTCGGCGTCGGTCCAATCGCCGAGCCCGCCCAGGCTGAGCAGGACGGCGTGGTAACCCAGATCGGCCGCTCGCCGCGCCTCGGCCGTGGCTTGGCGGGTCGGCCCCACCACCCCGGCGATCATGACCGGCGGCCGCCGGGTCCGCCAGGACGCCGCGGTTTCGGCGCCTAACGCCAGGACCGGATCGAACAACCCATGCCGCCGAATGGCGAATTGGGTCGTGTGGACCCCGATGGCGACCCCCGCGGCCCCCGCGTCGAGGTAATAGCGAGTCAAGGCCCGCTGGCGGCGCTCGTCGAGCCGGCGGGAGGGGGTCAGCGCCAGCGGGTGGGCCGGAATGACGCCGCCCCGCCTGAGCATCCGACCCACCCGCTCGAGCGACGCCATCAGAACCGCCCCGCCCGTTCGGCGAAATGGGTCGGCTTGCCTAACGACACCCCGCCGGCCGCGATCCAGGCGGCGACCCGGTCGAGCATCTCGTCGAGGGTCACCGGAAGGGGCCCGAACGCCTCGACGCACCGAGCCGGGTTCGAGAGCAAGGCGAGGTCGTCCTCGATTCCCGTGAAGGTCACCTGCCGGCCCAACCGCCGGCCAAACCCCTCGGCGATCGAGCGCACCGAAACGATCGCACCAGTGAGGTTGAACGTGACCGGCGGGACCGCGGCCTGGCGCAGGGCGCGAATCGCGACCGCGTTGGCGTCCCGCTGCCAGATGACGTTGACCCACCCCATCGAGAGGTCGACCGGCAAGCCGGCGAAGACCCGGTCGCCGATCTCCCGAAGCACCCCGTAGCGAGGCTCGATGGCGTAGTTGATCCGGAGGATCGCGAGCGGGGTCCGATGCCGCGCGGCGTAGAATCGGAACAAGTGCTCCCGCGCCAGGGCGGACTGAGCGTAGTCGCCGACCGGGCCGGTGAGATCGGATTCCGTCGGTCCGCCGCCGCTCGGCGCCGAGGGTGGATAGACGTTGCCGGTCGAGAACACGACCAGCCGGGCATCTCGGTAGCGGTCGGCGACCAAGGCCGGGACCGCGGTGTTGATTGCCCAGGTGCGGGCCGGGTCCGCGGTCGTCCCGAACTTGTGGCCGACGAGATACAGCACGTTCGCCGCGGTTGGGAGGGCCCGGACTTGGTTGGGGTCGAGCAAGTCCGCCGCCAGGTATTCCACCCCGCTGGCCGGCTGGGGCAGGCCCTCGGCAAATCGGGCCACCGCGACGACCCGCCGGGTGACCCCCGCCGCCCGGTCGCCGCGGACCAGCAGCTTGACCAGGGTTGGACCCATCTTGCCGCTGGCACCCAGAATCACCACCTCGCCGTCCAAGGCCGCGAGATCGGCGGCCAGCGGCTCCGGGGGCTGGCTCAGGACGTCCTCGAGTTCGTCTTCCGGGGTCATGCCCCAACGATAGTCGCTCCCCCGTTCCCGCTGTAGATTCGGGAAAGCCCTACCTCGACTCTACCGTGATCTCACTCCGCCGCGCCGCCGCTCTCTTCTTGGGAGGTTTGATGTTCCTCTCACAGATCAAACCCGCGGCCGCCCAGCCCAAAGCTCCCTCGCTGGCCGGTCGGTCCACCGTCTACGTGCCGAACGGCGCGGTCGCCACCAGTCAGCCGCTCGCGACCGCGGCCGGCCTCGCCGTGCTTCAACGGGGCGGCAACGCGGTCGACGCCGCGGTGACCGCGGCCGCGGTGCTCAACGTGGTCGAGCCGATGATGACCGGGGCGGGCGGCGATCTCTTCGCGCTGATGTGGTTGGCCGGCGAGCAACGGCTGGTTGGCCTCAACGGCAGCGGCCGCTCCGGGTCGCTGCTCACCCGAGAGGCCCTGGTGAAACGAGGCCGAACCACGATGCCCACCAGCGGCGCCGAGTCGATCACGGTGCCAGGCGCGCTCGCCGGCTGGCACGACCTGCTGGCGGCTCACGGGACCATCTCGCTGGCCGACGCCTTGGCGCCGGCGATCGCCCTCGCCGAGAACGGATTCCCGCTTACCCCCGTCATCGCGGGAGATTGGGCGACCACGGGCGAGGTGCTCGAAACCGATGAGGGCGGCCGAGCCACCTACCTGATCGACGGATCGCGGTTCCCGGCTACCGGCGAGTGGGTCACCAACCCCGACCTCGCGGCAACCTTTCGGCTCGTCTCGCGGGAGGGGATCGGGGTGTTCTACGGCGGGACGCTGGGCAAGCGGGTTGCCGAGCGGGTTCAGCAGCTCGGGGGCTTCATCACCCTCGACGACTTGGCGGCCCATCGAAGCGAATGGGTGGTGCCGATCTCGGTTGGGTTCAAGGGCTACCGCCTCTATGAGCTACCGCCCAACGGACAGGGGATCGCGGCGCTCGAGATGCTCCGGATTCTCGAACCCTACGACCTCAAGGGCATGGGTCACAACAGCCCGGCCTATCTCCATCATCTGATCGAGGCCAAGAAGCTCGCCTTCGCGGACCTGGAACGGTTCGTCGGCGATCCGGCCACCATGACCACCCCGGCCGCCCATCTGCTCTCCGACCCATTCATCGCCGAGCGGCGGCTCAAGCTCAACGCTCGGCGGGCCACCGAGCGCCCCGAACCGGGTCCAGCACTGACCCGAAGCGAGACCATCTACCTCACCGCCGCGGACAAACAGGGGAACATGGTGTCGCTGATCAACAGCCTCGCCGGTGGGTTCGGGTCCGGCGTGGTGGTGCCGGGGACGGGGCTCGCGCTCCAGAACCGCGGTGCCGGGTTCACCATGACACAAGGGCTCCCCAACACGGTCGGCCCGAGAAAGCGGCCGTTTCATACCATCATCCCCGCCTTCGTGACCAAGCGGAACGCTGCCGGCCAGGAAGAGCCGTGGATGAGCTACGGGGTGATGGGCGGCGCGATGCAGCCGCAGGGTCACGTCCAGGTGCTGCTCAACCTGCTGGTGTTCGGGATGGATCTTCAGGAAGCCCTGGACGCGGCCCGGTTCCGCCACTCGAGCGGTAACAAGGTGGCGCTCGAGCCCCCGATCGGAGACTTCGTCCGAAACGAGCTGACGGCCATGGGTCACGAGGTCTCGGTCCTCCCGGCCAACTCCGCGGGCGGGGCCCAGGCGATCATTCGGTTGCCGAGGGGCTACGCCGCGGCGTCCGACCCCCGGAAAGACGGGATGGCCGCCGGCCACTGACCGCCCTTCAAGTTCTGGTCTGATCGGACGATACCCCCTCCCAAGCCCCGTGAATCGCTGGGAGGGTGAATGACCGAGCAACGGAAGGACGAACTCGAGGACGCCCTCAACGCGGTGTTGAACGACGCCGCGCTCTCGGGCCGTCCGGTTCGCCCAGCCGTGCCGAAGGCCGCGACGCCGCAAGCAGCCCCCGTCGCCCCCTCGGTCTCCGTCGCCCCAGCCGCCGGCCCCGCCCCTGTGCCTGCCTCTGCCGCTGCCAGCCCCGCCGAAGCCGCATCGGGACCGGCGGACCCCAAGGACAAGCGAGAGCTGCTCGCGGCCTACGATCGACTGGTCGAGCACGAGGCCACCAAACCCACTGGACCGGTGTTGCCCATCGAGTCGAGACTCCAGCGCTACGGGGCAGCCTCGGTCGCTGCACTGTCGACCGTTCTCATGCTGTACATCTGGATTGCCAAACCAGCTTGGCTCTATCCAAGGGTAGAGTCGCTCTCGCCGCCGGCGACCGAGCTGGAGGCCGAGCAGGAGCTCGTCGCCGCGGCCGTCCTGGCAGCTGAGTTCTACGACCAGACCGGCCGATACCCTGTCGATCTCGGGGAGATCGGAATCGACTGGCCGTCCCTTTCCATTGGCCCCGATGAAGGTGGCTTTCGGATCGTCGGCGGAACTCCAGCGACCCCGATGTACCTCCGGGCCCTCCCCGGCCGGCCGCTGCGGCTCGAGACGGGGCCTCGATGAATCGTCGCGGCTTCACCCTGGTGGAACTGTTGGCCGTGGTCGCCGTGATCGGATTGCTCGCCTCGATCGCGTTGCCCAAGTACCAGCATCTGCGCAAGAAGGCCGTCGCCACTGAAGTGATGGCCGCGATGCACGCGGTTCGCGCGGGAGCGTTTCAGTACAACGAGACCGTCGGCGCCTAGCCGCCCTCCGCCGGGCTCGGCGTGGTGCCACGTGGTCTTGGGCCGTACCTGAACGGGGGGGGGGCGCAACGACCTTTCGAGGTGCCAACCATCGGTTTCGGTGGTCCGCGGTCAATGTCAGCGCCCCGAATCGACGCTCCCAACAAATGATCATCGCTCGGCTGACCGATGGCGTTGTCTGTCAGGGCCTGACCGGGTTGTGGGGAGGACAGTCCAACCGCGATCTCCTCAGTCGCTGCACCGCCCGGGGCGGCACCGTCACCCTCTGGGTCGACCGCTAGGTCCGTTCGCTCGGGCTGACCTCCGCTCCTGACGGAGGCCCGTTTCGCAGTAAATTCAACCATGCGATTCATCCGCCTGGGCCTCCTCGCCGCGATCGGAAGCGGCCTCGTCACCTCGGCTCTCCCCGCCCAACTCGGCTACCAAGTCTATGCCGTGCAGTACGCCCAGTTGCCGGCCTTCCCTGTGAGCGCCCTGGTGCTGGGGGCGGATACCACTCGCACCAAAGACGTCTCGATGATGGTCTGGGTGCTCCGAAGCCCGACTAGAACCATCCTGGTCGACGCGGGGTTCTACCGCGACGAGTTTCTGAAGAGTTGGAAGGTCGAGAAGTTCGTCCGGCCCTCCGCCGCCATCGCCAAACTCGATATCAAGCCCGAGCAGGTCACCGACGTCATCATCACCCATCTCCACTGGGATCATGCCGACGGCGCCGATCTGTTTCCCAACGCCAACGTCTGGGTCCAACGGGCCGAGTATGAGCACTACCAGGCACCCGAGCGGCAACAACGAACGGGCGTCTTCCCGGTGACGATGGCGATGCTGGAGAAGTTCAAGCGGGCCGGCCGCCTCAAGCTGGTGGAGGGGGATTCCCAAGCGGTCGCCCCGGGCGTCCGGGTCTACACCGGCGGGCGGCACACCCACGAATCGCAGTACGTGAGCGTCGCCACCGGGGGCTCCGAGGCCATCATCGCCTCGGACAACCTCTACCTCTACGAGAATCTCGAGCGGCGCCGGCCGATCGCCGCCACCTGGGACACGGTGTCCAACCTCCGAGCCCAGGAGCGGATGCTCCGGCTGGCGGGCCCGCGCCGGCTGATCGTCCCCGGCCACGATCCGGCCGTCTTCGAGAAATTCACCCTGATCGAACCCGGCATCGCCATCATTCGGTAGCGGTCTCACCCGCCTCGCGTTCCGCAGGAGTCAGCCATGTTCGTCGTGCTCATCCTCGCGTTGTTGTGGCCGTCGTTTGCCAGCGCTCAGCCTGGCCTGGTCTGGCCCGATTCGATCCGGGCCCCGATGAAGACGCTCGAGTTCACCACCAGCGAGGGGACCTGGATCAGCGTCGACGTCTCGCCCGATGGCCGCACCATCGCGTTCGATCTTCTGGGCAAGCTCTACGAGATGCCCATCGCCGGTGGGCCGGCCCGGGCGATTACCCGGGGCCGATCGTACGATCAGTTTCCGCGCTATAGTCCCGACGGGACCAAGATCCTCTTCACCTCCGACCGGACCGGTCGGGACGAAGTGTGGCTCCTCCACCGGGGGACCGACTCGTTGCAGCGGGTCTCCCGCCACGACTACCGGGCGTTTCAGGGGAACTGGTCGCGCGACGGGCGGTTCGTCTATCACGGCGGGATGGATCTCGGCGCTCGGTTCGCGGCGTACCGGGTCGATCTCCACGGCTCTCGCACCGAGTTCGCGAACGGGAGCGTCTTCGCCCCGCCGACCCAGCTGAACGAACATCCGAGGGGCAAGGTCTACTACTCGCAGCCGGGTGGCGGCGCGCTCTATCAGGGCGGCTTTCAGATCAAGAGCTACGACCTCGAGACCGGGGAGATCGCGGTCTACCGGACCCGCCCGGGCGGCGCGTCCGATCCGCGGCTTTCGCCGGACGGCAACACCATGGCGTACATCCACCGCGACGACCGGCGGACCGCCCTGGTGCTGCACGACATGGCCACCCAGCGCGAGCGGGTCCTCACCGCCGGGCTCGATCGCGACCGGATGGAGTCGGGAGCGGGAACCACCTACGGGGTATACCCCAATTACTCGTGGACGCCAGACGGACGGGAGATCGTGATCTCGTACGGCGGCACCATTCACGCGCTGAACGTGGCAACCGGCGCGGAGCGGCCGATCCCGTTCGAGGTCCGGGTGGAACGCCGGCTGGCCGAGACCATCAAGGTGCCGGTGCCGATCCCGAGCGCCGGGACCGCCGCGGCCCGATCGTACCGCTGGGGTACCAAGACCGACCAGGGGGCCCACTACGAGGCGTTAGGTGACCTCTACCTCAAGGGCGCGGGCGCCCCGGTCAACCTCACCCGGTCGCGGGCGCTGGAAACCAATCCCACCTACGACCCCCGGACCAAAACCGTCTACTACGCCAGCTGGACCGACGACAGCTTGGGCAGCGTCTGGTCGCTCGTCCTGGGGACCCCGGCGCAGCGACCCACCAGGCTGGTGTCGCGACCCGCCCAGTACGGTGGGCTCTCCTTGTCGCGCGATGGCCGCACCCTGGCGTTTCTCAGGGGCCAGGACGACCTGAACCACGGCGAAGTTCTCGAGAGCCAGGACGTCTTCGACTTGGTCTTGTTGGGCCCCGATCGTCAGGAACGGGTCTTGACCAAGGTGGAGTGGAAATCGTCGAACCCGCTCGCGGTGCGCAACCCGCCCGCGGTCGACTTCGACCCCGATGGCGGAGTGTTCTTCACCGAGCTCGAGCGCGATACCCTTCGGCTCAAGTCGATTCGTCTCGACGGAACCAAGGAGCGAACCCTCTACCACTTCCCCCACGGCGCCCGGGCCACGGTCTCGCCGGACGGGCGGTGGATCGCCTTCCGCGAGTACTTCCGCAGCTATCTCACCCCGTTCGCCTACGCCGGCAAACCCATCACGGTGAGCGCCACCGACAAGCAGGGCGTCGCGCTCAAGGTCGGCACCGAGGACGGCGAATACCTGCAATGGTCTCCCGACAGCCGAAGCCTGTCCTGGACTCGCGGCGGCGAGCTGCTCGAGACCGACGTCGCCGACGTCGTCGCGGCCAAGGCGGCGCTCCGGCGGACCGATCTCACCGTGAGCTACCAGGTGGCCAAGCCCACCGGGCTGGTCGCCCTGACCGGCGCCCGGGTCATCACCATGGACGGCGGCCGACAGGTGCACGAACGTGCCACGATCCTGGTCCGAGACAACGTCATCGAGGCCGTCGGCCCCTCGGTCGCGGTGCCGGCCGGGGCTCGGGTGTTCGACCTCCAGGGCAAGACCGTCATGCCCGGCATCATCGACGCCCACGGCCACTACAACCCCGACGTTTCGACCCTCAACACCCTGGAGCAAAACCACGTCGGCCTGGTGGCCAACCTGGCCTATGGCACGACCACGCTCTACGAGGTCTACGGCAATCACCTCAAGGACTTCCTCGCCTCGGACCTCCAGCGCAGCGGCGCGATCGCGGGGTCGCGGCTGTTGTCGGTGGGACCGCCGATCTACGGTCTCCGGCAGTATCGGCCCAAGAGCTATCGGCCCATTCTCTCCCAGGCCGACGCCGACGAGGTGGTCTCGTTCAACAAGGCCTTCGGCGCCACCGCGCTCAAAGACTACGTGCAGTTCCATCGCGGCTCCCGGATTCCGCTCTACGACGCGGCCCGCCGGATGGGGGTCAACGTCGTGGCCGAGACGGCGGTGGATTTCCAGATGAACTGGAGCATGCTGATGGACGGCGTGTCCGGGTTGGAGCACACCGTGGGTCTGACGCCGCTGTACCGCGACGTCCACGAGCTCTGGAAGGCCACCGGCGCCGGCAACACCCCGACCCTGGTGGTGGTCTACAACGGACCCCAGGGCGAAGGTCTCTTTCATCAGGAGGAGCGCCTCTGGGAAGACGAGAAGCTGCTCCGGTTCTTCCCGAAGGACTACCTGATCCGGTTCCGCCGCCCCACCCGGTACTTCGGCGACGACAACTACGCGGTCGAGATGGCGCGCGAACTCCACAAGCTGGCCCAGTCCGGTGTCTCGATCCACATCAGTGGGCACGGCCAGATGCACGGGCTCGACAAACACTGGGAGATGGAGCTTCTCGCCCGAGGCGGTTTCACGCCGCTCGAGGTCATTGCCACCGCCACCATCAACAGCGCCAAGTACCTCGGCCTCGACCAGCAACTCGGCTCGATCGAGCCCGGTAAGCTCGCCGATCTGGTGATCCTCGACGCCAATCCCCTCGAGCGGATCCGGAACGCCCGAGCCATCGACATGGTGATGCAGAACGGGGTCCTCTACCGGGGGGCCGATGCGAGCCGCCTCCATCCCAACCCGGAGCCGGCCGGGAAGCAGTACTGGTTCCGGGGTAGCCTGTCGGGATCGGCGGGGATCGATCGGCACGAGTGGTCACGCTGAGGTCACGCCCCAGCGGTCAATTAGGGCCGGAATCAATTGGAACCCGAGACCTTGGAGTGGCAATGAGGATCCGACGTGGCTGGTGGGTGCTGGCGGCGCTCTTGATCGGGGTTTCGGCCCAGCCGGCATTGGTGCAGAAGGGAGCCCAGTACATCCGGGTCCCCGATAGCAGCGTGGTCCAGGTGGTCAAGCTCACCGATGGGTCCACCCTGGTCGGGCGGTTTCAGGATGTGGCGAGCGAGCCGCTCCAGTTTCAGACCGAAGGTGGAGTGATCTCGATTCGGCGAATCTCCATTCGCGAAGTTCGGGAGGTTCGCCGCGCCGCGGTGCGGGGCGGCAAGATCTGGCACGACGACCCCAACCCCACCCGGTTGTACTTCGGGCCCACGGCCCGAAGCCTGCCGAAGGGCCAAGCGGACTTTTCCAACACTTACCTCTTCCTGCTGAGCGGTGCGGCGGGGGTCGGCAGCAACATCCAGATCGGGGGCGGCTTCTCGGTGGTGCCGACCGACGATTTCTCGGAGAACATCTTCTTCCTCACCGCCAAGGCGGGCATTCGTCCGAGCCCCTACGTCAACCTGGCCGTCGGCGGGCTGCTCGGCCAAGTCGGCGGCTTCGGCAGCGACTTGGGGGGCAACGACGGCGAAGGGGTGGGGGCGTTCTACGGGGTCGGCACCTTCGGAACCGAGGACCACGCCTTCACGGCCGGGGCGATCTTCCCATACGCCGCGGGTGACCTCGGCGACGATCCCGTCATCCTGGCCGGCGCCGAAACCCGGCTGGCCCGCAACATCAAATTCGTTACCGAGAACTACTTCACCACCGGCGGCGGGAGTGACGTGGAGGGGATCTTCTCCTACGGCGTCCGGCTCTTCGGCGAGAAGATGTCGGTCAGCCTCGCCTTCTGGAATTCCACCGAGGATCAAATCTTCCCGGGGTTGCCTTACGTGGACTTCGTGATCCGCTTCTAGCGAAACGCCGGCCGGGGCGGGGCGTCGTTCGGACTTGCCCTGGCCGGCACCCCCAAGTAAATCCCGGCACTCTTCGACTGGCCGGGTCATGGATTTCTCGGAGTACCTTGCGCACGACGGCGTCGGCCTGGCGGGATTGGTGCGTTCCAAAGAGGTGACCGCGCTCGAGCTCCTCGAAACCGCCCTGGCCGCGGCCGACCGGTTGAACCCCGCGCTCAACGCCATCGTCCATCGGATGGACCAGGCGGCCCGGTCGGCCGCCAGCGCGGTGTCCGGCGGGTTGCCGCTCGCGGGGGTGCCGTTTCTGGTCAAGGACCTGGTCCAGCTGGTCGAGGGCGAGCCGTACCGGGCCGGGAGCCGCTTTCTCGGCGACTACCGGCCGGATCACGACTCGGAGCTGATGGCGCGGTTCCGCCGAGCCGGGTTGATCGCCTTCGGCAAGACCAATACCCCGGAGTTCGGCCTCACGCCCTTCACCGAGCCGGAGCGGTTCGGGCCCAGCCGCAATCCGTGGAACGTTAGGCACACCACCGGCGGATCGAGCGGCGGTTCGGCGGCGGCGGTGGCGGCGGGCATCGTGCCGATCGCGGGCGGCGGCGACGGCGGCGGCTCGATCCGGATCCCGGCCGCCTGCTGCGGGATCTTCGGGCTCAAGCCGACCCGGGGCCGCACCCCCTGGGGCCCCGACGTCGGACAGGTCTGGCTCGGCGCCGCGGTCGACCACGTGTTGACCAGGACCGTCCGGGACTCCGCCCTGGTGCTCGACGCCACCCACGGCCCGGATGTCGGGTCGCCCTATCAGATCGAACCGCCGGCCCGAGCATACCTCGAGGAAGCCGCGACCCCGCCTGGCCGGCTCCGGATCGCCTGGACCGCGCGCTCCTTTTCCGGCGGCCCGGTGCATCCGGACTGCGTGGCGGCCACCGAGGGCGCCGTTGCGCTTCTCCAGAGCCTCGGCCACGAGGTGGTCGAAGCGTCGCCACCGATCGACTGGACCGCGTTTGCTCTGTCGTTCCTCACCCAGGTCTGCGCCGAGACGGCCTCCGAGGTGAAGGCGGCCGGGGCCATGCTCGGCAAGACACCGACCCGTCGAGACTTCGAGCCGGCCACCTGGGCCCTCGTGCTCTTGGGCCGAGCCATCTCGGCAGAAGCGTTGTCCCAGGCGCTCCGATTCCAAGGGGTGATGGGGCGCCAGCTCGGCCGGTTCTTCAGCGAGTACGATGTCCTGGTGACGCCCACCTTGGCGGTGCCCCCGTTCGAGATCGGCGCGTTACAGCCGAAGCCGTTCGAGCGCCTCGCGCTCGAGGTGATCGGGCGGCTCGGTGCCGGGCGCCTGCTCAAGGCCGGAGGGATGCTCGAGCAGATGGCGGACCAGGTCTTCGCGGCGATTCCGTTCACTCCGGTCTTCAACGTCACCGGCCAGCCGGCGATGTCGGTGCCGTTGGCTTGGAACCAATCCGGCTTGCCGATCGGGGTCCAGGTCGTCGGCCGGTTCGGCGATGAAGCCACCCTCTTTCGGTTGGCCGGCCAACTCGAGCAGGCGGCGCCCTGGTCCCACCGGCGGCCGCCGGTTTCCTGATCGTCTCAATCTCCCGAGGTCACCAATCCATGGCGTCAGAACGGGCCCGACCCAAACGACGGAAGAGCTTCGAGCTGACCAAACGTCCGGCGACTTCCCGGGCCGGCAAGACCCTCCGCGGCGAGCCGGCCCGGAAGGAGCTCGACAAGATCGAGATTGCCAGTCGAGACGAGATCGCGGCTTTGCAGCTCGACCGGCTCAAGTGGTCGCTCCAGCACGCTTACGACAACGTCCCCCGCTATCGGGCCAAGTTCAAGGCGGCCGAGGTTCATCCGGAGGATCTCGTCACCCTCGAGGATCTGGCCAAGTTCCCCTTCACCGCCAAGGACGACCTCCGGGACAGCTATCCCTTCGGGATGTTCGCCGTGCCTCGGGAGCAAGTGATCCGGGTTCACGCCTCGTCAGGCACCACGGGCAAACCCACGGTGGTCGGCTACACCGCCAAGGACATCGACACCTGGGCGTCCTTGGTGGCGCGTTCGATCCGGGCGGCCGGCGGCCGGAGAGGCGATCTGGTGCACGTCGCTTACGGCTACGGCCTCTTCACCGGCGGGCTCGGGGCTCACTATGGGGCGGAGAAACTCGGCTGCACGGTCATTCCGATGTCGGGCGGGCAAACCGACAAGCAGATCCAGCTGATTACCGACCTCCGTCCTCAGGTGATCATGTGCACGCCCTCGTACCTGCTGGTGGTCGCCGACGAGTGCCGCCGGTTAGGCATCGACAGCCAGCGGCTCTCGCTCCTGGTGGGGATTCACGGCGCCGAGCCGTGGACCGAGGCGATGCGTCAGGAGATCGAGGAGCGGTTCGCGATGGACGCGGTGGACATCTACGGCCTCTCGGAGGTGATGGGCCCGGGGGTGGCCAACGAGTGCGTCGAAACCAAGGATGGCTTGGTGATCTGGGAGGATCACTTCTACCCGGAGATCGTCGACCCCGCGACCGGGCAGGTCCTGCCGGACGGCTCCAAGGGCGAGTTGGTGATCACCTCGCTCACCAAGGAGGCGATGCCGGTGATCCGCTATCGGACCCGCGACCTCACCACCCTCTTGCCGGGTACCGCCCGCTCGATGCGGCGGCTGGCGCGCCTAACGGGCCGCAGCGACGACATGTTGATCATCCGGGGTGTCAACGTCTTTCCCAGCCAGGTCGAGGAGATGATCCTCAAGCTCGGCCTCTACTCGCCGCACTACCTGCTCGAGGTGCGCCGGGAGGGCCGGCTCGACGCCCTCGACGTGGTGGTAGAGCCGCGGGACGAGGCGGTCTCGATGGAGGCGGCGCAGCAGGGGGTGAAGATCCTGGAGCACGACATCAAGACCTTCATCGGGGTGTCGGCGCGGGCCCGGGTCGAGGAGCCGGGGACGATCGCGCGGTCGATGGGGAAGGCCCGGCGGGTGATCGACCTGCGGTAGCCAGGCCCCGCCGTTTTCTGGCGCTGGCCGCGATTCGGAGCGAGCTTAGGGCCGGCCATCCAATCGAAGCCCTCGACCCAACTGGAGGCACCCGATGAGCGCTCTGACCGACTCCTTTCTCGCCGCGACCGCGCAGATCAAGTTCTTCGCCGATCGCTGCCTGGCCGGCTGCAACGAGTTCTCCGAGGCGCAGCGACGCTTCCAAGTCGCGCCCGGGACCGCCACGATGCATTGGTTGGTGGGCCATACCGCCTTCACCATCGATCGAGTCGCCTTCTCGGCCCTCGAGATCGCGCCGGGGTTGCCGGATAGTTACCAGGGGCTCTTCGGGTGGGGCACCAAGCCCGACGGCACCAACGCGGGGTTTCCGAGCTGGGATCAGAACGTCGCGGATCTCAATACTGCGATCGACCGGTTTGCCGGGGAGATCGGCAAGCGGACCGATGCGGACTTCGCGCTGCCGCTTCCGGCCGCGCACCCGTTTGCCAAGATGTTCCCCAATCGCGGCGCGGTGGTGCCGTTCACCGCGATGCACACCACCTATCATCTCGGCCAGCTGTCGCTGCTCCGGCGGGCCCAGGGGCTGCCGTCGGGTATCGGGGTGTAAGGCCCGTGGTGCGGCTTTCTCGGCGAGCCGCGCTCCACTGATCGCGCCAAAGGTCGTTGAAGCCTAAGGAGCGGCGCCGGATCGGGAGGCGGGGGGATGAACAAAGGGGCCGGAAACGTCCGGCCCCTTTCCATTCCCTCCAACCCCGCGAGCTGACCTACTTCAAATGCTTGTTCACCAGCTTGGTCATCTCGAACATGTTCACGGTGCCCTTGCCACCAAACACGGCCTTGAGCGCCGCGTCGGCGTTGATGTTCCGGCGGTTCTTCTTGTCCTGCAACCCGTTCTTCTTGATGTACGCCCACAGCTTCTTGGTCACTTCCGTCCGCGGCAACGCCTTCGAACCCACCACCGCCGACAACGCGGCGCTCGGGGTCATCGGCTTCATGAACGCGGCTGACGGCTTCCGCTTCGCGGCCTTCTTCGCCGGCTTCTTGGCAGCCTTCTTCTTCTTCGCGGCCATAGTCCTGCTCCTTGGGTGAAAAACGTGATCCTTCGAGGGAAAACGGGCGACTTCCGAGGGAAAATCTAAGAAGGCCCCCGGGGAAAACAATAGGCAAATGGTCGATTTTCCCTCGAAAAACCCGATTTTGACCCCATTTTCCCCTCGGAAACGGTCTCCGAGACCCTCCCGGCCGCTTCGATCGAGGCAGCTGCGGCCACGAACGCCCCCGCGCGGCCGCCCTGCCCAGCCTAAATTTGTCACGGCTACCAGCTTCAGGCCGGGACGGTGGACCCGACCTCGACCCCCGAGATGCCGAGCGATCCGCCGAAGACTCGCCTCTCGCCAATCCCCGGGCAGCCGAGGGTTCACCAGGCGGAGGCGTCGTTTCACCATCACCTTCCTCCGCTTCCGGCCGCGACCAAAAACCCTACATTCCCCCCTCGGCCACCACCCGACGAGCACCCCGTGACCACGACCTCCTACGTCTCCGGCCCCTCGGAAAAACCCCTGATCGGCCGCACCATCGGAGCCGAATTCGACCGGGTCGTCCAGGCCACCCCCGACGCCCTCGCGGTCGTCAGTCGCCACCAGCAGGCCCGCCTCTCCTACCGAGACCTCCACGACCTCGTCGAAAAAGCCGCCCGAGGCTTCCTCGCCCTGGGCGTCGAGAAAGGCGACCGGGTCGGGATCTGGGCCGGCAACTGTCTCGAGTGGCTGGTGACCCAATACGCCACCGCCAAAGTCGGTGCCATCCTGGTCAACGTGAACCCCGCCTACCGCCGCCACGAGCTCCACTACGCCCTCGGAAAGTCGGGGGTCTCGGTCCTGGTGGCCGCCCGCAACTTCCGCCAGACCGACTACCTCGAGATGCTCCGCTCGGTGGTTCCCGAGCTCCCCGGACTCGGCACCACCGTGCTCCTCGGCGAGGGCTCGGCCGGGATGCTCTCCTGGGGCGACTTCCTCGACGGCGGCGGCCCCGCCCTCGGAGCCAAGCTCCGCGACCGGGAAAGCGAGCTCGATTTCGATGATGCGATCAACATCCAGTACACCTCCGGCACCACCGGCTTCCCCAAGGGCGCCACCCTCTCCCACCACAACATCCTCAACAACGGCTACTTCGTGGGCGAGGGCTGCGGCTACACCGCCGCCGATCGCGTCTGCGTTCCGGTCCCCCTCTACCACTGCTTCGGCATGGTGATGGGCAACCTCGGCGCCCTGACCCACGGGGCCGCGGTGGTCTACCCCGACGTGGCCTTCGAACCCAAGGCCACCCTCGACGCGATCCAGGCCGAGCGGTGCACCTCGCTCTATGGGGTGCCGACCATGTTCATCGCTCAACTCACCCATCCCGATTTTCCGAGTTACGACCTCTCGAGCCTCCGAACCGGGATCATGGCCGGCTCGCCCTGCCCGGTGGAGGTGATGAAGCAGGCGATCGACAAGATGCACCTCCGCGAGGTGACCATCTGCTACGGGATGACCGAGACCTCGCCGGTCAGCTTCCAGAGCACCAAACACGACGACCTCGAGCACCGCACCGCCACCGTGGGCGCCGTGCACCCCCACGTCGAATGCAAGATCATCGACCCCGAGACCGGCCGGACCGTCCCGCGCGGCACCCCTGGAGAACTCCTCTCCCGCGGCTACCTGGTGATGCTGGGCTACTGGGACGACGAATCGGCAACCGAGACCGCCATCGACCAGGCGGGCTGGATGCACACCGGCGACCTCGCCTCGATGCGCGACGACGGCTACGTCAACATCATCGGCCGGATCAAGGACATGGTGATCCGCGGCGGGGAGAACATCTTCCCCCGGGAAATCGAGGAGTTCCTCTACCGCCACCCCAAGATCCAGGACGTCCAGATCGTGGGCGTGCCCGACCTCAAGTACGGCGAGGAGCTGTGCGCCTGGGTCAAGCTCAAGGAAGGGGAGACCGCGACCGAGGACGAGATCAGAGCCTTCTGCAAGGGTGAGATCGCCACCTTCAAGATCCCCCGCTACTTCCGGTTCACCGATTCGTTCCCGATGACGGTCACCGGCAAGGTGCGCAAGGTCGAGATGCGAGAGATCTCGGTGAAGGAACTCCGGCTCGAGCAAGCCGCCGCGGTGAAGACGGCTTAGTGGATCATCTCCCCGGTATCGGGCCCCGCGATCGGTGACCCGCTCCGCCCAGATCGGGGACCTCTAGGCCACGATCGCTCGAGTGCCCCGGTTCCGCCGCGACCTCGGACCCGAGAACGTCACCAGGCGAGGCTGATCGGCTCGGAGCAGGCCGCCGCCGTGAGAATCGGCCTGGGCGGCGGCCCGAGCCCCGTGCCCCGCTAGCCCACGTCGATGGCGAGGGTGGCCTGCAGCTCGATGCTGATCTTGACCTCGTTCCCAACCAGCACCCCGCCGGTCTCGAGGGCTTGGTTCCAGAGCAGTCCGTAGTCGCGCCGATCGATCGAGGTGGTGGCGGCAAAGCTGGCCCGCTGGCCACCCCACGGATCGGTTCCTCGCCCCTCGTAAATCGCCTCGAGGACCACCTCTCGCGTCACGCCCCGGATCGTGAGCTGGCCGGTCAGCTTGAACCGATCGCCCGGCGTCGCGACCGGGCCGACGACGCCGGTGCTCCTGAAGTCGATGGTAGGGAATCGCTCCACGTCGAGGAAATCCGGCGAACGCAGGTGCTGGTCGCGCTGCTCGGTCCGGGTATCGATCGACCCGGCATCGATGGTCACCGAGGCGGCGGATTCGCTCGGCGCGCCAGCGTCGAGGGACACGGTGCCGCGGACGGCCCCGAAGCGACCCTTGACGGTGGTGATCATCAGGTGCTTGACCGAAAACTCCACCAGCGAGTGAGTGGGGTCGATGACCCAGTCGGTGCGCTTGGTTTGGTCGAGAACGGCGCTGCTCATAATTTCCTCCCAGTAAATGGTTGAACATCCAGTGTGATAACACTTATTATCAACGTCATGGCTCGCTGCCACTCGCGAACTCCGTCAGGCCGCCTCGACTTGTCGCACTTGCGCCAACAACTCGAGCAGCTGCTGTAACTTGGCCCGGCCCAAATGGCCAAACCAGGCCCGGTCGAAGCTCCGGATCGGCTCGTCCAGCTCGTTGACCAGCTTGAGCCCCTTGGCGGTGATCCGACTAGTGACATACCGCCGATCCGGGGTGTCGCGGTCCCGGGACACCAGGCCCATCTCCACCATTCGGTCGAGCAGTCTGGTGGCATCGGGAACCCGGGCGATCAATCGCTCGCCGACCTCATTGCGACAGAGGCCCGCCTTGCCGGCCCCGCGAAGAATCCGCAGCACGTTGTATTGGGTCCCGGTGATCCCATAGCCCTTGAGCGCTTCCGCGAGGGCGTGGCCGAAGACGGCCGCCGTCCGCAGAATCGCCACGCTGGCCTCTTCCTCCAGGGTCCCGAATGGCCGGCCCTGCTTGAGCTCGGCCTGGAGCGCTGATGTCATGCCCTACAATACATGTTATAACATCTATTGTCAATACCACCCTGGCCGCGGCTTGCTCTCCGTTGCGGTCCACGGGTTGGGCCCGGCTACCCGGTAACCACGATCGGCCGACTCCGCGTCACCACGATGGTGTGCTCGAACGCCGCGACTCGGGCCCGGTTCCGGGTCCGCAACGTCCACCCGTCGGGCGCCTCGGCAAGGGCACCGCTGCCGGTGGTGAGGTGCGGCTCCACCGTGATGACGAGCCCGTCGGTGAGCGGTTGGCTCGCGGTGGGGTCCCGGTGGCTCGGCACGCTCGGGGTCTCGTGGAGCCCACGACCGAGCCCGTGGCCCGGCAGCTCCTCGATGATGACGAAGCCGCCCTCGCGAGCGACCGTCTCGGCCGCGTCGCCGATGGCCGAGAGCGGCTGACCGGCCACCGCGGCGCTGATCCCCGCGTCTCGCGCCCGACGGGCCGCCGCGATCAACTCGGCGGTGGCCTTGGCGACTGGCGGGACGCCGACGGTGATCGCGGCGTCGGCGAAGTAACCGCCCTTCTCGGCCGACACGTCGAGCTTCACGACGTCGCCCGGTTGGAGCCGCCGCTTGCCCGGAACGCCGTGGGCCGCCTCATCGTTGACGCTGATGCAGGTCGCGCCCGGGTAGTTGTAGGTGAGCTCGGGGGCGGGCCGGGCGCCGTTTCGCTCGAGATAGCGTCGAGCGATCTGGTCGAGCCGGGCGGTGGTCACGCCAGGAGCCACTTGCTCCCGCAACAGGCGCAGGGTGTCGGCCACGATCTTGCCAATGGCCTTGAGGGCCGCCAGGTCCTGCTCCGATTCCACCGACACGTCGATTCTCCCCTCGAGAAGCTCGGCGAACCCACGCTGGTGACTGGGACCCGCCGCCGATTCGCGGCCGCTTTCCGGCCACCGCGCCGTCAGGGACGAAACATCCCCGACGCCGCGGTGCGGTAGCAGAGTATCCCGGTTCGCGACCCAGGTCCACGGCTGGCTCGGGCGATGGGCCCATCGGGGCCGGATGCCGCGGCTCGATCCTCTGGGTCGCTCGTGGGGCAGACATCTCCGAACGGCACTAGCTTTTCGCCATGGGAAAACTCATCGTCGCTCTCACCGCCGCCACTGCCCTCGGTGCCACCGTCCCCGCCGCGGGCCAGGCGCCGAGCCTCGGCGAAGAGACCCGCCGTTTCGTGGTCGAATCGAGTCCGGTCGTCGTCCTCAGGAACGCCCGCCTGATCGACGGCACCGGTGCCCCGATCCGGGCCGGTCAGACCATTGTGATCCGGGATGGCCGGTTCGTCGCGGTCGGCGATCCCAGGATGATCACCGAGCCCACCGGTGCCGCGGCGCATGACCTGGCCGGGGCCACGGTCATTCCCGGTCTGATCGACCTCCACGCCCATCAATACTTCTTCTCGCCGGCCGGGCTCACCCAGATGGCGGTGAGCGCGCCGCGCCTCTACCTGGGCGGCGGGGTCACCACGGTCCGCACGGCGGGGGCCCAGATGCCCTACGACGAGATCAACACCAAACGGGACATCGACCGCGGTCTGGTGCCCGGTCCGCGGATGCACATCAGCGGACCGTATCTCGATGGGCCGGGTACCGGCCCGGGACGAAACCGGCGGCTGGAGTCGCCCGAGGAGGCCCGCCGAGTGGTGGCCTATTGGGCGTCCGAAGGCGCCACCTGGCTCAAGTTCTCGGGGAACGTGTCGCGGGCGGTGCTCCAGGCCGCGATCGAGGAAGCCCACCGCCACGAGATGGGGGTGACGGGCCACCTCTGCTCGGTGAGCTTCCGGGAAGCCGCGACGTTAGGCATCGACAACCTCGAGCACGGCTTCATCACCAACAGCGATTGGGTTCCCGGCCGCGAGCCGGACAAGTGCCACCCGGAGAACATGCGGTTCCAGGAGCGGGTCGACCTCGGCTCCCCAGGCGTCGACAGCACCATCGCCACGCTGTTGGCCGAGAAGGTCTCGCTCACCTCGACGCTCTCGGTCTACGAGCTGTTCGTCCCCGGCCGAGCCAAGCTCTCGGCCGAAGCGCTCGACGCCCTGGCGCCCCACACCCGGGCCGCGGCGGAGGAGGCCCTCGAGGCCACCAACCAACGCCGGGTGTTCACCGTCGCGCCGGTACTGTTCGAGAAGATGATGGCGTTCGAGCGGAAGTGGGTCGAGGCGGGCGGGTTGCTCGCGGCCGGGGTCGATCCGTGGGGGAACGGCAGTCTTCCGGGCTACGGCGATCATCGGAACTACGAGCTCTTGGTCGAAGCGGGGTTCGCCCCCGAGGTGGCGCTGAAGATCGTCTCGGCGAACGGAGCCGCCGTGCTGCGGATCCTCGACGACCTGGGGACCATCTCCGTCGGCAAGCGGGCCGACCTCGCCATTCTCGACGGCGACCCGGTTGCCAGGCCCGCCGATATCGGGAAGGTGCGATTGGTGTTCAAGGACGGGGTTGGGTACGACGCCGTGAAGCTGCGCCAATCGGTCCGCGGCATGGTGGGGGTCCGATGAGCGACCGACCAAACGCCGGTTCGTCGGGTCGCCGCAGTGGAAGCTCGACAGAGGTCGCCTTGATCGCGATGGCAGCGCTGCTCGCCAGCGTCCCCGCCGCCGCGCAGACCGCCGCGGCCACCGCGGCATTGCGACAAGCCATGTTCGTCGCGGAGGACCACCGAGTCAGCGACGAGGCCGCGTTAGGCCCGTTGTTCCGAGGCCTCGCCAGCAGGGACCCGGCGGTGGTGATTCAGGCGGTGCGGGGCCTGGGACGAATGGAGCGGGGCGCCCTGATCGCGAAGGTGGCGCCGCTGCTCGCCGATTCCCGCCCCGCGGTCCGCGCCGAAGCCGCCCACGCGCTGGGGCAGCTTGGCCAGGACAGCCTCGGCGCCAGCGCCGCGCTCGAGGCATTGGTCCCGCTCCTCGACGTTACCGGGCAGGACCCACTGGTGCTCGGGGCCGCGGTCCGCTCGCTCACCCGGCTTCCGATTCCGCTTCCCGAGCGGGCGACTGGTGCCATCAAGCGGGTCATCAACCGGACCGAGCCCGCGACCTTGGTGCTCGACTTGGCCCGCGGGCTCGAAGCGGCGTCGCGGCGAGCCTCGGCGGCGCAGTTCAGGGACCCCGCGACCCTCGCCCAACTCGCTACCTGGGCCCGACTCACGACGACCGTGCCGGCGAACCTGGCTGGCCCGATCCGCCGCGCCGCGGTCCAGGCGCTCGGCCGGCTCGACAAGAACAACCCGGCGGAGTTGGCTCGGGCCGCCAGCGACGCCGACCCCTTGGTTCGCCACCTCGCGGCTCAATGGCTCGGCGATACCGCCGCGATCGAAAACCGCCGCGAGCGGCTCACCGCTCTGCTGGCCGATCCGGACTGGATGGTCCGGTTCGCGGCCTTGCGGGCCTGGGGCCGGCACTTTCAGGCCACCGATTGCGGTCCACTGGTTCGGGCTCTCAGGGACCCGGCGCCGAACGTCGGTCTTGCCGCGATCGACTTGCTGGGGCGTCCCTGTCCCGCGGCGGCCAACGCGGCCGACGCGCTCTACACCCTGGTGGACTCGCTGGCCGGCAGTCAGCGGGGTGCCGTCTCGAGCTTGGCCCGGTGGCACCGGGGGGCTCGGGCCATGGTGTCGCTGGCCAGGATCGTCCCGAACCGGGTCCGGGGGGTGTTCGCCCGAGCGGCGATCAACGAGACCTGGCAGGTACGGATGTACGCGGCGCGGGCGGCCGGGATCGTCGGAGACGCCGACCGGCTCCGCGACTTCCTGGCCGACCGGGACGACAACGTTAGGCAGGCCGCGATCGAGGGATTGCTCCGGGTCCGGGGTCATGGGGCCGACTCGGTGTTCATGGCCCAGCTCCGGCGCCCCGACTACCAGCTGGTGATGACGGCGGCCCAGGCACTCGAGGGCACTCCCAACAAGGCCGCCGCCGGCACCGCTCTGATCGCGGCGCTGGAGCGGATCACCGCCGAGCGCAAGGAGACCTCGCGCGACGTGCGGGTGGCGATTCTCGAGCGCCTGGCCGAGGTCGGGTCTGCCGGTCAGGCGCCGGCGGTGGAGCGGTACCTCGCCGACTTCGACCCGATGGTCGCCGGCCGAGCCGCCGAGCTGCTGACCCGGTGGACCGGCACCGCCCGAACGCCCCGCCCGACGAGGCTGGCTCCGATGCCGGTCAATTGGGCCGAAGCCCAGCGACTCAGGGGCAGTCGGCTCCGGCTGACCATGGCGGCCGCTTCGGGCGGGGGAACGTTCGAGATTTCACTCTACCCGGATGTTGCGCCTGCGACCGTGCTTCGGATGGTCCAGCGCGCCCGCCAGCAGGCATTCGACGGTCTGACCTTTCACCGGGTCGAGCCGACCTTCGTGATCCAGGGTCTGAGCTCCGGCGCCAACGAGTACGCTGGCGACGCCCTCTACCTGCGGGACGAAATCGGCGCCCTGGCCCACGAACGCGGCACGGTGGGGATCTCCACCCGCGGCCGCGATACCGGCGACGCCCAGCTCTTCGTCAACCTGGTCGACAACCTTCGGCTCGACTTCAACTACACGGTCTGGGGCCGGGTGACCGAGGGGATGGATGTGGTGGACGGGATGCTGGAGGGGGACGTGGTGGAGCGGGTGGAGTGGGTCCGGTAGGCTGAGGGAACCCGCAGTTGGGGAGTGGGGGCGGGGAGCGGGCGCCGTTGGCGTCACGCTCCCCGAACTCCCGGGTTACTTGCGGGCCAGCGAGAAGCTCCCGCCCGCGACGAACGAGCCGCCTTGGAAGGCCTCGAGAGCGCCGGCGAGCTTGCCGTCGGCGCCCAAAGTCGCCTTGAAGCTGACATCGTACTCGCCGAAGACCTGCTTCCAGGTCACGGTATCGCCGGCGACGGCGAGCTCGCGGGGGTCGCCGGGAGGGGGTGCCTCGCCGGAGAGCGTGTTGCTGATGCTCCAGGGCGTCCCCGCCTTGAGGACGATGGTCATCCCGCCGGAGGGGCCGTCGGTGGTGTAGGTGCCTTCCCAGGTTCCCTCGAGTTTGGGGTTGGCGGCCGCGGCCGCCGGGGCGTCGGCCTGGGCCGACGCCTGGCCCACCACGCTCAGAGTGGCGGCCGAGGTCAGGACGGCAACGGCGAAGGCAAGGGTAGCTCGGGTCATGTCTGGTCAACCTCTGTTTGGTGATGGGACGTCAGGTCTGCTCGTACGCGAAGGCCCCGGGCTCGGTTTCGACTAGAGACGGCGGAGCCGAATTTGGGTCACCTGGTGCGACTCCCCCTTCTCCAGGACCAAGTGGGCCCGTTCCCGGGTCGGGGCGATGTTCTCCCGGAGGTTTCTCCCGTTGATCTCGTCCCAGACCCGATTGGCGAAGGCGATCGCCTCCGACTCGGGCATCTCGGCGTAGCGGCGGAAGAAGGACTTGGGGTCGCGGAACGCGGTCTCCCGGAGTTTGCGGAACCGGTTCAGGAACCAGGTCCGGATGTGCCCCTCGTCGGCGTCGACGTAGATCGAGAAATCGAAGAAATCGGACAGGAAGGGCCGGTCGGCCAGGGCCTCGCCGTCGCCGCCCTGCAGCACGTTGAGGCCCTCGATGATCAGCACATCGGGCCGCGAGACCACCTGTTCCGCGCCGGGAACGATGTCGTACACCAGATGCGAGTAGACCGGCGCTCGCACCTCGGCGGCGCCGCCCTTGAGGTCGGCCACCAGCTGGACCAGGCGGCGGACGTCGTAGCTCTCCGGAAACCCCTTGCGCTGCATCAGGCCCCGCGACTCCAACACCGCATTAGGGAAGAGGAACCCGTCGGTGGTGATCAACGCCACCTTGGGGTGATCCGGCCAGCGGGAGAGGATCGCCTGCATGACTCGGGCGGTGGTGCTCTTCCCGACCGCCACGCTGCCCGCGATCCCGATCACGTATGGTGCCACCCCGATGGTCCTGCCGAGGAACAAGTCGGTGACCTGGGAGAGGTCGCGGGTGGCGGCCACGTGGAGGTTGAGCAGGCGCGACAGCGGAAGGTAGACCTCGGTGACTTCGTCCATCGACAACTGCTCGTTCAATCCCCTGAGCTCGGCCAAGTCCGTCTCGGCCAGCGTCAGCGGGGTATTGAATCGGAGCGCGGCCCACTCGTCGCGGCCGAAACTGGTGTATGAAGAAAAGGGCAAGAGCGGACGCTGGTGGCGGAGTCCTCGGAAACTAACCCGACCCGACCACGCCAACGAGCCCCAGGGCGACTTCCGGGAACCTGCCGCCGGCTTAAGTTTGCGAGGGCTGGCCGATTCCTGGAGCCCAGCCGCATCCCGGCCCGCACTTTCCGGAGAACCCTGTGATCGCGCCGACCTTCTCGCCCCGTGCCCTCGCCCTTCGCGATCAACTGGTCGCGTTCATGAACGAGCAGGTCTATCCCAGCGAGGCCGCCTGGCACGCCGAGGTCGCCGCCAACAAGTGGCAGCCCGCCGCGCTGACCGAATCGCTCAAGGCCAAGGCGAAAGCGGCCGGATTGTGGAACTTGTTCCTGCCCGAATCGGCGCGCGGCGCCGGGTTGACCAACTACGAGTACGCCCCGCTCTGCGAGATCATGGGCCGCTCGGCGATGGCGCCCGAAATCTTCAATTGTGCCGCGCCGGACACCGGCAACATGGAGACGATCGAGCGGTACGGTTCCGAGGAGCACAAAGCCCGCTGGCTGGAACCGCTCCTGCGCGGCGAGATCCGGAGCTGCTTCGCGATGACGGAGCCCGACGTCGCGAGTTCCGATGCCACCAACATCCAGGCCCAGATGAAGCGCGACGGCGACAGCTACCTCATCAACGGCAGGAAGTGGTGGACCTCGGGCGCCGGCGATCCGCGGTGCAAGATCGCGATCGTGATGGGCAAGACCGATCCCTCGGCGCCGACCCACCTGCAGCAGTCGATGATCTTGGTGCCGATGGATACCCCAGGGGTCAAGATCGAGCGGATGCTCCACGTCTTCGGGTACGACGATTCACCGCATGGTCATGGCGAGGTGTCGTTCACCAACGTCCGGGTTCCCGCCAGCAATCTCTTGCTGGGCGAAGGCCGGGGTTTCGAGATCGCCCAGGGTCGCCTGGGGCCGGGCCGGATTCATCACTGCATGCGACTGATCGGGGTCGCCGAGCGGGCGCTCGAGACGATGTGCCAACGGGTGCTCCGGCGGGTCGCGTTCGGGAAGCCGCTCGCCGAGCAGGGTACCATCCGGGCCGACATCGCCGAGTCGCGAATCGAGATCGATCAGGCTCGGCTGCTGACGATGCACGCGGCCCACATGATGGACACCGTGGGCAACAAGGCGGCCCGGGCCGAGATCGCGATGATCAAGGTGGTGGCGCCGAACGTGACGCTCCGGGTGCTCGATCGGGCCATTCAGGCCCACGGCGCGATGGGGGTGTCGCAAGACACCTTCCTGGCCAACGCCTGGGCTCAGTCCCGGACCCTGCGGCTGGCCGACGGGCCCGACGAGGTGCACCGGGAGGCCGTGGCCAAGCTCGAGCTCAAGAAGCACAAAGCCGGCGCGCGATGAACCTCGACGGCCGGGTCGCGGTGGTGACGGGTGGCGGCAACGGGATCGGCGCCGCGATCTGCCGGCGGTTCGCCGCCGCCGGCGCTCGCGTGGTGGTCACCGACATCGATCTCGCCGGGGCCGAGCGGGTCGCCTCGGCGATCGACGGGGTGGCGTTCCGGACCGACGTGTCCCGGCAGGCCGACTTGGTCTCGCTGGTCGGTCACGTCGAACAACGAGTCGGGCCGATCGATCTCTTCTGCTCCAACGCCGGCATCGCCATCGAGGGCGGCCCCGAGACACCCGACGCCGACTGGCGCCGGATCATCGACATCAACCTGATGGCCCATGTCTGGGCGGCGCGAGTCCTGGTGCCCGACATGCTCCGGCGCGGCCAGGGGTATCTCGTCAACGTCGCCTCCGCCGCGGGTTTGGTCACTCAGCTCGGCTCGGCGCCGTACGCGGTCACCAAACACGCGGCCGTGGCCTTCGCGGAGTGGTTGGCGGTGTCTTACGGCGATCGGGGGCTCAAGGTATCGTGCGTCTGCCCGTTAGGCGTCGAGACCGCCATGCTCACGGGCGCGGACCCGCGGATCCGCGCCTTGCTCGGCCCCGAGGCGCTCTCGCCCGACGCGGTGGCCGAGGCTGTGCTCCGCGGGGTCGAGGCGGAGGAGTTCCTGATCCTGCCCCATCCCCAAGTCCGAGAATTCGTCCGCCGCAAGGTCGACGATCCGGACCGCTGGATCCGGGGGATGCAGCGACTGCAGCAGCAGCTCGACCAGATCAGCTGATGACGGCCACCATGTCGCCGGCCGGGAAGGTCGCCTTGATCAACCGGCGGGGGCCGTGTGTCGGAGATCACAGCGGCCAGGTGGCTCCCGGGGTAGATTGCCCGACCGGCCGGCATCGGCCTCGTCCTTGGCAGGGAGTGATTTCGTGAACCCGATCTTTACCACCATCGTCGAGCTCTTCTAGTCGGACCCCGCCCCGCACCTGGTGGCCGGGTCCGACCGCTCGCATCCCGCGAGGTGTCGCCCGTGACCCCACCAGGTTACTCGAGCACCTTGCCACACTGACAACTGAAGCTGTTCACGAGGACTGCTCTCATGCAGCCTGAGTCCGTTGAAGCATCGTCCTCGGGGGAGTCCCGAGGATTCTGGGCGACCGTACGCGAGGCCGTGTCGGGCGCGGAGGGTCGCGATTTCACCGAGGGCCCGATCGGCCAGGCGTTGCTGTTGCTGTCGATCCCGATGGTGCTGGAGGTAGCGCTGGAGTCGGTCTTTGCGTTGGTCAACGTGTTCTGGGTGAGCCGCCTCGGCCCGGAAGCGGTGGCGGTGGTCGGCCTCACCGAGGCGATGATGAGCGTCATCTACGCCCTCGGCATGGGGCTCGGGATCGGCGCCACCGGGATGATCGCCCGGCGGATCGGCGAGAAACGCCCCGACCAGGCCGCGCGAGCGGCGGTCCAGGCCATCGTCGTGGGCATCGGCGTCTCGCTGCCGATCTCGGTGTTGGGCGGTTGGTTCGCCCCCGAGCTGCTCGGCTTGATGGGCGCCACGCCAGAGGTGGTGGCGGATGGCACCGCGTTCACCCGGATCATGTTCCTGGGGAACGCGTCGATCCTGTTGCTGTTCTTGATCAACGCGATCTTCCGGGGCGCCGGCGACGCCGCCGTGGCGATGCGGTGCCTCTGGATGGCGAACCTGGCGAACCTGATTCTCGATCCGCTGCTGATCTTCGGGATCGGTCCGTTCCCGGAACTCGGGATCGAGGGTGCCGCGGTGGCGACCACCATCGGCCGCGGAGTGGGCGTGCTCTACCAGTTCCACCGGCTCCGGGGTACCGATCGGCGGTTCGTGATCGAGCGGGAGCACCTCCGGCTCGACCCGGCGTTGATCCGGTCGTTGATGCGGCTCTCGAGCACGGGGATCTTCCAGATCCTGATCACGACCACCAGCTGGATCGGATTGGTCAGGGTCAACGCCGCGTTTGGGGCCGCCGCGGTGGCCGGTTACACCGTGGCGATCCGGGTGGTGCTCTTCGGGATCCTCCCGGCCTGGGGCATGAGCAACGCGGCCGCGACGCTGGTCGGCCAATCGCTTGGCGCCAAGAAGCCGGAACGGGCCGAAGCGTCGGTCTGGCTGGCGGGCCGGTATAACCTGTACTTCCTGGGTGCCCTCGGGGCCCTGTTCGTGGCGTTCGCGCCCCAGCTGCTCGCGTTCGTTCGGGATCCGGAGGTGACCCGGATCGGGGTCATCGCCTTGCGGGTGATCGCACTCGGGTTCCCGTTCTACGCCTACGGGATGGTGCTGTCCAATGCCTTCAACGGCGCTGGCGATACCTGGACCCCGACGGTGCTCAACGTGGTGTGCTTCTGGTTATGGGAGATCCCGTTGGCGTGGGTGCTGGCTAATCCGGTCGGTCTCGGGCCGACGGGGGTGTTCATCGCCGTCGCGGTGGCGTTCTCGACGATGGCGTTGCTCAGCGCTATTCTCTTTCGGCGGGGACGCTGGAAGACCAAGGCGGTGTAGCGTGCGGGCGGGTTCGCCAGGCGTTGAGAGCCCGCGCTGGTTCACCAAAGCAAGGAGGGTCCCCGATGTTCCGATTTCCACGGGCCACTTCGCTCGTCGCGCTCTGGGCCATCGTCGGCTGCGGCGCCCCGGCCGCTTATTTCGACGACGCCCAGCGAGCCGCCGTGGCCGACACCATCCGGGCCGAGGCCGAAAAGGTGATCGCCGCGCTGGCCTCGAAGGACGTCAATAACCTGGTCCAGCTGTTCACCCCGGACGCGGACCTGGTCTACGTCGACAACGGCCACATCTATCCCAATCGCGACGCGCTGGCGGCCGCGGCGGGCGGGTTCTTCAAGCGGATCGGGTCGGCGGGGGGTAAGTGGGATCCGGCTCACGTCATCGCGCTCTCGCCGACGGCTGGCGCGTTCACCGGGATCTTCCGGCCCGAGATGGTCGATACCGCGGGGCAGGCCCTGTGGACATCGGGGAAGATTTGGACCTTCGTCTATCAGCGGCGGGCGACCGGTTGGCAGATCGTCCAGGCCCACGAGGTCAACGCCCGGCCCGGCGAATGAACGCCGCGCGGTGACGGCGAGGGAGCCGCCGATGCCCGTCAGCCAGGTCGGGTAGCTGCCGCGAACCGATTGCCGACCGCGGTCACGAGCAGCAACCCCGCCGCCACCCCGAACGGGGTCGCTCCGCCGAGGACCGCGAGGCTCGCCCCTCCGACGGGCGCCAGCGCCCGGGCCGCCAGCGCGAACGCGCCGAGCCGCCCGACCGTTACCCCGTAACCCAGGCCGCCGGTGAACTCCCGAGCCGCGACCGCCCGCAAGATGGTGGCGGCACCGTTGCCTGCGCCGAACACCGCTCCCGCCACCGTCATTACCGCCAGCGATCGAGTGGTCGGGATCGTCGCCATGGCGATGGCCTGGGCCGCGAGCGAGATGCTGAACACCCGAGCCACGCCCCAACGGGTCACCAGCGAAGCCATGACGGCCCGGGCCGGAAACTGGGCCAGACCCATCGCCGAGATGACCGTGGCCGCGACCGCCAGGGAATCGCCCCGGAGCGCGAGATAGGTGGGCAAGAACGCGGAGATCAGCACTCCGCCGAACGCGGACCCGAACGCTCCGGATCCGAGCCACCAGAGCGAGGCCCCGAACGGCGGCGGGTCGGCGGGGGTGGGGAGCGTCCTGAGCCGAGCCGGCGCGAGAACCGCCCGATAGATGAGCGCCGTCGCGGCGAGCGAACCGGCAGCGCCGACCAGCATCCAGCGCCAGCCGAGGTTTTCGATGGCAATGCTCGCGATCGGGACGAAGATGGGACTCGCCAGCGCGCCGCAGAGAGTGACGATGGTGAGGGCGCGGTTCTTGTCCGTGGTGGTGTCGAACCAGCGGTCGACCAGCGCGAAGGCCGGTTCGTAGAGCGTCATCGCCATCGCGACGCCGGCCACCATCATCGCGAGGTAGAGCCCCACGGTCGAATCGGCGACGGCCCACCCCAGCAGCGCCGCGATGCCAAACCCGATACCGCCGAAGAAGACCATCCGTTCGCGGCCGTGGTCGATCCAGCGGCCCACCCGCAGCCCGGTGAGTCCGCTGATGGCAAGGGCGAGCGAGAATGCTCCCGCGACGGCCACCGGCGACGCTCCGAATTCCCTGACGAGGAGCGGCTGAACCAGGCCGTAGCTGTAGAAGAGCGCGCCCCAGCTCACGCATTGGGCCACTCCGAGCCAGAGGGCCCGGCCCATTACTTCGAGCGGGCCCCGATCGAGACGCCGATCGGCTGGTCGCTGCCGCAACCGCAGCCAGCATCGCCGTCGGACTTGGCCCGAGCGTCGTCAGCGCAGCAAGCGTCGGTGCCGGCCGGAGCCGGTCCGCCGCAGCAGGCCGCCTCTGGCTCCGCCGCGATCGCGGCCGGCGCGGGCCCGCAGCAGGCGTCGCCGGCATCGCTCGAGCAGACTCCGGTTTCGGGAAGCACCAATTCCACCCGCTCGGCGCCGATCCGATCTCCCGCGAGCCATGCCACCACCGATCGCGCCTGCTCGTAGCCGGTCAACAGGAGAAACGTCGGCGCCCGACCGTAGGCCTTCATCCCGACGACGAAGAACCCGTCCTCGTCGTGACGCAACTCCTTGGCGCCATGCGGCGGAACCGTTCCGCAACTGTGAACATTCGGGTCGATCAGCGGGGCCAAGGCCACCGGCGCCTCGGTGATTGGATCGAGATTGAGCCTGAGCTCCGAGAGCATCGCCAGGTTGGGCCGAAAGCCGGTGGTGACGATCACCTCGTCGACCGGGCCGACGGTCCGCTCGGCGGCGTGAAGGTGAATCCCGTCGGATCGCCGCCCGATCCGGTCGATCCCGAAACCGGTCGCGATCCGGACTCGGCCCCGATCGAGGAGCGCTTGGACCCGGAGGCCCAGCTTGCCCCGTTCGGCCAACTGATCCTTCTCCCCGCCGCCGAACAGTTGGCGGACATCGCGCTTCCGGACGATCCAGGTGATCGAGGTCGCCGGATCCTGTTCCGCGAGCCGAACCAGGTCGAGGAGCACATTGAAGGCCGAATGGCCGCTGCCGACCACCGCGACCCGGCGGCCCGCGTAGCGGGCCCGATCCCGGCCCGACAGATCCGGGATTCCGCTCGCGATCCGGTCGGCGGCGGCCGACTCGCCGACGGCCGGTACCCCGGACGCGCCGGCCGGATTGGGCTGGCTCCAGGTACCGGACGCGTCGATGACCGCCCGAGCCAGAATCTCCGTCTCGCCATCAGCGGTGATCGCCCGGATCGCGAACGGCGCCAAGGTCCGGCCCGGCGTGGTCATCCGGTCGAAGCCCTGCTTGGTGATATGGATGACCCGACAGCCGAGCCGAAGCGAGGGCGCGATGGCGGGGTGCGCCGCCAAGGGGATTAGATAGCGCTCGGCCAAATCGCCGCCAGTTGGAAAGCTCTCGTCCGGCGGGCGCCGCCACCCGGTCTCGCGGAGCAGCGCCTCGGAGGCCCGGTCGATGACGAACTTCCAGGGCGAGAACATCCCAACCTGCGACCAGGCCTTCACCGCCGCACCGGCGCTGTCGCCCTGTTCCAGGATCACGAAGGACTCACCCCGGGCGTGGAGGTGGGCGGCGGCGGCCAGCCCCACTGGGCCCGCCCCGATGATGGCCACGGGCAACGACGAGGTCATGGTTGATTCTCCGGAATGAGTCGTTCGACGATCGCGACGTCGAGCCACTCGCCATCGAGCTCGGCATGACGCTGATACACCCCGACCCGGCGAAAACCGAGCTGATCCGCCAACCGGAGACTCGGCTCGTTGAAGGTGAAGATCCGGCCGACCAGCTTCCAACAGCCTTTGCTTCTGGCGGCCCGGTCGACATACACCGAATAATCACCTATCCCGCAGTAGCACTCCCGGGGGCGATATTCGCCGTATCCGGCCCACCCGATCACCCCGGTCGAATCCTCGGCCACCAGCATCGCCAGCCGGCTCGCCAGTGACTCGATTTGGTCGCGGATCTCCTCGCGGGTCCTGAGCCGGGTTTCGAAGGTGGCGACCCGGTCGGCGATCCCCTGGTTGTAGATCGCCACGATCGCGTCGGCATCGCGGGGCTCGGCGGCCCGAATCGTAATTGGTTGGGACATGCAACTATCTCCAGAAAAAAAGGGTCAGCCGGCCACGGGCAGACGGGAGGACGGGCCGCACGAGGCCGGACCGCACCCGACGCCGGACCGCTCGGCCGCCTGCCGGGTCAACCGCTTGATGAGGGTTATGGCGCCGCGCCGAGCGTCGGCTGAGAGGTCGGCCATGGAGGCGGCCTGCTCGGCGACCAGATCCGCTTTGATGGTTTGGTAGAGGGCCAGCCCAGTCGGGGTGATCTCGAGGACCTTGGCTCGGGCATCTTCGGGGTGTTCCCGCCGGGTCAGGTATCGCTTCCGCTCGAGGGTCTGGACCACTCGGCTCGCGGTGCTCTTGTCGAGGTAGAGAAGGGCGGCCAGCTCGTTGAGGGTGCAGGGACCGTTGCGGGCCAGGGCTTCGAGGGCGTGGCACTGGGTGACCGAAACGTCGTGGCAGCAGATCCGGTCGCGGTCGCGGAACTGGTAGACGCGGACCAACGCGGCCAGTGCCTCGTAGAGCTCGGCGGCGTCGGCGGCGGTTGGGACAGCGGATCGGGTGGCGGTCGGCATAGTTGGCAGTGACAACTATATCGCGAGACGCCTGGTGCCGCAAGGGGGGTGGTCGTCGCTAGTTCCGGCGGTCGAACTTGATTCCTTTTTCGACGTGCTCGAGCGCTTTCCTGGTGGCCTTGATCGCGGCGACCCGGTGGCCGCCCTTGTCGCTGGTGGCCTGTTCCAGATGGGCAAGGGCGGAGGGCGAGGGCTGGGTTTGGGGTGTGGGGACAGGGAACGATATTACGACTCCTCGAGCGCGACAAATGGGACTGCATCAGGCCTCCTATCAGGACGACCCGACCCTCTGCGACCGGGTTTTCGAGCTACTCGAGCTGCCGTTCCCCGGGGTCTCCGCGGGGCGCCGGCAGGGCGAGGGATTCGGGGTTCCGTGGGAGCGATGCTCGACGCCGTTCGTGGCGCGGGAAGAGAATCGGGTGAGCTGCCATGTCGGGCTGCTCGAGGTGCCGATTCGGGTGCTTGGCCGGGATCTCGTGGCGGGCGGGGTCCACGGCGTCGCGACCCACCCGGAGCGCCGCCGGCAAGGGCTCTTCCGCGGGGTGATGAGCGAGTTGCTCGTCCACGCCGGGACCCGATTCGATACCCTCTTTCTCACCGCCCTCCATCCCGAGTATTTCGCCGATTTCGGGTTTCGGGTGGTACCGGAGTTCGTCCATCGAACCGGCTGCCTCCCAACTCGGGTTAGCGACTCCCGCCCGTTGGATCTCGGCTCGCCGGCGGACCTGGCGCTGATGCACCGGCTGCTCGATACCCGCAGCCCGATCTCCGATTACTTGGGGGTCGGCTCGGAGAAGGGGTGTTTCGGCTTTGTCGAGTTCGGCTCGACCATTCGGTACAGTCCGGGGCTCGACGCCGCCGTGATCGCCGCGCCGACCGAACGCGGAGTGCGGATCTACGACGTGGTCGCCCCGACTTTGCCGGCCTTCCCGGAGGTCCTTGGCATTGCGGGCTCCGAGGGTTCCGAGGCGATCTGTTACTTTGCCCCCGATCGATTCGCCGGCTCCTTCCGTCCCGAGCCACATGATCTCACCGGCGGTCCGGATGCCCTCGAGCCGGGTACCGCGGGCTGGGTGATGATGGTGCGAGGCCCGTTTCGATGCGACGGTTTTCCGGTCATGCTGCCGAGGCCGGCCCGTTGCTGAGCCGCGGAGTCGCAACGGACGGGTTTTTCGGACCCTTCCGATGGCGGCGGTCACCTCGCCTTCCCGACCGGCGGGGGGGCGCGACGCTGGTGGTCAACCTCATGGAGTCCTGAGCATGGCCTCGCCCCCGCAGCGACGTTCCGTCGAGGTATCCGCCTTTCGGCCCCATCCCTGGCACGGCCTACCGGTGGGCCCCAAGCCGCCGGACATCGTCAACGTGTTCGTCGAGATCACTCCGTTCGATCTGATGAAGTATGAGATCGACAAGGCGTCGGGGTACCTACGGATCGATCGGCCGCAGCGCGGGTCGTCACAACCGCCCTCGCTCTACGGTTTCGTGCCGCGCACCTACTGCGCCGACCGGGTTCGCAAGCTGGCGCCCGCCGCGACTCGTGGAGACGGCGATCCGCTCGATATCTGCGTGCTGTCGGAACGGGCAATCAACCGCGCCGAGATCCTGCTTCGGGCCCGGGTCATCGGTGGCTTGCAGATGATCGACGATGGCGAGGCGGACGACAAGCTGATCGCGGTGTTGGAGAACGACCTGGTCTGGGGTCAGGCGCGGGACATCAGCAACGTGCCCCCGGTGTTGATCGAGCGGCTTCAGCACTACTTCCTGACCTACAAGTTGGTGCCGGGTGAGCAGACCCAGGCCCGGATCGATCGGGTCTACGGGCGGGATCACGCCCGGAGAGTGGTCCGGGCGGCGATCGCTGATTATCAGCAGGCCTTCGGGGGCGGCTAGCCCGAGCGTCGACTCGGCAGCGACAGCCGGAAACCGGCGCGAGCGGAGCGGCAGGCGCCCGTGGCCGTCTTGCCTCGAGACTTTCGCGTAGTATGTAGCCCCGTCGAAGGTACCGATGCCAGCCGACCGCCCGTCGCCCAATCCAGACACCACGCTGTCCCTCACCCTCGCCCCGATTGTTTCCGCCACGCCTGGCATCGTCGCGGTCCGGATCGCCACATCCGCCCCGCCCGGTGAGATCCATCTCGAGGCCGTCGGCGACGACGAGGTCTTCGTCGGCGAGGTGTTCGGGGACTCACCCGGAGGCGTCACGGCACGGATCGCGGTTCCCGTTGCCGGTGACTACCTGGTGACGGCGCGCTCGGCTTCCGGTGCCTCCGGGTCGACCCCGGTCAGAGTCATACCCGGACCGGCCGTCCGGTTTCGCACGATCGGGTCGGTCGATCCCCGGGGCGGTGCTCCCGAGATGGAACTGACGTTGAGAGTGGTGCTCGAGGATGGGCTCGGAAACGCCATCGATCCGCACCGAATCCGCTGCGCCGTTGGCGATCCCGAAACCGAACTCGCCTCCGCCGTGGTCGGGCACGAGGCGCGGTTCGTCATCCGAGGTACCGTGGGGTTCGTGCCGGTCACGTTGGCCGACCGCGACAGCCCGGTGGTCACCCATCTCCGGGTGGCGTTTCCCAGCGCGTGGCTCCGGTTGCCGGTCGCGGTCGAGGCCGGCACCCGATTCAGCGGGGGCCTGATGCTCGAACCCACCGACCCGCCGGCCAAGGTGACGGTCTTCTTCGATCCATACGCGGTCGCGGTGTCGCGCGTCGAGGCCAGGTCGGATGGCCTGACGATCACCACCGGGCGCGACGCGATCGAGGTCTCCAGCCGCGAGCCGATCCCGGTCGTGCCGGGCCAACCGGTGGTCGAGATCGAGTGGACCTGTCTCGGCCCCGGCAACGCCTGCTTCGAGGTGCGCAACGCCCCTCGGACCGCCGTCCGGCCGGTCTGGGAGGCGTGTCTGCCGCAGAAGGAGTTCGACCGCCGCAAGATCTGCGTCAATCTGATGGGTCCCGACACCATCGACGCGGACGACTGGGACCAGCTCAAGGACAAGATCGAGGCGAATGTGCGGGCGATTTACTCGGATCCGCTCAACGTCGGGAAGTGTTGCCCGTTCCTCGATGCCGAGGTCCACTTCGCGACGCTGACCCCGACCGAACTGCAGCAGATCACGGCCGGCCTCCCCAACGGGGCCGTCACCAACCAGGCCGATTTCAAGACTGTCTGGCGGCGCCACCTCGGCAACAAATACGCTCAGCGTGAGCTGTGCATCAACCTGCTCTTCATCGACATGGATTGGGGGCGGAAGTGCGGCCACACGTTGGTCGGCTATATGCATCCAAGAGTCCGCCGCGGGTTCGGCGTTCTCAAGTTGAGTTGCCTGCGCGGGCCGGACGGGACGTTCTCCGATCCGGGCAACGTCGTGCCCCATGAGATCGGGCACGCGCTCGGGCTCCAGCATGCCGGCCACGACGCTGGCGACTTGATGCACCAGCCCCGGCCACACGGCACCCGCCTAACCCTGTTCGATTGCATGACGATCGAGACGTGGTCGAGACGGTATTGGCCGTTCGACCCCCCGTACGGGGTACCCCCGAATCCGCCGGTGACCCTGATTCGGTGAGTGCGGCAACCGACGGATGAGCGCCAGTACCCGTCTTCGCCTCCTCAGCGGTCGAGGGGCGAAGACGGCCGTGGCTCGCCGGCTAGGGCCGGGGCCGCTCGTGGTAGTCGGTGGCGCGGTCGTCGGTCCGCATCGCGGCTTGGTCGATCCACGGCCTGGCCCCGTACGCCCTTGCAGTGGGCCAGATCTCGTCCAGCGTCGTCCCGTCGTACAGCGTGCCGCCTTTCATCACCCACCGGATGCTCTCGGTATTCCGGATGTTGACCAACGGGTTCTGGTTGAGCACGATCAGATCGGCCAGCTTACCCACCGCGATGCTGCCGACGTCCTGTTGCGCGCCGAGCATCCGGGCCCCGCCCATCGAGGCCATCTCGAGCGCCCCATGCGCACCCAACGCCGCCGCGTAGTTCCAGATCTCCCAATGCGAGGCCAAGCCGTGCTGCTGCCCGTGCGCCCCGATCGCCGCATGGCCGCCTTCCGCGATGAGGTCCGCGACCGACTGGGCCAAGAGCGGGAAGCTGTAATCGGTGGCCGGTCGGAGCATCCGGCGACGGCTATGCGGCACCAATTGGCGCCACGGCATCCAGAGCCGGAGCTTGGGGTCCTTCCAGATCTCCCGCTCGGCGAAGTAGTACTCGTCGTTCCAGGGGCCCGCCCCACCCACCACCGACGTCGGAGAGTAGAACGTGTTGGCTTTGCCGAAGAACTTCGAGACGTCCGAGTAGATCGGGGCGTAGGACATCGGGTGCTCCCACCCGGTTTGCCCGTCCATCATCATCCCCAGGTTGTAGGCGAGGTCGCCGCCTTCCGCGGTGACCATCAGGCCTCGCTTTCGGGCCACATCGCTGACCCACTGCCGCTGATCACGCCGCGGCTGCATGTACTGTTTCAAGGAGACCGCGCCCCAGGACTGGAGTCGGTCGATGTTGTCTTCCGCCACCTGGTAGCTGGTCAACTCGTTCTGGCGCGACGCGTCGCCCTGGTAGAGCGGGTCGCCGGTGCTGTAGGTCCGCGGCCCGATCACTTCGCCCGCCTCGATCATCTCGGCCACCGGAAAGACGTCCTGGCTCCACATCGAGTTGTCGAGGTTGGTGGTGACCCCGTAGGCGAGGGCCACGCCGGTCTCGAACAAGTGCTTCGGGAACACCCCGCGATACTCGCGGTAGAAGTGCGAATGCATGTCGACGAAGCCGGGGATGATCGTCTTGCCCCCGGCATCGATGACCCTGGCGCCGGCGGTGCTGCACTGGCCCACGCAGGTGATCCAGGCGCCGTCGACCACGATGGTGCCGCGGTCGATGACCCGTCGGTTCTCGAGCGTGACGATCCGGGCGCCGGTGAGCGCGACTTTCCCCCTCGGAAGCGACCGGGCGACGGTGTGACGAATGGTGGTCGTGTCGGTCCGGCCGGTGGCGGGGTCGTGGGTGAAGTACCGGTTGCCGCTGCCGAATTCGAGCACCGAGCCGCGCCAGCGGGGGTAGAGGCCGCCCTTGGTGGTCACCGTGGTGACTGGCAGGCCGCCACTCTTCTTCTCGAGCGCAATCGGCTTGGTGGCGGTGCCCAGCGGCGGCAGCGGGACCCAATAGACGTTGTCGCCCTCGTTGAAGGCGGCCCGCTTGCCGTCAGGGGAGACCACGATCTCGTCGGCGTACGGGAACGAGAGCACCTCCCGCCGATCCGATCCATCCGCCGCGACCGAGACCAGAACCCACCGCACCCCCTCAGCCACCCGCTGGTGATCGGGGAACCAGACCCGACCGTCCGCCGAGACGCTGGGGCGGGGGGTCTGGTGCCGGAAGGTCGAGAAGAAGGTCCCTTCGGGCACGGGGGCCCTGACCAGCTGGCGATAGGCCCCGCCGTCCGCGGGCACCGAGACGATGTCGTAGTAGGCGTCGTGGACCATCGACCAGTGATTGAGACTCGCCCCGGCGCCCCGCGTCACCACGACGGTGCGGCCATCCGGCGCCCAGGCCGGGTGAAGGTATTCGCCGGGCTCGGTGGTCAGCTGCACGGGCGGTCCACCCCCGGCGGGAGCTTTCCAGAGGTGACCAGCGGCGCTCTCGTCCACCGTCACAAACGCGACCCAGCGGCCATCGGGCGACCAGGCCGGGGCGTACTCGAGCGGACCGCTGCCGGGCGGAGTCAGGCGGCGCGGGGCGCCGCCGCGGTCGGTCAACCAGATTCGGCCGGCGGCTTCGAACGCCACTTGCCGTCCATCCGGCGAGCCGGTCTGCCAGCGATGGAACTTGGTCTCGAAATTCCCGTCGTCGATCCGGAACGGCCGATAGGCTTGCTCGGAGATGGTCCGCTGGACCCGGGCCTGGAACGGAATCGTGGTCACCGCGCCGGTCGCCACGTCCACCCGCCGGATCTTGCCGCCCTGGGCGATGACCAATGAACGACTGTCCGCCGTCCAGCGATAACCCGGCAGCACCCGAAGCACCTTGATCGCCTCGGTCATGTCGATCTCGATCGGGTCCATCAAGATCCGCTCTCGGCCGGTCTCGAGGTCCAAGAGCCACAGGGCGGTCCGCGGGCCAAACCGGTGCCCCTTGTAGCTCAGGGTACCGTCGGGAATCCGCCGCGCGAACGCCAGCCACCGACCGTTAGGCGACACTTCGGCCGCGTAGCCGCCGCCGCTCGAGATTCGGAACTGGCGGGTCGGCAGGCCCGCGGTGATCGGCTCGATCCGGCCGCGCCCGAGGTCCATCCGCCGAAGCTGAATGGCGCCCTGAAGGATGTCCGAGGTGGTGGCGGATTCTTCGTCGTGGGTCCACGGGACCGTCTCGCCGGGGGTGTTTTCCTGGAAGTAGAGGTAGCGACCATCGCTGCTGGGCGACGGCCACGCGGCCCCCCGGGCCTGCTGCCCGTCGACCAGCGAAACGCCTTTGCCGCCGTCTTTGTGGAACATCCAGATTCCGCTACCGCCGGAGCCGCCGGGCAGCTGGCGCTGCTCGACCAGGATGTACTGGCCGTCGGGCGTCCAGACCGGATCGTTGGCGCGGGCGGTGAGGTCGGACTGGACCTGGCGTGGGTTGCTGCCGTCGGCGTCCATGATCCAGAGGTTGTTTTGGCCTTTGCGATCGGAGATGAACGCGATGGTTCGGCCGTCGGGCGATACGGCGGGCTGGTAGTTGAGCGCCACCCCGCTCGCTTGCGTGAGGCTGGTGGCCTCACCGCCGGCGGCGGGGATCCGATAGACGTGGCCCAGGAGATCGAAGTAGATCCACCGCCCGTCGGACGAGACGTCGACCGTCATCCAGGTGCCTTCCTGGGTGGTGAAGTCGATCTGCCGGGTGGTGCCGCGGGCGAGGGTGACGTCCCATGCCGCGGCGGGGGCGGCCGGGGGCTGTGCGGCCACCGGAGCGACGGCAACTGACCACGATGGCAGAGTGGCGGTCAACAGCCCCACGGCGGTCCGGCGCAAGGAGCGAAGGCCTCGAGGCATGAAGCGATCTCCCGATGTCGAGTGATTAAGTGTTTGGCCGAGCCATGAGAATATATCCTCTGCGCACTCGGTTCGCGCGGAGCCCGCATCCTTCGCAGCGAAATGAACCTCGGTTGCGGCGTTCTGGTTACCGCGGTGTCGGCTCGCCACCGCAACTTGGGGCATGCCCACTGGTCTCCCCCGCAGCGCCGAGCCGATATTATGGTCATGCCCGAGTTGGCCCGCCGGTACACCGTCCGCGACCTCGAATCGTTCCCGAACGACGGGAACAAGTACGAACTCATTCGGGGCGAGTTGATCGTGAGCACGGCCCCGTCGGTGATTCACGAAATGGTGGTCGGCCGCCTGAACCTGGCCCTCGCCGACTACCTTCGCACCCTGGGGCTGGCTGACACCTTGTTCGCCGTCCCCGCCGACATCAGTTGGGACGAGGAGACACTCGTCCAGCCCGATCTCCTGGTTGTTCGACCGGAGGAGCTGACCAGAAGTTGGGAGTCGATGAAGCACCTCCGGCTTGCGGTCGAGGTGCTCTCGCCGTCCAGTGCTCGGCGCGACCGGGTCGACAAGCGGCTTTTGTATCAGGAGCGATTGGTCGAGACCTACTGGGTCGTCGACCCCGACGCGGAGTTGGTCGAGGAATGGCGGCCGAACGAAGCCCGACCGATGGTGTGGGCGGACACGTTGAGGTGGGCCGTGACGCCGGATGCGCCCGCCGTCGAGATCGCGGTTGCCTCGCTATTTCGCGGGCTGCCCTCGGCATAGGCTGCGGCCGCGACTCCGAGACAGAGGGGCCTTTTTACAGCTCTACCGCATGTCCCAGTGATCGTCCGAGCGGACATCGGTCCGGAGCATCGGCTCCGGGTTCCACCACTTCGCCCCGAACGGCCTGACCCGAGGCCAGATCTCATCGAGCGTGTTGGCATCCCGTAACCGGCCGCCCTTTATCACGTACCTGAGATCGGTCGACCGGCGCAAATTGGCCACCGGATCGGTGTTGAGCACGATCAGATCCGCCTCCTTACCCACCGCGATCGACCCGATCTCCCGCTCCAACCCGAGGAAATGTGCCGCGTCGATCGTGGCCGCCTCCAATGCCTCGATCGACCGCATCCCGAGCCCGAAGCTCCACATCTCCCAGTGAGTGCCTAACCCGTCCTGCTCGCCGTGGGCACCAACGGCCAGATAGCCGCCGGCCCGCTTGATCATCGCCGCGCCCTGGGCCGCGATCGGGAGAACGAACTCCTCGAGCGGCTTCTTCACGAAGCTCCGCCTGGTGGCAATCCGTTGCCACGGCGTCCAGGCCAGCACCTTCTGGTTACGCCAGAGGTCCTCTTCACCCAACCAATACTCGATCGCGTTGCCGATCGGGTAGTCGCTAATGAAGAGTTGGGCCGAGTAATGCATCTGGGCGGCGCCGAGGAAGCGGGCCACGTCGCCATAGATGGGGTGTTGCTGAATCGGATGCTCCCAGCCGGTGCTGCCGCTCATCGCCAGGCCGAGGAGGTAGTTGAGGTCGGCGCCCTCGGAGGTGATCGTCACGGCGCGGTCGCGGGCGGCCTGGGCCAGCATCTGTCGTTGGGTTCTGGTGCACTGCTTGTAATCCTTGATCGACAATGCCCCGCGATCGGCGGCGCGGACCAGGTGTTGCCGGGCGTCCTCGAACACCTCGATCTCCCGCAGGTCGTCGAAATCGGAGCAGGTGAGCGGCACTCCGGTGGACAGGGTTCGCGGCCCAACCAGGGCGCCCGCCTCGACCATCTCGCCCACGCTCCACCCAATCCGGGGATCATTGGCCGGGTCGTGGGTCGTGGTCACCCCCCACGCCAGATACCGGGCCGACGACGATCGTCGCCGAGGAATGATGCCGGTCTCTTCTTCGGTGAGATGGTGGGCGTGGACGTCGATCAAGCCGGGAAGTACCGTCTTGCCGGCGAGATCGATTCGTCGGGCTACCCCAGCGACGGAGCAGACCCCGACGCAAGCGATCCGGCCGTCTCGTACCACCACGGTGCCACGAGGAATGATCCGCCGACCTTCCATCGTGACGATCCGCGCGTTGACCAGCGCGATCGACCCACGGGCCCGGTCCCGCGGCAGGGTCAGGCCCAACGAAACGGTGTCGGCCCGGCTGGTGGTCACGTCGTAGCTGATCAGCCGCCCCGTGGCGGTGAACTCGACCACCGTGGCGGATCGCCACCGGGGCCATTCGCCGCCCTCGAGGCTCAAGCGGCGCACCGCGCGGTTGCCGGGACCGATGTCGATCTCCAACGAATCGCCGACCGCGGCAGGCATCGGGGCCACGAAGACGTCGAACTGCTGCCAGAACGCCACCCATTTGCCATCGGGGGACGGTTTGACCAGCGCGCTGGTGCCCGCCACGGCCGGGTGAGTCCACGGCGCGGCCGCCCCCGGTCTGGTCGCGATGATCTTGTTCCCCTGGACCCGATACACTCGGCCGGACAAATCGAAGGCGTTGAACGCCGGAAGCCCGGGGCCGCGGAGCACGCGGTGAGCGCCGCCGCCGGCCGGCACCGCCACGACTTCCCAGCCTCGACCATCGGCGGTGTAGCTCAGTTCCGGGGCCCAGCGATTGACGACGATCTCGCGGCCGTCCGGGGTCCACTCCGGGAGATACAGCCTGGTGGCGGAGCCGGCGACTTTCACCGGTCCGCCGCCCCGAGCGGTCATCGTCCACAGAGCGCCTCCGGTGGGATCGTCCCAGGTGGTAAACGCGATGGCCCGACTGTCAGGCGACCACGCCGGGGTCAGCTCGGTGACGGAGTCGCCTAACGCCGACAACTGCCTCGGCGCGCCGCCTGGCAGCGGCTTGACCCAGAGCCGGCCCGCCGCCTCGAACACCACCGCGTGGCCATCCGGCGCGGTAGCCGGCCAGCGGGCGTTCTTGACCACGAACGAGTCCGACGCCACCGAGCCCCGGGCCCGCGCCTGTTCGGAGATGGTTCGCTGGACCCGCGCCTCGAACGGAATGGTGGTGACCCGCCCGTCCGCGACCCACACCCGCCGGAGCTTGCCGCCTTGGGTGAGGACCAACGATTTGCCGTCCTTGGCCCAGGCATACCCCGGGAGCACTCGATGCTCCCACGCCGGGTGCAGGTCCATCTGATCGCCGGTGATCGGATCCATCAAGGCACGCTCGCGGCCCGTGGTCAGATCGCGGAGCCATAGCGCCGAGCGGCCCACGTACCTCTGACCGGCCACCGAGGTCCTCGCCCCGGGGATCTTCCGCACGAAGGCCAACGTGGTACCATCGGGCGAGACCTCGGGGGCAATCTCGCCTAACCGAAGCGGATAGGCGGGACGGCCGCAACAGGTGAGGTAGCCCGCTTTGTTCTCGGTGACCTCGTCCACCCGCCCCGACGCCAGCTCGATCCGTTTGAGCTGGCGATCGTTGCCGGCGAACAGCGACGAGTGGAAGTAGAGGTAGCGGCCATCGGGCGTGGGCGACGCCCACTGGATCCGATCCTGCCCGACCCAGACGCCGGCCCGCGCCGGCACCGACGAACCGGAGGCCGCGGCGCGGACCACCAGTGTGGGCTCACCACCGGCCGCGGGGACGGCCCAGATCTCATCGCCGGTGCGATAAAAGCCCGAGGGGGTCTTCATCCGGCGGGTGAAATAGATCGTGGCGCCGTCGGGCGACCAGGCCGGCTCGATGGCCCGGCTGTTGTCGTCGATGAGCAGCGCCTTGGGATTGGAGCCGTCGGCGTTCATGACCCAGAGATTGTCCTGCCCCGCGCGATCCGAGACAAAGGCGATCCGGCGGCCGTCCGGCGAGATACGGGGGTGGTAGTTGAGCGCGATCCCGGAGTTCTGGGTCAAGCTGGTGGCAACCCCACCGGCGATCGGCACCGAGTAGACATGACCGAGGAGATCGAACACCAGCCGCGAACCGTCGGGCGAGATGTCGACCGACATCCAGGTGCCCTCGGTGGTGGCGAAGTCGATCTGCCGAGTGGCGCCTCGCGGGACGGTCGGGTCCCAGCGGTCCTGGGCGGTCGCGGTGGCGGCGGCCGCGAGGAGGCAGAGCACCGCGGGCCAAGGGCGACGAAAACGGTGCATTGGTGGTCTCATCGGATCGGTGGTACCTCGAGGGTCTTCTCGGAACGAACCCGGGGGATCAGCTCCGAACGTTCGAAATAGACGGGCTTCATCCGACGGGGACTGGTCAGGTTGGCCGCCTGGTCGTCGTAATGCGGCGAGTCGGGTTGGCTCGACTGGCCGAAGTTGTGGATGGTGAAGGAGCGAATCGGGTTGGTGAACACCGTCAGCCGCAAGAGCCGGGAGCCGATCTGGGCGTGATAACGACCCGCCGAATCGGGCCGATCCGCCGTGAAGGCCCGAAGCGTCATCACGCAGACGTGGTTGAACGATGCCAGTCCCTCGCACGCCGACCGGTTCCGTGGCACCAGCGAAACCCCGCCCACCGGCCACGACGACTTGCCGCCTCGGCCGATCCGGAACACGTCGCCGAAGACCCGATCGATTCCGCCAGGTGTCTTGGTGATCTCGACCACCGCCGTATCGATGGCGTCGAGGAGACGGTTGGCGAGTGGAGCGGCGATGGTATCGGTTGCTCGGAAGGCCGGCGCGACGACCTCGAGAGGCAACCCGCCGGGCTGATGGGCGATCGCGTTGCGCCAGTGCCAGAAGTTGAGTGCGGCCGCGGAGCCGGCCCTGGCCTGCCCGTCGAACCGGAGAATCCGGTCCACCAGGGTGCGCCCCGCGGCCGTCAGGGCGGCGGCCCGCTCCGGCTGGCGGTCGAGACTCCGCTTCAGGGCCGCCCGCCAGATCTCGGTGTCCATCCACTTCTCGTCGAGCGCCAACTCGATCGCATCCTCCACCGTGAACCGATACGCCGCCGAGAGCGCTTCCGTTGCTCGGCGGCCCCGGCTGTTGGTCCGGCCGGGCGTGTCGTTGAAGATGTACTTAGGATAGCGATCGGCAGTCGTTGGGTTGCCGGGGAACATCATGTCCGGCGCGATATTGTTGTTCTGCATGTAGCCCGTGATCGGGTTCTCGACCTGGACCAAGTCATCGAGCGGATGGACGCCGAGCCAGGCGGTGGCCGAGGTGTTGCCAGCGACCGGCTTGCTCCAATCGAACCCGGCCGGTCGCCTGGGTGTCTTGCCGGCCCGGAGGTAGAAGGATCTGCCCTCCGCATCGCCGACCATGACGTTCTGGGGAAACATGCCGAGGCTTCGCATGGCGTCGCGGACCCCAGCGGCGTTGGGCGCGAGAACCATGCGGTACACTTCGTCGTCGAAGACCCCAGCGTCTGGCATGTAGGCGGTGCTGACCACGTAAGCGGTGTTCCCGGCCCGGGCCACCACCGGCGACCAGACGCCGTTATGTCTAGTGTATTCGAAGGTCCGAGTCACCGGCGCCGCGTCTTTCACCGCGATCGTGGTGGACCGCACCGTCATCTGCATCGGCTTGCCGTCGTAGAGGTAGCGTCGCGGGTTGGCCGGATCGACCTCGACCTTGTAGCAGTCCGCCACGTCCGGGGCGCCCGTGGTCATGCCCCAGGCCACCCGTTTGGTCTGCACCAAGAGCGGCATCGCGCCCATGGCGTAGCCGGCCATCTCGAGCCGGCCGGCGTGCATCCGGAACTCGTAGACGAACTGGCCGTCGACTCCGCCGTGCGGGTCCGACAGCATCATCATGGCATTGTCGGCGGTGCGCCACGGCGCGAGGATCCACTCGTTGGAGGCCAGGGTGCCGCGGTGCTCCAGAGCCGCGATATCCGCCTGGGCCAGGGTCACCCCGCCTCGACGGCAATCGGCCAGACCTTCGCCCGCCTGGTAGGCGAGCCACAAGAGCCAGCGCGAGATGACCACCGGATCCCAGGCCTCGAGCCGGGGGGCCCAGGCTGGCGTCTTGGTGGGATGTTCCTTCATCCAAGTCGTGAGCCCCGCGACCCAGGCCCGATAATTGGCCTGGAGTGACGGGGTCATCTCGAGGAAGCCGAGCTTCGATTCTTCCAGGTGACGCCAGCGACGGGCGGCGACGTCGCTCTCGAGCTGCTCGGCCCCGAACGCGGCGGCCGCTTCGCCCCGGGCCAGCACCACCATGGTCAGCACGTATTCGAGCTCGTCCTCGGCCATGGCGTAGCCGAGCGCGTAGTAGCCGGCGGCTTCGGTGGGGGCGTAGATGTGGGGCACCCCCCAATCGTCCCGATAGATCGTGGCACGGTCTTGCGCGGCGACCGCCGGGGCGCAGAGGCACCAGCCAACCATCGTTAGGCCCCCGGCGAGACGGCCTGGCATCATGGTCCCATTCTCCTCGTGTCGGTCAGGTTCGGCGCGGCGGCGCTCCGAGCAATTCTACCGCGGAAAGTGGTCCGGCACGAGCCGACCGCGACCCGGTTGGGCGGTTTGTTCCAACCCGGCCCGCGAGATATCCTTATGGCGACGCCAAATCACCTCGAACGGCAGGGAGTTTTCCTCGTGATTCGCACCTCGATCGTAGCGGTGTTGCTCTTCCTCGCGCCGCCGAGCGCTCCAGTCATCGGCCAAGCCGCGGGACCATTCGACGGGATCAAGTTCCGTAACATCGGGCCGGCCACGCCCAGCGGCCGGGTCGACGACCTCGCGGTTCTCGCCAAGAACCCGAGAGTGTACTACATCGCCACCGCGACCGGCGGTCTGTGGAAGACCAGCAACGGCGGAATCACCCTCGAATCGGTGTTCGATCAGGTCGGGACCTCCGGTTCGATCGGGGCGGTCGCGATCGCCGCCGAGGACGCCAATCTGGTCTGGATCGGCACCGGCGAGGCCAACAACCGGCAGAGTTCGTCCTGGGGCGACGGCGTCTACAAATCGACCGACGGCGGGAAGTCCTGGAAGCACATGGGGCTCGGCAACAGCAAGCAAATCGCCCGGATCATCGTCGATCCCGTCGACCCCGATGTCGTTTACGTCGCGGCGGTGGGCGATCTCTGGAAATCGGGTGGCGAACGCGGCATCTACAAGACCACCGACGGCGGAGTGTCCTGGAGCCGGGTGCTCGACGCGGGCGCTGACGCCGGCGGGACGGAGATGGTCATGGACCCCCGCAACAACAAGGTGATCTACGCCGCCAGCTACCAGCGTCGCCGATCCGCCTGGGGCATGAACGGCGGCGGCCCCAACAGCGCCCTCTGGAAGACCGCCGACGCCGGGCGAACCTGGACCAAACTCGAGAAGGGCCTTCCGGCCGGTTCGCTGGGACGGATCGGACTCGATATCTATCGGGCCAATCCGAACGTCCTCTATGCCCGGGTCGAACACGAGAAGGAGGGCGGCGTCTACCGATCCGATGACGCCGGGGCGAGCTGGCGGAAGATGGGCTCCACGAACATCCGCCCGATGTACTTCGGACTCATTCGAGTCGACCCGGCCAATGACCTCCGGGTCTACCTGCCGGCGGTCCAAATGATGGTCTCCGACGACGGCGGGAAGACGTTCCGTCCAATGCAGGAGAAGATCCACGTCGACTACCACGCGATGTGGATCAACCCGGCCGATCCGGATCATCTCATCATCGGGGGCGACGGCGGCATTGGCATCAGCCACGACAAGGGGGCGAAGTGGATGTGGCTGCCGCATCTGCCGGTGGGTCAGTTCTATCACGTCAGCTTCGACATGCAAACGCCCTACACGGTCTGCGGCGGCCTCCAGGACAACAACACCTGGTGCGGGCCGAGCCAAGTCCGGGCGATCGACGGCAGCGCCAACGACGACTGGTTCGTGGTGCAGGGCGGCGACGGCTTCGTCGGCCTGATCGATCCGACCAACCCTCGGATCATCTACGCCGAGTCGCAGGACGGCAGAATCGTGAGAGTCGATCGAGCCACCAACGAACGAAAGAGCGTCCGGCCGGAAGCGCCACCGGGAGCGAAGCCCCTCCGCTGGAATTGGGATACCCCGTTCATTCTGTCGCCCCATGACCCGGCCACGGTGTATGCCGGGGCAAACATGCTTTATCGGTCGGCCGATCGCGGCCATTCGTGGCGGGCGGTGAGCGGCGATCTCACCCTCGGGCTTGACCGCGACACCATCGAGATGATGGGCGTCAAGGGCAAGGACATCAAGATCGCCAAGAACGACGGCGTCTCGGTGTATGGCACCCTGTTCACCATCGCCGAATCCAAGCTCAAACAGGGGCTGATCTACACCGGCTCCGACGACGGGCAGGTCCAGGTGACCCGCGACGGCGGCACCACCTGGACCAACCTGACCGGGAAGATCCCCGGCGCGCCGAAGCTGGCCTATGTCTCGAAGGTGGAGCCCTCGAAGTTCGCCGAGGGGACGGTGTACCTGACGTTCGATGGCCACCGCACCGGCGACTACGGGACCTACGTCTATGCCAGCAGCGATTACGGCGCCTCGTTCCGGTCGATCGCGAGCAACCTGCCGGCGGGCCAGGTGGTCCGCAGCATCACCGAGGACACCAAGAACGCCGAGGTGCTCTACCTTGGCACCGAGACGGGCCTGTTCGTGACCACCAACCGAGGACAGAGTTGGGTACGGATCAAGGCGAACCTGCCGACGGTGCCGGTCTACGAGATCGCGATCCACCCGCGCGACAACGACCTGATCCTGGCCACCCATGGCCGGGCCATCTGGATCCTGGATGACCTCACCCCGATCCAGCAGTTCGCGCTGGCGCAGGGCAAGGATGGCCACCTCTTCGAGGCACCGCCAGCGATTCAGCACGTCCGGGCCGAGACCCGGATGCGGGAATTCGAGGGCGACATGCGCTTCCTTGGCGAGAACCCGCCGGCCGGGGTGGTCTTCTCGTATCACCTCAAGGCCAAGGCCGACAGCGCCCGGTTGGTGATCGCCGATGGCGCCGGTGCCACCGTGCGCGAGCTCAAGGGCGACGCGTTCAAGGACAAACTGGCCGCCGGGGTAAACACGGTCCGGTGGGACTTCCGGGTCGAGCCGATACCGCCTTCCAAGCGCGATCCGGCCGGCGGCGGCGGCGGGTTCTTTTTCGGGCCGCGCCGTGACGGGCCGGTGGTCTTGCCTGGGAGCTATGGCGCCACGTTGTTCGTCAACGGCCGACAGATGGGCTCGACGACCGTGGCCGTCACACTCGATCCAGAGGTCCAGATCGCCGATGCCGATCTCAAGGCGAGGTTCGATGCCTTGAAGGAGCTTCACGCCATCAACGGTCGAGTGTTCGCCGCGACCGACGCCGTGCGCGACGCCGACGAACAGATGTCCGCGGTCAAGAAGGCGCTCGCCGACACCGCGAAGGCCCCGGCGCCGATCCGGGCGGAGGCCGATTCGCTCGGCAAAGAGCTGGCCGCGGTCAAGCGCAAGCTCGGGATCCGGACGCCCGGCGAGGACTTCTTCGCGATGGACTTCAACGAGTTGCTCCGGGCGCTCCCGATCCAGCTCACCATGACCGCCGGTGACATCGCCGGGGCCCACGTGAAACTGAGCGATGGCAACCGGGCCGCCATCGAACAGATCAAGGCCGACGTCCCCGGCGCGGTGACCGACGTCAACGCGTTCTTGGCCAAGCTCAGGCCCTTCTTCCAGAAAGTCGCCGCCGCGGGGCTCTACCCGGCGGTGCCGGAGCCAGTCAGATGAAGACCACGACTCGTCGCGCGCTCATCGCCGCGTTGTCTGCCGGAACGCTCGCCGCCTCGGCGGACGCCCAGCGCCGGCCGATGACCTTTCTCGACGTGCAGCATCTCAAGCAGGCCGGTGGAGTCGCGCTGAGCCCGGACGGCCGGTGGGCCTTGTACACCCTGTCGACGCCGGACTGGAAGGAGGCCCGCCGGAGCACCGATGTGTGGCTGGTCTCGACCAGCGAGGGCGTCCGGTCGGCGCGACAACTCACCTTCACCGCCGACAAGAACGAGACGGCGCCGGCTTGGACTCCGGATGGTCGCTTCTTCGTGTTCAGCTCCAACCGGGAGGCCCAGGGACCGAACGGCGGCAACCAGCTCTTCCTGATGCGGCCCGACGGGGGCGAAGCCCGGCGAATCACCGACGACCGCGACGGGGTAGGGCGGTTCGAGATCAGCGCCGACGGCGCCTGGCTGGTCTACGCCGCGGGCAAGGCGAACGAACAGCAGCTCAAGGCCCGCCCGCTCGCCGCGCTGCTGGCGGGTGATTCCGCGGCGGCCGTGGAAGTGACCAACCACCCGGCTCCGATCACCGGATGGCAGCTGAGCCGCGACGGCAAGCGGGTTTTCTTCACGGCGGCGGACAGCCTCGACAAGGCGGAGAAAGCCCGGATCGAGAAGAAGTTCACCGTTGCCATCCGTAACTACGATGTTCCCCTAGAACATCTTTGGACGGTTCCGCTGGAGACCCGCCAGCCCCGCCGGCTCACCGGGGGCACCGAATACGGCGTTGCCAGCTTCTCGCTCTCCGACGACGCTGCATGGGTCGGGTTTCGGGGAGCGCCCAATGACCGGTACAAGCGAACGGTCACCGAGGCCGGCAACCACACCGATCTCTACCTCGTCGAAGTCGCCACCGGGCGGATCGAACGGCTGACGACCAACGCCGAGATCGGCGAAAGCAACCTGAGCTTCTCGCCGGATGGGGCTTGGATCGCCTTTGCCGCCTCGAACGATTTCGTCTACAGCCGCGACCAGAAGATCTACCTCCGGGCAACCAAGGCGGCTGATGGGCCTTGGCGAAAACTCGGTGCCGGGTACGACGGCGGGCTCGGGATAGGCTGGTGGTCGCGGGATGCCCGGACGATCTACTTCAACGAGGGCGTTCGGGTCACCAATCAGGTCCTGGCGCTCGACATCGCCTCCGACCTGGTCAAGCCGGTGGTGGCCGAGTCGGCCTCGGTGTTCGCGACCCGGGACGACACCGGACCGATCCTGATCACCTATGCCGATCCGTCGACGCCGCCGAGCATCTTCCTGGCCCGGACCGAGGCGGATCTCGCTAACCGCACCGCGTGGGTTCGGCTCACCGATCCCAACCCACAGGTCGCCGGCTTCGCCCTCGGCCAGGCCTCGGAGTACACCTGGCGCTCCCGGGACGGGAAGACGGTGGGTGGGGTGCTGGTCAAGCCGGCGGGTTATCAACCGGGTCGGCGCTACCCGCTGATCGTGCAGATTCACGGTGGTCCCGCCGGGGCGGACGTGCTCGGTTTCAACGGGGGCTATGGTTCGCAGATCTACGCCGGGGCGGGGTATGCCGTGCTGCTGCCGAACTATCGGGGCTCGACCAATTACGGCGAGCGCCACCGGGTCGAGACCGCCGGCATCGGCAAGTACTTCGACCGTGGCTTCGACGACATCATGACGGGGGTCGATCAGCTGGTCGCCGACGGGGTTGCCCACCCCGACAGCCTTGGCGCCATGGGGTGGAGCGCCGGCGGCCATTACTCCAACTGGATTCTCACTCACACCGATCGGTTCAAGGCGATTTCGAGCGGGGCCGGCACGGTCAACTGGGTCTCGATGTACGCCCAGAGCGACGTGCAACGCAACCGGCAGTGGTACATGGGTGGCGATCTGCCCTACGACAACCACGAGGCCTACTGGCGGGTGTCGCCGCTCAAGTACATCAAGAACGCCAAGACGCCGACCATGATCCACGTGGTCGACGGCGATCCCCGGGTGCCGCGACCGCAGTCCGAAGAACTCCACATGGCTCTCAAGAAACTCGGGGTCCCGACCGAGCTGTTCGTGTATCCCGGCAACACCCATGGCATCACCGAGCCGAGAAACCAGCTCACCAAGGCCATGGTGGAGTTCAACTGGTTCGAGAAGTGGATCCGCGGCAAACCGGCTTGGCTCAACTGGCAAGAGATGCTGGTTACCCTGCCGGATTCCGCCCCGGCTCGCCCGCGGTTGACGCCGTGAGGGGGCCTCGGATGCGACTCAACGTCTGGATGGTGGCCGCGGCGACGCTGGCTGCGGCGGGTTGCGCCAGTCTCCAGCAGTTGGCGGCTCTCCGGCAAGTCGACTTCGCCTTGGCCAGCTTGGGTCAAGCCCGGGTCGCGGGCATCGACCTCGCGCGGATTACGGCCTACCAGAAACTCGGGCCGCTCGACGTGGCGAGAGTCGCGGTGGCGCTGTCGCGCAACGACCTGCCGCTCGAGTTCGTGCTCAACGTCAAAGCGGAAAACCCAGCCAATAACAAGGTTACGGCCAAGATGGTCAGGATGGGTTGGTCGCTCTTCCTCCAGGAAAAAGAGACGATCTCCGGGATCATCGACCAGGCGATCGAGCTCCCGCCGGGCCAGCCGCAGACCATTCCGATGACCATGCGGGTCAATCTGCTGCAGTTCTTCAATGGACCGGCTCAGGACCTGTTTGACCTGGCCGTGGCGCTCGCCGGCGCCGACCCCGATCCGAAGAAGGTGAGTCTTCGGGCGACACCGACGATCGAGACGCCGCTCGGGCCGATCAACTACCCCACCCCCATCACGGTGGTGAGCCGTACCTTCGGAGGGACCCCGAAGCCATGAGAGTGTTCCTGTTGACTGGCCTGGTCTTGCTGGTGGGGACCGGGGCGGGAACGGCCCAGCGCCGGGCCGATGCCGCGCTGCCGCCGTGGTCGAAGCAGCTCGAGATCCGGGAGGGCTGGTTGGCCGCCCGGCACCAGCTGCTGCTGCCGATGATGCGGCGCCACGGGATCGGGATGTGGATCGTGGTCAACGAGGAGTTCCATGACGACCCGATCGTCCCCACCGTCGCACCGCCGCGACCGTACGCCGGTAATCGCGACTTCTTCGTCCTGATCGACGACGGGGGCGCAAAGCTCCGAGCCTTTTCGATCACGGGGTACCCCGAGGAGAACCTCAAGGCATTCTTCGAGCCGATGCCCGAGGGCCGAAACCCGGGCAAGATGCTGGCGCAACTCTATCAGCAGTTCAAGCCGAGGACGATCGCCCTGGGCATCGACGGGAACCGCGCGGTCACCCGGACGATCAGCCACGCCACCTTCGGGCTGCTCACCGAGTGGCTGGGCCCGGAGGCGAGCGCCAAGTTCGTGAGCGCGGCCGAGCTGATCGAGGAGCACCTCGACACCCGGATTCCCGAGGAGAAAGAGTGGTACACCCTGCTGGTCCGAATCACCGATCGGATCGCCAAGAAGGCGTTTTCGAACGCGGTGATCACCCCGGGTAAGACAACGGTCGGCGACATCCGCCGCTTCCTGTTCGACGAGTACGCCCGAGTCGGCGCCAGCACCTGGTTCCAGCCCGACATTCGAGTCCAGCGGCAAGGCGGGGGCGATTTCGAGGTCGGGAAGCACTCGGCGACGCCCGCGGCGCCAGGTCCCGCGCTCGAGGGCACCGTCATCCGGCGTGGAGACGTGATCCACGTCGACATGGGGATCACCGCGATGGGGCTCGACACCGACTGGCAGAAGATGGCCTACGTGCTCAGGCCGGGGGAGCGGGACGTGCCCGCCGGACTGAAGCGGGCGATGGCCAACACCAACGCCCTGCAGGACGCGGTGATGAAGACCTGCTCCCAACCGGGGCGCCTCAACACCGAGGTCTACGACTGCGCCATGGCGGAGATGAAGCGGCAGAACATCGAGGCGATGATCTACTCCCACCCGATCGGCAATCAGGGCCACGGCCTCGGGGCCGGGATCTCCTTCGGATCGGGCGGCGATCGGACCGGCAAACCGCTCCGGCTCGGGTCGTACATCTCGATCGAGCTGAACACCGCGACGCCGGTAGCGGAGTGGAATGGCCAGAAAGTCTGGGTGATGATGGAGGACGACGCCCACCTCACCGCGAAGGGGTGGGAGTTCTTCTGGCCTCGCCAGACCCAATGGTATCTGATTCGTTAGGCGCCGGATCCCGACCGGGTCCGAGGTGGCGGAAGAAGACGTCGGAGATGTGAAGCGCCGCCTGTCCCGAGGCTTTGGCCTGAACGACCAACGCATCCGGGCGGGGGAGGATCCTCAAGACGTCGGTTCGGTTGATCGCGGCGCTGATCGAGACCCCGGGTGCGAGCTCCCGGTTCATGCCCTTGGCGGCCAGATCGGTCAATCGCTCGAGGGCGTCGGCCGACGGAAAGGTGGCCCGGGCCCGGAGGTAATCGCGGATGTCGGCGGCCTTGAGCCAGGCGAGGCCTTTGACCAGGAGACTGGTGGTGGTGGCGTCGTAGTCGAGGTCGGGAACGGTGATCCGTCCGGTGGCGGTGTCGTACCGCGGCGTGCCGATGAAGTAGATCTGGCCCCGGGCGGTGCCGCCGAACCGAACTCCCAGGGCCAGTCGCCCCTTGCCGACGCCAAACGCTCCGATCTCCTCGATCCGGAGGATGCCGCCGGGGGCCTTGATCTCCCGGCCGACCACCGCGCGGGACAGCGCCGCGTCGATCAGCCCGTAGTCGAAGCGCCCCTCGACCAGCAGGTTGAGGCCAGCGTCATCGCCGGCCGGGGCCAACGGTGGGAGCGGCGTGGCCGGTGTCGGCGGACGAGTTCCCGCCACGATCCGAGGTTGGGCGTCGATCCCGACGGTGGTGCCGACCATGGCGTTGGTGCCGCTGACCCGGCCTAGTCGGACGCCCTTGGGGTCGAGCAGCAGCCAAACGCTGTCGGCGAGGCGAATCGGTTGGAGGATCTCCCGCCATACTTTGTCGAATTCGCGTCGGACGTCGATCGACGCGAGGCGGACCGCGATCCTGGGCAACTGCTGCCTGATCGCTCCGCGAGCGGCACCCAACACCTTCGAGGTCACGTCGAGCTTGAGGAAGGAGACCTCGCACTGGTCCCGCTCGGTTTTCGTCAACGGCCCGAGGAACCGAAGCACCGGCCGAGCCGATAGGTTCCAGGCGCTGTCGAGGGCGGGACGGATCGCGACGACGATCCGCGCTCGAGGCATCTGGCCCTTGGTGCCACACGAGCCACCGACTTCCGGGCCGATCGGTGGGTCGTACCAGCCTCGGCCTCGATAGTGGATCGTCGAACCGATCAAGAAGGTGTCGGCCCGCACCGTCACGGCAAAGGGCTCCCGGGTGAGCTCATAGGCGAAGTGGCCCCGTTTGTTGCCAGGTACCGGCATGCGCCGGTCGATGTCGCCGAAACGGGCCGGGAGTGCCGATTCCATCAGGGCGACGGCGGCGGAGAGGTCGAGCAACATCGGGACGTTGACCACGGTACGCGGCAGCGCTGGCGGCGGGCCCTCGTCGGCGTCGAAGAGGCGCTCGGGCGGCGGCGCTAGGACCCGGTCGCCGGTCTCGCACCCAGCGAGGATCGAGCCGAGTCCGAGAGCCAGCACCGCCGAGAACCGTCGCATCGGGAGATCGTAGCTTCGGCCCAGGACACTGTCGATAGGGCCTTGCTCAGCCACCTTTCACCAGGCACAATTGGGAGCCGGACTCACCTCTTCCGCCCGGGAACGCCCATGCTTCGTTTCGCCGTGTTCGCCACTCTCGCCGTCGCGGCCGGCTGCGCGCCCCGCGACACCGCTGACCTGGTGCTCAAGAACGCCACCGTGTACACCGGGGAAGATGGTCGACCCCGCGCCGAAGCCGTGGCGGTCAAGGGCGACCGGATCGTCTTCGTCGGGTCGAGCGCCGACGCGGCGCGTTTCGAGGGAGCGGCAACCCGAGTCGAGGACTTGGCCGGCGCCGTGGTGTTTCCGGGTTTCGCGGACGCCCACTACCACCTGAGCGGCGTCGGGGAGCGGGAGATGACCCTCAACCTGGAGGGGACATCGACCAAGGAGGCCTTCCTCGCCAAGGTCAAGGAACGAGTGGACCAGACCCCTGCCGGCGCCTGGGTCGTGGGCCGGGGCTGGATCGAGACGTTCTGGACGCCGCCGGTGTTCCCGACCCGACAGGATCTCGACGCGATCGCGCCCGACCACCCGGTGATGCTGACCCGGGCCGACGGGCATGCGTCGATCGTCAACACCCGGGCGCTCGAGATTGCCGGTGTCACCAAGGCAACGCCGGCGCCCGATGGCGGCGCGCTCAACAAGACCCCGGCAGGGGAGTTGACCGGGATGTTGATCGACCGCGCCCAAGGCTTGGTGGGGCGGCACCTGCCGGCCGAGACCCCGGAACAGCTCGATTCGATGATCGTGATCGGGGCGCGGCGCAGCGCCGAGCTCGGATGGACCCAGGTTCACGACGCCGGAGGTTCCTGGGCCGAGATCGGCAGAATGCGGCGGCTCTACCAGGCCGGCCAGGTCAAACTCCGGATCTACAAGGCGGTCGGGGGGCCCAGCCCCGACGCGGACTCGCTCCTGGCGATGGGTCGGAGCATCGGCGAATTCGGCGGCCGGCTGACCATTCGAGCCATCAAGACCTGGATCGACGGGGCGTTAGGCTCTCGCGGTGCCTTCCTGCTCGCCCCCTACGCCGACGAGCCCGGCAGTCGTGGCCTGATCACCGTGGACACCACCCGGTTCCGGGCGATGCTGGTCAAGGCCCTCGAGCGGGGCATCCAGGTGGAAACCCACGCCATCGGCGACGGCGGCAACCGGCTGGTGCTGGACATGTATCAATGGGCGTTCGAGGCGGTGCCCCGCGGCGAGAAACGGGCGGACCCCAAGGATCCCCGGTGGCGAATCGAGCACGCCCAGATCGTGGACCCCGGCGACATCCCCCGATTCAAATCGTTGGGCGTCGTTCCCTCGATGCAGCCCTCCCATGCCATCGGCGATCTCTACTTCGCGCCGAGCCGTCTCGGGGGAGGTCGGCTGGTCGGGGCGTACGCCTGGAAAGCCTTCCTCGATCTCGGACTCCCGCTGGCCGGGGGGTCGGACGCGCCGGTCGAACGGGGCGAGCCGATGATCGAATTCTACGCCGCGGTCGCCCGGCGAGACATCCGGGGTAACGCGGGCCCGGATTCCCTCTGGCACCCCGAGCAGAAGCTGAGCCGCGAACAGGCGCTCAAGCTCTTCACCGGGTATCCCGCGTACGCCGCCTTCGAAGACGATCGCCGGGGGACCATCGCGGTCGGCAAATGGGCCGATTTCACCATCCTCGATCGCGATATCATGACCGTTCCGGAGGCGGACATTCTGGGCGCCAAGACCCTCCTCACGGTGATCGGCGGCGAGATCGTCCACCGGGCCCAGCGTTGAGGTGAGCGAACCGCTCTGGCGGTGGAGCGCCACCGCGCTCGCCTCGGCAATTCGCCAGCGACAGATTTCGGCGCGGGAGGCGCTCCAGGCGGCCTACGATCGCCTCGACCAGGTCAACCCGGCCGTCAACGCCGTCGTGGTGGCCCGGCGGGAAGCGGCCTACCAACAAGCGGACGAGGCCGATCACGCGGTGCGGGATGGTGCCGCCCTCGGACCGCTCCACGGGGTGCCCGTCACCATCAAGGACAACGTCGACCAAGCCGGAATCGCCACGGTCAACGGGGTCATCGCCAACCGGAACCTGATCGCCGCCAGCGACAGCCCGCCGGTGGCCTCCTGGCGCCGGGCCGGAGCCGTGATCCTGGGCCGCACCAACACCCCCGCTTTCTCGCTTCGATGGGATACCGAGAACGACGTCTGGGGCCGAACCGCGAACCCCTGGGACCCCACGGTGACGCCGGGTGGCTCCTCGGGCGGGGCCGCGGCCGCGCTGGCGGTGGGAATCGGCGCCCTGGCGCACGGCAACGACCTCGGCGGGTCGGTCCGGTATCCGGCCTACTGCTGCGGGGTGGCCGGGATCCGGCCGACGTTAGGCAGGGTCGCGGCCTACAACGGCACCCTCTCCGGCGAGCGACCGATCACCGGGCAACTGATGTCGGTCCAGGGCGTCTTGGCCCGCACCGTCGGCGATGTCCGGCTGGGATTCCAGGCGATGGCGGCCCGCGACCCGCGCGACCCGTGGTGGGTGCCCGCCCCGCTGGAGGGCCCCCCGCTCGAGCGCCGAGTGGCCCTGGTACCGAACCCCGCCGGGATGGACGTGCACCCGGATGTCGCGGCGGCGGTTCGGGCCGCCGGCGAAGCGCTGGCGGCGGCCGGTTACCCGGTCGAGGAGACCGACCCGCCGGATCTGGAACGGGTGTTCTGGGTCTGGGCCACCACCCTGACCACCGATCTGCGGGCCACGATGCTCGGCACCATCATGAGTCAGGGCGATGACCACGCCAGGCGAGCGATGGCCTTGTGGCTGGAGTTGTTTCCGCCGATCGGTCTGGAGAGTTACATCAACCTGGTCGCCGAGCGCGCCAAACACCTTCGAGCCTGGACCCTGTTCCTCGAGCGGTACCCGCTGATCGTGGGACCGACGTCGGGCCGGCCGCCGCTTCCGATCGGATTCGACTGCCACTCTGCCGCGGCCACCGCCGATCTGATGCGGGCCCAGACCCTGCTGGCCTCGGTGAATTGCCTCGGGCTTCCGGCGGTCGCGGTGCCGATCGGCCGACACGGCGGCTTGCCGCTTGGCGTTCAAGTCATCGCGGGCCGGTATCGGGAGGACCTTGCCCTGGCGGCGGCGGAGGTCATCGAGGCGGCCGACCCCGTGGCGACGCCCGTCGACCCGCGCCGGGCGCCGGCCTAGGTCTCTTCCTCGATGGCGTCCGGGTCGGACATCTTGAGGCTGAACCCCTCGGCGATCTCCGGATCGCCAGGGTCGCCGAGCACCCGCTTGGCGGAGTATTCACCCACCATCGGGCCGAATTTGAAGCCTTCGGCCGACCCGCCACCCACCAGCCAGACGTTGTCGGAGTCGGGATGCTGGTCGATGATGAAGTTCCGGCTCGCCGAGAACTCGTAATGGCAGGCCCGGGTCTCGAGGAGGGGGGCCTTCTCGAGCAGCGGGAATCGATTCTCGAGCAGCTTCCGGGCGGGTTTGTCGTGCTTGCGCTCGAAGGCCCGGTTGCTCCAATCGGGGTCGTAGCTTCGCTCGCCCTGCCACCGCACCCTGAACCCGCGATTGTCGGGCCCGAGCGCGGGCCACCCGGTCACCCCGGGGAAATTCCAGCTTGGCAGATTCGGAAAGCTGAACCGGTCGTCGCCAGGCGGGGTGCCGAAGTAGTGAACGTGGCCGAGCGGCGTGGTGATCCGTCTGGCCATCAAGTCGGGAAAGAACTTGGGGAACCAGGGCCCCAGCGCGAAGACGAAGACGCCGGCCTTGGCGATCGCGAAGGGCCCGGCGAGCTGAACGGATTCGAGCCGCTTGCCTTGACGATCGCCTAACGTTGCGTGGCCGATGGTGAGGGCGCCACCGAGGCGCAGCAACGCGTCGCCGAGAATCTGACAGGCCCGCCGAGCCCGCACCACCCCGGCATCCGGCTCGTAGAGCACCGTGTCGATCCGATCGAGCCGAATGACCGGATAGGCCTTGGCGACGTCCTCGACGCTCGGGGTCTCGTGAGGGACGCCGAGCTTCTTCCACCACTCGACGGTCTTGTCGGTGAACGCCTCCGGCTTCTCGCGGAAGATCAGGTCGCCGGTCCGGTAGAAGAGCTTGGAGCCCATCTGGCGTCCCCACTCGTCGTCGAACGCCTGCCACCGCTTCATCGCCTCGCGGGCCCAGGTGATCCACAACTCGGCGTAACCGGAGGTGCCGTAGGAGCTGCGGATTCCCCGGGTCTCGTCGCCGGAGGTGGAGCGGGAGTTCCCCGGTCCCCAGGCGTCCACCAGGGTCACCCGCGCTCCCATCTTCCGGAGGTGGTAGGCCGTCCAGCCGCCGAATACCCCGGCGCCGATGACGACGACCTCGGGCGATGACTGAGTCGAGCGGACCGGGCGCCGCTCGGCCTGAAGGGCGGATGCTCCGGCCGCCGCCGCGGCGGCCTGCGCCGACGCGACCCGAAGGAACTCCCGCCGATCGAGGCTCACGGATTGGGCGCCTTGGGCGGGATCGAGATCGTGATCAGCTTGAGTTCCTCGTCCGAGTTGGGCAACGGTTTCTCGCCCGACGGGAGCCCATTGAGCTTGAGCAGATAGGCCATGATGTCGGCATACTCCTCCCGCGAGAGTTTGCCGGGTTCATCGTTAGGCATCGTGCTCCGCACCAGGTCGTAGAAGTCGAAGACCGTTCGCCCGTTCCACACCCGCCGGAAGGCGAGCCCGGTGTATCCGACCGGGGCGTGGCACGCGGTGCAGTTCTTCCGGTACACCTTGGCGCCGTTCTCGGCTTGTTCCGCGGTGTACACCCCGGCCACCGTGGTCCGGCCCGGCGGAGTGGAATCGGTGACGTCTTGTGCCAGTACCGGGCTCGTGGCGAGCCCGGTTACGACGACGAGGGCGATGAATCGCATTCCGACGGTTCGAACACTCGGATCGAGGGAGCGGGAAAGAGACGCCCCGCCCCCCCGTTCGTCAAGCGCACCCGGGTCAGGGCCTCCACGACGGGATTCTGCCGGGGGTCCAAGGCACCCCGGCCGCCTCGGCCTGCTCCTCGAGCTGTCGCAACTGGTCGGCGGCAGCGCGCAGTTGGGGCAGGAACGCCGCCAGCTGGTCCGAGGCGATGGCGTAAGAACGTCGGTGGGTTGCGGTTGGGCCGGTGCTGGTCGCCCAGGCCGAGCGGACGATCCGCTGGACCCGTCCGCCGATCGTGACCACAGTGGCCTCGTTGCGAGAGGCAATGGTCTGGTCGCCGGACAAGGCTACCCGCAGCTGACGGAGCGAGGCGCGGAGCGCCTGCCCGGCCTCGCGGAGCGCCGGTGGGACTCCGGCCGCCCGTTCGATGGCGCTGGCGAGTACTCGGAGGCGTTGCTCCTGCTCGCCGAGCGCCTGCTCGGCGCCGAGCGCGGCTCGTTGGAGGCGGGCGAGGTCACGGTTGAAGCCGGCGGCTCGAGCGACTGCCTCGGCCGAAAGCGCCGCCTGGTGCAGGGGGCGGGTGGTGAACGACTGCTCGCCGACGACGGTATCCCGGCCATCCACCCGCAGCGCCAGCTGGGCCCGATAGCGGCCAGGAGGGACCAGCGGGCCCACTGGCAGGGGCGCGAAGAGACTCGCCTGCCGCTCCACACCGGTCACCGGGTCGGCAGGGGGATGGCGCAGATCCCAGGTGATTCTATTGAACCCGGCTTTGACGGGCCCGGTGATCCGCCGAACCACCGTGCCGGCCTCGTCTCGGATGGTGACCACGGCCGCCGGCGGATCCTCCCAGTCCTCCCGCCGGAGCTCGTCCCAGGACGGAATGGCGACATCGTCGTCCTTCTTGGCCGCCGCCTTCTCCGCCTCTTGCCTTCTGGCCCGTCTGGTCTTGAGCTCCGAGCGGAGGTAGTAGGTGATGGCGGCACCCATCGCGGGGTTCGGAGCGGTGTACAGCTCGTCGCCGAGGAAACCCTTGGCGCCCCCTCCCAGCGGCTCGGCGGCGACGAATGCCGCGGCCTCCCTGATCGGCAGAAGCGTCGACTCGGTCGCGGCGAGACGAGCCAGTTGTCGCAACGGCGTCAGGTCGTGAAGGATGTAGAAGCCGCGACCGAAAGTGGCCACCACCAGATCGTTGTCGCGCCGCTGGATGGCGAGGTCGCGAATCTGGATGGTCGGCAGCCCGCCCTTGAGCTGGGTCCACCGGCCGCCGCCGTCGACGGTCACGAACAGCCCGAACTCGGTGCCGACGAAGAGGAGGTTCGGGTCGACGTGGTCTTCGACCAGGCTCCAAATCGAGCCCCGCTCGGGCAAGTTGCTCGCGATCGACCTCCAGGTCCGGCCCAGGTCGGTCGACTTCATCAGATAGGGCCGGTAGTCACCGGCTTTGTGGTGGTTGAACGCGGCGTAGATGGTGTTGACGTCATGGCGGGAGGTCTCGAGGTCGGATACGAACGTGGTGTCCGGGACGCCGGGCATCGTCCCGACGCGCCGCCAGCTGCTCCCGCCGTCTTCGGTGACATGGACCAGGCCGTCATCGCTCCCAGCGACGAGGAGGCCAGCCTTGAGAGGCGACTCGCTCAGGGCGACGACCGTGCCGTACATCGAGGTCGAGGTGTTCTTGGCGATGGCATCGATGCTCCAGACCCGGCCCATCATCTCCAGTCGGTTGCGATCGATCTGCCGGGTGAGGTCACCGCTGATCGGCCGCCAGGTGTCGCCCCGATCGTCGCTTCGGAAGACCCGCTGAGCGGCGAAGTAGAGCCTGGTGTTGGCGTGGGGACTGATCAGAAGCGGCGAATCCCAATGCCACTTGAGCGGCGGGTCGGTGGCCTCCGGTTGCGGCTGGATCTCGACCCGTTCCCCGGTCCGCTTGTCGAACCGAACCAGCTCCCCATGCTGCCACTGGCCATAGATGATGTTAGGGTCGGTCGGATCGATTCGGGGCTGGAACCCGTCGCCTCCGACGACCACGAACCAATCGAAGTTGGTCGCGCCGTGCTCGTTGATGGTCTGCGACGGCCCGCACCAGGTGTTGTTGTCCTGGGTCCCGCCACAGACGTTGTAGAACGGGGTCGCGTTGTCGACCTCGAGTTTGTAGAACTGGGTGATCGGGAGGTTGGCCCGAAACATCCACTGCGCCCCCCGGTCGAACGATTCGTACAACCCGCCGTCGTTCCCCAGCAAGAGGTGGCGCGGGTCGGCCGGATCGATCCAGAGAGCGTGGTGGTCGACGTGGACCGCGTTGGCCTGAACCTGCCGGACCGTCCGACCGCCGTCCTCGCTCACCTGGAAAAAAGTGTCCATCAGGTAGATTCGGTCTTCGTCGGTCGGGTCGACGTAGGCCTTCTGATAGTACATCGGCGAGGTCGGCTGCCAGGCGCTTTGGCGTTGCCAATTCTGACCCCCGTCGTCGCTCCGATAGAGGCCACCGGCTCGGTTCTGCGCCTCGACGATGGCGTAAAGCACGTTGGGGTTCGAGGGCGCGATCGCCAGGCCGATCTTGCCGAGTTCCTCGGCGGGAAGCCCCTTGGTGATCTTGACCCAGCTCGAGCCCCCGTCGGTCGATTTGTAGAGCGACGACCCCGGCCCCCCATTGATGAACCCCCATTGTCGCCGAGCCCGTTGGTGAGTGGAGGCGTAGAGGACGTCGGGTCGTTTGGGGTCGATGATCAACGACTGGGCGCCGGTCCACTCGTTGTCCGGCTTGAGCACCTGAGTCCACGTCTTGCCGCCGTCGGTCGTCTTGTAGACCCCGCGGTCGCCGCCGGCCGACCACAACGGTCCCGTCGCCGCGACGTAGACCACCTTGCCGTCGCGGGGGTCGACCGCGATGGCTCCGATGTGGTTCGAGTTCTTGAGCCCCACGTTGGTCCACGATCGTCCGCCGTCGGTCGACCGGTAGACCCCGTCGCCGTATCCCACGCTGCGCTGGCTGTTGTTTTCCCCGGTGCCGACCCAGACCGTGAGCGGGTCGGAAGGGTCGAGGGCCAGGAACCCGATCGAGTACGACCCCTGACCGTCGAAGATCGGCGTCCAGGCGGTTCCCGCGTTGGTGGTCTTCCAGACGTTGCCGGAATGAACCGCCAGGTACCAGGTCCTCGGGTCGCGAGGATCGACGACGACCTCGCCAATCCGGCCGCCCGTCACCGCCGGCCCGATACTCCGAAACCGGAGGCCGCTCAGGGTCTCGGCGGTGACGTGGTTGGTGGTATCGGCGGCGGGGGTGGAACGGGGACGCGGCTGGGCGGATAGGGACGAGGCCAGCAGGGCCGAGCAGAGCAGCAGGCGCATGGTCGAATCGATGAGGCAGGGGATCCCGGATTATCCGCCGCCCGAGTGGTTAGGACAAGGGGAGCCTTGCCGGCGGCTCGGTCCGGAGCCATCATCCGCTCCACCGCAACGAGGAATCGGGATGACCCCGCCGCAGAGCTACGCCAACCACAAGAAATACGTGTTCATGTACCACCGGGTGGCATTCGCCTTGATCTTGGTGCTATTGATCTGGGCGATCCGCCTGCTGATCAAAGAACCGTCGCTGGACAGTGTCATCGCCCTGATCACGGTAGTGGTGCTGGGCTTCTTGTTCTGGTACGCCCGGATCTTCCCCCTCGGCGTCCAGAACCGAGTGATTCGGTTGGAGGAGGAACTCCGCTACGGCCGAATCCTGCCGGATGATCTTCGGGCCCGAGCGGGTGAGTTGTCGCTGGGCCAGGTCATCGCCCTCCGGTTCGCGTCGGACGAGGAGTTGCCCGGTTTGATGCGGCAAGTGCTCGGTGGTCAGCTGACCACTCAAGACGCCATCAAACGGGCCATCAAGGTCTGGCGGCCGGACCACTATCGGATCTGACGCCCCTCGACCTCGCCGGACACCGGCGCCATGTTTACCGGATGACCCCGCCACCGGACTCGGAGTATCCGCCGCTTTCGGAAGCGGATCTCGAGGTCCACCCGGTGGAGCGGTCGGAGACCATTCCGTCGGCATGGTACACCGATCCCGGCTTCCACGCGCTCGATCGCGACGCGGTGTTCGCCGGCACTTGGCAGGGAGTCGGCCATGGTCAAATGGTCGACCGGCCCGGGGCCTACTTCCTCGCTTCGATCGCCGACAACCCGATCATCGTGCTGGCCGATGGGGCGGGTCAGCCCCGGGCGTTCTACAACGTCTGCCGTCACCGGGGCGGACCGCTCGCCACCGAGCCCGCTGGCTGCGTCAAAGCCCTCAGCTGCAAATACCACGGCTGGACTTATTGGCTCGATGGCACCCTTCGAGGCGTCCCCCGGTTCGATCGGACCGAGCTGTTCGACAAGGGCGACTACGGGCTGGTGCCGCTGGCCGTGCGTCAGTGGCGAGGGTTTCTGTTCGCCCACCTCGGTGACCCGCTGGCGACGCCGCTCGAGGAGTTGCTCGGGGGGATCAGCGATCGGATCGGTCCGATCCCGATCGAGGAGATGCGGTTGGTGCATCGGGTCGACTACCAGGTCGGCGCCAACTGGAAGGTGTACGTCGACAACTTCCTCGAGGGGTACCACATCCCCCACGTCCACCCCGAGCTCAACAGGGCGCTGGATTACTCGAGCTACCGGACCGAGCTGGCCGCGTGGCACTCGCTTCAGTACAGCCCGCTCAAGGCCGACAACGTCTACACCGGGGGCGGCGGCGAAGCGTATTACTACTGGATCTACCCCAACCTGATGTTGAACTTTCTCCCCCATCGGATCCAGGCCAATCTGGTCGTTCCCGAGGGTCCCGGTCGTTGCCGAGTCATCTTCTGGTACTATTACCTCGATCCGGCGGCGCCCGGTCGAGACCGCCAGATCGCCGATGACCTCGCCTACAGCGACCTGGTCCAGGCCGAGGACCGAGACATCTGCGAGAGGGTCCAGATCGGGTTGGGCTCCCGGGCCTACGATCGGGGGCGCTTCTCGGTGGACATGGAGAGCGGGGTTCACCATTTTCAGCAGCTCCTCAAGGCGTCCTACCGTCGCTGGCAGCATCGGCGTTCTCTCGACCAAAGGTCCGCGTGACCGGCTCCGGTTCGACAGCGCCCGCGACCGAGCTTCGTGCCGAGCTCCGGTTGCTCGATGCCACGATGATCAATGTCGGGACCATGATCGCCTCGGCGGTGTATCTGGTTCCCGCCGCCATCGCGGCTCACTTCAGCGGGGTCTTTCCGACCCTGATGGTCTGGGTGGTGGGCGGGGTGGTCTCGCTGTTCGGGGCGCTCTGCGTCGCCGAGCTGGGCGCCGCCCTGCCTGGCGCCGGCGGTCAGTTCGTCTATCTGAAGCGGGCCTTCGGTCCGGTATGGGGTTATCTCTACGGTTGGGGGGCGGCGGTGATCATCAACCCCGCCTCGATCGCGGCCATCGCGGTCGGGTTCGCCACCTACCTCGACTACTTCGCCGCGGGCTCGGGCATGCCGTTAGGTGACATCGGTGTCAAGGTAATGGCCGTCCTCTCGATCGCCGGGCTGACGGCGCTCAACTACTTCGGGCTCAAGCTGGGCGTGGTGACCCAGAACGTGGTGACCATCGTCAAGATCGCGGCCTTGTTCCTCCTGGTCGCGCTGTGTTTCCTCCTCCCGGGTGGCAGCCCCGACAACCTGACGCCGTTCTGGCCGACCGAGTCGCCGGGGGCGCTGCTGGCGCCGTTCGGGACGGCGATGGTGGCCGTCCTCTACGCCTACGATGGCTGGATCGAGATCACCTACGTGGGCAGCGAGCTCGAGAACCCGGGACGCGACATGCCACTGTCGATCCTCCTGTCCACCGCGATCGTCACGGTGGTCTACCTCGGCGCCGCGGCCGCCTTCAGCTACGTCCTCGGCCATCGCGGCGTGGCCGGATCGGAACGGGTCGCGGCGGATGCCGCCACGGTGGTCATCGGTGGCGTCGGCGCGGCGTTGGTCGCGGCTTCCATCCTGATCTCGACCCTGGGCTCCAACAACGGGATCGTCTTCACCTCCGCGCGGATCCCCTACGCCATGGCCAAGGACGGCGAGTTCTTCGCCTGGGCCGGGCAAGTCCACCCCAAGTTCGCCGTACCCACCACGGCGCTGGTCGTTCAAGGAATCTGGAGCGGGCTGCTCACGCTCACCGGCACCTACAACCAGCTCCTCACCTATGTCGTCTTCGTCGGGTTCCTGTTCTATGCCCTGTCCGCCCTCGCGGTGATCGTCCTCCGTCGCCGCGAGCCCGGTCTCGAGAGACCCTACCGAGCCTGGGGATACCCGGTGACCCCGCTCGTCTTCATCGCGTTCTCCGGCTACCTGATCTGGAACACCATCGTCGAACAACCGCAGGAGTCGGCGATCGGAACCGGGCTCCTCGTTCTTGGCCTGGTCTTCTATTATGGCCTGGGGTGGCACCGGGCGCCGCCGACCGCGACCACCCGGCCCACGGCATGAGCGGCGAACCGGCGATCGAACTCCATCGGCTGACCCGCTCGTTCGCCGACGGTCGCGGCATCTTCGAGATCGACCTCGCCGTCCGAGCCGGTGAAGTGCTCGCGCTGCTCGGCGACAACGGTGCCGGCAAGACGACCCTGATTCGAACGGTGACCGGGAGGCTCCGGCCCGATTCCGGCCGGGTCGTGATCAACGGCCGCGATCCCATGGTCGACGCTGCCGCCAGGCGGAAGCTCGGCGTGGTGCCCCAGCGCATAGCGCTCTATCCGGATCTGACCATCCGCGAGAACCTCGAGGTGTTCGGGCGCCTGGCCGGGCTCGACGCCCACGCAGCGCGTGGCAGGGCCGCTGCCGCGCTCGAGTGGATCGAACTCTCGACCCGAGCCGGGTCCGTGGTCGGCCAGCTCTCTGGTGGGCAGCAACGTCGGGTGAACCTCGCCGCGGGCGTCCTCCACGATCCGACAGTTCTGTTGCTCGACGAACCGACCGCCGGCATCGACGCGGAGGCTCGGGAACGGCTCCACGACCTTCTCGGGAAGCTGAAAAGCCGTGGGCAGGCCGTCCTGCTTTCGACCCACGACTTCTCCGAGGCGAAGGCCCTGGCGGATCGCGTGGCGGTCCTGGCAAACGGGCGCGTCCGGGTCGAAGGCGGACCCGAGGATCTCGTCTTCCGGTTCTTTGGTGGTCATCAGGAGGTCGACCTCACCTTGGCGGCGCCAGCTGGTGCCGAGGCGAGCACCCGGCTCGCTGAGGTCGGCCTTTGGCCGGGTCGGGACCCCACCCGATGGTTCGGACCGATTCCCGGAGGCCTGCCGGCGCTGCCGAGGTTCGTCGCTGCCTTGGCCGCCGTCGGGATCGTGCCAGTCCAAGCCGGAGTCAGAACGCCCGACCTCGGGAGCGTGATCCGGCGAACGAGCGGCTCGGAACCCTCGGTGTCATGACCACGATATTCCGGGCAATGGCGCTCGGGTTTCTCCGCGACCGGGGCGCCTTGGTCATGAGCATCGTGCTGCCAGTCCTCGTGTTCGTGGTGTTCGCGGCGATCTTCTCCGGGGCATCGGGGGAATCCGCTCGGATCCGGGTGGCCATCGTCGATGCCCGTCAATCGGCCGAGTCACGCCGGATGGTGGACGCGCTGCGCCGCGATCCGAGGCTCGAAGTCGCCGCGGTGTCCGCCGCGGCCGACGCCCGGCGACGGGTCGTTGCCGGGTCGCTCGATGCGGCGCTCATCGTGCGAACCGAGGGTCGCGATTTCTCGGACCTGGCTGGAGAGGGCGCCCCGGCTCTTCTCATCTACTTCGATCCGGTGCGCCGCGCCGCGGCCCAGATTCTCGCCGGGGTGGTCCAGAGCACCTACTTCGGGTCACTTCCCGACGTGGCCCTGCGAGGTTTGGTCCAGATGCTGGGCCAAGGGTTCGTCGAGTTCACGCCCGCGCAGCGCGACACCCTCGACCAGCGGCTCGCGGATCTCGCCGGCGAGATGATCGCCGACCAGCGCGATGGTCGGACCCCTGACGGCAGCCTGCTCGACGGCCTGGTCGGCCTCGAGTCCACCGGGCAGGCCGGACAAGCCCGCAATCACGTGGCGTATTACGCCGGCGCCATCGCGATGCTGTTTCTGCTCTTCTCCGCCATTCACGGCGCGGTGACCCTAGCGGAAGAACGCGAATCGGGTGTCCTCGACCGCGTTCTCGCGGGCCCTCACGGTGCCACCAACCTGGTCGGCGGCAAGTTCTTGTTTCTGGTAACTCAGGGGACCCTGCAGATCGGGCTCATTCTGTTCGTGGCCTGGGTCTGGTACCGAGTGCCGGTCCCGGCACACCTGGCTGGCGTGATCCTGGTGGCCGTTGCCGCCGCCGCCGCGGCCGGTGGGATGGCCCTCGCGCTAGCCGCCGCCACCCGCACCAAACGCCAGGCGCAAACCATCGCCAACGTCGCCATCCTCCTGATGTCGGCGTTAGGGGGAAGCATGGTTCCCCGGTTCTTGATGCCGCCGCTGCTGCAACAACTCGGATGGCTCACGCCCACCACCTGGGCGGTGGAAGGCTTCAGCGCGCTGTTGTGGCGGGGGGAGCCAATCGGCGCCGTCGCCGCCCCGGTGGCATTACTCCTCACTGCCGGCGGAGCCGGCCTCCTCGCGGCCTGGTCCCTCGCCCGCCGCTGGGATCGTCGCTAAACTTCCCCAGTGACTTTCGCGCTGATCCTGGTCGGGACCGTCGTGGGCATGGAGCTGGTCGCGAACCTGATGCACCGGTTCGTGATGCACGGCCCTCTCTGGGTGCTCCACAAATCGCACCACGCCAACGACCACGCCCGGTTCGAGCTCAACGACCTGTTTGGGGTCTTCTTCGCCATTCCGTCGATCGTGTTCATCTACTTCGGGACCCAGGGGAGCCCGGTGCTCCTGGCGGTTGGAATCGGGATGGCCGTCTATGGCGCCGTCTACTGGGGCTTTCACGACGTCCTGGTGCACCGCCGGATTCCGCACGGCTGGATCCCGAAGTCCGGGTACCTCCGGCGGATCGTGCAGGCCCATCACATTCACCATCGAAGCCGGACCAAGGACGGGGCCGTCTCGTTCGGCTTCCTCTACGCCCCCGATCCCGACCGCCTCAAGCGAGAGCTTCGCGACGAGTAGCGAGCCGGCCGACGACGGTCTGTCGCAAGGCTCGTCCCACCAGCAGGTATTTCCTCCCATCCGTGACGTAGGCGCGGCTATCCCAGGCGGCGGCGCCGCGACGGCGGATGACGGTGCCGATCTCGGAATAGATCGCCCGGGCCGCGGCGATCGACCAGGCCGACCGAAACGGCAAATGCCCGATCCCGGCGTCCGCCCGCCGATACCGTTCCTCTGCCGCATCGAGCAGGCCGGCCACGACCGCCGCGACTGCGGGTCGATGGCGGCGCTCGGCGATCTCCGCCGGGGGTACCCCCGCCCGTTCGAGCCAGTCGAGCGGGAGATAGACGCGGCCGACGCTGGCATCGTCCATCACATCGCGAGCGATGTTGGTCAGTTGCATCGCGATCCCGAGATCCTCGGCTCGCTTCAACGTCTCGGCGTCGCGGACGCCCATGATGTGGGCCATCATCACCCCAACGACCCCGGCCACGTGATAGCAGTACTCCCCCAGCGCCTCGAGGGTCCGGTAGCGACGGCCGGTCACGTCCATCGCCATGCCGTCGAGCAGCTCGAAGGGATGGTGCCGCGGAATCCCATGGGTCGCGACGATTCGGGCGATCCCCCGGAAGACCGGCTCGTCGCCATCGAAGGTCCCCGCGATGGCAGACTCGGTTTGCCGCCGGAGCAGTGCCAGCGCCGCGGCCTGGGTCGCCCGATCGGGGGCCGGGCCGGTCCCCATCCCATGGCCAAGGGTCTGCTGGTCGATCACATCATCGCAGTAGCGACACCAGGCATAGAGCTGGTAAGCCCCGGCCCGAACACTCGGCTCGAGCAACGCCGCGGCCCGGGTGAAGCTCCGAGAGCCCCGTTCGATGACCCGGCGACAATGGTCGACTATCGGGTCGCGGCTCATCGAGCCCGGGCGGCGAGAATCACGCTGGCGGTTGCCTTGGCCGAGTTGATCACTCCCGGAAGACCAGCCCCCGGGTGGGTGCCCGCGCCGACGAAATAGAGCCCGCCGATCTGTGGGTCCCTGTTGTGGACCCGAAAATAGGCGCTTTGGGTCAGGATCGGCTCCAGGGAGAATGCCGACCCCCAATGGGCGTTCAGCTCGGTGGCGAAATCCCTGGGGGTGAAGGTCCGCAGCGTCACCAGGTGATGCCGCAGTCCTGGCAGGAGCTTGCGCTCCAGGTAGTCGAGGATCCGGTCGGCATAGCGGGGGCCGATGGCGGTCCAATCGAGCGGTGCCCGGCCGAGATGGGGGACCGGGGACAGCACATAGAAGGCATCGCAGCCGCTCGGCGCCAGCGAAGGGTCGGTCACGGTCGGTGCGTGGAGATAGAGCGAGAAGTCGTCGGCCAGCACACCGCGGTCGAAGATGTCCCCGAGCAGCTCTCGGTAGCGCGGTCCGAACAGCACGGTATGGTGGGCGACCCCGGGATACTTTCGGCCGAGCCCGAAGTAGGCCACGAAGAGCGACATGCTGTGTCGCCGCCGCCCGAGCCGCCCGGCCTGGTTCCGGCCGTGGGGGTGGTGCCCGAGCAGTTGTCCGTAGCTGTGCACCACGTCGGCGTTGCTCACCACGATCGACCCCGCCACCCGCTCCCCGGTGGCCGAGATGACCCCGTGGACGCGGCCACCATCCACCTCGATCCGGGCCACCTCGAACCCCAGCCGAACCGTCCCGCCGAGCGTCCGGAACAGGTCGACCAGCGCGGTGACCAGCGCCCCGGTCCCTCCCCTCGGATAGAAGACCCCGAACCGTCGCTCGAGGCAGTGGATCAGGGTGTAGATCGACGAGGCGGCGAACGGATTGCCACCGACCAGGAGCGAATGGAAGCTGAACGCCTGCCGGAGGTGGGGCTCGCGAAAGTGCTTCCGGACCACCCCGTAAACGGTGCGATAAGCCTCGAGCCGCACCAGCTCGGGCGCCACTCGGATCATGTCGGTGAAGTGGAGGAAGGGGACGTGGGCGAGCCTGGCGTAGCCGGCCTCGAACACCCGATCGGTGTATCGCAGAAAGCGGTCGTACCCGGCCACGTCGTCCGGCGCGATGGCGCGAATCTGCTCCCTGGTCACTTCGGGATTGCCGCCGTAGTCGAATCGGAAACCATCGTCCCACAGCAAACGGTAGAACGGGTCGACCGGGAGGAGTTCGATGGCGTCTTGGCGTGCTCGTCCCGCCAGGGAGAACAACTCGTCGATGCACTCTGGCGCCGTGATGACGGTGGGCCCGGCGTCGAAGGTGAACCCGGCGTCGCGATAGACGTAGGCTCTCCCGCCAGGCTGGTCGCGTCGCTCGACTAGCGTCGTGGCGATGCCGGCGGCCTGGAGCCGGATGGCGCAGGCGAGCCCGCCGAATCCGGAACCGATCACCACGGCGTGATCGGTCATCCTGGCTCCGGCCAGCAAGCCAGCGCCTTGCCGATCGGAACCGGCGGTCGGCCAACCACCACCCGGAGCCGATCCCACGGAGTCATCCGGTCGGCATAGAACCGCTCGATCAGCCCCACGGGCAGCCGGTAGAACCTCTCGAGCACCCGGTAGCGCTGCTCCGGCGGGGCGGCCTGAAACAGCATCCGATTGAGCCGCCGAAGGAAGCGGTGGCCGGAGGCTCGGGCTTGGCGCTCCCGGTCGACGAGTTCACGGATCGAGCCGGTGTCGATCGTGGCGAGCCGAGCGATCCGGTCGGCGATTCGAACCGCGTGGGGGAGGGAATAGCCGGTCGTCGGGTGGAACAACCCCGCCCGCCCGCCGACATTCGCGGCGCCGACGTCCGGTGGGATGGTCGCCCGGAAGGGGATCGGCAGGGCGCCCCGCTCCTCGCGTCCGAGCGAGGTGATCCGCCAGCCTTGCTCCCCGGCGTACCGCTCGATCTCCCGTCGCGACGCGTCGCCGTCGATCGAGCCGCTGTCGGCGTAGATCGTGTCCTCGATCAGGAGCTCGGTTTCGGTCCAGGGCAGGAGATAACAGAACCGGAATCCGCCCTGCTGTGGGACCGTGGCATCCATGATCACCGGGCGGTCGAGGCCATGGGGCGACTCGAGGGTGGCGTCGAAGCCGACGAACCGCTGGACCCCGCCGTCGAAGCGGCTCTCGAGGAGGCCTCGCCCATCGACGACCGCGGCCGCGGTCAGGCGCCGCCCGTCCGACAGTTCGACGTGGCTCGGACCGATCGCGGTGACCTCGCTCGACAACCAAACCCGGTCGCCGAGCGCCGCCGACAAACGGGCTCCGAATTGGCTGGAACGGATGGCGTGGTAGGGGCCGTCGAACCGCCGTCGCAAGCCCGGAAACCGGATGTCGTAACCGGGCCAGGTTCGGGACACCAACGGGGCGACCCAGTCGAATTGGCCGGGGTCGAGATCGGCCTCGTGAAACGACCAGGTATGATTGCCGCCTAACGAGTCGCCGCGCTCGATCACCAGCAACGAGACCGGCGGCTCACGCCGGAGCAGCCGCCAGGCGATCAGGCCATTGGCGAGGCCCCCACCCACCAACACCACGTCGACCCGCACCGGCTAGCGGCCCGATAAGGCGGCGTCGAGGATTTCCCGGGCCCGGCGGTAGTGGGCCTCGATCCGGGGCATCGGGAATCCGCTGTATTGGGCCCGAACGTTCCGCTCGGCGAATTCGAGGGTCCGGATCAGATCGGTGGCGGCGGCGCGCCGGGCCGACGGTTCGGTGCTGCCCCGTTCGCCGATCCAGATCGGCGCGGTATGACCGTAGCCGTAACTGTCCATGGCCGGCCACTGGGTCGTGGCGCCGCCGACCGCACGGGCGGCGATCCAACCCCCCACCGGAAGCGCGATGGTCCCGGTGAGGCTCGCCCGCCCTCCCGCGGCCACCCCGGGGCGACTCTCGACCACCGCACCGTTGACGACGATCTCGACTCGATCCACCGCGTTCGCCGAGGCGACCTCGAGCCGCCAGGCGACCCGCCGGGGACTCCGAGGCACGACATCGCCCGGCCCCGCCGATCCCACCACGAAGTCGAGCAGCGGACCGGTGGTGACGAAGCTCCGGCCCGCCTTGAGGGCATCGAGATACCCGCGATAGCCGAGCGCCGGATCGCTCTTGACGTAGACTCTGGTGGTCCCGACGGCCATGGTGCGGTAGAAGTTGTTCATCACGTCGGTGCCGGCGCTGGGCGCGATCGGCATCCCGAAGTTGAGGGCCCGATACCAGAGGTCGGCGGTGCCGCTCTCGTCGCTCCACAAACATGCCAATTCGATCACGTCGATGAGGCCCTGGACGGCGTCCGCGACGAATCCGTTGGGGATCGTCCCCAGGTTGCCGTCGGCGAACGGATTGGCTCGGCTCACCGGGTGGACGTACATGTTGACGCCGCCTTGGGCTCGGCCGAAGGCGAGGGCGTCACGGTTGGGTCGATCGTCGCGTCCGAACACCTCGTAGCCCGGGCCCCAGATCCAGGGCCAATGCAGCTCGGCGGAGCCGATCACCGCGACATGACCGAAGAAGTGGGCCCGGACCTCCTGCCCGAAGGCGAGGAACGGCGGCGCGGCCAGCGACTGCCACCGCCACAGCGGCTGATCCTCGAATCGGGTGTGAAGGTTCGCCAGCAGCGGCGTCAGGACGTCCATGGCCTCGCCGGCGGCCATTGGAAAGAGGTCGTCGGGGTCGAGGCGGTAGGGGCCGCCGTAGTTGAGGTGGAAGTGGTGCTCCCCGGCCATCCAGCCCTTGGCCCGGGCGTCCCAAACCGGCTCGAGGGTCGCGGTGACGACGTTAGGCGAGCCCGGGCGGGCCTCGACGGCGGCCGTCGCCACCGAGGTGGCCAGGCCCTGGACCGCGCGGACCGAGACCGTCCCCGCGGGCACCTCCAACTCGGTGATGCCGCCACTGTAGAAGAACACCGTGCCGGTCTGACCATCGAACCTCGGCTGTCCTTCGGCTGGCAACAGCGGATGGCCGTTGCCGTCGGTCACCGACAAACGGGCGGCGGCGGGCTTTCCGGCCAGCAGGGTCTGAATGGTGACCCGGGCGGTCGGGGCCTGGTAGTTCCACCCGCCGATCGCCACCGGGGTCGCGGGGCCACCGCGGGCCGGCGCCCGCCACAATCCCATCGTCTCGCGGCTGGTCGCCTCGGCGAAGAACAGCGACGAGCCGTCCGCCGACCACGCCGGCGTGAGCGGCAATCGAGCCCCTTCGGTCAGCAACACCGTCGGTCCCGGCTGCTCGACGCCCAACAGCCTCAGCTCCCAGCCACTGGCATCTCCGGCCGGCCAGTTGACCGCGAGCAGCCGACCGTCGGGCGACAACGACGGCCGGGCCATGGAGGCGATCGGGGCCGCCAGGAGGACGCGCTCCTCGCCGGTTTCGAGGTGGCGGATCCTGATCTCGTTCTGCCCCGCCGCCCGCTTGCCGAGATAGATCAGCCGCTTCCCATCGGGATGAACCTGCGGCTTGAGCTCGAGGCCGGCGTGTTCGGTGATCCGGGTCTTGGCGCCGGAGTTCAGATCCACCCTCCAGACATCGAGATCGCCGGCGGCCGCCGAGGAGTAGAACACGCTCCGGCCGTCGGGCGCGAAGGTCGGGTCGAGCTCGATTCCGGGGTCGCTCGCCACCACCCGCTCGGTGCCCCGGGCCAGGTTGCGAACGACGATGCTGGTTTCTCGCCCGTCGTCGCGGACGAACGCCAGCTCGGCGCCATCGGGGGACCAGGCGGGGCGGGAATCCATGCCCGCTCCGGCGGTGAGCCGGGTCGCTTGGCCCGACTCGAGCTCGAGGAGCCAGAGCCAGCCTCGGGAGGCGATCGCGATCCGGCGGCCGTCCGGCGACGGGGCAGGGTCGATCGGGCCGATCGTCACCAGGGGCAGCTCGTACCCCTCGAGATAGACGTGGTGGGTGAACCCGGCAACTTTGGGGTATCGGTTGGTCCACTGACCGTGGCCGTCGGTCGGGCCGCCCAGGGCGAGCACCGCCAACGTCATCGGCACGATCGGACGACGGACGGAAGGGGTCATGACTCAATAACCTCTTTTGGGATCTACTACCGTGGCAGGCGCCTGGCCCGCCTCGAGCGCCTCGAGGCAGCGGAGGAACCCCTCCGCCGTGCCGGCAATGGTACTGGGACCCGAGACGTGCGGCGAAATCGAGATCTTGGGGTGGCCCCACAGCGGCGACGCCGGGTCGAGCGGTTCGGTCGCGAAGACGTCGAGCGCCGCGCCCCGGAGCCAGCCCCGGTCGATCGCGTCGGGAATCGCGGACTCGTCCGCCAACGCCCCCCGGCCGACGTTCATCAAGTAGGCGCCGCCGCACCGAGCCATCCGATCCCGGCCGAGCCATCCGTGGGTGGCCGGCGTCAGAGGGGCGGCGAGAATCAGCCAGTCGGTGCCGCCGACTACCGCCTCAAACCGGTCGGTCGGATCGACTCGCCGGAACCCAGGCTGGCTCGATCCGCCCCGCGAGAGCCCGTCGACGCGGGCGCCCAGGCCGCCGAAGGCCCTCGCGATGCCTTGCCCGACCAAGCCGGTCCCCAGGATGAGCACCCGCTGGTCACGGAGCATGATCGGATCGGCGCCGCCATGGCCCCGCCACCGCCTGGCCCGCTGGTCCTCCGCCAGGGCGGCCAGATGCTGGTTCTCGGCGAGCGCCCGAGCGACGCACCACTCGCCGATCGCGGGCCCGAAATCTTCCGTGGTCTTGGTCAACACGATCGTCGCCGGGAATTCGGAGCCGAGTACCAGCCCGTCGACTCCCGCCCCGATGCTGTGGATCCAACGGACTCGGCCCCAGGTCCTGGTCGATGGCCGCCGAAACCCGACGAACCCGTCGGCCCAGGCGAGGTCGTCCTCGGTGACGTCCTTGAGCCGAACCAGCCGGAGCTCGAGGTCGGCCCGGGCGGCGGCGATGGCATCCTTGAGACCGGAGACGTGGTCGCCGACGATCAGGAATCGCCGATACGGTGATGATGGCATGAACCGACCAAGGTGATCGCCCGGAATGGACCGGTCAAGATGGCAATTTCGGCGGCTGGACGCCCGGGTCTCATCGGCGATACACTTGGGCGCCACTCTCACAGCCCGAGGACGGGACCCCTGAGCGCGCCTTCGCCCCAGTTCCGCCGCAACATCCCCGTCACCAGACGAGAGATCTTCGGCTGGGCGATGTTCGACTTCGCCAACTCCGCCCACACCACCGTCGTGATGACGGCCGTTTACAACGCGTTCTTCGTCGGGTACATCGTTCCCGGCGGGGCGGGCGGCCGGGGCGACTCGTTCTGGTCGATCGCCATCGTGCTCTCGATGCTGGTGACGATCGTGCTCTCGCCGATCGCCGGCGCCATCATCGACTTTAGCGGGAAGAAGAAGGCCTACCTGATCGCGAGCAGCGTGGTCTGCTCGGTGGCCACCGCTGCGCTCTTCTTCGTCGGACCGGGTCAGGTCTGGCTTGCCATCGCGCTGGTGGTCGTCAGCAGCGTGGCCTTCATGCAGAGCGAAGCGTTCTGCGCGAGCTTCCTGCCCGAACTCAGCACCCCGAGGACGATCGGGAGGATCTCCGGGTTGGGTTGGGGGATCGGCTACTTCGGCGGACTGTTGAGCGCGTTCATCGCGTTGAGCGTCATCATCAAGGCGGACCCCGCGACCGACCGAGCCGGGTACCTGGCCGACAATCAGTTGGCCATGGCGGCGACCGGGGCGTTCTTTCTGCTCGCGGCGCTGCCGACGTTTCTGTTGCTCAAGAACAGGGCGCTGCCGACTCCCGGGTTCGAGAAAGCTTCGGCCGGTACCCTGATCAGAGCCGGGATCAATCAGCTGCGCCGCGGTGTCGACACGGCCCGCCGCTACCCGATCTTGTTCCAGTTCCTGCTGTCGTTCATGGTCTACATGGCGGGCCTCGACGCGATCGTCAAGTTCTTCGGGATTTACGCCAAAGAAGAGATCCAGCTCACCACCACGGAGTTCCGTAACATCTTCCTGATCCTGCAGATCAGCGCGGCCGCGGGGGCGTTCGGGTTCGGTTGGCTCGAGGGGAAGATCGGTCCGAAGAAGACGGTGCTCTGGACCCTGGTGTGGTGGATCGTCGGGGTGCTCGGGATCCTCCTGCTCGAGCCGATCAGCGCGCTAGTGGGCATCGCCCCCAAGCCGCTGTTCTTCGGCCTCGGGCTGGTGGCCGGCGCGGGGATCGGCGCCACCCAGGCCTCCAGTCGGACCGTCGTCGGTCTGCTGGCCCCCGCCGAGAAGACCGCCGAGACGTTCGGGTTCTGGAGCATGTTCCAACGACTCGGCAGCATTCTCGGCGCGACCTTCGGGTTCGTCAACGTGCTGGCCGGCACCCGGCAGGCGGGGGTGGTGCTGGTATTGACGTTCTTCGTGGTCGGCGCGCTGATGCTGTCCCGGGTCGACCTCGACCGCGGTTTCCGCGCCGCCAGAGCCGGTCAATGAGCACCGCCGCCCGCCTGACGCGGTTCACTGGCCCACGCCGATCCGCCCTTCGACGCCTCGAAACACCGTGAGCGGCAGGACCCGCCGGCCGACCAGCTCGAACTCCGAACGGTACGGCCGGGCCGCCACGATCTTGCCGGCGTACTGCCGCCCGATCCCCGGTACCGCCGCCAACTCCGCGACGGTTGCCCGGTTGAGGTCGACCAGGCCCGCGCCGACCGGGCCGAACCCGACGGCGGCATCGCGAGCGGCTTCGCCAGAGACGAACAGCCGATGCTTGATGGCGAGGTACACCGGCATCGGGATGATCTGGCGGGTGACCAACTCGCTCCGATCGTGGAAGGGACGAGCCGCGACGACCTTCGCCGCGCACATCCGGCCGATCCCGGGGAACGCCAACAGCTCGACGACGCTCGCCCGGTTGAGGTCGATGATTTCCGGCGACGCCGATGCCTCGGCTGGACCGTTGAACAGCTGGAACGATGCTGCTATCGCCATCAAGACAGCCGATTTCCGCATGGTCGACCTCCAAGTCGTGAGGGTGGTGCGCTGGGACCCGGTTGCCCGGGCGGTAACGTGCCTAACGGAGCCGCCCGTGGCTCGGTTTCGACCTGAAACTCGGGTCCCGTCGTCCTCCGTATGACACCGGCTCCGATCGAACCGTTGCCGCCGCGGGTCGCCGCCGCGGCGGCTCACGCCCTGGCCGAGCTGGCTCAATTTGGCCGCGGGTATGCCGGCGCGATGGTGGCAACGCTCGGGCCCGCGCGACGGCCAGGGTACTCCTTCGACGACGGAGGTGCTCGATGAGGTGGCTGGCCGTTGTCGTCGCCCTGGCCGGCGCCGCATGTAGCCCCGGGCGGCAAGACCCCGCTGTCTTCGTCGGCGAGGTTCGCGGGTCCGAGGTAACTCTTCCGATCGAGGTGTCGATCGACTCGGCCGGGGCGCGGGTGACGAGCCATCTCCATCGGCTGGCTGCTACGCCCGCTTTCCTGGCCACCTCCGCTGACAGCACGGTCCTGACCGCCGCGGTGGATCGCGACACGATCAGGTTCGCTGGGCCCAAGCGAGGCGGGCGTTGGAGCGGCATCGCCAGCAGAGGCGACGAACGGGCCGAGTTCGCCATGGTTGAGCTGACGCCGCGCTGGCGGGAGCGCGAGCGCGGGGCCGTCGGCACCTACCGCACCGAGGAGGGGCGGCTTCTCGGAATCGACTTCTGGTCGGAGTTCGGAACCCGGCCGATGCTGGTCGATTACTCCACCGGGCGGATCGGACCACTGCTTGCGATTGACGGGAACCGGTTCCTGGTCGGTCAGGCCCTCGTCGCGCCGGTCTTTCCGGCCGATACGGTGGTGGCCGATCCCGATTCGCAAGGTACCGCGGCTGCCATCGAGTATCGGTCCGCCGAGGGTGTTGTGCGTCGGGCCGCCCGAGTCCCCACGACCGACAGCGAGCTCACCTTTCCGAACGGCGAGGTCTCGCTCGCGGGCAGGTTCACGGTGCCCGCTGGCCCCGGTCCCTTCCCGACCTTGGTGCTGGTGCACGGCTCCAACGCCCAGACCCGGGAGGGCTTCGGCCCGTGGCCGCGGTACTTCGCGGGGCTGGGGTACGCGGTTCTGGCTTTCGACAAGCGGGGAACTGGTCGTTCGACCGGCGACTGGAAGCAGGCCGACTTCCCGACCCTCGCGGGTGACGTGGGGGCGGCCATCCGCGCGGTGGCGCAACGACCCGAGGTGAGGCGGGACCGGATCGGGCTCTGGGGCATCAGCCAGGCGGGTTGGATCATGCCCCTGGTGGCGGCCTCGATGCCGGATACGGTGGCCTTCCTCGTGGTCCACGCGGGGACCGGTACCACGGTGCGGGAGCAGGGCATTCTCAATTTCCGCAATGAGCTCCGGTTTGCGGGGTTGCCGGATGCCGCGGTGCGCTTGGGCATCAGGTATCGACACCTCGACGATTCGGTGACGCTCGGATTGGTGCCGTTCGAGCGTCAGATGGCGTTCTTCGAGGCCAACCGCGACCAAGCGCCCTGGCTCGACGAGCCGGCCCCCGTCGATACCTGGTTTCGCGGTTACTATCGGATGCTGATGGACTTCGATCCCAGCGCGGCGTGGTCCCGGGTCCTGGTTCCGGTGCTGCTGTTCTTCGGCGAACTCGACGCCAACGTGCCGCCGGAGGAATCGTGGCCCCCGATCGAGCGGGCGCTCGCCGCCGCCGGCAACCGAGCCGTGACCCACTACCTGCTTCCATCCGCGAACCACGTCTTCTTCGAGGCCCAAACCGGCGCCGGGAGCGAGTATCCCGGGTTGCGCCGATTCGTTTCAGGATACTTCGACCGGATGGCCGCCTGGCTCGCGGAAGTGACCCGGTGACGAACCCCGTCCTCCCGCGGGTGGTGGGTCCCTGGCGCTTCGCGCTCATCATCGTCGCGATCACGATCGGAACGGCGATCTTCCGAGTTCCCTCCGTCGTTGCGGCCAACACCGGTTCCAGCCAGCTCGCGGTGGCGATTTGGGTGCTGGGAGCCGTCTTCGCCTTCGCGGGGGGGCTGTGCGCGGCCGAGGTCGGGTCCCGGATTCCCGGCGCCGGCGGCGAATACGCCATCATCCGAACGGTCTACGGCGATCGAACCGCCTTCGTGTACGGATGGTCGTGGCTCTTGCTCGTCTCGCCGGCGGCGATTGCCGCGGTCGCTCGGACCTTTGCCGACTACGCCGGCACCATCACCCCGCTCGGTGAAACCGCGCGACGACTTCTCACCGTCGTGATCATCGTGCTCCACGCCGGCCTCGCGATGATCTCGACCAGGATTGCGTCACGTTTCGTCGGTGGCGCGACGATCGCCAAGGTGGCGGCGATGCTGATCGTAGCCGGGGCCGCGTTCCTGTTTTCGGCGTCGCTGCCTTCCCCGGCGACCGCGGCGCTCCCCGCCAATTCCGCGACGGCCGGCGCGGTGATCGCGGCCATGGTGGCGGTGATCTGGGCCTACGACGGCACCGCCCAAGTCACCATGGCAGGCGATCTGAGCGATCCCGACAAGACCATTCCGCGTGGTCTCATTCTCGGCACCACGCTCGTGGTGGCGATCTATCTCGTGATGGTGTTGGCCTACCAGCGCGCCTTGGGTTTCGCGGGCGTGGCCGGATCCGAGGCCGTCGTCGCCGATACCATGGGGGCGTTGGCTGGTCCCAAGGGAGCCGTCATCGTCGCTGGGATGGTGATGCTCTCGTCGTATTCCTGCGGGATGGCCCAACTGGTCTCGCATCCGCGGGTTACCTTCGCGCTCTCGGCCGACCGGATGTTCTTCCCGGCATTCGCCACGCTCTCGAGGAGCGGCGCTCCGTGGCTGGCGGTGGCACTGCACGGCGGGCTGGCGTGCGGTCTGGCACTGGCGGGAGGCTACGAGTTTCTTTTTCGGCTGGTGGTGTTCGCGTTCTATCCGATCGTCGCGGCCGGGTACATCGGCGCGGTACTGCTCCGACGGCGAGAAGGTGTGCCGAGCGGGTTTCGGATGCCCTGGTATCCCCTTCCGCTCGTCGTCTACCTGATGATCCTCGCCCTGGTCCTGGCGGTCAGCGTGGTTGACGATCCGGTGGGTCCGCTCGGTTCGCTCGCGGTCATGGCGCTGGGGTGGCTGGTGCACCGACAAGTCGTGGAACCGCGGCGGCTCCGGTGATGTGGGTCCGTGCCGTCCTGCTGATCCTCGTCGCCGGCCCGTTTCCGGCCGAGGCGCAATGGCGGCGCTTCTCGGTCGAGCCCAACCTCGGATACGACGGCCGATTCACCTTCGCCAGAATCCGCTATCCGGTCCGCTATCGGAGCGGGTGGGAGTTCGACTATCCCACCATGGAACGCAACCTGATGGCGATGATGCGGGAGCTGACGACGCTACCGGCTCACGTCAGTGGCAGCAACGTGTTCGATCTCGACGATCCCGAGCTGCTCCGGTTCCCGGTGGCGTACCTCTCCGAGCCCGGCTACTGGATCCCGACCGAGGCGGAAGTTGCCGGGCTTCGGCGCTATCTCGCCAAGGGTGGGTTCCTGATCGTCGACGACTTCATGCGTCAGGAGTGGGGCAACTTCGATGCCCAGATCCTTCGGGTATTGCCGGGCGCTCGGATCGATGCCCTGCCGCTGTCCCACCCGGTCTTCGACAGCTTCTTTCGGATCACCACGCTGGACATGTCGTACCCGCACGATCCCGGTCTCAAGGCCCGGTTTCTCGGGATTCACCGCAACAACGATCCGTCGGATCGGCTCATGGTGGTGATCAACTACAACAACGACATCGGCGATTACATGGAGTGGTCGGGGCAGGGGTGGTGGCCGGTGAACATCACCAACGAGGCCTACAAGTTCGCCATCAACTATATCGTCTACGGGCTCACCCATTGACACCGAGGCTTCGAGCGCGCTCGGTGAGTCTTCGCTTGCTCGCCGCTGGGGCAGTCCTGCTCCGCATCGGGCTCGGCATGGCGGTCGGCACCGGATTCCGGGCGGGACTCGGGGCGGCCGAAGCCGCCGCCCAGTCGAGGCCAAGCCTCGAGGTCGGTTCGCTCGATTCGATCGTCGCGGCCGCGCGCGGTTGCCACCTGGTGCCAGGCGTGGTGGTGGCGGTGGTCCTCGGCGACAGCACCGTGCTGCGCGGATACGGGTTCGCTCGCCTCGCCGACAGCGTTCCCGCCGACCCGATCCGCTCGAGCTACCGGCTGGCGTCGGTTGCCAAGTTGTTCGTCGCGACCGTGGCGTCCCGGCACGTCGCCAGCGGCGACCTGAAGCTGGACGCGCCGATCGAGGACCAACTCGATTTCCGGCTCGACGGCCGCTTCTCGGCTCCGATCACCTTGCGACACCTCCTGACCCATACGGCCGGTTTCGACGAGCGGCTGATCGGTTACGCGGCGCCGTCGCGCGAGGCCCTGCGCCCGTTAGGCGAGTATCTCGGCGACCGGATGCCCGATCGCGGCTGGGCTCCCGGCACGGTGGTGAGCTACTCCAACCACGGGATGGCGCTGGCGGCCTACCTCGTCGAACGCCGGGCGGGGCTGCCGTTCCGCACCCTCGCGGCTCGCGACTTGTTCATTCCCGCCGGGATGACGCGGAGCTACTACGTCGCGCCAGGAGACTCGTCTTTGGCGCGGGATCAGGCGGTCGGCTATCGCTGCGGCAGCGGCGAATGCGAGCCGGCCCCGGTGGCCTGGTCGCACGCCTACCCGGTGGGGCTCGCGTTCTCCACCGCGGCGGACATGGCCCGGTTCCTCCGGCTTCACCTCGACCACGGCGTCGTGGCTGGGGTGCGGGCCCTCGACTCGACGGCGGTGGCCCTGGCGCAGTCGCGGCACTTCAGTCATCGGCCGGACCTGCCGGGAATCGGGCTGGCGTTCTTCGAGCAGCAGTACAACGGCATCAGGATGCTGACCCATGCCGGCGGCGCACCCGGGGCGGCCACCGTGCTCGCGTTGGTACCGGAACGTCGTCTCGGCGTGTTCATCGCCACCAATGCCGGGGAGCCGACCTTCCTCAAGGAGGTGATGACCGGCATTCTCGAGCGGGCCGCCGGGCCGGTGGTGGCGCCCGAGGTTCGCTCGACCGGGCCGGTGGCGGAATACGCCGGCTATTACTTGCTCGCTCGCTATTCTCATCGAACCGTGGAACGGTTCCCAGCCTCCTTTGCCTTCACGGTGCGGGCGCGGGCAGCCGGCGACACCTTGCTCGTGCGCCTGGGTTCCGAGGAGCGCCGATTCGTTCGGGTCGACTCGCTTCGACTGGTCGAGGTCACCCGAGGGGATCCGCTGCGTTTCGCCCGCGATGCGGGTGGATGTTCACCGGCCTGCCGAGTGGCGGGGCCGAGCTGCCCGGCGCATTCGAACGGGTCCCGTGGTACCTCGCGCCGTACTTCCTCAACGAGTACGCCTCGGCGGTCGTCGGGCTCCCGCTGCTGGTGCTTGGGGCGTGGGGGCTCGGCGCGGCGGCCCGTTGGGCATGGCGCCGGCGTCAGGCCAGGTCGGCTGGGCGGCCTCGCGGACCCGAGACAACCGTACCCGCCACCGGCCCCTGGCTCCCGATCGTGGCGGTCGTGGCGGGCATCGTGGCGTTCACGGCGTTCGGCTTCGGTTTCGTCGCCGCGGCGACCCGAGACCTCGGGCGCGGTCAGGGAATCGCGTTCGGGATGACGGCAGCCGACTGGGTCCTGCTGCGATTGGCGTGGGTCGTCGCGACGTTGGCCGTGGCGGTGGTGGCGAGCGGAATTCTCTGTTGGAAGCGGCGGTGGTGGTCGCTCCCGGATCGGGTGTGCTATACCGCGCTAGCCGGGCTCACCGCCGCTCAGGTGCACTTCTTGGTTTGGTGGAACTACCTGCCGGGCCGCTGGTAACTCAGCCGCGGTTCACCTCGCTCCGCTGAGCCAGGAGACGTTCGGTGAAGTCGAGCCGCTCCTGGGTCTCGCTCAGCTCCCGTCGGAGCATCGCCACGTCGTCCTCCAGGGCTGCCATCCGGGCGTCCGTCTCGGGGTTGGGTAAGCCGCGGGCCTGAGCGTCCGCCTTGAACTTGGCCATCTTGGTCAGGCTGCTGAAAATGATGGCGACGACCGGGATCGACAGCGCCAGGATCGGGATGAAGAGCGCCAGGACTTGCTTGTTCACCTGCCATCCTCCAGTTGGGATCGGAGTGCTCCTCCGCGATGACGGAGGAACCGGCTCGGGGGTTTCGGGCCAGGTTTATTGGCCGACTTGGAGCTTCCCACCCTTCACCACCACCCGGCCGTTGGCCTCGACCGTGGCATCCGGCATGAAGAAGAGGACCTCGCCGTTGCTGGAGCGGTTTTTCCCGCCGGATTCCCAGTTGTCGCCGATGGCGACCCGGACGACGCCGGAGCCATAGCCGTAGTACGGCATGAACCCGGATGGCAGCAGTGCCGCCAGCTCCGGATTGGTGCTGACGACGAACTCGGCCTGGAGGTGCTTGTCGCCGGTGGCCTTCTGCCAGGTGGAAACGATGGCCTCGGCGCCTCGTTTGGATTCGAACGTGGTGACCCGCCCTTTGGCGAAGGTCGCTTGGATGATGGGCGAGCGGGTGTCGAAGCTCGCGTAGCCCACCAGGACCCCCTCGCCCGCGGACAAGTCGGTGGTTCGGAAAACGCCGCCCGGCAGCTCCTCCTGGCGGTCTCGGACCGAGCGGGCGTTGGCGACTTTGGCCTTCGAGGCGTCGCCGGTGTTGCGGTGGACCCAGGCGTTAGGCGCGACCTTGAAGCTGAAGTTCGTTCCGAGCGGGGTGGTGATCTTGACCGTGGCCCCTCGGACCGCCGTTTCCACGGCCGCGATCCGGGCGTCGAGGACCGCGGGGTCGACGGCGATGGCTCTGGCGTACATCGCTTCGACCACCGGGACGTCCGCCGCTTCGGCGGGGAGGAACCAGTGGAAGTGAATCGAGCGGACCCGCGATTTCTCGACCAAGTGCTCGAACGGCCGATCGGCCAGAATGGTCGTCTGCATCGGCAGCCAGATGGCGGCCTCGGCGTTCCGGAAGGCGGCTGCCCAGAGGGAATCGCGGCGGGCCTTCTGGAGCGAACGGGCCTCGGGCGGGAGCCGCTTGGCGGTTTCGAGATCCGCCGCGGTCGGGGCGCTCAGGTCCACCGGCACGCCGCCTTGGGCGGCGATGGCCGCCCGCATCGCTGTCGCGGCTCCTCGATCGCTGGCTTGGTCCCAGAAGAGCACCACTCGTTCGCCGGGGGCGAGCTTGAGGGTGCGTTTGACGGTGAGCTCCGCCAGGCGGGTCCAATCGACCCGACTTTGGGCGGTGGCGACGGCGGGAAGCAGGGCCGAGAGGCAGAGGGCGGTTCCGGCCGCGGCAATGCGGACTGGTCGGGTCATGAAAGAAAGGTGGCGTGTCATCGCGAGGAACGCCAGTCGCTAGAATTGGGGATGACCTACCGGTCGATTCTCGCGGTGGCCGACGCCATCGTGGGTTGTCAGCGGTGCCCTCGACTCCGGCGCTACTGCCGCCAGGTGGCGCGGACCAAGGTGCTCCGGTTCCGGCGAGAGGAGTACTGGGGACGACCGGTGCCGGGTTTCGGCGACCCGGAGGCCCGGCTGCTGGTCGTGGGATTGGCGCCTGCCGCGCACGGCGCCAACCGCACCGGCCGGGTGTTCACCGGCGATTCGAGCGGCGATTGGCTCTACCAGGCGCTCCATCGGTACCGGTTCGCCAACCAACCCACCTCGAGCGGTCTCGATGACGGTCTGGTACTCGAGGACTGCTTCGTCACCGCCGCCGGGCGGTGCGCTCCGCCCGCCAACAAGCCGTTGCCCGCCGAACTCGACCGGTGTCGCGAGTATCTCAGCGCCGAGATCGGGTTGCTCACCGAGGTGCGGGTGGTGGTGGTGTTAGGCAGGATCGGCCACGAGGCCTTTCTTCGGGCCTCGGGGCGGTGGGATCCCGTGCCACGCCGCCGGCCCCGATTCGGCCACGGGGTGGAGCACCTCTTCGATGACGGGCTCCGGCTGATCGCCTCGTACCACCCGAGTCGGCAGAACACCAACACCGGCCGCCTCACCAGGACGATGTGGCATCGAGTTTTCGCCCGGGCCCGGGACTGCCTGACTCCGCACGACCCGAATCCAGCGGTATATTGAGCCGCAGGCACCTTTGAACGAGCGCACGATGACTGGGCGATTCATTCGCGCGGCGGGGGCCCTTGGATTGCTGGGGCTAGCCGGGTTCGCCGCGCGTCCGGACCTCTATGTGATCCCTCTCAAGGGAACCGGCCCCGGTTCGCGTCTCGAGGGCAAGGCGACCCTGAGTCCGGCTCGATCGCCGTTCGGGCTCGCGACGACCAAGGATGGATACTTCGTCTTCGACCTCGAGGTCGAGGTTCCGATCCTTCCCCCGCTCTCCGGCACCAACACCGCCTTTGTCGCTTGGGTCGCCACCGCGCAGCTCGACCGAATCGAGCGGATCGGGGCGGTGGTGCCTGGCGCCACGACCCGAGGCAAGGTCGCGATGAACAAGTTCATGGTGGTGATCACGGCGGAGCCCAACGCGACCGGCCCCAAGTGGACCGGCCCGATCGTGATGCGGGGCAACTCGGCCTCGAGCTACCTCACCAACTTCAGCGGACACACCATGTTCAACGGCGGGGTGCCGCAGTGAAGCGGCTCCTCCGCGGCGCGCTGGTGGCGCTGGGGGCGGTCGGGACCGCGGTCGCTCAGCCGCCGGATACCGCCCGAATGAAGCACGACGAGCACGCCGGCCACGAAGGCATGAAACACGGCACCGGGGCGAATCGAATGCCGCCGATGCCGAAGGGGATGCGGATGCCGCCGATTCCTGGTCTCGAGGGGATCGCGCCCAAGATGGTGCCGTACCTCCCCGGCGAGGGGATGGACCTGGCCACCGTGCCGATGGCGACACCGCGGAAGCTGCTCGATCTGGCGGACGGCGACTCGCTCGAGCTGGTCGCGGGATTCGTCAAGCGGAAGCTGCGGGGCAAGGAGCTGGTGATGTACGGGTTCAACGGCCAGTATCCGGGGCCGCTGATTCGGGTGAGGCAGTCGGCTCGGATCGTCGTTCACTTCAAGAACCAACTCGACATGCCCTCGGCGGTGCATTGGCACGGCCTTCGGCTCGACAACAAGTCCGACGGCGCCCCGGGCGTCACCCAGGACCCGGTTCCGGTCGGGGGGACGTTCCGCTACGAGCTCTACTTCCCGGACCCGGGCATCTACTGGTATCACCCCCACGTGCGGGAGGACATCCAGCAGGATCTCGGATTGTACGGCAACATGCTGGTCGACTCGCCGGAACCCAACTACTACAACCCGGCCAACGACGAGCAGGTGGTCATGCTCGACGACCTGTTGATCGACGACGAAGGGATCCTGCCGTACGGCAAGGACGTCGGCAACTACGCCATCATGGGCCGATTCGGCAACCTCTTCCTGGTCAATGGTGAGCCGGACTACCGGCTCTCGGTGAACAAGGGCGACGTGGTCCGCTTCCTGTTCACCAACGTCGCCAACACCCGCACCTTCAACCTCTCGTTCGGCGACAACCCGGTGAAGCTGGTCGGCGCCGACATCGGCCGGTTCGAACGGGAAGAGATGGTCGAGACGGTGGTGATCGCCCCGGCCCAGCGATACGCCATCGAGGTCAAGTTCGACAAGCCGGGGACCTATCCCATCCCCAACACGGTCCAAGCGCTCAACAACTTCCTGGGCGAGTTCCAGGAAACCGTCGACACGATCGGGGTGGTCACGGTCGGCACCAGGCCGACGACGAAGGACCACGGCCGGACCTTCGCGACCCTCCGGACGTTGCCGCAGGTCTCCGCCGAGTTCGCGCCCTACCGCGGGCACTTCGACCGGACCCCGGACAAGGACCTCCTGCTCACGGTCAACATCCAGGGGCTGCCGATCACCCTCACGGCGTTCATGTCGGTCGACACGATGTACTTCCCGCCCCAGGAATGGGTCGACGGGATGCGGGACATGAACTGGGTCTCGACCTCGCGCGAAGTCCACTGGATCATGCGCGACCTCCAGACGAAGCGGGAGAACATGGACATCGTCTGGAACATGAAGGTGGGGGACGTGGTCAAGGTCAGGATGACCAACGACGGGAAGTCGATGCACCCGATGAGTCACCCGATTCACTTCCATGGCCAGCGCTTGCTGGTCGTGGCCCGCAACGGCATCCCCGAGTCGAACCTGGCCTGGCGCGACACCATCCTCCTCCCGGTCGGGCAAACGGTCGATTTGCTGATCGAGGCGACCAATCCGGGGAAATGGATGGCCCATTGTCACATCGCCGAGCATCTGGAAGCCGGGATGATGATGGTCTTCACGGTAGCTCCTTGAGGCGGCATCACCCTTACCCGAGGAATCGCATGATGGCACGTGGCGCGCGGTCGACACACTGGAGCTTGGCCTTGCTCGGGCTCCTGGCGGCGGCAACGACGGGGTGGGCGCAGTACAGCGACCCGCCGAAGTACAAGGTTGGCGGCAGCCCGAACGTCAAGGTGCTCGCCCACATTCCGCTGGGCGGCTACTTCCGGGTGATGGACAACGAGATCGAACAGGAGCCGAACCGGCCGTACACCTACGTGGCCCAATCGTGGGATCGAGCGGGGTTCACCATCATCTCGACCAAGGACTATCAGTTCAAGAAGCTCTACAGCTGGACGATCGAGAACCCGGAATTGCACGGCGGCACCGGCGGGATGGACGGCAAGTACTTCAAGATCAAGGGTAAGTACTACTACACCCAGTCGCTCCAGTTCGGTCAGAGCGGGCCGGACGCCGATCTCGGCGCGGTGGTCGCCGACGTCACCTCGCTGCCGGACACCAGCAAAGTCCGGATCGTCGCCCGGATCCGCGAGAAGGAGTACCTCGGGGGTTTCCACAACATCTTCGCCTACAAGCACTCCGACGGCCGGTCGCTGCTGTTCACCACGATCAGCGGTCCGTACGCCAACGTGTACGACATGGAACGGATCGTGAGCGGCGCACCGGAGAACACCTGGCTGATCGGCCGGGTGCCGATTCCGCAGGGCGCCGCCACCGCGATCGGCAATTTCGGGTATCACGACTTCCAGGTGTTCTACGACCCGAACACCCAGCAGGACAAGTTCTATGGTGCCGGGCGTGGCGGGGCGTTCATCTACGACGTGAGCAACATCGGTAAGGCCGAGCCGAAGCTGGTGACCCAGATCGTCGGAGCCTCGGGCATTCAGAGCGCCCACACCTTCACCCCGACGCCGGATCAGAAGTTCGCGGTGGTGGAAACCGAGTATCAGTACGCCCCGCTTCGGATCTTCGATCTTCGACCGGGGCTCGAGGGCAAGGTCAACGCCATCACCGAGCCGGTCGGGGCCTGGCAGGCCGACTGGCGGGCGTTGGCGCACAACCACGAGGTGAAGTGGCCCTACGTCTTCGTCTCGACCTACGAGGACGGGCTCCAGATCTTCAACATGGCCGATCCGACCGCACCGCACACCGTCGGCTGGTATTTCACTTGCCATTGCACTCACATGAAGGGCTTCGGCGGGGTGCCGCAGTTCTATGGCAACAGCGTGTTCCAGGGAGCCTTCGGGGTGAAGGTGCGCGACCACGACGGGCTGATCGTGATCAGCGATACCTTCACCGGGTTCTGGGCCTTCAAGCTCGAAGGGTTCGACGGATGGAACGGGCACGACTGGAGCATGCCGAACATCTCCAGCGCGCAGAACTGGGACAGCGGCCCCGAGGGAGCGCCGAAACGGGCGGCCGGCGCGACAGGGAGATAGGATGGGAGGGGGAACGGGTCATCCGACCCGTTCCCCCGCAGCCGCTAGAGCTTGGTGTGCTTGGCGAACACGGTGGTCTTCCCCTTGACGTCGAAGGTCAGCACGTCGTAGGGCTTGAAGGGGGTCAGGTCCATCCCGGGGGCGCTGGCCGGCATTCCGGGAATGGTGAGGCCCACGATCCCCTTGGGCTTTTCGGCCAGGAGCCGCTTGACGTCGACGGCGGGAACGTGGCCCTCGATGACGTAATCCCCCACCAGGGTCGTGTGGCAGCTCTGCAGGGCGTCCCCGACGTGGTGCTTGGCCTTGATGGCGGGCATGTCCGCCGTGTCTTTGACCGTCGCGGTGAACCCGTTGGCCTTCATGTGATCGGCCCACTTGGCACAACACCCGCAATTGGGGTCTTTGTACACCGTGAGGGCCGGCTTGGCCTGAGCGGCCAGCCGTCCGCCGGCGATCGTCGCGAGGCCGGCGGCCAGGGTGGCGACGGCGTCTCGTCTGGAGATGTGGGACACCAGCAATCTTCCTTTCGGCTCGTGCTTCATTTCGGTTTGAGCAACAGTCGTTTGGCGAGCGCTTTCGACGCCTTGACTTCGAACTGCCCCGAGCTGGTGCACGGCTGCAGCTCGTTGCGCCCGTTGGGGAGGTCGACCGCGTCGCCGGTAATCATGGTCTGGAGCGCCAATTCGCCGTCCTTCATCGGCCGAACGAATCCGATGACGGTGAGGTAGACCACGTACATATCGGCGTTAGGTCCGGCGACTCCTTCGCCACATCGGAGATACTCCGACAAGGCCGCCTTGCCCATTCGCTTGTACAACTTGGCGTTGTTGACGCCCATTTCTCCGGCGCCGCGATCGGCAAAGCCGACCGGCGCGCCCTGATCGGTCGGTACCCCGAGTTCCTTGAAGGTGGCCTCCATGGCCTGCCAGGCAAGCTCCGGCTCGACCACGAGAACCAGGGCATCGGGGGCGTGCTCGGGGCGCTCCAACATCCGCTGGAACACGCTCTGCGGAACGAACCGGGAGTTCCATCCGCCGGTGTTCCGAATGCCGGTGGGGTCCTGGGCGCCGAGCGCCGGGACCACGGCCACCGACCACGCTGTCACCGCCACCATCGAGACGAACCGCATCGGACCCTCGCCTGGCTAAGCGCCTTCCGGAAAGATACCCCCCGACCCGGCCGGCGCGAATCGTGGCTATTTTTCGGTCGTGTCATCGCCATTGGTCCCGGATCCGCTGGCCCCGGTGCTCGGGGGGCAGGCCTTCGCCGTTCTCGATGGGGGCCTCGCGACCGAGCTCGAGGCCCGGGGCGCGGAGATCCGGGACTCGCTTTGGTCGGCCAGGATGCTCTTCGAGAATCCGGCCCTGATTCGGGCGGTTCACCAGAGCTATCTCGCCGCCGGAGCCGACATCATCACCACCGCCAGCTATCAGGCCACCGTTCCCGGGCTGACCCGGCAAGGGATCTCCGCCGCTCGGGCCGGGGAACTCATCGCGTCGAGCGCCACGTTGGCCCAGGAGGCCCGGGCCGAGTTCCTGAGTGGGGCCGGGGTTGCCCGGAGGCCGCTGGTGGCGGGGTCCATCGGCCCCTACGGCGCCTATTTGAGCGACGGATCCGAATACACCGGCGACTACCGGCTCACCAGCCGAGAGCTGAAGGCGTTCCATCGTGACCGACTCTCCCTCTTGATCGGCGCCGGGGTCGACCTGATCGGCTGCGAGACGATCCCATCGCTGCGCGAGGCCGAGGCGATCGTCGACCTGCTCGAGGCCATGGGAGGCTTCCCGGCCTGGGTCAGCTTCGCCACCGCCACCGAGGAAACCCTCGCCGATGGGACGCCGTTCGCCCCAGCGGTCGCCAGCGTCCAGCAATCGACGTCGGTGGTGGCCGTCGGGGTGAACTGCCTGCCTACGGCTCGGGTGGCACCGTTGCTCGAGCGGGCCGAAACGGGGAAACCGCTGATCGTCTACCCAAATGCCGGTGGCGAGTACGACGCGGTGCTCAAGGTGTGGCGCGGCGTGCCGGAGACCGACGCGATCGCCGGGGAGGCGGAGCGCTGGCATTCGCTGGGGGCCCGGGTGATCGGCGGGTGCTGCCGAACCGGTCCCCCGACGACTGCCGCGCTGCGCCGCCTACTTGGTCCAGAGAACCACGAGCCCGCACCCTGACGACTCCCGGTAGGCGAACTCGGTCGGTACCCAACGGCCGCGGCGGTAGACCTCGATGGCTTCCAGTCGATCGACGTCGAAATCGATCAACGACACGCCGGCCCACGGGGTGGCGCCGTTGACCGAGATCGAAGGGGTGCAGTTGGGGTTGTAGTAGGCATCGACCCAGGAGCTGCCGACCGAGTGAAAGAAGCCGAGCTCGTCGCGGGCGTAGAGCCGGCCGCTCCCCAGGCGCCGGTACAACCGTCCGCCGAAGAGGTCGGTCTCGCCGGTGCGTCGCTCGAGGGTGTAGCGGGTCTTCCCTGGCAGGTAGCGTTGGACCACGGATACGAGGTCGTGGCCGCCGATCCGGTCGAGATCGTCTCGAGTCAGGAAGGTGCCGAAGGCCGAGCGCGATCTGGCCAGGAAATCCTGATGCCGGTATCCGCTCATTCCGCCATGAGCGAGGACGGTCAGCTCCGAGAGCCGCTGGGGAATCTTCTCCAGAGTGAGCGACAGTGCTCGGGTCTGGCCGTCCTGCAACGTGGCGGTCATGCGGATCGGCGCGTATCCGACTCGCCGGGCCAGGATCCAATACCGCCCCGGCCGCACGGGCCCGAATCGGAACCGCCCGTTCTCTCCGCTGGTTGCGGAGAGCTTGGTGCCGAGAATTTCGATGGTCGCGCCATCGAGACCGCGGCCCTCGCCGTCCGCCACGGTTCCGATCACCTGGGCGTCACGATCCTGGGCCACGGCACCACGAGCCCCCAACACCAGTCCGACAACGAACAGCAACTTCCCTCCACCGGCGCGCATGACCCGCCTCCTCACCTCGATGCGCGTCTCCGACCGACCCGCAATCGTCTCTCGGGAAGGACACCTCGGCCGAGGAGAACCACTACGGGCGGCTAGGGGACCTGGCTCGGCCGGGCGTAGCTCTTGAGCCAGATGACCACCAGGCCGCAGGCCGCTTTCCCGGCGAAACTGTACTCGATGGGGAGATTGGTACCCTCGCGATAGATCTCGAGCGCTTCGACCTCCTCGGGGTCGAAGTCGTTGACCGCCCAGCCCGCCGAGACCGAGCCGCCGTTGAGCGCGACGGCCGGCGGGCAGTGGGGACGATACCGGGGCCGGCCGGCCAACCGCGTCAGGGACGAGCGGTCCTCGTCGAACTGGAAGGATGTCTCGCCCCATCCTCCGGGCTGGCTCAAGGTGTAAATCATCTTGAAGGGGAGGTACCTGATTACCAAGTGAGCGAGTTCCTGAACCGGTTGTCGGGCAATGTCGTCGGCCGTGAGAAACCGACCGCCGAACGACGATCGGCTTCGCCAGATGAACTCCCGCATCCGGGCTCGGTAATTCGTCTCTTGGGCGTTCACCACGACGTCCGGCAACTGGAACGGGTGCTGGGCCATCACGACCCGGAGGTCACGCGCTTCCTCGCGCTGCAGGGTCAGGCTCAACTGCACCGGGAAGTAGCCGATTCGCCTGATCATGAGCCAGTACCGGGTCGCCCTGAGTTCGTCGAAGGCAAACGACCCGTCGGATCGGGAAACGGTCCGGCGCCGCTCGCCCATCAGCTCGAGGTCGGCGCCTTCGATCGGCTGCCTGGAGGAATCCACCACGACGCCGTGAAGGCTCGGCTTTGGTTTTGGCTGGGACTGGGGCGCGAGGGGCCGTGGGGTGGCGAGGATGCCCACCCCGGCCGCGATCGTCAGGAACCACGGGGCGATTCTCATGAGCCCTCCCGAACGAGGGCGTCTCCGACCCCGGATAGTACCATCCGGGGTCGGTGTCGAGCAAGCGGGCGGGAGGTCAGCGGAGTTCGCGGCTGGTGAAAACGGCCCGACCGTCGAGCAGGGTGAGCAACACCCGGGCCTTGGCGATCTCGGTTACCGGGATGGCGAAGAGATCGCGGTCGATGACGATCAGGTCGGCCGCTTTGCCGACCTCGAGCGTTCCGGACCGGGCCCGGTCGCCCGAGGCGCTCGCTCCATTGATGGTGTAGGCCTCGAGCATGGTCTGGAGGCTGACGACTTCTTCCGGAATCCAGGCCGGCCCGGCCGAGTCGGTTGGCGCCCGCCGGGTGAGGGCCACCTGGATGGCTTCGAGGGGATTGAGGGACGAGACGGTCCAGTCGCTGCCGGCCGCCACCGTCGCGCCCGACTTGACCATCGAGCCGATCGGGTAGAGCCACCGCGAGCGGGCCGGCCCCAAGACCGGTTCGGTGAGGTCGGTGATGTACTCGTCGGCGAAGGCCCACAACGGCTGAAAGCTGGCCACGACGCCCAGGGTCTTGAAGCGTGGGATGTCCTCTGGGTCGAAGAGCTGGATGTGGGCCATGATCGGCGGCGCCTTGGGGGGCCCGTTCGCGCGGGCGGCCGCGGCGATGGCGTCGAGGCCCATCCTGATGCCGCGATCGCCGATGGCGTGGATGTGAATCTGGATCCCAGCTCGATCGAGCCGGGTGGCCAGGGAGTCGAACTGACCTTGGCGGAAGTTGGCGTCGCCGGTGGTTCCGCCGCTCTCGAGGTACGGCTCGAGGAGCGCGGCGGTCTTGGCCTCGATGACGCCGTCGGCGAAGAATTTCGCCGCGGTGGGGCGGAAGTACCTGGTGCCGGGATAGCGATCGCGCCAGGCCACCAGACTATCGACGACCGCGCTGACATCCGACTGGTAGTCGACGTATTGGGCCGCGATGACTCGGGTGGTGAGCTCGCCTTCCCGATCCAGCTCGGCGTAGGCGGCCATGAATCCCGGGTCGACCGAGGCATCGTGAACGGAGACGATCCCGAATTCGTTGGCGAGTCTCAACGCGCGGGCGAGACCTTGCTTCCGTTCGGCCAGGGTGGGCTCCGGTAACAGTCGGCCCACCAGGTCCATGGCGGACTCCCGGAGGGTTCCGGTCGGCTCGCCGGTGGCGGGGTCGCGCTCGATCCTCCCCTTCGGCGGGTCGGCGGTGGCCTTGGTGATCCCGGCCAACTGGAGGGCTTTGCTGTTGACCCAGGCGGAGTGGCCGTCGGCGGCCGAGAGGTAGACCCCGCGGTCGGACACCACGGCGTCGAGCAGGCGCCGGTGGGGATTGGCGTTCGGAAAGACCGGCAGGGCCCAACCCCGTCCACGAATCCACGGTTTTTCCGGGGCATTGGCGGCGCAACGAGCCACCGAGTCGACGATCGCCTGGGCCGAGCCGATGGCGTCGAACTGACACTCGGTGAGGCTGAGCCCGCCTCGGGGATGGACGTGGGTATCGACGAAACCGGGCAACACCATCCGGCCGCCCAGATCGTAGACGCGGGTCGAGTCGCCGATGTAGGCGTCGGAGCCGGCGTTGTCGCCGAGGTAGACGATCTCGCCGTCGCGGACGGCGATGGCGTCGGCTTTCGCAGGTGCCGCCATGGTGTAGACGGCCGTGTTCTTGACGACCAGGTCGGCGGGCCGGGTTGGCCGACAGGCTCCACCGATGACGGCGAACGCCAGGAGGAAGCGGCAAGGTGATTTCATGGGATGACCGGAAGAATGAGGTGAGAGAGCCCCGGTCCGTGCCGGAGCGCGAAGGCGGCCGGCCGGGTCTCGCGCTCCTCGGTCTCGGAACGGCCAGTTTGCGGGTTGCGGGAGAAATTCGGCATGAACGAATTCATCACCACGATCCGGAGCCGATGCCCGCGCTTGAAGAGATTGCCGGTCACCAGGTGATCGAGGTGGACCAGCCGGGGTCCGGTACCGGTGCTCCGCTGCAGGTCGAGGCCGGGAGTCACGACGTTCCAAGCGGTCCCGTCGGGCCCGACGTCGAGCACCTTGGCCCAGACGTCGATGCTCGGCGCGTCCGTCTCGATCGCGACGGTGACGCGGATCGCGCCGGCGACCCGAAGGTCGCGTTCCAGTGGCTCGGTCTCGTAGCTCAAGACGTCGGCTCGACCGGCGAGCGATCGATAGTCGTGGGCGCCGGCCCTGGCGGCAAAGGGGTCGACGATCGGGTTGGCCGGGTCGCTGGTGATCCGGCGGGAGATCGAGACCGGCGGAGCCGCGAGTTCGAGGCGGCCATCCGGCGCGAAATAGAGGGTGGTCGAAACGGTGCCGGGGAGCGGCCAGGTCTCGCCGGTACGCCAGGCGTTTTCGCCCATCACGAAGAGGCGGACTCGAGGGACGGAGGAGCCGGGAAGGCCGCGAAGGTGACGGTCCATGAACTGGAGAATCGTCTCGTCGTAACCGATGCCGGCAGCCGGGCCAACGATCCGCTCCCCGACCCGGGCCTGGCCGGACGAGTCATTGATCCCCGAGATCCCGTGGACCCAGGGGCCGACCACCAGCGAGGTCCGAGGATCGTCGGCGGAGGCCCGGGCGGCGACCAGGCCGCGATGGTTGGTGATCGCCCCCTCGGGTCCGTAGTTGTCGTCGTGCCAGCCGGAGAGGTTGAGGACCGCGGCGCTGACGCGGTGGTACTTGGTGGTCAGGTCGGCCCAATCCCACCAGGGGTCATTCGGGGGGTGGCGGTACCACTCCGCGAACCACGGTGCGATTCGGTCGAGTTCCGGGACATCGGTGATCGGGAGGCGGAAGGCGATCGCAGCTCCTAAAGTTGTCCACTCTGCTCGCGCCGCCGCCGCGGTGCGTGGGCCAGGCAGGCCGAGACGCACTCTGGTGTCCGGGGCGATGTTGAGCCAGATCCAGGCGGGCCACGACAAATCCGCGACCCCGCCGGCGTACCAGAAATTGGTGGGTCGCGAGAACGTCATGGCCGGAACCATCGCCTTGAGGCTGGGCGGGGCTTCCACCGCCGCCAGCCACTGGACGGCGCCAGGATACGAGAGCCCGAAGGTCCCGACGGCTCCGGTCGACCAGGGTTGACGGGCGGCCCACTCGATGGTGTCGTAGCCGTCGCGACCCTCCTGGCGATAGGGGTCGAAGGTGCCGTCGGAGAGGTAGCGGCCTCGGACGTCCTGCGCGACGACGGCGTATCCGCGTCGCACCGCCGCGCGGAAGGTCGAAAGGCTCCGAACCGCCGCCCGCTGTCCGTAGGGCGTTCGGTACACCAGAACCGGAAACGGTCCGGCCCCCTCGGGTTTGAGGACGGTGGCTCGGAGGATCACCCCGTCGCGCATCGGAATCGCCGCGGCGGTGTCCGGCGCCTGAGCGGCCGCCGGGGTCGCGGCGGCGAGCGCCGCGGTAAGGACCGATGCGGCGGCCCGCACCAGGCCGCCCGGGGAGATCAGAGGGGGCACGCTCGCCTGCATTGGGAAGAAGCGTTAAGCTACCCGCATTCCGCCGAACCCGCACCGGTGGGATCGCCGCGAACGAGTTGCCTTGGCGGCCCCCCGGCCGAAGGAGTTCCGATGAAAGACTACCCCCAGATCCGAACCGCGATTCCGGGACCCAAGAGCCGGGCCGTGGTAGCGCGGGACGAGGCGTGGACCTCGACGTCCTATATCAAGGAATACCCGCTGGTGGTGGAACGGGCCCGCGGCGCCATGGTCGAGGATGTCGACGGGAACCGGTTCCTCGATTTCATGGCGGGGATCGCGGTCGCGGCGACCGGTCACGCCCATCCGGAGGTGGTCCGCGCCATCCAGGCGGCGGCCGAGAAGTTCCTCCATATCTGCGGCTCCGACTTCTACTACGAAGGCATGGCGGCGTTGTGCGAGCGGCTGGCCCGCCTCGCGCCGGGGTCGACCAAGAAGCGGGTGTTCCTGTCGAACTCGGGAACCGAGGCCGTCGAGGGCGCGATGAAACTGGCGCGTTATGCCACCCGCCGAACGGCGTTCATCGCGTTCAAGGGGTCGTTTCATGGCCGCAGCTATGGCGCCCTCAGCCTCACCTCGAGCAAATCCAAGCAGCACAGCCATTTCGGGCCGATGCTACCGGACGTCCATCACGTCCCCTTCGGGTACTGCTACCGGTGCGAGTACGGAAAGAGCTATCCGAGCTGCGGCCTTCACTGCGTCGAGATACTCGAGCGCGATCTCTTCGCCCGCCATCTCGATCCGAGCGACGTCGCGGCGATCTTCGTCGAGCCGATTCAGGGTGAGGGTGGTTACGTGATACCGCCAGCCGAGTTCCTGCCGGCGTTGCGTTCGCTCTGCGATGCCCACGGGATCCTCCTGGTCTGCGACGAGGTGCAGTCGGGCATCGGCCGCACCGGAAAGATGTTCGCGTCGGAGCACGCCGGGGTCGAACCCGACATCATCACGGTGGCCAAGGGCCTCGGGTCGGGGATGCCGATCGGCGCGTTCATCGCCAAGGAGTCGTTGATGACGTGGGGCGCCGGCGCGCACGGGACCACCTTCGGCGGGAACCCGGTTTCCTGCGCGGCTGCCCTGGCGACCCTCGACCTGGTGGAGGGCCAGTACCGCGCCAACGCCGAGACATTGGGTCGCTACCTGCTGGACGGCGTTCACCGGCTGGGTGAGGAATTCGCGGTCATCGGCGAGGTTCGCGGCCTGGGGCTCATGATCGGGATCGAGTTCGTCAAGGACCGAGCGACCCGCGAGCCCCATCCGGAGTTGGTCGCCGCGCTGGTGCAGCGGGCATTCCAGCGGGGCCTGCTGCTGCTCTCCGCCGGGCGGAGCGCGCTTCGGTTGGCTCCGCCGCTCGTGATCGACCGGGAGGATGCCGACATCGCGCTCGGGCTGATCCGCGAGATCCTTCGGGAGCTGGCATAGCCCGACGACAGCATCGTCCAAATACCAGGGCGAGATTTCAGGGGAGCGAGACCGCCTTTCTGTCCTGGCCAGCTCGCGGTACCTTTGGTCCGATGCGTACGGAGCTGTTCAGGAAGGCCTGCCTGGCCGCGGCGGTGGCGCTCATCGCGGCATGGCCGGCGACGAGCGTCGTTGCCCAGACGGCCAGGCCCAGTCCCGCCCAAGCGGACGTCGAATTCCTGCAGGGAATGATCGCTCACCATTTCCAGGCCATCGTGATGGGCGAGTTGGTCCCCAAGCGGACCAAACACGGCCCGATCAACAGCTTGGCCGAGCGGATCATCGTGTCGCAGCGGGACGAGATCAAGTTCATGCGGCAGTGGTTGCTCGATCACGGCGCCCCGGCGCCCGATCCGCTCGCCCCCGGTGCCAATCGTCACGATCATCACCACGAGCTGATGCCGGGCATGCTGACGCCCGAGGAGCTCGCCACGTTGCGGAAAGCGACCGGAACGGAGTTCGAGCGCCTGCTCCTCCAAGCCATGATCAGGCATCATGAAGGTGCCATTACCATGGTGGCCAAACTGTTCGATTCGCCAGGCGGCGGCCAAGACCTGGTGGTCTACCGAATCGCCTCCGATGTGGAGGCCGATCAGCGTGCCGAGATCGCTCGGATGCGCGCCTTACTCCAACCGATGGTCAACCAATGACGAAGCTGTTCCGCCTTTCGATATGCTCGGCCGTGTTGCTGTGGACCGGCGTCGTGGCGCCCGTCCCCGCGGCCGAGGCTCAGGATGTACCCAAGGCTCAACCGCTCCAGGCAAAGAAGCCGGCGGCCCGGCGAGACCCTCGAGTCGGGCTCAAGGCGGGCCTCTACGACGCCGGGGTGGCACTGCGCGGGTTGGAACTGGTAGCCGCCGCCAGGAAGCCGGCCGAGTTCGAGGATCCGGCGGGGCCCGGCAATTTCCTCTACATGAACTCGGACCTGGCGTTTCGGGACAATCTGGTGTTCCAGGGCAGCTTCCACGGCTTCATGGTCTGGGATATCTCGACCCCCACTAATCCGGTGATTCGAAAGCTGTACCCGTGTCCCGGCGGCCAGGGCGATCCTTCGGTCTACGGGAATCTGCTGTTCCTCTCGGTCGAAATGCCGAACGGCCGGACCGATTGCGGCGGACAGGGTGTCCAGACGATGCAGGACAGCGTGGTGTCGGAGCGGTTCCGAGGGGTCCGGATCTTCGACATCAGCGATATCGATAATCCCAAGCAGATCACCACGATCCAGACCTGTCGGGGGTCGCACACCCACACCTTGGTCACGGACCCTAACGACAAGGCGAACCTCTACGTCTACGTGTCCGGCACCGCCGGGGTCCGACCGGCGACCGAGCTGGCCGGCTGCAGCGGCCGGCCGGCGGAAGAGGATCCCAACACCTCGCTGTTCCAGGTCGAGGTGATCCAGGTGCCGCTCGACCGGCCCCAGGACGCGAAGATCGTCAACATCGCGCGGGTCTTCGCCAATCCGGTGACCGGCAACCCGGACGGGTTGGCCAAGGCGGGCGATCACGGCCCGGGGACGCAGACCACCGCGCCGACCGACATGTGCCACGACATCACGGTCTATCCGGAGATGGGGTTGGCGGCCGGAGCGTGCTCGGGCAACGGGATTCTACTCGACATCCGCGACGCGGCGCGCCCCAAGCGGATCGCCGAGGTCGCCGATCCCAACTTCGCCTACTGGCACTCGGCCACGTTCAACAACGACGCCTCCACGGTGCTGTTCACCGACGAGTGGGGCGGCGGCATGGCTCCGCGGTGCCGGGCCACCGATAAGCCGACTTGGGGCGCGAACGCGATCTATACCCTGCGCGACGGAAAGCTCGAGCCCGCCAGCTTCTGGAAGATCCCGGCCGCGCAGTCGGAGACCGAGAACTGCGTGGCGCATAACGGGTCGATGATCCCGGTTCCGGGCCGAGACATCATGGTGCAGGGCTGGTATCAGGGCGGTCTGGCCCTGATCGACTTCACCAATCCCGCCAAACCGGTCGAGATCGGGTTCTTCGATCGAGGGCCGATCTCCGCCGAGAAGATGTCGATGGGCGGTCATTGGTCGGCCTACTGGTACAACGGCTACGTGGTGGGGTCGGAGATCGCGCGGGGTCTCGATCTGCTCAAGCTCAGGCCCGGTCCGCTCCTCTCCAGGAACGAGATCGCGGCCGCCGAGTCGGTCCGGATGGGGCAGTTCAACGCTCAGCTGCAGGAGAAGTTCGTCTGGCCGCCGAGCTTCGCCGTGGCCCGTTCGTACCTCGACCAGTTGGTTCGCAACCGCGGCCTCGGCGCCGCGCGCACCTCCCGCATCGCCACGGCGCTGACCCGGGCCGAGCGGCTCCAGGGCGAGGAGCGCCGAGCCGCGCTGGAGCGGTTGGTGCCGCAGATCGAGGCCGACGCGGAACGGGCCGCCGACGGCGACCGGGTGCGGAAGCTGGCGGCGGCGGTCGCGGACCTGGCGAAAGCCTAACGGCATTCGTGACGGGCCGTCGCGGCGGTCGTCTCGTTCTCTGGTGCTCGCTGGCGGCGGCCGTCCCGGCCGCCGCCCAGCGAGAGCCGGTCCTCAAGCAAATCGCGGTCCCCCACAACTACTACTTCCGGGAGATGTACCTTCCCCAGCTGACCTCGGGGCCAGGGTGGGTCGCCTGGAGCCCCGATGGCCGCGAGCTGGCGTACTCGATGGGGGGGACGCTTTGGCGGCAGGTCCTCGGCGAACCCACCGCGGTTCAGCTCACCGATGGGCCGGGCTACGACTACCAACCCGACTGGTCGCCCGACGGACGCTCGGTGGTCTACGCTTCGTATCGCGACGACGCGATCTCGCTTCGGATCCTCGACCTCGGTACCGGACGTGACCACGCTCTCCTGGCGACTGGCGACGTCCATCTCGAGCCCCGCTGGTCGCCGGATGGTTCGCGCATCGCGTTCGTGTCGACCGGCTATCGGGGGCGTTGGCATGTGTTCGTCGCCGACGTTCGCGATGGCGCCATCGTGGGCGAGCCCACCCGGATCACGGTCGATCGCGACAGCGGATTGCCCCGCTATTACTACAGCGTCTACGATCATTATCTCTCACCCACGTGGTCGCCTGACGGCCGCGAGCTGATCCTCATCTCGAACACCGGTCGGATCTGGGGAACGGGCGGCTTCTGGCGGGTGGAGGCTCGGCCCGAGGCGGTACCCCGGCAGATCTGGTACGAGGAGACCACCTGGAAGGCGCGACCCGACTGGGCCAGAGACGGCAAGCGGGTCGTCTACAGCTCGTACCTCGGGCGGCAGCGGAACCAGCTCTGGCTGATGACCGCCGAGGGCGGCGACCCCTTCCAACTCACCTATGGCGACCACGACGCGACCAACCCCCGCTGGTCGCCGGACGGTCGCCGGATTGCCTTCATCAGCAACGAGTCCGGGAACACCGCCATCCGGGTCGTGGAGGTGCCTGGCGGACCTCCCCGGCCGGTCGAGCCCACCCGGCTCGTCTATCGAGCCCAACGGCAACCGCTGACGATCGCCGTCACCGCCGGTTCGGGGAGCCCGATCCCGGCCCGGATTTCGGTGACCGGCGACGATGGCCGCGGCCATGTGCCCCGGACGGCGTGGGCCCATGGGGACGACGGCTTCGATCGATCCACTCGGCGATTCGAGTTGAGCTACTTCCACAGCGCCGGAACCGCGACGCTCGAGCTGGCTCCGGGCCGGTACCTGATCGAGACGACCCGCGGGCTCGAGTTCGATCGCGAGATCGATACCGTCGTCATCGGCGATCGCCCCCGTCGCCTGACCGTGCGCTTGAGGCGGCTCGCCAACCTCCCGGCCAGCGGCTGGTGGAGCGGCGATCTCCACGTCCACATGAACTACGGTGGCCACTACCGGAACACGCCCGCCCGACTCCGGTTCCAGGCCGAAGCCGAAGATCTCCACCTGGTCGAGAACCTGATCGTCAACAAGGAAGCCCGGATTCCCGATATCGGTTCCTTCGCGCCGGGGCTCGATCCGGTTTCCACGGCCGCGACCTTGATCAAGCACGACGAGGAGTACCACACCAGCTATTGGGGTCACTCGGCGCAGCTCGGGCTGCGGGAATTTCTGCTCCCGAACTATGCCGCCTACACCAACACCGCCGCGGCCAGCCTCTTTCCACACAACAGCGAAATCTTCGCGCGGGCGCGGCGTCAGGGAGCGCTCAACGGGTACGTGCACCCGTTCGAATCGGTGCCCGATTTCGCCGCGGGCGAGACGCTACGCCATGCCCTGCCGATCGACGCGGCGTTAGGGCTGGTCGACTATATCGAGGTGGTCGGCTTCAGCGACCATCTGGCCACGGCCGCGATCTGGTATCGACTGCTCAACACCGGCGTCCGGCTCCCGGCCGGCGCGGGTACCGACGCGATGGCGAACTTCGCCTCGCTCCGCGGCCCGGTGGGAATGGGCCGGGTGTACGTCGGGAGCGGCCGGCTCGAGTACCGGGCCTGGCTCGAGGCGCTGAAGCGGGGCCGCACCATGGCCACCAACGGCCCGCTGGTCAGCTTCGCGCTCGGGGACGCCGAGCCCGGCGGTGAGATTCGGCTGGCCCGGCCGGGGCGGCTGATGGCCCGGGTGTCGCTCCGCTCGATCGTGCCGGTCGACTCGCTCGAGATCATCGGCAATGGCCAAGTGGTGCGACGAATCCCGCTGTCGGCCGATGGGCGGCGGGCCGACGCCCTGGTCCCGCTCGAGATAACCAAGAGCGGCTGGTACACGGCCCGAGCATTCAGCCGGCAGGCGCGTCACCCGGTGCTCGACATCTATCCGTTCGGGACGACGAGCCCGGTCTACGTGACCGTGGCGGGCGCCCCGATCCGGTCGGTCGAGGACGCTCGGTTCTTCTTGTCGTGGCTGGCCGGACTGGAAACCGAAGCTCGCCGGCACCGGGACTGGAACTCGACCGCGGAGCGCGATCGGGTGATGAATGATGTCGCCCAGGCCAAGGCCTTCTTCGAGGAGCGAGCCAGATGAAGCTGGTGGCGCTTGGCCGCTGATGCCGGTTCACCAGACCGTCTTCGAGTTGGTCTCGCCGGGTTTCTTCGCGGAGAACCCAGTCATCGCTTTGCCCCGGTGAGACCCGTTTGGGTGGTTGGCGTCGCCGCGGTCTGGGCGATCGCGACCGCGGGCCCAGTTTCGGCGACCCAGCAGGTCACCGTCATTCGAGCCGCCCGGGTGCTCGACGTCGTGACGGGTCGCCTTCTCAGGGACCGGCAAGTCGAGGTCCAGGCGGACACCGTCGTCGCGGTGAGGAGGTGGCGTCCGGTGCCCCGAGCCCGAGTGGTTGAGTTAGGCACCGCGACGCTCCTCCCGGGTCTGATCGACCTGCATACTCATCTCGTCGGCGACATCCAGAGTGCCTCGCCGACGGCCCCGCTGGAATCGACGCCAGAGGACGATGTCCTGATCGGCGCGACGAACGCCCGCAAGACGCTGCTGGCGGGCTTCACCACGGTACGGGACGTGGGGACCTATCGTGGCCTGCTCGACGTGGCGCTCAAACGGGCCATCGAGTCGGGGCAGATCGACGGGCCGCGGATGTCGGTGGCCGGAGCCTACCTCACCAAGCCGGGCGGTGGCGGCGAAGTCACCGGGCTTCCGGCGGGGCAGGTGCCACCACCGCCGTTTCGGATGGGCGTGGTGGCCACGCCGGCGGAGGCCCGCGAGGCGGTGCGGCGGCTCCTGGAGGGCGGGGCCGATTTCATCAAGGTCATCGCCACCGGGGCAGTCCTCACCGTGGGGACGGAGCCCGGCGAGATCGAGATCGATGCCGCGACGCTCCGGGCCGTCGTCGAGGAGGCCCGCCGCCGAGGCAGCTATGTGACGGCGCACGCCCATGGAGCGGCGGGCATCGCGCAGGCGGTTCGGGCCGGGGTGCGTTCGATCGAGCACGGGTCGCTGCTCGACGACGACGGGATCGCCCTGATGGCCAGCGCCGGGACCTGGCTCGTCGCCGACATCTACAACGGCGACTACATTCGCGAAGTCGGCCGGCGCGACGGGTGGCCGGAAGAGACGATGCGGAAGAACGAGGAGACCACCGATGCCCAGCGGCGCGCCTTCCGCCGGGCGGTGCGGGCCGGGGTGCCGATCGGCTACGGCACCGATGCCGGGGTCTATCCCCACGGCGACAACGCCAAGCAATTTCGGTACCTGGTGGAACATGGGATGACTCCGCTCGCCGCGATTCGGTCGGCCACCATCGAGGCAGCCCGGTTGATGGGCTGGGAGGGCCGGGTCGGGGCGATCGTGCCGGGCGCCAAAGCCGACCTGATCGCGGTTCCCGGCAATCCGCTGGCCGACGTGACCGTGTTGGAGCGGCCGTTCTTCGTGATGAAAGGCGGGGCGATGATGAGGAACGACCAATGACCAAGTCGTACGGCGGGCAGACGATGTGGGGGCCGCTTCGTCGGGTGGTGGTTCGCCGCCCCGACGCCGCGTTCGGGGCCGCCGATCCAGCCCGGTGGCACTATACCGAACGCCCCAACCTGACCGCCGCCTGCGGCGAGCATCAGGCGTTCGTCGAGACCCTGATGCAAACCGGCGCGGAGATCGTCTTCCACGACGAACCGCTGGCCGATCACGCCGACGCGATCTTCTGCCACGACCCGGTGTTGGTGGCCGACAACGGCGCGATTCTGCTGCGGATGGGAAAGCCGCTCAGGCGAGGGGAGGAGGAAGCGTTAGGCAGGACTCTGGCCGGGGCCGGGGTGCCGATCGCGGGACGGCTCGACGGTGACGCCTTGGCCGAATCGGGCGACCTGATGTGGCTCGATCCCTCGACCTTGGCCGCGGGGATCGGGTTCCGGACCAACGAGGCCGGGATCGAGAGTTTGAGACGGTTGCTGCCGGCCGGGGTTCGAGTCCTCCCGGTCCCGCTCCCGTACTTCCAGGGACCGGAGTCCTGTCTCCACCTGATGTCGCTGATCAGCATGGTCGACCGGGACCTGGCCGTAGGATACCCCACCCTGATGCCGGTGACCTTCGTCCAGGAACTCGAGCGGCGCGGGATCGCGCTGGTCGAGGTCTCCGACCGGGAGTTCCTCACCATGGCCACCAACGTCCTGGCCCTGGCTCCACGTCATTGTCTGATGCTGGAGGGCAACCCAGAAACCCAGGCCAAGTTGGAGCGAGCGGGCTGTCTGGTACGAACCTATCGGGGACGGGAACTGTCGCTCAAAGCCGAGGGCGGCGCGACCTGCCTGACCAGGCCGGTCCTCCGCGGGTAATGCTCCCGACCGGTCTGGGCCGGCGCTATCATTGAGATGGCTCGTTCGCTCGCTCCAGCCACACTCGGTGCCCAACCATGCGACTCGTCAACCCGCTAGCCAGCCGACTTGGCGTCACCCACGTCATCGCGCCCACCACGAGGTCCACGCCATGACCTGGATCAAGACGGTCCCGCTCGCCGAGGGCGGCGAAGCTCTCCGCGCGGCGGTCGAAGGCCAGATGGGGCTCTACCCCGCGGAGTACAACCAGCCGGTCCACCCGACCGGCGATGGCGCCTCGGGCATCGTCTCCTCTCACAGCATGATGCCCGAGGTACTGTATCACGCCTTCTCCACCTTCGGCGCGCTGATGGCTCCCGATCTCCCGCTGGCGCGACGCCATCACGAGATGATCGCGACGGTGGTCTCGGTCACCAACCGGTGCCGCTATTGAATCGACTCTCACGCAGAGTTTCTGCGTCGGGTGACGGTGGACCAGGGGTTGATCGAAGCGATCGAGCGTGACTACACCACGGCCGCGATCACGGCAGCCGAGCGCGCGATGCTCGACTACGTGGTCCAGGTGACCAAGGATGCCACCAGGATCACGCCGGACCACCACGCCGAACTCCGGCGCCACGGCTTCGACGACAAGGCGATCCTCCAGATCACCCTGATCGCCGCCTGGTTCAACTACATCAATCGAGTCGCCGACGCGCTCGGCGTGGGACGTTGAGTCGGATTACCTAACGACCGGCGATGTACCCGTTCACCTGGTCGGCGAGCACCGTCAACGGAACCGAGCCGCTCCCCAGCACCACGTCGTGGAACGACCGCAGGTCGAACCGAGAGCCCATCGCCCGCTCGGCCTGGAGGCGGAGCTCCCGGATCTTGAGCTCGCCGAGCTTGTAGGCGAGGGCCTGCCCGGGCCAGGAGATGTACCGATCGGTCTCGGTCCGAATCTCGTGGAGCGACAAGGCGGTGTTGCCCGCCAGGAACTCGCGCGCCTGATCGCGGCTCCAACCCTTGGCGTGAAGGCCGGTGTCGACCACCAGCCGGCAGGCCCGCCACATCTCGTAAGTCAGTCGGCCGAAGTGCTCGTAGGGCGTCCGGTACATTCCCATCTCGACGCCGAGATATTCCGAGTACAGTCCCCAGCCTTCGCCGAAGGCATTGACGTAGCCGAAACGGCGAAACGGCGGGAGGCCCTCGAGCTCCTTCGCCAAGGCGCTCTGCAGATGATGACCCGGGACCGCCTCGTGCAAGGTGAGGGCCGGGAGAGCATACAGCGGCCGACTCGGCAGGCCGTACAGGTTGACCCAATACGTTCCAGCCCGAGGACCGTCCAAGGGAGCGCCGACGTAGCGTCCCGCCGTGTACTTCGGCGCCAGGTCGTCCGGCACCGGTTCGACGCCGTACGGCTGCCGGGGCAGCAAGCCGAAATAGGCGGGGAGCTTGGCGTCGGCGAGCTTGGCCAAGCGTGAGGCGAACGAGAGCAGCTCGTCGCCGGACTTGGGATAGAAGCGGGGGTCGGTCCGGAGAAAGCCGAGGAAGCTCGAGAAACTCCCTCGAAATCCGGTTTCCCCGATCACCCGGTCCATCTCGCCGCGGATCCGGGCGACCTCCGCGAGCCCCAACCGATGGACCGAATCCGCCGTCAGCGGCAACGTCGTGAACTTCGTCACCAGCCAGTCGTAGTACTTGGCGCCGTCCGGCCACTCGGATGCCCCAATGGTCGTCCGGGCGTTCGGGCGATACTCCTCCACCATGAAACGGAGGAACTCGCGGTAGGCGGGGACCACGCTGTCCGAGATGACCTGACGGGCCTGGGCCCGGAGCACCGGATGCGAATCCGCCGGAACGGCGTTCGGGAAGCGGGCAAAGGGATTCCAGAACACGCTCCGGTCGACCGAGTCCACGGCGTGGGCCGCGATGGTGCTCTCGTAGCCCTCCAAGACAACTCGTGGCATGGTGAAGCCGGTCTCGAGCCCCCGCCGGAGGTTGGCGATGTTCTCGCGGTTGTACCGCGGGTAGCTCGCCAGGCGGCCAAGGAAGTTTCGGTAGTCCGCGAGGCTCGCGAATCGGAATTGGAAGGGCTGACGCGCGAAACCAATGTGGAAGCCGTCGTCCACCAAGATCGGTATTCGGTAGCTGCCGAACTGGAATTCCTTGATCGCTTCGTCGAGCTCGGCCGCGATCATTGCGTGGCTGACCCGGTCGTCCGGGGAAAGCTGGTCGACGGGGATCCCCTCGAGGCGAGCGGCGAAGGCTTGCCGCCGAGCGGTATACCCGGCGAGCGAATCCGGGTTGACGAAGGGAAGCAAGGCATCGTGGCGGTGTTCGCCGACGCCGGTGGCGCGGATCGGGTCGACGGCCAGCTCGAAGGCCCACCACTCGGCCATCAAGGCCCGAAACGACTCGGTCGCGCCGCTGGTCTGCCGCACGGTACATCCCAGGCCGCCGGCGGCGCCGATCAGCAGGATCCAGGCTGCTCGCCACTTCATAGATACTCCTCGATGAGGCCGACCGTGTCGAACCGCAGGTCTCGATACCAGTCGTGACTGCCCTCGGTCGCCTGCAGCACCGCGACATCCGCGCCGGCTGCCCGGGCAGCCAACAACCCCTGCGTGAGGAGGGCTCTGGCAATGCCTCGGCCGCGGTGATCCGGGTGGGTCACCAGGTTGTAGCAGCCGGCCGTCGGGCCCGGCCCCATGGTGAGCTGCAGGGCCGAGACCGGCTCCTCGCCGAGGCATCCGAGCAGGAACCAACAGGGCGATCCGGCGGAGAGGAGCCCCGGGGCGGCGCGGCGGTAGAACTCGGCGGTCGTCGGGTCGGTGGGCGAATGGCCGGCCGCGCTGAGGGCCGCGAACGTGGCCAGGTCCTCCGGGGTTGCGACTCGCCGAACCGAGAGGTCTCGCTGGGCTCGTGGAGGTTGGGAGAGATCCGCCGCCATGGCCACTTGTCGCTCGGCGAGCCCCATGCCCCTTTCCGCCAGGCGCTGACCGAGGTCGCTTGGCCGATCGCCGAGGAAGACCCACCAGGCAAACGGAAGGGAACGCTCGGCGAACCAGGCCCGGGTCTCGGCGATCCGCCGATCGACGCTCTCGGCCGAAAACCGGGCCCGGCACACCGCGTTGTAGCTGTCCGATGGCAGACCCGAGACCGTGTGGACGATGTCGGCGGCTCGGAGGACGGTCATCCCCTCGGTCCGTGCCTGAATCCAGGTGAAGTGGAGGAGGAGGTTGTCGTCGATCGCCTCGCCCAGCCGCTCGCGAATCAGCGGGTCCACATCACGATGGCGGCGCAGGAGCTGTCACGAAATTCGGCCGGTACCTGGCTTTCGCGGGAGTAGATCTCCATTGCTTCGACGTCGCTCGGGTTGATGACCCGAAGCAGTTCGGCGACGGTCCCGCTCAACTTCTGCCCGTCGATCCAGATGCTGATCCCGAAGGCGGGGCAGGTGGCGAACTCGATCTCGTCGCCTCCGGGGCGATCGAATCCGACCCTGAGTCCAAGTGTTCCGGTGAGCAGCTGAGTGATCCTGACCGCGTTACGGCGGTCGATGTCTTCGCGGGTCAGGTACCGCCCGACTCGGCCGGCCCGCCGACGATAGAAGTCGTCGTACTTCGCGGTGTTGGCGTATTGAGGGGGCTTGCCCCATTTCCCGACCACGACGATCTCGGCGAGGATCTGGGGCAGCCGTCTGATCACGATCCGGCCCTTCCATTCGTCGCCGGCCGCGAGGCGAACCGGGGTGTACGACACTTTGTAGCCGATCTTTCGGGCCCGCACCACGTGGAGCCCGAGTGGGAGGCCCGCCATCGAGAAACGTCCGGTGCTGTCGGTCGTCGTCTGGCTCTCGGTTCCGAGGATGGCGACCTCGACCTCCCGGACCGCGAACCCGAGCGAATCCTGTACGATCCCATCCATCCGGGCGAAGCGCCGGCGAAGCTCCTCTTGTTGCTGGGCAAACGCTCTCGCCGCGACCACCCGGTCGGTGGTGTCGATGACCGCGCTGAGGTTGACCACCTCGGCGCCGTGTTCGCGAAAGGTTTCGACTCGCTCCTTGCCGTTCTTCGCTCGGAGCACATTGGGTTCGCGTTGGTACCAGAACCGAGTGATCCAGAACCCGGGATTGAACCGGTGGATCTCGATCGAGCCGCCGGAGCGGTCGGGTCGCCAGCTCTTCTCGATGCCGTGGAACGAGTAGTCGATGACCTTGAGTTCGCGACTGGCGCGGTCGAGCCAGAGGGTCCCGCTGAGCTGAACTCCGTTGCCGGGAACCGGGAGGAATCGAACTCCGAAATAGTCGGGCCTGGTTGCCGATCCATTCACCGTTCCGAAGCAATGCGCGGTCCGGAACTGCGGCGCGAGAAACGTCCCGATCGAGGGTGCCAGCCAGGCGGTGCTGTCGCCTCGAGTGAAGTAGCCGGTCCGAAACAGCGTGGCGGCGTCGGCGGTGGCCGCCGGCCGATTGCCGCGGTCGAGGACCGTGTTGACTTCTTGGGCTTCGAGGCGTTGCTCCCAGGAAAGCCGGCGGTCGAAGCTCGTGAGACTCATCTCGACGGCGCCGAGTTGCTCGGTGGCGGCGACGGTCCGAAGGGTGCGATCGATTTCGGCCCACACCGAGGCGAGCCCATCCGGGAAGGAAGGCGCGGTGCATTCCTTGGGAGGAGCGATCAGGCTGGCCGGAAGCGCCGGGCGGGTGGCTGCGTGCAGTACGGTGATGCTATCGAGACCGGTCGGGACAACGACGGCGTAGCTGGTGTCGACGTAGCCGGGGCGCTCGACGACCAGCCGATACTCGCCGGCCGGCGCGAAAAGGCGAACTCGGGCGAAGTCGTTGGCGATGGCGGCGGCGACCGTGCCGCTATCGGTCTCGAGCCGGAGCATCGCGCCAACGACCGGCAGCCCTCGGGTTGGCTCGGCGACCCGGACTCGAAGTTCTTGAGCAGCAACAGTTTGCGAAGCGACGGCAAGTCCCAGGGCCGCCCGAACCCACGATCTCATGGGGTCGAATTTACCCTCCGAGTGCTGGGCCGGGCTACTCGAAGCGCCCGGGGCAGGACGCTCAGGTCGAGCGGTCCCTCGACCTCGGCGAGCTCGCCGTCGATCTCGAAGCCAAGCGTACCGGAGGCGGCGAGGCGCAGTCTGGAAATGCCCCGGAACCGGACCGCCGGGTGGCTCACGTGCCCGCCGGTGTAGACGCGGGGCAGAACTACCGCGGTGGCGAGTCGGGAAATGGGGTCGATGGTCATCAGGTCGAGTTGCCCGTCGTCGAGCCGGGCGTGAGGGGCCACTCGCATTCCCGCGCCGATCGCGGGGCCGTTGACGACGGAGAGAAAACGAACCGTGGCTGGCCGGCCATCGAGCTCGAGGGACACCGGTCGGTGCCGCGCCAGGGCCGCGAGGGTCGCGAAAAAGTAGGACATCGGCCCGCCGAAGCGCTTGCCGACCCGGGCGACGATTCTGAGCACGTCGACGCTCAGGCCGACGGTGAGCGAGTTCCCGAAGAAGCGGCGGGTTTGGATGCCGCCTTCGCGATACTCCAGTCGACCGACATCGATCCAATCGACAACCGGGGTCCGGTAGCCGGCCAGCGCCGTCCGGCCATCGGCCGGGATCCCGACGTTGCGAGCCAGGTCGTTTCCGGAGCCGAGCGGAAGCCAGCCGACCGCGGCGGTGGCCCGCTCGCCGGCTCGCATCACCCCGTTGATGACCTCGTGGGAGGTGCCATCTCCGCCGGCGGCGAGGAGGATGCCCCCGTGGGGCGCCAGCCGCTCGGCCAAGGCGGTCAACTCTCCCGGGCCACCGCTCCGATGGACCGCCAGGTCCGGGAACCACTCTCGAGCCAGCGGCTCGATCCGCCGCCATTGCCTAACGGCCGCGCCGTTACCGCTCGCGGGATTGAGGAGGATGTGGACCGGCATCCGGGGAGCCGGCTAGGGCTGGCCGATGGTGGGGCCCTGGGCCAACGGGAGTCCGGCCAAGGCCCCCGCCGGAGCCCAGCGTGCTTCGTGGTCGAGGAGGTGTTTCTTGCGCCAGAGCCCGCCGCCGTAGCCGCGGAGCCCGCCGGAGCGTTCGATGACCCGGTGACAGGGCACCACGATGGCGAGGCGGTTCATCCCGTTGGCGAGCCCGACCGCCCGCTGCCCGTTGCGAACGCCTAACGATTCCGCCAGATCGGCGTAGCTTCTGGTCTCCCCGTAGGGGATCCCCAGCAAGGCGCGCCAGACCCGTTCTTGAAACGGGGTTCCCCGAATCACCAAGGGCAGCCTGAACTGGTGCCGAGTCCCGGCGAAATACTCCGCCAGCTCGGTCGCGGTTTGATCGAGAACCGGGTGTTCGCCGGTCCTGGTCGGGCCGAAGGCGCGGAAGAGCCCGCCGACTTGGCGCTCCAGCCGCTCATTGGTGGCGAACTCGAGGAAGACCAGACCGTCGTCCGTCGCGGCGGCCGCCAGCGCCCCAACCGGGCTGTCGAGCAGACGGACCACGACCGCGGCGTCCGAGCCAGGGGGCGCCAGGAGGCGCGCCAGCGCGGGCGCCAAGGCATCGGCGCGGACCGGCGGGTGGGAGTCGGCACAGGAAGGAATCTACTGGTTTCCGGGCCCCCCGGGGGGTATTGTTGCCCCTCGCCAGCCGCGCAATCGTCCGGGAGACCTCCCATGCAACTCGTCGCTCTCGACTGGGTCATCGTGGTTCTGTCGATCGTGGTCTCGTTCGCCCCGGCCATCCTCCTGGCTCGGCGGGCCGGCGCCAACACGACCGAGTTCTTCACCTCGGGTCGGGCGGCGCCCTGGTGGCTGATCGGGGTCTCGATGGTCGCCACCACATTCAGTACCGACACTCCCAACCTGGTCACTAACCTGGTCCGGGAGAAGGGAGTCGCCAACAACTGGCAATGGTGGGCCTTCCTGCTCACCGGCATGATGACCGTGTTCTTCTACGCCAGGCTCTGGCGCCGCTCCGGGATGCTGACCGACCTCGAGTTCTACGAGCTCAGGTATGCCGGGAAGATGGCGACGTTCGTCCGGGGCTTTCGGGCCGTCTACCTGGGCCTCTTCTTCAACTGCGTCATCATGGCCACGGTCAATCTCGCCGCCGTGAAAATCGCCAACGTGGTCCTGGGCTGGCCGATGGGGCAGACGCTGCTGGTGTGCGCCGTCCTCAACGTGGCCTTCGCGGCGACGTCGGGGCTCTGGGGCGTTCTGGTGACCGACTTCATTCAGTTCGCCGTCGCGATGACCGGAGCGGTGGCCGCCGCGTACTTCGCCCTCCAGCAGCCGGAAGTGGGCGGGCTCGCCGGGCTCTTCGAGAAGCTCGACCCACAGGTCCTCGCCTTTCTGCCCGACTTCGGCGACTGGGGCCTGACGCTGTCGATCCTGATCATCCCGCTGACGGTGCAGTGGTGGTCGGTCTGGTACCCGGGCTCCGAACCCGGCGGAGGCAGCTACATCGCCCAACGGATCCTGGCCGCCAGGAGCGAGCGCGACGCGTTGACCGGGACCCTCCTCTTCAACGTCGCCCACTACGCCCTCCGGTCCTGGCCGTGGATCATCGTGGCGCTCGCCTCGCTCCTGGTCTTCCCGACCCTCGACGACATCGCCCGGACCTTTCCGTACGTCGATCCCAAGCTGATCGGCCACGACATGGGCTACCCCGCCATGCTCAAATTCCTGCCGGCCGGCTTCCTGGGGCTGATGGTGGCTGGGATGCTCTCCGCCTATGTCTCGACCCTGTCGACCCAGCTGAACTGGGGCACCTCTTATCTGGTGCACGACTTCTACCGCCGGTTTCTCCGCCCCGGCCGAGACGAACGGCACTACGTCATGGCCGCTCGGGTGACCACCGCGCTCTTGATGGCTGTCGCCGCCGGCGTGACCCTGGTGCTCGAGACCGCTCGGGCGAGCTTCGACCTGCTCCTCTCGATCGGCGCGGGCACCGGCCTGCTCTATCTGCTCCGGTGGTTCTGGTGGCGGATCAACGCCTGGAGCGAGATCGCCGCGATGGCCAGTTCGTTCCTGGTCTCGGTGGCGTTCTTCCTTGCGGGCCGGTCGGGCGTCTCGATCCCTCCGCACCTTCCCTTGCTCGCCACCGTGGCGGCGACCACCGCGACCTGGCTTCTCGTGACGTTCCTCACCGCGCCGGTCGACGATCGGACGCTGGAGCGGTTCTACCGAGCCACCCGACCCGCGGGACCGGGATGGGCGGCAGTTCGGGCGCGGCTCGGGCTGCCGCCCGCGGCCGACAGCCTGCCCCAAGCCATGCTCGGGTGGGTGTCAGGTTGTACCTTGGTCTACGCCGCCCTCTTCGGTGTCGGCAGTCTCCTCTACGGGCACTGGACTCAAGGGCTGCTCTGGGCCGCGGTGTTGGCGGTGAGCGGAACCATCCTCTGGCGGCTCTTGCCCTCGCTCTGGGCGAGCCACGAACCCTGAGCTGCCCCGGCTGAGATGAAGGCCGTCGTGATGGCCCGAGGTTTGGGGACCCGAATGCGGGCGCCCGCCGCCGGCGCGGACCTTACCGCCGAGCAGGACGTGGTGGCCAGCGCCGGGCTCAAGGCGATGATCCCGCTCGCGGGTGGCCGCCCGATGCTCGACTTCATCCTCGCCAGCCTGGCCGATGCCGGGGTGACCGATGCCGGGATCGTGGTCGCCCCGGGGCACCAGGCGATTCGCGATCGGTACTCGGGGCCGACCCGCCCACGCCGGATCGCGGTCGATTTCATAATCCAATCTGATCCCTCGGGAACGGCCGACGCCGTGCTGGCCGCCGCGGATTTCGTCCAGGGCGAGGAGTTTCTGGTCGTCAACGGGGACAATCTCTATCCGGCGGCGGCGCTCCGGGCGTTGGTGAGCGATTCCGGCGGCGGACTGATCGGCTATCACCCGGAGAGCCTGATCGCCCGGAGCAATATCGCTGCCGACCGGATCGCCACTTTCGCGCTGGCCTGGGCGACCGAGGGATGGCTCTCCGCCATCGTCGAGAAACCAGCGGCATCCGAGGTAAAGCCCGGAGCGCTGGTCTCGATGAACAGCTGGCGATTCACTCCGCGGATCTTCGATTCCTGCCGCGCCATCGAGCCGTCACCACGCGGTGAACTGGAGCTTCGAGACGCCGTGGTCGACGCCATGGCGCGAGGCGAGCGCTTCAGGGTCATCGAGTCCCACGATGGCGTCCTCGACCTGTCGAGCCGAACGGATATCGGGGCCGTGACCGAGCGGCTCAGGGCGTTCCGGGTCGTCCTGTGACCCGAGCTGTCAGCGTTGATGTCCTGGAGCGAGCCGGGTTGGAGCCGGAGGAGGCCGAGCGTCGGGCGGCCCTCTTCGACCGAGTGGCGCTGACCTGGCCCTGGACCGACCCGCCCTCCCTGGCCTGGCACGTCCCCGGCCGCATCGAAGTACTCGGCAAACATACCGACTACGCCGGGGGACGCAGCGTGGTCTGCGCCACCGAGCAAGGCTTCGCGTTCCTGGCGCGGCCGCGCTCGGATCGAGTCTTGCGCCTGTTCGACGCCGTTCGGTCCGAGGCCCGCGATGGTGCGATCTCGGTGGATCAGTCCGCGACCCTCGGGGACTGGTCGAACTATCCGATGACCGCGGCCCGGCGTCTGGCCGCGGACTTTGGAATCGAGCGGGGCGCCGATATCGCCTTCGCCAGCGACGTGCCGTTCGCGGCCGGCGTCTCCAGCTCGAGCGCGCTGCTCGTCGGTACCGCCTTGGCCCTGATGGCGGTCAACCGCCTCGAGCAGGACAGCAGCTTCGCGGCGGCGATCTCGAGCCCGGAAGAATTCGGCGGTTACCTCGGCGCCGTCGAAAACGGGCGCCCGTTCGGGGCGCTCCGCGGCTCGGGCGGGGTGGGGACCCTGGGCGGGAGCCAGGATCAGACCGCGATTCTCTGCTCCCGGCCCAACGCCCTCGCCCAGTATCGATTCGACCCGGTCGAGCTGGAAGGGGTGATGGCGTGGCCGGATCGGTTGAGCTTCGTGATCGCGGCGAGCGGCGTGGTGGCGGAGAAGACCGGAGCGGCCATCGAGCACTACAACGCGCTGGCGCGTCTTACCTCGGTCCTCTCCGAACACGCCCGGGCCATCTACGGCGACCAGATCCGCAGTCTCGGCGCCGCGCTGATCGACCACGAAGACGCTCCGAGCCGGATCGGGGAGCGGATCGCCTCGCTCGGCGACCCCCGACTCGCCGCCCGGCTGGCCCAACTGACCGCCGAATGCCGACTGATCATTCCGGGAGTACACCGAGCCTTCACTCGCGGCGATCTCCGGCGGGTCGGCGAGCTGGTCGAGCTGTCACAGGAAGGCGCCGAGCTCGGGCTTGGCAACCAGATCCCGGAGACCCGGGCGTTGGTCGAGATGGCGAGGATCGAAGGGGCCATCGCCGCGTCCGCGTTCGGAGCGGGATTCGGCGGGAGCGTGTGGGCCATCGTGGATCGAGGGGACGCCCCCCGGTTCCGGGCCGACTGGCTCGCTCGATACCGAAGCGGGTTTCCGGAGCGTCGGACCGGGTCGGCGGCGGTCATCACCCGGCCGGCGATCCCGGCGACCCGCCTCTTCCCTGATTCCGGCCGTTAGCTGCCGCCCCGCGATGGTGTCATGGCGTCGTTGTCGCCGCACCACCTGCCGACTCCGCGCTGGCGGCCGGCCGCCAACCACCGGCCGCCTGCTCGAAGGCATGAGCCAACTGGAGGACGCCCCAGTCGTCCCGGTGCCGGCCGACGATCTGAAGGCCCACCGGCAACCCGGCGGCCGAGAACCCGGCGGGCACCGAGATGCACGGGTTGCCTAACGCCGAGATCAGGTAGCACGACCGCATCCAGTCGAGGTAACTCGCCATCGGCCGGCCGTCGATCTCGGTGGGGTAGGGTTGGTCGACCGAAAACGGCAGCACCTGCACCGTCGGCAACACGAAGAACTGGTAGCGCTCCATGAACCGGCGAACCCGGTGATAGGCGGCCGTCCGGCCGACCTCCGCTCGGGCCAGGTCGGGGCCGGTGATCGCTCGACCGGCTTCGACGTTCCAGCGAATCGAATCCTTGAGAAGATCGGGCGTCTTGGCGTACTCGGGGCCGAGTGCCATTTCGAAGTACCAGGCCCGCCAGGCCAGGAAGGCCTCGTCGAGTCCGGCGAGATCCGGGGCCGCGTCCTCGACCACGAGGCCCAGCGATTCGAAGACCTGGCGGTGGCGATCGACCACGTTCACGACGTCGGGTTCAAAGGGGAGGCCGCAGCCGCCGGTCCAGGCGAGACGGACCCCGGCGAAATCGCGGCCTAACGGCTGACGGAAGCGCTCCCCGGGGATCTCGAGCGAGATCGGCGATCGCGGATCGGGACCCGCCAGCGCGCTCAGGAGGAGCGCGGCGTCTGCCACGGTGCGCGCCATCGGTCCGTCGACCGCCAAGGTGAACCAGCCGAGTTCCCCCTGCGACGGCACCCGGCCGGGCGAGGGCCGTATTCCAACCACGTTGCAGAAGCTGGCCGGATTGCGGAGGGATCCTCCCATGTCGCTCCCGTCGGCGATGGGGAGCATGCCGGTGGCCAGCGCGGCGGCGGCGCCGCCCGACGACCCGCCAACCGTTCGATCGAGCGCGTAGGGGTTTCGGGTGGCGCCGAACACCGGGTTGAACGTCTGCGAGCCGGCCCCGAACTCCGGAGTATTGGTCTTGCCGAGACAGATCGCCCCCGCCGCTCGGCAGCGTTGCACCAAGAGGCTGTCGGCGGCCGGGATCAGGTCTCGGTAGATGGGCGAGCCGTAAGTCGTCCGGATCCCCGCGGTCTCCTGGAGATCCTTGTGGGCGATCGGCAGGCCGTGCAGTGGGCCGATCGGCTCGCCGCGCCCGAGGGCCTGGTCGGCCCGTTCCGCCGCGGCGAGAGCCCGTTCGGGCACCAGAGTCACGATGGCGTTGACCGCGGGGTTGATCCGATCGATTCGGGCCAGATGTGCCATCGTGACTTCGCGGGCCGAGACCTCTCGTTCCCGAATGAGCCGGGCCAACGTGGTTGCCGACTCGAAACAGAGGTCGGTCATGGGAGACCGGGCCGCTCGCCCGCCGGGTTGGCGAGTGATGACGGAGCTGATGGGCTGCTGGTCATGACGTTCCTAACGACGCCCGATGCCGTGGCGACGCAAGATCTCCCGCACCGAATCGATCGGGAGCGCCTCCAGAGTCCCGAATCGGGTGGTGACGGTAGTTGCCTTGAGCATGGAGTTGTAGATCGCCTCCTCGGTCGCCTCGATCGCGGCTTGGAACAAAGGTGAGATGTCGTCGTTGCCAAGCTCGCGTCTCCGCGCGGTCACCGTGTCGCCGGCTCGGCGGCCACCACCGCCGACCGCCGGCACTCGACGAACCGCCGGGTGGGTCGAAAAGGCCAGGACGAAATCGCCGGAGCCGTTCGACATCGTCGATCCGGTTCGAGCGAGCCCCGCCAGGGCCCGCTCCGCCACCCGCCGGAGGTTCCGGTCCGAGAGCGGAGCGTCCGTCGCGAGCACCATGATGATCGACCCGTCGCCCGGGTTGGCGGTCTCCCGAGCGTAGGCGTACTTGCCGAGTTCCTTCCCGATCGGAACGCCGGCCATCTGGAACACCCCGCCATAGTTGCTCTGGACCAGGGCGCCGAGGGTCCAGCCGCCGAGCGAGGTCGGGAGCTTTCGCGACGACGTCCCGATCCCGCCCTTCCAGCTGAACGCGGCGGTGCTCGCCCCGGCTCCGACGCTCCCCTCCTCGACGGCGCCCCCGCGGGCGTTGTCGAGGGCCTGCTCCACCGCTTCCACCGTCAACGGCCGAAGCCGGATGGCGTTCAGGAAGCCGTCGTTGGTTTCGCCGACCACCGGGTTGATCGACCGCACTTCGGCCATCCCGGGTTGGCGCAGCATCCAGCCGACCATGGCGTCGGCCGCCTTCCAGACACACAGGGTGCAGGTGAGCAGGATCGGGGTTTCCAGTTCGCCCAGTTCCTCGACCTGGGTCGAGCCAACCAGTTTGCCAAAGGCGTTGCCGATCACCGCCGCCGCGGGGACCCGGTCGAGAAAAGGGTTACCCTCATGCGGCAGGATCGCGGTGACGCCGGTCCGGACCGAGTCTCCGGCGATGACCATCGACTGACCGACCCGCACCCCGGCCACGTCGGTGATCGCGTTGAGCGGCCCCGGGGCGAAGACGCCTGGCGCCACGCCCAGATCGCGGGCTCGTGGCCGAGCATTCTGGGCGATGAGTGGGGTGGCGATCTGGAGGGCGGCGACCAGCGTCAGGGCGGCGAAGGGAACTCTCATCGGCGACTCGCGAAGAATGGGGTCCGGAGGTATCCGGGATTCATCAACGATAGATCGATTCGGCGGATCCCGCTAACGAATTCAGCGATCGAGGTAGCTCTGGTAGCTGGTCTGGAGAAGCGCCCGACCAAGCGATCGCTCCAGGGCCCCGACCGGCCCGCGCACGACCAGGTCGCGGCCGCCTCGATCGTCCCGGACCAGTACCGCTCGGTCCGTAACCAGACCGAAGCCCTCGTTGAAACCGAAGTACCCGAAGGGCGTGCCGACGGGGATCAGCAGTGACCGGCCGAACCCGGCCGAGCCGCCGGCCTCGCCCCCGATGGCGTCGAGCAGTGTCGGCGTCAAATCGAGCTGCGAGGCAGGCTCGTCGACCACGGAGTCCCGAACCCGGAGCGCACCGCCCAACCACAGCATCGGAATCCGGAACTCGGTCTCCGGGTCCCGCGCGGGCGCGGCGGAATCGAGCGGCCGGATCCGGCGGCCGTGATCGCCCACGACGACCACCACGGTTTCCTTCCACCAGGACCGCTCGGACAGCCGCCCGATCAGCCTCGCGATGACCCGATCGGTGTACTGGAGAGCCCTCGAGTATTGGGTCTGCCAGCTCTCGTCCCGCGACGGGGTGACACCCGGGACCTCGAATGGCTCGTGGCTCGAGAGGGTGAGCCACACCGCGAGGAACGGCCTTGGCATCGAGTCGAGATCGGCGAGCAGCCGCTCGGCCACCACGCTGTCGTGGGCGCCCCACTTTGAGTTCCAGCTCGAGCGCGGGAAGGCCCCTTTGCCGATTCGGCGGTCGAAGCCGGTGTTGGTCAGGTAACCCTGAAGCCCGGCGAACTCGAGCTCGCCGCCGTAGAAGAACGCCGAGTGGTAGCCTAACCGACCCAGGGCCGCCGGGAGCGATGGCAAGTGGCGCGACTTGCTGGGTGTGGTGGTAATCGCGCCTCGCGGAATGCCGGGAAAGCCGCTCAGGAGAGCCGCGACGCCCTTGTCCGTCCGATCGCCCGAAGCGTAGAACCGGGAGAACAGCATCCCGGCCGAGGCCAGGGAGTCGAACGCCGGGGTTCCGTTCAGGACCCCACCGATGGAGCGGACCGCCCGCGCCGAGGCGCTTTCCCAAACGACCAGGACGAGGTTGGGCCGACTGACCGTGAACGGCGACGGCCGGCGGGGGCCCGCCGGAGCCCGCGCGGCCCGAAGGGCGCTGTCGGCGGTCGCGGCGGTGAGCCGGGCGTAGGGGTTCGACCGATCGTAGAAGCGCCGGTAGACCGAATCGAAGAACCCCCAGATCGCGTTCTCGGCGAGCCAGTTGGCCCGGGTGTCCGCCGAGTGGTAGGCACTACTCGTAGTTAGTGGCCAGGTGCCGAGCCCGCCCCGGGCGATCGGCACCAACGCCACCAGGAGAGCGGCCGCGGAGAGCATCCGAGGCAATACGGCGGACCGTTGGGCGCCGGGCCCCTCACGGGTAGCCTGGCGAAAGGCCGCGATGAGCAGCGCGGCGATCGCCGCCGATACGGCAAGCAAGCCCAACCGGGGGCTCGCTCCGGCGGAGGCCCACGCTTCGGCGGGGGTGGCCAGATATGGGAGGACCGATGCGTCGATCCGGCGGCCCCAGTGCCGAAAGATCTCGACGTCGGCGACGACCAGCAGGGCCGCGGCGACGCTCGCCGTTCCGAGCCAGGCCGCCAGCGCCGCGCGACCCGGCGCCCGAAGCGGGGCGAAGGCGGCTACCGCAAGGGCGATGATCGCGGGGGCGGTGAGGTAGGCCGCCCCGGAGAGATCGAGACGGAGCCCGGCGGTGAAAGCCGCCGCGAGCGCTCGGAGCGACAGACCGCGAACCTCTTCCGAGGAGAGGTAAAACCCGGCCCGCGCCAGGAGAAAGAATCCCAGCCAGATTCCGAAGATCGATCCCGCGACGCGCAGCTGGCGGCCCATGGTCGGCTGGAGCCCTCGGGGGCGAGGAGGTAAGATTGGTCGTGCCACTGCCAGAAGCGGTCCGCGGGGAGTTCCCGATCGCCGGCCAGGCGACCTACCTCAACCACGCGGCCTCGACGCCGCTGCCGGCCCGATCCGCCGCCGCGCTGCGACGCTACGTGGACGACCGCCAGCAGCTATATCACCTCTACCAAGTCGGGAAGCAAGACTACGACGCCGGGCCGCTTCGAGCCAAGCTCGGCGCGTTGCTGAACACCGACCCCGAGCGGATCGGCTTCGTCCCGACGACCACCGACGGGATCGGCGCGGTGCTCAACGGCCTCCCGTGGGCGCCCGGTGACAATGTCGTGGTGCCGGCGGACGACTTCCCGGGCGTCATCTATGCCTGCCTGAATCTGGCGCCGCGTGGGGTCGAGGTCCGTCGAGTGGCGCCCCATCGAGGTCATGCTCGGCTCCAGGACATCGCGGCCGCCCTCGATCGCCGCACCAGGGCGGCGGTGATCAGTCACGTCCACTGGCACACCGGTCACCGGCTCGACCTGAGCGACTTTGCCGCGGCCTGCCGCGCTACCGAAACCTTGTCCGTGGTGGACGCCATCCAGAGTCTCGGCGCGGTGTCGATCGACCTCGCGGCGGAGCCGGTCGACGTGCTGGTGGCGGGAACCTACAAGTGGCTGCTCGGCATCCACGGTCTCGCCGTGATCGCGTCGAGCGAACGGGCCCTCGCGACCGGCGTCCCCGACCGGGCGGGCTGGGCATCGATGGCGACCAGCGTCCACCGGCAGCCGTGCCTCGAGTGGGCCCGAGGGGCCCGGCGCTACGCGGTCGGCGGCGGCAACGACGCGGCCCTCACCGCGCTGGAACCCTCGGTCGAACTCCTCCTCGAGGTGGGCCCCGCCGCGATCGAGTCCCACATCCTCGGCTTGATCCGCCAGCTCGCGACCGGTCTGGAGTCGGTGGGTCTGTCGTGCAACAGCCCACTGGATGCTCCTCGCCACCCGACCTTCCTGAACGTCACCTCGGGCGACGTCGAGCGCGACATCCGGCTGGTCGAGCGGCTCGTGGCGGAGGGAATCATCGTGGCCCGGCGCGGGCCAGGGATCCGGATCTCTCCTCATCTCCACAACTCGGGTCGCGACATCGATCGCCTGCTGGCCGCGATTGCCTAACCACGATATTCACCTACTATAGCGAGTTGGTCCCTTGCCCCACGCCTCCCGTTCCCTCCTTGAATCCGCCGCCGAGCGTGGTATCCGGTACCTCGAAACCGTCGCCGGGCGACCAGTCGCGCCGCGAGCCACCGAGGTGGCGGCGCTCGCGAGCCTCCGCGAACCGTTCCCCCCCGGGCCCACCGACCCTGGCGCGGTGCTCGACCTGCTCGACCGGGTTGGGTCGCCGGGGACGGTCGCGTCGGCGGGGCCGCGCTTCTTCGGGTTCGTGACCGGGGGCGCCCTGCCCGCCACGGTCGCCGCCAACTGGCTCGCCGGGGCCTGGGACCAGGAGGGTGGGATGGAGGCCACCTCGCCGACGACCGTGGTGCTCGAGGAGGTGGCGCACCAGTGGCTGCTCGAGATCTTCGGGCTCCCGGCTGGCACCGGCGTCTCGTTCGCGACCGGTGCCACCATGGCCAACTTCACCGCGCTGGCGGCCGCCAGGGGGGCGGTGCTGGAACGGGCCGGCTGGGATGTCGAGGCCGACGGGCTCCAGGGGGCCCCGCCGGTGCGGATCGTCGTCGGCGAGGAGGTCCACCCGAGCGTTCGAAAATCGTTAGGCATGCTCGGGTTCGGCCGGAACCTGGCCCTGGTCGTTCCGGCCGACACCCAAGGCCGAATGCGGGCCGATCGACTGCCGCCGATCGAAGGCCCGACCATCGTCTGCGTTCAGGCCGGTAACGTCAACTCGGGCGCCTGCGACCCGTTCGGCCCGATCGCGGAGTGGGCCCGCGCCGGGGGGGCCTGGCTCCACGTCGACGGGGCGTTCGGCCTGTGGGCCAAGGCCGCCCCCGGTCGGTCGCACCTGGTGGCCGGCGTCGAGCGGGCCGACTCCTGGGCGACCGACGCCCACAAGTGGCTCAATACCCCGTACGACAGCGGACTCGGCTTCGTCCGCGACGCCGCGGTGCTCCGCCGCGCGATGGCGATGTCGGCGGCCTACTTCCCGGTCCCGGTCGGCCGCCAGCCCGACCACTACACCCCGGAGTTGTCGCGCCGTTCGCGGGGGGTCGAGGTCTGGGCCGCCTTGAAATCCTTGGGGCGAACGGGGCTCGCGGAGCTGGTCGAGGGCTGCTGCCACCACGCCGCCCGGTTCGCCGAGGGACTGAGCGCGGCGGGGCTCGAGGTGCTCAACGAGGTGGTGCTCAATCAGGTTACCGTAAGGGTGGCGCCGGACCCGGCGACCACCGACCGGATCGTCGAGCGGATCCAGCGCGAGGGGACCTGCTGGGTTGGCGGAACCACTTGGCGCGAGGTCCGGGCCATCCGGATCAGCGTGTCGTCGTGGGCGACGACGGCCGCCGACGTCGACCGCAGCCTCGCGGCGATCGTCGCCGCGGTTCGGGCCGAGACCGCTTCCGGCCCGAGTCCGCGCCGAGGCGGCCGAACGCCATAACCTCGGCTGAGCGCTACCGCTTCGGCATCACCACACCGCCCAACCCGAGCCGGGCCACCTCGGCGTTGAACCGGCCCACCTCCTCCGCCAGGCCCCGGTCGATCTGGGCCCGAACCGCGGCCCACTGGGGATCGAGATCGGCTTTCCGGCGGACCCGTCCCGGCGACGGCCGCCCCTCGGCGCTGCCGGAGCCGTATCCGCCGTCGCCCACCAGCGAGTTGTAGAGGGTGTTGTACTGGCCGACGAGCTTGGTCGGGCTGGCGAGGTCCCCGGCGGCCCGCGCGGGTAGGAGCATCTCCTCGAGCCGGGCCAACCGGGCCGCGAGCGAGTCGGCCAGCGCCGGCAGCGAACCCGCCCCGGTTGCCGAGGCCTTGGCCCGGTCGGCCAGTGCCTTGGACTGATCCTTGGCCGAGCGGATCGCCTCGACGGCGGCGTACATCGCGTTCATGGTATCCCGCACCGCGGCCGCGATTCGAAACTGGTCGTCGTAATCGGCCTGAGTGATATCGGGAGCCTTGGGATTGCCGATCACCACAACCGGTTTGGTTTCGCTCGCTCCCCCCGCGGTGAGCCGGGCCCGGTAGGTTCCCGGCGGCATTTTCACGCCGCCGCCGCCGCCGAACCCGGCGCTGACCCCCCGGGGCGCCCGCGGTCCGTCGGCCTTGAGGTCCCAGACCACCCGATGGAATCCCTTGGCGGTGCTGAGCCGTGGGGTGCGGCGCTCGGCGGCGGCCGCCGAGTCGGAGGTGAAGGTCCGGAGCACCGCGCCGGAGCCATCGAGGATCTCGAGGCTCACCGATGGCACCTCGCGATCGAGGTAATAGTGGATCAGCGCGCCATGGGGGAGCGGGTCTGGCCGGGTGTGGTCCAGTTCGCCTAACGGCTCGCCGATGTACCCCCGGGCCGCCGGCCGCGGGGTGAACAACTTCGCCGTGTTCACCGCCGTCGAGGCCGCGAGCTCGTGGAGCGGGGTCAGGTCGTCGAGCACCCAGAAGGAGCGGCCTTGGGTCGAGAGCACCAGGTCGTGTCGATGGACCTTCATGTCGGTGATCGGCGTGGCCGGCAGGTTGAGCTGGAGGGGCTGCCACCTGGCCCCGTCGTCGAACGACACGAAGGCGGCGAACTCGGTACCGGCGTAGAGCAGGCCCTTCCGGGCCGGGTCTTCTCGCACGACCCGGACCGGGTGGTTGGCCGGGATGCCGTTCTGACCGTTGGCGATCCTGGTCCAGCTCCGGCCGAAGTCGTCGGTCCGGAACACATAGGGGGTGAAGTCGTCCATCCGGTATCGCTGAACTGCCAGGAACGCCCGTCCCGGCGCGTGGGCCGATACCTCGACCCGGTTGACGGTCCCTAACGGCGGCATCTCGCGCGGGGTGATCTCGCTCCAGGAGCCGCCGCCATCCCTGGTGAGGTGGACTCGGCCGTCGTCGGTGCCGACCCAGATGGTGTTCCGGTCGTGCGGCGAGGGTACCACCGCGAAGATGGTGTTGAAGACCTCGACGCCGGTGTGGTCGCCGGTGATCGGGCCACCGGGCCAGTTCTGGTAGGCCGGGTCATTGGTGGTCAGGTCGGGCGAGATCCGTTCCCAGTTGTCGCCGCCGTCACGGCTCCGATAGAGATACTGGCTGGCGTGATAGACGGTTCTTGGCTCGTGCGGCGACACCACGATCGGCGCCACCCACTGGAACCGGTTGGTCATGTTCTTGGGCGGCACCGCCTGATTCTCCGGGTACATGTTGACGCTCACCCGAGTGTCGTTGTCGACGTGGAACCGGTTGATCGCGCCCCCGTAGCAGCCGCCCCAAATCGTCTCCGGATGATCGGGGTGGAACGCCAGGGGTCCGGTCTCGCATCCCGAGGCGAAAAGCCACTCCTCCTGGGGGCGGAGGGTGTTGTGGAGCGAACGATGGAGCACGCTGATGCTCGAGTTGTCCTGTTGCGACCCGTAGATTCGATAGGGGATCTGATTGTCCACCATCACGTCGTACAGCTCGGCGGTGGGCTGGTTGTACATCGACGAAAAGGTCTTCCCGTCGTTGTGAGTCACCACCACGCCGCCGTCGTCGGCGAGGGCGTAGATGCCGGGATCGGCCGGGTTGATCCAGAGATCGTGGGTGTCGCCATGGGGGACCTCGATCTGCTCGAAGGTCTTCCCGCCGTCGATCGACTTGAGGAACTGGGTGTTGAGGACGTAGACGGTGTTCTCGTCCTTGGGATCGGCGTGGACATGGGTGTAGTACCAGGGCCGGCCGCGAGCCCGCTGGTCGGTGTTGATCAGCGCCCAGGTCTTGCCCCCGTCGTCGCTCCGGTAGAGCCCGCCCTTGGGCTCCGCTTCGATCAGCGCCCAGACCCGGTCCGGGTTCGACGGCGAGATCGAAACCCCGACCTTGCCGACCACGCCGGTCGGGAGGCCGCCGGCCACCTTGGTCCAGTTGTCGCCACCGTCGGTCGTCTTGTAGAGCCCGCCCTCCGGCCCGCCCGAGATCAAGGTCCACGGCTTACGTTCGGCCCGCCACATCCCGGCGTAGATCTCCCGCGGGTTGACCGGGTTCATGGCCAATGACACCGCGCCGGTGCTGTCGTTGAGATAGAGCACCTTCTGCCAGGTCAACCCACCGTCCTTCGACCGGAACACCCCTCGTTCGGGGTTCTTGCCGAACGGGTGGCCGAGGGCCGCGACGTACACCAGGTTGGGGTCGGTCGGGTGGATCAGCAGTTCTCCGATCGCTCCCGACTCGGGCAGGCCAGCGAACTTCCAACTCGCGCCGCCATCGGTGGACCGCCAGATCCCGCGCCCCACCGAGACGTTGCCGCGGATGCAGGCCGAGCCGGTGCCGACGATGATGACGTTGGGGTCGCTGTCGGCGACGTCGATGGCCCCGACGTTGCCGACGTCGAAGTGCTTGTCGGTGAGATTGGTCCAATGGCCACCGGCATCGTCGGTCTTCCAGACGCCGCCGCCGGTGGTGCCCATGAAATAGACGTGGGGTTGCGAAGCGATCCCGGCGACCGCCGTCGAGCGGCCCCCGCGGAAGGGCCCGACCATCCGGTACTTCATCCCCGCGTAAAGGGCCGGATCGACCGCGGGCTTGAGGGGTTGGGCCGCCAGAGCCGAGAGAGTCGGCAAGGAAAGCAGCGCTGTCGCCAAGAAACAGGCGCGCATCGGAACTCCGTGTTTTTTGGGGATGACTTCGATCTATATACTGGCAGGCTGTTCAACGTTCCGCAAACACGCTCCCTGGCCGGCCGCCCCCGCCACCTCGAGTGTGCCGAGCAAGCCACGGCGGCGCAAACCGAGGTGGAGTCTTTCGCGGAGCTTCGGGCCTTGGCGGAGGTCGACGCCTCTATCGTCGTGCCGCTGCGGCCGCCGTGTCGCCCACGGGTTAGGGCGTTGCCGCCTTGCTCCAGTCAAATCCCGTCGCTGACCGCACGGTGGCGCCCGGCGGCAGACCTAACATGCCTAGCCAGCGATACTCGAACATCACCGACGCCTGCATGTCCCCCGCTCGTGGCGGGCTGATCTGGGTGGTGCTGGCCTCCAGCCGGTACCGGAACGCCAGATTCAACGGCTCGCCGTAGCGGAACACGATATCGCCGCTGGTCAGCGTGGTGAACCCAGACCACGGATTGGTCAGGGTGTTATTGCAGGTACGCAGGCCAACCCGCGTATTCGGGACCAATGTCTGGGGTGGATTCGGGCTCCCACGGGCCGCGACCACCTCAACGTCAACGGTACCTTGCGCCACCAGCGAATTGCAGCCGCCGCTCGAGACGCCGATCGTGGCCCGGACCTCGAGCTGACCTTGGAACCGCCCGATCGCCCCCGTCAACCCGGGTGCGTCGATCGTGACCCGGTCCAAGACGTCCGCCGAGACGAACACCACGGGTTGGAAGGTCTGCGCTGCCCCGGACTTGGACAACTCCGCCTTGAGCATGCCCTTGGGAATCGTCGCCGCCAGCTGATAGGTGCCGGTGCGGTTCCACCCGCTGGCACCGCAGGCCGACTGCTCGCTCACGTTGACGAATCGTACCACGGACTCCTCGAACCGTCGATTGCAGCTGGTGGAGCCCAAGGACATCAGGCCCTGGTAGTCGACGCGGAACAACGACTGACTGGTGCGGCCGGCGAGATAATCACCGCACAGTTCGGGCGCGGCGCCAAGGGCTGTCCCTGCCAAACCTTGGAAATAGCACGCGGTGAGAAACACGGTCACCGCCTCGCCGGCGCCGCTCGGTGTGATCGTGCCGGTGTAATAGCCGGGCGGCGTGGCCGCGGTGGCCTGGGGCAGCCCGTGGGTCGCCCCCTGAACGTCGACGGTGACCTCGAAATCGGCGCCGATTTTTCGACCGTCCGGCGCCAACTGCAGTTTGTATCGGATCTCGAGCGTGTTGGCCCGGTTCTCCAATGGTTCCGGCAATGACACGCTGTCCGCCACCACCGTGGCGCAGAGATTGGCTCGAAGCCAAGCCAGGTCGAGGCCAAATTGCGTGGTACCGACGCCGAACCCGACGCTCGCGATCCGATGCCAGAACAACGCGTTGTCGAGTCCGGTGACCCGATCCGCCAGCAACGCATTGGTGTTGCGGCAACCTTGAAGGTTGGCGAGGATCGCCTCCTTGATTTTGGCCGCGAGCGTCGTGTTCCACTGGGCCTCGCGGCCTCCGAGGATGGCGCTCCTTCCTCCCGCGATCCGCCGAAAGGTCCCCACCAAATTCGCGGTGATGTCCCAATCGGCCCACACGGCTAACGCGTTGACGATCTGGGCGTCGGTGGTGGCGTTGGCGATCGTCGGCTGGACCACATCGTCCCACCAATCGCGGAGGACTTGGACCTCGAAGAGGGGATCGCGCGGATTGGCTGCCGAGGCCATCAAGAGTTCCCCGGCGTAAAAGGCGTTGCTGCGCGGTGCAGGGCGGCTGGCGAAGTACAGTCGCTCGATGTCTTGCGTCGTACCGAAGCCCGCGCCCGCGCCGCTGAAATGCGGCACCGAGAGCGTGATGGTGCCGTTGTCCGCCGCCGCGGCCACCGGGGCTAGCGAGTCGCCGTTCCCCGCATAGCTCACGCCGATGACCTGTTGGCCGGCCGGCGCCGTCTTGGTGGTGGTGATGGTGAGCGTGGCCGGCCTCACGAACGCGAGGCCCGAGGGCTTGAGGTCAACACCCGCCGCGAACCCGCCGGAGAGCGGAATCCCGGTGGCGGTCCCGATCGGCGTCATGGTGATCGTCACTGGTGCCCGCAAGGCGAGCGGCGGAATGGCCAACGTGTAACTGGTGCCGTCCCCACCGGTCACCCGAAGGGTATCGCCGCCGACCCCCACCGTTCGCGACACCGCCGCGGAGCCCAACGTGATGACGGCTGGCGCCAGCGGGACCGCCACGGTGGCCGTATCGGCCTTGCCCTCGACTGTCGCGATGATCCGGGTCCCGCCGCCGGCCACGGCCGTCACCAGCCCGGTCGGGGACACGGTCGCGACCGCGGGCACCGTGGACCGCCAGCCGATCGTCCGCCCCGACAGCGGGTTGCCCTGGGCGTCCTTAAGGGTCGCGGTGAGCTGCTGGGTCCGACCGACGTCGAGGACCAGGTCGGCGTGGCTCAGCTCGACCCGAGCCACCCCGGCCAGGACCGTGATCGCCGAGGAGCCGGTCTTCCCTTCGACCGTGGCCGTCACCGTCGCCGTGCCGGTGGTGACCGCGGTCACCAGTCCCTCAGCCGAAACGGTCGCGACTGCCGACGTCGCCGACGTCCAGGTCACCGTGCGGCCGGTCATCGGTTGGCCGTTTTGGTCCCGCACCGTGGCGCTGAGCCGGATGGTGTCGAGCGGGGCGAGCGAGGCGGTCCCGGGTGCCACCGCCACCGAGGTCACCACCGGCGTTGGCGGGGGTGGCGGTGGCGGCGGGGGGGTCACCACGCTCTCGCCGCCGCAGGCGAGCAACGCGACCATGGCGACTGGAAGGAGTTGCCGGGTAGAGGCTGGGTGGCGAACGATGGTCGGCACGGGAGGCTCCGAGGGTCCTTGACTGCCCCACGGCGCCAAACGACAGCCAAACTGGCCATCCGGTGTCGCCCGCGATGGGGCTCGACTTCACGACTCGGATTGAGTTCGGCTTCCGACGGTGGCGAAGCCCCCAGCGTGCGGCGCTTGGGACCAGAGGCGTAGAACGGCTGAGTCGTCGGGGACCCTGGTAGGCTCGGCGGATTGCTCCCCGGTGCACCGTAGCCGATCGATTCGGTTGCTGGCAATCGAGTCCGGCGTCCGGCCACGCCAGCGCTCGGGCGGCGGGCTCAGGTGCCGGCGGCGCCGTTGACCCCGAGTTCCCGGAGCGCCGCGGCGAGGTGGCGATACTCGGCCTCGCTGTTGTATAGTGCCGCCGACACCCGGAGGTAGCGGGCCCGGTGGTAGGGCCAGCTGAATACCACGACCTGGGTCCGGTAGCGCTCCAGCAAGTCGATCATCAACGGGTCCGGCGCCAGCGCGGGTCGGGCGGTCCCGGTCGGGTCGGGCTCGATGGCGAGGGTCGCCATGGCGGCCATCATCTCGTCGGGGACCACGGCGGTGGTCCCGAGCGCCTCGGCGAGGATGTCGCGAGCGCGAATCGCGAGATCCCGGTTGCGCTCGATGATCGCCGGCCAGCCGCCGGCCAGGAGTCCGCCGAGATGCTCGATCGCGGCTCCGATGCAGAGCCATGGGGTCGGATCGATGGTCCCCGGCCAATCATGCTCGTTCCGGAATCGCGCCTCGGGCGGGCCCGGGATTGAGGCTCCGTGGCTCGTGATCAGTGGCCGGATCCGGTCGCGGCGATCGGATCGGACCGTCAACACGCCAGCCGCCTTCGGGGTACAGAGCCACTTGTGGCAATTGGTGGCGACGTAGGCAGCGCCTAACGCCGAGACGTCGAGCGGCACGATCCCGGCGCCGTGGGCGGCGTCGAGTACGACATCCACTCCGCGGGCCTCGAGGTCCCGGGTCAGCCGCTCGAAGGGGAGCCGGATCGCGGTCGGGCTGGTGACGGCGTCGATCAGCGCGAGCCGGGTCCGGTCGGTGACCCGTTCCATGACGCCTTCGATTACCGCCTCGGGGCTGGTCGGTGGAAACGGGATCGCGGCCACGACCACCCGAGCCCGGTCTCTGGCGGCGACCGCCTCGACCGTGTTGCGGCAGGCCTGATAGGCGTGGTCGAGTACCAGGATCTCGTCGCCCGGTTCGAAGGTCAGGCTCTTGAGCACGGTGTTCACCGCGGCGGTCGCGTTGATCTGGAAGGCGATACCGGCCGGATCCGCGTTGATGAAGGCGGCGGTGGCCTCGAGGGCCGACCGCCAGGCGCGGGGGCGCTCGTCGAAGTAGAACCCGGTCGGATTGGCCTCGAGCCGGGCCCGGATGGCCGCCTGCTCGGCGAGTACCGCCGTTGGGCAGGCGCCGAAGGAGCCGTGGTTTAGCACCGTCACGTCGGTGCTCAGGGACCAATGGCGGGCGAATTCGCTTCGGGGAGGAATCGGCATCGGTTAAGAAAGCACCAGTGGCCAGGGCCCGGCGTGACCCCCGTAGATGGTCCGGACGCCCATGGCCGCGAGGCGGCGCCAGCTGTCGCGGGCAAGAGTGCCGCCCGCGTCGTCGGCGATCATCGCGGGCACGGTGAGGTCGCCGGTGAACGCCTCGCCCGAATCGAGCACCACGCTGACACTGTCGTCCGAGTGACCCGGGGTCGGCACGATCTCGCCAGCGAAGCCCAAGCGGGCCAGGAAGGCTCGACTCTCGTGGCAGGGCACCACCAGGTTGTCGTCGAGGCGGATGTCGGTGTAGCGGTCGGCGGGTTTGAGGTGCGCCTTCATCGCCGGGATCGCGGCCAACTGCTCGGGCGTCACCACCAGACGCATGCCCCGATTCTTGAGGTCCTGCGCCGCGCCGGCGTGGTCGATGTGATAGTGAGTTGCCAGTCCGTGGGAGATCTCCGCGAGCGGCACGTCCATTCGGCGGAGGTTGCTCTCCAATGCCCCGAACATGCCGGGCCAGCCCAGGTCGATCAGGAGTCGGGAACGGCCGGCGCTCACCACCCAGAAATTGGTGGACCGGTACCCGACGTTGACGACGGAGACACTGGCCGGCATCGAGCGCAAGCTAGCTGGTTGGAGACGCTACACGGCGAATCGGACGTGAAGAATGTCGCCGTCGGCGACCAGGTAGTCCTTGCCCTCGAGCTTGAAATGACCAGCCTCCTTGGCCGCGTGCTCCGAGCCGGCTGCCATGAAATGTTGGTAACCGATCACCTCGGCCCGAATGAAACCGCGCTCCAGGTCGGAGTGAATCTTCCCGGCGGCCGCCTTGGCCCTGGTCCCTCTCTTGATCGGCCAGGCCCGGACCTCGTCGGCGCCGACGGTGAAGAACGAGATCAAGTCGAGGAGCCCGTAGGCGGTCCGAATGAACCGGCCCACGGCCGGCTCCTCGAGGCCGAGATCCGCGAGGAACGCCGGTTGGTCGGCCGGGTCCATCCGGGCGATCTCGGCCTCGACACTCGCCGAAAGCACCAACCCGGCGGCATCGACCTCGGCCAACCGCGCGGCGAGGGCCGGAGGCAAGGGTAGCGCCGCCTCGCTCTCGCTCCGGTTGAGCACCACCAGCAGGGGCCGGTCGGTGAGGAACTGGTAGCCAGAGAATTGTTCTCGGTGCAGCTCGCTGGCTGGAAGCGCTCGGATCGGCCGCTCCGCCTCGAGGGTCTGCTTCATCAGCTCGAACGCGGCGACCTCGATGGGACTGGCCTTCTCCTTCTTGGCCCGATCCAGCCGTTTCTCGACGATCGCCAAGTCGGCGAGCACGCATTCGGCATGAAACGCCTCGAGTTCGGCGCTGGGATCCGGCTCGGTTGGGTTGGGGAAGGCACGAAGGACCAAACAGAGCACTTCCTGATCCCGGATCTGCTGCAACGCCTTCTTCGACAGGCCCGACTTCTCGGCCCCGTGCTCGCCGGGGATGTCGGCAAAGGTGATCTCGGCGTAGGTGGTCTTCTTGGGCGAGAAGATCCGCGACAAGGCGTCGATCCGCGGATCGGGGACCTTCACGGTGCCGAGGTGCACCTCGCCGCCGTAGGTGGTGGGCACGGTGAGGCCGGTGAGGGTATTGAAGACCGTCGTCTTGCCGGAGCCGGCGAAGCCAACGAGACCGACTTTCATGATGGTCCCCGTGTTTCGGAGCAAACAATGTCGCCGCCGCGGCATGGTTCCGCCACTGCCAACAATGGAAGGATCGCGCCGCCCGCCTCCAGTCGGGCCGGAACCCGGGCGTTGCCTTCGACCAGCGCGATCCCGCAATCGCCGGACCCGAGGTATTCTTGATGATGCTCTCGATTCGTCTCGTCCCCTTCATCTTCCTGGCGACCGGCGTCGCCGCCCAGCCGCCCCGACAACTCACGGTCGAGGACTACGCCCGGGCCGAACGGATGCTCGCCCCCAACACCTTTCAATTGGTCACCGGCACGGTCGCTCAGGTGGGGTGGCTGCCCGACGGGAGGCTCTGGTATCGGGTCTCCACGGCCGGTGGGAGCGCCTACCAGACCTATCACCCGACCCGGCGAGGCCGAGCCCCGCTCTTCGACCCAGGCCGCCTGGCCGCCTCGGCCTCAGCCGCGGCCGGGGTGTCGGTCGAGGGGAATCGGCTCCCGCCGCTCGAGGTATCGCCCGACGGCCGGGCGGTCACCTTCGCCGTCGCCGACCGCCGGCTCCGATGCGAACTCGGCACCGCGCAGTGCGCCGTTAGGCAGGATCCCAAGGTCCCCGAGAACGCCACCGTGTCGCCCGACGGGCGCTGGGCGGTCTTGGTCCGCGATCATGATCTCTGGGCCGTCGAGCTGGCCACCGGCCGGGAAACCCAACTCACCAGTGACGGCGTCAAGGACTTCGGCTACGCCACCAACAACGCCGGCTGGACTCACGACGACAGCGCCGTGTTGACCTGGTCGCCGGACTCCCGCCGGCTCGCCACCTTCCAGCACGACGGTCGCGGCGTCAGCGAGATGCATTTGGTCGCCACCAAGCCGGGCGCTCCGACGCTCGAGAGCTGGAAATACCCGTTCCCCGGCGACAGCCTCATCTTCCGGATCAGTCGGGTGGTGGTCGACCTGGCCGCCCCGGGCGCGCCGAGGGTCGTTAGGCTCGCCATGCCGCCGGACGCCCACCGCTCCACCGTCTCCGATCACGTGGCCTGCGAGGGGGGCAAGGTCTGCGACCTCCAGTGGTATCCCGACGGGTCGCAGCTGGCCTTCATCTCGAGCTCGCGGGATCACCAGCGGGCCTGGGTTCGGGTCGCCAACGCCGAGACCGGCGCGGTGCGGACCCTGTTCGAGGAGACCAGCGCCACCCAGATCGGCGATGCCTCGCTGCCGGAGAACCTCTGGCGGGTGTTGCCCGCCAGCAACGAGTTGATCTGGTGGTCGCAGCGGGACAATTGGGTTCACCTCTACCTCTTCGACCTCGCCACCGGCGCCCTCAAGAACCGGATCACCACCGGGGACGGCAACGTGACCGAGATCGTCCGGGTCGACGAGAAGGCCAGGGTCATCTACTTCGTGGCCAACGGCCGCGAAACGGGGCGCGACCCGTACTTCAGCCACTTCTATCGGATCCGCTTCGACGGGCGCGATCTCGCGCTCCTGACTCCGGAGAACGCCAGCCACTCGGTCAGCCTGTCGCCCGACGGAAAGCACTTCGTCGACAGCTATTCGACCATGAACACCCCGCCGGTGACCGTGCTGCGGACCATCGCCGGGAAGCTGGTCGACACGCTGGAGCGGGCCGACCTGACCCGACTGGTGGCCGCCGGCTGGAAGCCGCCGACACCGATCACCATGAAGGGCCGCGACGGTACCACCGACATCTACGGCCTGATGTACACCCCGACCAGGCTCGACTCGACCAAGAAGTACCCGATCATCGACTATATCTATCCCGGCCCCCAGTCGGGCAGCGTGGGCCCTCGCAGGTTCATTCCCACCCGCGGCGATCACCAGGCCCTGGCCGAACTGGGGTTCGTCGTGGTGCAGATCGACGGCATGGGCACGCCGGGGCGGTCCAAGGCGTTTCACGACACCTACTACGGACGAATGGGCGACAACACGATCCCGGACCAGGTCGCTGGGATCACCGAGCTGGCTCGGCGCTTTCGGTTCATCGATCTGGACAAAGTTGGGATCTGGGGTCACTCCGGCGGCGGGTTCGCGACCGCGGCCGCGATGTTCCGGCATCCCGACTTCTTCAAGGTCGGGATCGCCGAATCGGGGAACCACGACAACCGGAGCTATGAGGACGATTGGGGCGAGCGGTACCAGGGGCTGCTGGTCCGAACGGGGGCAACCGACAACTACGCCGCCGAGTCGAACGCCACCCACGCCGCGAACTTGAAGGGCAAGTTGTACCTGGTCCACGGTGCCATGGACGACAACGTTCCCGCCACCAATACCTATCAGGTGGCCGACGCGCTGATCAAAGCGGGGAAGGAGTTCGATCTGCTGATCCTGCCCCACGCCCGCCATGGGTTCGGCGCCGATGGAGCGTATATGATGCGACGGCGCTGGGATTACTTCGTCCGGCACCTCCAGGGCGCCGAGCCGCCCAGGGATTACCAGATCGGGCGGTCGCGGCCGGTGCCCTGAAGGGTATCCGACCAGGGTAGATGCCCTGCCCCCCGCGCCCCATTTGGCGTGGCGCCGATATCGGGGCCGTGCGAGATTTCGGCGCCTTCAGCCCACGATCTCGATGCAGAGCCTTTGGAACGAAGCCGAAGCGGCCCGCGCCGGCGGATCTCCGCTTGGGCTGCGGGTTTATTCCTCACGCCTCCTCGGCCAGGAACCGTCGCTGGTGCTCCACGGCGGCGGGAACACCTCGGTCAAGGCCACCATTCCCGACCTCTTTGGCGACCCCGTCGATGTCCTCTACGTAAAGGGCAGCGGCTGGGACCTCGCCGCCATCGAGGCGGCCGGGTTCGCGCCGGTCCGGCTCGAGCCGCTCCGACGGATGGCCGAGCTCGAGCGGCTCAGCGACACCGACATGGTTCGGTGGCAGCGGGCCGCGATGCTCGACCCCGCCGCGCCGACGCCCTCGGTCGAGGCAATTCTTCACGCCATCATCCCGTTCGATTTCGTCGACCACACCCACGCCGACGCGGTGGTCGCCGTCAGCAACACGCCGAACGGCCTGGAGCGGATCGGCGCGATCTACGGTGGCGATGTCGTCGTCGTTCCGTACGTGATGCCGGGTTTCGTCCTCGCCAAGGCGGTCCGCGACCTCACCCGAACCGTGGATTGGTCGCGTTGCAGGGGGCTGATCCTGATGCACCACGGAGTGTTCAGCTTCGGCCCGGACGCCAAGACCAGCTACCAGCGGATGATCGAGCTGGTCACCCAGGCCGAGGAGCACCTCCGGGTCCAGGTGGGCTGGACCGGCGACCCCCTGGTCCGGCCCGAGTCGGCAACACCGCCCGCTCCCGACCGGCTCCGCTCCCTCGCCACGCTGCGGAACGCTGTGGGCCGAACCCGAGGCGGTCCGGTGATCGCCCGAACCGAGTCGACCGGGGTGGCCCGCGCCTTCGCCGACCGAAGCGACGCGGCGGCCGTGGCCGGTCGGGGGCCGCTCACCCCGGATCACGTGATCCGGACCAAGCCCCTGCCACTGGTCGCCGCCGGGGAGTGGAACGAGGCGGTGGCGGGGTACGCGGAACGGTATCACCAGTACTTCACTCGCCACCGGGAGCGGGAGACCGAGTTGGACCGAGCCCCCCGCTGGGTGGTCTGGCCTGGCCAGGGGTCGGTCGGAATCGGGACCTCCGTGAAAGACGCCGAGATCGTCCTCGACATCGCCCGGCACACCGCCCGAGCGATCGGCTGGGCGGAGTCGTTAGGCGGATGGCGGGCGCTCCCGGAAGCCGACCTCTTCGACGTGGAGTACTGGGAGCTGGAGCAGGCCAAGCTCAAGGCCGGGGGCGCCTCGCCGCCCCTTCGGGGGAAGGTGGCCCTGGTCACCGGGGCGGCGAGCGGAATCGGCCAGGCGGTGGCCCTGGGCCTCTGGCGTCACGGCGCGGCGGTGGTGGCCACCGACGTTCGGCGAGAGGTCTCCACCGAGTTCGCCAAGCCCGACCTGGTTGGACTGGAGATCGACGCCACCGACCAGGCCGCGGTGGTCCGCTCGGTCGAGGAGACCGTCAACCGCTTCGGTGGGCTCGACATCGTGGTCAGCAACGCCGGTCTCTTCACCCCGTCACAGCCGTTGGCCGAGATGGACCCGATGGTCTGGGATCGGAGCCTGACGCTCAACCTCACCAGTCACCTGACGCTGCTCAAGGCGGCGGCGCCGTACCTCGCGCTCGGCTTCGATCCGGCCGTGGTGATCATGGCGTCGAAGAACGTTCCCGCGCCTGGACCGGGAGCCGGGGCCTACTCGGTTGCCAAGGCGGGACTCACCCAGCTGGCCCGGGTCGCCGCGCTCGAGTTGGGGAAACTCGGCGTTCGGGTCAACGTCCTCCACCCCCACGCGGTGATGGATACCGGCGCCTGGACGCCCGAGGTGCTGGCGGCCCGTGCCAAGGCGTACGGGATGACGGTCGAACAATACCGCACCAACAACGTGCTCGGCGTCGAGGTCACCACCCGGGACGTGACCGAGGCGGTCCTGGCGCTGGTGGGTCCCGCCTTCCGGGCGACGACCGGGGCCCAGATTCCGATTGACGGCGGGAACGATCGGGTGATCTGATCGGCGCGACCTGGTGCTCCCGGAGCGGCAGGGGATCGGGCAAGTTACGGAATTCGCCGCATTGCGGGTTGGTGGCCGGCATGGTCACGACGGTGCCCGAGTAGGCGACGGTCCCAGCGACGTTCACGGTCACCGTACCAGTGGTAGTTCCGCCGCTAGTCGACACGTTCGACGTCGAGGCGGTCACCCCGGCCGGCGCCCCTTCAGTCTGCACATTGACGGTACCGGTGAAGCCTCCAGATCTCGTGATCGAGGCGGTCAAGGAGCCTGATCCGCCCTGCACGATCGTCAGGGCGTTGGTGCTGAGCGAAATCGAAATCGCCGGGTTGGGGCCGGGCCCACTTGGACCGCCCTTGTCGGAGCCGCAGCCGGCGGCAAGTATCGGAAGCAGCAAGGCCGGCAGAACGTGCCGGATCGAAAGCGTCGTTGACATGTCCCATCTCCCAGGAGTGGTCGTCACAGCTGCCTGAAGCGGGGCGCTTCAGCGGAAAACCAGGGGTAACCTATCGAGCGATGTTCACGGAGGCCAATCAACTGCGGCCCCCTGGGCTACTCCGACAACTGCCGACCTGATGGACCGAGGCAGCCGACGGTCTGGTCCTGATCGACGCCCTGATGCTGCGCCCGGACGCGGAGGCGCTCATCGCCGCGCTGCGTGCCACGAACAATTCCGCTCCAGGCCAGCCTCGCCTCGGCGTCCTCGCGCTCAAACTACGCCCTACCTCACTTCTCCCGCTCCAGCACCACCCGAACCAGGCTCAGCGCCGCGCGGCGCGTCCCCGGCCGCGACGGAGCGATCCGCAGATGGATCACCGCCTCTCCCTCGTCCAGCGCCAGCTCGCCCAGTCGCGTCAGCGTCCCCACCCGCGCCGAGTCGGCCCGGGTGTCGAGCGGCTGCCCGGTCGGCTGGTCGTCCAGCAGCAGCTGCACCGTTCCCTGATCCGGCCCCAACACGGGAAGGACCGACACCCGGTACCGTCCGGAGGCGGGGATCGGTGCCGCCAGGCTCAGCACGTGCCGGCCCAGCTCCGGCAGGCTGTCACCCACGAACGCGAGGTGGCGGGGAATCCCCGGCTCCGGCCCCTTTCGGATCGTGGCGAATCGGGTCGAGAAGAAGGTGATCGGCGACGACCATCCGACGTTGAGCGTAACCCGATCTGGGGCCACCGGACGACGTGACTCGGCCGTGAAGGTGGTGGAGCGCCAGGTCGGCGTCGCTGTCGCGTAGAAAAACGTCACCGACGAATAGTCGGTGGGGATCGTGTTCCCCGTGTCCTCGCCGTGCTCGATGGTGAAGTCGATACTCTGGCGCCAGGGGTAGGCATCACCGAGAAGGAAGCGATACCCACCCGTCCGGCTCAGCGCGTTGGAGTAGCCGAGGGCGCCGGACAGTGGCAGCGAACGGCGGCCGTCCCATCGACCAGGCACGTCGTACCATCCGCCGTTGAAGGCGTCCTCCGAGCCGGTGCCCGCCACCACCGTGTCCCCGTCGATCACCACCCGGTCATCGCCCTCGAAGAACGCGGTGCCGTCGGTCCCCAGTCCCTGCGCCTGCAGCACCACGCCCACCACGTGTCCCGCCCCGCCACTCCGGAGGAAGGTGAACGGCGCGCCCGGCGTGGTTGGGTTCTCGCGGCGCCAGACCGCGTGGAATCTTCCCTCACCGGCCCGGCGCGGTACCGCCGCGAGGAAGACCTCGGCGTGCACCGCGCGGGCCGGGCCCTCCGGGGCCTGCACCAGCTCGACCCGGGCCGAACGGTCGAACGGCATCGGGAACCAGAGGTAGCTGGTGTCGCGGAGCGTGCCGGCGAGCAGGCCCGCCATCGCCGGCTTCCCCCAAGCCCCGCCGAACAGGTCCTCGAACGGCGCCTCCACCGCCGGCTCCGCCGCGCCGTCCCAGTAGATCCGCACCAGCGTCGCACGGCCGTCGGCCATCAGCGCCGCCGCCGGCCCGATCCGGAGCCCAACCAGCCGGCCGCCGGTCTTCGATTCGAAGAGGACCGTCCGCTTCCCGGGGCGGACCGCCGCCGTCGCGGCGTGCCTCGTGACCCTGGCGCCAGGCGGCGCGGCGAAGCGGCTCAGGTCCTGCCCCGTCGCGCCGATCAGCGCCCCCGCGGCCCGCGCATCGGCCAGCCGGTCCGGAGCGAAGCTGGCGATGGTCGTGCCGGCGTCGTAGCTGGCGTAGTTGATCTGGTAGAACTGCACCCGCGGCCCACGGACCACCACCTTGAGAGACCGGGCGTATGGTATCGGCACGTAGCTGTAGTACCCGCCGGCGCCGAACCCGACCAGCGGCGGCTGGAATGGCGCCGGCCCATTGAGGAACAGCTGCCGCATCGGGAGGCGGAGCCGCGGCATGGCCTCGCCGTCGAAGTAGAACTCTACCGGGTCGTCCGTCGGCGTCGGCGTCCAGATCCGGGTCACCACCCCTGGCCCCACGAGGTCGGCGATCACCAGCCCGTCCCCCTCCTTCCGGAGGAACGAGTGGGCCCCGCTGAATCCGTCGTCGTTTTTTCCTGAGGGGTCGTGACTGGTTACGGCCCCTGTGCGGAACGATGGGCGCGCCAGCGCCAGTTCATCGAGCCGGGCCAGGGCGCGGAGCCCGGCGCCGGCCCGATCCGGCTCGGGCGCCTGGGCCGGGAGGATGGACGCGGCGGTGACCGCGAGGACCAGCAGGACAGCCGGACGGCGCATCGGCGAGGGGGTGCGGGGTGGGGGGCCTGCTTGAGGCCCGGGAACTCTGATCAGATATTTGCATATATTTCCGCCGCTCGCAAGCCGGTCGCCTCCACCCGTTCCCCGGGAATCCGATGGTCACGCCCTCTCGCCTCGCCCTGCTCGCTTGCCTCGGGCTCGCCGCCCGCCCCGCGGCGGCCCAGTCCGTCCGCCGCGAACTCGACAACCTCCCCGTGCTCCGGAGCTACACTTCGCAGCGCCTGTCCAGCGCCGACACCGCCGGCGCCAACGACGACGGCAACGGCCGCAACCGGCTAATGCCCGGCGAGACCCGGACGCTCGGCCGCATCGCCGGGCCCGGGGTGATCACCCACATGTGGTTCACCATCAACACCACCGACCGCTGGCACCTCAAGAACTTGGTGCTCCGCATCTATTGGGACGGCCAGGCTAACCCCAGCGTCGAGTCGCCCATCGGCGACTTCTTCGGCCTCGGCCTCGGCAAGTACATCGTCTACCAGTCCGGTCCCCTCTCGGTCGGTTCGCAGAAGGCCCTCAACAGCTGGTTCCCGATGCCGTTCCAGAAGGGCGCCGTCATCACCGTCACCAACGAGGGCCAACTCCCCACTCTCTCGCTCTACTACAACATCGACTGGGAGAAGCACACCTCCCTCCCGGCCGACCTCGGCTACTTCCACGCCCAGTACCGGCAGGCAACCCCCTTCCGCGGCTGGACCACCGACTGGACCCGCAACGGAGACACCCTCGTCGACCGCCGGCCCAACAAGGACGGCGCCGGCAACTACGTCATCCTCGAGACTGAGGGCCGCGGTCACTTCGTCGGCGTCACCCACAGCATCATCCAGAACCAGGGCGATTGGTGGGGCGAAGGCGACGAGATGTTCTTCATCGACGGCGCCACCACCCCGCAGATCAACGGCACCGGCGCGGAGGACTACTACCTCGGCGCCTGGTGCTACGGCGGCTGCGGCATCGACCCGTTCGGCGGCAAGCGGCCGACCTTCGCCTTCGAGCGCTATGGCAACCCGGTGAACGGTGGCGATGACCGCGGCGCCGGGTGGACCGTCTATCGCTTCCACACCGACTCCCCGGTCACCTTCCAGAAGTCGATCCGTGTCACCATCGAGTCGGGCCACGGCAACCACCGCTCCGACAACTATTACACCACCGCGTTCTGGTATCAGACCCTTCCCACTCGGCCGTTTTCCGCCCTTCCACCCGCCGCGGCCCGGGTGCCGAAGCAGATGGACACGGGCGGACCAACCATGGGACGGCCGTAGGGTGGTGGCGCCCATGACTGCGCGAGACATCGTCCTGGTCGCGAGCGGCGACTCGCGGCTCCCGGCCAACCGGGTCTGCTGGGCCGCGCAAGCAGACCTGGAGGCCACCGTCACCCGCACCCTCGCCGCGATGGGCCGGCGCGTCACCCGCGGCCATCCGGTGGACCCCGCCCTCGGCCACGGCTTCATCGATGGCCAGGCGCGAGGCATCGAGGTCTTCCGGAACATCGACCGCGACGCCCCCCTCATCGTGGCGGTCGCCGTCTGGCAGTACACCAGCCATGTCCTCGCCGGGCTCACCCGGCATCGCGGGCCGATCCTCACGCTCGCCAACTGGAGTGGCCAGTGGCCCGGCCTCGTCGGGCTCCTGAACCTGAACGGCTCGCTCACCAAGGCGGGCATTCCCTACGCCTCGATATGGAGCGAGGACTTCACCGACGCCTTCGCCCGCGATGCCCTGGCGAGCTGGCTCGCCACCGGGACGATCCCGCACGACCGCTCCCACGCTCGCGCTTTCACCGACGCTGCCCTCGGCGCCGCCCTCGCCCCGGACCTCGCCGAGGGTGCCCGAGCCGGGGCCGCGCTTCGCGATCGCCAGGCGATCCTCGGGGTCTTCGACGAGGGCTGCATGGGGATGTACAACGCCATCATTCCCGACCATCTCCTTCACCCGATGGGCCTCTTCAAGGAGCGGCTCAGCCAGAGCGCGCTCTTCGCGGCCATGCAGCAGGTTCCCGAGGCCAGCGCCCGACGCCATTACCAGTGGCTGCTCGGCCGAGGCATGCGCTTCAACCTCGGGAGCGACGAGGCAACCGACCTCACCGAGCATCAGGTCCTCGAAGGGCTCCAGATGTACGAGGCGGCCGTTAGGTTGGCCGGCCAGTTCGGCTGCGCCGCGATCGGCATCCAGTACCAGCAGGGGCTCAAGGACACCTGCGTGGCTTCCGACCTCGCCGAAGGCCTGCTCAACAACCCCGATCGGCCGCCCGTGCCCGGCGCCGATGGCCGGCCCCTCTTCGACGGCCGCGCGGTACCCCACTTCAACGAGGTGGACGAGTGCGCGGGCGTGGATGCCCTGCTCACCGACGTCGTCTGGACGGGACTTGGCCTCGATCCCTCCAACACCCTGCACGATGTCCGCTGGGGCGCTCCGGTGCGGGAGCGCGGCGTGGATGAGTTCGTCTGGGTCTTCGAGATCTCGGGCGCGGCGCCGGCTTCGCACTTCATCGGCGGATATACCGGAGCAACGGGCGAGCGCCAACCAGCCATGTACTTCCCCAGGGGTGGTTCCACCCTCAAGGGTGTGAGCCGCCCCGGCGAGATCGTCTGGAGTCGCGTCTTCGTCGAGGGCGACCGGCTCCACATGGACATCGGCAGGGGCGGCGTGGTCCGGCTCTCCGACGAGGAAACCACTCGCCGCTGGCAGGCCACCACTTCCCAATGGCCGATCATGCACGCGGTGCTCTACGGAGTGTCGCGCGATCAGCTGATGGCGAAACACCAGGCCAACCACATTCAGGTTGTCTACGCACCGGATGCGGGGGCGGCGTTGCGCGGTTTGGCCCGCAAGGCCGCCATGGCCCGTGAGCTGGGCATCGAGGTGCACCTCTGCGGCGCCCTGGAGGACAGCCTCGATCGGCACCAGCCGGCCGGCCATCGGTGACGACGGGAAGGCAGCCCCTGGTCGAGGTATCCGGCATCGGCATCGGCTTCCCCGGTGTCCGGGCCGTGTCTGCCGTGGACTTCGACGTGCGGCCGGGGGAGGTCCATGCCCTCGTCGGCGAGAATGGCGCCGGCAAGTCTACGCTCGGAAAGCTCCTCTGCGGTGAGCTGCAGGGCGATGAGGGCGAATTGAAGGTCGGCGGCGTGGCTCGCCGCTTCGGCTCGCCCCGCGAAGGCCTCGCGGCCGGCATCGCCATGATCCCCCAGGAACTGCAGCTGGTCGGCTCCCTCACCGTCGCCGAGAACATCCTCCTGGGCCACGAGCCGCGCCTGGCCACGGGACTGGTGGACCGCCGGGCACTGGTGGTGGCGGCGCGTGCCCGGCTGGACGCGGTGGGCGCGGGACAGATCCCTCCTGACGCGCTCCTCACCACCCTCCCGCCGGGGGACCGCCAACTCGTCGCGATCGCCCGGGCGCTGTCCCTGGACGCCCGCTGCCTCGTCATGGACGAGCCCACCGCTTCGTTAGGCGCCGGCGAGGAGGCACGGCTCGAGCAGCTGATCCGCGACCTGACCGCGCACGGCGCGGGCGTCGTCTACATCTCCCACAAGCTCGACCACGTCCTCGCTCTCGCCGACCGGGTCACCGTGCTGCGCGACGGCCGGCTGGTGGCTACCCGGCCCGCGGCGGGCCTCACCGCGCCCGATCTCGTGCGGATGATGGTCGGTCGGGACCTGCCCCCTAGCCGTCTCGCTCCGGTGCCTAACGGTGCCAGGGAGGTTCTCCGGATCGACGGGCTCTCCGTCACCGACCCGACGCGGCCCGGTGTTGACCGGCTGAAGGACATCTCCCTCAGCGTTCGCGCCGGCGAAATCGTCGGCCTTGCCGGCCTGGTCGGGGCAGGACGGAGCGATCTCCTTCTGGCGCTGGTCGGCGCCCATCCGGGCAAGGTCCGGGGCCGGGTCCAACTCGATGGGAAGAACTACACGCCGCGTACGCCGGCGGAGGCAGGTGCGGCCGGGCTGGTGATTCTCCCCGAGGAGCGAAAGGCCGACGGGATCTTTCCTCGCCTCGGCGTCGACCGCAACATCACCGCCGCCGGCCTGCGGCGCGTCAGCCGCCTTGGCGTGGTGGACCGCGCGGCCGAACGCCGGGCCGCCACTGACCTGATGACCCGGACCGGTGTTCGCGCGGCGCGTCCTGACGTGGCCATCGGCACGCTCAGCGGCGGCAACCAGCAGAAAGCCCTCCTGGCGCGTTGCCTCTTTGCCAGCCCCACCGTGCTCCTGCTCGACGAGCCCACCCGCGGGGTGGACCTCGCGGCCCGGGCCGAGATCTATCGGGAACTCCATGCCCTCGCGGCGGAAGGATTCGGCATTCTCCTCGTCTCGTCCGATCTCAGCGAGGTCCTGACGCAGTCCCACCGGCTCGTCGTCTTCCGCGGAGGTCGGATCGTCGGACGTTTCGACAGGGAGCAAGCCACTGAGGAAAAGGTCATGGCCGCCGCCGCCGGAACTTCGGGACCGGACGCCGCGAAGGAGGAACCGGCGACCGGGACGCCCCCACCACCGGCCGCCCCGCCGCCCCGCCGTGCCGCTGCCCGGCTCGCGAGGTACCGGAGCGGACTCGGGCTGCTCGCCGTCCTCCTGCTCGCCGTGGTCTTCTCCCCCACCCGCGGCGGCCGGCTGGTCTTCCTCGACCTCGGCAACCTCACCGATATCCTGCGGCAGGTGGCCGAGAAGGGCATCCTGGCCGTCGGGATGACCGCCGTCGTGATCACCGGCGGCATCGATCTCTCGGTCGGCTCGGTGCTCGCCTTCGCGGCGACGCTCACCGCCTGGCTGCTGATGAACGGTGGCCTGGGCCTTGGCGCGACCGTGCTGGTGGTGCTCGTGGCTGGCGCGGCGTGGGGGCTCCTCAACGGCCTGGTCGTTGCCCGGTGGCGGCTGCCCGCGTTCATCGCCACGCTGGCCACGATGAGCGCGGCGCGGGGTGCCGCCCGGTGGCTCAGCGGTGGCACCGCCATTCCCCTTGGCTTCGGCGAGGGCGGGGCCCCCGAGTCCGTCCGGGCGCTGGCGGGGCCGCTCCTTCCGTACCTGCCGGCGCCGGCGCTGATCTTCGTGGCCTCCGTCGTCGCCGCGCACGTCTTCCTGGCGCGGACCAGGTCGGGCCGGTATCTCTACGCCATCGGCGACAACGAGGCCGCCGCCCGGCTGTCAGGCATCCGGGTCGCCTTCCACCAGGGCGGCGTCTATGTCCTGGCGGGCGTCCTGGCCGCGCTGGCCGGGCTGGTGCACTGCGCCCAGCTCGAGCAGGGCAACCCTAACGACGGCGTCGCCTACGAACTCGACGCGATCGCCGCCGTGGTCATCGGGGGCACCTCGTTGAGCGGCGGCACCGGCAGTGTCGGTGGTACCCTCGTCGGCATCCTGATCATCGGGATCATCAACAACATCATGGGTCTCAACAATGTGGACGCGAACCTCCAGCTCATTCTCAAGGGCGCCATCATCCTCGGCGCGGTCTGGCTCCAGCGCCGCCGCGGCTAGCCGGCTCGCGCTCGCCCTCCTCGTCATGGCCGGGTGCGGCCGCGAGCAAGGCGGCCGCAAGCTCATCGGCTTCTCCCAGGCCAACCTTGGCGAGCCCTGGCGCGTCGCCATGAACGCGGAGATCGCCGAAGCCGCGAAGGCGCACCCCGACCTGGAGATCGTCTACGCCGACGCCCAGCAGGACAACGCCCGCCAGGTGGCCGACGTCGAGAATTTCCTGCGCCAGAAGGTCGACCTCCTGATCATCTCGCCTAACGAGGCGAAGCCGCTCACGCCCATCGTCAAGCGCGCCTTCGAGTCGGGGGTCCCGGTGATCGTGCTCGACCGCGAGATCGAGGGCGACAGCTACACCACCTTCATCGGCGCCGACAACCGGGCCATCGGCCGCGCGGCAGGAGACTTCGTCGCCGAGGCCCTCGGTGGCAAGGGCAACGTCGTCGAGATCAGGGGACTCCCTGGCTCCACCCCCGCGCGGGACCGGAGCGACGGGTTCCGCGAGGCGATGGCCGCCCACCCCGGTATCCGGATCGTCCACGACCCGGTCGCCAACTGGCTTCGCGAGGAGGCGATGACCCAGATGGAGGCCGCCCTGTCCGCCCACGAGTCCATCGACCTCGTCTACGCCCACAACGACCCGATGGCCGTTGGCGCCTGGCTCGCGGCCCGGGCCAAAGGACGGGACTCGACCATCCGCTTCGTCGGCATCGACGGGTTGCCGGGCCTCGATGGCGGGCGCCAGGCCGTTGCCGATGGCAAGCTCGCCGCCACCTTCGTCTATCCGACCGGCGGCAGGGAGGCCCTGCAAATCGCCGTGAAGATCCTCGCGGGAGATTCGGTGCCCCACCGCGTCACCCTGCCGACGGAGAAGATCACCCGACCGGCGGTCCCGTGATCGTCGCTGGCGCCGACTTCGGGACCGACAGCGTTCGGGTCGCCATCGTCGACCACCGGCGCGGGGTCCTTGGCGTTGGAGTGGCACCCTATCCCGTCCATCGTCGCGACGGCGATCCCGACTTCGCCACCCAGTCCCACCAGGCACACCTCGAGGCGCTCGTGGCCGCCATGGGCACCGCGCTGCGTGAAGCGGCCGTCGAGGGCGCCGCGGTCGCGGCGCTGGCGATCGACACGACCGGCTCGACGGTGGTGGTGTTGGGCGAGGGACTGCGGCCACTCGACGACTACTACCTCTGGTGCGACCATCGGGCCAAGGCCGAGGCGGCGCGGATCACGGAAGTGGCTCGCGATGAACGGCTGCCGGCGATCGCGCTGTGCGGCGGCGCCTACTCGTCCGAGTGGGGATTCGCCAAGCTGCTCCACTGGCTGCGCCAGAACCCGGGCCGCCGGGACGAGGTCGTCGCCGCCGCCGAGCACTGCGACCTGATCGCGGCGGTGCTCTGCGGCATCAGCGAGCCCGCGGTCATGCCGCGGAGCGTCTGCGCCATGGGACACAAGTGGATGTGGAGCGCGGCCCACGGCGGCCTGCCTCCGGATGTCTTCCTCGAGCAGGTGGATCCGTTGCTCGCGGGCGCCTCGCGGTGGCTCCGCGGCCGGTATGGCACCTCCGACCAGCCCGCGGGCGGGCTTACCCCCGCATGGGCCGCGCGGCTCGGGTTGCGCCCCGGCATCCCCGTGCCCGTCGGCGCGCTCGACGCCCATTGGGACGCCGTCGGCGCCGGGATCGCCGAGGGCGACGTGGTCAGCGTGATCGGCAGTTCCACCTGCATCATGGCGATCACCCGGTCCGTCGAGCAGGTGCCGGGCGTGTCCGGCGTGGTGCCGGGCTCGATCGTCCCCGGCTTCACGGGCATCGAAGCGGGCCTCTCGGCGACGGGCCAGCTCTTCGAGGCCATCGCCCGGCGCGCGGGGCAGTCCGTGGACGCGCTGAGCCGGGGCCTCGACCGGTACCGCGCGGCCCAGACCGGCCTCCTGCGATTGGCATGGGACAACGGGGACCGCACCGTCCTGGTCAACCCGTGGCTCGGCGGCGTGACGTTAGGCTGGCACCTCGCCCACACCGCGCAGGACGAGCTCTTCGCGGCCATCGAGGCCACGGCCCTCCACACCCGGATCATCCTCGAGCGAATGGCGGGGCACGGTGTCCCGATCCGCAGGCTGATTCACGCCGGGGGGATCCCCCAGCATAACCCGGTGTTGAACCGGGTTTACGCCAGCGTGATGGGAGCGCCAGTGCTGGTGCCCGAGCGGCCGATCACCAGCCTCGGCGCGGCGATCTTCGCGCTGGTCGCGGCCGGCGCCTACCCGAACGTGGAGACGGCCCAGCGCGCGCTCTGCCCGCCCTACCGAACCGTCCTCCCCGATCCCGCCGAAGGCGCGGGATACGATCGGCTGTTCGCGATCTTCCAGCGGCTCTACTTCGGGTTGGGTTCCCGGGATGCCGCCCCCGTCGCGCTCGGCGGGGTACTTCCCGATCTGATGGCGCTCGCCCGGGAGCGCAGCGCCGGATAGGCGGCGGTCTCTGTCAGGCCTGCCGGCCTAACGCTCAATTCCGATCCCTGGAGTCAGCGGGGGTTCGACGATAACCGGCTGATCCACGGCGCCAGTCGCGCGGTTGCCGGAGCCTCCGCGGCGACCTACGTTTGGCGGTCCTCCATCCGGTCGCTCGATTTCGGTCATGAAGCACCCACGCGCTCGAACCACGCTGGTCGCGGCAGGGCTCTGGCTCGTCGCGCTCGTGGCGGCTACCGCGCAGTCGCCGCCGCCGCGACGGGCCCCCGCGGCCGGTCAGGCCTCGGCTCTCGCCGCCGCGCCGTCGACCGCCGACCTCAAGTGGGTCGAAACGACCCTGGCCGGGTTGAGCCTCGAGCGGCGAATCGCCCAGCTGATCACCGTCGACATCGCGGGTGGTTACCTCGCGACCGATGACCCGCGCTGGATCCGGTGGGCCGCGCTGGCCCGGGACCACGGCATCGGGGCGTTCGTGCTCTACGGCGGGACACCGCGGGAGGTGGCTCACCTGCTCAACGGGCTCCAGCGACTGGCGAGGGTGCCCCTGTTGATGACCGCGGATTTCGAGGGAGGTCCCGGGCAGCAGGTCGCTGGCGCGACCGAGTACCCGGGCAACATGGCCTTCGCGGCGGCCGGGTCCGACGACCTGATGTATCGGGCCGCCAGCGCCGCCGCCCGCGAGGGCCGCGCGATGGGCATCCACCTGACCTACTCGCCGGCGGTCGACGTCTATGTCCGGCCCGACAACCCGGCCGAAAGCGTCCGCAGCTTCGGTGGCGACCTCACCCTGCTGGGCCGGATGGTCCGGGCCTACGTCCGAGGCTATCACGACAACGGAATGCTCACCGGCGCGAAGCACTTTCCCGGTCGCGGCGACGTGGAGCGAATGCCGAGCCTGGCGGAGTGGACCTGGAATCCCAAATCGGCCGACTCGGTCCGAGCCGAGGACTTCGCGGCGTTCCGTCACGCGATCGCGGCCGGAGTGGACTATGTGATGACCGAGCACGTGGCGGTGCCGGCGGTGACCGGGGGGTCCGACTTGCCGGCCAGCGTCGAGCCGAAGCTGGCCCGGACCTGGCTCCGTGACAGTCTCGGGTTCCGCGGGGTGTTGACCAGCGACGATCTGTGGTACCAACACGTGATCGCGCGGTTCGGGCCTGAGGAGGTGGCCGTCCGGGCGTTCGAGGCGGGGCACGACATCATCCTCAAGCCGAAAGACCCGGTGGCGACGATCGCGGCCCTCGCGGCGGCGGTCCGGTCGGGGCGGATTCCGGCGGCGCGGGTCGACAGCGCCGTCCGGAAGCTGCTGACCCTCAAAGCGCGACTCGGGCTTCAGCGGCAGCGGCTGGTGGATGTCGACCGGGTGTCGGGGGTGGTCGGAACCCCAGCCCACTGGGCCTTGGCGCAGGAAGTCGCCGATCGTTCCCTCACCTTGCTTCGCAACGAGGGTGTCCTGCCAGTGCCACCCGCCCGGCGCCGGCGGATCGTCAATGTCAGCATCCAGAAGCTCGAGGTCGATCCGTCGCCGCCGGCCCTCCACGCCAAACTGGTGGCCGCCTTTCCCGGCATCGCCAACTTCACCGTGGCACCCCAAACCGATCCGGCGATCTTCTCCGAAATCGAGACCGCGGCTCGAGCGGCGGATCTCGTCGTCGTCTCGGTGTTCGTGGCCCGGAACCGGCTTGGAGACCCGGCGCCGATGCGTCCCGCGGACGTCGCCCTGGTCGAGCGACTGATCGCGGCCAAGCCCGGCGCCGTGGTGGTGATGAGCTACGGCAATCCCCAGGTGATCCGCCGACTGCCTAACGCGCCGGCATTTTTGGTGGGATACGGCGAGCGGGGCTGGTTCGGGAATCAAGAGATCTACTTCACCTCGTTCGTCCGGCTGCTCGAGGGCACCCTTCAACCGACCGGCCGGCTGCCGGTGCGAGTCGACGACCGCTACCCGCTGGGCGCTGGCCAGAGCTACTGAGGCCAGGGCCAAGCAGCGAGAGGCGAGAGATCAGATACTTGGCGGTACCCTCGATCGTCATTTCAATTGCCCCTGCTCCCTTTCTCGCCGAAGGACATCGGCAGGTCGGCCCGGGCGATCCGCACCGCCGCCAGCGGCGCCGTGAACGCCTGGGTGGTCAGGCAATTCGACCTCGGCGACCGCTCGATCACAACCTGATAGGGACGGTCCTGCTGTCGGCAGGCTCCCTCGATGATGGCCGAGCCGCCGCCGGTGGGACGGGCCCCCACCGGGGCGAGGGCGCTTGCCTGGCGGCTGGGCACTGTCCGTGTTAGCTTCCGGACCTCGGCTTCACGTCGTACCCAACTTTCTGAGGAGGGGTTATGAACGTCGGTCGGATCGTGAAGGTGACGCTCGCCGCAGGGATCGCGTACAATATCATCGACTACATCGCCATCAACTTCCTGCTCGGCGGAGTGTTCGCGTCGATGCAGTCGATCATGAACCCCACGCCCTCGATGACGGCGAACGCCATCGTGAACTTCGGGGCCGGCCTGATCCTCGCCATCGCCTACGACAAGGTCGGCACCACCTTCGGCGCGGGGCCGATGGGAGGGCTCATCTTCGGCCTCTATGCCGGCCTCCTGGCCAACGTCCCGATCTGGATCGCGTTGCACGTGTGGCTCAAGGACATCTCTTACGGCAACGCCTGGATCATGACGGTCTATGGCGTGGTCGCGTACGCCCTGATGGGCGCGACGGCCGGGTTCGCCGCCACCCTCGGCGAGCAGAAAGCCGGGTAACGCCGCACCTCGCGGGGGCGGGCTTCCTCCCGCCCCCGCCCGCCTGCTGGGCGTCGTCTTGCTGAGGCGCGCCGGAAGCGCACCGGTCACGGAGCCGACCTAACGAACGGTCGGCACCCGTTCCAGTATCGCGAAGACCGCTACCTCAATGCCGTGGACCTGGCGAGCGGCAAGCTCGCCGCGCGACTTCAAACGGATGGGCCCGAGGAAAATACCGACGAAACGGGGCTGCCGCGCACTGGCTCGACGTATCCCGACGGGACGCTCGACCGGATGATTGGTGGTTGACGGGGTGGTCGCGTTCGGCAGCACAGCGGAAACCATTACGCCGTGAAATCAGCCCGCTCGAGCCGACCCCATTAGGGGCGGGGCAGCGGCAGCGCGCCTGGCGGCGTCAGCTCCTCTTCGAGTTGCTTGAGCCACGGGAACTTCGCGCGCCACGGGTCCCACGCCGGCCGGCGGAGGTAGAACCACAGGTCGTACCCACCGGGATACCCTCGCCTCAGCAACGCCCGAGCCGTGCCAGGCTGCCCGAGTTGAAGGTAGCCGAGCGCGAGTTCGCTGGCCTCCTGGTCCCCAACCGGTCCGCTGGCGGGCAGGGCACGGAACGCCGCGTTGGCGATCTGCAGGGCTCCGGCGGTGTCACCTCGGAGGAGACGGAGCTGCAAGGCGGGATAGAACATCCGTTGAAACGCACCTCCCCCGATCCGCTCGGCCTGGGCCAGCACTCGGGCGGCGTTGGCGGTGTCGCCGCGGGCCAGTTCCAACATCGCCCTCCGCCCGTTTGCGAGAATGGACGCCGGCTCGATCGCTGAGGCGCTGTCCAGCCATCGGGTTGCTTCGAGGAAGTCGCCTCGGATGAAATGAGCGCTACCCAGTTCGACGAGGGTAATCACCCGCCGGGGATCAATTGCCAACGCCTGGTGATAGGCGGCGAACGCCGCTGGGTCTTCGCCAAGCCGTCGAAGGACGCTGGCGTAGGTGTGGTGGATTTCCGGGTTGTGAGGGTCGATCGTCAGGGCGCGTTCGAAGGCCTCGCGGGCCCCACTGAGTCGCGGTTCGGTCCGAAGCAGCAGACTACCCCGAGCGAGCCACGCCTCGGCGTTGTTGGAGTCCTTCGTCAATGCCTGGTCCACGATGGCAAACGCTTCAGGCGCAAGTTGGAAGCCGGCCTTTCCGTCGAGTTCCCAGCCAAACATCACAAAGAGCGAGAGGGCGTAGGCGAGCGACGCCTGGGCGGAGACGAAGGTCGAGTCGATCCGAATCGCCTGCTTGAACTCCTGCACGGCGAGGCCCACCGCGCTCTGGGTCCTCGCGCCGAGGAGCGACTGACCCCGGAGGTAGTGGCGATAGGCGCGGGGGTCCACCGGGGCGGGCAAAAGAGCCTTCAGGGGTACGCCCCGAAGCTGGGCCAACCGCCGCGCGGCCGTGGCCGCCATCATCGACATGTCCTGATCGAAGCCGCCCAGACTCGAATCGTGGAGCAGTTTACCGGTGGTCACATCGTGGATGGCGATCGAGATCGTCCGGCCAGTGGGTTGTGCCACCAACCGTACCTGCAGAGTGGTACCGGCAGCTACGGCCCTCCCGACCAGGACGGGAGGCACGCCAGGGGTCGCGGCGTTCATCACGACCGAAGAGGCGATGACCCGCACGTCTCTACCTAACGCTTCGAGCCAGCGCTCGATTTCCCGCTCCAGCCCGGCGACCAATCGTTGATCGGCCGTATCAGGGGTGGCACCGAACGGCAGCACCGCGATACGGAGCGGATCGAGGGGGGTGTCGGGTGCAGGTAACGGCGGTCGGCCTCGAACGAGGGCGGAGGCAGCGAGGACGACAGCCGCGATGACCGCCGCCCCGCCGAAGAGCTGACGGCGGGAAAGTCGATGACGGCGGGTCGCGGCGCCGGCCTCGAGTCGGTCCAGAAAGGCGCGCACGCTCAGGTGCCGGTCGGTCGACTTCGCCGCGAGGGCCTGACAGAGGGCCTCGTCCACGCCAGTCGGAACGTCTGGCCTCGAACGGCGAATCGGGACTGCCGGTTCGGAAAGGCGCCGCCCAATCATGCCGGCCCGGCCGTTCGCCGCGTGTGGTGCCTCTCCGACGAGCATCTCGTAGAGAACGGCCGCCAAACTATACTGATCGCTGCTCGCATCGACCGTGGTGCCGGTGAGCTGCTCTGGGCTCATGTACAGCGGCGTGCCCAGGGCAAGCCCTGGCTCGGTGAGAGTTGACTGCTCGGCGCCGTCGGCATGGAAGGCCTTCGCGACCCCAAAGTCGGCGATGAGGGCAGCCCCCGACGCGTTCAGCAGGATGTTTTCCGGTTTGATGTCGCGATGGATGATGCCCTGCGCGTGGGCTTAGTCGAGACCATCGGCCACATCACGGGCGATCCTGAAAACTTCCTCGATAGAAGACCGGCCGTCCCGATCGAGTTTGGCCCGGAGACTCTGGCCCGCCACCAGCGGCATGACGAAATACGGAAGCGATTCGCCTTTCCAGTCGAACGAACCCGAATCGAGCAACGGCAGGATATGAGGGTGTTGGAGGGCCGCGACCATTCGGATCTCGCGGAGGAATCGGTCCGTGCCGGAGATCACGGCGGACTGCGGGCTCAAGACTTTGATGGCAACGCGACGCTGATGGCGCGCATCTTCCGCGCAAAAGACCGTCGCCATGCCACCGCTCCCGATTTTACCTTCGACTCGGTAAGCATGTCCGACCGCTTGGCTGAGCGCCTCGACGAGCGATTCGGCCGGCATGGGTGTTAACCGACTACCTGCCGCGAGGCGGAGTCGACATTGCCGCGCTGTAATCGATCGAGAAGGTGAACCCGGTCATGCAATGAATGATACCCTTGATTCTGACCGGAGTCCTGACTGAGGGTTGCCAGCCATATTCCCCGCGATTCTAACGCGCCGTTGACTGACCAGCAAGGATCGGCGCTTCCATCCGGGTCGGGGGGATAGGAACTAAACCGCGCTCGATCGTCGAACGGAGGGTCCGATATTCATTTGCCGCGTGTGCGGGGCTACCAGTCCCGTCGGTCTTCGTCGTTTCCCCCTCTCAGGCGGAAGGCCGGCTCTTCTTCCATCAGACCGGGGTCCCGATCCGTGGCCGGTCGAGCGGCTCGACCCTGGAGGCAGACCGTCGCTGGGTCGCGTTTTCGACGAACCGGAAATGGGTCGTTCCGGCGACGGCCGCGCGAGGAGGTAACGATCGGCACCGTCCTAGGGAATCTTGATCTTCTTCTTGATCAGCCCCTTCAGTCCTTTCTTGGCCGCGTCGGCGGCCTTTGCCTTGACCGCGTCCGCCGTGGCATTGCCGTTTGCCGTCGCGCTGTCCGCCGGCTCGGCACTTGGCTCCGGACTCGTCTCGGCGGGCTGAGCGGAATCGGGCAAGGCCCCGGCCGGCGCGGCGTCGGCTGGCCACGGCTGGGTGACCAGGTCGACCGGCGGCAGGTCCTTCTGCAAGGCCGCGCTTGCCTGGGTCTTGAACGTTTCGACCGCCGTGGTCACCTGCGCGAGCGCCGCGATGGCCGCCGCCTGGTCGGTCGCCGCGCGGAAGGCCGCGAGCCCACCCTTGACGGAGCGGAACTGCCCGGGGATGTCGGCCAACATGCGGACCGCCGCGAGCAGCAGGTTGCTGTTCCGGTTCTTGGCGATCAGCTGCGGTAAGCTGCCCGCGATAGCGCCGAGAATGGTCTCGAGGCGGCTGAACTTCTTGGCGCAGCAATTGGCGGTGAAGTCCGAGGGCGGCGGCAACGGCGCATCGAGTGGAATGGTGGTGTCGGTCGCGAAGCTGGTCGCGCCATCGGCCGACGGGGCCGTGACCGACGCGGCCGCGCTGTCCGACGAGGTCGCGCTGTCCGACGAGGTCGCGGCCGGAGTGGCGCTCGACGTTGCGCTCGACGCGGCACTCGAGGAGGTAGCCGAGGGGGCGGTCGAGCTGGTGCCGCTGGTCGCGGCGGGGAGTTGCTGGACGATGGCTTGAAGCGAATCGACCAGCAGGTCCAACTGGGTGACCTGCTCCGAGAGGGCCGAGCTGAAGCTGGGCATCGCGGCGGTCACCAGCACCTCCGGCGGCGTCACCTGGCTCGTCGGGACCACTCGGTAGCGGAACACCATGCCGTTGTCGCCGGCCACGTACGCCCGGTCGCGGCGAGGCATGCTTACCGCCCGTGGATTCGCGGGGAAGCGGTGGGGGCGCGAATTCCACCGGGCCCCACCGTCGGTGGTGTAACTGCACTTCAGCTCCTCGAATCCCCAACCCACTTCGGGATCGGCGAAGCGAAGCCATTCGCCCGGGGTGCCGATGACGCCCTTCCAGGTCTGCCCGCCGTCCGCCGTGGCGAAGATTTTCGGTTCGGAGCCGCCGCTGTGGACGTTGAGGAAACCGTGCTGCTCGTCGGTGAAGAAGACGTCGCGCAGCTTGGTGGTCTTGACGTCGCCGGGTCCAAGCATGAAACGCCAGGTGGCGCCTCCATCCTCGGTCTTGCCGAGAACGGGCGGTCCACCACACCCCATTCCGATGCAATCGAGGTACCCGATCAGGTAACCCACCTTGGGGCTGGGAAAGTGGAACCGGCTGATCTGGCAGCTGATGTTGCGATTGAGCCCATCGATGGCGGCCCGAATAGCGCAGTCGGCCACCTTCTTCCAGACGCGCCCCCCGTCTCGAGTCAGAAACACCTCGGTCGCGTGGCCGACCGACGACGTCGTGGCGGCCATGACCCCCTGGCGGCGGGAAACGAAGGTGTAGTCCGACACCCAGTTGGGAAGGGCGCCAGGCACTTCTTCCCAGTCCTGACCGTTCTGGGTATGGATCAGTTTCCTGCCTTGCATCGCCCAGCCGCGATATTCGTCGATGAACCGCAGCTTGCTGATCGCGGCGTCCGTGGAGGCGGGGTCGCCTCCCAACTGCGCGGTCCAGTTGGCGCCACCGTCCTTGGTGTGGATGATGGTCCCCCCCTCACCAGAAGCCCAGCCGACGTTGGCCGTCACGAAGAAGACATCTTTGAGGTCGAGGTCTTCGGTGAAGCTCACCGGCTCCCATATCCCCTTGAACTGGGGCCGGGTCGCCGGCGGCGTCTGCCCGGCGAGACTCGGCATGGTGAGCATCATGGCTGCCGCCAGACTCGGAGTCAGCCGCCTCGCCAGACCGCTCCAGGTTTCGTGACCCATTGGCGCCTCTTTCTGAAGGTGGGGGACGAATGCGCCGGGTCGACCCCGGGCGGTCCCACTGCCCTTATGTCACCTTTGGAGAGTCGGCGTTACCGGGCCAGGGACTCGTGAATCGGATGGGGCGCCAAGGAGGATGAACGGTGCCCAGTGGGCGGGGTGGCGGGTGGCGGTCGCCGCCTGGTCGAGCCAACGACGTCGTACCGCCTGGAGCGCCGCGGCCGGGGTACGTCCCCCGGAGAGTTCGCCGTAAAACTCGCTCATGAACAGCGCCGTGGAGCGATCGCCGACCGGCCACAGGGTCACCAGGGTTCGCCGGGCGCCCGCGGCGAGGAAGGCGTGGGCCAGACCCATGACACCCTCGCCGCGGACCTCCCGCCCGAGGGCGGTCTCACAGGCGGAGAGGGTGACCAGATCGGCGGTCAGGTCGAGTTGCCGGATGGTCGGAAGATCGAGCGCGCCGTTGGCGAGGAACAGCCGACTTCCATCCGTCTCGCGGTCGTCGGCCTGTGCGTGAGCGGCGAAATGGAGGTACTGGTATCGGCCGGGATGAAGTTCCATCCAGCGAGCCACCGTCGCCTCTCGCCCGACCAACAGGTCCGAACCCCTCGCCCGATACAACTCGACGATGCCACGGGCCTCCTCCTCGGCGTGCGGCAGGTCGAGCCGGGCCGTGGCCCGAGGCGCTCGCGGGCCCGGAGGGGCGATGCCTGGCCCGGCGCCGCCGCGCGGATTGCCGACCGCCAGCACCACACGTTGCCATCGGGCCACCGGCGCGGGGCCGGCGAGCGCCGCCAACACCGACGCCGAGGGCCCGTACTCGATCCGATGGGTCGTCGCCAGCGGCGGGGCTCCGGGTCTCGGGATCAACACCTCGACGGGAACTCGGGCGAGGGGGCCGTCGACCAAGGCGATGACGGCCGATTCGCCCCCGGGGGAAAATGGAGCGAGCAGGGCTTGGTAGGCCCGAACCGCGGGCCCGATCCAGAGCGAATCGCGGTCGGGGCGGACGATGGCGCTGCGGAGGAAGTCGAGGGTCGCGGCGAGGGAGTCGGACCTCCCGAGGCGGCGCGCGCGTATCGCGTCGCGGGTGATCCACCAGCCGTACACGGCGCTGTCGCCCCAGAAGATGGAGAGGATGGCCGTCCCGCCATCGCCCAGGAGCGCCTCCCGGATCCGATTCAGCGAGATCGGCCGCGGGTGGCGGGCCGCGCTCCGCTGAGCACTGGGGTCGGCGGCCTCGAGGGCCTGGAGGGAGTCGATCAAGGCGGCGATCTCGCGATCGAGGAGCCGGCCCACCGAGTCGCCGACCGCGGCTCGCTCCTCGAACCGCTCCCGGAGCCGCTGCTTGAGCGCCGCCGCCAGTGGGGCACCCGCGGCCGGATTCCGTTCGGCCAGGATCTCGAGCAGCCTCCGGGCTCGGGCCCGCTCGGTCACCTCGAAAGCGGTGACGGTGTCGCCGCGGGCCAGCAGGGAGCGGATCGCTCCCTCGTAGACGCTCCATCGGGGTTCGGCCAACCCGAGCCGGAGATCGCCTAGCGCCATCCGGCCGCGCCACGACTCCAGTAGCTCGATCGCCTCGAGAAACCGCCGGGGCGCGTCGGGGCGGGCTTCCATCTCGCGGACCCGTCCATCCAGTTCGAGCGACCGGAAATCGACGTCCGGCGACCCGAGGGAATCGGCGACCGTCCTGGCCAGGGCCGCTTCCCGGCGAGCCGCCCGGGCATCCCCGCGGCCGATCGCGAGGATCGCCAGCGCCTGGTGGATCTCGAATCGTTCCAAGCCGAAGCCGCCGCTCACCGTCAGTGGCAGCGCTTGGTCCAGGGTCGTCCTGGCCCGGTCGGGCAATCCGTCGGCCATCTCGATTCGACCGAGGTTGACCAGCGCCATCACCCGATAGACGGTCGGAACCTGGCTGGCCGAGATCGCCAGCGCTTGGGTGAGCCGGGCCCGTGCCTCGGCCCGGTTCCCGGCCTTGAGGTAGTAGTCGCCGAGCGAGGTGAGGGCATAACTGATCGAGGAGCTGTCGCCGACCGCTCGGGCCGACCGGAGCGACTCCTCCATCAGCTCGATGGCCAGGTCCAGGCGCCCGGTGTAAGAGCGAAGGGCCGCCAGATTGCTGATCAGGACGCCGGCGGTGGAGGTGTCGGCGAGGCGGCGGGCGCGCGCGAGTCCCTCCTCGTACGCCGCGACGGCTTCCGGCAAGCGCCCCACCGCGGCATACTCGACTCCCATACTGTTGAGGACCCCGGCCAGCTGATGGGGCGAGCGCCCGAACCGGCGCTCCAGCTCGAGGGCCCGCTCGGTTTCCGGCACCGACAGCCGGTAGTGGCCTCGCCGCGAGTAGATGGTTCCCAGGGCGAAGTGGACCCGCGCCTCCAACTCGCCGTCGCCCGCTTCCCGGGCCAGCGCGATGGCCTGGCCGCAGTCGGTGATCGCGGCGTCGGGTTTGCCGGTCCGCGACCAGAGCCCGCAGCGGAGCCACAAGGTCCAGCCTCGCCGGGCGGGATCGCCGCCGGCGAGCGCGAGGGCGTCTCCGATCGCCACCTGGCTGCTGTCGGCACGGCCGAGCCGAAGGAGAGTCTGGGCCCACCATAACTGGGCCCGCCACCACCCCGCGGTATCCGGGGTGGCGGCCAACGAATCGCGCAGGCGGCGATAGTGGGGATGGGCCTGGGCGAACCGGCGCTCGTCACGGAGGCTGTCGGCCGTGGCGAAGGGGGACCGCGGCTCCGGCGGGTCGCTCCGGCAGGCCGCCAACAGCGCCAGGGCGAGCGCGCTGGCCCGGGCGACGCGGATCACGGGCCTGACGTTAGGCACCGATGAGTGGTCTCATCGAGTCGACCCGACCAGCAGGAACGGGGCCCAGCGCCACGGGTGGGCCCGCTCGTCGCGGGATCGGATCCACTCGGTCTTGACGTGGGCCAGGGCCTCGGCCGGCGGGCGACCGGCCTTGACCTCGGTGTAGAACTCCCGCATGAAGTCGGCGGTCGATCGATCGGCGACCCGCCAGAGAGTGACGACCACGTTGCGCGCTCCGGCCGCCAGGAACGCGTGCTGCATCCCGATGACGCCCTCGCCCCGGATCCAGCGACCGACTCCCGTCTCGCACGCCGACAGAGTGACCAGCTCGGCCTGGAGTCGAAGCCGGCGGACCGCGGCGAGGTCGAGCGGCCGGCTGGCGAACAGCAAGGCGCCGGCGTCCGGATGTCGATCGCTCGCGAGGGCATGGAGCGCGAAGTGGAGATAGCGGTAGCGGCCCGGCTCGCGATCGAGCCAGCGATCGAGGGTGGCCCGCTCCCCGAGCAGGAGATCGGCGCCGCCGCCATCGAGCAATTGGTGAATGGCCCGGGCCTCGGTCTCGGCGTAGGGCAGCGCGCCGAGCCCAGCCGCCCGGAGGTTCTCGGCTGCGAGCACCCGGGCGGTGTCGGCGGCCCCGATCGCCGGGTTCCCGACCGCGAGCAAGTTGCGGCTCCAGGTGGTCCGCGGCGCCCGGGTCAACGCCGCCAACACCGACGCGGAGGGACCGTAGCTGATCCGCCGGCTGGCGCCCCACGGCTCGCCGAGCGAGTCGGGCAAGAAGCTCTCGATCGGCACCCGGCTGAGCGGGCCATCGGCGATGACCGCGACGGCGGTGGCCGGAGTGGGACCCAGAGGTGCCACCAGATCGCGATAGGCCCGGGCGCCCGCCGCGCGCCACAGCCGCGGGTCGCCCCGGCGCTCGAGGGCTCCGCGGAGGAAATCCACCGTCGGCGCGAGCGAGGCGACTGATCCCAAGTCCACGGCTCGGACCGAGTCCGCGGTGATCCACCAGCCGTACACCGACCGCTCGCCCCAGAAGTAGGCCAGGATCGCCCAGTGGCCCCCGAGCAGGGCAGCCCGGATGGCGTCCGGCGCGAGGACCCGCCCGTGGCGAGCGAGGGTGACCGGGTCGTCGGCCGCGGTGGCGTCCTCCAGGGCCGCCAGGGAGTCACCTAACGACGAGATCTGGCGATCGAGTCGCTCGATCAGGCCGGGCTCGTCGACGCTGTTTCGGGCTTCGTAGGCCTCCTTGAGGCGGCTTCGGAGCCGGTCGCGCGGCGAGGCCGCTGCCGTCACCGCGCGATCGGCCATCAACTCGAGCAGTAGCCGGGCCCGGGCCCGTTCCGCGGCGTGAAACGCCTCGAGCGGCCGACCGGCCGCGAGGGAAGTGCGGATCGCGCCCTCGTAGGCGCCGAGCCGGGGCGCGGCGACACCCATCCGGAGGTCGCCCAGGGCAAGCCGCCCTCGGAGTGATTCGAGCAGGTCCATCGCGGCGCCGAACCCCTCGGAGGCCCTCGGGTCACGGGCGGCCTCGAGGGCCCGCCCGCGGGCCTCGATCGCGGTAAACTGGATCGAAGGATCGCCTAACGAGTCGGCGATCTCCACCGCGACCTCGGCGGCCTCCCGCGCGGCGGCGACGTTTCGGAGCGCGATCTCGGCCGTGACCAGCAAGCTCCGCAGGTCGACCCGGTTGCCGCCGAGGCCGGCCCGATCGGCCGTCGCGATCGCGGCGAGCAGGGACCGACGGGCCGGGACGAAGCGGTTTTGGGCCAGGTCGGCGCCGATCACCGTTTCCTGGGCGTCGACCTCACCGGGGACGTTGCGGGTGGCTTGGGCGATGTCGACCGAGCGTCGAGCGACCGCTCGGGCGGAGTCCGGATTACCACCCTCGAGGAGGTGGGCCGCCAGCTGATTCCCGGAGGCCACCATGAAGCGCCGGTGACCGATCGCGTCGACGTAACGCTTCGCCTCCAGCAACGCGACGACGGCCCGATCACGATCGCCCACGGCATCCCAGACATCGGCGAGATTGGCGCGCGCCAACGCCATGACGAGGGTGTCGTCGACCGAACGCGCCAGGCGGTACGACTCCTCCAGGGCCGCCTGCGCCTCGTCGTACCGTCCCAAGTGACGATAACCGATCGCCACCTCGTTGTACCCTCCGGCGATGACTCTGGTCGGGGCCGGGATCGATCGCCGAAACGCCAACGAGGTACTGTCGGCGGCGAGTGCCTCGCGAAATCTGCCGCGCATCGAAAGGGCGGTTCCGAGCATGTCGTAGGCCCAGAAGGAGATCTCCGGGTCGCCAAGGTCGCGCGACATCTCGATCGCCCGCTCCGCGAGCGCGATGGCCGTGTCGAGTTGGCCGATCCGCTCGTTGAGCTTGCTCCGCATGATCGCGACCCACGCCTGACGGCGCGGGTCGGTGCCCGCCAAACTGTCGGCCCGAGCCAGGCCGACGGCGGCGCTGTCCGGCTCGCCGCCCCGGGTCATCGACTCGGCCCACCAGAGCTGGCCGTACCACTGGTTGACCGTGTCGCCCCGGGCGGCGAAGGAGTCCCGCAATCGGGCGTACTCAGCGGCCGCGGCGGCGAACCGGGAGCTGTTCACCAGCATTCGGGCCGGTCGAAACGCGGCGGTGTCGTGGAGCGGTCCGAGGCGAGTCGGGGGGGCCTGGTCGCGGCAGCCTGGGGTGATCGCGACGATCGTGAAGGCGAGCCAGCGGACCGCGACGGTCACTCGCTTACCTGGCGGTGGAGTCGCGAGGCACTTCGACCAAGGGCGAGCGAACCAGCGGGGCACCGATCAGATCGAGCGCCTGGACCTGCCAGAACAACGCGCCCGACGGGGCCCCGGGAATCGAGTCGCGCGGTACCGACACCGAGGTATCGGTCGCGCGGCGTTCCCAGACCAAGGCGCCGTCGGCGCTGAACAGCCGGACCTGGTAGCTCGCGGCCTCGGCCACCCGCGACCAGGCCGCCACCAGAACCCGGCCGGTCGTGCCGGTGGCCACGTTCAGGCTGTCGCCGGCGCCCCGAACTTGCGAGTCCGAGCCGGGATCGGTCGCGACTGGCGGGCGGGTCGTGACCCAGACGAGCAGTGCCGCGGCGGCCGCCAGCGGCGCGAGGGCCCATCGCCAGCGCCGCCAGGCCGGGGCCCGG